>OGNV01000023.1_pt1 | contig 159465 bp, 133 predicted proteins | sample 1573561 | NCBI WGS metagenome assembly OGNV01 (sample SAMEA2581892, study PRJEB24529) | metagenome | biome: Human gut stool | place: China | collected 2011
AGGCTAAATCATTAAAGCGAACCCCCGTTGGAGTCTCTCCTTCGGGGGTTTCGTCATTTCTGCATTCGCACAGCGCATTTGACTTGCCGCAGGTGTATCCTTTCTCATCCTTTTCTTTCCAATCATCCGCGGAGTTTCGGGAACATGTTGGAACTGCTTGAATATTTGGTGCTTGGCATCGGCGTCGGTACGGTCGGTGCTCTTCTCGGTTTAGGCGGCGGTTTTATTCTTGTTCCGATTTTCATGCTTTTCATGATTGCCCCGCACGGCAGCACCTTTACGACGGTGCAACAGGTGGTTGGAACAAGCCTCTTTGCAGTTTTCTGTAACGCCATTTCCGGAACGTTTGCCTACATTCGCCAACGACGCATTCTTATGCGGGCGGCTGTACCGTTTGCATTGGCCACCTTGCCCGGCGCATTTCTGGGCGGTTATCTGTCCGAATGGTTCTCCGGCCCCGGCTTTTCGCTCGCCTTCGGCATCCTGATGGTCTTTATCGGCTACATCATGTATTCGAAGTCCCGTGGCAAGGCCGCCAACAAAAGCGTGGAGGACTGGGATCCGGCAACCGCTCGATTCAACATGCCGCTTGGCGTTCTGTGTTCCTTCTTTGTAGGCTTTCTGTCTTCCATCTTCGGCATTGGCGGCGGCATTGTTCACGTTCCCATGATGGTATTCGTTCTTGGGTTTCCGCCGCAGATTGCGGTTGCGACATCCACTTTCGTGCTTTTCGTAAGCGCAGTTATGGGGGTTTCAAGTCACGCTCTGCTCGGGCACATCATTTGGGGACCGGCCTTGATGATCGGTGCCGGAGCCGTCATCGGCGCTCAACTTGGTGCCAAAATCGCCAAAAAGAGCAAACCGCGACTGCTTGTGGTTTTGCTTTCGATTTTGGTCTTTTTGATCGGTCTGCAGTTCATCTGGAAAGGAGCCGTCGGACTCGGCTGGTTCTGAAAATGTTTCAACAAAGAGTCGCCCCAACGGTCGGCTCTTTTCTTTTCGGAAAACTCAGTCTGACGCACTCAGAGATTTCTTGGGCAAAAGAAATGCGGCCAATCCGATCAGCGGCAGGAATGCAATGACGGTGAACACGCTCTGTAGTCCCATGGCGTCGGCAGCCGAGCCAAAGAGAGCTGTCGCAATGCCGCCCATGCCGAAACTCACCCCGAAGAAAACTCCCGAGACCAAGCCGACATGATTCGGTGCGGCATTGAGCGCGCAGACAAGAATGGCTGAAAAAGCCGACGACATGATGAATGACACGGCCAAAGCCAAAAAGACGAATGTCTGAAGTCCGACGTGAGGAATCAAGAGCGTGAACGGTGCGGCGCCGAGTATCGAAAAGAGAATGACGGCCCGACTGCCGAAACGATCTGTCAGCGGGCCGCCTGCGATAGTGCCGACCGCACTCATCGCCAGAAAACCGAAAAGCACGTATTGGCTGGCTGATATGGCCATGCCGAACGTGTCGATCAAATAGAACGTCAAATAGTTCTGCAGGCAGGCAATGTAGACCTGTTTGGAGAACATCAGCAAAAAGAGAACCACGAAGAGCACGGTAAGAGGTCGACTGATCGTCTGTTTCTTCGTATTTCTCAGGACTTGTTGGGGTTGCCGTCTTTGCCGAGCGGCCGCCAATGTGCCGACCCGCAGCATCACAACCGCAGCCAAGCCAGCGGCAATTCCGAACCAGGCAATGCTCGCCTGCCCGTAGGGAATCACGACGAAAGCGGCCGCCAGCGGTCCCAAAGCCATACCGGCGTTTCCGCCGACCTGAAATACCGATTGAGCCAATCCTTTGCGGCCGCCGGAAGCAAATTGAGCGATTCGTGTAGCTTCCGGATGGAACACGGCCGAACCGAATCCGAGAAAGGCTACGGCAAGGAGCATGGAAGCAAAAACGGATGCCTGAGACAAGGCCACCAGACCGACAAGCGTACAGCACATGCCGATGGCGAGCATGTACTTGGTCGGGTGTTTGTCGGTTGTGAGTCCGACCAAAGGCTGTAGAAGCGAGCTTGTAACCTGAATCACCAAAGTAATGAGGCCCACTTGTGTGAACGTCAGGCCGTGCGCATCGCGCAGAATCGGCAACGCAGCAGGAATTACCGATTGGATGCCGTCGTTTAGGAAATGTCCGAGGCAGACCAAAAAGAGCAGACCGTAGGCGGTTTGTTTGGCAGATTTTGTTGGACGTTGCGTGCGCATTTCGAATGTCGTAACACTGTTGCCATACGGCATAGCCAGGCCGTGTTGTCATGGTTTTGTCATCTTGTCTTAGTGGCTTTGTCATGTTTCGAGCGCACACTGCGCGCCGAGAACCTCTCGACAAAATCATATTCCTTCAAGACAACAACAAGCCATGGAACACTATTACATTGCCTTGCTGGTCTTTTTGGGCCTGCTGGCTGTTTTTGACCTATTCGTCGGCGTGAGCAACGACGCCGTCAACTTCCTCAATTCTGCTCTCGGTTGCCGCATTGCCTCGTTTAAGACAACGATGTTCGTCGCGAGCATCGGCGTGATGTTGGGCGCCACATTCTCATCGGGGATGATGGAAATCGCCCGTTCCGGTGTCTTCAACCCGCAAATGTTCACCTTCCACGAAATCATGGTGATTTTCTTTGCGGTCATGGTCACCGACATCATCTTGCTTGACACATTCAATTCACTGGGCCTGCCGACATCGACGACCGTGTCAATTGTGTTCGAATTGCTCGGCAGTGCACTTGCCGCTGCCGCATTTACGCTTTTGGCCGACGGCAAATCGCTGGCCGATGTGGCCGAATACATCAACAGCTCTCGGTCGCTAACGATCATTTCGGGCATTCTGATTTCGGTGGCGGTGGCGTTTGTCACCGGCACTGTTGTGCAATACATTGCACGACTGATCTTCACTTTCAATTTCGAAAAAATGTATCGCCGTATCGGCGGTGTCTACGCGGGGCTGGCCATCACGGCCATTTTCTACTTCTTAGTCATGAAGGGCGCCAAGGGTGCTAGCTTCATGCGCCCCGAATGGATCGACTTCATGAGCAACAACACGTTGCCGATTGTGGCAACGCTCTTTGTGGTGCTCTCGATTGTCTTCCAGCTTCTGATCCTTATCGCCAACGTTAACGTCTTCAAAATCATCATCTTGGCCGGTACCTTCGCGCTGGCATTTGCTTTTGCAGGCAACGACCTGGTCAACTTCGTCGGCGTGCCGCTCGCCGCGCTGGACTCCTACAACGAGTGGGTGGCTTCGGGAGCCGCTGCCGACACTTTCACGATGGAAGGCCTGCTCAAGCCCACGGTTGCCAACACGTTCCTGTTGCTGTTAGCAGGTCTTGTGATGGTGCTCACATTGTGGTTCTCCAAGAAAGCCCAGATTGTGATTCAGACCTCGATCAACCTGTCTTCGAGCAACTCCGGTGAACACGAACAGTTCGGCAGCTCTTTGCCGGGCCGTATGATCGTGCGCGCCAGCATGGGCTTTGGTCGTCTCGTCAATCAATTTATTCCCATGGGAGTCAAAAAGGGCATCGACAGCCGTTTCGAGCCCAAGAAGTTACTGCATGGCGAAACGCCGCTGCCGTTTGACTACGTGCGCGCCTCGATCAATCTGGTCGTGAGCGCCGTGCTGATTGCATCGGCAACGAGCCTGAAGCTTCCGTTGTCGACGACGTACGTGACCTTTATGGTTGCGATGGGTTCAAGTTTTGCCGACGGTGCCTGGGATCGTGAAACCGCTGTTTATCGTATCTCGGGTGTATTGACCGTGATCAGCGGCTGGTTTATCACGGCGCTATGCGCTTCGACCATGGCTGCAGTCGTTTGCTGGCTGACGCTTTGGGGCGAGGGCATTGCCGCATTGATCTTTGCCGTGGGTTCCGTGTTCCTTCTCGTACGATCCAACCTCAAGGCCAAGCTCGATACGGTGGATATGCGTGCCGATCTTGATACGCGTTACGACGCTCACAAGATGCAGCAACTTGTCGAAGAGCGCACGGAAGTCAATTTTGAAAAGACGGTTGCCGTATTCGGAGAACTTGTCGATAAGTTCCTGGCTGACAAAGAGGCTGATCTGCGACAAATCAAAACGGACAGCAATGAGTTGTTCGACAAGATGAGTGCGGATCGCGGCCTGTACTACCGCATGGCCAATTCAAGCTTCAAGCCCACCAACAAGGACTTCGACGCTCGCTACTGCTATTACCGCATTTCGACCAATATGCGAGAAGTCGGTCGTTCGTTGCAATCTTTGGCCAAACTTGCGACCGATCACGTCGCTAACCGCCACCGAATTTACCAGGGCGAGCTCAAGAACGAGCTGCAGAATCTGGCGCAGTACCTTAAGCAGATCTCGACCGGGGAAGACGGTAAGCTGAATTTGCGCAATGTCATGCTGCATGCCGATGAGGCGAGCAATCGCATCGATGCGTTGCAGGCTGAACTGCTGCGCCGTATCCCGGACGACAAGCTGTCGGTACGCGGTTGTGAGCTTTACCTGAATTTCCTTGTGTTTGCGCGTGAGTTCATCAACCGCTGTTCCATCGTTGCGGTGTTGTCCGGACAGTTGGATGAGATTGCTCAGCGTTAGTTGCAAAAGCAAAGACGGCAACAGTCGGTTTTGACAACAAAAAGCGTCGATCTTCGGATCGGCGCTTTTTTGTTTGATATGCCTTTTCCTTGCGGAAATAAAAAAAAAACGCGACACCGAAGTGACGCGCTCTTTCCTTCCTGCAACCCTCTGAAAGAAGAGGTGGCTCCCCGAGTTGGGCTCGAACCAACGACCCACGGATTAACAGTCCGTTGCTCTACCGACTGAGCTATCGGGGAATGCAGAAGCAGAACTATATAGGTGTTTTTGAGTTTTGGCAAGTCTTTTTCGGAGAAAATTCGCCATTCAAGACGATTTTCAGCAAAAATCGTGCTCAATACTTCTCTAAGTCTATGAAATTTAAAGACTTATAATGAAGATTTAAACTAACGAAAGAGAAAAAGAAAATGCCGTCGCCTTGTGAGAAAGACGACGGCTTGAGGCCAGTCAGCCGATCGGTGCGCTATCAGAGCACTTCGGCGATGGATTTGGCCACGTACTGCACATTGCGGGTGTTGAGGCCGCAAATGCAGATGCGACCGTTTTTGACGGCGTAGATGCCGTAGTCGGCTGCCAGCTTTTCAACCTGCTCGGGCGTCAACCCCGTAAAGGAGAACATGCCGGCCTGGCGCGTCACGAAGCTGAAGTCGCGCTTGGCACCGAGGCGGGCCATTTCATCGGCCAGCGCCTTGCGCATCGAGCGGATGCGTTCACGCATGCCGCCGAGCTCTTCCTTCCAGTGAGCGTACTTTTGCGGATCGGAAAGCACGCGCTCGACGATGTATGCGCCGTGAGCAGGCGGGTTGGAGTAGTTGCAGCGCACCACAGCCTTCAGCTGCGTCATTACGACGTCGGCTTCGGCCTTGCTCTGGCAGACGACCGTAAGGGCGCCGATACGTTCGTTGTAGAGGTTAAACGACTTGGAGAACGACGTGGCGACCAAGAAGCTCATGCCGGAGGCGGCAAACATGCGAATTGATGCGGCGTCTTCGTCAAGACCGTCGCGGAAGCCCTGATAGGCCATGTCAAGGAAGGGGGTAAGACCGCCCTTCTGGCAGATTTCGATCACGACCTTCCACTGCTCTTCGGTGAGGTCGTAGCCCGTCGGGTTGTGGCAGCAGGAGTGCAGAACCACGAGAGTCTTGGCGGGCAGGGCCTTGAGGTCTTCGACCATCGCTTCGAAGTTGAGGCTGTTGGTGGCGGCGTCATAGTAGCGGTAGGGTTTGATCTCGTAGCCAGCCATGCCGAGGATGGCGTTGTGGTTACCCCAGGTGGGCAGCGACGTGGAGGCGACGCGCTCGCCGCAGATATGGAACATGAAGTCCATGCCGACCTTCAGAGCGCCCGTGCCGCCCAGAGTCTGGATGGTAGCGGCGCGTCCAGAGAGAACGATTTCGCTGTCGGCACCGAAAACCATCTGCTGGACATGCGCGCCGTAGCCGTCAAGACCGCTGATGGGCAGGTAGCTGTGCGGAATGCAAGCTTCGGCAAGAGCGGTTTCGGCTTCCTTGACGACGTCGAGCACCGGAGTGACGCCTTCGTCAGTCATGTATGCGCCCACACCGAGATTTACTTTTTGCGGGCGGGGATCCTGGCGGTAGCGCTGCGTCACGCCAAGGATCGGATCGGCAGGAGCAGCAACGAGGCTGCTGAACAAAGCATCGGACATATGCATCCCTGTTTAGTTGTTGTTGAAAATTTATCGTCCAATTTGTCCGGTCGGCTGCAAACGCGTGTCGGAGCCGACGGCAACAACTAATATTAGACCTTTGGTGTGCGTACGGTTTGTTCCAAGAGGCGGAAATTATCAAATTGCGCACTCAATGCATTCGTAGAGAAGTGTTTTCGTGACTCAGATTCTGACTTTTGAGCATTCTCCGTTTGAGCTGCATGCGGAGTTCGATCCCGCAGGGGATCAGCCCACGGCCATCGCCCAACTGACCGAAGGACTGCGCGAGGGGTACAGCGCACAGACGCTTTTGGGCGTGACGGGGTCGGGCAAGACCTTTACCATGGCCAACATCATTGCGCGCCTGGGGGTGCCCGCCATCGTGATGGCGCCCAACAAGACGCTCGCCGCGCAGCTTTACAGCGAAATGCGCGAGTTCTTCCCGAACAACGCCGTCGAATACTTCGTTTCGTACTACGACTATTATCAGCCCGAAGCCTACGTACCGGCCCGCGATCTCTTCATCGAAAAGGACTCGGCCGTCAACGAGCACATCGAGCAGATGCGACTGGCCGCCACCAAGTCGATTCTCGAGCGCCGTGACACCGTGATCGTGGCAACGGTCTCGGCCATTTACGGCATCGGCAAACCCGAGAGCTACACGCAGATGCGTCTGATTCTGCGTACGGGCGACACCAAGGAGCGCAAGGATCTCATCAGTCAGCTCGTGAAGATGCAGTACAAACGCAACGACATGGAATTTTTGCGCGGTACTTTCCGCGTTCGCGGCGACACGATCGACATCTTCCCTGCGGAACACGCCGAGGTGGCCGTACGCGTGGAGCTTTTCGACGACGAGGTTGATGCGGTGGTGCTCTTTGATCCGCTCTCGGGGCAGGTGCGTCAGTGTGTGCCGCGCTTTGTCGTGTATCCGGCGAGCCACTACGTGACGCCGCGCGACGAAATCGTTCGGGCGATGGAGGGCATCAAGGCCGAACTCAAGGAGCGGCTCGAGGTGCTCTACCGAGACAACAAGCTCGTGGAAGCCCAACGCCTGCAGCAGCGCACGCTGTTTGACTTGGAGATGCTCGATCAGGTGGGCTTTTGCAAGGGCATCGAAAACTATTCACGCCACCTCACGGGACTGGCTCCCGGGGAAGCGCCGCCTTGTCTCATTGACTATCTGCCTGCCGACAGCATCATGTTTTTTGACGAAAGTCACGTGATGATGGGGCAGCTCGGGGGCATGTACCGCGGCGACCGTTCCCGCAAGGAAACGCTTGTGCAGTACGGTTTTCGCTTGCCCTCGGCTCTGGACAACCGACCGCTGAGGTTCGATGAGTTCGAGCGCAAGATGCGCCGTTCGATTTTCGTGTCGGCTACGCCGGCCGCGTACGAACTGGAAAAGAGCGCGCAGGTCGTCGAACAGGTGGTGCGTCCCACGGGGCTTGTGGATCCGGAAGTGGAAGTGCGTCCGGCACTCACGCAGGTCGACGATGTGCTTTCCGAAGTCAACGAACGGGCTGCGGCGGGCGAGCGCGTTTTGGTGACGACGCTTACCAAGCGCATGGCAGAAGAACTCACCGAGTATCTGCGCGAACACAACGTGCGCGTTCGTTACCTGCATTCGGACATTGATACGGTCGAGCGTGTAGAAATCATCCGCGATTTGCGCGCCGGTGTCTTTGACGTGCTCGTGGGCATCAATCTGCTGCGAGAAGGTCTGGACATTCCCGAAGTGTCGCTGGTGGCCATTCTCGACGCGGACAAGGAAGGCTTTTTGCGTTCGACCCGCTCGCTCATCCAGACCATCGGCCGAGCGGCTCGAAATGTGCGCGGCAAGGCTATTCTCTATGCCGACACGATGACCGACTCCATGCGTCAGGCCATCGACGAAACCGAGCGACGACGCGCCAAGCAGCAGGAATACAACCGCGAGCACGGCATAACGCCCAAGAGCGTCGTCAAGCAAGTGCGCGACATCATAGACGGCGTCTACAGACCGGACGCAAGCGCACAGGACGAGGGCAAACTCAAGGGGCTCGACATCAAGGACGACAAGAGTCTTGCCAAGGAAATCAAGGAAACCGAAAAGAAGATGCTTGCCTGTGCGCGAGACCTCGACTTCGAGCAGGCGGCCGTCTTGCGCGACCGCCTCGAAGCCTTAAAGCGCCTAGCTTTCGGTACCGACGGCAAGACGAGCCTGGAAGAGCACGTCTAGCGAGAAAGAAGACGTACAGCCAGTTCGGGCAACTCGCTCACATGCCGGGCCAGCGCTGCCGCTCCCCAGTCGGAGACGGCGGCGCCGCTGCCGGTGTAGCCCCAGGTGGCGGCAATGAATGGCACTTTCGCATTGGCGGCGGCCTGTGCGTCGCGCGCGTCGTCTCCCACGTAAACGGTTTCAGCAGCCGAATAACCCAGCGTCGCCATGGCGTGCAACAGCGCATCGGGCGCGGGCTTGGGCGCGGGAAAGCTTTGTCCCGACAAAATGCAGGCTGCGTGTCGGGCAATGCCTTTGGCTTCGCACAAGGGGCGGGCCAATTCAATGGCTTTGTTGGTCACGATGCCCCATGCCAGTCCCATTTCGGTCAACCGTGCGAGCATGTCGGGCACTCCCTCAAAGGGCGTGCTGTCCTGCACCATGATCTGTGCGTAGTGCTCCAGAAAATCACGCCTGCTTGCTTCAAAGGCGCTTGCCGTGGGGGGCATGCGGAGTCCCGCCCAAATCATTCCCGCTGCTCCGCTGCCGCAGTGCTCGCGAAGCGCTTCGTAGGGAAGAGGCGCCAGTCCCGCGCGAGACCTCAGGAAATTGGCAGAGTTGGCCAATCCCGGGGCGCTGTCCATCAAAGTTCCGTCCAGATCAAACAAAATCAGTCCGCGCATGAGCGTTGTTCCTTGTGTTCGGCAGGTCCAAAGAAAAGCCCCGCACAACAGAGAGGATTGTACGGGGCTGCCATCAGCTTAAGAAATCGATCCGATTAGGATTTCTTTCCGAAGCCCGTGACGTGCAGGGCACGCAGGATGTTTTGCGGACCGGTGTGCGAGGCGGGCTTTTCGAGCTTGGCGCCGGATTTGCCTTCGCTTTTGTCGTCCGTCTTGGCTCGGTCGCACAGCTCGTTGAGCTCGTGCTGGAGCACGGCCACGATGCTGTAGCGGTTGACGAGCTCGCGGGCAAACTGCAGGAAGTTGAGGTAGAGCTCACAGCCGCGCATCGAGATGTTTTCCGTGGCAATCGACGAGAGCAGGTTTTCCTGCATGCGGTCGATTTCAAGGATGATGTCGTTGCCGTTGAGCTTCACCGACTCGAGCGCATGGCGGCCCTTGACGGCGCGGCCGAGCTTTTGCAGGTCGCTTGCCAACTGGATCAGATTGGCCTTGAGTTCACCCTTGTAGACGCGGTGACGGTTGGCAATGTGGTCCTTTACCGTCGTCGTAAGCTTTTGCAGGTTGCTTCCCACTTCACGCATGCCGGTGTATGCGCGGTAGTAGCAGTAACGGGCATCGCGGTCGAGCTTGGTGTCGGACTTGCGCTGCTGGGCCATGTCGTAATAGACACTGCGTTCGCGGCTCAACAGGTCGAAGAAATCAGCCGACTCGCTCTTGATCTTGCGAAGCGCCGATTCGTTGTCGTTGAGAAACGCCTTGACGGTGGCTTCGTACAGATCCACGGTGTGCTGCAGATGCAGGCCGACCGTGTCGTTGATGGCGTCGCGTACCGAGTAGCAGTCGTCGTTTTTGAGGTGACGTTCCTTTTGCTCGGCGGAATGCGACTTAAGGAAGTTGGAGCGAATCAGCAGCGTGATCGCAAAGAGCATCAGCGCGATCATCATGTAGGTGCCGCCCATCATCGCCATCCAGCAGACCAGGGCTGCGGCCGAGCAGGCGGTAAAGGCGGTGAGGAACCAGCCGCTGATCACGGTGAGTACGCCGGAAATGCGGTAGACGGCCGTTTCACGGTCCCAGGCACCGTCGGCAAAGCTCGAGCCCATGGCAACCATGAAGGTCACGTAGGTGGTGGACAAGGGCAGCTGCAGACTGGTTGCAGAGGCAATCAAAATGGAACTGAGGACCAGGTTGACGGATGCGCGGACATAGTCGAAGGGCAGTGGCTGTTCGTTGCGCTCGAGCTTACGGGGCTTGAAGCGGGAATGCAATGCTCCCTGAAGGCGCATCGGCAAAATCTGACGGATGACCGATCCGAGCGTCATGGAGCTGCGCACGATCATGCGGCCGGGCAAGGAGCTGCCGAACTGTTCGTGTTCACCCTGCTGGCTCGAAGAGAGGTTGATGGAAGTCTGAACCACGCGGTGGGCTTTCTTGGAGAACCACAGCGTGAGCACCATGACCAAACCGGACAGGAGCAAGAAAATTGTGGCGGCCTTGCTGCCTTTTTCGGCAAGGCTAGTCATCATGAAGGTGTCGCCGTCGGTGCCGTTGGCCATGAAGTCGCGTACGGCATCAAGAGCGGCAAGCGGCACACCGACGAAGTTCACCAAGTCGTTGCCGGCAAACGCGAAAGCAAGCGAGAAGGTACCGCTCAGAATGACGATTCGGAAGATGTTGAAGTTGATTGTCCAAAGCAAAATGGAGAACAAAATGGACAATCCGATGAAGAGCGTCAAAAGGATGGCGGAGGTGTTGGCGTCGATCCAGGCGATCCATTCGGGTTGCATGAAGCTGGCGCCTTTGGCGCCTTTCATGACGAGGAAGTAGAAGATGGCCGTGATGCAGAAGCCGCCGAAGATGCCGCCGATGCGGCGATACATGGCTTCAAAGTGGAAGGTAAAGAGCAAACGCATCAGGTATTGCACGACCATGCCCGAGACAAAGGCAACGCCTACGGAAACCAAGATACCTGAGATGATCGTCAGTGCCTTGGCGGTGTTGATGTAGTCAACAACGGCCGCGAAGCTGCCGTCGGCAACGTAAATCTTGTAGAGAGCGGCGGCAAGGGCGCTGCCGAGCAGCTCGAAGATGATGGAAACGGTGGTGGAGGTGGGCAGACCCAGGGAATTGAAAGTGTCCAGCAGAAGCACATCGGCGATCATGACGGCAAAGAAGACAATCATGATCTCGTTGAATGTGAACATCTGCGGATGAAAGACGCCCGAGCGGGCGATTTCCATCATCCCTGAGGAGAAGGTTGCGCCGAGAAGAACGCCGAAGCTTGCCACCCACATCGTGGTACGGAAACGCGCGATGCGGCAGCCTAAAGCGGAATTAAGGAAGTTGACGGCGTCGTTACTGACGCCTACGAACAAGTCAAAGCACGCCAGCACGGCCAGAAAGCCGAGGACGACTAGATAAAAATCAGACATTTGAGCACGGATGGGTTGTTGACAACTTAATAAAAAAGTTTTGCAGATGTTTATGACAGATTTATGACAAAGCTGTCATCAAATCGTCATTGAGTTGTCATACAAGCCTGCCGCGCTCGCAAAAAAAAGCCTGCGGTAGGGACTTTCCGCAGGCTTTGAAGACGAAAAACTGAAGTTCGTCAGGCAAGCGAGGCCTTTTTAGTTTTGCGCTTGGCTGCCGCACGCGCTTTACTCTTGCGCTTGGCGTCCTTGGCGCTCGAAGGTTTACCCAAAGCGAGCTTCTTTTTCTTGTCGGAGGGTTTTTTGATGCCGCGGGCGCCGGGGTCGGACTTGGCGCGCAGCTGAGCGAGCCCGATGCCCTCTTCAGTCTTTTCGACGGGCGGGCGATAGAAGACGAGCATCTTGCCGATGGCCTGGATGCGGGCGGCGCCAAGCTCTGCGGCGACCGTGTGATAAATTTCGTCGCGTTCTTCGCGATCGTCTCCGGCTACGTGCACCTTGACGAGACCGTGATCGTCGAGCGCGCGCTCGATTTCCTTTAAGACGGCCTGCGTCATTCCCTTTTCTCCGATCAGCACGAGCGGATTCAAGTGATGGGCGTCGGCGCGCAGGCGCAGTCTTTCGTTACGCTCTAAAACTAGTTCTGTCATTGTTGAATTGCGTCTTTGTACCTAAAAAAGTCGTGTAGGACGCATTTTATCTGACTAACGCCAGAAGACCGTCTGTATGAGTTGGCGGATGAATGTCGCTAAAATGCGGTGTCATTAAGAATGAGCCGGCAGGCTCGGATCGTCTGTGAAATGAGTTCCCATTGGGAATCAGCAACAGAAACCCAGCTGCAGCAGGCCCTGCCTGTTAGCAGGAATCCCCCAGCAGAAATCCCCCGACGTGAGCCGGCGGGAAGACGTCAATTGTTTTCATGCCCAAATCCCTAAAAAAACTACGTTCCAACCGCGCTTGGATTGAGCGCCATATCAACGACCCTTTCGTCAAGAAGAGCCGTCGCGAGGGTTATCGCGCCCGTTCCGTCTATAAACTCACGGAGCTGGACGATACCGAACATCTTTTTCGTCCCGGCATGAACGTGGCCGATCTCGGCAGTGCCCCGGGCAGCTGGACGCAGATCGTTCGCGAGCGACTCACGGACGAAAACGGCGAATTGAAGGGCCGCATCATCGCCATGGACATCCTGCCGATGGAGCCCATCGACGGCGTGACATTCCTGCAGGGGGACTTTCGCGAACAGGAAGTGGCCGACAAGTTAAACGAGATTCTCGGAGGCGACAAGCTCGACGTCGTGATCAGCGACATGGCGCCGAATCTCTCGGGCATTGCGATGGTTGACGCCAATGCCAGTCTGCTTCTCAATGAACTCGCGCTTGACTTTGCCGTCGAGCACCTCAAGCCCGAAGGCGTGTTCGTCACGAAGGCCTTTCAGGGGTCGGGCTACTCCCAGTTCATTGAAAACTGTAAGAAGCATTTCGTGAGTGTGGCTCAGCGCAAACCTGAAGCAAGCCGCAATTCAAGCGCGGAAATGTACGTGGTGGCACGTCGCCTGAAGAACAAGTGAGCGTGAAGCAAACTTTGTTAACGAATCTCACGCACGTGCGCTCGGCATTTGAGCGTCTTTTGCGATAGGCTTAACGTGCTTTGGTGTCGGCGGTTTTTACGCTCGCTGTTGATTGCAGACAAAGAGCGCCGACAGCTTCATATTTGATTTACGTATTCGAGACAGGACGGCCTTGCACGGCAAGACCGTCCGCGCATGACAGAGGAATATCTTGGACAACAGAATGATCGGCCGCGTGGCGGTCTGGTTGCTCATCGCATTTGTGCTCTTTACCGTCTTCCGGCAGTTTGACAACACGGCCACAGCGCCCATGAACGCCGAGCAGACGAGCTACACGCAGTTCATGCAGGACGCCAAGGACGGCAAGATTCGCCGCGTGGACGTGCAGGGCCGCAAGATCACGGTGACGCCCGTCGAAGGCGCTTCCTACGTGATCACCAGCCCGGGCGACCTGTGGATGGTTGACGATCTGCGTAAAAACGGCGTGCAGGTCTTCGGCAAGCCCGAAGAAGAACCGTCGTTCCTGCAGACGATTCTTGTGAGCTGGTTCCCGATGCTGCTTTTGATCGGCGTGTGGATTTTCTTCATGCGTCAGATGCAGGGCGGCAAGTCGGGCGCTTTCTCGTTCGGAAAGAGCAAGGCGCGCATGCTTGACGATTCGGCCAATAAAGTGCGCTTTTCCGATGTGGCCGGTTGCGACGAAGCCAAGGAAGACGTGCAGGAAGTCGTGGAGTTTCTGCGCGATCCGTCGCGTTTCCAGCGCTTGGGTGGCCATATTCCGCGCGGCATTTTGCTCGTGGGCTCGCCCGGTACCGGTAAGACCTTGCTTGCCAAGGCTATTGCCGGTGAAGCCGGTGTGCCGTTTTTCTCGATTTCGGGTTCCGACTTCGTAGAAATGTTCGTGGGTGTGGGCGCGGCTCGCGTGCGCGACATGTTTGAAAACGCCAAGAAGAACGCTCCGTGCATCATCTTCATCGATGAAATCGATGCGGTGGGCCGTCAGCGCGGTGCAGGTCTCGGCGGCGGCAACGACGAACGCGAACAGACTCTCAACCAAATGCTCGTTGAAATGGACGGCTTTGAAACCGGCACCAACGTCATCGTGATTGCCGCAACCAACCGTCCCGACGTGCTCGATCCGGCGCTGATGCGTCCGGGCCGCTTCGACCGCCAGGTCGTGGTGCCGCTGCCCGACATTCGCGGTCGCGAACAGATTCTCAATGTGCACATGAAGAAGGTGCCCATCGGCCCCGACGTGCAGCCCGACGTGATCGCGCGCGGCACTCCGGGATTCTCCGGCGCCGATCTTGCCAATCTGGTGAACGAGGCTGCTCTCTTTGCCGCCCGCCGCAACGGCCGCGTGGTGGAAATGAACGACTTTGAACTTGCCAAGGACAAGATCATGATGGGTGCGGAGCGCCGCTCCATGGTGATGACCGAGGACGAACGCAAAAACACGGCCTATCACGAATCCGGTCACGCGCTGGTGGCAAAGCTTCTGCCCAAGTCCGATCCGGTGCACAAGGTGACGATCATTCCGCGCGGCAGAGCGCTTGGCGTAACGATGCAGCTGCCCGAAGAGGACCGCTACTCGTACGATCGCGACTATCTGCTCACCCGCATCGCCATTCTCTTCGGCGGACGCATTGCAGAAGAAGTGTTCATGAATCAGATGACCACGGGCGCGAGCAACGACTTTGAACGCGCTTCGCAGCTGGCCCGCGACATGGTGATGCGCTACGGCATGAGCGACAAGATGGGCGTCATGGTCTATGCCGAAAACGAGGGCGAAGTGTTCCTCGGCCGTTCGGTGACCAAGACCACGCACATCTCGGAAAAGACCATGCAGGCGGTTGATGCCGAAATCCGCCGCATTCTCGACGAGCAGTACAAGCGTGCGCGCGAGCTCATCGAAGGGCATCAGAAGGAAATGCACCGCATGGCCAAGGCCCTTCTCGATTGGGAAACGATTGACGGCGACCAGATCGACGACATTCTCGCGGGCAACGAACCGCGTCCTCCCAAGTCTCCGGTGACGGGATCGGCCAAGCCCGAACCCCGCAAGGAAGAGAAGGTCGAGGAGCCGGTGCAGGAAGCCAAGGCTCCCGCTGACGAGGCGAGTGCTGAAGCTCCTGCTTCGGATAAGGACGAACCGAGATAATTAGGGTGAAATGACTGAATGACGGCGGGCCGGTCCCGCCGTTCTTTTTGAAAGGATAGACGGTGCAGAAAGACAATTTCGAGCGTGCGACGACGTGGCAGTGCCGTGACCGCGTGATGGATCTGTCGCGGCCTCTGATCATGGGTATCGTGAACGTGACGCCCGACTCGTTTTCCGACGGCGGTACGCACAACGAATTTGAAGCGGCCGTGGCCTGGGGCAAGCGTCTGGCTGAGCAGGGAGCCGACATTTTGGACGTGGGCGGCGAGTCGACGCGACCCGGAGCGGCTGAAGTCAGTGTGGAAGAGGAAATTCGCCGCGTCGTGCCCGTGGTGCGCGAGCTCGCCCGAGAGGGTTTCGCCGTGTCGGTTGACACAAGTAAGCCCGAGGTGATGCAGGCCAGTCTCGAAGCCGGCGCCTGCATTCTCAATGATATTCGCGCCTTTGAACTGCCCGGCGCCGAGGACGTGGCCGCACAAAGCGGAGCAGGACTCGTGATCATGCACATGCAGGGAACGCCGCAGACGATGCAAAACCGCCCCGATTACGAGGATCTGCTGGGCGAAATCGAAGCGTACCTCAAGGCCCGCGAAGCGGCTCTTCTGGCTAAGGGCGTGCGGCTCGAGCAAATTTGCTGGGACGCGGGTTTCGGTTTTGGGAAGACGTTTGAGCACAATTTCAGCATTCTCAAGCACACGGAGCGCTTTGTCGCCGGCGGCCGACCCTATCTGATGGGACTTTCTCGCAAGACTTCGATCGGCGCAGCGGCCAACCAACCCGATCCTTCCAAGCGCATTGTCTCGAGCGTGGCGGGCGCTTTGCTTGCCGCCGAACGAGGCGCGCAAATCGTGCGCGTGCACGACGTGAAGGAAACGCGTGAGGCCTTTGACGTCTGGCAGGCCATGCAGGCAGCTCGCTAAAATTAAAAAATTCGAGTTTTGCAGCAAGCGCCGCGGGCGTTTGACGAAAGGATTGAGAAAAATGGCAAGACAGTTCTTTGGAACCGACGGCGTGCGCGGCACGGTGGGTGAAGCGCCGATTACGCCCGACTTCGTGCTTCTGCTCGGGCAAGCGGCGGGCCGCGTGTTTGCGCGCCGCAGCAAGACGGCTCACGCCTCGGTTTTGATCGGCAAAGACACGCGCGTGTCGGGCTATATGCTCGAAGCTGCTCTTCAGGCAGGCTTTTCCGCTGCGGGCGTCGACATTGTTTTGTGCGGTCCGGTTCCGACGCCTGCTGTTGCCTATCTGACGCGCGCCTTGCGACTGGACGCGGGCGTCGTGATCAGTGCCAGTCACAATCCGTACCACGACAATGGCATCAAGTTCTTCTCAGCCGACGGGACGAAATTGCCCGATGCCGTAGAGGAAGAAATCGAAGCCGAAATCACCAAGGGTTATCAGTGTGTAGCAAGCGATGCGCTCGGCAAGGCCTATCGTCTGGATGACGCCTGCGGGCGTTACGTTGAGTTCTGCAAGAGCACCTTCCCGACGGGGCTGGACCTCAAGGGAATGAAGCTTTACCTCGACTGTGCTCACGGTGCGGCCTATCATGCGGCGCCTTCCGTTTTCCACGAACTCGGTGCCGACATTGTCTCCGACGGCGTCGAGCCCGACGGCTTTAACATCAACCGAGGCGTCGGCGCGACGCACACCGACGATCTTGCCGAACGCACTTCCAAGGCCGGTGCCGATCTGGGGCTGTCGTTTGACGGTGACGCCGATCGCCTGATCATGGCCGACAGCAAGGGCAACGTCTACAACGGCGACGCGCTTTTGTATGTCATGGCGCGAGAACGCATTGAGGCGATGGGTAAGAAATCGGGGGTCGTGGGCACGCTGATGACCAATTTCGCGTTGGAAAAGCGCTTTGCGGAACTTGGCATTCCCTTTGAGCGAGCCAAGGTGGGCGATCGCTATGTGATGGAAAGGCTGCTGGAAAAGGGGTGGCTCTACGGCGGCGAAAGTTCCGGCCATCTGATTGCGCTTGACTGCCAGACCACGGGCGACGGCATCGTCAGCGCTCTGCAAGTTCTCGCGGCCGTCGTCTCAAGCGGCAAGACGCTTGCCGAACTCACGGCCGATCTGCAGCTGATGCCGCAGGTTCTCATCAACCGACGCATCGCCAAGGGCTACGATTGGAAAGCCAACGAGAAGTTTGCCGCCGAGATCAAGGCGTGCGAGGCGGAACTTGCCGATCGCGGTCGCGTGCTGATTCGTCCGTCGGGAACAGAACCTCTGCTTCGCATCATGGTTGAAGCCAGGGATAAGGCTCTGGCGCAAACGCTGGCCGAACGCATGGCGCAGGCGCTGGACTGAGAAAATCCTCCGCACCAACGAAAACGGGACGCAAATGCGATGATTTGCGTCCCGTTGTCTTTTATCTGCTTCCGGGCAAGGGAAAGAAGCCGAAGGTTCTTTCCCGATGCATCGGTTGAAGTCAAGCGATTAGAACTTGTGCTTCAGACCGCAGTTGACCTGAACCCAGGAAGGATCGTAGCTGTTGCCCTTGGAGGTGTCGATGCTGTCCTGCAGGTAGCCGGCACCCATGTAGACGGTGGTGCGCTTGGAGAGGTAGTACTCGTAGCCGGCACCGACCATGAAGCGCTTGAGGTCCTGATCGACATCAGAGGTGACAGTTGTGCCTTTATTGTCGGAGGAGGCATCCAAGTAGCCGAGGGTGGTCTTGACCTTGCCGTTGCCGACCGGAATGTCCACGCCGAGCATCACGGACCAGCCGTTGGCGTCACCGAAACCACGATTAACGTACTTGTCATTGCTATCCTTGAAGTTGCCCATGCGGCCCCAGTCGCCACCGAAGCTGCTCGAGCCGACAGCCTTGGCGTTGTCGAACCAGTGCACGCCGAGGTAGGACTTGGCAAAGCCGCAGTCGTAGTTGACGGCAGCCGTGATGGTGATCTGGTCGTCTTCGGTGTCAAAGGAATTGTTGGTGCCGAAGCTGGCCTTGTTCAGCACGTCGACAGCGCCGTACAGGCTCAGACCGCCGTTGTTGTAGGTCACGGCAGCGGCGTAGTAGCGGTCGCGCGAGGATTCGTTTTCGTAGGTCTTGTCTTCTTCGTTACCCATGCCGTACAGCACCCAGACTTCAGCGCCGGCGAAGTTCGGGGTCTTGTAGTAAACCATGTTGTCCATACGGGTCGGACGATAGGCCTGCATGTAGCTCTGAACGCCGACGTCACCCCAGCCCGTACCGAAGGAGGAGAAGTAGCCGCCCAGACCGGTCGTGCCGGCATCGTTGGCGAGCGTGCTCAGACGACCCATACCGAACTTACCGAAGCCGCCTTCGATGTAGATGCTCGATTCACGGTTAAAGAGTCGGTCGTCGCCCATGGCGCCGGTGTCGGAGTTAAAGCCGTTTTCGAGGATGAAGCCGACCGTCAGGCCGTTGCCGAGTTCCTCGACGCCCTTGAGGCCGAAGCGGGAGCCGGAGCTCTGACCGGACATCATGCCGAAGCTGTTGTCGGCATTGTCGGTCAAAGTGGAGTAGTTGTCGTCGTTGTAGGAGTTGTAGGCAAAGCCGGTATCGATGATACCGTACAGCGTCACGGACGCTGCGGAGGCGCTGCACATTGCCGCGGCAGCAGCCAAACCAACCAAAGTCTTTTTCATGATTGACGTTCCTGGGAAAGAAAGCCGAAAAAATAAATGACGGTGTGTGAAATTACTTCTTCTTCGGAACAGTGACGCTGCCCCGAGCACACACAACAAGAGAAAGTGCACAATCGCAGAGAATCCTTGATGCGGCTCTTTCTATTTTTGGTGCCTCAAGCGAGGACTCGGACGTGAGGATACGGATTATTTGTTTCAGTTCAAGTACAGATTCATGAAAAGTCCATGACGAATTTCTCATGTTAAATTTTTGTAACTGATTGATTTTATTGAAGAAATGACTTATTTTCGGTTGGCGGAAATTGTTAGGGGCGGTAGGACGTTTAACTTAGTGCTGAGGTAGAAAAACAACACTTTCGGCGTCCGCTTTTTTTGCTTTTTTGTTCCAAAACAAAGGAGTCTTTTTCCTTTACAAGCAAAACGCCTCTCTTTTGCGGCACATCGAAAGATTCGGAAGGACGGTCTCAGAGCGATGTTCCGGGAATTGTTTCCGAACAAAGCCTTTCCTGTAAAATTCCCCGAATCGTTGCGGGTGCAAAGCCCGCGGTTTTGTTGCGCCCGAAAATTGGGCGTACTGCTTATCGGATAAGACACATTTTTTATGAAACCCGACACCTACATGACGGCCGCCGAGATTCGCACGGCTTTTTTGAAGTTTTTCGAGAGCAAAGGCCACCCCATTGTGGCTTCGAGTCCGGTGATCCCTCAGGACGACCCGACGCTGCTTTTTACCAACGCGGGTATGAATCAGTTCAAGGACAACTTCCTCGGTCTTGACAAGAGCCTGAAGCGTGCCACCACGGCTCAGAAGTGCATTCGCGCCGGCGGCAAGCACAATGACTTGGACAACGTCGGGTATACCGCGCGCCACCACACGTTCTTCGAAATGCTCGGTAACTTCAGCTTCGGCGACTACTTCAAACGCGAAGCCATTGCCTGGGCCTGGGAACTCCTCACGCAGGTCTACAAGCTTCCGGCCGAACGTCTCTGGGTGACGGTCTACATCGAAGACGACGAAGCCTACGACATTTGGAACAAGGAAATCGGCGTGCCGGCCGAGCGCATCGTGCGCATCGGCGACAACAAGGGTGCCCGCTACATGTCGGACAACTTCTGGATGATGGGCGACACCGGCCCTTGCGGTCCGTGCTCGGAAATCTTCTTTGACCGCGGCCCCAAGATCCAGGGCGGCCCTCCGGGAAGCCCCGATGAAGACGGCGACCGTTACATGGAAATCTGGAACCTGGTGTTCACGCAGTTCAACCGTGATACCGCCGGCAACATGAATCGTCTGCCCAAGCCCAACATTGATACGGGCATGGGCCTGGAACGTCTTGCTTCCGTTCTGCAGGAAGTCGACACCAACTACGATATCGACCTTTTCCAGAATCTGATGCGTGCCGCCAAAGAAGCCGTTGAAGCGGCCGGCGCTGAAAACGTGGATCCGCAGAGCCCGTCTCTGAAGGTCATTGCAGACCACATCCGTTCCTGCGGCTTTGCCGTTGCTGACGGCGTCAAGCCCGGCAACGAAGGCCGCGCTTATGTGATCCGCCGCATCTGCCGCCGCGCGATCCGCCACGGCTACAAGCTGGGCGCCCGCGGCCTGTTCTTCTACAAGTTGATCGAACCGCTTGCCCGCGAAATGGGCGACATCTATCCGGAAATCAAGAATCCGAAGATCGCCGAAGTGATCCGCGCGGAAGAAGAACGCTTCCTGCAGACGCTCTCCAACGGCATGCAGATCCTTGACGAGGCCGTGGCCGAATGCAAGGACGGCGTGTTGCCCGGCGACATCGCCTTTAAGCTGCACGACACCTACGGCTTCCCGGTGGACCTCACGGGCGACGTGTGCCGTGAGCGCGGTCTGACGGTCGACACCGAAGGCTTTGAAGCATGCATGCTTGAGCAGAAGAACAAGGCTCGCGCCGCAGGCAAGTTCAAGATTGCCGCCGACGTGCTCTTTACGGGCGACAACAACGAATTCGTGGGCTACGACACGCTTGAGACGCCCGAAGCCAAGGTGCTTGCGCTCTACAAGGACGGCATTCAGGTCGAATCGGCTCAGGCCGGCGACGATGTGCTCGTTATTCTCGACAAGACCCCGTTCTATGCCGAAATGGGCGGCCAGGTGGGCGACACCGGCGTGCTCGAAAACGGCACGACGCTCTTGCAGGTGCGCGACTGCCTCAAGCTCAAGGCGAGCGTCTTCAGTCACGTTGCTCACGTCTGCGAAGGCGAAATCAAGACGGGCGACACGTTCAAGGCCGTGGTCGACGCCAAGCGCCGTGAGGCCATCATGCGCAACCACTCGGTGACGCACATCATGCACAAGGCGCTGCGCGACGTGCTCGGCGAACATGTGGCCCAGAAGGGAAGCCTTGTGAACGACGCCGTCACGCGCTTTGACTTCCATCACGACAAGCCGATGACCGCCGACGAAATCCGTCAGGTCGAAGATATTGTCAACGCTGAAATTCTTGCCAACACGCCGGTGCAGTGTCGTGTGATGTCGCTTGAAGACGCCCGCAACAGCGGCGCGACGATGCTCTTTGGCGAAAAGTACGGCGAAACGGTGCGCGTTTTGAACATCGGCACCTCGGTGGAACTCTGCGGCGGTACCCACGTGTCCCGTACGGGTGACATCGGCGCCTTCAAGATCATCAGCGAAGCGGGCATTTCCGCCGGCGTTCGCCGTGTGGAAGCCGTGACCGGTCTTAACGCCGTTCGTCTGATGCAAGACAATGCCGAGCTGCTTGCGACGGCTGCCGCCAAGTTCAAGGCGCCGGCTCAGGAACTGCCCGAAAAGATTGACCATTTGGGTGAAACCGTCAAGCGTCTGGAAAAAGAATTGGCAGAAGCCAAGGCCAAGCTCGCTGCCAAGCAGGGCGATGAAGCCTTGAGTGCCGCTCAGGACGTCAACGGCGTGAAGGTGCTGCTCACGACGCTCGAAGGCATTGATGCCAAGACCTTGCGCGAAACCATGGACAAGTTCAAGAACAAGTTTGGTTCGGCCGTGATCGTTCTCGCGGTGACCGGCGGTGACAAGGCTCAGCTTTGCGCCGGCGTCACGAAGGATTTGATCGGCAAGGTGAAGGCGGGTGAACTCGTCAACTTCGTCGCGGCTCAGTGCGGCGGCAAGGGCGGCGGCAAGCCCGACATGGCCATGGCCGGTGCTTCCGACGTCAAGGCGTTGCCGGCGGCGCTTGAAAGCGCACGCGCCTGGATTGCCGAAAAGCTCGCCTGATTATCATGACTGCAACGCTGGACTGCTGCGGGATGAAGTGCCCGCAGCCGGTGCTCAAAGCCAAAAAGGCTCTCAAGGATGTGGAGGTCGGTGAGGCGCTTGAAGTGCTCACCGACGATCCGCACGCGATCGAGGACTTGAAAGTCTTCTGTACGCAGGGCGGGCACACCGTGGTGAGTCAGGAAACGGACGAGCAAGGTAAGACGCGTCACGTGATTCGTAAGGAACACTGAGACGCCTGAAATTTCGGCACATTCTTCGGCCTTTGTCGGGACGACCGGCGAAGGCCGAAGTTCTTTTTGTGGCGTCTAAAACTCGAACGTATAGAGCACGTCGAGACTTTGCGCGGCGCCGGAACTGGCTTCCACAAAGAGTCGGGCCAGAAGTCGGTAGCGCAGCGTCAGCGTGGCGATGGAGTCAAAAATGCCCATCGCGTACTTTACCTGCAGTCCGGGCAGAACGTAGCCGCTGACGACTACCTGAGAGTCGTTGCCCGTACCCGAAGTCGATACGTTCAGGTCGCTGATGCGAAGCATTTCTCCGATGCCCGAAACGAGCTGACCGGTCTGGGAAAGCCCCATGCCCAGAAGCGCCGAGGTGAGCATGGAGTTGTCACCGTCGTTGGATGTCTTCAGACCTTGGCCGCGCATGATGTAGGAGATGGCGTCGGCCTGCGACATGGCGGGATCCGTGAAGAGTTCCGTTTGAGGTGCGTCGCTCGGCCCCTTGATGCGGATGCCCGCCGTGACGTCGTCTTCGATGGCGTCCGGATTGCGGATGGCCTCAAAGTCAAGGATCGGCTTGTTGACGGGGCCGGCAAAGGTCAGGTTGCCTTTGTTGATCACGAGATCCTGACCGTAGGCTTTGAAGGTGCCGTTTACCAGTTTGATGGTGCCGCTCAAGCCCAGATTCTGATCGTTTTGCGCAACGGTCACATCGCCTTGCAGTTCGCTTTTTAAGCCGAAGGCACTTAGGTTGACCTCATCGCCCAAATGGATCACAAGAGAGCTTTCGATCTGAAGCGGGGTGCGGACGCGAACGGCTACCTGATTGGCTTCGACGATTTCTTCGTCGGCCGAAGCGGAAATGGCGCCGGTTGGCAGGTCGTTGACGGTGATGCGCGCCTGGTTGATTTGAATGCTTCCTGAAAGGTTGAGGTTTTGCAGCGAGATGCTCGCCTGCACGTCGGGCGTGACATGCGCCGTGACGTAAGGCGGCAGGCTCACGCGCACTTTGTCGCCTTTGACGGCAACGCGAGCCGTCGGGTTTCCCGGATCACTCCATTTTGCGTTGCCGGTGACGTTGATCTTGCCTTGGGCGGTCTGAAGATCGGCGATGAGTTCCGACTGATCGCCTTCGAAATGCAGCGTGACGTTGGAGGGCTTCATGTCAAGCGGCACGGCCTGACCTTGTGCGGCAAAAGCGTCAAGCTTGATATCGCCGTAAAGCGCGGGCTTTTGCAATGTGCCTCGGGGCTGCAGTTCGGCCGAAAGGGTTCCGCTTGCCGAAAGTTGGGGCGAAAGCGAGGCAAGCACGGGATTGAACTGAGCGAGTTGCACATCGTCGACCGTCACGGAGCCTGAGAGCTGACGCTTTGTGAGCGGATCGGCTACGGCGATGTCGGCTTTCAATTCTCCTCCGTCTTTAAGTGACACCGTGCTTTGGATCTGCGCGGATTGAGGTTTGAAGTCGGCGGACAATTTCGTTTCTTTGAAGTGCAGCGTTTGACGCGAACCGTTCGTTTCGGCCGTCACCGAAATGCCGCGCCCGGCCACTTCTACATGCGCGACGGCGTGTTCGGGCGAGGGTTCGGTCCAGCTCACGGTTGCCGTTGCATCCGTGCGACCCTTGACATCAAGATCCGGCGGCAGGAGGTCTTTGATGAGAGAAAAGTCTGCGTTTTTGACGTCAAGCGCGAGACTGCCTTGTTTGCCGGCGTGAAGTTCTTCCCTGAGACAGACTTCAAGACTTTGCGAATTGCTTGTCCAGCAGTGCGGCGAGAGCGAGGCCTGCGAGGCGTTTATGTTGAAGGCAAGCTTCGGTTTGTCGGCAGTCGTCCAAGTGCCGCGATCGGTCTTGAGCGCTGCCGAGACGAGTTCTCCGTTCCAATGAGTTCCTGATTTGTCGAGGTGGCCGTCGAGGCGCGCATCAATGGCAACGGGAGAACCCTTGCTTGTCACCTGCAGCGTGTGCACGGACTGCGTGCCGGAGAAAGATGCGGAAATCGTTTTGAACGAAACCGAAGAGGCGGACAGATTGGCAGCACTGAGTTTTACGTCGGCCTTGGGAAGGCGCTCGCCTTTACTCTGTGTTGTCGTGACTTGAGCGGAAACATCGGCGCGCGCAAGCGACATGTCTCCGAACTGCAGCGAAGAGGCATGCATTTGGGCCGACAATTGAGGAATGGAAAGCGTACCGGTGAGTTTTCCTGAACCGGTGACACTGCCGCGCAGCGTTTTGTCGATGCGCGAGAGGTCGGGTGCGCTGACGCGAAATGCCCCGGAGAGTGTTTCCTTTTTCAATGCGGCATCGAGCTCAAGAGAGGCGTTGTCGGCTTTCAGAAGCAAGTTCTTGACAGCAAACGAGTCCGTGCCCTGAATGTGACCTGTGGTTTGTGCCGTGAAGGGCACATCGTTTAGCGAGGCTTTGACCGTAAGTGACGTGATGTCAACGGCCAAAGACCGGGGATCAAAGTCTGCTGCCGTTGAGGCCGTCAAGGCAAGTTCTGCCGATCCGTTTGTCTTGGGAGAATCTGCCGGGAGCAGTTTGCCCAGATCCTTGAGGTCGGACCAAGAGAGCGTGGCCGAGCCCGAAGCCGACGCCTTTTTGTCGGTCAAAGCGGCATGAAATGCGGAATGCAGCATGTTTTTGCCGATGCTTGCATTCAGCCGAAGATCGGACAAGGTGGTTTTCTTCCCTTGACCGGTGACGAAAAGATCGGCCGGTCGGGCAAGAAGGGCAGAGGCGGCGCGAGTCGAAATCGAAAGATCGTAGGCGTCGTACGTACCTGCCAGTTTGACGTCGACGTTCTGAAGTTCCGCCTCGGTACCGATCAAGTCTTTGAGAGCAGTCAGATCCATATCACCCGTTACAGCCAGTCGGAAGGCAGGATTGGCTTTGGCGGTTTCGATGTTGGCCTGAACGTTCAGGGTCTTTTGAGCCGACGTTGTCTGAAGCCTCAGATTGGTTTCGGAGGTGAGATCAAAAGTGGCGGCGGCCGTGATCGGATAGGCGGACAAAGGAGCCTGACGCGCCGTCACGGCAGCGTCCAGTTTGCCTTTGGGGATGCCGCCGAGCGTCATTTCTCCCTTAACGGAGGCGTCAACTGCCGGATGCGCAGCGACGAGTTTGGCGATGTGAACGCTTTGAGGGGCGGCGGTAAATGTTGCCGAAAGCGTTTCGAGCACGGTTTCGTCGTTGAGTTTGACATCGGAAACCGAAAGCGCCTTTACGTCCACAGTAAGCGGCAGTTCGGGCACCGCAAAGGGCTCAAGCAACGGTTTGGCAAAAAGCGCGTTTAACGTTTCGACCAGCGGCTCAGGTTTTTCATCGGTAGCCTTCGGTGTTTCGGGCAGATGAACGGAGATGCCCGCCATATTCAGGTTCTCCGTTGTGACCGTGTCGCCGGCGGCAGAGGCGGCTAGAGACAGGTCATGAACCGCAACATCAAACGTATCGGACTGAACGTGCGTGTCGGTGAAACGCACATCCGTGAGCGCAACGGAAAACGGCAGAAAGATCGGTGCGTTGTCTGAGGCGGCGGTTTTGGCGGCGGATTCCTGATTTTCAGCGAGAGCGACCCGGAGCCCATCAACGTGGAGCTTCGCGATGTCGGCATGACGCTCGAGCGGGCGCAGATTGGCGATCGAGAACTGCACTCGCCTAAGTTCAAGAGTTACTGGCGTCGTCTGATAGCGAATTTCTGATATGTCCGCATCAAAGAGTGTGCCGCTGACGTTGCCGACACTAAGCTCAGGCAGGAACTTTTGCGCGAGCGAAACGCCTGTTTGCAGCCCCCAGGGGGTGAGCGCAAAGACAACGAGACCGACACAAAGCACCAGCGGGACGGCCAGCGCGAAGCCGATGCATTTCAAAAGACGAGAAATTCTCATCACAACGCGCCTCCCAAACCGAAGTAGATCTTCCAGCTGTCCTCCGTGGGGTCGCCCACGGCCTTGGCCAGGTCGAGCTTGACGAGTCCGATGGGAGAAAGCCATCGAATGCCGAAGCCCGCACCCTTCTTGATGTCTCCGAAATCGAATTCGTGACTCGATTGACCGGCATCGAAAAAGACTGCACCCCACCAGTTGCCGGTAACGTTGTATTGGTATTCGACGGAAACGGTGTACATCTTTGAGCCGCCTTCGAGTTCGCCCTTGTCGTTTTTCGGGGAAACGGATTCGTAGTCGTAGCCGCGGATGCTCAAGTCGCCGCCCACGAAGAAACGCAGATCGGGCGGCACCTGATCAAAGCTTCCCGACTCGATCCAACCCGCGGACCATCGGCCGATGAAGATGTGCGAGGACCCGAGCGAGCGAACCCAGCTTTGTTGCGCGGTGAGCAGCACGAAGTCGATGTCGGAGCCCCAGGCGGTGTTGGAAACCGAAATCGCATAGCGCTGCGTGTCGCCCCAGGTCGGCAGAACGCCCCCTTTTTGCCGCGTGCGCGAAAACGAAAGGGTGGGATAAATGATTTGCGTATTTGACGAATCACTGCCCTGCGTGAAGTTGTCGTAGAGCCAGTCGACGGAAATCTTGCGCGTCCAGCCTGAGTCAAGCAGCTGAAAACGGGCGGCGGACACGGCCGTCGACGACGAAGTCGTGTCGTTTAGGGTCGAATACTTGTAGCCGCTTTGCAGGGCCCAGTAGTCCGAGAGAGGATTGGACTGACTCGGAATCTTGTAATTGAACTCGAATTCCTGCTCTTCGGGTGAAAGATCAGTGGCGGCCGTCAAACTGTGGCCTTTGCTGTTGAGCCATGGGCGAGTCCAGGACAGTTTTCCGTGAGGGCCGATGTCGGTGGCGTAGCCGATGCCGGTTTCCACCAGGTTTTCACTGCGGGGCGTGAGTGCGACATCAACGTCGAGCACGCGTTCGGGATCTTGCCTGGCTTTGTCAAACTGCATGGACATGACCACTGATCCGAACCAGTTGGTTTCAGTGAGCTTGCGGGAAAGATCGCCGTAGGTGTTGTAGTCGTAGGGTTGCCCCTCTTCAAACGGGACGAGCGAACGAAGATAGGCTTCGTCAATCTGCGAATTTTGAAAGTTCACCTTCCCGAATTTGTAGCGCTTGCCGCTGTCGTAAGCGAGGTCCCAGTAGGCAGTGCCTTCGCGGGGCGAAACCTTGAGGCTGTGTTTGGAAAACTTGCCGTCGAAATAGCCGAGTTCCAACGCCAGGGCCTGCACGGATCCTTTGAATTGCTCGTAGTCGCTGTGCAGTAGAGGACTTCCGGCTTTCGGAATCTGTTGCACGGCGAGATCAAATTCGGTTTCCTTGGTTAGGGGCCCCTGCAGATTGAGGTGAGGCTCGGTGAGGTGAATGCGCTCGCCCGGATCCACAATGACATTGACGGACGTGACGTCGCCCGAGTCGGCGCGAACCAGGTCAATCTTGACGCGGGGACGGTAGTATCCAAACGGTTTGATGCCGTCTTTGACGGCCGAAACCAGACGGCGCCTCACGGAGTAGGCGTCGTCATCTTTGCGCTGCATCAGGTGCGCGCGGACATTTTCGGTGAGTTCATCATTGAGCCCGATGAAATGGATGGAAATGTCGGCGGCGTAGAGCGCAAGGGGGCAAAGCGTCAGACAAAGGACGAGGTGTTTCTTCAAATGCGTACCGAAAGTAAAGGAAACGGTTGTCAAGCGCTCCAAGTCTAGCTTGGATTTGCGGGTTTTCCAGCAACAACTGTTAGCTAAAGCGCCCAGACCGGCAGGGCGACGACGTCGCTTGTGAGGTAGCGAGGCTCATCGCAAGTGCAGATCAGAGCGCCGGGACCTCGCTTAATGGTGTCGCCTTTGAGTACGCCGAAATTGTCGAGCATCTTGCGCTGAGGCGAAGCCGTCGATTTGATTTCGATCGGATAGTAAATGTCGCCTTCGCGAATCAGAAGATCAATCTCATTTTGCCGAGTATCGCGGTAGAAGTAGAAAAGAGGCTTTTTGCCGTTGTGCTTCCAGCTTTTGACAATTTCCATGACGACGAAATTCTCGAAAAACGCTCCGGCGTTGTAGGCGTTTTTCAGAGCCGATGGACTTGGAGACTGGCACAGCCAGGCAGCCAAGCCGGTGTCGGTGAAGTAAAGCTTGCTTTTCTTGATGAGTGTTTTGCCGACGTTTTCGTAGAAAGGAGGCAAGAGATAGACAACGCCTGTAGCGACGGCAACGTTAAGCCAATCGCGGGCAGTTTCCGCCGCAACGCCGACGGCTTTTTGGATTTCGCCGATGGCAAATTCCTGACCAATGCGGCATGCCAGTACGCTTAAGAAGCGCTCGAAATCCTCCACACGGCGTACTCCTGTCGCAAGGATGTCTTTTTCGATGTAAGTTCTCAAAAGGCTGTCGAAAAAAGCATCTCGTTGATCCGGCTCGTCGTGAACCACTTCCGGCCAGGAGCCTTGCCAGATGATTTTCCAGAGTTCTTCCGCCGTGAGCGGATCAAGCGAGCCGCGCGTAAGCTCACCAGTCGGCATAAAAGGTTTTTGCTCCGGGCCTTTGCCTTGCAGCTCGTAGAGACTGAACGGAAAAAGCTCGAAGGATGCAACGCGGCCGGAAAGTGCTTCGGCGACCGCTTTTCTGAGACCGAGTTTTTGAGATCCGGTCAACCACACCAGGCCTCTTTCGTCCGTTTCATCGAGAATGGCTTTGATTTCCAAACCGAGGTCGGGAGCTCTCTGAAATTCGTCAACCAGCAAAGGCATCGGATATTGCTTGAAAAAGGCATCCGGAGCTTGTCGAGCCAGATCCAAAGCCTGATAGCGGTCGAGATTGACGTAGCGGCGATCTCCCTGCATGCGGCGCAGCATGGTGCTTTTGCCGACCTGTCGCATCCCGGTCACCATGACACCTTTGTAGCGCTGACTGGCCCGATTGATAACGGTTTCAATCGTTCGAGGCAAGTACGTAAAGTTGAGAGACATAGGCGTGGATGTTTGTGGAATTGAATGAAATAAAGAGTATGGTCTTGATTTTATCAAGAGTACGTTCTTGATTTCGTTCAAAAATTGCAGAAGCCTTGAAAATAAACGAAAAAAAGCGGTGACAGGAGCCTGAAACCTGTCACCGCACAAGGAAGATAACCCTAAGAAACCATCACGAACGCCAGGAGAACAACGTTGGTGAGAGGCTTGCAGCAGGTTCGACCCCAACGAACCCTTGTCTCTTCGGCTTTAAGCCTCTAGGTGTTTCTCAGTTGGTGGAACTATATCGCAAATAAGAATCATTCTCAACAAGTCTGACACAGGAAAATGTTTCTATTTGCAACAGCAAGAAGAGAGACTACAGGTGGCTTACTGTCACTTGTTTTGGTTGACTGTGTACGGCAGTGTGAGTTCATGTGTGGAAAATTTCTAGGAAAAACAAGCACAAAGTCGATCGGCTCTGTACAATGCGGGCTCCTTATCAATTTCTAATTTCTGGCCGGTAAAGCCAAAATGACTGTCGATTTACATCCTTCCTATCTCAACGGACAACATTTGTCCGACTACGACTTTGATCTCCCGCTTGAACTGATCGCTCAGTTTCCGCTTGCAGAACGCACGGCTTCCCGCTTGCTGCACGTGAGCGACGATGTGATCGAAGATCTTGTTTTTACGGATCTCAAGCATTTGCTTCGCCCTGGCGATCTGCTCGTGATGAACAACACGCGCGTAATCAAGGCTCGTCTGCGCGGCGTCAAGGAAACTGGCGGCGCCATTGAAGCCATGATCGAACGTGTGACCGGCGAAAACACCGTCATCAGCATGCTGCGCGCAAGCAAAAAGCCCAAGCCCGGTTCCCGCCTGATCTTCACGGGTGAAAACGCAGTTTCCTATGAAGCCGTCGTGGGCGGACGTCAAGGCGAATTTTTTGAGCTCACATTCAATGCGCCGGCGCTGACCGTTCTCGATGCCGTGGGCAAGGTTCCGTTGCCTCCTTATATTGAGCGCGACGCACAGGCTGCCGACGAAGGCCGCTATCAGACGGTGTACGCCAAGTATCCGGGGGCCGTTGCAGCGCCGACCGCGGGCCTGCATTTTTCCGAGGAGCTTCTCAAAGATCTGCGCGACATGGGCGTGCAGGAAACTTTCGTGACGCTGCACGTGGGCGCGGGCACATTCCAGCCGGTGCGTGAGGAGGATCTCTCCAAGCATCAGATGCACGCCGAGTGGTTTGAAATGAGCCAAGAGTGTGCAGATGCGATCAATCAGGCCAAGCGCGAAGGTCGCCGTGTGGTTGCCGTGGGCACCACCAGTCTGCGTGCGATCGAATCGGCGGCCCGAGATGACGGAACGGTTGAAGCGGGTACGATGGATACGCGACTTTTCATTGCGCCGGGCTATCACTTCAAGGTCATCGACGCCATGGTGACGAATTTTCACCTGCCCAAGTCGACGCTGGTGATGCTCGTGTCGGCCTTGGTCGGCAAAGAGCGCATCATGCAGGCTTATCGACACGCCATCGACGAAAAATATCGGTTCTTCAGTTACGGCGACGCCTGTTTCCTGGAAAGAACCCGCCATCACAACGCAACGGAGAACAACAATGGCGCTGCAGTTTGAAGTCTTGAAAACGGAAGGGGCGGCGCGCCGCGGCGTGATGACGCTCAATCACGGTGTGGTGCAAACGCCGGTGTTCATGCCCGTGGGTACCTACGGTACCGTCAAGGCGATGACGCCTGACGAGCTCGAAGGCATGGGCAGTCAGATCATCCTCGGCAATACGTTCCATCTTTGGCTTCGCCCGGGGCTTGATGTCATTGCCACGCACGGCGGGCTGCATCGCTTCATGAACTGGAATCGCCCGATTCTCACCGACTCGGGCGGTTTCCAGGTGTTTAGCCTTGGCCAATTGCGCAAGATTTCTGAGGAAGGCGTGCGCTTTGCTTCGCCCATCAACGGCGACAAGCTCTTTTTGACGCCTGAAGTCTCGATGCAGATTCAGAAGGTTCTGAATTCCGACATCGTGATGCAGTTTGACGAATGCACGCCCTACATGATTGGCGATCGTCCCGCGACCGAAAAGGAAGCGGCCGATTCGATGCGTCTGTCTCTTCGTTGGGCCAAGCGCAGCCGTGAGGAATTCGATCGCCTCGAAAATCCCAACGCGCTTTTCGGCATTGTGCAGGGCGGCATGTTCCCGAAACTGCGCGAAGAGTCGCTTGCGGGCCTGAAGGAAATCGGTTTCCACGGTTACGCCTTGGGCGGCTTGTCTGTTGGTGAACCGAAAGAAAAGATGCTTGCCATCATGGATGCCATCGTGCACCAGATGCCCGAAGACAAGCCTCGTTATTTGATGGGGGTGGGAACGCCCGAGGATTTGGTTGAAGGCGTTTCGCGCGGCATCGACATGTTTGACTGCGTGATGCCCACGCGAAATGCCCGCAACGGTTGGCTCTTTACCCGTTACGGCGACATCAAGATCCGCAACGCCAAGCACAAGAACGACACCCGTCCGCTCGATCCCTCCTGCACTTGCGCAACGTGCCGCGGCTACACACGCGCTTACCTGCACCATCTGCAGAAGGTGAACGAAATTCTTGGCGCACGCCTCAATTCCATCCACAATCTGCATTTCTACGCCACGATCATGGCGGAGATGCGAAAGGCTCTGGAAGAAGGCACGTTTGCCGCCTGGAAGAAGAAGTTCTACGAAGACCGCGCCAAGGGAACCGACTGACGAAAGAAAAAAATCCCCCGATCAGAATCGAAAGCTGGCCGGGGGAATTTTTTTCGAACGTTCCGATTACTGGAGACGGCTGCGGCGATCGCGGACGGCGTGAGCCAGGTTATTGAGCAAAACGACCGTGTCGTCCCAGCCCAGACAGGCGTCCGTGACGCTCTGGCCGTAAACGAGGGGCTTGTCGGGTTCGATCTTCTGGTTGCCTTCGACGAGGTTCGACTCGATCATGACGCCGATGATCGAACTGTTGCCGCCGGAAACTTGCTCGCAGATGTTGTTGACTACATTGATCTGTTCGCGGCAGATTTTGTGGGAATTGCTGTGGGAAGCGTCAATCATTACGATTTCGCGGTGGCCGTTGGCCTTGAGCATCTCACAGGCTTTGGCAACGCTTTGGGCGTCGTAATTGGGCTCTTTTCCGCCTCTGAGAATGATGTGACAGTCCTCGTTTCCGGTCGTGGTGACAATGGCCGAGATGCCGCCCTTGGTAACCGACAGGAATGAGTGGGAGTGTTCGGCGGCGCCGATGGCGTCAACGGCGACCTTGATGTTGCCGTCGGTGCCGTTTTTGAAACCGACAGGGCAGGACAGACCGCTGGCAAGCTGGCGATGCGACTGAGATTCGGTTGTGCGTGCCCCGATGGCTCCCCAACTCACCAGATCGGCAATGTACTGCGGCGTGATCATATCCAGGTATTCGACGCCGGTGGGAAGGCCGAGAGCCACAATGTCGCACAGCAGTTCACGGGCGATGCGCAATCCGTGATTGATGCGGCAGCTGCCGTCCATATCCGGGTCGTTCATCAGACCTTTCCAACCGACGGTTGTACGGGGCTTCTCGAAATAAACGCGCATGATGATTTCAAGGTCGCCTGCCAAGCGTCGACGCTCTTCGTTGAGCTTTTGCGCATATTCCATTGCAGCCTTGGGATCATGAATCGAGCAGGGGCCGACGATTACAAGAAGTCGATCGTCGTGACCGTGCAGAATTTCGTGAGCGGCCATTCGGGCGCCGTGAACGGTTCTTGCGAACGGCTCTTCGCAGGGGAATTCACGAATGAGATGAGCCGGAGGCGTCAGTTCGCGAATCTCTTTGATGCGAAGGTCGTCGGTTGTGTAGCGCATGATGTCTATCTCCCTTGGTATCGGATTTTGTCGTTCGGTCTGTGCCGGCGAGCCTGAGGCTTGATTACGCAGAACCCGGTACGAAAAAGCCGCCGGATTTTGCGTTCCCGGCGGCTGGCAGTACCTTTCAAATGCTTGCGTTACGCGTGCGCACGTACTCCTTCCGCCGAGGGGGCGAAATAAAAGGAGAAGAAATAAAATCGTGCCGTGTAAAGCATTTGAAAAAGGCAGTTCCAGATTTTCTAAGCAGAGCCTGATTCGTATTTCAGGCCGACTCAGGGACTTACTCTACTCGATCTTGTGACGAAGTGCAAACGCAAAAACACCAATAAGATCAGGTGTTTTGCTTAGATTGTCCCATTTTTTCTCTGAGTCGAAACGAAAATTCAAAATGCTGGATTCAACCTTTGTGTCAGCGCGTGTTAAGTTTTCTCCTCGGTGCGACTGACGACGAAAACCAATTTCGCCAGTCGCGTTGTTGAGTCCATTTTTTTGCGTTTGTTTGCGCGATGCCGCTGCTTCAATCCGACTACAAGGCTCCCCGCTGGTTGCCCGGAGCGCATCTTCAGACCATCGTTCCCGCCCGTTTTTTCCCGCGTCCCGACGTGCAGTATCGAAGAGAAATTGTGGATATGCCCGACGGAGACTTCATCGTGTTGGATTGGTCGGAACCGGAGCCGATGGAGCTCAACGCGCCGGTGTTGGTGCATTTCCATGGATTGGAGGGTGATTCTCACAGCCATTACGCAGAAGCGCTGATGCACGAGTGTGTCAAATGCGGTTGGCGAGGCGTCGTTGCGCATTTCAGAGGATGCGGCGGTCTGCCCAATCGTTTGCCGCGGGCGTACTTTGCCGGCGACAGCGACGATTGCGACTGGATACTGAGGACGGTTCACGAACGTTTCATCACGGCGCCGATTTATGCGGTCGGCGTGAGCCTCGGCGGTAACTACATTGCCAAATACATGGGCGAACGCCCGCAGGACGCATCTTTCCTGACGGCGGCTGTCTCGATCGGTGCGCCGGTGGATTTGGTGGCCGGAAGCGAAATTATGAGCCGCGGCGCCAACAAGCTCTACGAAGAAATGTTTTTGTCGACGCTCAAGGAAAAGCTCATTGACAAGGCCAAGCGTTTCCCGGATCTCATTGACATCAACAAGGTCAAGAGCTGTAAAACGCTCTACGACTTTGACAGTGTCTACACGGCGCCGATCCATCACTTCAAGAGCGCGATGGAGTATTGGACCTTGTGCTCGGCCAAGCGCTATCTCAAAAACGTCACTAGACCGCTGTTGCTTTTAAACGCCAAAAACGATCCCTTCCTGCCGCGCTGGGCGCTGCCGACGGAAAAGGACGTGAGCGACTGTGTCTATCTTGAGCAACCGGAAGAGGGTGGTCACATCGGCTTTCCCCGCGGCAATCCGCCCGGAGACCTGGGTTACCTGCCCGAGCGCGTCATGCGGTTTTTCTCGGCGTTTGAACCCAAAATTGAAAGCGTCTGAGCGGGCAAAAACGCCGCGATGCAATTTTTTGTCAACTGAATCTGCGAATTCTTGCGAGTTTTCGTAGGTGTAATTTACGAATTCTTGCAAGCAGGGCCGGGCATGTTGTTCTTGCGACGAGATCCGTTGCCACTGCTGAAGCAAGACGATTTGCCGATAGCCGAAAAGACCACACTGGTTTGAGAGCTGGCCGAACAAGAACATGTGAACGCATTGTTAGACGCATCTAGCAAAATCCGGAAGCATGAATTCTGATACGGATAAAAATGCTCACTCGACAAGAATATGATGTTTTACGCAGAAGGTTGGATGAACCGAGAAAGGTCATCCAAGTAGTACTTGGCCCTCGTCAGATTGGCAAAACCACAGTGGTTCGACAGGTGCTTTGTGACATCAATACACCGCATTTATATTTCTCGGCGGATGACACAGCGGTAGCAGGTTCTGCTTGGCTTGCAAGCTGTTGGACGGCTGCTCGGCTGGAAGCCCAAACACATCCCGATGCCGGATGTGTATTGGTGATCGATGAAATTCAGAAAGTGCCAAATTGGTCGGAAACCGTCAAACGGCAATGGGATGATGACACTTGGAATGAAAGAAACATCAAGGTTGTTTTATTGGGATCGTCCCGAGCTTTGATTCTTCAGGGGTTAAGCGAATCCTTGATGGGGCGTTTTGAAGAAATCCGCATGACGAATTGGACGTATGCTGAAATGCGGGATTGCTTTGGGTTGACGGTCGATGAATTCATCTACTTCGGCGGCTATCCGGGAGCCGTGGAGATGATGCAGGACGAGGCTCGGTGGAAGGTATATGTCAGAAATAGCATGATTGATGCAACCGTTAACCGAGACATTTTCGAAGACGTCCGAATCGGAAAAGCTGCGTTGCTGCGTAAGACACTGGAGCTCGGTGCGGCATATTCGGGCAAGATTCTGTCGTTGACAAAGCTGTTGGGAGAGATTCAGGACGCGGGTAACGTCATGACAATTGCCGGATACCTGGAGCGGCTCAACCAATGCGGTTTACTGGGGACGCTGCAGAAGTTTTCGGTGGACGATGCCAGACGTCGCGCGAGCATTCCGAAGTTTCAGGTGCACAACAATGCGCTTTTGACGGCACTGTCTGTCGGCACGTTTGAGCAGGTGCGAAACGATCCGGAGAAGTGGGGTCATTATGTGGAATCGGCTGTCGGAGCGTATTTGATTTCTCAGGCCTATCGCCTGCAATTTGAGGTGTTCTATTGGCGGGATGGCAACAACGAAGTCGACTTTGTCTTGCGCAAAGACGGAAAAGTCGTGGCGTTGGAAGTCAAGAGCGACCACGAGCGACACACCAAAGGACTGGATGTGTTTTGTCAGAAGTTCCGACCGAATGCCGCCTTGATCGTGGGCAGTGGGGGTCTGCCGCTCGAAACATTCCTGGAAACACCGATTGCCGATTTGTTCTGAGAAAATTGGTGCAAGACGAGGAAGCCCAATGACCGACAATGCGCAACATGCAGACCTCAAACGTATGTGGAGCGGATGGATTTCGCTCGTGCTGTTTGTTCTGCTGATTCCATTGAGCAATTGGGTAATTGTGAACCTTGGTGTCGTCTGCCCGCCCGGCGAGCCTTGTCTTGTGCCGGTTCTGCTTGGTCTGTGGGCACCTTCGACCGTGTTGTTGGCCGGTTTCAGTCTGGTGCTTCGCGATGTTGTGCATCATTGCCTGGGCTGGCGCTGGGCGTTGGCTTCCATCTTTTTCGGAGCGGTGCTCTCGGGTTTTATTTCCGAGCCTTCGCTCGTGGTTGCATCGGTGAGCGCTTTCCTTTTTGCGGAATTGGCTGACTTTGCGGTGTACGCACCGATGAAAAAGCGTTATCCGGCCATGGCAGTCATCGTTTCCGGTCTGGTCGGTTCCGCCGTGGACTCTGCTATTTTCCTGTCACTTGCCTTTGGTTCAGTCCAATATTTGTCTGGGCAGGTGCTCGGCAAGTTTTGGGTCAATCTGCTGGCCGGTATCGCCATTGCTTGGTGGCGGCGCCGCAAACAGGCTGAGATGGCGATTTGCGCCTGATCTGTTTGATTTGGAAGGAAAAATTGACGTTTTCCTAAGCGGTCGTCTTTGCTACAATCTCGCACCACTTTCAAAAACATCTGCGCCGGATTGTTCTGCCGGTGGCGGTCACAAGGAAACCATATGTCCCATATCGGTGAGCTGGGCGACATGAAGCGCCCGTTGAGCGGTTGGCTCTCGCTCGTTTTGTTTGTTCTGATGATCCCCTTGACGAACTGGGTGATCATGAACGTCGGCCTCGTTTGCCCGGCTGACGGTCCTTGTTTGATTCCCGTTTGGCCCGGTTTATGGGCGCCTTCCGGCGTGCTGCTGGCCGGGTTCAGTCTGGTGCTGCGTGACGTTGTGCATCATTGCCTGGGCTGGCGCTGGGCGCTGATTTCGATTTTTGCCGGCGCCGCGCTCTCGGGCTTGATTTCGGAACCCGCTCTGGTCATTGCTTCGGTCTGTGCCTTCTTGTTTGCGGAGCTCGCTGACTTTGCCGTTTATGCTCCCATGAAGAAGCGCTATCCGGCCATGGCTGTGATTGCGTCGGGGCTGGCCGGTTCCGTGGTTGACTCCGCGATTTTCCTGTCTCTGGCTTTCGGCTCCATTGAGTTTTTGGCCGGACAGGTGCTCGGGAAGTTCTGGATGAGTCTGATTGCAGGCGCCTTGATCGTAGCTTGGAGACGACTCAAGATGCATACGGTCCACGAACACCTGCAGATGCAGTGATTCGGACGCATTCTCAAGAAAAGCGGCGGTTAAGACAGTTCGTGCACAATTGCTCGAACTTGATCTATCCGCCTTTTTTGTATCCGATGATCGCGCAAAACAACACACCCAAGACCGCCGTTCTCATCTGCAATACCGGTTCGCCTGCTGCTCCGACCAAAGAAGCAGTGGCGAAGTATCTTGCGGAATTTCTCGGTGATCGGCGTGTGGTGGAAATGAATCCGCTCATTTGGCAGCCGATTCTGCGCGGCATCATTATTCCCCGTCGCGCGCAGGCTTCTGCCGATCGCTACAAGACGGTGTGGACGCAAAAAGGGTCTCCTTTGGTGGCGGTGACCTCCGACACGGCGCAAGGCCTGCAGACGGCGCTGGGCGACGAATTCATCGTGTCCTGGGCGATGTGTTACGGCGTGCAGCGCATCGAAGAGGAGCTTGCCCGGATTGCCGCACAAAAGCCCGAGCGCATCGTCGTGCTGCCGCTTTATGCGCAGTACGCCACACAGACGACGGAGGCAGTGTTCGATGCGGTGCGACGCGTGCAAAAGAAGGTTCGCGATTTGCCTTGCATTGTTACGATTTCTCATTACTTCGAAGAAGACGCCTACATTGAGGCGCTTGCCGCTCGCGTGCGCGCGCACTGGGAAAAAGTGGGTGATCTTGGAGACGAGGGCAAGCTCATGATGAGCTTTCACAGTATTCCGGCGGTTTCGAGCGAACGCGGCGATCCGTACGAAGCACAGTGCAAGCAGACGGCGGAAAAGCTGCGCCTTGCGTTGGGTTTGAAAAAAGATCAGGTTGTCCAGGTATTCCAGAGCAAATTTGGGAAAGCGAAGTGGTTGGAGCCTTTTGCCGTTGATACGGCTCCCGAACTGGGCCGACAGGGCTTGAAGCGCCTTGATGTGATTTGCCCGGGATTTGCCGCGGATTGTCTGGAGACGCTTGAAGAAATCGCCACGGAACTGCGCTCTTTTTATGAGCGGGCGGGCGGCAGCGGGTTTCACTATATCCCTTGCCTGAACGCGCAGGACGATGCGGTGGCCCTTTACGCCGAGATTGTTCGCAAGGCTCTGTCGAAGGCCTGAAAATCCGCTTCAGCTGAACTTTTTGCCTGCGACGGCTTGAAAAGAGCAAACCCAATCCCCATATAAGAGCCATCTTTCAAGCATCCCTTTTGCAAGAACATCTTTATGGCTCAAGAAGACACCAAGCAGGAACAGGTTAATCCTGCCGACGAATTGAAGAAAGCAGCCGAAGCTGCGGAGCAGGCTCAGGGTTCTGAACTGCCTCCGGAACTCGGCATCGAACCCGAAGGCGCAGAAGCCTCGCTCGAAGACCAGCTTGCCGCGGCGACGGCCAAAGCGGCTGAGAATTTTGATCTTTACGTGCGTGCGGTTGCCGAAATGGAAAACGTGCGTCGCCGTGCCGCCGAAGACGTTTCCAAGGCGCAGAAGTTCAGCATCGAGAAGTTTGCCAAGAACCTGCTTCCGGTGATGGATTCGCTTGAAAAGGCGATCGAAATGACCGCCGAAATCGAAGGTCCGATGCGGGAAGGCATTCTCGCGACGCACCGTCAGCTCGTGCATGCGCTTGAAATGAGCGGCATGACCGTCATCGATCCGAAGGACGCCAAGTTTGATCCCAACACGCAGCAGGCTATTGCCATGGTGCCTGCCGTCGAAGGCAAGAGCGCGGGTGACGTTGCTCAGGTCTTTCAGCACGGCTGGAAGATTCACGAACGCGTGCTCCGTCCGGCTATGGTGAGCGTGGTTCAAGGCTAGAAACTTCATCGACACAAAATTTTTCAGACGCCCCGTTGAATTTTCTCGGGGCGTCCCCATATAGGGGGTATGGCGCGGCAGGCGGCGTTGAAAAAGAGCTTCCTGCGGTACGCGTAAGAGTTTCAGATCACGGTCGAAAACCTTCTCCCGTCGGTGGATGCGGAAAAGGTTCGGCCCAACAGAGAATCAAGAGGAAAAAGAACAATGTCTAAGATCATCGGTATTGACCTTGGCACCACCAACTCGGCTGTGGCCATCATGGAAGGCGACAAGGTTCGTGTGATCGAAAATTCCGAAGGCGCTCGTACGACGCCTTCCATCGTTGCCTACATGGAAAACGGCGAGATTCTTGTCGGCGCAACCGCCAAGCGTCAGGCCGTGACCAACCCGAAGAACACGCTGTTTGCCGTCAAGCGCTTGATCGGCCGTCGTTACGAAGACGCCGAAGTGCAGAAGGACGTGCAGCGCGCTCCGTTTAAGATCGTTCGCGCCGACAACGGCGACGCCTGGGTGCAGGTGCTGGGCGACAAGAAGCTTGCTCCGCAGCAGGTTTCCGCCGAAGTGCTCCGCAAGATGAAGAAGACCGCCGAAGATTACCTCGGCGAACCCGTGACCGAAGCCGTGATCACGGTTCCGGCTTACTTCAACGACAGCCAGCGTCAGGCCACGAAGGATGCCGGCCGCATCGCCGGTCTCGAAGTCAAGCGCATCATCAACGAACCGACGGCCGCAGCTCTGGCCTTCGGTCTTGACAAGATGGGCAACGAAGACCGCAAGATCTGCGTCTACGACTTGGGCGGCGGCACGTTCGATATCTCCGTGATCGACATCGCCAACATTGACGGCGACAAGCAGTTTGAAGTGCTCTCCACCAACGGCGACACGTTCCTCGGCGGCGAAGACTTCGACCGTCGCTTGGTCGAATACCTGATTGCCGAATTCAAGAAGGACAACGGCATTGACCTCGGCGGCGACGTGCTTGCCCTGCAGCGCCTGAAGGACGCCGCTGAAAAGGCCAAGATTGAGCTGTCGAGCCGTCAGGAAACCGAAGTGAACCTGCCCTACATTTCGGCTGACCAGACCGGTCCGAAGCACATGAACATCACGATCACGCGCGCCAAGTTCGAAAGCATGGTCGAAGACCTCGTGCAGCGCACGATCGAACCCTGCCGCAAGGCTTTGAAGGACGCCGGTCTGTCGACTTCCGAAATCACCGACGTGATCCTGGTGGGCGGCCAGAGCCGTATGCCGCGTGTTCAGGAAGTGGTGCGCGAATTCTTCGGCAAAGAGCCCCGCAAGGACGTCAACCCGGACGAAGCCGTGGCTATCGGTGCCGCTATTCAGGGTCAGGTGCTCTCGGGCGGCCGTAAGGACGTGTTGCTTCTCGACGTCACCCCGCTGACGCTGGGCATTGAAACCCTGGGCGGCGTGATGACTGCGATGATCAAGCGCAACACCACGATTCCGACCAAGCACTCGCAGGTGTTCTCGACGGCTGAAGACAACCAGCCTGCCGTGACCATCAAGGTCTATCAGGGTGAACACGAGATGGCGGCTTCCAACAAGCTGCTCGGCGAGTTCAATCTTGAGGGCATTCCGCCGTCTCCGCGCGGCCTGCCGCAGATTGAAGTGACGTTTGACATCGACGCCAACGGCATTCTGCACGTGACCGCAAAGGACAAGGCCACCGGCAAGGAAAACAAGATCACGATCAAGGCAAGCTCCGGTTTGTCCGAAGAAGAGATCAAGAGCATGGTTGCCGCTGCCGAAGCCAACAAGGAAGAGGATCACCGCCGCTTCGAACTGGCTCAGGCTCGTAACATGGCCGACGCTTCGATCGCTCAGGTTCAGAAGACCCTGAAGGATCTCGGCGACAAGGTTGAAAGCGCCGATCGCGCCGCTTGCGAAAACGCCATCAAGGATGTGGAAGAACGCATCAAGGGCGAAGACAAGGCTGCAATCGAAAAGAGCGTTGAAGCGCTGATGGCTGCCGCCCAGAAGATCGGTGAAAAGCTCAACCAGCAGGCTGCTCAGGCTCAGCAGGCTCAGGCAGGCGCCCAGCAGCAGGCGGGCGGTGCCGGTCAGCAGCAGGCCAACAAGGGCAACGACGACGTGGTCGATGCCGACTACACCGAAGTAAAGCACTAATTTGGCTTCAAAGCAAAACCCGAGCCCGGCGCGGCGTCCGAGCGAAAAGGACGCCGAGTCGGCCGTATAAGACACGGGGCCGGGCCGCCGATTTGGCGATTCGGCCCTTGCCATGTTTTTTCGTAACGATTGACACACTATGGCTGACCAGGATTATTACGAGGTACTGGGAGTCTCGCGCGACGCAAGCGACGACGAGATCAAAAAGGCGTATCGACGCCTGGCGATGAAGTACCATCCCGATCGCAACAACGGCGACAAAGCGGCTGAGGAAAAGTTCAAGCAGGTGGGCGAGGCCTACTCGATTCTGAGCGATCCCCAGAAACGCGCGGCCTACGACCGCTACGGCAAGGCCGGCGTCGATCCGAGCGCAGCCGGTGCGGGCGGATTCGGCGGTTTCGGCGGCTTTGGCCAGGGCCAGGGTGGTTTCGGCGACTTCAGTGACATCTTCTCGGAAATCTTCGGGGGCGGTGCCGGCGGCGGTCGTCGCGGCGGACCTAAGGTGTTTCGCGGTGCCGACGTGAGCTATTCGCTCGAAATCACGCTTGAGCAGGCGGTGGCGGGTGCCAAGACCGACATCCGCGTGCCGGTTTGGGAAGAGTGCGAAACCTGTCACGGCTCCGGCTGCAAGTCGGGTACGTCGAAGAAGACCTGTCCGCATTGCGGCGGCAGCGGCATGATCAACATCAACCGCGGATTCCTGCAGGTGCAGCAGACCTGCCCGTACTGCCACGGAACGGGTGAAATCATTTCCGATCCGTGTCCGGACTGCCAGGGACGCGGCCGCAACCGTAAGACCAAGACGCTGGAAATCAATATTCCGGCGGGCATCAATGACGGTCAGCGCATTCGCATCCAGGGTAAGGGCGAGCCCGGCCCCAACGGCGGTCCTTGCGGAGACCTCTTTGTGCAGGTGTTCATCAAGCAGCACGAAATCTTCCAGCGCGACGGCGACGATCTGCACGCCGATTTGCCGCTGAGTTTTGCCACCGCTGCATTGGGCGGCGAAGTAAGTGTGCCGACGATGGGTACCGAAGCGCGCATCACGATTCCGGAAGGCACGCAAACGGGTAAGATCTTCCGCCTGCGCGGCAAGGGTGTGCCGCATTTGCACGGCGGCGGCAATGGGGACCTGTACGTGCACGCCTTTGTCGAGACGCCGGTCAATCTCACGAGCAAGCAAAAGAAGATGCTCAAGGAGTTTGACGAATCGATCAAGGAAGGCGGCACGAAGCATTCGCCCCAGAGCACGAGCTTTTTGGACAAGATGAAGAAATTCTTCTCTTAACGGACACGGCTGCAGCGATTTTTCGCTACAGTGGAGTCAGATAAAACCCCGAATAAACAACAAGGAGATATTCCGATGACCAATAAGTTTGCAGGCACCCAGACCGAAAAGAACCTCTGGGCTGCGTTTGCCGGTGAGTCTCAGGCTCGCAACAAGTACGACTATTTTGCCGGCGTTGCTCGCAAGGAAGGCTACCAGCAGATCGCCGAGCTTTTTGACGAAACGGCTGCCAACGAACGCCAGCACGCCAAGATCTGGTTCAAGCACCTGCAGGGCATCGGCAACACGGCCGAAAATCTGAAGGCTGCCGCCAGCGGTGAAAACTACGAATGGACGGACATGTACGAAGGTTTTGCAAAGACGGCCGAGGCCGAAGGCTTTGCAGAACTCGCTGCGCAGTTCCGTGCTGTGGGCGCCATCGAAAAGGCTCACGAAGAACGCTTCCTGAAGCTGCTCAACAACGTTGAAATGAAGCAGGTCTTCGAAAAGAGCGAAGAAGTGATGTGGCAGTGCCGCGAATGCGGTCACCTTGTGATCGGCAAGAAGGCGCCTGAAATTTGCCCGGTTTGCGCACACCCGCAGAGCTTCCAGCAGATCCGCGCTGAAAATTATTGATTGATGTCTGAGTCGCGATAAAGCGTATCAGCTCAATCCTAGGACCTCCGGTCACTGCGGCAGAGCTTCCATCTGTTGCGGGGACGGGAGGTCTTTTGTTGTTCAGGATTTTCAACGAGATTGACTACCAGGCGTATCCGGTGACCGAGAGAGATGCAATGCAGAGCTCTGCTACAGGTTCTCTTGATCGGTGCCGGGATTGAGGTTGTGGTAGATAAGCACACGGCTCTCGGGCGCAGCAATCTGGAGGTCGAAAATGGTAACAGACGTTGGATTTTCGAATTTAAGTTTGCGAAAGATGAGGAAGAAGTCGGTGCGTTGCTCGAGCAAGCGGTTGAGCAAGTGCGCTCTCGACGTTACAGCGAGAGCGCAAGTGCTAAAGAACTGAATCGCATGGCGTTGGTGTTCGATGCCGCGCAGCGTCGGTTTGTTGCCTGGCAATGAGTCTTACAACGCTGAGACTTATTCGAACAAGCTCAGCAGATAGGGCAGCAGGAACGGAGCGGCAAACGCAGTGAAAAGACCTGTCAGCCCCATTGCCAGACCGGAGAATGCGCCCGTGTCGCGATTCATCTGGAAGGCTGTGGCGGTGCCGACGCCATGAGCAGCCAGACCAATGGAAAAGCCGCGCACGGCATCGTCCTTTTCCCTCAAAAGTCCCAACAAGCCTCGCGCCATCAACGAACCCACAACCCCCGTGATCACCACCAGGGCTGCCGTCAAAGCCGGAATACCGCCCAAGTGTTCGCTCACTGCCATGGCAATCGGGACGGTGACGCTCTTGGGAGCAAGGGAAATCATCGTCTCGGGAGAGGCGCCGAGGACACCGGCAATCAGAACGGCGGAAACGATGGCGACCGTACCGCCTGCAATAAGACCGCAGGTGAGCGCCACCCACATTTTGGCCAAACGCAGACGTTGCTCATAGAGCGGAACGGCCAAGGCAACGGTGGCCGGCCCCAGCAGAAAGTTGATGTGCTGGCCGCCGTTGAGATAGGTCTTGTAGTCGGTACCGGTGACTTCTAGCGTCACAACAAGAAGAACGATGGCAACGAGAAGCGGCGTGCAGATGGTTTTGTAGCCGCTTTTCTTGTATACCCACATGCCCAAGGCGTAAGCCAGAAGCGTCGCGCAAAGCCACAGTGCGGGATCGGCAAGAAGCTTCCCGGCTGTGAGAGTCAATTGAGAAAGAATCGAATCAAGCACGACGCTTCTCCTTTTTGCTCGAGCCTTGCAGAAGTCGAGCCACCCATCGCGTTACCAGGACGGTCGTGGCCATGGCGAGGATGGACGAACCGATGATGGAAGCCGCAATCGGCAGCCATTCGGTCTGAAGGCGGTCAAAGTGCTCGATGATGCCGACGCCGGCAGGCACAAAGAGGAGGGCAAAGTGAGCAAGCAAAACATTGACGACGGGCAGCGTTTTTTCCAAAAGGCCGTTGACGGTCATCAAGGCGAAAAGAAAAAGCACCATGCCCATCACGGGCCCGGGAACGGGCAGTCCGAAGAGCGTCACAAGTAAAAGCCCTGCCAGCTGAAAAGACAGCAGCAGGGCAATTGTCAGAATCATTTGGTATCAGTCCTGCAAACCGAGAAAGTTCGCAATACTAATCCGTTTCTTTCATGTCGCGCAGGTTGCGGCGAAGAATTTTTCCGACGGCAGTCTTCGGAAGAGCCTTCACGAAGACAATCGTGCGCGGGCACTTGTAGCCGGTGAGGCGCGCGCGGCAGTATTTGACGACGTCGTCGCGGGTGAGCGCCGGATCCTTCTTGACGATCACGGCCTTGACCATTTCGCCCACGCGCGGATTGTTGACGCCCACGACGCCGCATTCGAGCACGCCGGGCATGGAGGCGATCACGCTTTCGATTTCATTGGGATAGACGTTAAGGCCGTTCACAATGATCAGGTCCTTCTTGCGGTCCGTGATCGTGATCGTGCCGCGTTCATCCATAAAGCCCACGTCGCCGGTTCTGAGCCAGCCGTCGATGAGGACGTTGGCGGTCTCTTCGGGCTTTTCCCAGTAGCCTGCCATCACCTGCGGGCCCTTGACGCAGATTTCGCCCGTGTGTTCGGCGACCTTTTCCGGGTCAGAACACGCGCCGAGATCGACGAACTGTTCGCCGCGAATGGAAACGAGCGTGGAGGGCAGGGGGTAGCCCACCGAGCCGTCCCAGGGAGCGTCGGGCAGGTTGCCGCACACGCCGGGACTGGTTTCCGTGAGACCGTAGGCTTCAAGGATGTGGCAGCCGGTGGCGTTGTACCACTTCTCGGCAACCGTACGTTGCACTTGAGCGCCGCCGCCCACGGTCATTTTGAGGCGCGTGAACTTGTGGTTCTTGAATTCCTTGTTGTTGACAAGCGCATTAAAGAGCGTGTTGACGCCGGGGATGATCGAGAAGTCCCACTTCTTGATGAGTTCCACTAGGCCCGGAATGTCGCGCGGATTGGGCACCATCACCTGGGTGGCGGCAAACTTCGAGAAGCACAGCGTCGCGGTGAAACTGAAGATGTGATAGAGCGGCAAAGCGGTCATGGCCACTTCTTTGCCCATTTCAAAGGTCTGACTGATCCAGGTGCCGGTCTGCTCGACGTTGGCAAGCACGTTGCGGTGCGTGAGCATGGCGCCTTTGGCCACGCCTGTGGTGCCGCCGGTGTATTGCAACAGCGCAACATCGGTGTTTTTGAGTTCGAACGGCTTAAAGCCCTTGGAATGACCGATCGAAAGCGCCTTGCGGAAATTGACGTGACCGGGAAGGTTGAATTCCGGCACCATCTTCTTGACGTAACGCACGACAAAATCGGCGGCGGTGCGCTTGAGCCAGGGCAACATGTCGCCAACCTTGGTGGTCACGATGTGTTTGACGGGCGTTTCCGAGAGCGTGTTTTGCAGCGTCTTGGCGAAGTTTTCGATGATGACGATGGCCTTGGCGCCGCTGTCGGCAAGCTGGTGCCCGAGTTCGTGCGAGGTATATAGCGGATTGACGTTGACGGCAATCATGCCCGCGCGCAAGATGCCCAACAGCGTGATGATGTACTGCTGCAGGTTAGGCATCATGATGGCGACGCGATCGCCAGGTTTCATGCCGGGAAGCGACTGCAGGTAGCCCGCAAAGTCCTTCGAGAGATCGCAGATTTCCCGGTATGTGAGCACTTTGTCCATGCAGATGAAGGCGGGGTGATCGCCGTAGGTTTCGGCAACCGTGTCGAAAAGTGCCGGAATGGATGCGAAACGATCGGGATTGATTTCGGCCGGAAAGCCTTCGGGATAGTGCTTGAGCCAGGGAAGAGAAGTCTCGGACATGGATGAGTGATCCTTCGTTTTCACGTTGCGTCGCGGCATGACGCTGCAACGGCAACGCCTAAATTTTTCTGTGTCAATCGGTTGGCGGCACTCCGACTGTTGCGATCAAAGCGCCGCGTCAAACGGTCAGCGTCGGGGCGAACGGCGAGCCTGCAGTTTGTCAAGCTGCAGGCAGTGGCGCGCGTAGGCTCTGACATCGTTGTAGTCGGTGTAGTCGATTGCGACGCTCGAATCCGTGGGACCGTCGGTGATCTTCATGATGATGCGGATCATCATGCGCTCGAAGAAGTTCCAGTTTGGGTAGTCCACCTTGCCGGCAAAGCACTTCAGGTCGCGGGGCTTCCAGGCGCTGCGCTTGACGAACTTCTGCAGGTAACGGTTGCCTTCGGGCGTTGCCTTTTCAGGCGAACGGGCGACGACCGTCACGTTGAAGAAGCTGTTGGGACGCGACTCGATTTCGTTTTTGTACATCGAGCAGAATTCCCAGACGATCTTGTTGTAGACGCCGTACACGATGGGAGAGCCCACGATCACGATGTCGTATTTCGCCCAATCCACACCCTCGCGGACGCCCTCCATCATGTCCACCATGTCGCACCCATGCCCCTCGGCAACGATCGTTTCCATGATGGTGCGTGCGATGCGGGCCGTATGACCGGCGTGACTGTAGTAAGCGACGAGAACGTGATGAGACATTGCGATTCCAACTGAGTCTGCGGGAAAGGCGAGTCAAACCGACTCAACCTTCTAATTTAATTTGAATCCCCGGCAAAAGGGATAGGGTGAAAAATCGGTACAAACCCGATTGATACGCCCGAATTTTAACGGCCGCACGCACAAAATTGGACAAAATCCGCGGCAGACGGCCTTATACGGCAATTTTCGCCGATTGAGGTTGTCTGAAGCTGAAAACCAAGAAAGTGTGTGTTGGGTGATGAAAAAATTCTCAGCAGGATTGTTTACAGGCGACGGCGTATAAAATTCCCGCAAAAAATCTTGGAAAAACAGCGGTTCGCCGACTAAAATGGCGCCTTCGCTGCGTGGTTGCCCAAAAAGGCCGGAGAGAATTTTCGGCGTCAACATTGCAACCGCCCTCAAACAACAACCAAACCGCAGTGCGGCACCTCATTTTTTAGCGTTTCGCCGCGCGCTACAGGATTTATGGCAAAAGAAGATCTAATTGAAATGTCGGGCCAGGTGCTCGAAGTTCTCCCCGACGCCCGTTATCGCGTCAAGCTTGAAAACGGTCACGAACTCATCGCCTACACCAACGGCAAGATGCGCAAGCACCACATCCGAATTCTCGCCGGCGACAAGGTTTCGCTCGAGCTCTCACCTTATGACCTCACCAAGGGCCGCATCACCTTCCGCCACATCGAAGGTCGTCCCTCTGCGGCTCCGGCTGCCGGCAGCCAGACGCGTCGCCGTTAATTCTTTCTGCCGACGGTCATGCAGCACTTTGTTCTGACGTACCGTTACGTTGATGACTATATGGCTCGGCGCGATGCTTTTCGTGCCGAGCATCTCGCGCGCCTGCAAAAGGCAGTAGACGACGGCCTTGTTCTGGCGGCAGGCGTTTTGCCCGAGAGTCTCTCGGCTCTGATCGTGTGCCGTGCGAACTCGGCCGATGAGTTGCGCGCGTTTGCCAAAGACGATCCCTACTATCACGCCGGGTTGATCACTTCTTTTGAAGTTGAGCCCTGGACGGTGGCCGTGGGGGTGCCGCAGATCCTCAAAGCGCAATGACCGAAGACGAGGACGGTGCTTCCGCATTGCCGCCGGCCGTCGGCGTCTCTTGCATTCTGCGCCGCATCAAGGGCGGGCTCAATCGTCTGGGGCTGATTCGTATCGAAGGCGAAATCCATTCGATCAAGCCCTATCCGTCCGGACACGTCTATCTTGATCTCAAGGACAACGAAGACGACGCGATTTTGCACTGCGTGGTCTGGCGTCGCAACGCCTATCGACTGAAACGACTGCCCGAGCAGGGCGAAGCTGTGGTGCTCACCGGTACGCTCGACGTCTTTGAGGTGCGCGGACAGTTGCAATTCAACGTCGTTGCCGTACAGGCCGCCGGCGACGGCGCTCTGTTTGCCAAATTCGAGGCTCTCAAGCGAAAGCTTCTGGCCGAAGGCCTTTTTGACGCAACGCTTAAAAAGGAACTGCCGCGCTATCCGCAGTCCGTGGGGGTGATCACGAGCACCGAAACGGCCGCGCTTCAGGACGTTATGAAGACGCGTGCGAGCTTGGCTCCGTGGGTGCCCTTCGTGGTTTATCACGCAGGCGTTCAAGGTGAAGCTTCGGAAGGCGAAATCCTTGCTGCGCTCAAAAAAGCTCGCAAAAGAAACGAAGTTGACGTTTTGCTTCTTGTACGCGGGGGCGGCTCTTTGGCGGATCTCTGGAGCTTTAACTCCGAAGCGCTGGCCCGAGAACTGCGGGCAATGCCGATGCCGGTTGTGACGGGCATCGGGCACGAAACCGATTTTACGATTGCCGATATGGCTGCCGACGTGAGAGCGCCGACGCCGACTGCCGCCTGTTCTCTTGTGTTGCAGCACTGGTCGGCGGCGCCTCAGTGGCTTTCGACACTCGAAACGCGTCTGGCGACAGTGATGCAGGCGAACTTGCGCCTGAGTCGATCGCAGTTGACTCAAGCCGTTCGTCTGCAGTCGGCCATGCAAAACGTTGTGCTGAGGCTGCGGGCCAGGGTGCCTGCTCAGCGGGAATTGCGACAGATCTTCGAACGGTATCTTGACGCGCTGACCGAGCGACTTGATCGAAACGCAATGACGCTTGCGGCCGAACGGCGTGTGTGTCTGCAGGCTGCTGCATCCAAGACGGCGTTTGCGCAAATGAATCTTTTGCGTGTTCGCCCGGCCTTTGACAAAGCGCGAGCCGAAACGGCGCATCTCGAAAAAAGCCTTCGGCAGGCGGTGTCTCTTCGCATTGAGGCCAAACGAGCGGAACTTGAGCGGCTTTCCGCGTCTCTGTCGGCTTTGGATATCACCAAGACGTTGGCCCGCGGCTTTTCTGTTACAACCGACAGTCAGGGTCGTCCGGTGCGCGATGCGGAACAGCTCGCCGAAGGCGAAACGGTATCCATCCTGTTTGAGAAGGGCTCTGCGCGAGCCCGGGTCATTGAGCGCAAACCGCGAAGCTAAAGAAAATTTCCTTTAAAAAGAAAGGAATTTGCGTTTGCCGGGTTTTGTCTCACGGATTCCCGATGATTTCGGTCTATTATCTAAGGGTGACAAAGGACGTTTCGTGAGACAGCAATGGATCGTGTCCGATTCGGCCTGCTTCCCACAAGAAGGCAATCTTGGAGCTCACGCGTCCTGCAAGCAGAGAAATCCGATCGATAACCGATTCTCGAGGAGAAGTCCAATGAGCCAGTTCGTTTTGCCCAAGCTTGATTATGAAATGGACGCCCTTGCACCGGCCATCAGCAAGGAAACGCTGGAATACCACTACGGCAAGCATCATCAGACCTACATCACCAATCTCAACAATCTCATCAAAGGCACGATGTACGAAGCCGAATCCCTGCGTGAAATCATTAAGACAAGCCAGGGCCCGATCTTCAATAACGCTGCGCAGAGCTACAACCACGCCTTCTATTGGAAGTGCCTGAGTCCCAACGGCGGCGGCGAACCGACCGGCGCATTGATGGACGCCATCGTCAAGCAGTGGGGTTCTTACGAAGGCTTCGTTGCAGACTTCTCGGCCAAGGCGGCCAACAATTTCGGCTCCGGCTGGACGTGGCTCGTCAAGCGCTTGGACGGCCAGCTTGAAATCTATTCGACCTCCAACGCCGGCACGCCTCTGACGGAACATCTCAAGCCTCTGATGGTCATCGACGTTTGGGAACACGCCTACTACATCGATTACCGCAACGCCCGTGCGGCCTACATCCAGGCCTTTTTTGACAAGCTCGTCAATTGGGACTTCGTGCAGCGTCGCTTTAACGGTGAACCGTGCGACTGCGACTGCCGCGGTGAAGAAGGCGGTTGCTGCTGCGGAGCCTGCGGCTGCGGTGCTTAAAAAACTCGAAACCGGCGCGTGCATTTCAAACGATTTGATGCGCGCGTCGCTTTTGGTTGATAGGAAAAGAAAGAAGCAGTTCGATTCGGTTCGTACTGCTTCTTTTGTTGCCGAAGAAGATTTGCCGGTGAATGCGGACCGGTAATTATTCCGCCGCCGACTCCGTGCGCTTGCAATAGCGAGCGTCGGCAAGCGCCGGAATGACGGTTCCCGCTCTGACGTTGTTGCGGGCAAACCAGCCTGCGTGCATCTCGATGACGCGGGAAGCGGCCACGCGTGAGTGGTGCAGTTCAAGCGAACCCTTTTGCATCGAGACGATTTGAGTGATGCGACCGCACGCATCGATAAAGGCTGCATCGAGGTCGATGAGCGTGTTTTTCATCCACATGGCGATGGGGCGCGGAGCGGTAAAAACAAAGAGCATGCCGTGATCGGCCGGCATATAGGTGCGGTTCATGAGCCCCGTTCGGTGCTCGACCGAGGTGCGTGCAACTTCAAGTTCGACGATTTTGTCGCCGATTTTGACGGCCAGTGTTTCGTCGAGCGACTGTGCCGCAAGCGCACAACTGATGAGCGAGAACGTCAGACCGAGAAGAAAACGCGACATGATGCAAAACGAAAGAAAGGAGAAATATCCTAGGTAATATATCGTATATTTTCGCTCTTGCGAAGAGTCGTTTCGACGATTGTGTGTCCGAGACAGCACACGACGCAAAAAGTGCAGTGCGTCATGAGCTTGAAAGCGGCAAGTTGGCGTAATGTTGATTGTTGAAAAGAGGACTTTGTGTTGCAGCAACCTGCTCAAGGCCGAGAGCCGACGCGAAGACTCGGACAAAGTGAAATAAACAAAGAGGAAAAATATGGCACAGGGAGTTGTCAAGTGGTTTAACGACGTCAAGGGCTTTGGGTTCATTACGCCCGACGAAGGCGGTGAAGAGCTTTTCGCGCATTTTTCCGCCATTGAAATGAAGGGGTTCAAGAGCCTCAAGGAAGGTCAGCGGGTGACGTTTGAGGTCGTCGAAGGTCCCAAGGGCAAGCAGGCGACGCACATCAAACCGATCGAAGAGTGAGTCTCGGCAGGCGAGGAAGCCGATCTCATGAAGGCGCTCCTGCCTGCACCTCAAAAAGCGCAGTAAAAACAAGGCGGTTGCCGATGCTTTGGCGTTGGCATTTCTCGTTGTGATCGTGTATTATTGCGCGTCTGATTTTCACCGTGCTTTCAGTTTCCCCGTTTTCCACTGGACTGATGGCGACAAGCGGCAAAAAGAAAATCAACAAGAAATTCCCGGTAAAAGGCACTGAATTCGGTGCACGGCGAAGTTAGAACGCGGTGCGCTTCGGTGGTTTTTGCCTCGTTTTTGTTTATTGACGCGAGCAGGCCGTTTAACAGCTCCAACCTGTGCAAAGTACAGGCGCCACCCTGTGCGAGGCGGTTTGAAATTCATCTGCTGCGTCCTTTTGTGAATCAGGTGACAACAATGAAGACCTTCTCTGCCAAGCCGCTCGAAGTACAGCGCGACTGGTACGTGGTCGATGGCAGCGACAAGGTGCTTGGCCGCCTTGCTGCCGAAATCGCACTCCGCTTGCGCGGCAAGCACAAGCCCGAATACACGCCGCATGTCGATACGGGCGACTACATCGTCGTGATCAACGCTGACAAGCTCAAGCTGTCTGCTGAAAAGGCCGGCAAGAAGACGTACTACCGTCACACCGGCTATCCGGGCGGTATCTACGAAACCACCTTCAAGGAAATGCAGGCCAAGCACCCCGGCCGTGCTCTCGAAATCGCGGTCAAGGGCATGCTCCCGAAGGGCCGTCTCGGCTACGCCATGATCAAGAAGCTCAAGATCTACGCCGGCGCCGAACACCCGCACACCGCACAGCAGCCCAAGGTTCTTGACATTTAAGGTGGAAAAAGATGATCGGTAACTACAACTACGGCACCGGCCGTCGCAAGAGCTCCGTGGCTCGCGTGTTCATCAAGCGCGGCACGGGCAAGATCGTGATCAACGGCCGCGATCTCAACGAATTCTTCAAGCGTGAAACCGGCCGCATGATCGTCATGCAGCCCCTGCAGCTCACCGAAAATGTCGAAACGTTCGACATCATGGTGAACGTGACCGGCGGCGGCGAATCCGGCCAGGCCGGTGCTGTGCGCCACGGTATCACCCGCGCTCTGATCGACTACGATGCCGGTCTCAAGCCCGTTCTGTCGGCTGCCGGCCTCGTGACCCGCGACGCCCGCGAAGTCGAACGTAAGAAGGTTGGTCTGCGCAAGGCTCGCCGCGCCAAGCAGTTCAGCAAGCGCTAATCGTTCATTCGCAAGCGTTCTGCCTCGGTATACTTTTGCAAACTTTGGTTTGCGAAGAAAGCCGGGGCAAGAAGCGAAAAAACCGTCTCCCTTTCCCGGGCGGCGGTTTTTTTATGCCTGCTGCCGGAGCATTTTTCCTGCCAAAGACATCAGACAAAAAGAGTCTTCGGGGAGTTTTTCGACATGCAGGAAAAGAAAATCAAGGCGGGTATTGTGGGTGGAACGGGGTACACCGGCGTGGAGCTGCTGCGTTTGTTAAGCCGGCACCCCAACGTTGAGGTCTGTGCCATCACATCGCGCAAGGATGCGGGTACCAAGGTGACGGCCATGTACCCCTCGCTCAGAGGCTTCATGGACGATCTGGTGTTTACGACGCCCGAAGAGGCCGAACTCACCGCTTGTGACGTGGTGTTCTTTGCGACGCCGCACGGGGTGGCCATGAGCATGGCGCGCGAATTGACGGCTGCCGGCGTCAAGATCATTGACTTGGCAGCCGATTTCCGTTTGCGTGATACGGACACGTTCAAGACTTGGTACAAGCTCAATCATGCCTGTCCTGATCTCTTGGAAGAGTCTGTCTACGGGCAACCCGAGACCATGCGCGAGAAGATGAAGAACGCTCGGATTCTCGGCATGGCAGGCTGCTATCCGACCTCCATCGAATTGGGGCTCTTGCCTTTGATGGAATACGAAAAGGCGCATCCCGGTACGTTTGATCTCAAGACCATCATTGCGGACAGCAAGTCGGGTATTTCCGGCTCCGGCAAGAAGGCGGACGTTTCGATCATTACGGCTGAAATGTCGGACAATTTCCATGCATATGGTCTTAAAGGGCATCGCCATACCCCCGAAATCGAGCAGCAGCTCAAACTCCTGGCCGGTACGGACGATCTGAAATTGACGTTTGTGCCGCATCTGTTGCCGACCATTCGAGGGATTCATTCGACGATTTACATTCGTCTGAAGGATGCCACGACTCAGATTGATCTTCAGAAGCTCTATGAAGATCGCTTTGCGGATGAATACTTCGTCGATGTGATGCCTGCCGGATCAACGCCTGAAACGAGAAGCGTGCGCGGATCCAACTTCCTGCGTCTGGCAGTTCATCGTCCTGGCAATGGCGACCTGATCATCGTGCTGGCGGTGGAAGACAACCTGGTCAAGGGAGCTGCGGGGCAGTCGGTGCAGGCGATGAACATTCTCTTCGGATTGGATGAAAAGACGGGGCTGGATGCGCCTGCGCTGGTGCCGTGACGTTTAAGAGCAATCCCGACGGAGAGGTCGTGTGAACGGAGGGTCAGTCTCGGCGGCAAATGAAAAATTGCAAACGACAGCTGACACTGGTAAATCTCTAATGCAATTTTTCGAGGCTCAGCAAGGAATTTCCGTATAATCCGAAGGCTTTGCAATGCACGCTGAAAGGCGTTGCACGACAAGATTTTTTAACGAGAAAACATCTAAAGAGGTAAGAAGTGTTTTTCATTTCTGACGCAATGGCTCAGACCGCAGGTGCGGCCGCTGCCGGTGGTACCGGCGGTCTGCTGATGCAGATCATTCCGATCATTCTGATTTTTGTTGTGTTCTGGTTCTTCCTGATCCGTCCGCAGCAAAAGCGCCAGAAGGAACATCAGAAGATGTGCGAAGCGCTCACCAAGGGCGATGAAATCGTGACGATCGGCGGCCTGGCCGGCCGTATCGCCGAAGTGAGCGAACAGTACGTCGTGATCGAAATCAGCCGCGTGGAAGACAATCCCGTGACGATCACGATGCAGCGCGGCGCTGTGCAGACGGTTCTGCCGCGCGGCACGCTGAAGTCGATCGACAAGTAAAGACGGCTTTCATGCAGCGGGCGGGCTGTATCCGACTTGAAGGATATGGCTGACGCCCGCTTTGCCGTTTAGTTGATGCACCGCAATCGGTTTATGGCCTTTTGCGGTTCTTGCGCAAAAAATGGAACTGTTTGATCAAAACGGCCGTTTTTTGCGGACACGAAACTCTCAGCGGAAGAGTTTTGTAGGCTGAAGGGGAATTTCTCTTTTCGCCAATTCCATTTTCGCAACGAAAGGCGTCCGAGTCCGTGTTTGCGGTCTTGCGCGGAATCGGGCATCGGACTGACCCGGAGTTTTTGTTATGAATCGATACGCTCTTTGGAAGTACATCGTCATCGGAGTGGTTCTGCTCATTGCGGCGCTGTACACCTTGCCGAATTTTTACGGCGAATCGCCCGCAGTGCAGGTGAGTTCCGGCAAGTCGACGGTGAAGATCGACGAGACGGTGCTCGCTCGTGTGGAAAAAGCGCTTGCGGATGCACAGCTAAAGCCCAACGGCGTTTTCTATGAGCAGGGTGCTCAGCAAAACACCGTGCGCGTGCGCTTTGATCCGACGGAAGCCGAAAAGCAGCTGCAGGCTCGTGAAGTGCTCGAACGCGCTCTTAACCCCGACCGTACGGATCCTTCCTACATCGTCGCTCCCAACTTGGTGCCCAATACGCCCGAGTGGCTCCTGAAGATCAATGCGCTGCCGATGTATCTCGGCCTTGACCTTCGCGGCGGCGTGCACTTCCTGCTGCAGGTCGACATGCACTCGGCCATTGAGAAGCGCGCCGAATCGACGGCAGCCGATCTGCGTACGCAGTTCCGCGACAAGCGTATCCGTCACGCAGGCATTTCGCGTCAGGGCAATACGGTTGTGATCGCCTTTAATGACGAACAGGAACGCGCCCGCGCCAATGACCTTCTTCGTTCCACTCAGCCTGATCTGGTGGTGACGGAAGGTACGCGCGCAGGCAAGTTCACCCTTTCTGCCGAACTGTCGCAAAAGGCGATTCAGAACGTTCAGGAATATGCCTTAAAGCAGAACATCTCGACGCTGCACAACCGTATTAACGAACTGGGCGTTGCAGAACCCGTGATCGCTCAGCAGGGTGCCGATCGTATCGTGGTGCAGCTCCCGGGCGTTCAGGATACGGCCAAGGCCAAGGACATTTTGGGTCGTACGGCAACGCTTGAAGTGCGTATGGTTGACGATTCGCCTGAAGCGCTCACTCAGATGGCGCAGGGCAATGTTCCCTTCGGTGACGAAAAGTATTTTGACCGTGAAGGTCGTCCGATTCTTGTGAAGCGCCGTGTGGTGCTCACCGGTGAGAACCTGAACGACGCGCAGCCGGGCTTTGATTCCCAGACGCAGGAACCCACGGTGAATCTGACGCTGGACAACAAGGGCGCACGCATCTTCCGCGATGTGACGCGTGACAACGTGGGTAAGCGCATGGCCATCATCCTGTTTGAAAAGGGCAAGGGTGAAGTGGTGACGGCTCCTGTCATCCGTCAGGAAATCGCCGGCGGTCGCGTGCAGATTTCAGGCCGCATGACCACGATTGAAGCGACCGACACCGCTCTCTTGCTGCGTGCCGGTTCTCTGGCGGCTCCCATGGAAATCGTGGAAGAACGCCTGATCGGTCCGTCTCTGGGTGCCGACAACATTGAAGCAGGCTTCCGTTCGACACTCTACGGCTTCGGGTTTGTGGCGGTCTTCATGATCCTCTACTACCAGGTCTTCGGCATCGTGACGGCCATCAGTCTGATGTGCAACGTGATGTGCTTGGTGGCGTTGCTCTCCATGCTGCAGGCAACGCTGACTCTTCCCGGTATTGCCGCTATCGCGCTGACACTGGGTATGGCCGTTGACTCGAACGTACTCATTAACGAACGTATTCGTGAAGAGCTTCGAATCGGGCGAACGCCGCAGTTGGCCATCAGTGAAGGTTACGGTATGGCGTTTGCGACGATTGTCGACTCCAACGTCACCAGTTTGATCGCCGGTATTGCCTTGCTGATTTTCGGTTCCGGTCCGGTGCGAGGCTTTGCCGTGGTGCACTGCTTGGGCATCATGACGTCACTCTTTACCTCCGTGATTGTCTCGCGCAGCATGGTGAACTTCATCTACGGTCGTCAGAAGAAGTTGACGCGCGTGCATATCGGTCAGATCTGGCGCCCGGATACGGCGCAGACGCAGTCGAAGTAAAGAATTAAGAGGGGAAAATCATGGAGTTTTTCCGAATTCACAAGACGATCCCGTTCATGCACTACTCGCACATTCTGAACGCGATCTCTTTGGTTTCATTCATCATTGCCGTGTTCTGGATTTTCTATCACGGCTTGGCGCTGTCCATTGAATTTACGGGCGGCACGCAGGTTGTGGTGCAGTATCCGGAGGCTGTTCAGACGGAACAGATCCGTGAGCAGATCCAAAGCAAACTCGGCGTTGAAGCCGCTGTCCAGAATTACGGAACGGCACGCGACATCATGATTCGTCTTCCAATGAAGGAAGGCGAAACATCCGGCCAGATGGCAGGCGAACTTCTGAAGGCGCTTCAGGAAACCGCTCCCGGTGTCAAGATGCTCAACAACGAGTTCGTGGGACCACAGGTGGGTGAAGAACTGGCGACCGACGGTCTGACCGCTCTGTTGCTCGTTGTGGCCGGCATCATCATCTATCTCTCGATGCGATTCGAGTGGAAGTTTGCTATCGCTGCCATCATCGCCAATCTCCACGACATCGTGATTGTGGTGGGCATCTTTGCCGTGATGAACTGGGAGTTCTCGCTGCCGGTGCTTGCGGCCGTGCTGGCAGTTCTCGGATATTCCGTGAACGAATCGGTGATTATTTTCGACCGCGTTCGCGAACATTTCCGCAAGATGCGCCGCACGGAGACGGTTGAGGTGATCAATTCGGCTATTACCGCCACGATTTCGCGTACGGTAATCACGCACGGTTCGACTTTGGCGATGACGCTTGCGATGTTCTTCTTCGGCGGTCCGGCGTTGCACTACTTTGCGCTGGCGCTGACGATCGGTATTCTCCTTGGCGTGTACTCGTCGGTGTTCGTGGCAGCTGCGATTGCCATGTATCTCGGCGTGAAGCGAGAAGACCTTGTGAAGCCCATCAAGAAGGATGAGGTGCAGGAGATGGTGCCGTAAGAAGCATTTGATCCTGAGCAAGAATAGAGAGCCCCGTTGATGACTGATGCATCTGCGGGGTTTTCTTTGCTAGTTTAAGAATTCATGAAATCCATGTAGAGCTTGGCAACTGGAACCAATTGCCAAGCCGCAACCAACATGGCTGATATTGCAGCACAACATGCTGCACACGAGTTGAGTCGGGTTTGTGCCTCTCTACGCCGGGCGAGTTCTTCGTCTGAAATTCCAGGTTTGAGAGAGAGATCCTTCTTGCGCTGACTCTATCCATCTCGTAGCCGCAGAATAGCCGAATATTGCTGAAGATACGCTGAACAAGAATATAGCTAAAGCGGTCCCTTCATGAAAATATAGTCCCTAAGCTAGAGTTGGGGTAAAGAATATGAAAAACTCTTTAATGATTTTAACAGGGTAGTTTCTTATCATATCCAAATGTTTATTGCTAGAACTTAAAGAAGGTATATGTACGCTTACTACTACTCTGAGGCATTGCTATGAAAATCAATAATGAGTATCGAGAACTTTAGGCGGTAATAATGCAATGGAGGAGGACCATTTATCGCGACATAGGGCCTGGTTCATTTTGGAGTACTTTAAGAGTTCGCCCAACACGAGCAGAGGCGCAAAGACAAGTTCGGGACTGGTTGCTCTATTGCAATGGACTTAGGCCGCACTCGAAACTACAGATGAAATCACCCAATGAGTACTATGCTCAGCTTTTAACGGCTTCCTAGCTCGTTTTTTCGGTGGGATTCAAAATTCCGGTTTCAGCACCCAGTTCCAATTTATTCGTGGGTTGTTTGATCCGAATCAATGTGCTCGTGATCTAGGGATCCGGGAGGTTGGGTTACCTTACAAGCCAAGCAGTTATCCACATCGCAACAGCACTGTTTACCAGACAAATCCCGAACATGGCAGGCCAAATTTTTCGGGAGACGCCGGCGGTTCCCAAAACCCTGGCGGCAAATTGAAACAGAGCCCCCATGAGATAGAGCCCGGGCATCAAAATCGTGGCATCGGTAGCTGAGAGGGTGCCGGAAGCAAAAAGAGAAACGATGGTACCTACGGCAGCGGCATTTGAAAAGATTGCTGTAGCTAGCACAACAGCGGCTTCACCGGGGAGAGACCATACGTGCATGACGGGAGTGAAGACGTCTCCGATGAGGTTCATTGCACCACAGGCTTCCAAAACGGAAATAAGGATGAACGCTACCATGACGCGTGGCAATATCCCGTAAAGAGCTAAATTCAAGCCGCTTTTGCAACCCGAGAAGAAAGCCTGAGAGGCAGATTGAGGTGTTTCGCTCATCGGGTTACCTCCGATTGGCGGAATAGCCGAAGCGTGAGTCGCATAAGGTTTGCACCTAAAAATTTGGCGCCAATGATGACCAACAGGATATTTCCGATGGGCGTCACAATGATTGGCAGCAACGCTAAGCCGTTGGAGTAGACATTGATGAGCGTTCCGCTTGAGGAGAATTGCCACATGGCAAGAATATCGCGCTCGTTATCCGTAATGGCACCGGAGTTATGAAGTTCCTTGGTTGCCATTGCTCCGGCATCACTGGATTGCAGTGAAATAAACATGGCTACGGTGGTGATTCCCGGCAAGCCTGTCAGGAAGCGAACAGGAGCGGAAAAGAGGCGTTGAGCAGCTTTATCGGTATTCCAAAATTGCAATACGTTCAAAATGCCGCAGGTAATCATGATTGAAGGGATCAAACCGAGGCAGTAAATGAAGCCGGCTTTGGCACCGGTACCGTGTTTGAGTGTCACGTCGCAGACTTCTGCGCCGTTGGGGAACTGCAAACAACCGAAAGAACCAATGAGTGATTGGAAATCCAGAAAAAAGGAGGAACCCTCCGGCACGAACCAGGATCCAATACCAGCGAAACAAAATATCAGAACGGCCAGACCGAAGTAGGCCAACAATGTTTGACGCATGAGGCTTAACTTTTCAGATCAGGATGGCTACGCCATCCGTGTTTGATGCATTTGAGAATTTCCATCACGCAATGAGATCGGTAACGATCCCGAGCCACGACAGCGTGGACCAAATGGTCCGGGATTGGCCAATCCGGCAAAACTCTGACAAGCCGTCCGGCTTCAATATCTCGGCGACACAGGTAGTCGGGAGTCGTCAACGCAATGCCCATTCCGGCAATTGCCATTTGATTGATGGCATAAACGGAGCTTGAAAAAACGGTTGCATTGAACGTCAGCGGTTCCAACACGTGCCCTCTGCGCATAAATAGCCGCTTTTCGGCCATGCCGCCGCTGTAGCGAAGTGCACGATGATTGATGAGTTCTGACGGGTGCTTAGGCATGCCGTATTTTTCGATGTAGGCGGGACTGGCCGTCATACCGCGGGAAAACGTGCCGATGTGTTCACTGCCTGATGGAATAAAGGAACCGGTCACCAGAGCGATGTCAACGCTGTCGCGATTGGGTTCCTGGGCTTCCGAGTTTGCAAGCATGTTGATATGCACATCTGGGTGCAGTCTTTGAAATTCGGCAAGCCACTTCCAGAGGAGTACATCGATGATGGTTGGCGGAGCTGCAATGCGAACAAGTCCCTTGAGGTGGGCGGTGTCGGGCTTGATCTTCTGCAGAAAATCGTCGTAAACATCCAACATGGACTGAGCCTGCATCAGGGCATCAACGCCGGCGGTGGTTAATGACAAAGAACGAGTGCTGCGGGATAAAAACCTCACGCCAAGCGAGGATTCGAGCGCAGAAAGCTTGCGGCTGATGGTCGAAGGATCAACCTGATGATCTTTGGCAACTGCACTGATGGAGCCTTTATGGCAAACCTCAATAAACAAACGCCACAGCGCCAAATTATTGGTGAGATTTGTGTGGGAGAGCGACATTAGAGACAGTCAATCTTCTATTTTTTTTACCAGTTAAATTAGCGCGGAATAAGGGGATTTTATTGCATGACAGTTTTGCGTTTTATGCACAAATCCGACAATAAACTGACGAATATAGACATTTCAAACACTTTTGTGGAATGTACAAATCAGAAAAACCAGAGGAGGGAAAAATGCAAAAATCTCGTCGAGACTTGTTGAAATCGGCTGTCGCAGGCGGCCTAACCATGGGTGTTTTGAGTAAAGCATCTGCTATGCCGACAGATCGGCCGAATAAATGGGATGCATCCTACGATGTGGTCGTGGTGGGGGCTGGCGGTGCAGGTTTGGCTGCTGCAGCTCACGCTGCCGAACAGGGGCTTAAGGTGCTTCTGCTTGAAAAGTTGGCCTTTGTGGGTGGTTCATCGGCGATTTGCGGCGGCGGATCCACGGTAGCTTGCACGGAGCACCAGAAGAAATTGGGCATTAAGGACTCCAAGGAGCAGCTCTATCGAGACATCATGAAGGTGGGCGGCAACCTCAATGATCCTAAAGTGGTTCAGACATTTACGGATCATGTGCTTGAGGTTTACAACTGGTTCATGGCTCACGGTGGCAAGCTTAACAAAGAACATTTGACGGGCAATGTGTCGGTTCCTCGTAACCACCAGATCAATCCGGGATCCGTTTTATCGGGGCTCCAGAAATTGGCCGAGTCAAAAGGTGTCAAGATCATGACTTCGACGCCTGCCGTTCGTCTGGCTTATGACAGTAAGAAACACGCGATCGTGGGTGTGTATGCGAAGTCGGAAGAAAAAGAAATGGCCATTGAAGCAAAGAAAGGCGTTATTCTGACGTCGGGAGGCTTTGCTCGCAACAAGAAGATGCTTGCGCAATATGTTCCCCGTATGGCCAATACGTTGGCCATTTGCGGAATGGGTAGCGACGGCGACGGCTTGAAGATGGCTCAAGCCTACGGGGCGGATGTTGCCGACATGCCCTACATCAAGGCAACCTTTGCGTTCAATACCAAACCGCAGTCAATCAGTGACTCCGCTTATCCGTTCTGGCTGGGCGGCATCGTGGTCAACAAAGCCGGCAAACGTTTTGTCAATGAGTCCATTCCCAAGAAGGATGTCGGTGATTACGTTCTCGAACAGGAAGGCGGTATCGGGTACATCGTTTACGATGAACCGGTTCGTCAGGAGTCCCTGAAGGCAGCACGTAACAACGGTAGCGTGTTGCAGTCCGAAGAACGTGGACTCGTCTTTAAGGGCCAGACAATCGGAGAAGCTGCGGCGAAGGCAGGGTTGGATCCGAAGGTCGTTGAGGCGACGGTCAAGGCTTATAACAGCGATATTGAGAAATACGGTGAAGATCGCGTATTCGGTCGTAAGCATCAGGCCGGTGAAATGGGTAAGTTGCGTCCGATTAACAAGCCGCCGTTCTATGTGTTCCCGGGTACCGCTGTGCTGTTAGCGACCTATTGCGGCGTCAAGATCAACGAAAAAACGGAGGTCATTGATGTCTTCGGCAACAAGATCCCGGGACTTTATGCGGCCGGCGAAGTAACCGGTGGCTTCCACGGAAAGACGTACATGTCAGCGACAGCCTTCATCAAAGGCTTGGTGTTTGGTTATGTCGCGGCCAATACGGTTGTACAGGCATCTAAAGGAAAAGCCTAACGAGAAGTGAGTCTCTTTTAACCGAGCGGGACTTTTAACTGAGCCCCGAAATTCTCGCCGCTATCTTTGTGCACTTTTAAGCAAAGATGGCGGCGAAATTTTAGTGCGCCCAGCATGGGCATGATCTAACGGGTGAAAGTCCCGAGCGCAGGAGGTAGCACCAAGCGCATAGCTAGAGGCAAGGGTGTCTGTCGCGAGGCAGGATCTGAAGGAAGCCCGAGGCAAACCACTGACCTGACGAACAGGAACTGCATTAGGCATACGATGGTAGGTAAGCCTGCTACACAAGGTGAAGCCCAAAGCTACACGGAACCAGAGGTGTAAATGCAGCAGGTGCATGGTGGGAAAGATGTCAAGCGACAACCGGATGGACCCACAAATCGACATAAAAATGACCCTCTTGTAAGAGTCGGGTATTTCCTGCAGCACGCGATGCGGTTCCATCCCCCCTTGGTTACCCAGCAACTTAATCGTTACTACGCTGTCACTCGCCCCTGTCAATCTTGGGCAACAAGCCTTTCGCAGCGGCCTCTCGCCGATGTTCGCGCATGCGATAACTGCTGCCGAGAATGCTCAGCGAGGTGCTGTGGTGCAGGATGCGATCCAAAAGACTTGTTGAGGCCGCCTGATCAGCAAAGATCAAGTGCCACTCCGACGGCGGTCGATTGCTGGTGATCATTACACTTTTCTTCTCGTACCGCCTTGCTATCACCTGGAAAAGAAGATGCGCTGCGGCTGGCGAAAACGGCAGATAACCTATCTCATCAATGATCAGCAGTTGGTACTTGTTGATCTCTTTGAGCCTGGCTTCCAGTACATCTTCTCGAGCCGCCTTTTCCAGCATGGACAGCAGGGCGGCTGCTGAGTAAAAGCGCACTGAGTAGTTATGTTCCAGTGCCTTGTAACCAAGCGCCAGCGCCAGATGCGTTTTGCCTACACCAGGTGCACCAAAGAAAGCGACGTTTTCTCCAGTACCAATCCATTCGAGCTTGGCCAATTCCTGGATCGTACCGGGGTCAATGGAAGGCTGAGCACTGAAATCGAAGTCTTCCAACCGTTTAATACACGGGAAATGAGCCGCCTGTAGCGCTTGCTTAAAACGATTGATTTCTCGTTGTTCAATCTCTTTGCCAAAAGCAAAGTCAAACGCTTCGCGCGTCGTCATATTGGCCGCCATGATGCTTTCGAGCACTTCCGGCAAGTGATCCCGTAAAAAGGTCAGGTGTAACCGATCTGCCTTCTGACTGATTCGTTCGTCCGTTTGCCTCATGCCCATTTTTGTTCTCCCCCGGCAGTCCAGCCGATAGCTTCGTCGTATTGAAAGCCGTCAGCGCCCAATTCGTTGCTGCTTTTCTGAAATGCTTGCCACTGCTGATCATTGAGTAGCTCCGCAGTTTTCCTCTGAAAGGCGTCGTTAATCGGATCTCCTGTTGACGTAACTTGCTGCTTGGGGTTAAATCCATCTGCGGTCTTATTCAACGTTGCTACCGGTTGCTTTCCCTTCATGACTGTGATGGTTGATTCGTCTATCTGGACCTGGACCTCCAGACCGACGAGCTTGTTGGCGACCTTGTAGTACTTGTTTTCGACGCGAATAAGACCGTCCTTTCCGACTTTTCTGCTTTCGATGAAGCACCGGCACATTGACGGTTGAGTACATCGGCGTAATTTCGGACGCTCCATCAGCCACCGTCGCTTGGGAGTGAGCTCTCCTTCAAAAACCGTTGATAATCGCCTGTTATCGGACTCCAGGCACCATTTCTCCAACCAAAGATTCCACGCCGCCAGATCCGACTTGTCGACACCGGCCAAATTGCTCTTGACGTAGTTGACACCACTTTCAACTTTGCCCTTGCTACGGGGTTTACAGACAGCTGTGGCGATCCCCTTGAGGTTGTAATACGTACAGAACTGATAAAAGCGTTCCGTGAAACGAGCGCTTGCGTCCTTGGCGTAGTGGTCGCGAACAAGGCTGGAAGCGTTGTCGCTGACGATGCAATAAGGAAGACCGCCAAAATAACGGAAGGCGGACTCCATGCCATCGATCCAAGCAGCTTGAGTCTCAGCGAAATAGGCCTTTGCAAAGACTCGCCTGGAGTAGCACAACTTGGCTACGAAAAAATGAAGCCGGATCGGTTGACCGTTAACGAGTACGTCCTTTTCTCCGAAATCAACTTGCATGTGTTGTCCCGGGGCTGTCTCATAACGAATGGGAACATCAGCCTGTACCCGTTCCAGTCGGTGTTCTTGGCGAATATCGGCACAGAAACGCTCAAGCATCCTCAATGAGATGTCGATACCGTACTGTTCCTTGATTAGCCGCTGAAGCGGTGGACAACGCAACTCGCATTTTTCGTACAAGTCACGAATGTCCTTTTGGTGCTCGGATAGAAACTTGCCGTTGGAACTCTTTCGCCCCAAGGTTGGAGATGGATCCTCTCTGACGCATCTTCTGATGGCGTTGCGTGAGATTTCGAGCATCCTGGCTACTTCCCTAATCGGGCGATGCTCAACGAGTATCAGGCGCCGGATCTTCGCTCTTTCGTCTGGTTTGATCATGGTTTTTGATCCTCCATTGTTGAACACAACGGAGTCCATGATCTTCTTTTTTCTTGGCATGTGAAAGTACCTCCTTCGACAACCGGGGTGGGTCATTTCGGTTGTCGATTGGTGGGTACTTTATGCTGTCGTGCAACAGCCGGAGTACACCGGCAAGCGCGTTTCCGTGACGATCACCGATGACAAGGTCTACATCTATGACCTGGATTCGTGGGTCAAAATCGCCGAGCACAAGCGATACAAGAATGTGCAGGGCAACTAGACCCATCTATTGCCGGAACACCTGACTGACGCGGAAAGGAAATACCGACGCCAACCTCGCGAATGGGTTGCCGAGTTTGTCAAGGCAGGATTGCCGGAAGACTTTGCCGATCGTCTGGTGCGGCATCTAAAAAAAGGAAAAACCAACTTTCCTTGCGGCCGAGCTTGCAATGCCTTGATGAGGCTCTTCAAGCTTTACCCGGTCTCCGTCATCTACCAGGCTCTGAGCACTCGCCTCGAGTACGGCAACGTTACCTATCAAGAAACGCGCAAAAGATGTGAGCAGATCATTTGGGCCAAAGAAAACAACCAGGAGTCCAACATTGGCAACGATCAAAGGGTCGCGGTCGACTATTTGTCTCCAACTCACGCCAATATCCGAAACAACTACCGATGAGGGGGTGAATGATGAGTCGATCGGTAATGGATCTCAAAGATGTTTGCCTTGAGCTGTGCGCCGGCGACATCCTGATGTAAGCTCTGGAACTTGTCAAGCTTCCGAATTGTCAGAGCTTAGATTCGGTGGAGTTCTTATACGAATGTCTCACGAGCGAAGTGGCTCAATGCTGTGAACCGAGCTTTCTATGAGTACGTAGAAGATCAGGTTTGAACAGTACGCAACGAAAGGCTGAAGACCAGCGAACAGTTACACGTGTGCATCGCGAACATTACGTCGTCGCCCCTTGCATCCTTTGGTTGGACGTCGTGATTGCTGTGGAACCACACCAAGACATTGGCGCCGGAAGAATGCCGCATGGCGATCCGAGTCTTTTGGTCCATCCCGAGATGAGATAGGGGCATTCGCTCGAGTTTGTGCTTGACCCTGTCACTCGCCCAAATCTTACGATTGCTTTACCGACAGCAACCGAAAGAACGCTTTTGGCTGCTTACTAGGAATCATCGACCGAATAAATGGATTTTTCAATAGCTCTTTGAAGACGAGCAGCATGCTATTGATGATAAAGACGTTGCATAAACGGATATTTCCGAAAAACTAAGGTATGGGTAGAAAGCCAGATTTCGATGGTCGTATTTGTCAGTACCCATTCAACCCTGTCGAAAAAAAACTATGAAGCGCTTGTGTATTTCTTAAGTATTTTGTACTTGAATGTTCTAAGTCTTTTTTCAAATGAATACATAAACCTCGTTAAGCGTGGTGCATAACAAAAAAGAAAATACCGCTTAAGTGTTTTTCTTGTAATATAATTCAGTTTGTAAGCGACAATAGCGTCTTTTTTATACAAAGATATGTCATATGGAAGATCGTCGTTTTTCATCAAATTTAAAGTGACATCTAAAAATCTACTGAAAACAATCATCTTTACGTCTTGTGATAAATGTCTTGATAAATCAAAACATATTTTTCTGCCATTGGCTAATCGTTTATTAAAATTTTTTTGATGTGTTAAAGATTCGGGTACGCATCTGTAATAATAGAGAATTTTAGGAATATATACAAACTTTGGTGCTGACTTGGCAACTTTCAGACAGAAGATTTCATCTTCAACTACATTTTTGTCTTCTGTAAATCTTATATCTCTAATTGCTTCAACTCTGTACAGTTGTTTCCAAACCATCCCTCCGCAACTGTACGTTGATTGCCATTCTCCATAAGAAAAAATCATTTTTATGAAGTCTTTTTCAGAAAGAAATTTTTCGGGATAAAAATTTTTCTCCTCGCAGGTTTCATTGGTGCTAGCATATCCACAAATTGAAACGTCAGCGTGATTCTTTATTAAGCTACAAATATGAGAATTCAAAAAGGATGGGTCAATATAATCATCGCTGTCAATAAAAGAGATATAGCTGACCTCTTTATCTTTAAGTGCAAGATTTAATCCTACATTTCTAGCTGCTGCTTGGCCTTGGTTGTTTTGATCTATAACTATGATTCGGCTATCTTTTTTCTTATAAAGGTCCAATATTGCGCTTGTGCTGTCAGTAGATCCATCATTGATTATGATTGCTATGAAGTTGCTGCGGTTTTGATTCAAAATGGAATCTAAGCACTGAGAAATATATTTTTCCGAGTTGAAAGTGGGGATGATAAATGCGGCTTTCTCTTGGTAGTTCATAGCTTCTTTGTGTCTCAGGCAAAATTAAATATTCGATATATGAATGTGACGAATAAATTTTGATATGTAATGTGTTCTTTGTAAGAAAAGTGCAAATAAAAGAAATATTATTGTAAATAATAATATTTCAAAATCAACACCTTTGTGCATCGCTTTACGCTTAGCGTCATTTAATTTAACACTTCGACTGTTGTTGTTTGGTGTAGGTAGATTGCTCGAACAGAATATATTTTAACAAAAAGCAACGAGCAACGATCTGCTCCTTGTTTGAACTTTTTCGTTCTTTTTTTCTCAATAGCTCAACCCGGACACCGATATAACTACTAGGCCAGAAGATCACCGCCAACCTGATCGCATTTTTTCCCCGAGCCAGATGCCTGTGCCTATTCTTCCTGACAGTGAAGTTTTTCGCAAGATTCAGCATGATTTCGTCGACACTGTCCATCAACGTGGCGCAAGACTGTTGGCAATAGTGCTCAATATGTTCGAATTGCAGAGCCCGAGTTTCCCTGTTTTGCTAAGGTTTTGTTGCTATCTTAGATAGGGAACTTGCTCAAATGTACAGCAGTATTGTGGCGAATACTTTTCAAAACGGTTTGCCGCCAACGACGTTGCTTTGGTTTGCGTGGCAATGTCCGCGAGGAAATTAACATTGACAGCGTTGCAGATGCGCCTTCTGGCGTGCTCAAGATAGATCAGTATCGTGGTGATATCTCGCCCCGAAACTCATATCCGATTTCAGACTTGGAAACGGACGTGAGTTTCTCGGCATAGAGACTTTTTGAGAGTTTGCTGACTGCTGGAAATCACCAAAGAAAAAGGGCCACGCAACCGAAGCTACGTAGCCCAACCAGGTCTCATAAAATTTCCATTTTTTTGCGCTAACAGAAAGGAGACCTGAGCGTGCATCTTACAGCAAATATTTCTATCCCGCAGAAGAATTTCATTGCCATCGACTTGCATAGTGACAACGCAGTCATCTGCGTGCGTCGAAATGCGCTCAACAAAGCCGGTGAGCTTGTCGGAAAAAACATCTGGTGCGGTCGGGTCAGCATTCGTGACGGACTCGACAATTTCATCAAAGTGCTTTTGCCGCACTGTCATGATTTCGATCACGTTGCCGTGGTCGAATCCACCTACAGCTGGTATTGCCTGGCAGATGTCTTTGAAGAGCGCGGCTGGCTACTTCGCATTGTGGATCCAAGCACCGTCAGTCAAGCCAACCTCAAGGCCTCCGATGACCGTACCGACGTCCAGTATCTTGCCGAACGACTGCGAGTCGGTTCTCTTAAGCACTACTTGCCGCTGAGCTCCCCAAGTCGAGCGCTTCGGGATCTGTGTCGATATCGTATGGCGATGGTTCAGGACTGCGCAAGCTTGAAAATCAAGCTCATCAATTTGTATCGCAATCAACTGAGCAAAAATTTGCGCGTAGCCGATCTTCTTGAGCGTTGTCGCTCGCACATGCAGCCCAACTATCGTTTCAACCCCGACATTCTCGAAGAATTCAAGGATCCGAATATCCGACTGCGTGTGGCTTTTGAAATCTCTCGCATTTCCATGCTCGAGGAAATGATCGAAGAGTGCAATGCCGAAATTCAGCAGCAATGCAAAGAACAGGGGCTCGTCAAACTCTGCAAAACCATTCCCGGCTGCGGCCCTGTTCTCTCTGCGGTTATTTGCACGGAAATCGGCACCATGCAACGTTTTAAGTCTGCAGGCGACTTTGTGTCCTACTGTCGATTGTGCTCAACGAGCAAACTGAGCAACGGCAAAAGCAAGGGCCTGGGCAATGCCAAAAACGGCAACGCCTACTTGCGTTGGGCTTTTACCGAAGTTGCGCAATATGCCTCCAGAAACCCGGTGATTCGGGAGATTTTGCAACGTTTGCTACGCAAGTACGGAGGTCTGAGAGTCAAAGCCATTCGTACTCTGGCTGCAAAAATCGCTCGAGTGACTTTCTATGTGCTCAAAAATAAACAGCCGTTCAATGCGGCCAAATGCTTCGGCATGGAGCTGACAAAAAGCATCAAGAAGAAATTGGAGCACAAGCCGTTGCGTGAGGATGCTGCTGTTGTGTTGCCGACCGTGGCGGGCCAAGCTTAGGAATCCGCCATGTCTTGTGCATGCTTACGTACCGAATTGTCAAACCGTCCAAACCTGAGCTGGGGGGGGGCGTTTCGCCATAGAGAACGCGCAGCCCGAATAGGATGGTGGTTTGACAACCTTTTTATCGCTCGCCGCTGGGCAGTCCGGGAAAGAATGCTTCTTTCTCGGCTGCGCCGCGATTGTAGCGATACTCCCAGCGCGTCAAGTCAATGCAGCAATGAACGGGGACCCTTTGCGCCGTTGCACGGCGCCCCATTAAATGCTGCATTGACTTGACCCAGCAGATGCCATAACCCGCTTTAACACTGGATTTCGACCGATCGCCGAGCCTCTCGGTGGGTGAGCTCTCTCAACTGGAATATCTCGCAGAGGGATGATCTTGCGTTTCCTGTACGAATACATAGGACGGCAGATCGGAGCAGACCGGAGTTTCTGGCCCCTGTCACTGCGGTGGGCTGCTCTGATGGACACGTCGTTTGACGTGAAAGGGCCGCTAGATCCTGATGTGTGCCTGTGACGATTCCGTGTCACGAACAGAGAAATTCCGCTGATCGATTGATGGGTTAAAAGCCAGGTGCGCTTATCGGTTGCCATTCCAGAAATTTTTGTGCTCAAAATGACGTTTTCGTAGGCGTCAGACTTGGCTTCGTTCTGCGCTTACCCCCTGACAATCAAATCGGAATGCGCCCCCACACAAACATTTTCAAAAAAATGAACTTGGAAACTGTCGCAAATTAGGGGGGCAATTTAAAGGACACTTGCCAGGTCAGAATCACACCACTACCTTCGGGCGGCGAGTACGGGGGTACGGCAAAGCCTCTGAGTTTTTTTCAATTCTTTATCTGCGTTTGAGATTGCTATTTTTCCTCTTGCTAGGTGAGTAAGTTTCGTGCGTCAAAATCTGGGGCAATTTGAGTATACGTTAGTACCAGTGTCGAGTAACCCACAACAGGTATGGCCTGACCGACTTGTTCGAGTAGCAAGGTTATCAGCTATTGATTGCCGAGCTGACTACCGTTAAAACCAACACGGTCAGGGCGAGCAATAATTTCTCTGCTGCCGATTCCTTGGCTGCTCACATACGATTCGGCTCATTCAAGACCGAACCCGGTACAGTTTCAAAGGAACTAATATGCTTAACCGCCACTGATAAATCAAACCCAAGCAAAAGGAGCTTGACTGTGCTACAGCCTACCTCGAAGAACATGGCATATTTAAGGGCAGTCTACTTCAGGCGATTCAAAAAATTTATGTTAGCGCCAAAGTAAGCGCCTTGCTCGGAGCAATGAGCGGCTTGAGTGGCGAAATTGCCAAGATTGAAGGGATCAGAGGCGCCGCAGATACGGCGCCAGTTCATTGCTATCGCTACATCGATACGATTGGCACTCTCAAAGACTGCGACAAAGTCTTGGCAACGTTGATCGTAGCCGAAATTGACGACATTGTTCGGTTCTCGTGGGCAAAGCACTTCGTCCCGTATAGCCGTCTGGCGCTGACCGAATGCTTCTCTTACGCAAATCAAAGGGCGAAGGCAATGCCTGGAACTGCACTTTCGTCATGAGTTGTACTTTAACCGGGCTGGTCAGCTCCGTTGTCCGTTACAATCCGCAGGTTCAACGAAAATTCGACCGGCTGATGAAAAAGCATAATAAGCGCGCGAGAGTGATTCGTTCGATCGCCGCCATTAGGGCTCGAGCTGTGTTTCACATGCTTCGCGACCGACAAGAATTCGTGGTCGAAAGTTCTTTCAATAAGCTATCCATGCAGGATGAGGTGCAGTGGACGGTTCATGCAGAACAGAGGAAAGAGGCCAAAGTGAAGCGTGTGGCTGAACGCTGCCGCAACGTAGCAAAGGCTCTTTCCATGATATAGAGTCGAGTCGCAATTTTGTTGCAGCTGGCGTGTCCCATAGCTGCAGCGGAAGACCATGCGCTGGCCATTACGTTCCTGTGTTCCCTGAATGAACAATCTGTACCGACTAAGTAAGATAGCTCTGGGCACGCGATGGTGAACTTGCATCAATTCATTATTAATTTACTAAAAAGCGCCTTTGAATATTTCTCATATATCAGTCTATCTCATTTATTTAAATAAGAATGGCCGAGCTTTGCTCATGAGTTGTTATTGATACACGCTAATTTGTAGAGTGGTCTTTTCTGTGATATGGATAAACTTCGAGTACTACTTTTCTAATATGAGCAAGAAGAGCTTTAATGTTTATACTTTCGGGCAATCGGATCCAAACGAGAAGCTGGCGAAAAAGTTTTTTAATTCAAAAACTGTTGAGTTAGCCGATATACCGCTGCTTAAGATTTTGTCGCTAAGCATGAGATTTTCATCTGTTCCTGAATTAAGCTCAGTGACCTCAGTGAACGAACTGATTAAACGGAAGTTAATAAAGGTTCTTAATCTCACCGTTGAAAAGGATATTGAGCGTAGATGTCTTGAGGAGATGTTATTCTTAGAGCATGGCAACATGACACTATTCTGTCCTGGGAAAATTGCTAGTGAAATCTATTCTATTCACTGTCCGCAAATGAAAACTTTAGAAGTTTGTTCTAAATTTAGTTCTGATACATTGAAATCAGCGAAAATGGTGGTTGATCAATATCGCAAAATAGATCTTTCTGGTGGCACTACAGTATTCGTAAACCCGACTTCATTGGATCAGTTGTTTATGTATCGAAAATTGCATCCAAATAAAAGAGTAATAATTCGAATCCATGATTGGATCGGAAGCGAAGATTCAGTATTGCGCCTCGTTGCAATGAGGTTGAAGCAGTTACAGATTTCTGGAATTATTAATTCCATCGAAACGTATAACAAATGTGACTCAGTTTTTTTTAATGCTTTATACAGGCCTAATGGTGCAAATAAATGCTATCTATCTTCCGTTGATTCTAAATTTCGTACTGCTTTAGTTGCTTTTTTAGGAGTGTCAAATTAATCGTCACGTGCTTTAAATAGGAGGAATATTCTGAAGGGGATTCAAATGCATCTTGAGTGTGCATATCCTACTATATCTAGATGGATATGCTGGAATATTGTCGATAATATGAAATCAAGGATGCCTTATTCATCCTATTTAAATCGGATGGTGATGGCAGAGGTCTTTATAGATATTGTTCGAATTAATTCAAAGGAAGGGTTTTCGTTCCGAGTTCCAGAAGCACTTTTTTTGAATAGAAAAATAATCACAGATAGAGTTGATATTGTAAGCGAAAAGTTCTTTTCTAGCGAAAGAGTGTATATAGTTGGAGGTGAAAATAAGTATGATTTGCAAACTTTCCTGGAAAAGGATATCGGTCCCTTGTCTAAAGATGTTTTAAAATTTTACGATTCGACTCTTTGGTGGACAGAAAACGATCCGTATATGCAATAACGAGTTTTAGATATTTGTGTGAAATCTGAATCGGCTTTCTTAGTATTAACTTTGAATAGAAAACAGTAGATACAACAAAAATGCAGAAGATTGTCTAAATAGACACTTCAACCGACATCTTCCCCGAAACAGGGAGATCATGCGGTCCAAAGCGCAAGTGCAACATTCCGCACAAGCCACCACCTGCGAGCACTGAGACGACCATGATAAGTGTATGTGGACAACGAGAAATTCATCGAATACTTTTCCAGAACGGTTGTGCCGGAGGAGCGTCCGGTATGCTGTCGTAACAATCCTTCGTGCACTGGTTCGACTATACGTTCCGAGGTCAGGAATATAGCTTTGAGCAGATGTTTGAAGTCGCCTTTGAGAATCGGGCTGGTTACTGCTTGACCTGGCCTCTGGTCTGATCGTCAACGAGGAAATGGGCGGGCAGTACCATCCTGACTACGCCTACTGCTCTCAGATGCAAGCGTAAATTTCCACTTGGGGATAGAAATCTTCTACAAGATCGACTAGTGTCAACCAGATTGAGTCTTTCCAAAAATGCGGTAAGCTGTTTTAAGAAATGGTCATACTAGCAACTTGATAAGAATTATTCTTATCAAGAAATCACAACGCAAATAGCAAATGTAGGCTAAAACCTCTTTTTCCTCTTAATTGCATCGAGATATGTCGATATAACATAATCATCTCAGTAACTTTTAGGATTTATATGGATTTTTTTTACATTGATAATGGTGAGATCCGATTAAAAATGTATGCTTTTGGAACGAGGTTATTATCTGTAGATAAATGCAAATTATTGGCAGGGATTGATAAATTTAGACTTGAGAGGGGACTTGTTCGCGCGATTCAAAAAGATAAAAGATCGGTGGTTCTTTGGTTCGATCACAGCTTAAGTGGTGGAACAGAAATATATTCACAGCGAGAGATAGAAAAGAGGCGGCAATCTTCTAACATTATTAGAGTGCGTTCAAATAAAACGGGGAATTTTTATTTAACTTTATTTAACAATAGGACTGTCAATTATTTTAGAATTGCAAAATTTGAACTATTGAGGGCAGTTCTTGAATCCATTCAAATAAGTGAAGTGGTCATAAATAACATTGTTGGATATAAAGACCCTTCTGGAATTTTAACTCTTGTTAAAGAGTTAATGAGGAAGGAGACTAAAGTTACGCTAAATGTTCACGATTTTTATTGCATTTGCCAGAACTGCAATCTAATGATGAATAATCAAGTTTTTTGCAAGCTAAATTTTAAAAAATGTGCGGAATGCGTAAAAGCTGCTAATGTAAATATAGATCCGTTTCGCTGGAGGCAGATGTGGAAGAATTTTTTGTGCAATTCTTGCACTGAAATTAGAGTATTCAGTGCAAGCTCTGCAAATATCGTTAACCGTACCTTTCCAAACATTGAAGATAAGGTTGTACTAATTCCTCATGATGTGCCATATTTGCGAAAGGCTCGAATAAAAAATCATACTAAAATAAATATAGCAGTTTTAGGAAATGTAGGAGCTGTGCATAAAGGGCGAGATGTTGTTATTGGGCTTGCGGAATATCTCGAAAGGTGTCCCGACACTCTTCTTTATTGCATAGGAAAATTTGATTGGGGAAAACGAGATCGTAGATCAAAAAAGTTAATTATCTTAGGTGAATACAAAGTTGATCAATTAACAGAAATATGTGAAAGATTGTTGATTGATATCATATTAATTCCGTCAATTTGTCCTGAGACGTTTTCATATACTACATCGGAGGCTATAATGACAGGCCTTCCTGTTGCTTCTTTTAGTCTCGGGGCGCAAGCGGAAAAGGTGAATATTTATACTAGAGGATTAATTTTGAAGAAACAAGATCCTGAGTACATTATTACACAAATAAAAAATCATTTAAATGAAGTTAGAATCGGAAAAGAACTCAGGGCTAGGAATGATTGGATTCTCAAAAGTGAAGATACGTAACTAGCCCAAAGTGTTTTTTTATTTGACTTGGTGAAAACAATCGAAAAATTTTGACGCAAAACCAAGCGAGGCCCCTCACTGGAGCAGGTGACTCGATCTTCTTTCAGTGAGAATGAAAGCCTCAGATTACTGGGTAACGATCTTCTAGCGGCGCTTTTGCATAGTTTCAGCGTAGCCCGTGAAAAATACATTTTTGTGGACTGTGCTTTCAAACATTTGGAGTAAGCCCCCCATAGCTTTTCGACGAGAGCGAAAGGACGTCGAAAAATACGAGCATCGCAATTTAACTTTCCGATGCTCACCATGTTTTTCAATGACATCCGCTTATGGCAAAGCGTTTACCGTCAATGGCAAGCCGGCTCAGTCTCAAAGGGCTATTTCTTCAAGCATGTATAGCCAAACCTATGGCCGAGTGACAAGCCGCTTCCGGCCAAATCCTCCGCTTATCGCAACTTCAGCATCCTGAAGAAGGAAAACGTAAATCTCGCTCTCGACGATGAATTGACTGCAGTTCCGACAATCGACCAAGAAATTACGGTTGTCGATAGTCAGACCATTGATGAATAGGACGGCGGTATTTGCGTCGCTGAGATCGACCAGCAGATGCTCTCCGATTTTCTGGAGCGAAACCGAAGAGCGCAAGCATCCGACTCATTGCCTTCAGAGGTTCGTCATTACAGTGCAAAGCAGCTGTTTCGCATGCGTTTGCCTGACGGTATCGTGGTCGAGTTCAACACTGAGCATCCCGAAGCTCTGGCCTTACAGATGGTAGCGGCTGCACGGAGGTCGGTATGAATTTCAACTTCAACACCGGCCGCATCACCTTGATCATCGCCCCAGTTGACATGCGGGCAGGATTCGAGAGACTTTCGCTGATCGCTGCCGGCTTGTTTGGTAATGATGTTGACGCCGGCAAAGACTTTGTGATCTTCATTTCACGCCCACGCAAGATCGTCAAGATGATCTGGACCGATGAGCGCGGAACATCTCTCCTGACTCGATGTCTGAAAGAAGGTACGTTTGAGCGTTTTTGTACCCAATATGACTGCTGGCAAAGGCCCCGACTTTAGAAGTCTAGATCTGTTCTTTCCCTGTCTTTATAGGCTTTCCATTGAATTTTGATGCATCAAAAATATACGTCGAACTAGTGTCTATTTAGTGGTTAATTTGATATAATTTGAGGTAACCACACGAGGACTCACTATGGCTTTCCGACTCAAAGTAACGAAGGTAAAAGGCAGGGAATACGCCGCGATCGTTGAAAACATCTACAGCAAGCAACGTCATGGCTCCTCTTCAAGAACCATTCGTTCCTGCGGCGACTTAATCAAGCTCCGACTGGAGAATCCGAATATTGATGAGGAACTCAAGCAAGAGGTTGCTTGCTTAAACGCGGATGCAAAAGTCGCCAGTCAAGCTTGGATCAATCGCCATCTTCAGAGCGTGGATTGCACTCAGGATCGTGCTCTCAAGCAGGTTAACTACGGCATCGCCTTCTATCGAAGAATCTGGGAAAGTCTCAAGCTGCACACTTGGTTTGATCGTGCCAAACGCAACGCCAGAGGTCGCATCGGTTACGACCTGGATCAAGCTGTCTTTTTGCTGGCTACCATGCGTATCCTCAAGCCGATGTCCAAGAGCAAAACATTTGGTTCAAGAGATGAATTGCTGTTCGACTTTAACAAGCTCTCGCTCGATGACATCTACCACAGCTTGGATGTTCTGGCTGATAAAAAGAAAACGATCCTCTCCAACCTCAATAGGAACCTCGAAGAGATCTACGCCCGTGTCAAGACTATCGCCTTCTACGATGTCACGACCTTTTACTTCGAATCTTTCGACTCCGATGAACTCAGGGCTCGAGGCATGAGCAAGGAGAACAAAACCAATGAGGTACAGGTTGTATTAGGGCTGCTCGTTGAGGGAGAAGGAATCCCTATTGACTACGAACTGTTCCGAGGCAATACCTCGGAAATGAACACCATCGTCGAAGTCGTCAGCAATTACAAAGCAAAAAACAAGCTGGAAAAAGTTACCGTTGTTGCGGATCGAGGACTGAATTCACGTTTGAATCTGAAGACCCTGACGGATTTGAATTTTGACTATATCGTGGCGCAGTCAATTGATCGACTTCCGGCTGAAACGAAGGAAAAAATTTTCAGAGAAGATAACTGGGATCAAGAGTTTGTAGCTCAAGACGGCTCGGAAACATTCAAAGTCAAAACGATCAAGCAAAGTTCTGCGCCGGAGTTGGACAATGAGATCATCGTGACCTGGTCGGCCAGGCGCCAGGCTCATGACCTCAAGGTTCTCAACGAACGCTTTGATAAATGTAAGCAGCTTCTTGACAGGGGCACAGGAGCGGTCGATGCCTCGATCAAACACGGTGTCCGGCAGTTTCTGCGGATTAAAAAAGGCGCAAAGGTCGCAAACGCAACAAACGACGATCTGTATCAAAAGAGAAAAAAGCAGGCTGGCTATTACGCTTTGGTGACATCACATAAACATACTGATGCGATGCAAATCTATCGCGACCTACGACGACTGTGGCACATCGAAGAATGCTTCCGTGTCATGAAAACAAATCTGGATACGCGACCGGTTTATGTGTGGACGCCAAAAAGAATCCGGGGACATTTTTTGGTTTGCTATCTGGCGTTGGTAATGGAGCGTTTGGCGTACTACAGGATTAGACAAGTCGGCTTGGATCTGTCCAGTCAGAAGGTCATTGAGTTGTTGGCACAGGCCAAAATGACAATCTTGGAACAGGACAAAACGAAAAAGACGCTGTACTTGAAGCAGGGAATATCGGCGAATGCGGCAAAGAATAATGAGTACGCGAATGCTGTCGATGAGCTGATGAGAGTCGCCGGCATTGAACCACTGGCAGCAATTGAGGACAGCATTGGTCTGGTAAGAAAACTGAAGGTGAGCTCCAATATGAAACTGGTGCTTTAGAAAATTAGACACCAATTTTTGATGCAACAAAAAGCCAGTTACTGCCTGTCAGTGCTGGCTTTTTTCTCAATTTGAGTCTCTAAAGTCGGGAGAAAAAATGATATAACTGAACTATCTAAATCATTGAAAATCTTACGCAATAGTATGTTATTTTTTTGTGGGGGTATTCATATGATCTATTTTGGTGCTTATATTTCTGCTTGGGTAAGAATATCTATCTAGTAAAATCTAGTACACGGTTGGTTCATGGATGAAAATTACTGAAACAAATCCAAAGTCTGATTTTGCTTGAATATTTAAAACTTAACTGTCTTTAGATGAAGGTGAGTGCAAAATGATTATATAACGGATAAAATAATATAAAACGAAAAAATATGTCTGGTTTATTGTTGTATTAAAGTTAGAAGCCAATAATGCTATCATGTGGTTTAATGAATTGCGTTTGTAAGCTAGCAATTGACCTATTGCAACTTGTGCTGAATGACTACTTTTGACTTTCTGAGAAGAAAGATAACTGCAGATATTATTTGATTATATGGTTTCAATGATTTTTAATGTAACTGAATTTGCATGCTGGCAAATCTCATAACTTAAAGCAGTCGTTTTATAAGGCTATCCCATAGCGGATAAATTGTTTCAGCAGAATATTTCGAGGCTGTAATTCTTGCTTGGTCTCCTAATGAGGTCCTGAGAGCAGCATTGGAAATTAACTTTTCTAATGCAAGTGCAAACGATTTCGGATCGGGGCTAGTCAGCAAGCCATTTATTTCATCCTGAATAATTGTATTAATTGCTGAACAATCTTTGCATCCGATAGGGGGTACGCCCTTAGCCATTGCCTCAACAAGGGCTAAGCCGAAACCTTCGAATGACGAAGGAAAAGCAAAAATCGATGCTTGGCTTAAAGCATAATCAATATTAGAAATAGCGCCTGGAAGACTTATGTAATGAGTAAGTTGATATGATTGGACTAACTCATTTAAATATGCAGTGTATGATGGATTTATATTTGTATCTCCGTAAATGACAAGTTTCCATTCATTAAATTTTCTATTTATTAAGGCAAATGATTTTATTAAGAGTTCCAGTCTTTTTTCAGGGCTGATTCGGGCGATGCATATAATACTCTTTTCTTTTAAATTTGACGGAATTGAAAATTGAGTAACGGCATTAGGGATACAATAAATTTGAGCATTTGGGAGTTTATTGCGTACTTGGCTAATAAATTCTGGCCGTAGAACAGTGATTGCGCTACATAAGTTGACTGATTTTTGATAGACGCTAAACCCAATCTCATTGAAGTAGAACTCTGGTATGCTGTGAAGCATAGTGACAATAGGATTTTTAACTCCAATTTTTGTTGCTAGCATATATGTGGTTTCTGCTTGAAATGATATATATAAATCGACTGAAGGGATTTTTTTTATTATCTCCTTTATAGAATCGGACATCCATTTACAATGAAAAATTTTGCGATTGATGCGTCTCTTTTGCTTACTGAATCTAAAGCATCTAATATTTTTAAAAGGTGATCTGCAGAGCGGTGGTATGCCTCGATAAGCATTAAAAAAATGAACCTTGTCATTTAATGGGTATCCAGGTAATCCTTGCTCTCTATCGCAACATATCGCTGATACTTCATAATTCATCATAGCTAATGCGTTAGCCAATTCACAAAAAACCCTCTCTGCACCACCCTTTGAATTAATGACTTTCCAGGTGTTAATTAAAACAATATGTTTTTTCTTCTCAGTACTAGACTGGGGTATTAAAAAATTGGTCATTTTTAAATATTATTAATTGATGTGATGCTGTGGGGCAAGTTATTGTATTATTCTGTTTTTGCTTTCTTGAGTGTTCGTGAGTGATTTTGAAGTTGTGTTGCTAATGGGTTCAATTCTTGTTCGCTCAGCAAAAATGATAAGCTATGGTGTTTCTTGAATAGAATTCTTATGTTGGTCGTGTTAGAGGTGATGAGGCAGTTTTTTTGGGGCTGGAGTTAAGGTGGTTTATGTAGGATTTATTTCTATGGTTAGGTCGTTGGGTAAAAACAATGTCTTTGTTTGGGGTATGAGTGGAATTTTTATTGATGACTTGAATCTGTGTTCTTGCGCGAATTAGAGTTTCGTTAATGGGTAATATTTTGTCAATATTTGTCGTGTGATTGTGTCAATGCTAGAATGTATAGAAATTTTGTCAAATTCAACTTTTTTACTCAATTCAGTGACATTTTTTTCCCAGTATGCAGGATTTTCAGTATTTGACCAGTTTCCTCGCCCTCTTCCAAAATGTGCGATCGATACGTACAAAAGCACCGCATCAATAAAAAAATTTCTCAACGCTTCCGGCGTCCAATAAATCTCGATCCCCTCGAGTCCCTTTTTATGGTTATAAGCAACTGCTAGGCCTGCTCCTCCTAAGGCTCCAACAAGTGTTCCAATTAGGGTTCCGATTCCAATCGACATACCGCCGGACGCGAGATCTGTGGCCAATCCGCTAGCAGTTCCTGTTCCTATTGCCCCGACAAATGCTGCAGAGCTAAGGGGAACAGAGCTGGAACGTTTCCAGTCAGCTTGCATGCGCCGCAGTAGCTCCTTCCGAACCCCTTTCCCTTTTAGAGAATTGATCGCTATCAATTGATCAGTTAATGAGCAAAACTCATCAGCCGCACGCGATGCCAGTGCTGTTTGCCCCGCACCAATGGGATCATTGATCATCTCATTTTTAAAGAGACCAAGGCGTTTTCCTAAAAGCCTGAGCTGATCTTTGATTGAGGCAGATTCCACAATCTCACGATCATTTGCCAGTTTCTCGAGATAGTGGGTCATTGCTTGGATACTGGCGTTGTACGCTGTTCTACGCTTTCTCGTCCAAACTTCTCGTAACGCATCAAATGTTGCTTGAAGCTCTTCTGGAAGAGCTTTTGCTATAGCGTCAAACAGTGCGAATTCCTGTACCCAACATCGCGCAAAGGCATCCATGGGAAGCACGGAACTTACAATCGGATACGTTGACATAGCATCTTTCCAGCGGTCCACATCCGCTTGCTCAGCTTCCGGGGGTTTTGGTTCTCCCATTTGATTGAGCAACACGATCACTGGCTTGCCGATCCACTCGAGAATTCGCATTTCTGCACTTACGTACGGAGCAGAGTCAGGGAGCTCGGTTGCATTGACAAGATAGAGCACCACGCTTGACGTTTCTTTAACGTGTTTGAGTGCTTTCTGGTTTAGCCAGAGAGATTTGTTTGCTACACGATCCCAAACTTCAGACAAAAACCAACCGACAGGATTGGCTCTGCCTTCCAGACGTTTTGCTAGAGCAACAGAATTGCCAAATCCCGGTGTATCCCAAAGAATAAGTTCACATCCTTCTGGAGTTCGAGCCAGTACATAGTCATCTGTCGTTTCAGTGACATGGGCGCAGTCTGCAACCTCACCAATGTCTCGGCCCAGCAAAGTACGCGCCAGCGTTGTTTTGCCGATATTGGTATGACTGACTAGACTCAGATGAATTCGCATCGGATCAGTGCTCATTGTCAATTTCCTTCTTGTCGGTGTCAGTCATTGGGCCGATTTGATCGGCAGAAATTCGAGGAGCTGCCCAGGCTCGAATTTTCTTAATTACCTGTAGTTGAGACTCGGAAGTGTCGTGCAACACAAATAGCTTGACCTGGTGCAAATTGCCCAAAGATTCCCACGTCTCTTGTCTCTCTTTGATTCGTACCGGTATCGAGGCGAAGCGTTGGGCAAACTCTTTCATATCAAGGAGTGCGGCAAAAACGGCAGAACCATTAGATTCGTATTCTTGACGCAAACGTTCAATAACTGCGCCGTGTACTTCCTCCTCCGGAGTTTCAATGCCATCAAACCAGGTAAGAACGATTGGCTTTCGAGGACCTGAAGAAACAGCGGGAATGTTCGTTTCTTCATCGTCAAAGTCGACAGTCTTAACTGCAGAGTCTTCAGCATTTCCCCAATGATTGCAGAGGATAGAGGTTGTCTGATCTCGCAAGGGACGATTCACTGACGATGTGATAATCAACAAATTCCCCAGCACAGCGTCCTGCGCACATTGGACAAGAATGTTTTCGTAGTAGGGCGACTCAATAGAAAGAGAGGTTTGTGTTTTAAAACGTCCCATTCGCCACGTGTCAAAGCAGGCGAAGATCAGACGCGGAGCGATAACAACAACTCCCATCAGAATCATCATGCGAACGAGCCAGGGGGCTGCAGAAACAGGAGTTTCTAGATATGGGAGACGGTCTGCCCGCATTTCGACGATCTGAGCAAGATCCGGCATGGGCGGCAAAGGACCGACAGCGGGGATGAGCCCGTAGGTGTAGTCAATGAAGGCCTTCACACTTTCAGGGCTTTCCGCAAGCCATGTACTCTCCCAGCCAGCCCAGTAGGATGTACCGAAACCACGAACCAGAAGACTCACGATGATGCCCAAAGCAAAGAAAAGGGCTGCGAAATGCAAGGTACGGGCTACGTTCATGCGAATCAGCGGCGCAACAAACGACGACCATTCGCTGTAAAAGCGCGACTTGAAACCGGAACGACGCAATGTGCCGTAGCTTGTCTTTTGAACAAATGCGTTAAGGCTGCTTCGTAGCGGCAAGGCGAACCGATTGGTTCCGGTTCCGACCAGGCCGATTGCGCAGCAAAATAGTGCGATGTAGACAACAAGATTCCAGAGGATCACTCCCCAGTAGGGGGGTGAGAGCAGATTGACAATGTGCTCGGGACTTGCAATGCGATCCGTCAAGGCGCCGAGCACGAAGGCCATAAGAACAAAGAGAGGTGAGAAGAATTGGGGCAGACGAGCCTTAGTGCTGATGGTCGTATTAACGCCGCGCTCGGAAGCCGTACGCAACACGACCTTGGCGCGCTCAGTCAAAAGCTTCACAGAATCGGCGGATTCGCCGACCGTATGGGCGGCCCGAAGGCTTGCGGCTTCGGCGTCAGCCGACGTCCACTTGATATGCGCGTCATTGGATTCCTCAACAGCTTTGGCAAGCAGAATCAGTTTTGCCTGTTGGAGTGTTAGTCGAACCGATGTTCGTTTGCTTTTTGCCATAGCAATGAGAAATCCTCTGATATTGGTTCAAACCCCTATTTTAGGTGAGAGTGCTTAGTTGCGCTCTAGATTCGAGCCATTTGCACGGCGTCAACCAGTTCTTTTGTTGCTGCACCGGGATCCTTTTGTCCGCATATAGCTGAAACAACAGCAACCCCATCGGCTCCGGCACGAATCAAATCGCCAACAATGGGTACTTTTACGCTGCCGATAGCAACAACGGGACAGGGTTTGCGTGAGGCCAGTAGTGCGAAACCCTCAATGCCAAGCGCATCGCTCGCCTCCGGTTTGGTGCTCGTCGAGAAAATCGGTCCGATTCCGAGGTGATCAACCAAACGAACATCGACTGCAGAGAGTTCCTGTTCGTTGGATACAGAGAGTCCGAGTACCTTTTCGTTGCCGATGATGGTGCGAGCATCGCTGGGAGAAAAGTCGTCCTGCCCGACATGCAAACCTTCGGCATCAACGGCAAGGCAAACATCAGCATGATCGTTGATGATCAGAGGAACATGAAAGTCGGCGAGAACAGACTTCAGTGCACGGCCGCACTCAACCAATGCCCTCTTTTTCCAATGCGGAGCCCGCAATTGAACGCATGTGGCGCCATTTTGTACTGCCGCGCGCGTGGTGTCGATCATGCCTTGAGCACTACCACACAAATCGGGGTCCAGTACCAGATATACGGAAAGATCGATGGGGTGTCGCATCAATAAAAGTCCTTGGCTTGAAGAAGGTTCAGAGCGTCAATGTATGCCACAGCAAAACTACCCGGGCCGCGGGCTACGCCGGCAGCCTGTTGTGCGGCACGTTTGGCAAGCGCACAGGCGGAAATGACAGCTTCAAGGGGATGTTCGGTTTGAGCAACGAAGGCTGCCACCATGGCCGACAGGGAACAGCCGGTTCCGACCACAAGCGTTGCCTTAACGGATCCGCCGGTACACGAAAGAATTTCCTTGCCGTCGGTCGCGTAGTCGGTTTTGCCGGTGACGCAAACGATGGTGTTGTACTCACGAGCAAGTTTGACGGACGCTTCAAGAGCGGCATCGCTTGAGTCGGTACTGTCTACCCCCTTGCCGCCTTTGCCCATCCCGGCAAGAGCCAAGATTTCTGAGGCGTTACCGCGGATCACCGTCGGGTGAAGCGCCAAAAGGCCTTGGATCATTTTGTCACGCCAGGGAATAACACCGGCTGCAACCGGATCCAGTACCCAGGGAACATTGTGTCGAATGGCACTTTTTGCAGCCAGATGCATGGCTTCCAACGAATCCGGACGGGGAGTGCCGACATTGATCAGCACGGAAGAAGAAATCGCGGCAAAGTGTGCGGCTTCTTCACAGGCGATGACCATAGCGGGCGATGCGCCTATCGCAAGCAACACGTTTGCCGTGATCTCCTGCACAACATCATTGGTTATGCAGTGCACGAGCGGTGCTACCTGTTTCACATGGAAGAGGTGTGTCGCAATGGTTTCCGGTTCTACGGCACGAACAGGAGGAAAAGTGAATTCAGACATACAGCAGAAGAAAAGAGATGAAGTTGAAAAATCAGAGGGAACTGATGGCGCGCGTCAGCATATAGCCGGCAAGAACCAGGAGCATGCAGGCAAAGATGCGCTTTAAGGGCTTCGTGTCGATGCTATGGGCGACCTTGGCACCAAAAGGCGCGGTAAAAATGCTTGCCGCAGCAACAGACAACAAGGCAGGCAAATGAATATAGCCCAACATCAAGGGAAACTGCGGGAGCCCTGGTTCACCCCAACCTGTAATGATGTAGCCGAGCGTTCCGGCAGCTGCAATGGGAAAGCCCAAGGCGGCAGAGGTTCCTACGGCGTTATGCATTTTGACATTGCACCACACCATGAACGGAACGGAAATGAAGCCGCCCCCGGCGCCGACCAATGCTGAGACAACTCCGATGCCGGTACCGGCGCCAAACATTCCTGCCATTCCCGGAAGAGTTCTTTTGGGTTCCGGCTTGGAGTTGATGAACATCTTGACGGCGGAAAAGCCGACAAAACAGACGAAGACGAGAGAAATCCAGAAGGTTGGGAGAAGGCTGGAGATTTTGGCCCCGAGAAGGGCACCTACCAAGATACCGGGTGCCACTGCTGCAACAACGTTCCAGAGCACTGCACCGCGCTTGTGATGCGCTCTCACCGAAGAAAGCGACGTGAACATGATGGTAGCCAAAGATGTCGCGATGGCTGTATGAACGATGGCTGTATCAGGCACGTCGGCATAGACCAAAAGCATGGTCATGAATGGCGTGAGCACCATGCCCCCGCCGATACCGAGGAGTCCGGCCAAAAAACCGGTACAGGCGCCTAAACAAAGCAAAGCCGCAACAATTTCCCAAGACATGAATACGCTTCCCGCAGAATTGTCGAATTGCGGCGTACATGATACCTGCGCCAAAGAGGGCAGAGCGAGGTTGGGGCAGGAATTGACGAAGGCGGGAAAAGGAAGACCCTGTGGTTTCCGGCTACGTTACCTGAACCGAAAGGTCAGGGTGGCCGCGGCTGGAGCGGAAAACGGAGCGGACAACGCGTGCCCGCTGCACTATCGGCTCTCGAGTTAAACGGCCTTGCACGAATGCATAGGTTAGGAACATTGGAGCCGCTGGTGAAACTTCACAGGGTAGGACAATTATAAGAAAGGCCGCTTATTTTCAGCGGCCTTTCGGGGAACATTTACACAAAAGCAGGAAAAATTCAGCTTTCGAGAGCGGGATCCAGAGCTTCATCGCACTTCATGCGAAGAGCGGCAACACGCGAAACAGTTGCTTCATCGACAGGGACCTGACCGAGACGGCCGGTAATGGAGTCAAAAGCGATCTGCAACGACGCCATCACGGCAACGCGTTCAGGGGTAAGCGAACGATTGGCCGAGCGTACTTGAGATGCACGCGTATTGAGGATTTCGGCGGCGCTGCGTAGATTCTCAACGTCTTCCTCGGAAACCTCGAAAGGATACTCGCGATCCAAGATGGTGAGTTTGATGCGTGGCATGCTTTATGACTCCGATTTTCTACCTGACAATGTTCCGATTAAGCAGAAGGCTGTTCCGTCTGCTGGTCGGCCGTCAGAGAGACGATCAGCGAATCGATGCGGCTGCGCACGGCGGCAGCTTCTTCCTCGAGCAGTTCGACGGCGGCGGTCTTGTCTGCAAGCTGAGCCTTGAGGGCTGCATTTTCAGCCTTCATTTCGTTGTAGGCCTGCACAAGGCGGGCGACGGAAGATTCAAGTTTGTCAAGCTGGTCGTTCATTTGTTACCTCGTTAGAGCATGCGCAGTGTTTATTGCGCACCTAGGAAAAGTTTGCCTGCGAATTTTGCCACTCAACGCGTTTGTCTGCGTGGCTTTTTACGCGGAAAAACAAATTCAGTTGAATCCGAGCACATCGGACATCGAAAAAAGTCCGTTGGGTTTGTCTTTCAGGAAGCGCGCTGCCGTCACGGCACCTTGTGCGTAGCCTGCGCGCGAACCCGATTTATGGCTGATCTCAATGCGTTCACCGGGGCCGGCAAAAATCACGGTATGGTCACCGACAACGTCTCCGCCACGCAGAGCGGCAAAGCCGATGGCACCATTAGGACGTTCACCGGTATGTCCTTCTCGACTGAGAACTGCAACCGAATCGAAATCAACGCCGCGTCCTTGAGCCACACGTCTCCCCATTTCAAGAGCCGTGCCGGAAGGCGCATCCACCTTGTGTTTGTGGTGCATTTCAACGATTTCACAGTCGTATTGCGAGAGCATCGCGCCGGCAATTTCCAGAAGCTTCAAAACGGAATTGACACCGACACTCATGTTGGGCGCGAATACGACAGGAACAGACTTGGCTGCTTCTGCAATTGTCTCTTTGCCTTGCGTGTCAAAGCCGGTCGTGCCGATCACGATGCCGATATTGTGAGCAACGCAGAAGGGCAGATAGGCAAGCGTAGCCTGGGGACGCGTAAAGTCAATCAAAACATCGGCTTTGGCAAGGTCCTGAACGTCATCCGAAATCAAAATCCCGGTCGTTTTGCCGATTGCCGCACCGGCATCCGTGCCGATTTCGGTAACTCCGGGAGCTGTGACGGCAGCTGCGAGTTCAAGGTCATCGCTACAGAGAACGGCCTCAATGATGAGCTTGCCCATGCGACCGGTTGAGCCGGAAACAGCGATTTTCACGGTTTGACTCCTTACTGATCTTCAGGACGCACGAGAGGCGTCGGAGCGAAGTCCGTTTCGCGGCCGAGAATCATTTCGTCCGCCTGTTTTTCGGTCGGAACGGGACCCGCTTCAATCTTGGTGAGAATGTCCTGTTCATCGAAGTAAAGCGTGACGCGGCGCATCTGAATGTCGCCGTAGCGGGGATTCAGATAGTAGGTGTAGTCCCAGCGATTGCGATGGAACTGACTTTCAATGAGCGGTTCTCCCATCAGGAAGAGAACTTGCTGACGAGCCATGCCGACTTGAAGCTGGTCAATCATTTCTTTGGTGACCAGGTTGCCTTGGTGGACATCGGTACGGTAGACGTAGCTATTGAAGTTGCAGCCGGACAGCGCGATCAAACCGACGGCAAGAGGAGCGGTGATAAGAAGTGTGCGCAAGGACATGTGAAAAGCAGGCGAGAAAATGCCTCGAAATTCGTAAATTGAAAACTTCCCGTTATGATAGCGAGTATCGGATTGAAATGAGCCTCTTGAGGATAGCCAATGAGCGTAAATAATGAACATGAGATGCTTGAGCCCGAACAGGAACTCAAAAATGTGGGGCTTAAAGCAACCGCGCCGCGCATGCGCATTCTGGAGCTTTTCCAAAAAGCTCAGGAAGCTGGAGCCGTGCGACACTTGACTGCAGAAGACATCTACAAGCAGTTAGTTGCCGAAAACATTGAGGTGGGGCTCGCTACCGTCTATCGCGTTCTTACCCAGTTTGAAGCGGCGGGACTCATCGTTCGTCACTATTTCGGCAATGATCGTGCCAGCTATGAAATGGACGACGGGGCGCATCACGATCACATTGTCTGCACGCGTTGCGGCCGCGTCGAAGAGTTTGTTGATAAAGAAATCGAAAAACGCCAGAAACAGATCGCTGTGCGTCTAGGGTTTGAACTCGAAGGACACTCGCTGTCGCTGTACGGCGTTTGTGAGGATTGCCGTAAGAAAGAAAAGGCGCGTCGGAAGTAGTTGTTTATTGACAATCAAAAGATAAAGCCGAGCTGGAGTTGCAGTAGCTCTAGCTCGGCATTTTCATTCAGAGAGGGCTATTGGAGGTACCACTGAACAGTCTGACGGATTCCTTGTTCAAAAGTGGTTTGCGAAGTCCAGCCCAGTTCCTTTGAGATCTTTGAGGGATCAATCGCATATCGGAAGTCATGACCGGGACGATCGTTCACGAAACTGAGTAGGTCGTTATAGTCATGCCCTCTCCAGGGACGCAGTTCGTTAAGAACGTTGCAGACTGTATCGACAATTTGCAGGTTGGTTCTTTCGTTGTGTCCGCCAACGTTGTAGCTTTCGCCGGTTTTGCCTTTGTGGAAGATTAGGTCAATGGCTTGGCAGTGGTCACCCACCCACAGCCAGTCTCGAATGTTGAGACCCTTGCCGTAAACGGGAATAGGTTCGTGAGCTAAACACTTGCGGATGATGGTAGGAATGAACTTTTCGCTATGTTGCCAGGGGCCGTAATTGTTGGAACAGTTGGAAATCGTTGTATTTAACCCATAGGTGTGGGTGTAGGCACGAACCAACAAGTCGGAAGATGCCTTACTGGCGGAATAAGGGCTGTTAGGCGCGTAAGGGGTTTCTTCCGTGAAGAAGCCTTCGGCACCGAGACTGCCGTATACCTCATCGGTTGAAATGTGGTGGAAACGAGCAGACTCCATGCAGTTGACTTCTCGCCAGTAGTTGAGGCACTCATTCAGAAGGTTAGCCGTCCCGTTGACGTTCGTTTCTACGAAAATCAATGGATTTGCGATCGAGTTGTCAACATGACTTTCAGCGGCAAAGTGGATGACACCGGTAATGGAGTACTGACGTAACAGCTGTCGGATCAACGCCGCATCGCAAATATTGCCCTGGACGGGAACGACATTGTCCATTTGCGCTTGCAACTCAAAAACAGCAGGGTGGGCTGCATAGGTGAGAGCGTCCAGATCAATGATTCGGTAGTGGGAATAAGCTTTGGCAAAATGGCTGACAAAATTGGCGCCGATAAAGCCTGCACCGCCGGTTACAAGGATGGATTTTTCAAACATCAATTTGTTACTCATCGCTAAGAGCATCAAGCCAGAAACGAGGCTTGATGCCGTAGGGTTCAAGAGATTTCAAGGAAAGTACGCTGTATGCAGGACGCACGGCTTTTGTCGGATAGTCTGCAGTGGTGATGGGAATAACAGTGCAGGAACTGCCCGTTGTTTTCACAATTTCGCACGCAAAGTCATACCAAGAACATTGTCCGGCATTGGTAAAGTGAACAATATGCATCGGTTGTTTGTACGCGCCTTGCTTGTAGAGAGAGAGCAAGGCCAGAGCAAGATCTTCGACCCTTGTCGGAGCTCCGGTTTGATCGCTGACCACACGCAAGGAGTCGCGCTCCGCAGCAAGTTTCGAAATCGTATTAAAGAAGTTGCGTGACTCAGCGGCTTTAGAGTAGACCCAAGCGGTGCGAATAATGGCTCCGTTGAATTGCCCTTCCAAAAGAGAGACTTCCCCGGCGCGTTTACTCAGGCCGTAGACGGATAACGGTCGTGTGAGGCCATTTGTTTCGTATGGGGAAAACGCTGTACCGTCAAACACGTAATCCGTCGAGACATGAAGAATCGGCACTCCGGTGGAGGCTAACATCCATGGACCGTAAGCATTGACGCTGTAGGCATTGGCAACGTCAGTTTCAGCTGCATCAACGGCCGTATAAGCCGCACAGTTAATGATGCAGTCGATCTTTTGTTCGGAAACAAGCCTGTTTACGCTTGACGCACAAGTGATATCAAGTTCGGATTTGGTGACAGGATAAAACGGAATACCTTGACGCAGGCACTGTTCAACAACTGCTTCTCCTAATTGTCCGTTTGCTCCGGTGATGAGCAGCATGATTGTTTACTCCTCAAATCGGAACGCGGGGGAACAGCAGTACGTTTCCCAAGATGCGGCAGAAAGGTCTTTATCGGAGAATCGGCAAATCTCTCGAGGAAGCATCCAATTAATGCCGAGTGCCCCATCGAGAGCAAAGATAGAACCTTCGCTCTGTGGAGCGTAAAAGTTATCGCATTTGTATGCGAAGTGAGCTGTATCCGACAACACAGCAAAACCGTGCGCAAATCCACGGGGGATAAACAGCTGTCGTTTGTTTTCGGCAGAAAGCTCAACAGCTACGTGTTTGCCATACGTTGGGGAACCGGCGCGGATGTCAACAGCTACATCCAGCACTCGACCGGCTAAAACACGAACAAGCTTTGCTTGAGCAAATTCACCTTTTTGGAAGTGAAGCCCCCTGAGTACTCCGCAGCAAGAAAAGGATTCGTTGTCTTGGACAAAATTCGCGTAAATGCCAAGTTCCGAAAACACTTTGGCATTGTATGACTCATAGAACCAACCGCGGGAATCTCCAAACACACGGGGCTCCAGCACGAACACGCCGGGGATTGCTGTTTCTTTTTTTTCCATGAAAGAACTCCGTTAGGCATCTCGGCCAAAGGCCAACTGACGCAGTTTTTCTCGGTAGGGAGTACCGGGCTTCAGTGAAGTGACAAGTGCCTCAAAACTTGTCTCGCTAATCAGCCCGCGTCGTAATGCCAACACTTCAAGATAGCCGACAGGATTGCCGCGCTCACGGATTTCACGTTCAACTTCTACCGAGGCTTGAAGGAGAGAATCCGGAGTTCCAGCATCTAGCCACATGGAGGACTCGGCCATGCGTAACGCATTCAGACGATTTTCCTGAAGATAGAGGTTGTTGAGGTCGGTGATTTCCAACTCTCCTCTTGCAGAGGGTCTTAGCTGGCGTGCTTTGTCAAGAACATCGGCGGGGTAAAAATACAGACCAACTGAAGCCAGATTGGATGTTGGAGTACAAGGTTTTTCTTCAAGCCTTAGTACTCGTCCGTTCTCATCGCAATTGGCAACACCGAAACGCTCGGGATCTTGCACTGGGCAGAGCAAAATTGCGGCAGTATCCAGAGGTTCCTGCACGAAACGGCGCAATTGCAATAACTCGTCACGAAGAATGAAGATATTGTCACCGAGGATCAAGCAAACAGGTTCATCAATGAAATCGTCTGCGAGCAGGAAGCACTCCGCAATTCCATTTGGTGCGGACTGAACACGATATGTGATGTGCAACCCGTATTGATTTCCATCCCCAAACAAAGTTTCAATATTAGGAAGGTCGCGAGGCGTTGAAATGATTAGAACGTCCTTGATTCCCAGATCCATCAGTGTTGCCAATGGGTAGTACACCATGGGTTTGTCATATACCGGGAGGAGTTGTTTGGAGGTTGTGTTCGTGAGTGGAGCGAGACGGCTGCCACTACCGCCGGCTAAAACGATACCTTTCATTTTGGAGGCCGCTGAGAACTTATTTAGAACATGGATCTGATATATAGAAAAGGGTGTTGCATGAGGTCCCCATGCAACACCCCACTTTAAAGCAGGATTTTAGAGAATAGTTACTCTTCCACCAACACAGGGCTCACGCCGACGCTGTGGAAGCCTGCATCAACGTAGGCCACATTGCCCGTGATACCGCTTGCCAAATCCGAGAGCAGGAAGGCGGCGGTATTGCCGACTTCATCAATCGTGACCGTACGGCGCAACGGAGCAGAGTGTTCCATGTAGGTCAGAATCTTCGAAAAGTTCTGAATGCCGGAAGCTGCCAGCGTTTTGATCGGACCGGAGCTGATGGCATTGGCGCGAATGCCTTTGGGGCCGAGGCTGCCGGCCAGATAACGGGTGGAGGCTTCCAGAGCAGCCTTGCAGACGCCCATCGTGTTGTAGTTGGGGACTGTACGTTCACTGCCGATGTAGGTGAGAGCCAGAATCGAAGCAGCACGGCCTTCCATCAGCGGAAGAGCAGCCTTGGCCAACACCGGGTAAGACAGCGCGGATATTTCCATGGCCGTGCGGAAGGATTCGCGGCCGACGCCGTCGAGGTAGTCGCCTGCAATGCATTCACGCGGAGCGAACCCGATGGAATGCACAAAGCCGTCCAGACCGCCCCAACGTTCCTTCAGTTCACCCATCACATTGGCGATCTGATCATCTTTGGTGACATCCATTTCAAGGCAGATGTCGCTGCCGAATTCTTTGGCAAATTCAACGATACGGTCGTGGAAGCGTTCGCCGACGTAGGTAAAGGCGAGCTCGGCTCCTTCGCGGTGGCAGGCGCGGGCAATGCCGTAGGCGATCGAACGGTTAGACAACACGCCCGTGATCAAAAGTTTCTTGCCTTGCAGAAATCCCATGATTTATTCCTCGGTAAGGATTTTTGTTTTTAGCGAATCTTCAACCGTTGTCCGATTGAGATTCGAGTTGTTCTCAGATTGTTGATGATACGGATTTTAGAGACGCTGGTACCGTACTTTTTTGCAATTGAAAAAAGTGTCTCTCCGCGTCTGACAACGTGTACGTTCTTCCCTGGCGGCGGCTGCGTATTTGCACGCGGCGGAATTACGAGCACGAGGCGCTGCCCGATGCGCAGTCGGGAGCTGCGCAAATTGTTCGTGCGACGAATCGAGCGCTGTGTGATGCCGTATTTCTTGGCGATGGTGTAGATGGAGTCGCCCCGGCGCACGCGGTAGACCACGCGGCGCACTTCCGGAGCCGAAAGTTTGAGTCCGGCGTTGAGTTCTTCCTGTGCGATTGCCGGCGCAAGTTGTCCGTTGGCGTCAACAAGCAAAGCAGAACCTGCGAGCACTTTGCGGCCTTTCGGGATGCGGTTGACGCGCCGAAGCTCTTCTTCGGTCATGCCCGATTTCAACGCGACGTCTGCAAGTGTTTCGCCTTCTTTAAGGTGATAGAGCACCCAGCTTGACAGTGGCTTTCCGGTGTTGACCCAACTCGCGAGGTTGTCCATGAAGACTTCCAGATTTTCCATCGGAAGCAACATGACGGAGTTGTGGCTTGCAACGATGACGGGCAGATTGAAACCGGGATTGAGCATCCGAAACTCGTTGGGATCCATTTCAGCCAGCTCGGCCGCTGTCTTCATGTCGATGTCACGGCTCTTCGTGACGCGGACAAAATAAGGAGCGTTTTCAATTTCAGGCAGATTGATGCCGTACTTTTCAGGATCGGCAACGATTTGACGGATTGCTTCCAGTCTTGGTACGTAGTAGGCCGTTTCACGGGGCATCCGCAGGTGCGCGTAGTCCGCTTTGCGTCCACGAGCTTTTGCTCTGCGAATGGCACGCGAAACACTGCCTTCGCCCCAGTTGTAGGCAGCAAGAGCTAAGTGCCAATCCCCAAACTGTTGATAGAGCTTTTCCAGGTAGTCCAATGCGGCTCGAGTGCTCTGCAGCACGTCTCTGCGCTCGTCCTTCCAGAAATTCTGCTGAAGCGAATAGATGTTGCCTGTCTGAGGCATGAATTGCCAAAGCCCCGATGCTTTCGCATGAGAGAGGGCTTCGGGTTGGAAGGCACTTTCCACAAACGGCAAAAGCGCAAGTTCCGTGGGTAAGCCTCTCTGCTCAATTTCATCGACAATGTGATAGAGATATTTGCCGGCACGCTCAAAAACACGCTCGATGTGACGCGGATTACGACTGTAGCTTCTCAACGATGTTTTTACGCGGCTGTTCTTGAGTTCCGGCATAGCGTATCCGCGGCGGATACGATCCCAAATATCAACGGGAGGAGATACTTCGGCTTCCGTAGCGGGTAAATCATCGGCTTGCCGCGCTTCCGTAGCCGCAGGCGTTTCTGCGCACGCCACGGAGCCGGCAAAGCAAATGCCGGTTACGAAGCAAACCAAAAAATTGCGCAAAGACACCATGAATGCGAGAGAAAAAAGAAAGGTGAGACGGAAAGCGATTCGAAAAGGCGAAATTGTAGCTTGAAAAGCGTACATTTCTGTTTGTGTGCTATGCACGGCACGGGCATAATTCTACGTTCTATTTTCCATTTTCAATCAAAGATCAGGACAAATGGCTCAATACGTCATGACCATGAATCGCGTGGCCAAGGTGGTTCCGCCCAAGCGATTCATCCTCAAAGATATTTCTTTGTCGTTTTTCCCGGGGGCCAAGATCGGCGTTCTGGGGCTCAATGGTGCCGGTAAATCGACGCTGTTGAAGATTATGGCCGGTGTCGATAAAGACATCGATGGCGAAATTACGTGGCAGAACGATCTCAAGATTGGTTATTTGCCGCAGGAACCGCAGCTCGATCCTGAAGCAACGGTTCGTCAGGCCGTAGAAGAAGGCATGGGCGAAGTGATGCAGGCTCATGCCAAGCTTGATGCTGTGTATGCGGCATATGCCGAACCGGATGCTGACTTTGATGCACTGGCAGCCGAACAGGCTCGTCTGGAAGCCATCATTGCCGCTGCCGGTACGGATGCTTCGACGCAAATGGAAATTGCGGCGGATGCGTTGCGCTTGCCGCCTTGGGAAGCCAAAATCGGACATCTGTCCGGCGGTGAAAAACGCCGTGTGGCTCTGTGCCGTCTGTTGCTGTCTCGTCCGGACATGCTGTTGTTGGATGAACCGACCAACCATCTTGACGCTGAAAGCGTCGAATGGTTGGAGCAGTTCCTGCATCGTTTCCCGGGAACGGTTGTTGCCGTTACCCACGATCGTTACTTTTTGGATAACGCAGCCGAATGGATTCTTGAACTTGACCGCGGTGAAGGCATTCCCTGGAAGGGTAACTATTCTTCCTGGCTTGACCAGAAGGAAAAACGTCTGGAACAGGAAAAGCGTCAGCAGGAATCTCGCGCCAAGGCCATCAAACATGAATTGGAATGGGTGCGCCAGAATCCTAAGGGACGTCAGGCCAAGGCTAAGGCTCGCTTGAATCGTTTCGAAGAGTTGTCTAGCTACGAGTACCAGAGCCGTAACGAAACCAATGAAATCTTTATTCCGGTGGCAGATCGCCTCGGCAATAAGGTTATTGAATTCCACAATGTCAGTAAGGGCTTCGGCGACCGTCTGCTGATCGACGACTTGTCCTTTACGATTCCGCCCGGCGCCATCGTGGGCGTTATTGGCCCCAACGGTGCCGGTAAGTCAACGCTCTTTAAGATGATTACTGGGAAGGAACAGCCGGACTCCGGTTCGATTGTTCTGGGTGACACGGTCAAGATTGCTGCCGTGGATCAGACTCGTGAGGGATTGCCCAACGATAAGACTGTGTTTGAGGCGATTTCGGGCGGGCTCGACATTCTGCAAGTCGGCAAGTTTGAGATGAGCTCGCGTGCCTATCTCGGTCGCTTTAATTTCAAGGGCGGCGATCAGCAGAAGACTGTGGGCGTTCTTTCCGGCGGTGAGCGCGGTCGCTTGCACCTGGCAGCAACTCTGCTCAAGGGCGGCAACGTTCTGTTGCTTGACGAACCCTCGAACGACTTGGACGTTGAGACCCTGCGAGCTTTGGAAGAAGCGTTGTTGGAATTTGCTGGTTGCGCGTTGGTGACCTCGCACGACCGTTGGTTCCTCGACAGAATTGCCACGCATATCCTGGCGTTTGAAGGCGACAGTAAGGTCGTGTTCTTTGACGGTAACTACAACGAATACGAAGCCGACAAGAGAAAGCGCCTAGGTGAAGAAGCGGCACGTCCGCACCGTATTCGCTTCAAGCCTCTCAAGCACTAAGTCATGTTCTGTCCTCCGGCGCATTTCCTTACGGGAATGCGCCGGCTTGTCCTCATGCATTAGCTATGTCCCCCAACTTCGTTCATCTGCGTTTTCACTCCGAATATTCCATCCAAGACGGTATCGTGCGTCTCGACCCCATCCTTGAAGAAGTGATGGAGCAGGGAGGCGTTGCACTGGGTATCACCGATTCGATGAACCTGTTCGGAGCCCTGCGTTTCTATTCGCATGCGATAGCTGACGGCATTAAACCCATTGTCGGGTGTGATTTGTGGATAACGAATGCGGAGCATGGAAAACGAGACAATCCGTATCGACTGACAGTTTATTGTCAAAACCACGAAGGATATTTGTCGCTTTGCGAGCTTCTTTCCAGAGGCTGGATGGAAAATCAGTATCTGGGGCGAGGTGAAGTGAGACTGGAGTGGTTGACTTCTGACAATTGCAAGGGTCTCATCTGTCTTTCCGGTGGCCCGCAGGGGGTGATTGAGCAGTATCTGCTCGAAGATAAAAAGGATGAGGCTCATTCTGTTCTTGAGCTTCTGCAGGTAGCTTTCCCCGGTCGGTTCTACCTGGAAGTGCAGCGTGCCGGCCGCAAAAATGACGAAGCGGTAGTGGCGCATATAGCTGAGTTGTCTGTTGAGACAGGATTACCCATGGTGGCGACACACCCAGTGCAGTTCCTGCATCGAGAAGATTTCAATGCTCATGAAGTGCGCTGCTGCATTGCCGGTGGATACGTGTTGGCGGATCCCCATCGTCCGAAGCTTTATACGGAAGAGCAGTATCTGAAGACCGAAGAGGAGATGAGGGCGCTCTTTGCTGACATTCCTCAGGCAATCGACAACACGGTGGTGATTGCTCAACGCTGCAATCTGGATGGAGTTTTGCAAAAGCCTCAGCTACCGCTGTTTCCGACTCCGGAAGGTGTGTCACTTGACGAATATATGGTGCAGCTCTCGCATGAGGGCCTGGAGCGCCGTCTTGAGTTTTTGTATCCGGATAAGGCGGAGCGAGATGCTCGCCGCCCGGAATATATCGAACGCTTGGACTACGAGCTCAAGACAATCTCGTCTATGAAGTTTCCCGGTTACTTCCTTATCGTGCAGGACTTTATCAATTGGTCCAAACGAAACGGTGTAGCCGTGGGGCCCGGCCGAGGGTCCGGTGCAGGTTCTCTTGTGGCCTATGCGTTGGGCATTACGGACTTGGATCCGTTGCATTATGGATTGCTGTTCGAACGTTTCCTCAATCCGGAACGCGTTTCGATGCCTGACTTTGACGTGGACTTCTGTCAGCACAACCGTGATCGCACCATTGAGTACGTGAAGCGTACCTATGGTGTGGATGCAGTGAGCCAGATCGTTACGTTTGGTGCCATGGGTGCAAAGGCTGTGGTTCGAGACGTCGGCCGTGTGCTCAACATGAACTACAAGAAGGTTGACGAACTGGCCAAATTGATCCCTCAAAAGCCGGGCCTTGATGTGACGCTCGCAAAAGCAGCCGAGATGGAACCTGCGTTTAAGGAAATGGCCGAGAGGGAGGATTATGTCGAGTTGATGAGCTACGCTCAAAAACTCGAGGGCTTGACTCGCAACCTGGGTATGCACGCAGGCGGCGTTCTGATTGCGCCGAGCAAGCTGACGGATTTCTGCCCGCTCTATAACGCAGACGGCAAGCCCGAAAATACGGTCAGTCAGTTCGATAAAAAAGACATTGAAAATGTAGGCCTAGTGAAGTTCGACTTCCTGGGGCTGACCACACTCACAATTCTGACGAAGGCCGCGGAGTACATTGATCGACTAAATCCCGGCACCAAGTTTGATCTGTCGCGTATTCCGACAGACGACAAGAAAACGCTGGAACTGTTTCAACAGGGGAATACTGGAGCAGTGTTCCAGTTTGAATCGGACGGTATGCGCGAACAGTTGCGGCAAGCAAAGCCTGACTGTTTGGAAGATCTTGTCGCCCTGAACGCACTTTATCGTCCCGGTCCGATGGATCAGATTCCTCACTTTATTGACCGTAAGTTCGGGCGAGAAAAGGTGGAGTATCTCGATCCCCGTATGGAGCCGATTCTTCGTGAAACCTACGGCATCATGGTTTATCAGGAACAGGTGATGCTGGTCGCACGAGCCATCGGGGGCTATTCGCTGGGCGGCGCTGACCTTTTGCGTCGTGCAATGGGTAAGAAGAATGTCGAGGAAATGAAACGGCAGCGTGCGGTTTTCATTCAAGGTGCGGCCGAACGAGGCGTCACCGCAGAAACGGCAACCGAAATTTTCGACTTGATGGAAAAATTCGCGGGTTATGGCTTCAACAAGTCGCACGCGGCTGCATACTCATACGTCGCTTGGCAGACGGCTTACCTAAAGGTACATCACACGGCCTGCTTTATCGCAGGCAACATGTGCTTGGTGATGAACCAAGGCGAAAAGATGCGAGAGCTAGTGGAGGATGCCCGTGAAATGGGCGTGACGGTTTTGCAACCAGACATCAACATCAGCGAGTGGTTTTTTACCGTACCTGACGAAAAGACGGTTCGTTTTGGTCTTGGTGCCATTAAGGGGGTCGGACAGAATATTGTCGAAGATTTGCTTCACGAGCGACTGTTGAACGGTCCGTTCTTGGATATTTTCGACGTTGCTGCTCGTGTGCATTCCATGAACCGAAAGGTCTTGGAACAACTCATCAAGGCGGGAGCTTTCGACTCGTTGGATAAGGATCGAGGGAAGCTCTTCGGTAACGTCGAGAACGCCATTCAGGCTGGGCAGGCTGTGGCAGCATCAATTGGACAGGCGAGTCTCTTTGCTGATGAAAATGGTGAAGACGAACGTATCGTCAATTGGAAAAAGGCTGAGCGCTGGGATGACCGGACGCTCTATACGCTTGAGCGAGATGCCTTCGGCTTCTGCCTCACGGGCGATATGTTTGATTCCTACCGTGTTGAAGCCCGCAACTTTGCCATTCCGTTTAAGGATGTCAGAGATAGCCGCGAACAACAGACTATCGCTGGCATTGTACAGAGTGTGCGAACCATTGCAGGCAAGCGAGGCACGTTTGCCGTTGTGGCGCTCAGCGATGGGCAAACGACGATGGATGTTCTCGTGTTCGCAAAAGCCTACGATACATATAAAAACATGCTCAAGCCGGATGAAATGCTCATTTTCACCGGTAAGGGGCGAAAGGATGAGCGTAGTGGAGGCATGTCGTTTGTTTGTGACAGGGTGATCACAATTGAAGAGATGCGAGTGCAAAAGGGCGCTACGCTCATGATTGAGATTGCCGAAAATCAGGACATAGGTGCCATTCGTGATGTATTGCGGACAGGGCAAAATGATGACAATGGTGGTGTATCCTGCGAAGTTTCTATATGTAGTAAAGGTGTGAAGGCAGAGCTAGAGTTACGTAATCGGTATGTGCCAACAGATAAGTTGCTTAACTTGATTAGAAATAATGATTTTGTGAAATCTGCAAAATTTTTATATTGATTTGGATGGTGAAAAGGTATTTCACAGAGCTAAATAGAGGTTTAAATGAAAAGAATTCTGGTAACGGGAGCCGCAGGTTTCATAGGGGCTGCTCTTTGTGTTGAGTTAACGAAAAGAGGAAATCGAGTTTTAGGTCTAGATAATCTAAATAATTATTACAACATTCAGCTAAAAATCGATAGATTGCGTCGACTTGATAATAATGATTTGTTTCACTTCGAGAGGGTGGATATCTCAGAAAAAGCAGCGTTGGAATCGTCTTTCGCTTTATTCAAACCTGAGATAGTACTTAATTTGGCTGCCCAGGCTGGAGTCAGATACTCAATCTTGAATCCAGATAGCTACACAAAGAGCAATTTAGTGGGATTTGCAAATGTTCTTGAATGCTGTAGAGAAACAAAGGTCGAACATTTGATTTTTGCCAGTTCATCTTCTGTATACGGTAAAAATAAAAAGATTCCATTTTCAGAAGAAGATAATGTTGACAGACCTGTAAGTTATTATGCGGCAACGAAAAAGGCTAATGAATTGATGGCAGCAGCATATAGCGAGCTTTATAAGATTCGTGCAACAGGCTTGCGTTTTTTTACCGTTTATGGACCTTGGGGACGGCCTGATATGGCCCCATGGTTGTTTACGAAGGCAATATTAGAGAATAAGACAATAAAAGTATTCAATTATGGGAAGATGAGAAGAGATTTTACCTACATTGACGATATTGTTTCTGGAGTGGTGGGGCTTATAGATGCAAAGACCTTTGGTAAGGATTTGTTTAATATATATAATATCGGAAATAATGAGCCGGAAGAGTTAGGGTATTTTATTGAGATCCTTGAAAGAGAATGTGGAAGGAGCGCGAAAAAAGAATATCTTCCGATGCAAATGGGAGATGTTCCCGTTACATTTGCAGATATTTCAAAATTGAGTTCTCTTACTGGCTTTATGCCTATGGTTTCGCTAGAAAAAGGACTACAGAAATTTGTAGCTTGGTTTAAGGAATATCATGGCGTAAATTAGGTGTGAAGAAATGTCTGACAAAGTTAAGGTAGCTATTATTAGACAAAGATACAATGCTGCTGGAGGTGCTGAGCGCTTTGTGCAAAATGCTCTCATGCAGTTAAAAGACAAATCTCAAATGTCTGTTGATATTTTGGCTAGAAATTGGAAGGAAATAGAAGGAGTCAACTTTAAAAAGATCAATCCGCCTTATTTTGGAAGTTGGTGGAGAGATTTAGGTTTTTCAAAGGCTGTGCGATCTTATCTTAAAGATAACCATTATGAGATTGTACAGAGCCATGAGAGAATACCTGGTTGTCAGATCTATCGTGCAGGAGATGGCTTGCATGCAAGATGGATGAATCTTCGTCAACGCGCTGGATTTCCGGCATCGCGCCTGAACCTACACCATTCTTATCTGTTGAAGGCAGAAAAGGAAATGTTCAATTCCGAAAAATTGCAATACATCATTTGCAATTCAAAAATGGTGATGAATGAAATAGCGCAGTGGTTTCCTGTAGCGCAGGATAAATGCATATTAATATATAACGGTGTTGATCTAGAAAGATTTTCTGTTTGTAATACAGATGAAGTCAGAAAGCGAGTTAGAAGTAAACTCGGAATAAAAGAAGATCAGCCAACGCTTGTATTCTTGGGTTCAGGATTCCAAAGAAAAGGTTTGAGGCTGGCAATAGAAGCTATTAGTGCGGCCTCGAAAGATATTTGTTTGATTGTTATTGGTACAGATAAGGAACAACAACAATATATTAATTATGCCAAATCCATCTTAGGGGAAAAAAGGATTAGATTTGTTGGAAAGACACGACCTGATGAATATTTAGCCAGTGCAGATGGCTTTTTATTGCCGACTTTGTATGATCCCTTTCCTAATAGTGCGATGGAAGCTTTTGCCTCAGGATTGCCTGTATTAACTACATTGCAATGTGGGGCTGCTGAGAAAATACAGAATGGGGAGAATGGCTTTGTTTTTGATTATTTTAATAAAAAAGATGTAATTCAAGCAATTAGGCATTGGATAGATGCTGCTTCTAATTCTAATTGGGATATGATGAGGAAGAGAGCGAGGCAAACGGTTGAGTCTATGTCAATAGAAAGAACTACTCAGGAAATTTTGGAATTGTACAATAAAATACTGAAATAAGTTTGTAATTCTTAATGATTGCTATGATTTCTTGGTTTGTATCATTGTTGTGGTTTTTGTTTGATCCTCGGAGAAAAATCACTCCTAGGTTTTATGAAAAATTATATGCTTTTGGAACACGTGATAGAAAAGAAGAATTATGCAGTAGGTATTTTACTAATATTACAAGGGTGAATTCAATTGATGATTTGAGGGTTGTTGATATTTTACTGAGAAGGATTCGAGTAATCAGTATACCTGATATTGTTTATATTGAGACTGTAGGGCAGAAAATAAAAAGACTTCTTCTCAAGATTTTAATGTTAAATGTGAGCGCTGAGCTAAATATTTTAAATATTCAAGATTACTTCTTGGGGCGGCAAGAAAATAAGATATTCTTTTTAATTGAGCCTGCTACAGCTAAGCTTATAAAGTTCCATATGCCGGAGTTCAGTGTAAAATTGATAAAGGGAGAAACGAAGGCGTATAGACTTTTGTGGATATATTTTGTGCTAAGTCTTCACAAGAAAAAACTGCTTGAGAGGGAAGGCGGGGTAACGATTTTTGCATGTTATCCAAATCGAATTCTCATTAAAATTTATAAAATGTTGCATCCTTCCCGAAAAGTTATTTTGAGATTGCACAACCGAGTGGAAGATCATGGGAGATTAAAAAAGAAAATCTCTAAAATGTTGGCACGTGGTGAGATTGATGTAGCCGAATCATACTATAAGAAAGATGCGGAACTTTTGAATATTGCTTATCGACCGAATGGGGTAAATATTAAAGAACTATCTAAGAAAGAGTTGAAGTTTAGGACTTCACTATATTTTTTTCTGGGGGCTAAAAGTAAGAGCAGAGAAAAAGATTTATTGTTGGTTAAGAAGAAAATTCAGGAAATTTATCCTAACAGCAGAATTTGGACTGATATATATACGCCAAAAGGATCTTCTGACTGGATTCCCTATGAAGATTATTTAGAAAAAGAAATACAGTCAGAAGTGATTGTTGACCTTGTTCGTGTATCTGAAGAAGAGGGGTTTTCCTATAGAATTCCAGAAGCTTTGGCGTTAAATAGAAAAATTATTACAAATAGAAAAATTTTACTTAACGAACCTTTTTATTCCCCAGATAGAATTTTTATCATAGGGGTTGATCCTCTTGCAAGGCTAAAATCTTTTTTGGAATTGGATAATGAAATGCTTGAGCCTTCAATTTTGTCATATTTTGATTCCACTTTATGGTGGTCAAATAGGGATCCTTACCTATAACATTAATTGTCGCTGAAAATATCTCTAGTAAAGATTTTTTCTGAAACATCTGAAAGTTCAGGTGAACTTCGATTTGTTATGATTAGGTCGCATTTTTTCTTGAATTGAGATAGGTCGGAAATCACAGGTGACCCGAAAAAGGTAGTATTGGTTAGTGTCGGCTCATAGACGATGACGGGGATTCCTTTAGCTTTTATTCTTTTCATTATTCCTTGAATAGAAGAAGAACGATAATTGTCAGAGCCAGACTTCATAATTAAACGATACACGCCCACACAGGTGGGATTAAGTTCAATAATTTTTTCAGCCAAGAAATCTTTTCTGGTTCTGTTTGATTCAACAATTGCTTTGATCAGGGTTTGTGGAACATTAGAATAATTAGCTAGTAGTTGCTTAGTGTCTTTTGGTAAACAGTAACCTCCGTAACCAAACGATGGATTTCTGTAGTGAGAGCCAATTCTTGGATCGAGACATACGCCGTCAATAATCAATTTCGTATCAAGGTGCTTCTCAATTGCGTAACTATCCAGTTCGTTAAAGAAAGCTACCCTCATGGCAAGATAGGTATTGGAAAAAAGCTTAACGGCTTCTGCCTCTGTTGGAGGCATAAATACAACGGGAATATTTTCTTTATTAGCAGCTTCTGTGAGTAAATGAGCAAATATTTGTGCAGTCTTAGAAGTCCCCCCGACAATAATCCTAGATGGATATAAATTATCGAATAGTGCTTTTCCCTCGCGTAAAAATTCTGGGGAAAAAATAATTTCTCTTTGTTGATTTTCGTGTTGCAGGGATTTAGTGTAGCCAACAGGGACTGTGGATTTGATGATGACAGGAGCATAACAACGATGCTGGTCCAATGTATGTAACACTGCCTCTATAGATGAGGTATTGAAAAAATTTGTTTTAGAATCATAGTCAGTAGGGGTTGAAATAATTACCAAATCAGCTTGCTTGCAGGCTAGTTTAGCATCGGTAGTTGCTGTAAGATTTAATGTTCGAGTTTTGAAAAATTCCTCAATTTCTTTGTCTTTGATGGGGCTTTTTCGTGAATTAATTTTTGAAACCTTTTCTTCAATAATGTCAACAGCAACAACTTCATTGTATTGAGATAAAAGCACTGCAATGGAAAGTCCGACATATCCAGTGCCAAAGACTGCAATTTTCATATTAAATTCAACTTAACAATGATATTTAAGAAATTATTTGAAAGGATAGGATATTAAGATTTAGCTAAAGTTTTTATGAATAATTGAGACGACTTCTTGAGTAGTGGGCCATTGTCCATTTTGGCCTAGAACGATAGCATCTGGATTCCAGGGCCCGGTACGTGCGGTGTCGGTTACTCCGACCAAAGTAATTTGCTTTGCCCCAACAGCCGCAGCAATGTGGCTGACCCCGGAATCATTGGCGATGACCACTTGGGCTCGTTTTGCAATTGCGGCGAAGTTTCCCAGAGTTGTGGGAGGCAGGACAGTTGCATCAGGACACGCTGCCTTAGCTAACGCTTCTTCCCGCAATGAAGGGAAAACGATTGGTTCGATACCTTTATCTCTTAATGGATTGACAAGATCATTGAAGTGTTCCCAGTGTTTGGCTTTGCCATGATGCATGCCGCGAGCAATCGGAGCTAAGAGAGCAAATCTCGGGGGGATTTTGTATTGCTCAATGAGGTTTTTTGCTGCAGCCTCATGTCTTTTCATCAAAACGAGACTGAGTCGTTCGGGTACCTTGTCAAAAGCCGGTGTAGCGCCCCAAGATTTAATGGCTTCGTGGGCAACATAGAAAAAGCGTTCGACCTCATGCATGGCTCCAGGTTCAGGAATACCATTGTCCAGAATAAAGGAGCGCATATCTGTTTTCAGTCCCGTCGTATTGAGCCGTCCTAATTTAAAGAGAAGCGCTGAACCGAAGGAATTTGGGAACAAGAGGCTTTGCGAAGCATTAGCATTACGAGCCAGGTACCGGATGCGAGAGAGGTCTTCTGAAACTCTTCCCTCAATTGGGTCGAAACGCCAGCCCATACCAGCCATGAGATCTTCAGCCCAGCGCTTACCTACAAGAGCGGGAGTGAAACCACTAGCAGCAAGAAGTCGCAAGGCGGGTAGACACATACAGCAATCGCCAACATGGTTAGGGAGACGGCAGAGAACGGTAGGCATAGAAAAAGACCTAGTAAAGGTAAAACAATAAATGATAGACCCGATGAGGTAGCGTGCTCACCTATTTCAACAGCTTGAGCTCTGTTCCAACCTCGCAGAGGCACATTGTAAAATCTCACGATCGAAATCTTAACAATTCGAAGGATTCCTTTTGATGAACCAAAGCACTCAGAACGACAATAAAGATTTGTTAGACAGCAAGCAACAGGATGCGGTGCGTCGCCTTTTTTCTCATGTTCTGAGCTACAAAAAGTGGCTTGCTTTTGCTATGTGTGCAATGGTTGTCACCGCGGGATCCTCGTCGCTGATTGCGCTTTTGGTTGGGCAACTCACAGACAAAGGATTTTACGAAAAGGATCCGACTGCTGTTTGGTGGGCTCCAGGGTCGCTACTCATCATTTCATTTGCTTACGGGGTTTCTTCATTTACCAGTTCGTATTTTTTGCAGAAAATTTCTCAAGATATTCTGTACCGGTTCCGTACTCAACTTTTTTCCAGGGTACTTCGGTGGCCCGCAGGAACCTACCAAAATCGAAATTCTGGAACAGTGGTGTCTGTTTTTATTAATCAGGCTGGAACGGCTCTTGGAACAGCCGCAGAACTCATTGCCACAATCTTCAGGGATTCACTCCAGATCGTAGCCTTGCTTTGTGTGCTTTTTTACTACAACTGGCAACTTTCTCTTGTTTCGTTTGTAGTGGCCCCATTTTTAGCGCTAATCATTCGTTGGGTTGGAAAGAAGATTCGACGCTATGGAGGAGGGTTTCAGAAAGCACTGGCAAACCTTACTAGTGTAGTGCAGGAGGGCTACACAGGCCAACGGATGGTCAAAATCTATGATGCTTATCAATATGAGCAACAGCGCTTCATGGGGGCTAATGGGCTCATGAAAAAACTTGCGCTACGAATGCAAATGGTGTCAAGTGCAGGTACTCCGATGACTCATTTTGTAAGTATGTGTGCCGTTAGTATCGTTGTAATTGTTGCTCTTTTGCAAGCGCAACATGGGATGCTCACGTTAGGTGACTTCATTACTTTTCTTTCAGCTTTGCTTTTGTTGCTGACGCCAATTCGTCATCTTTCTTCATTGAATGGCGCGACCTCGCGCGTTCGGGTTGCTGCAGAGAGTATTTTTGAAATGCTCGACGAGCTTGAAGAAAAAGATCCGGGAGAAGACGAGCTCAAGGGAGTTCGTGGTGACGTTCGTTTTGAAGGTGTCACACACCAATACGCAGGTGCAGAAAAGCCCTCAGTTAAGAATTTTTCTCTTGATGTGAAGGCAGGTGAGACAGTTGCTCTTGTGGGAGCTTCGGGAGCAGGAAAAACAACCTTGATCAATCTGATACCGCGGTTCTGGACTCCTACGGCAGGAGAAATTTACTTTGATGGAGTGGCTCAGAGTTCCGTGACCCTAAAGAGTTTACGAGACCAGATCGCGTTAGTGAGTCAAGATGTCATTTTGTTCGATGATACGATCGCCGCGAATATCGCTTATGGCAATGAGAGTGCGACGCGTGAGCAGATTGAGGAAGCAGCTCGCGCTGCGTACTTGATGCCCTTTATTGAAACCTTGCCTAAGGGACTGGATACCCCGGTGGGTGAAGCAGGGAGCAGATTGTCGGGCGGGCAAAAACAGCGCATTTCCATTGCGAGAGCACTTTTGAAAAATGCACCGATCTTGCTTCTGGATGAGGCTACAAGCGCTCTGGATACGGAAAGCGAAAAATACATCCAAAAGTCACTTGATGAACTCATGCAAGGACGCACAACTTTTGTTGTTGCACACCGTCTTTCCACGATTATTGGTGCCGACAAAATTGTTGTGATGAAGGATGGCCAAATTTGTGAAGTTGGTAAGCATGAGGAATTGTTGCAAAGAAAGGGCTATTACGAGCACTTGTACAACATTCAGTTTGCTTCTGATAAAGAGGCCATGGCAGTAGCCATCTAAATCAGCTAGCTAGCAGCTGAAGAGCAGATTTTTGCTTACGGTTATTCATTTTCATAAAAGACAGAGTTTGTTGTGAAGAAGAAAATCCTTGCATTGGTGCTGGTTATTTCGGGAGCGTTAGCTCTGACCTCTTGTTCTGACAATGAGGTTGCTGATGTGTCGTTGGGCATTTTTACGCTCAAGGACATAAAACTGAATAGTTTTGTTGATCCTCTTGTACCTGGAGTGACCTGTCACGTTGCGAGCATTGAAGCAAATCTTTCGTTGTCTGATCCGTCAGACAGTGCTGTCAGCTGCCGTCAAACCGGAGAAATTACTCCGGAAATGATTGCTCGGATTAAGAAAGGAAAAACGGGAGAGGTTGTTTTCGAAAAATCTAAGAGTGTGTTTCTTAAGACATTAAAAATTCGTCGCATTTTTGACGAAGAGAGCCAGACTCTTATGTATCTCTCCTATTCGACACGAGAAACGTCCGGGAGTTTCAAACACAGTCTCTCTACTATCCCGCTTTGGGGCACGGCGGCATATAAAACCGTAGCCAAAAAGTGAAACGGTAAAAGCACCCCATCCGACATCGCAATCTTTCTGATTTTGCATCTAATCATGAGTAGTAAGTGGACGTTTCGTTCAAAAGTCAACGAAATTGGCTGGCTGGCAGTTTTGTTTGCTGCTGTCGGGGCTGTTATTGCATTGCGTTATCTAACAGGATTGCCCGGAACCCAATGGTGGCAGTACCTGTATGTTTTCTGTGCCGCAGCAGGTGTGTTTTTTATTGGGCATTTTCTGTTGCAACTTGTGTTGGTGTTGCCATTGTCACGATGGAGTTCTAGAGCGGGACGAGTGGTGGCATTGGGGCTCACCTCCATTCTTTTGGTGTCGCTTGTTACAGACACATTTGTCTACCAACAGTATCGTTTTCATATCAATTGGGCGATGGTTGATCTCGCTCTTGTCGGTGGCCGAGAGGTTTTTGCCTTTTCGGCTGACATGATGATGAAAATTGCATTTTTGGTTGTTTGTTTAACCATTGTGTCTTTGATATTGATCTGGGCGACTACGAAGGTGACTTCATCAGTTTTATGGCCCTGCGTGGGTATCCTGATGGGGTACCTAGTTGTAAATGCTGTAAGTGCATACAGCGTTTCCCAGAATGTCAAACCAGTGACGGTATTGGCTGAACGAATTCCGCTTTATTACCCCGTTCGAGCAAATACGTTACTTTCTAAATTCGGTCTTGTGGCTGTTGGAGAAGAAAAGTTAAGTCTGTCGGAGAAAGTTGGAAGTTTCCACTATCCGATCAATAAGCTGATCCTCGGAAAGGGGGCGAATCTCAATGTCTTGATTTTGGCAATAGACTCTTTGCGAGCCGATATTGTTGACGCAAGGACGATGCCAAACCTAACCAAATTACAACAGCAGGCAATGATCTTTCGAGATCACTATTCCGCCGGTAATGCAACTCGGTCGGGAGTGTTTGGACTGTTCTATGGTTTGCCGCCATTCTATTGGCAGAGCGCATTGTCGACAAATGTTCCATCTTCGCTCGTGTCCGGATTTCAACAAGCGGGATACGAAATATCTGTTTTTACGACTGCAACTTTGCAGCGACCGGAGTTCTATGCAACGGTTTTCTCAAGTGTAAGACCTCTGCGTATGAGTTCGGATAAAGGGAATAGTGTTGCAGAGCGAGATCAAGATAGTGTGGATGATTTTGAGGACTGGCTGAAGCATCGAAATCCAAATCAAAAATTCATGAGCTTCATGTTTTTAGATAGTGTTCATGCTTTGGATTTTCCAAAAGAACTAGATGTTCCCTTTGACGATTATTGGCAAGAGGTCGATCGATTAAAACTCTCTCCCGATTTTGATCCGAGAGAATATTTCAACCGATATAAAAATGCTGCATATTGGCAGGATGTACTGATCGGTCAAGTGCTGCAGATCCTTGAGAAGAACGGACGCCTGAATGACACGATTGTGATTGTGACCTCTGATCACGGAGAAGAGTTCAATGATTCTAAACTGAACTATTGGGGGCACAATGGAAACTTTTCTGATGCTCAGATCAAAATTCCGCTTGTGATTGCATGGCCTGGAATGCCTGCACAACAAATTACCCATCGCACAACAGCGTACGATGTGGGAGCCACTCTGTTGAAAAGAGTATTGGCTGTTCAAAATCCCATTGAAGACTTTAGTGTAGGTAAGGATCTTTTTGATCCCAAGGGAAGAGAGGTCTTTTTTGTCGGCAGTTACAACGAGGACGCTATCGTAGCGGGTGACGAGGTGTTACTCATCAAAATGAGCGGAGCACTGGAAGGGCACAGCCTTAAAGACTGGAAAGAGATTGACGCGGCTCCACTTAAAAAGTGGGTGCCGGCTTATCTACAGATGCGCGGTAAATATCGGCAATAGAGCGGGGGTGGTTGGACGAATGACAACTGAAATGTTGATGGAAGGTGAAGACGGTGAAGAAGTCAAGCTTCCCGGACTTCCGGCGAACACAAAAAACTATATGACTCCGAGTTGCTATCGACGTCTGCTAGATGAGCGCGAGCATTTGGTTAACGTTGAGCGACCGAGCATTGTAAACGTGGTCAGTTGGGCGGCAAGCAATGGGGATCGTTCCGAAAATGGTGACTACCAGTACGGCAAAAGACGTTTGCGCGAAATTGACCGCCGCATACGTTTTCTAAACAAACGAATTGAAAGTGCAGAGGTGGTTGATCCTACGAAACGCCCACCCACGGATCAGGTGTATTTTGGGGCAACTGTTACCTACGAGAACCTGACTACTGGCACCGAGCACACTATTCGTATCGTAGGCATAGATGAAGCTGATCCGGAAAATGGTGATGTGAGTTGGGTGAGTCCGATTGCTCGCGTGTTTCTGAAACAAAGGGAAGGCGATAGTGTCAAATTACCGACCCCGGCAACGATTGATCACCCTGCACGGGTAGAAGTGCTAGAGATCGTTGCGGTGGAGTACAAATAGCGAAATCAGCGGCCTTGAAGAAATCTCAAATGTCAAAAGAAAAACTTCCCATTAGCGTGGTGCTCCTGACGCGTAACGAGGAGCTCAATATCAAAGATTGTCTTCAAAGCTGCGCTTTTGCAGAAGAATTCATTGTTGTTGATGACGGAAGTACGGATAAGACGGTCGAGATAGCTCAGGAGTTAGGCGCAAAAGTCTTTAATCGATCTCTTGCTGGAGATTGGGGGGCTCAGAAGACTTTTGGCATACAACAAGCTTCTCAGCCTTGGCTTCTGCTGATTGATGCTGATGAGAGAGTCAGTTCAAAACTGCGTGACTCTATTCGTCAAGTGCTGTCTGAATCGTTGCAGAGGCGGGCATACATAATCCAGAGAGAAAATCATTTTGTATCAGGGGCTGCTACGCATGGATGCCTGCGTCCTGACTGGGTTCTGAGATTTTTGCCGAGAGAGGGAGCTTCGTCTATCGGAAAAGTGCATGAAAGTATTGAATCGCCGTTCCCAAGAGCACGATTATCTGGGCGGCTCATTCACTTCACATACCGAAACTGGGATGCGTATTACCGGAAAATAGATCTCTACAGCAGACTGGCCGCAGACAAATATCTTGATGAAGGCAGGAACTGCTACTTCTTCAGAGATGTTGTGTTAAGACCGCTCTGGGCCTTTTTCAAGGTCTACTTCATCAATCGGGGTTTCTTAGATGGGAAGTTGGGATTCATTTTTTCTGTGAACCATTACTTCTACACAATGGCAAAGTACGTGAGGTACTACTACCTGAAAAATTACGGCGGAAAAATTTAACCGATAAAGCAAAGGGGCTCCGAAAGGAGCCCGCTCTGTCTCTATCGATCCTCAGTCGGTAAGAAGATGCGTTTATCGCCATCCAAGCGTCTAGCTACGCTCAACACGGTTGGGATACGTTTGAGCGCACGCATGATGTGCATCAAGTGCAGTCGGCTCCTCACCTGAATCATCAAGTTCAAAGATTCTTTACCTTCTTTATTAGACTCGACGTTGACCCCCACAATGGCCGAGCCTGCAGAGCTGAGCTCTGTGGCGACAGAGGCCAGAGTCGCACGATCATCGGTAATTTCCAGATCCAGCGGCACAAAGAAGCGAGCCTCTTCGGCGCTTTCTGATTGCCACGCCAACGGCATCCATCGTTGCGGGGCATTTTGCCGTCCGCGCGCAACGTGTTCGCAGTCAGCGCGATGAACGGAAAGCCCATGTCCTTTGCGCATGAAGCCCCAAATGTTGTCGCCGGGTACGGGATGGCAACAGGTCGCTAACTGAACGGCCATACCTTCTGTGCCTCGGATGGTCACCGTGGTTTCACTTGCAGGATGTTCCGGTTTTTTTACCTGTAGTAAAGTCTTGATTTGACCGATGATGCCGGCTGCCGGCATGTGCCCCAGACCGATATCGATGTAGAGTTGTTCTCGCGTTCCGATGGAAGCATCGCGAAGTACTTCACGCCAAATGGGTTCGGGAATGGCCTGAAGGTTAAGCTGAGCTTCCTGAGCAGCCTTGGCGAGCACTTTACGCCCCAGAGCTTCCGATTCTTCAGGATTACGTGTGCGCAAGTACTGGCGGACTTCCGCTCGAGCTTTACCGCTACGCACAAAGCTGATCCACTGCGGATCGGGTTCAGCATCGGGTGCCGTGATGATTTCGACCATGTCGCCGTTTTTGAGCGGCGTAGACAGCGGCTGATGTTCCCCATTGATGCGGCAACCGATGGCCTTGTTGCCGACATCGGTGTGAATCTGATAGGCAAAATCAACAGGGCAAGAGCCTTGCGGTAAGCTCACAATTTTGCTTCTCGGCGTGAAGACATAGACGCGATCCGGGAAGAGGTCGATCTTGATATTTTCGAGGAATTCACTGCTGTCAGCACTGGTGCGCTGAATTTCCATCAGACTTTGCAACCATGACTTTACCATGTTCTGGATACCGCTGGTATCCATGCTGTCGTTGTAGATCCAGTGAGAAAGAATGCCCATCTCGTCAATGCGGTGCATTTCCTCCGTACGAATCTGGTACTCGACAGGAGTGCCGTAGGGGCCGATGACGGTGGTGTGAAGACTTCTGTAGCCGTTAGCTTTCGGTATAGCAATGAAGTCTTTGAAGCGGTTGTGCACAGGCTTATAGAGCTGGTGCAAGGCGCACAAAGTGAGGTAGCACTCTTCGCGCGTACGAACAATTACACGAAAGCCGTATATATCCAGAACATCGGAGAAGGAAGCATGCGTGTCACGCATGCGGTTGTAGATACCGTAAATGGTCTTATCTCTTCCTTGGACCTGAGCCACAATGCCGCATTTGGGTAACGCTGAACGCGTTTCACGCAGGATGCGTTCTAGAACAGCCTTACGATTGCCGCGTGTGAGAATCACGTTTTCCCGAAGAATTTCGTAACGACGCGGGTAGTGGTTGAAGAAAGACAGTTCCTGCAGTTCGCGGAAAACGGTATTGAGCCCCAGGCGGTGAGCAATCGGCACATAGATTTCCAACGTTTCCTTGGCGATGCGGCGACGTTTGTCGGGACGCATCACGCCGAGGGTGCGCAAGTTGTGCAGACGGTCGGCGAGCTTCACGAAGATCACGCGTACATCGCGGCTCATGGCGAGCAACATCTTGCGGAAACTTTCGGCCTGAGCAATTTCGTTGGACGAAAAGCGTAACTTGTCAAGCTTGCTCACGCCGTCGACGAGTTCAGCTACTTCCACGCCGAAGCGCTCAACCATTTCAATTTTGGCGACAGGGGTATCTTCAAGCACATCGTGCATGAGACCGGCGCAAATGGTGGTGGAGTCAAGACGCCACTCAGCCAGAATGTTTGCTACAGCCAGAGGATGCGTGATGTATGGCTCGCCGGATTTGCGAAATTGCCCCAGATGCGCATCGTCGGCGTACATAAATGCCTGACGGACACGCTCCACATCCGCTTTTGAGAGAAACTGACTGCAACGAGCGAGCAGTTCGGAAGAGGTGACGACTTTGGTGACTTTCTCAACTGGAGAAAAGAGAGGAAGGTCGGCTTCCTGACCGACGATGTCATCGGCACGAGCGTCCAGATAGGCTGCATCGTAGTCGTCTTCATTGGACTGGCCAACATGAGGATGTTGAGGTCGAATGATGCCGGGTAGAGTCGTTGCCGGGGCTGTTTGAGGGGCAGTAAACAGCATAGGACCTTTTCCGAAAAGTGATTAAAAATAGAAAAGCGCTGCCCAAATAGTCTTATAGGATAGGCAGCGCTTGGTTTCGCTTGCGGGCAACGCAACGGTTGTCCGTTGCCCGAGTGAAGCTAGAAATTAGGAAACGCGTTCAAGCATTTCGCGCGACACACTACCCTGCGCAATTTCGCGCAGAGCGATCACGGTGTTTTTGTCTTTGGCATCAACGCGCGGTGCGTGACCGTCGTTGAGCTGACGAGCGCGGTATGCGGCGCAGAGAACCATTTCAAAACGGTTCGGAATCTTTTTCATGCAATCTTCAACAGTAATGCGTGCCATTTTTCTTTTCAAAAGTAGGAAATCGTTGCTGCAGGGTAGAGATCAGACAGGGACGCCGAGCGAGATGAACTGTTCGCGATGGCGCGCGGCCTGATTTTGGAAGTTCAGGCGCGAAGCTGTCACTACGGAGATCAGTTGCGACAAAGCAACGTCAAAGCTATCGTTAATTATAACGAACTCAAATTCAGGAGCGTGGGCAATTTCCGCTCCGGCTCCCATCAAACGTCGTGTGATGGTGGCTTCGCTGTCGGTACCGCGCTTATGCAGGCGCGCTTCAAGTGCATCAATGGAAGGAGGCAGAATGAAGATGCCCACGGTACCCTCAAATTGGGAACGTACTTGACGAGCCCCCTGCCAGTCGATTTCCAGCAAAACGTCTTTGCCAGCAGCCATGCGTTGCTCAATCCAAACGCGGCTTGTGCCGTAGTAGTTGCCGTGCACAAGGGCGGACTCGAGAAATTCGCCGCGCGCTTTGCGCTCTTCAAACTCATTGACGGAAATGAAGTGATACTCGCGACCGTTAACTTCGCCTGGGCGCGGAGCACGCGTAGTGTGGGAAATCGACAGCTCAATTTCAGAGTCGCGCTCAAGGAGTGCTTTAACCAGTGAGCTTTTGCCGGCCCCGGAGGGAGCTGTAACCATAAAGAGACGACCGGCGTGAGCAGTATTTTTCTGAACGGGACTGTGAGACATAAACGCGGGATCCATGCTGTGAAATTCGGCAGAGTGACTCTCGATTCAGAGCCTTCTGAAAGTGATCGTATTTTAGCCGCTGACGGGGCGAAGAACGGTCGCGCTTATGGACGTTGTATTCAAGAACGAGAGCGATGCCGATATACTTGCACTGCTTGCGAAATTTCCCATTTTTTCGCAAATGGCGCCTTATTTTTCATTAATAGTGATCTCTTGCCAAGACCAGATTTTGGCGGGAGGTTTCTTCCTTTGCGTTTCCAGCTATGAAATACCACTTCCCGATCGTCATCATTGACGAGGATTACCATTCGGAAAACGTTTCCGGTCTTGGCATCCGCGACCTTGCACAAGCCATCGAAGCGCAAGGGCAGGAGGTCAGTGCCGTTACGACTTTTTCTGATCTCTCGAGTCTTGCGCGTCAGGCAAGCCGTACGTCAGCATTCATCGTGAGTCTTGATGACGATGATTTTTCCGACACCGGTGAAGAAAACGAAGCTATTGCGGAATTGCGCGCCTTTGTGCATCAGGTGAGAAGTTCCAATCCGGATGTACCGATTTTTCTGTACGGCGAAACCAAGACCGCACCGTCCATCCCGAACGATGTGTTGCGCGAACTGCACGGCTTCATTCATATGTTTGAAGATACGCCCGAATTCGTGGCGCGATACATCGTGCGTGAGGCCCGTCAATACCTTGACAGCCTGCCGCCGCCGTTCTTCCGTGCACTGACACATTATGCTGCTGATAGTTCGTATTCTTGGCACTGTCCTGGTCACTCGGGGGGCGTGGCTTTTTTAAAGAGTCCTGTTGGTCAAATGTTCCATCAGTTCTTCGGCGAAAACATGCTTCGTGCGGACGTCTGCAACGCCGTAGAAGAACTGGGCCAGTTGCTAGACCATACTGGCCCTGTGGCAAAGTCCGAACAGAATGCGGCTCGCATCTTCGGTTGTGACAATCTCTTCTTTGTAACCAACGGCACATCCACGTCCAACAAGATTGTCTGGAACTACACGGTGGCGCCGGGTGACATCGTGATCGTGGATCGTAACTGCCACAAGTCGATTCTTCACGCGATTACTCTGACGGGCGCTATTCCTGTGTTCCTGATGCCAACGCGCAACCATTACGGCATTATCGGCCCGATCCCGCGTTCCGAATTCGATTGGGAAACGATTCAGGAAAAGATTGCCAAGAATCCGCTGATCAAGAATAAAAATGCCAAGCCGCGCATTATGACGATCACTCAGTCGACGTACGACGGCATCGTTTACAACGATGAAGTGATCAAGGAAAAGCTCGACGGCAAGGTGGACATCCTTCACTTTGACGAGGCATGGTTGCCGCATGCGGCATTTTCGCCCTTCTACAGCGACATGCATGCCATTGATCGCAACAAGCCGCGCACCAAGAAGAGTATGGTTTTTGCGACCCACTCGACGCACAAACTTTTGGCCGGTATTTCCCAGGCAAGTCAAATCTGCATTCAGGATTCCGAAACGGAAAAACTTGACCGCTCCAGTTTCAACGAAGCATTCATGATGCATACGTCGACGTCGCCGCAGTACGCGATTATTGCAAGCTGCGACGTGGCTGCCGCCATGATGGAAGGTCGCGCCGGCAATGCTCTGGTTGAAGAATCCATTGCTGAAGCCGTTTATTTCCGTCGTGCGATGCGAGAAGTTGGCAAAAACTATGACGACTGGTGGTTCACCGTTTGGGGGCCGGAAAAGTTGCCGAGTGAAGGTTTCGGCACCCAGAAAGACTGGATGCTTCACGCCAATGAAAGTTGGCACGGATTTGGGCCGGTGGCAGAAGGCTTCAATATGCTCGATCCCATCAAGGGAACGATCGTGACTCCGGGGTTGTCCGTGGAAGGCGACTTCTCCGAGACGGGTATTCCTGCAGCGGTTGTGACGAAGTATTTGGCAGAGCACGGCATCATTGTTGAAAAGACTGGACTTTATTCGTTCTTCATCATGTTCACAATCGGCATCACGAAGGGCCGTTGGAACACGATGGTGACGGAACTGCAGCAGTTCAAGGACGCATACGACGCTAACTCGCCGCTCTACCGCGTGATGCCGCGTTTCCTCTCTGAATTTCCGCATTATGAAGGCATGGGCCTGCGTGATCTCTGCCAGAGTGTGCATGAGGTCTATCGCGATTACGACGTGGCACGTTTGACCACGCAGATGTACACCTCTGAAATGATTCCGGCAATGCGTCCGACCGATGCTTACGCCAAGTTCGCACACGGCGAAATTGATCGTTTGCCAATTGACTCTTTGGAAGGGCGTATCTCTGCTGTGCTGTTAACTCCCTATCCGCCGGGAATTCCGCTGTTGGTGCCTGGCGAACGCGTCAATTCCAAGATTGTTGAATATCTGCGCTTTGCGCGCGACTTCACGCGCCGCTTCCCAGGTTTTGAAAGCGACGTTCACGGTCTCGTAAAGGTCAAGCAGCCGGACGGCACGATTAAGTACATGCTCGACTGTGTGCGCGAAGACTGATTGCTAAAACTACCACTTAACGAAAAATAGAAAAATGGCTTTGGATCTGGTGATTTTCAATGAAACCCCTGTGACGATTCTCAAGGTGCAGGGGGCAGAAAAGTTTTTGGCTCGACTTTTGACGAGTGATGTCACAAAACTTGCTGTGGGCGGCGTAGAGCGCTCGGTGGCAATGAACGCTACCGGCGGTGTGCTGGGCACGCCCTGGGTTGCGCGCCGAGCCACTGATGCCTACGAAATCATTCTTGCGGGTGACGAAACAGATGCCCTTCAAGCCTGGATTCGTCAGGTGAGCGTAGCCTTTGAGGCGGAAGTGGGCGTTGAAGCGCTTGCCGGCTTCTACTTTGTCGGCAAGCTTCCGATTGATGGCATATCCCTCCAGCCGGGACATATTGTGGAGAGCCTCGGCATTCGCTTCATTGATATGGGATGGATGTGTCTGGCGATTGGCCCCGAAGCCAACATCAAGGCGTTGAGTGACAACCTCATCAAGGCCGGAGCAAAGAAAGGTGAACAGACTGGATGGGATGCGTTGCGAATCTTTGCGCGCGAACCTGCAGCCGGACTTGAACTTGACGAAAGCTCCAGCCCGCTTGAAACCGGTCTTGAAGGTGCTTTGAATTTCGATGATCCGGATCGTATCTTTATCGGTCGAGCCCTGACGGAAGCTCGTTTCAAGGCCGGCAATTATGACCGTATGCAGTTGGTGGCCTTTGATGTGGCTTTCGATCCGGCGTTGCTTGTTGAAGTTCCCTACGTTGTACTCAACGGTACGCAATATCCCTGCACGTCAATTGCCCGCGTTCCTGAAGGTCCCTTCACGGTGGCGTTGGTGCGTCTGCCTCAGGAAGTGAAGATCGGTGATCGAGTGCCCGTGGATGTCAAAACGGATCCTCGTACGCATTGTGAAGCAGCATTGGTCGTGGACAAGCAGATCTAATCGAGATGAGCAATATGGCTGCCAGCGTTTTTGAAATGTTCAAGCTCGGAGTTGGTCCGAGCTCGAGTCATACCGTCGGACCGATGCGTGCCGCGCTCTTGTTTGTGCAGGAGCTCCAGAAAAGGGAACTTTTGACACAAACACAGCGCGTGGTTTGCGAATTGATGGGAAGTCTGGGGGCGACAGGCCGAGGTCACGCTACTGACAAGGCTGTGATCCTCGGGTGGGCAGGTAAGGCTCCGGCTACTGTCACCGGCAAAGAATCCGTTGAGATTCCTCGTGAGGCTGAAGAAGATCATGTGCTTAATCTTGCAGGAATCAAGAGCATTGCTTTTGATTCTGACCGAGACATGATTTTTTCGGCTGACAAGGTTTGCGCATTTCATACTAATGCGATGGATTTGGCGGCACTGGATGAACAAGACAATTGCCTGCTGTGTCGCCGTTACTACTCCGTGGGCGGCGGTTTTATTGTGGCCGGAAGCGAACGCGATCCGGACGTACCCAATGAACCTGTAGCAGTTGCCAAGAGCAAAACTCAGCCGTTACCTTACGTATATCGCAACGGTACGGAACTTCTTGAACTGGCCATAAAAAACAATCTGTCGTTTGCCCAGATTGCACGTGTTAACGAACGCGTGCATCATACCGACGAAGAAATTGACAAGGAGCTTGATGCCGTTTGGGATGCGATGAACGATTGCATCAACCGAGGCTTGAAAACAGAAGGCCCGATGCCCGGACCATTTGCTGTCAAGCGTCGTGCCAAGCATCTGGCACAACGGTTGAAAAACGTCAACTCAGCTTCCGATCCCTTGAGTGTTCTGGATTGGATCAACGCTTGGGCTTTTGCTGTTGGGGAAGAAAACGCTTGCGGGGGACGCGTGGTGACGAGTCCTACCAACGGCGCTGCTGGTGTGATTCCTGCAGTGCTTCGCTACTACCGTACGTTTATTCCAGGAGCTAACCCTGAGGGTATCCGTGAGTTTCTGCTCACAGCAGGTGCCATCGGTCTGCTTTACAAGAGCAACGCCTCTATTTCAGGTGCCGAAGTGGGTTGCCAAGGTGAAGTAGGTGTTGCCTGCTCAATGGCTGCCGGAGCGCTAGCCGCAGTATTGGGTGCTAATCCGAGACAAGTGGAAAATGCCGCAGAAATTGGCATGGAACATTGTCTGGGTCTTACGTGTGACCCCGTAGCAGGCCAAGTGCAAATTCCCTGTATCGAACGCAATGCCGTAGCAGCAGTCAAGGCTGTTAATGCCGCTCGTTTAGCTCTTGCTGGGGACGGTAGTCATTTTGTAAGTCTCGATGCAGTCATGCAGACCATGTTTGAAACAGGCAAAGACATGCAATCAAAATACCGTGAAACAAGCCGTGGAGGCTTGGCGGTAAATATTGTTGAGTGTTAACTCAATATCCAATAATCCTTTAGCCACCGGACATAAACCGTGAACGCAAAAAAAATCTATCTTCGCAGCTTTGGCTGCCAAATGAACGATTATGACTCCGCTCGCATCATTGATCTGATGCGAGAACATGGGTATGAGCGTAGCGCTCAACCTGAAGACGCAGACCTGTTGGTTGTTGTGACCTGTTCTATCCGAGAAAAAGCCCAGGAAAAGACCTTTTCGGATCTGGGCAGACTGAGAGAACTCAAAAAAGAAAAACCGTCCATGCGTATTGCCGTGGGTGGTTGTGTTGCCAGCCAAGAAGGCAAACGTATCCTTTTACGTTCGCCTTGGGTTGACGTGGTCTTTGGTCCCCAGACATTGCATCGTCTACCTGAACTTCTATCTGAACGAGAACGTACAGGCAAACCTCAGGTAGATATCGAGTTCCCTGAAATCGAGAAATTCGATTGCTTACCGGCTCCGACAGCTACTGGAGCCACGGCCTTCGTTTCTGTAATGGAAGGTTGCAGCAAGTACTGTTCCTACTGCGTGGTGCCCTATACGCGTGGCGAAGAAATCAGTCGTCCTTTGATGGACGTGTTAGTGGAATGCGCTCATTTGGCTAGTCAAGGCGTCAAGGAAATTACACTACTGGGGCAAAACGTCAACGCATATTGTGGTCGCGGTGCGGACGGTAATCCCGTGGATTTCGCAGCGCTTCTGGAGTACGTGAGCGAAATCCCTGGTATTGAGCGCATTCGTTACACCACAAGTCATCCCAAGGAATTTTCGGATCGCTTGATCGAAGCCTACGGAAGACTGCCCAAGCTGGCTAACCATGTGCATTTGCCGGTGCAAAGCGGTTCAGATCGAATTCTGAGCGCCATGAAGCGCGGGTACACGCACGAGTGGTACCTTGGACGAATAGCAAAATTGCGTGCCGTACGACCGGACATCAGTATCGCAACGGACTTCATCGTGGGCTTCCCGGGTGAAACGGAGGAAGACTTTAACGAGACGATGCGATTGATTAGTGAAGTCGGCTTTGACGCAAGCTTCTCATTTGTCTATTCCGCACGTCCTGGTACGCCTGCTGCATCTTATAAAGATGACACACCGCAAGACGTTAAGCTCAAGCGCCTGCAGCATCTCCAGGCTGTGATTGATGCGAAGGCGACTGAAATCTCGCAATCCATGATCGGCCGAGTTGAACGTTGCCTGGTGTTCGGCAAGGCCAAGAAAGGTGAAGGACTCTTGTCGGCCCGTACGGATAACAACCGTGTGGTGAACTTCAAGGGTGACGAATCGCTCATCGGGCAGATGGCAAATATCCGTATCACCGAGGTCTATCCTCACACGTTGGGCGGTGAATTGGTATAAAACCAGAAAGAAACATGAAAAAGGATTTGAAGGATTTTGTCTATGTTTTTGAGGCGACTGCAGGTGAACTCGCCATGCTTGTCGGGCCTCTTGACGAAAATCTTCGCCAGATCGAAACGGCGTTCGATGCCAAGATCTCTCGCCGAGGAAATAACTTCCGCATTGCCGGAGCGGAGGCGCAAAAAGCTTTTGCCGTTTTGCAGGCCTGCGCAGCCCGTGTTCATGCGGGTGAAGAGATTTCCGTAAACGACGTTCAGATGGCTGTACTCAGCGAACAGACTGGTTCCAGCATTGATGACGATGAAGCGTTCATGCTCAAAACTCGTCGAGCAGGTCTCCAGCCGCGCACTCCCAACCAGAAAAAGTACTTGCGGGCCATCATGCAGACCGATGTGGTCTTCGGAGTCGGACCTGCTGGCACTGGGAAAACATATCTGGCTGTCGCAGCTGCAGTAGACGCCTACGAGCGTGACGCGGTCGAGCGCATCATCCTCACGCGTCCCGCTATCGAAGCAGGAGAGCGCCTTGGTTTCTTACCCGGCGATCTCGTGCAGAAAGTGGATCCGTACCTGCGCCCGCTTTACGACGCACTATTTGACCTCTTCGGGTTTGAAAAGACTCAACGTTTGATTGAAAAACAGATCATTGAGATTGCGCCGCTAGCCTTCATGCGCGGACGTACGCTCAACAATGCGTTTGTGATTTTGGATGAAGCGCAAAACACAACGCCCGAACAGATGAAGATGTTCCTGACACGTATCGGCTTTGGAACCCGCGCCGTGATCACGGGGGATGCGACACAGGTGGACTTGCCTAAAGGAGTAAAAAGTGGTCTCGCACACGCCTGCAATGTGCTTGAAGACGTGCGAGGCATTTCCATCGTGCGCTTCACAACGGAAGACGTCGTTCGCCATCCTTTGGTTGGTGCAATTGTGAGGGCATACGAGAAGGCCGAAAAAGCGGCGGAAGCTGCCGTTCAGGAACGTCGAGAAACAGCTCGTCTCGCGAAGGAAGAGAAACATGGCAAAGAAGAAAATAACGCTTGAAATCGAATTCGAACGTACGGACGATACTTCAAAGCGTCTTCCTACCCGAGCGGATATGGAGCGGTGGGTGCAGGCAACCCTTGCTGTTCCGGCACAGTTATGTGTGCGCTTTGTAGGGCTGGAAGAGGGACACGAGCTCAATAAAACATACCGCGGCAAAGACTACGCAACGAATGTTCTAACCTTCGACTACCAGCACGAACCGACAGCCGAAGCTGACATTGTGATTTGTACGCCGGTGTTGGAGCGTGAAGCAAAGGAACAAAACAAAACATTCCGTTCTCACCTCGCTCACCTTCTGGTGCATTCAACCTTGCATGCACAAGGCTGGGATCACGAGACGGATGAAGAAGCCGAAGCCATGGAAGCTCGAGAACGAGAAATTATGAAGACGCTGGGTTTCCAGAATCCGTATTCAGACAGAGCTCGAAGGCATTAGACATAGGACATCAATAAGTGTGAAAGGCGAGTTGTTTAAATCCTACGGAAATCAAAGATTGTTCAAGTTCTAAGATTTATCTAGATCTTTCGCACTAGCATGATCTAATGAATGTAATATCCCAAGTATGAATGAAATTGTGATCGAAAAGAAAATATTAACTGGAGAAGGATGGGACTGGTATTAACAAAAATTTGCGCCATATCCTGGATTATGAAGAGCCTATCGTGCTGCGCAAAAGATATGAACATATATTGTGGTTTAGGTGCTTTTTAATTGCGATTAATTGATTTAAATTGCTGTTCTTTGTCGTGTCGACAAAACTGAATAATGATAGAAACAAATTAATTGAGTTAAGTATAAAAAACGATTGAGATATTGTTAACTGTGTAAATTGATTTGATTAATTTCTTGATATTGAAGGTTGTAGAAGGAGGCTTTTGATGTTTTCTTGGTATAAGCGATGGAGCAACCGAACGAAATCTCTTATGAAGGATGTTAGAGAGATTCATAATATGGTGCATATGGCGCAAAGTTTTCAAAGTTTGGATGCTGATAAAGTTTTTCGATTTCCTATGTTAGGTGAAGAGATCCAGTTGTATCTGCCTTATGTTGGTTTTGATGCTATACAACAAAACATTATTAAATCTGCTGATTTCTTTGAGGGGGAATTGCTTCGACATGTTCGCAGAACTTACTTTACTGGTGAACGCTGCAAAGTGTTAGATATAGGGGGTAATATAGGCAATCACGCAGTATTTTTTGCCGTGTTTTGTAATGCGGAGGTGACTACATTTGAACCGCAGTCAGCAATTTATAAGATTCTTCAGAAAAATATCGAGCTTAATGCTTCAAAAATTGTTGCTCATAATTTAGCTTTAGGCGAAAGTGACCTAATGGCAACAATTAAAGATTATGACACATCAAATACTGGTGCCACTCAAATTTCGGAAGCATGTTGTGGCAAGATTAAGGTGTGTCCGTTGGATGAATTTGGCTTTAGGGATATTGATTTTATCAAAATAGATGTTGAAGGGTTTGAGTCAAAGGTATTAAGAGGGGGACGAGAAACAATTATGAATTCAAGGCCTATTCTATGGTTGGAGATATTTCCTGAAAACAAAAAAGAAGTTGGTTCAATTCTGGCGGAATATGGTTATGTCTTGAAAGAGCAAATAGCTAGGCACGACTATATCTTTGTTCCGAATTAATCTTTTTATATTGTGGAATTCATTAGCGCGTATCAAGTGATAAAACCATAGGGGTTGCTGTTGTGCCATAGAGGTCAGACCGAAGCCGTGAGAGGTTTAGTCAGTAGATGCTCTTCTTTGCGAAAGAGAAAGCCAGCAGCCAGGGGCTTGGTTTGAGGAAAAGCCAGTCGGACCAAGTAACCTTTCCCCCAATCGACTAAAATCACCTAATTCTTTTGTCTAGACGCGTCTTCGCGTTCTCATGTCGAGACCGGGCGCTTTAACTTTTTAGAACCATGATTACCTTTCAGGAAGTGATCCTGCGTCTGCAGGAGTATTGGAACAAACAAGGCTGCGCCCTGTTGCAGCCGATTGACATCGAAGTCGGGGCTGGTACCTCGCACACGGCCACGTTCCTGCGTGCCCTTGGCCCCGAACCGTGGCGTGCTGCCTACGTGCAGCCGTCCCGTCGCCCGAAGGACGCCCGCTACGGCGAAAACCCCAACCGTCTGCACCAGCACCATCAGTACCAGGTTGTGCTCAAGCCCTCTCCCGTCAACATCGTTGACTTGTATCTGGGTAGTCTTCGCGCGTTGGGTATCGACACTTCGGTCAACGACATCCGCTTCGTGGAAGACAACTGGGAAAATCCGACGCTCGGTGCCTGGGGCCTGGGCTGGGAAATCTGGATGAACGGCATGGAAGTTACGCAGTTCACGTACTTCCAGCAGGTGGGCGGCCTGGAATGCAAGCCGATCACGGGTGAAATCACCTACGGTCTCGAACGTCTCACCATGTACCTGCAAAACTGCGACAACGTTTTTGACTTGGTCTACACCAAGTGGAAGGACGGTCTCGGTCAGGAACATACGCTTACCTACGGGGACGTGTTCCACCAGAACGAAGTCGAACAGAGTAAGTACAACTTCGAAGCGAGCGATCCGGAAAAGCTCTTCAAGCAGTTTGACTACTTCGAGAGCGAAGCCAAGCGTCTGATGGAGCTTGAATTGGCGCTTCCGGCTTATGAAATGGTTCTCAAGGCCGGTCACACGTTTAACCTTCTGGACGCACGAGGTGCCATTTCGGTGACCGAACGCGCCGCCTACATTGCCCGTATTCGCAACTTTAGTCGCGCCGTGGCGCAGAGCTACTACGACTCGCGCGAACGCCTGGGCTTCCCGATGCTCAAGGCATAAGTCCGTTAATAGTTTGTCGCGAGAGAAGATAAAAAATGAAGAGCTTATTTGTTGAACTGCAGACCGAAGAGCTCCCGCCGAAGGCTCTCAAAAAGTTGTCCGAAGCCTTTGCTGCCGGCGTGCACAAGTCGCTTGCCGCGCAGTCGATGCTCACTGAAGCAAGTACGGTCAAGGCCTATGGCGCACCCCGCCGCATGGGCGTTTTGATTACCGAAGTGCTCGAAAAGAGCCCGGACAAGGAATTCGAACAGCGCCTCGTGCCGGTGCGCGTGGGGCTGGACGCCGAAGGCAAGCCCACGGCCGCTCTGACAAAGAAGATGGCGGCGTTGGGTATCACGGCGGACGTTTCTGAACTCAAGCGCGTCAACGACGGCAAGAACGAACAGCTGGTGTACACGGGTGTTCGTGCCGGTGTGGCCGTCAAGGACGCCCTGCAGAAGGCCCTTGAAGACGCCGTCAAGGCTTTGCCGATCCCGAAGGTGATGAACTATCAGCTCGCCGACGGTGTGACGACGGTGCAGTTCGTGCGCCCCGTCAAGCATCTGGTGGCGCTCTATGGCGAAGACATCGTGGACGTTGAAATGTTTGGTCTTAAGGCCGGCCGTACCACGATGGGCCACCGCTTTGAAAGCGCGGGCGAAATTGATATCGCTTCGGCCGACGCCTACGAAGAGACGATGCGCGAAAAGGGCCATGTGATGGCCGACTATGCCGCACGCCGCGAAATGCTCGTCAAACTGCTGCACGAAGCCGCAGAAAAAGCCGGCGGCACGCTCATCGCGCCCGAAGATCTGATTGATGAGGCCAATTCGCTTACCGAATGGCCGGTGGTTTACGTTTCCGAATTCGAAGAAAAATTCCTGGCTGTTCCGGAAGAATGCTTAATTCTGACGATGCAGACCAATCAGAAGTACTTCCCGATGCGTGACGCTCAGGGCAAGCTCATGAACCGCTTCTGCCTGGTTTCGCACATTCATGCGACCGACGGCGGCAAGGAAATCGTCGCCGGCAACGCTCGCGTGGTGCGCGCTCGTTTGGCTGATGCCGAATTCTTCTATAAGCAGGACTGCCAGACGACGCTTGAAAGCCGCGTTCCCGGTTTGTCTCACGTCGTGTACCACAACAAACTCGGCAGTCAGGGCGAACGCATGCTGCGCGTCAAGGCCATTGCGCACGCTGTGGCCGAAAAGATCGGTGCCGATCCCGTCAAGGCCGAACGCGCCGCAGAACTTGCCAAGGCTGACCTTCGTACCCTGATGGTGGGTGAATTCCCCGAACTGCAGGGCATCATGGGCGAATACTATGCCCGTCACGACGGCGAAGCCGAGGAAGTGGCGCAGGCTGTTTCTCAGCACTACCTGCCGCGCTTTGCGGGCGATGTGCTCCCCGATGGTCCCGTGGCCACGGCACTTGCCATTGCCGACAAGCTAGAAACCTTGGCCGGCATGTTCGGCATCGGCCAGATGCCCACCGGCGACAAGGATCCGTTCGCGCTGCGCCGTCACGCTCTGGGCGTGTTGCGCATGCTGATCGAAAAGAACCTCACGGTGAAGCTCGACGAACTTGTGGCGATCGCCTTTGCGGTCGAAACGAAGGTCGAGGGTGTGACGGACGCTTCCGAAGCTCTGACGCACTTCTTCTTTGATCGCTTGCGCGTGATGATGCGCGAAGCCGGCTACACGGCTCAGGAAGTCGATGCGGTGCTTGCCAAGCACGACACCGATCTGGCTCAGACGCCCAAGAAGCTTGCCGCCGTGCACAAGTTCATGCAGCTGCCGGAATCCGCAAGTCTTGCTGCCGCCAACAAGCGCATCGCCAACATTCTCAAGAAGTCGGCCGATGTCCAAACCGGTGAGGTGGATAAGGAACTGTTGGTTGAAGAGGCTGAAAAGCGTCTGCACGACGTTTTGGGCGATCATGAACCCATCGCCAAGCTCTTCTACGAGAAGGGCGAATACGAAGGCATGCTCGCAACGCTCACGCCTTTGAAGGACCCCGTCGACGCCTTCTTTGCCGACGTGATGGTCAACAGCGAAGACGAAAAGCTGCGTCTCAACCGCCTGGCACTCCTAAAGCGCCTCTATTCGCTTATGAACCGCGTGGCTGAACTCTCGCGTCTGGCCATCTGACGAGGCTCTGAGTCCTAGAGCGAACAAAACCGGCAGAGAGCCTTCTTTGCGGAAGGTGCTGCCGGTTTTGTCATCAAGGGGCCCGGTAACGTCAACACTCATTTGAAGCAAAAAAACGAAGAAAACGGAAATAAACGCTATGCATACGCTTCGCGGCTGGATTTTTTATCTTTGGTTTTCCATCACGTTGATTCCGGCGGCTACGACCGTGTTGCTGCTGTGGCCCTTTGCGAGCGCAGAATTTCGTTACAACAAAGTGGCCTTGGTGTGGTGCCGCCTGATGGTCAATTCGCTGCGTGCGATCTGCGGTGTTCAATACCGTGTCATCGGTTTGGAAAACCTTCCCAAGCCGTCCGAAGTGCCCGTGGTGGTTCTGAGCAAGCACCAGTCGGCCTGGGAAACGCTCTTTTTGCCGTTGATCCTCGGCAATCCGGCGGGCTTTGTCTACAAAAAGAGCCTGCACATGATTCCGTTCTTCGGCTGGGCCTTAAAGAGCATGCGCATGATCGCCATTGACCGCAAGGAAGGTCGCAGTGCTTATCAGCTTTTTTTGGAGCGCGGCCGCGCGTTTGTCAAACGCGGCTGGTGGGTGCTTCTTTTCCCTGAGGGCACGCGCACCAAGCCGGGCGACAAAAACACGGTCTACAAAACGGGCGGCGCGCGCTTTGCCATTTCAGTGGGCGCCTCCGTGGTTCCTATTGCGCTCAATTCAGGCCGCTGCTGGCCCCGCAACAGCGTGGCCAAACATCCGGGGCTGATTACGGTAAGCGTCGGACCCGTTATCGCGACCGAAGGCAAGACCGCGCACGAACTCAACGAAGAAGTGCGCAACTGGATTGAAGCCGAAATTGAGCGCTTTGAGTCCGAATCCGGCAAGTAATCGAAATGCTGCCGTCCGACCGACTCGAGCGCCGCGCAGAATTGCTGGAATTTGCACGCCGCAGCTGTTGGGGCAATGTGGTGCGCGGGCGCTTCAAGTACCTTCGAGTCTCGGTGCGCGAGGGGCGCGTGCGCGTTTCTTGTCCGACTCGCGTAAGCCAGAGTGAACTCACTCGCTTTATCGAAGCCAATCTCGAGAAAGTCGCTTCTTGGATGCATCTGCAAAAAATCATGCTCGAAAACCGTCGCAAGGCAAATCCCATGAGTGCACTGCTTTGCGACGGAGGGCGCGTTGCCTATGAAGGAAATGTGCTCACCTTGCGATGTGATCCCAACATTGACCGCACGCGAATTTCTGAAGATGCCAAGGAACTTTGCGTCAAGCTTGCAGCAACTGCAAGACGCGAGGACGTTTCAGCCATTGTGCAGAAGTGGCTCAAGACGCGCTTTGCGGAGCGCATGGCCGAGCGCGTTTCCTACTGGGTAAACAAAACCGGCCTGCAGCCCAAGAAGGTGTCGGCAAGCAATGCCAAGACGCTTTGGGGAAGCTGCTCTCGAAACGGATCGGTTCGACTTTCCTGGCGCTTGATCTGTCTGCCGCCCGTTGTTCTTGACTACATCATCGTGCACGAACTTGTTCATCTGCAGCATTTTGATCACTCCAAAGCCTTTTGGGAGGAAGTGAACGTCATTTACCCGGAGACCCCGTCCGTTCGGCGGTATTTGAAAAACGTACGCGCGGCCGATCTTTTCTGAGGTGCGCGGACTTTCAAAGGTGAAAAACAAAAGCGAAAACAAGGCTTTGACGAGATTTTGAGCGACGAAGAAACCTCGAAAACGGCGCCGTTGTGGTAGAGTGTTGGTGTAAAAGAGTGGGAAAAAGTGGGGATTTTTCTCGCTATCGGCTGCGGGGTTCTTCAAGTGCTTGATTCTCTTGAAGTTTTGCCCAAAGCGGCTTCGTCACGCACGATTTTCGTGCGTTTTTGTACAGGTTTGTGCCGTGTTTCAGGGGACTTCATTATTGTCGCTCGATGCCAAGGGTCGCATGACGATGCCGAGTCGTCACCGCGAGGCTTTGGCGTTGTCGTGCGCGCTTGAAGTGACCGTCACGCGCCACCCCGACGGGTGCCTGTTGATTTATCCCCGCAACCGCTGGGAAAAGAAGCGCGAAGCCATTGCCGCGCTTCCCTACAGCGCACGCTTTTTGCAGCGCATCGTGCTCGGCAGCGCCGTTGATCTCACGGTTGACAAGGCAGGCCGCGTGCTGATTCCAGCCGACCTGCGTACTCTCGCAGGTCTCGAAAAAGAAGTGGCCCTTGTCGGCATGGGCGAACACTTCGAGCTCTGGGACGCCAAGCGTCTTGCCAAGCTCGAAGAAGAGGCTGCGGCAGCCGGTTTTGAAGCCGCCGCCGGCGACTTTCAGTTTTAACGCTTGAGGGTAGGCAAACATGACCGAAATGACCGATTCTCAAGCGCTTCACCGTACCGTACTCCTGACTGAAGCGGCCGACGAAGTCAGCCGCGCGCACAACGGCATTTTCATTGATGCCACCTTCGGCCGCGGTGGGCACAGCCGCGCCGTTCTCTCGCGCATCGCCCCGGATGCGCGCCTCATTGCCTTTGACCGCGACCCGGAAGCGATCCGGGCGGCCGCTGCGATTGACGATCCCCGTTTTTCGATCGTGCACGCGCCTTTTTCCGAAATGAAGGAAAAACTTGCGGAACTTGGCGTCACGCAAGTCAACGGCATTCTCATGGACATTGGCGTCTCGAGTCCCCAAATCGACGAAGCCGGCCGCGGTTTTTCATTTCGCATGGACGGGCCGCTCGACATGCGCATGGATACGACCTGCGGATTGACGGCCGCGCAGTGGCTTGCGCAGGCGTCTGAGCCCGACATCGCTAGCGTCTTGCGCGACTACGGCGAAGAGCGCTTTGCCGCAAAAATCGCGCGCGCCATTTGCCGTACGCGTGAAGAAACCCCGATCGAGCGCACGGCGCAATTGGCGGATCTGATAGCCCGCACGGTTCCGAAAAACAAGAACGATTCGGCGCAGCATCCTGCCACGCGCAGTTTTCAGGCGATTCGCATCCAGGTCAACGGCGAACTTGACGAACTCAAGCGTGCGTTGTCAGCTGCCGGCAGCCTGCTGGCGCCCGATGGCGTCCTGGCGGTCATCAGTTTTCATTCGCTTGAAGACCGCATCGTCAAGCGATTCTTGGATGCCGGCGCGCACCCGGACAAGGCCGTCGACTCCCGAATCGCTTTGCCGGCGGACGCCTTTGCGCCGGCGCTTTGGACCGATTTGCGCCGTATCAAGCCCTCAGTCGAAGAGTGCGAAGTCAATCCGCGCGCCCGCAGCGCTGTTTTGCGTACGGCGCAGCGCACTGAGGCCCTCTGGAGCGAGCCCGCGACGGACGCCGACAAACGCAAGGGAGGGCGCCGATGACTCGCTCGCACACCTTGGCGTTTATTTCAGAGCGTTTCCTTTTTGTGGTGGCACTCGTTTCGGCGATCGTTTTGATTCTGAGCGCGGGCGCTTTGGTGACGACGCAGTACCGGGTGCGTCTGCTTTTCGTGGAAATCGAGCGCGCCAACGACATGGCCAGAAAATTGGCCGATGACTCAAGCCAATTGGCGCTTGACCTTTCGAAGGCTGCGTTGCCCGCAGCCGTCTCGCGCCGCGCCGGTGAAATGGGCTTTATCGCCGCTGACGTCACCAACACGGTCTTGTTTGAAGTCGAGCCGCAGGTGCTGCTCAAAGAACACATGGAGGTGCGCAAATGACGCCTTCTGCATTCTTTGAGCGCATTCGTTCGGCCGTTCTCGCGTTCTGGCGCGAAGATACGTCGCCCAAGAAGCGCCGCACCGACAGCGGCGAAGAGGCGTTGCTGAGTGCAGAAATTTCCGCCACGCGCAGCAAGGTTGTTTTCTGTCTCTTCTTTGTCGGCTTGGTTGCCGTGCTCGGCAAGGCGTTTTGGCTGCAGTGCGGCATCTCGACGGACTTCCTGCAAAAACAGGGTGAGGCGCGCTATGCCCGCACGCTTCCCGTGCCCGCACAGCGCGGTCAGATTTTCGATCGCAACGGCGTGGTTCTGGCTTCCACCATTCCGGCGCGCAGCGTCTGGGCCGAGCCCGAAGAAGCGCTGAAGCTGACGGACGCTCAGTTCGACCAGCTGGGAGCTCTTCTGGATGAGTCCGGCGCCGCCATTCGCGAGCGTTTGCAAGCCCGCAAGAACAAGAGCTTCGTTTACATTGACCGTCAGATTGAAGTCGAAAAGGGTGAGGCGGTACGTGCGTTGCAATTGCCCGGCATTCACGTCAACAACGAAGTGCGCCGCAATTACCCCGACGGTCCGATTTCGGCGCACGTCGTGGGCTTTACCGACTCGGACAACAACGGCCGAGAGGGGGTGGAGCTTGCCAACAACGAAATCCTTTCCGGCAAGCAGGGCTCTCGCCGTGTCATTCGCGACCGACTCGGCCGCATTGTTGAAGACGTTTGGGTGAAAGAGGGTGAAGTCGGTACCGACGTGGTGCTCTCGATCGATTCGCGTCTGCAGTTCATCGCGCACAAGGCGCTTCAGAACGCCGTCGAACGCCATCAGGCCAAGGCCGGCGCCGTTGTTGTGGTGGACGTGCGTACCGGCGAAATTCTTGCGATGAGCAACTGGCCGACGTACGACCCCAACTCCCGCCGTTTCGTGCGCATGGAAAACATCCGCAACCGAGTGCTCACCGATACGTTCGAGCCCGGTTCCACCATGAAGCCCTTTGCGATTGCCAAGGCGTTGGATCTCGGTATCGTGCGTCCGGACACGTTGGTGCAAACGGCTCCCGGAAAACTCACGATCGGCGACAGAACGATCGGCGACACGCACGATTTCGGCATGATCACGGTAAGCCAGGTCGTTTCCAAGTCGTCCAACATCGGCACTTCCAAGATCGCGCTGGAAATGCAGCCGCAGACGCTCTGGCAGATGTACAACGACCTGGGGTTCGGTACGCCGCCGCAAACGGGCTTTCCCGGTGCCACGGGCGGTCGGCTGCGACCTGCCAAAAGCTGGCGCCCGATTGAGCAGGCCACCATCAGCTACGGTCACGGCATTTCCGTTTCTCTCATGCAGCTCGTACGCGCCTACACGGCGCTTGCCCGCAATGGCGACGTCATCGATTTGACCTTCCGCCGCACGAGCAAGGAAGCGGTGGGCAAGCAGATCTTCCGACCGGAAGTTGCTCGCCAGATGCGCGCCATGATGGCCGAAACCGTGCAGGCCGGCACCGCCCGCCGCGTCAACGTGCAGGGTTATACGGTGGCGGGTAAAACCGGTACGGCCAACAAGATTGAAAACGGTCAGTACGTTGACAAGTATGTGGCCAGTTTCGTGGGCATGGCTCCCGCCGGTCAGCCGCGTCTGATCGTAGCGGTGATGATTGACGAACCCACGCGCGGCAGTTACTACGGCGGCGCTGTTGCCGCGCCCGTCTTCAACGAAGTCACGGCGGGCGCCCTTCGCCTGATCGGCGTGCATCCCGATGCGGCAGGTTTCGGTGCCGCTCCCGGCATTTTGGTAAGAGGCCAGAGAAATGACTGAGTGTGTATCGGCGCCTTCTTGCGCGCAGTGGCTTCACTACACAGCGGGCGATGAGGCTCGCCTTTGTCTGGACTCGAGAAAACTTGAGCCGGGCGACGTGTTTGTGGCAATCAGGGGCGCCAAGGCCGATGGCTTGAGTTTTGCTCCGGTGGCGGCCGCCCGCCGCGCAAGCTGTATCGTGTGTGAAAAGCGAGATGATGTTCAGCAAAAGTGCGCGGGGCTTCCCTACGCCGAAGTACCGGATCTGCACGCAAAGCTCGGGCCTATTGCGTCGCTTTACTACGGTGAGCCCTCAAAGACCATGCACGGCATCGCGATCACGGGCACCAATGGCAAGACGAGCACGAGCCACTGGGTGGCGGCGCTCCTTTCGCGTCTGGGCATGAGCACGGCGGCGATCGGTACGGTCGGCACATTTCTCGACGGCAGGCAGATCGAGGAAGCAGGGCTTACGACGCCCGATGCGGCAACACTCCAACTGACCTTTAAAAAGCTCAAGAGCGCTCAAGCACAAGCTTTTGCGCTCGAAGCAAGTTCCATCGGTCTCGTGCGTCATCGCCTTGACGGCACGGCCATTGAAACGGCCGTTTTTACCAATCTCACGCGCGACCATCTGGACTACCACAAGACCACGCAGGCCTATGAAGCGGCCAAAGCGGTGCTCTTCGACTGGCCGGGGCTGGAAACCGCGGTGATCAACGCCGACGATGCGTCCGGTCGCCGTTTCATCGTCCGGACGCTTGAGCGCGGCGTGCGCACGATTGCAACGAGCCTCTACGAAGATTGCATTGTGGACGGATGCGAAATGCTTACCGCCGCGCGCATCACGCACGACGAAAGCGGCATGCGCTTTACGCTGTGCTGGCAAGGGAAGTGCCATGAAGTCGCCACCAAGGTGTTCGGTCGCTTTAACGTGAGCAATTTCCTGAGCGCCGCGGGGGCCGCGCTGAGCCTCGGCTTTGACGTGGAAGCGATCTGTCGCGCGCTCGAAACGCTGCACGCGCCTGTCGGAAGACTGCAGAGCGTCACACGGCCGCAGGCGCCGCTTGCCGTTGTGGACTACGCTCACACGCCCGATGCGCTCGAAAAGGTTCTTTGCGCGTTGCGCGAGACGGCTGAAAGCCGCGGTGGTAAATTGATCTGCGTCTTTGGCGCCGGAGGTGATCGCGACGCGGGCAAACGCCCCATCATGGGAGAGACGGCTTCAAAACTTGCCGACGCTTGCGTCATCACGAGCGACAACCCCCGAACGGAAGATCCCGCCGCCATTGCGCGGGCGATCGAAGCCGGGGTGCCGGCGGATCGCAAGCACACCGTGCGTATGGAACTCGATCGCCGCACGGCCATTGTGCAGAGCATTTGCGAGGCGCAATCCCGGGACGTCGTCCTGATTGCCGGCAAGGGACACGAGGATTATCAGGAAGTCGCCGGCGTGCGGCATCCTTTCGACGATTTGGAAACGGCGCGCGAAGCCTTTAACGAGCGGCACGCGCGTCTGGCACAGAAGAACTGAAGACGAAGATGGTTGGAAAGAACACTTGGACGATGAGCACGCTCGAGCATGCGCTCGCAACGGTCATAGTGCGCACGCTCGGCAACACCACCGGAGCCGATTTGGGCCCGGTGTGCACCGATTCCCGACAGGTGCGGCAGGGAAGCGTCTTTGTGGCGCTCAAGGGTGAGCGCTTCGACGGACACGACTACGCGGCGCAGGCGGCCCGAGACGGCGCAAGCGTCGTGGTGGTTGAGCGTGATACGGGTGCAAGCTGCCCGCAGATCATCGTGCGCGATACGCAAGAGGCGCTCGGGGCTCTCGCCCGCGCCTGGCGCAGTCAGTTTGCGGTGCCGGTAATTTGTGTGGCAGGCAGCAACGGGAAAACCACCACCACGCAGATGATCGCCACGATCCTGCGCTCTTTTGTGGGCGAGTCGCGCGTCGTTGCCACCGAGAAGAACTACAACAACCACATCGGCGTGCCGATGATGCTGCTTCGCTTCGATCGTGAAACCAAGGTGGCGGTCATCGAAGCCGGCATCAGTCATCCCGGCGAAATGGCCAAGCTCGTGAGCTGGATTCGTCCGACCGTGACGGTGATCACCAACGCACAGCGCGAACATCAGGAATTCTTGGACGGCGTGGAGGCATCCGCGCGCGAAAACGCCTTTGCAATTGTCGCCTTGTCGGCCAAAGGCAAGGCGGTGCTGCCGCAAAAGGACGCCTGCCTGCCGCTGTGGCTTGATTATGCCCGCGCCCGCGGCTGCCAGGTGACGCGCTACTGCGAAGGCGCAAGCCCCACGGCCGATTTGACGACGCGCCGAGAAGGCGACAAGCTCATCATTCAGTGCAAAAACACTCGAATCGAAACGACGCTAGCCATCAGCGGCAAGCACGCCGAGCACGATGCGGCCGCTGCGGCTGCGGCGGCGCTTGCCGCGGGGGTGACGCCGGAAGCCGTCTCGCGCGGTCTTGCGCGATTCGAAGCGCTGCCGGGACGCGGACGACGTCATCAGCTTGCAGGCGGGGCTCTTCTGATTGACGACTCCTACAACGCCAATCCCGACAGTATGCGTGCAGCCATTGACGTGCTCGCCGCACAACCCGCGCCGCGCGTGCTTGTTACCGGCGACATGGCCGAAACAGGCGAACAACACGTCGAGTTTCATGCCGAAATCGGACGCTATGCCAAGCAAAAGGGCATTGACCGATTTTTGGCAACGGGGCCCGACATGGCTCACGCGGTGCAGGCCTTCGGTGCAGCCGGACGCCATTATGATGCCACCGACATGCTGCTTCGTGCCGTGCGCGAAGCCGTTCGCACGCCCGCGAGCGTTCTGGTGAAGGCGAGTCACTCCCAGCGGCTTGATCGGGTCGTGGAAAGCCTTTTGAAGGATCCCGGCACGGCGCAGTAAACACAAAGACCGTCAACGCAGACGGCGTACAATTCGATCTTTTTTCAGGCAAAGCGGGCGACAAGGAAACGTCCGCACTGGTTGGTCCCGATGCTTTTGTATATTTTTCAGTGGCTTTCCGAAGACATTCGGTTTTTCTCCGTCTTTAACTATCTGAGTTTAAGGGCGGTGCTGGCGGCGCTGACCGCCATGGCGATCGGATTTGCCGCGGGACCGGCCGTGATTGCGCGCCTGCGCGCCATGAAGATCGGTCAGGCGGTACGCGGCTACGGCCCCAAAAGCCATCTTGTCAAAGACGGCACGCCCACGATGGGCGGCGCGTTGATTCTGGTTGCGATCGGTATTTCGACGCTTTTGTGGATGGATCTCTCCAACCGCTTCGTGTGGGTGGTGCTCTTCGTGACGCTGGGTTACGGCGCAATCGGGTGGACCGACGACTATCGCAAGGTCGTGCACCACAATCCCGAAGGCATGAGTGCCCGCGAGAAGTTTGCCTGGCAGAGCGTGATCGGCCTGATTGCAGCCGTCTATCTCGCCTTTACTCTGTCGATGCCGGAAGAAGCGGGCGTCTGGTCGGCCATCTGGGCATGGATCAAGAGCGGCTTTACGTTCAGTTCTCCGGGCAAACTGTGGCTGACGGTGCCGTTTTTCAAGCAGATCGCTTTCCCGTTCGGCGTATTCGGCTTCGTGATTTTCACCTATATCGTGATCGTGGGGACGTCGAATGCCGTCAATCTCACCGACGGTCTGGACGGTCTGGCGATTCTGCCCTGCGTGATGGTGGGTTCCGCCTTGGGCATCTTTGCCTATGTGGTGGGCCGCCCCGACTATGCCGATTACCTCTACTTCGAATATATCCGCGGTGCGGGCGAGCTCGTGGTCGTCTGCGCGGCGCTTGCGGGTGCCGGTTTGGCATTTTTGTGGTTTAACTGCTATCCCGCGCAGGTCTTCATGGGCGACGTGGGCGCTTTGGCGCTGGGCGGCGCTCTGGGGACCATCGCCGTGATCACGCGCCAGGAAATCGTGCTTGCCATCATGGGCGGCATCTTTGTGGTTGAAACGCTTTCGGTGATGATTCAGACGACGTACTTCCGTCTGACGCACGGCAAGCGCGTCTTCCTGATGGCGCCGATTCACCATCATTTCGAACTCAAGGGCTGGAAAGAAACGCAGGTGGTGGTTCGTTTTTGGATCATCACGTTTGTCCTGGTGCTCATTGGTCTGTCTACCCTTAAAATTCGCTGATCAATCAGCCGATTAAAGACAAGCGGACGCGCCGTCGGCCGGCACAGGCGGCGGCGCGTTTGCACTAAAGAGAGGAAGCTGTGGCGCATATTCGCTTGGAAAACGGACGCAAGGCGTTGGTGCTCGGATGCGGCACGTCGGGAGCCGCAGCGGCTCGCTTTTTGCATTCCCGCGGTTGGCAAACCACGATCGTTGACGGCGCATCCCACCCTTCGGGGCTCAAGCTTTTTGAGTCTGACGCTTCCAAACCTCGGTTCGTCCGCTCGGACTTCGACGCGTCGCTCATTGCCGACGGCATTGATCTTTTGGTGTTGAGTCCCGGCCTGTCGCCTGAGTTTTCCAAGGCGGCTCCGCTTGTCACAGCCGCGCGCGAACAGGGCGCCGAGGTCGTGGGCGAAATCGAGCTCTTTGCGCGAGAACTCAAGCGCCTGGAAAGCTACCGCGCCTACAAGCCCATCGTGATCGGCATCACCGGCACCAACGGCAAGACCACCACCACTGTGCTCACGAGCAAAATGGCTGCCGCCAGCCGCTCGACTGTTGTGGCCGGCAACATCGGTCCGAGTGCTCTGATGGAACTTGACCGCCATCTGCAGGACAACACGCTGCCTGACGTCTGGGTGCTGGAGCTCTCAAGCTTCCAATTGCAGACCACGACGAGCCTCAATTGCACGGCCGCCGCCTTTTTGAATCTCACCGAAGATCACGTGGACTGGCACGGCTCGATGGCGGCCTACGAAGCGGCCAAAACAAAAATCTTCTCTGGTCGCACGCTGCGCGTGCTCAATCGCGACGATGAGGCTTGCATGCGCGCCTTTGTGCCCGAGAACTCGGTGAGTTTCGGCGACTCGGCTCCCGAGGCCGACGGCCAGTGGGGGATCGTAAGCGAAGAGGGCGTGGAGTGGCTTGCCCGCAAGGCGCGCCCCGCCGTGCAATGGAAAAGTAAAAAGAAAGCGGCGCTCTTTGGCGAAATCTCGTCGCTCGAACTATTGATGCCTGTTGAGGCATTGCGTATCCGGGGGCGCCACAATGCCATGAATGCGCTTGCCGCGCTTGCCCTGATCGAAGCCGTGGGACTTCCCTTGGGAGCAGCGCTTCAGGTGCTCAAGACCTATGAAGGCGAAGCGCATCGCGTGCAGCCCGTGCTGTCGGTAAACGGCATTGAATTCATCGACGACAGCAAAGGCACCAACGTCGGAGCCGTCAAGGCAGCTCTCGAAGGTCTGGGCAAGTCCGGCCGCCGCGTGAGCATCATTTTGGGCGGTGACGGCAAGGGACAGGACTTCTCTCCTTTGGCAAAGGCTTTGGCTCAATATGCCGACTACGCCGTGCTCATCGTGCGCGATGCCGACAAGATTAAAGAAGGAGTCGCCGCAAGCGGAATTTGCCTGGAAAATGCCGGCACCGACTTTGAAGCGGCCGTTCAGATGGCCTTTGATCACGCGCCCGAGGGCGGCGTCGTGCTGCTGTCGCCTGCCTGCGCAAGCTGGGACATGTTTGCCAACTACGCCGAGCGCAGCGCGCGCTTTGTGACGAAGGCAAAAGAAATTGCCGCGCGCGTTTCCGGCAGCAAACGGGAGCTTGACTGATGGGGCTCTTTTCACGCAAGGAAACCCCGCAGGCGCCCGTCTATCGCGCCTGGGCCGATGAGCCGGTTCTAAGGGGTCGGACCACGAACATGCGCGCCGATGGATACGACCCGGCCGTGGTGTTCATCACGCTTGGGCTGCTTGCCATGGGCGCGCTCATGGTCTATTCGGCTTCGATTTCCTTAGCCGACAGCCCCCGCTACAACACAACGCAGTATCACTTTTTGCTGCGGCATCTGAGTTCGATTGCGCTGGGCATCGTGGCGGCCTACGCCGTCTGCCGCATTCCGATGCGCGTGTGGTACAAGCTTGCGCCATGGCTTATGGCGGCAGCCGTCCTGTTTCTCGTTGCAGTTCTGGTGCCCGGTGTCGGCAAGTCCGTCAACGGCTCAAGACGCTGGATCAATCTGGGGCTCATGAATCTGCAGGTCACCGAATTTGCCAAGTTTGCGATTTTGCTCGGGGCCGCCGCCTTTACCGTGCGCCGTCAGGACTACATGCACTCGTTCAGCAAGGGGCTGGGGCCCATGGCGCTCGTGATGTGTATGGTGGCCGGCCTCATCAGTCTGCAGCCTGACTTGGGCGCCATCATGGTGACCGTGGCAATCGCCATGGGCGTGCTCTTTTTGGGTGGCCTCAATCTGCGCATCTTCGTGGTGGTGTCCATCGCCGTGGTGGCGGTGGTGACACTCATGATTTACGACTCGCCGTGGCGACTGCAGCGTGTGATGGCGTATCTCGATCCATGGAGCAGCGACTATGCGCTCAATAAGGCCTACCAGCTGAGTCACTCGCTGATTGCTTTCGGCCGCGGAGAACTGCTCGGGGTGGGGCTGGGTGCTTCCGTTGAGAAACTGCATTATCTGCCTGAAGCGCACACCGACTTCATTTTGGCCGTGTTGGGCGAGGAGCTGGGCTTTGTAGGCGTTACGGGCGTCTTGATCGGCTATTACTGTTTCGTGCGACGCGCGTTTGCCATCGGTCGACAGGCCATCAAGCTCGATCGCGTGTTTTCCGGTCTTGTGGCCGAGGGTGTGGGCATCTGGATAGGCATTCAAGTGGTGATCAACGCGGGCGTCGCTACGGGACTTTTGCCCACCAAGGGGCTGACGCTTCCGCTGATGAGCTACGGCGGCTCGTCGTTGCTCTTTACGCTGGCCGCCGTAGGGTTGCTTTTGCGTGTGGACCGAGAAAACCGTATTCTCATGCGCGGCGGCAAGGTGTAGCGAAAACACTTTCAGGTACAGAATTTTTTAAGTAGGAACGAGAAAAAATGAGCGGGAAGAAATTGGTGATTGCGGCGGCCGGCACCGGCGGACATGTGATGCCGGGCTTGGCTGTGGCCCGAGAGATGCGACGCCGCGGTTGGGACATTGAGTGGATCGGTACGCAGACCGGTATGGAAGGCGGTCTGGTCGGGCGCGATGACATCGTTTTTCACGGGCTGGATTTCCGCGGCATGCGCGGCCGCGGTCTCTCGGGCTTGGTTTCGGGCGCCATCAAGCTTGTGAAGTCGACCCATGCAGCCAAGAAGCTTTTTGCACAGATGCGCCCCGACGTGCTTTTTACCACCGGCGGCTACATTGCCGTTCCCGTGTGCAAGGGGGCCGAAAGCGTCAAGACACCGATCGTGCTGATGAACTGCGACGCCGACATTTTGATGAGCTCCAAGATTGTGCTCGATAAGGCCAAGCTCGTTGCCTGCGGCTTTGCTGGCAGTGCCCGCAGCGCCTCCAACGAAAAGGGACGCATCACGGGCAACCCCGTGCGCGCGGAAATCGAAGCGCTGCCCGCTCCTGAAGAGCGCTTGAGCGGCCGTACCGGCCCGATGAAGTTGCTCGTGTTCGGCGGCAGTCTCGGCGCCAAGGTGTTGAACGAAACGGTGCCCGAGGCGCTTGCGATGTTTGACGAAGACAAGCGTCCGACCGTACTGCATCAGACGGGCAAGGGCAACGTCGAGGCCGTCAAGGCGCGCTACGAACAGTTGGGTATTCAGGCCGAAGTGGTGGAATTCATCCATGACATGGATAAGGCCTATCTTGAGAGCGACGTGGTGATCTGCCGCTCAGGCGCGATGACCGTGAGCGAAATCTGCGCTGCGGGCGCCGCTTCCGTTTTGGTGCCCTTCGTCGTTAAGACCACTCAGCATCAGCTCGGAAACGCCCGTTATATGGCAGGCCACGACGCGGCCGTCCTGCTTGAGCAGTCTCAGCTCACCAAGGAACATCTCTTTGGCGTGTTGATGGGTTTGAAGCGCGACCGCATCCTGCAGCTGGCGCACAACGCCAGAAGCCTTGCGCGCGCCAACGCCGTCAACGCCGTGTGCGACATGATCGAGGAAGCGGCCCGATAAGCAGGCTGGAGAAAGAAAAATGAAGTTTGTCGTCAAACACATTCACTTCGTAGGCATCGGCGGTACGGGCATGTGCGGCATTGCCGAAGTCCTTTTGAACCTCGGTTATACGGTAAGCGGCTCGGATCTGTCGCAAAGTCCCGTCACGGAACGCCTGCAGCATTTGGGCGCCACGATCTACCAGGGGCATTGCAAGGAAAACATTGACGGAGCCGACTGCCTTGTCGTCTCTTCGGCCGTACACGAAAGCAACCCCGAAGTGCAGGCCGCGCGCAAGGCCAACATTCCCGTGGTGCCGCGCGCCGTGATGCTTGCCGAACTCATGCGCCTGCGTCGGGGCATTGCCATTGCCGGTACGCACGGCAAGACCACGACGACGTCGCTCACCACCTCGATGCTCGCAGCAGGAGGGCTTGATCCCACCTACGTGATCGGCGGGCGTTTGAACAGTTCCGGCGCCAACGCCAAACTTGGTACGGGCGAATACATCGTTGCCGAGGCCGATGAGTCGGACGCGAGTTTTCTCAATCTGTCGCCCGTGATCGCTGCGGTCACCAACATTGACCAGGATCACATGGATACCTACGGGCACGATTTCGTCCGTTTGAAGAAGGCCTTCATCGACTTCATCGGTCGTCTGCCCTTTTACGGCGTGGCGGTGCTGTGCACCGACGACAAGAACGTCGCCTCGATCGTGCCCATGATCAGCCGTCGCGTGGTGGCCTATGGTTTGAATCCGGAAGCCGAGGTGCGCGCCATTGACGTGCGAAGCGAAGGCACGCGCATGCGCTACACGATTCTGCGCAAGGGCCATGATCCCTTGCCCGTGGTGCTCAACCTTCCCGGCATGCACAACGTGGTCAATTCGCTTGCGGCCGTGGCCATTGCCACGCTTGTGGGCGTAAGCGACGAAGCCATCGTGCGGGCGCTCGCCGAATTTACGGGCGTGGGCCGCCGCTTTGCGCAGTACGGCGAAGTGCCTGTTGATCCCGAACACCCCGAAAAAGGAACCTTTACACTCGTGGACGATTACGGACACCATCCGCACGAAATGGCCGCAACGATTGCCGCTGCGCGCGGCGCATGGCCCGAAAAGCGCCTGGTTCTTGCCTTCCAGCCGCATCGCTACACGCGCACGCGCGACTGCTTTGAAGACTTCATCAAGGTGCTCTCGCAGGTCGACCGTCTGGTGCTCGCTGACGTGTATCCCGCCGGCGAAGACCCCATTCCGGGCGCTTGCGGCCGCGACCTCGCGCGCGTGCTCAGACTCAACGGCTGTGACGGGCTCGTTTTCTGCGAAAGCGCGGCCGAAATGCCGCAGGCTGTTCGCTCGATCGTGCAGGCGGGCGACGTGGTGCTCACGATGGGGGCGGGCAATGTGGCGCGCGTGCCGCAGGCACTCTCCGGCAAGATCATTTAACGCAAAGGAATAAAAAGAATGGATTTCGCAGCAACGATTGATCCCAAGTCTTTGGGCCGCGTCGCGGTGTTGATGGGAGGCTTTAGCAGCGAGCGCGAGGTGTCGCTTTCCAGCGGCTCGGGCGTTCTGAAGGCTTTGCAGGACGCCGGATGCGACGCGCATAAGGTTGATCCGGCCGAGACAGACCTCATGACGTTGCGCGGTCAGTACGACCGAGCGGTGATTTCGCTGCACGGCCGCTTCGGCGAAGACGGCTGCGTGCAGGGGGTGCTGGAGTACCTCCGGATCCCGTACACGGGTGCGGGTGTACGCGCCAGTGCCCTTACGATGGATAAGGACACGACGCGTCGCGTCTGGGCGCAGTCGGGCATTCCCGTTGCCAAGGGTTTTGTGGCAACGAGTCCTGATCAGGCGCAGGAAATTTTGGACACACTCGGAGGCGACGTTGTGGTCAAGCCTTCCGGCGAAGGCTCGTCGGTGGGTGTGTACAAACTCAAGGACGCTTCCGTGGAAGAGATTCGTGAGGCGCTCGCGCAGGCTTTGCGTTTTGACGACAAGGTGCTTGTTGAAGAGCGCTGGTTCGGGCGGGAGCTTACGATTGCCGTTTTGGGCGGCAAGGCCCTTCCGATCATTGAAATCAAGGCGCCCGAAGGCAATTACGACTACCAGAACAAGTATTTCGGCGACGTTGTGAAGTACGAGTGCCCCGCGCAGTTGGATGAGACCGTGACGCAGAACGTTCTTTCGGCCTGCGAAGCGGCCTTTGCGGCGATCGGCGCCCGTGGCTGGGGACGCATTGACGCGATGCTGCGCGAAGACGGCAGCTTCATTTTGCTGGAATTCAATTCGAGTCCCGGCATGACGCCGCACAGCCTCGTGCCGATGGCCGCGAGAGCCGTGGGCATGGATTATCAGAAGCTTTGCCTGTGGCTTGCCGCACACGCCGCGCTCGACGGCGCGGCGCGCCGCTGAGTTAAGGAGGTCGGTGCGTGAAGCTTGCCCGATCGCTTGTCCGAGGAAGCGGCCTGATTGCGGCGCTTGCGGTGCTGGGATTTCTGACCTGGATCGTCGTGCGTTCTCCTTTTCTGGACATCAAGACCATTGAGGTTCGAGGTCCGGTGGAGGCAAGCGGCCTGCAGGAAGTGACCCGGACGGTCGAAGTCGCCCTGTCGGGCAATATTCTGACGGCCGACATCTGCGCCGTCAAACAGGCGGTGGAAGGCATCGCCTGGATCAAGTCGGCCTATGTCTCGCGTCTGTGGCCGGATTCGCTTTACATCGAAGTCAAGCGCCATCAGTCGGTTGCGATCTGGGAGGACGGGCGTCTGGTAAGCGAAGACGGCGTCTTATACATCAGCAACGACGAGCCCATCGAACGGCTTTTGCAGCTTCCTGCCTTTTCGGGCGACCCGCAGTACGTCGAGCAGGCCGTGCGCTATCTGCCGCACTTTAACGAGGAAGTCAAGCGCATCGGTGCGCGCGTCAAAGCCGTCAAGGCGACGTTTCGCGGCAGCTGGTCGGTGGTGCTTGAGTCGCCTCAGTTCGACTCGATGGAAATCGAGCTCGGACGTGCACTGACGCAGGGCGGTCCCATCAATCGACTGCGACAGGTGCTCGACAGCATGGATCGGGTGGTGGCGATGCTGAAGGCCTATCCGGAGCGAATCGACGCACGCTACAAAAACGCGTTTGCCGTGCAGCTGCCGCCTCAAGCCTACGTCGCCGCGCAAACCAATCCTGCCGACAAGACGGCAAAACCCGCTACCAACTCTTCGAAGACTCGAGGCCGTTAACGTCATGGAAACCGTACAGCAAAGTTCAACCGTCGCCGCGCTCGACATCGGTTCGGAAAAGATTTCGGTGGCCGTGGCCGACGCTTCCGAAGGCGGAGAACTCACGCTTTTGGGGTTCGGCAAGGTCCCCTCGCTCGGCATCCAGCACGGCAGCGTGCAGGATGTGGAGCTTGCCGTGGAATCGATTCGCGCGGCCGTTGCCGAAGCCGAGCAGACGTCGCGGCGTAAGGTGACCACGGTTTCGGTGGCGCTTACCGGCAAACACCTTCACAGCATCAACAAGGTGGGGCAGGTGGTGCTGCCCGACGCCGAAGTCGACAGCGCTGCCGTCAAGCGAGTCACGCGCCTGGCCATGGCCTTTGATCCCAAGGTCGAGGGGCAGAGTCAGGACGATCGACTGGTGTCGCACGTCGTCAAAGGCTATACGCTTGACAACGACGACGTGATGATCGATGACCCGATCGGCATGGTCGGAAGCGTCATCAAGGCGCACGTGCATCTGGCAATCGGTTCGGACAGCGTCGTGCAAAACCTTGTGAAGTGCATCCGTCGAGCGGGACTCGATATCGAAGGCCTGGTGTTGCAGCCCTGGGCGAGTGCCGCGGGCGTTCTCACGCCCACCGACAAGGAACTCGGCGTTGTGGTTCTCGACATCGGTGCGGGCACGACGGACATCTCCTGTTGGGAAAAGGGACAGGTGGAATTTACGGCTGTCGCAGGCATGGGCGGCAACACCATCCAGAGGGACATCGCTGCAGTGCTCGGCTGCAACATGAGCGACGCCGAAGACATCAAGCTCACCTACGGCCACTGGCCGCTTCGTCCGGAAGACGCCTATGAGACGGTGCGCTATACGAGAGAGTCGACCGGCGAACCCGATTCCTGTTCGTGCGAAAAAATTGTGATGACCGTTGAGTCAAGGCTCACGGAAATGTTTAAAGTTATCGCCCGCACGTACCTCAGTCCTGACGGCTGGAACCTGAGAGCCTCGGCCGGCATCGTGCTCACCGGCGGCGTGGCCCGAATGCCGGGCATTGCCGAGCTTGCGCATCATGTGCTGGGCTTGCCCGTTCGTGTGGGTATGCCGCTCATGCAAAGCGACGCGAGCATCGGTCTGGTGAGTCCGGAAGACGCAACGGTCGTGGGAGTGTTGACGGAAACGGTGCGTCGTCGCCGTCTGTCCGGCGCGGAAAAGCGATCCGACGGGACCTTTTCGGGGCTGCTGGCGCAATTGAAACGCATTGTGTTCGGAGATTTCTCCGGTTAAAGAATAAAAAAAGAGAGGGAGTCAAAATGGCAAAAATTCTGATCGTTGACGGCGGCGTGCCGTTTCACGGTGTGGGAGGAACGCTCAATCACAGCTGCGCTGAGCTCGCGCAAAAGACCCTGAGCGCCATGGGCCACGAAGCGACGATCACGCGCGTGGATGCGCAATGGAAGGCCGCTGAAGAAGCCGACAAGTTCAAGGCGGCCGACGCGGTGATTCTGACGTTTGCCGCCTGGTGGATGGGAACTCCTTGGCAGGTGAAGCAATACATCGACGAAGTGTTCTGTGCCGGTCTTTCCGTGGGCGGCGACGGTCGTACCCGTACCGATCCCGCGCACAACTACGGCCGCGGCGGCGTGCTCACCGACAAGAAGTACATGCTTTCCATCACCTGGAATGCGCCTCTGAACGCCTTTGTCGATCCCGGGGAATTTTTCGGCGGCGTCGGCATCGATGCCGTTTTGCTGCCTGTGCACAAGGCCTTCCAATTTATCGGTATGAAGAACATCGGCAAGACCTTCATGGCCAACGATGTGATCAAGAACCCGACGCACGCTGAAGATTTCGCGCGCTTTGAAGCGACGCTGAAGGAAAATTTCGCCGCCTTCTGAGGCACGCCTGATCTTTCGTTATTTTGAAAAGAGCTGCAGGATTTTTTTGTTCTGCAGCCTTTTCGCGTCTATCGCTCCGTATTTTTCGTTATCTATGTCGACTCCGGTACTGCACAAGACAGGTTTCCGAGCCTGGCTTCCGATCATTGCGCTTGCCTTTGCCGCCTTTGTTTTCAACACGAGCGAATTCCTGCCCGTGGGGCTGCTCCCCGACATTGCCTCCAGCCTCAACGAGACGGTGCCTTTCACCGGTCTCATCTTGACGGGTTACGCCTTTGTGGTGGCGATCATGTCGCTGCCGCTCACGATCGTTACGGCTCGTTTTGAGCGTCGCAAGCTGCTTTTGGTGCTGCTCTTTGTCTTTTCGCTGTGTCACTTCGTGGTGCCATGGGTGGAGAGTTTTGAGACGCTTTTTGCGGCCCGTGTCGGCGTGGCGCTCACGCATTCGATCTTCTGGTCGATCATGACGCCGCTTGCCGCCCGTGTGGCACCGCACGGCAAGCGAGCCGTCGGACTGGCCGCCGTGATGGGCGGCACCATTGTGGCGACAGTGTTGGGCGTTCCGATCGGAACAAACCTCGGCCACCTCTTTGGCTGGCACATGTCGTTTTTCATCATCGGCATCGGTTCGGCTTTGGTGTTCGTGGTGATTTTCTTTGTACTGCCGGTTTGCGAAGCCACCCACGCCGGGTCGCTGAAGAGTCTGCCGGTGATCTTGAAGCGCCCGGGTCTTCAGCAGCTCTATCTCCTGACGGTCGTGACCGTGCTTGGTCAATTCACGGCTTACTCGTACCTCAATCCGATTCTGGCGACCGCGGGCGGCTTGGACGAAGGCATGATCGTCACCATGCTTTTTGTCTTCGGTATCGCCGGCATCATCGGTACCGTCGTTGCCTCCAAAACGGTGGACAAGCATGTTGAGACGACGCTTTTGAGTGCCATGGTGATTATGTGCATTTCGCTTGCGTTGCTGACGGTCACAGCCGCCCATACGCCGAGTCTGTCTGTGCTGATCATCTGTTGGGGCGCTGCGATGACGGCGGTTTGCCTCGCCTTCCAAACGGTGCTCTTGACGGTTGCTCCCGATGCGGCAGACGTTGCCGCATCGCTATATTCGGGTATTTTCAATGTCGGCATCGGCGGCGGGGCTTTCATCGGCAGCCGTGTGTCCGAAGCGGCGGGATTCATGCCGGTCGCCTATGTCGGTGCGGCCATCGTGGGCGTCTCGCTACTGAGTTTGCTTGCCGTGAAACTCAAAACAGGCAAGTGGCTGTTGGGCGAACAAACGGGACATAAAGTGGGTGAACCGGTACACGAAAGTCATTGATGTAAAAGCAGTATTTCAAAAAAATACCCGTTTCGGTATAATACGAAAATATACTGAATCGGGTATCTTTTTCCATGGAAATTTCCACCAGAACAACAATGATGCTGCGCACTCCGCCGGCAGTCTCGGTGTGGCTCAAAGCCAAACGGCGAGAGAGAGGCATGACGCAAAACGAGCTTGCGCAAAAAGCGGGCGTGACGCAGCGGCTGGTGTCGGACTTTGAGCGCGGAAAGGTTGATATTCGGGTCGACACACTTTGTCGACTCTTTATTGCGCTGGATCTGTGTCTGTCGGGTATTGATGAGCGTCTGGCGTGCGAAAACGAAGATGCGCCGGAATGGTAAAAATACCGACGGAAACATATCTCCGCGATGTTGGTAGCTCGCGCTTGATTACAGATAACGTCCTGTGCGGCTATCCGGACAATTTTTAACGGCAGAAACGGAGCCCGCAGTTACAACGCGCCCGCCCGCTTCGCCGCCCTCGGGCCCCATGTCGATGATCCAGTCGGCATTGCGGATAACGTCCAGGTCGTGCTCGATCACCACCACCGTCGCCCCGTTTTCAATCAAGCGGTTGATGACGCCGAGCAGTGTCTCGACGTCAAGCGGGTGCAGTCCGATCGTGGGTTCGTCAAAGACAAAGACCGTGTCGCTTTGAGCGCGCGTCATTTCGCCCGCAAGCTTTAAGCGCTGCGCTTCGCCACCCGATAGATTGGGTGTGGCTTCGCCCAGCGTCAAGTACCCGAGGCCGAGTGAAGCCAGCGTTTCGAGACGTCGGCAGACGGTGGTGAGCCCGGCGCAGGCGTACAGGGCCGTATTGATATCCATGGCCATCAGTTGCGGTAGCGTATGGAGTTCTCCGTTTTTGTTTTCGAACTCCACACGGTGAGCCAAAAGACTGTAGCGGCTTCCGCGGCAATCGGGACAGTCAATGTTGACGTCGGGCAGGAATTGAACGTCCAGATTGACTTCTCCCGTGCCGTCGCAGGTCGGGCAGCGCAGTTTGCCGGTGTTGTAGGAAAAATCGCCCGCTTTAAATCCCTGATCTTTGGCGTCCTGCGTTTTGGCAAAAACCTTGCGCAGCTCATCGTGTACGTTGGCATAGGTGGCGACGGTCGAGCGCACGTTGATGCCGATCGGAGAGGCGTCAATGAGCTTGACGGCGGAAATGCCCGGAGCCTCAATGCTTGTGACGTGCTCCGGCAGCGCACGGTTGTTGACAAGCGACGAAAGGGCCGGAACAAGACTTTCGAGTACCAACGTGGTTTTGCCGGAACCGGAAACGCCGGTAACCACGGTTAGCCGTCCTTTGGGAATCCGTACGTGCAGAGGTTTGACCGTGTGAATCGCTTTGGTCTTGAGGTCAATGGTACCGAGTGAAAAAACGTCGGACTCCGAAACCGGCGTGCGAACGCAAACGGTTTTTCCTGCCAGAAACGGTCCGATAAAGGATGCCGGATCGCAAGAGAGATTCTTCACACTGCCTTGAGCAATGAGTCGGCCGCCCGCAGCGCCTGCGCCGGGCCCCATTTCGATCAGATGGTCGGCTGCGGAGAGAATCTGCACATCATGATCAACGAAGACGACGGAATTGCCGTCGGCGACCAGATCCTTCATCACGGCCAGAAGTCCCTCGATATTGCTCGGGTGCAAGCCGATGGAGGGTTCGTCCAGCACGTAGAGAACGCCGGTGGTGCGGTTGCGTACGGCGCGCGCAAGCTGCATGCGCTGCCGTTCGCCTGTTGAAAGGGTGGACGCGGCACGATCAAGCGAAAGATAACTCAAGCCCAGATCACAGAGACGCTTGGCATTTTCCCAAAAAGACTCGCAGATGCTCTGCGCCATCGGGCGCATTTCTTCGGGGACGGAAGCGGGAACCGCTTTGACCCAGTCGATGAGTTCGGACAGGGGTTTGCAGCAGGCTTGAGCAAGATTGATGCCGTTTAAAAGCGGCGCGCGGGCTTTTTCCGAGAGACGTGTACCGCCGCAGTCCGGACAAGCGTCTTCCTTGAGAAACTTCGCCACGCGCTTCATGCCGGATTCGTCCTTGACTTTGGCAAGCGCATTTTCAACGGTGTAGACCGCGTTGAAGTACGTGAAGTCAAGCTCAACAGGATTGGAGTTTTTGCCGCCCTTGTAGAGGATGTGCTTTTTCTCCGCCGGGCCTTCAAAGACGATTTTCTTTTCCTTGTCAGTCAGGTCCTTGAAAGGCACGTTCGTGCGCACGCCCATTTCGCGGCAGACGTCGACCATGAGCGACCACATGAGCGAACCCCAAACGACGACTGCGCCTTCTTCAATGGTGAGGTTCTCGTCCGGAACCAATGTACTGCGATCCACGGTACGAACGATGCCGGTGCCGCTGCAAGTGGGGCAGGCGCCCGCACTGTTAAAGGAGAGGTCTTCGGCTGAAGGACCGTAAAAGCCGGTTCCGCAGGTCGGGCAGACGAGTTCTTTTTCAGCGGCAACCAAAAGGGAGGGAGGAACATGGTGGCCGTTGGGGCAAACGTGGCTCGCCAAGCGTGAGAACATCAGGCGCAGGCTGTTGAGCAATTCCGTCGAGGTGCCGAATGTGCTGCGGATGCCCGCAATGCCGGGACGCTGACGCAAGGCCAAGGCGGCAGGTACATGCAACACTTCATCGACGGTCGCTTTGGATGCCATCGTCATGCGGCGCCGCGTGTAGGTTGAGAGTGAATCGAGATAACGGCGAGAGCCTTCGGCATAGAGGACCCCCAGCGCCAACGACGACTTGCCGGAACCCGAGACGCCTGCGATGCCGACGATTTGGTGTAATGGCACCGACACGTTGATGTCTTTGAGATTGTGGACGCGTGCGCCGCGAATGTCGATCGTTTGAATGTTGGCCATGATGTTGCTTTGCTCGGAAGGGGACGACTATGAAGTCGTGGCATCGTTACTTTATCGCGCGCTGTGTTGTAATGGTGTTTTTGCGGAAAAATGTGTTTTCATAGCGTGGATTTTTACGGAAAAATGTGTGAAAAGCGTGCGAAAAATCCTGGAAAAATGTGGCAAACATATTAAAATTTCTTGAAAATCAAGGGTAAATACGATGCAGCGTACGGCGTTTGAAGATTTGGCAGCCTGGAAAGAAAGTCCGGACCGAAAACCATTGGTGATTCGCGGAGCGCGTCAGGTCGGAAAAACGTGGCTGATGCGGCAATTCGGAGCGCAATGCTACAAAAACGTTGTCTATTTCAATTTCGACGAGGACATTGATCTGGCATCCGTTTTCGAAGCGAACAAAGATCCGCACCGTATCGTTGAGTTGTTGTCGCTGATCGCAGGCGAGAAAATCTTGCCGCGTGACACACTCATCGTCTTTGACGAGATTCAGGAGTGCTCTGCAGCACTCAATGCGCTCAAGTACTTCAAAGAAAAAGCAAACGACTATCACGTGATGGCCGCTGGTAGCCATTTGGGCACGCTGCTGGCGCAGCCCAAGTCTTATCCGGTCGGAATGGTCAATCTTCTTGACCTCTACCCTCTTTGTTTCGACGAATTTCTGGAAGCTACCGATCCGGATCTCTTTGCCTACTATCGAAGCATTCGGAAGAACCAACCAATCGAGGAACTTTTTCACCGACGCCTGCTTGAAGCATTCAACCATTATTTGATCATCGGCGGCATGCCTGAGTGCGTGGCGTCTTGGGTTCAGTACAAGGATCCGGCAAAAGCGCTGCGGATTCAACGTGAACTGATCGAAATCTACGAGAATGACTTCTCCAAGCACAACGGCAAGACCAACAGCGGCCGCATTCTGCAGGTCTTTCGAAGCATCGTGCCCCAGCTAGCCAAAGCCAACGAAAAGTTTATGTACGGTGCCGTGCGTGAAGGCGCGAGAGCCAGAGATTTCGAAGAAGCCATCGAGTGGTTGGTTTCGGCCGGCATGCTCAACCGCGTTTGTAACACGGTCAAGCCCGAGCATCCGTTGCCGGCCTTTGACAAGACGGACCAATTCAAGCTCTTTTTGTTCGACACGGGGCTTTTGAAGTGCATGGCAGGCATTGACAATGCGGCGATTCTGCTCAAAAGCGACTATCAGTTCAAAGGTCCGTTGACGGAGAACTATGTGCTGCAGCAATTGCAAGGCCTTTTTGAGGTTGCGCCTCGTTATTACGCGAACAAGTATGGAGAAATCGACTTCGTTTTGCAGAACGGAACCGAAATCATCCCGGTCGAAGTCAAGGCAGGAGAAGATAAATCGGCCCCGTCGTTCAAACGCTACATTGCCGAATATGAACCGGAACAGGCAATACGCTTTTCCAAGCGCGGTTATCGCACAGATGGTTCGATAACCAATATTCCGCTCTATCTCGCGCGCAAAACAAAGGATCTGTTGTGAACAGAAACGAGAAGACACTCTTGCCCCCATGCTCGATTGAAGTGGATCGCACAACGTGGTCATTGCCGAACTTGGTTGCGCACCGAGGCGCGGGCTTTTTAGCGCCCGAAAACACGCTTAAGGCCTTTGCCACGGCGGCGGCTGTCGGTTGCTTGGCCGTAGAGTTTGACGTACGGCTGACCATTGACGGCGAGCTTGTGTTGAGTCACGACACAGAGCTCGGCCGCGTTATTGAAGGCTGCGGGCGCATCGAGGAGCTGACCGCCGAAGAACTGAGAAAACTGAAAGTTCGAAATCTCCACAGGCCCGATCAGCCGGTTGCCAACGTGTGTTTCCTGAGTGAAGCGCTGCAGGCTTGCAGTAGCTTGGGCTTGGCGATGAATGTCGAGCTCAAGTCGGTATCTGGGCAAGAAGCCGCATTGGCTGAGCGCGTCGCGTCGTTTTTGCGGGCAAAGGAACTGGCTGTGCCTCTCTTGGTGTCGAGTTTTTCAGCCGAGTGCCTTTTTGAGTTTCGGAAAAGATGTCCTGAAACATGCTGCGGCTTTCTGTTTGAAGAGCCGATTGGCGATTGGTCTGAAACGGCTCGCAGGCTTCAGGTGCAGACGGTACATCCGCACAAAGACCTAGTGACGCCGGAGTTGATTGAAACCGCGCACGCGCACGGCTGGGGTGTGATGGCTTGGACGGTCGACGACGTCCGAGAAGCTATGGTGCTCAAGCAAATCGGGACGGATGCCATTTGCACAAACCGTCCCGACCTGTTGAAGGAGATTTTTTAGAGCTGCTTTTCGATGAGCACCGGTCCGGCGGGCCCGAGCAGATAGCGCGTATCGGAGCGCGGGCGGAAGGACTTCAGCACCACAAAACCCGGAGCCATCTTCGTCGGATTCTTAGCCTGAGCTTTGGCTGAAACGTGGGTGACGACAAAGCGGCAGGAAGCCGATTCGGAAGCCGTGAGCGAAATGTTGGAGTGCCATTCGATGGCGCCGCGCTCGCTCAAGGGCAGCGTCTGAGCCAGTACGCAATCTACGCCGGGCACATAGTGCATAGTCTTGAGTTCCTGCGACATTTCTCGGGCAATATTGGCGTAGGTGCGGTTGCTGTCGATGACCGGTCCGAAGAGACACACCGCGCTGATCCAGAGCACCGTGATGCCGGAAGCGCTCAGCCAAGGGCCTGTCCAGAAGCGGATCGGACGACGCATGAGGCGGCGCACGCACAGGTAAAGCCAGAAGACAAGCAGTACCAGAGCCACCAGGATCGCCGTCCAGTGAGCGTGCGAAACGGACTCGTCGGCAGTCAGTCGCAGAATCGACCAGTGCATCTTGGGCGGAAAGCCGAGCGTCCAGGCAATGAAGTAGGCCCAGACGCCGGTCAGGGCCAACGTGAAGATCGCCACTGAAAAGAGTTCAAGCATGCTCTTGGTGCTGCGGTTGCAGGCCATCAGACCGAAGGAGGCCAAGACGCAGAGCGGTGCGATCGTGACGGAAAGAAGCGTTTCAGCCGCTACGTCCGACGAGAGAATGAAGCCGATCAACCAGGCGCAGCAAAAACTCAGCGGCAGGGCGATGTGTGTGATGGTGAGGTTTTTGCGCCACATCCAGATGGCCCAGAATGCAAACGGCCAAGCAGGGCACAGATACCAGATAAAGTGCTTGACGAACCACAGGATTTCCTGGGGATCAAAGAAGCCTACGATTTGAATCTGGCGCTGAGCCCACAGGTTGAAGTAGTCGCCGGCAACGACGCCCGCAAGGAGATAGGCGACCAACGGCCACAGACCGAAGGTGATGAAGGCGACCGCAACCGTGGTAAAGATCTTGCGGGCCGTGTCACCGATGCCGCGCACCAGAATGTGCGACATCAGGCAGCCGACCAAAACGGTGGCGCCGACGAGAAGGTTGGAGCAAAGAATGCTCGCGCCACATGCAAACCCTGTAAGTGCGGAACCCCAGTAGGGACGGGTGAGCGCCCAGCAGCAGCCGAAGAAGGCGGCGCAGGAAAAGGCGAGTTCGGCTGTTTCAAAAACGGCTTCGTGCTGCTTGACGACGATGCCGAAAAGAGAGATGAAAAAGAGCGTGGCGGCGTCAGCCATCAGGCGGCCGAAGTCGCGGTACTGAGCCTGACGGGCAAAGGCCTGTTCAACGGGTTGCGCTTCGCGGCGGCGAGCCAGAAACCAGGTTCCGTACCAAATGCAGGACGTGCTGATGGCAAACCACAGAATGGACGAGAGACGCATGGCACGCAGTTCGCCCACGAGACTGCCGAAAAGCGTGGTGAAGATGGCACCGATCCATCCCGGCAAAGGGCCTTGCTCGGTGATGATTTCGCCGGAGGCAAAGGGAAAGAGCCAGCTTGCGGGATCCGTGAAGTCGATGGAGACGACCTCGGCGAGTAGTCGACTCTCGGCTGAAGACCATAAGTCGCGGCCGAAAAGCCCCGAGAGAATAAAGATCGTCAAAAGGGCAAGCAAAAGAAACCGCGGCATCTTGTGTGCGGCTTCTTGCGTGACATTCAGGGGCGTTGGCTTAAGGTCGAGCATCCGAGGGACCGTTGAGACTTTGACTGACTTATTTTATCGATCCGGCTTGTTTTCGTGAAAAATTCCGGACACAACACAAAAAAGCCCCGAACGAAGCGGGGCTTTTTTGATTCCAAGCTTGATCGTTCTTCGCAGTACCGGAACCGAGCTTTGGTTGATTCCGGAACGAATCGCCGAAGAATTACTTGGCGCTCTTGGTGACGTGAGCGTACTTGGCGCGGAACTTTTCCACACGGCCGGCTTCGACGATGCGGGTCTGAGCGCCGGTGTAGAAGGGGTGGCTTTCCGAGCTGGTATCAAGCTTGAAGAGCGGGTAGGTCACGCCGTCGATTTCAACGGTTTCCTTGGTCTGCACAGCAGAGGAGATGATGAAGGTCTTGTTGATCGAGAGGTCAACGAAGGCGACGGGACGATACTCGGGGTGAATATTGGGTTTCATTTAAATAAATTCCGAAAATGATTTTGTCGGCCGCCCTGCGGGCCTTGCGCAGCCGCCTCTATAGGAGAGGTCTTACGCCGGGCATGCACGCCACGTACCAAACGGAAAGGACGCGATTATCCGCGATTTTTTTAAGAAAATCAAGTGTGTCGGCGTATGTTGTCAGCCTAAGAAAACAGAATCCGCTTCTGAACTCGTTTTGTCAGAAGCGGATTTCTGAGTGCTTCGGCAGCGAGAAACTTATCTGCCGCCGCGCATCATGTCGAAGAATTCGGCGTTGCTCTTCGTGTTGCGGATTTTCTCGAGCAGGAATTCCATGGCTTCGATTTCATCCATATCGAAGAGAAGCTTGCGCAGGATCCAAATCTTCTGCAGATTGTCCGGCGTGATGAGCAGATCTTCGCGGCGCGTGCCGGAACGATTGATGTTGATGGCCGGGTAGACGCGCTTTTCAGCCAGACGGCGTTCAAGCACGATTTCAGAGTTGCCGGTGCCTTTGAATTCTTCAAAGATCACGTCGTCCATGCGGCTGCCGGTGTCGACGAGCGCCGTACCGAGGATGGTAAGCGAGCCGCCTTCTTCCACATTGCGGGCCGCGCCGAAGAAGCGCTTCGGGCGCTGCAGGGCGTTGGCGTCCACGCCGCCCGTGAGCACCTTGCCGGAACTCGGCACCACGGTGTTATAGGCGCGAGCCAGACGCGTGATCGAGTCGAGCAGAATCACCACGTCCTTCTTGCTTTCGACAAGGCGCTTGGCCTTTTCGATCACCATTTCAGCTACTTGCACGTGGCGCGTTGCCGGCTCATCGAATGTCGAAGCGATGACCTCTCCCTTGACCGAGCGCTGCATTTCCGTCACTTCTTCGGGTCGCTCGTCAATGAGAAGCACCATCAGGACGCAATCGGGGTGATTAGCCGTGATGGCGTGCGCGATGGACTGCATCAGAATCGTCTTACCGGTCTTGGGGCTGGCAACGATCAGACCGCGCTGGCCCTTGCCGATCGGGGCGATGATGTCGATCAGGCGCCCCGTCACGTTCTCTTCGCCGCGCATATTGCGTTCCAGACGCAACGGTTCGGTCGGGAAAAGCGGCGTGAGATTTTCAAAGAGCATGCGGTGCTTGAGCTGCTCGGGCGGAAGACCGTTCACCGTATCGACTTTTACGAGCGCGAAGTAGCGTTCGTTGTCCTTGGGCGTGCGGACTTCGCCTTCGATCGAGTCACCGGTGTGAAGGTTGAAGCGGCGGATCTGAGAGGGCGAAATGTAGATGTCGTCCGTGCTTGCCAGGTAGCTCGTATCCGGGCTGCGCAAAAAGCCGAAACCATCGGGCAGAACTTCTAGCGTGCCGTCGCCGAAGATCTGTTCGCCCTGCTTGGCGCGCTTTTTGAGAATTGCGAACATGAGTTCCTGCTTGCGCATGCGCTGCGCATTGTCGATCTCAAGTTCGGTAGCCATCTGAAGCAGCTGGCTGATGTGCAGTGTTTTGAGCTCAGAGAGATGCATTTTGAAGTGAATGTTCAAATGGTTTGACTGCGCGCATGCAGGCGCGCACAGACAAACGCTCTTGCGGACAAGAGCCGGTTTGTAAGTTGATTGAAAAAAGAACGGAAAAGACGCCTGAATATCGGCAGCTTTGCGCCCGATGTGCCGCAAATAAGCGGAGGGCAGAGAGATGCGGCCGGGCGGCAATGGAAAGCCGCCCGAGACGAGCCGCAGTTTACAGTATTTGCGAATTAAAGGTACTGCTCGATGAAAGACATCAATTCGCTCTTACCCATGGCGCCGGTGTGCTGACCGACGACTTCGCCGTTCTTGTAGACGAGAACCGTCGGAATGCCGCGAATGTTGTTTTCGGTGGCGATGGCGGAGTTTTCGTCCACGTTGTACTTGGCGATCACGGCGCGGCCGTTGAACTGTTCGGCAGCGGCGTCAAGCGACGGGGCCAGCATACGGCAGGGGCCGCACCAGGGAGCCCAGAAGTCGACGAAGACGGGCTTGTCGGTCACGTTCTTCACGGTGTCCTGAAAGTTGGCATCGGTCGCGGTGAGGATGAATTCGCTCATGATTTTCTCTGATGATGAATTAAACGTGCTGCGTCAGTCTGCGTAAAAAACACACCGGGCACAGGGACTGCTTGTGTCCGGAATCGGTCGGTGATGCGCTGCAGAGAAACTCTGCGGCGAAGTACGGTGAGGTGAAATGCCTCGGTCTGAGCCGACCGAATCGGAAGCTTCGCAAACGGGCAGGCGAAACAAAAAAGAAAAACGGGCCGTCACCCTTGTGGGGTACGGATTGTCGCTCGGCAAACGTAAAGCTCGCCGATGGCGAGGGCAGCCTCTGGGGGAACTCGGGGCTCCGACAGGTGCCGTCCCTGTTCGTGGGCAATATATCAAAAATTGACGGTACCCGTGACGCTCATTTTTTAGAGAGTAACGGTAAAAAAGGAAAAAACTATCGCTACGGACGGCGGAGTCAATTACTCGATCGGAGCGGTGACTCGATAACGCGTGGAAGGTCTGGCTCCGATTTTTTCCAGCGAACCGCCTTCAATCAGCGTCGTGATTCTGAGATTGGCCGTGGTCTGCGTTACGCCTAAGAAATCTTGAATTTCCTTGCGCGATACCTCTTTTTGCGCGCATATAAAGTCAAGGAGTAGGGTGGAGTCAGTGTCGAGATGGCTGCGCAGCAGCGGACGTCTGCGCGGCAGCCTCAGTAAAAACGAGTTGCTGCGGATGATGATGAGCGACTCCGGTGGATAATCTTTGTAGGCGCTGAAGATCAGATTGAAGAGGCGTGCAAATCCGTTGCACCGGCGGCACGCAATTCTGTGGCAAGTTCGTTTCGCGGCTACTTCCAACCGACTACAATGAAGCAATTTGTGCGGCTCGGCACAGGCTGCGTCGCGGAACAAAAAATAGGGAGACAAAAAATGGCAATCCGACACTTTCTGAAGCTCGCGGACTTCACCAAAGACGAACTCAACACGATGTTGCGCCGCGCAGCGGAAATCAAAGCGCTGCAAAAGGCAGGCACGCCCTACGTTCCCTTCGGCGGCAAGGTGTTGGTGATGATCTTTGAAAAGGCAAGCACCCGTACGCGCGTCTCCTTTGAGTCAGGCTTCTATCAGTTGGGCGGCAACGTGATTCATCTCTCTAGCCAGGGATCGCAGCTAGGCCGCTCGGAATCCATCGAAGACACGGCGCGTGTGGTGAGCCGCATGTGCGATCTCGTGATGATCCGCACGTTCGGCCAGGATCGTCTGGAAGCGTTTGCCAACAATAGCCGCGTGCCCGTGATCAACGGTCTTACGGATGAATACCATCCGGTACAGATCATGACCGACATTCTTACCTTCATGGAACACAAAGGCTCCATCGAAGGCCGTACTGTTTGCTGGGTGGGCGACGCCAACAACATGAGCTACTCGTGGCTGGAAGCGGCCAAGATTCTGGGCTTTCACATTAATCTGGCGATTCCCGAAGGTTACCCGCTCGATCTTTCGCTGATCCCGGAAGGAGACGACTACTACACCGTGTTCCGCGATCCGATCGAAGCCGCCAAGGGTGCCGATTTGGTGACAACCGATGTTTGGACCTCCATGGGTTTTGAAGAAGAAAACGAAAAGCGCCGTCGCGACTTTGCCAACTATCAGGTCAACAGCGCCGTGATGGCGGCTGCCAACCCCGGTGCTCTCTTCATGCACTGCTTGCCCGCGCATCGCGGCGAAGAGGTGACGGCCGAAGTGATCGACGGCCCGCAGTCCGTTGTGTGGGACGAAGCGGAAAATCGCCTGCATGCTCAAAAGGGCATCATGGAGTTCTGCCTTAACGCTTCGAGCAAAGCCTGATGGGCAATAACCGTAAACCGACCGCTCGCCTTCAGGAAGATTCCGGTGCATCGATAGGTGCGCCGGAACTTGTTCGCTTGTCCAAGCGCATGAGCGAACTGGGACTCGCGAGTCGCCGCGAGGCGGACGCTTTTATCGAAAAGGGCTGGGTGCTGGTCGACGGCCAGGTGGCGCAGCTTGGGCAAAAAGTGGGCCCCGGCGCGCGCATCGAACTCAAGGCGCAGGCCAGCTACAGCCAAAAGCAGCAGGTGACGGTGCTTCTCAACAAACCTGTCGGTTACGTGAGCGGACAGGCTGAGGACGGCTACAAACCCGCCAAGACTTTGATCACGCCGGAAAATCGCTGGGCCGGTGACGATTCGACGCTTCGCTGGAGCAGCGCCCAATTGAGAAGCCTGGTTCCCGCAGGGCGCCTGGACATCGACTCCGTGGGCCTTCTCGTGCTTACGCAGGACGGACGCGTTGCCAAGGCCATCATCGGCGAACACAGCACGATCGAAAAAGAGTACATCGTGCGCGTTGCCGATGTGCAAACTGGTCAAGCGCCGAAATTTGCGGCGCAAACGTTGGCGCTTCTTCGTCACGGTCTGTCGCTTGACGGCAAGGCGCTGTTGCCTGCTCAAGTTGAAGTTTTAAACGACGATGAGCTTCGTTTTGTTCTGAAAGAAGGCAAGAAACGACAGATTCGCCGTATGTGTGCTGCCGTCGGCTTTAAAGTGCTGCGTCTAAAGCGCGTTCGCGTGGGTCGAGTACGTTTGGGCGCATTGCCGCCCGGCAAATGGCGTTATCTCAAAGACAACGAACGCTTCTGATTTCTAACATTTGCATTCTGCTCGTATGTTCGCGCCGGAATTCAATCCCATCGCTTTTTCGATCGGTCCCCTTGCCGTGCACTGGTACGGTCTGATGTATCTCCTAGGATTCGCCTTCTTCTGGGCGTTGGGACGGTTGCGCGCGAAGGATCCGTGGCGTCAGATGACCGCCAACGACGTGGAAGACATTCTCTTTTACGGCGTGCTCGGGGTCATTCTCGGCGGACGTTTGGGTTTTTGTCTTTTCTACCAGCCTGAGTGGTACCTGTCGCATCCCTTGGACATCTTCAAGGTGTGGCAGGGCGGTATGAGTGCGCACGGCGGCATCATCGGGTCCATCTTGGCGATCTGTGCGTTTGCCCGCATCAAGGGAAAAACTTTTTTTGAGGTGGCTGACTTTGTAGCGCCGCTTGTGCCGCTGGGCTTGATGTTCGGGCGCATCGGCAACTTCATCAACGGGGAGCTGTGGGGCAGGGCGGCCGGCTCCGACGTGCCTTGGGCCATGATTTTCAAGAACTCGGGCACGCTGGTGCCAAGGCATCCCTCGCAGCTCTATGAGGCTTTCCTGGAAGGGGCGCTTCTTTTCACCGTGCTGTGGTGGTTCTCCAGCAAGCCGCGCGTGGCCGGCGCCGTTGGCTCGCTCTTTTGCATGGGCTACGGTCTGGTACGTTTCATCGTGGAATATTTCCGCGAACCCGACAGCTATCTCGGACTGGGACTTTTCGGCCTGTCCAGAGGCCAATGGCTGAGTCTTCCTGTTTTCTTGCTTGGCCTTGTTGTTTGGATTTGGGGGCACCGCCGCAAGAGCGCCGAGAATTGATTTGTCAGGGCAGGTGCGTGAGATAAAGCGGAACAAAGAGCCGCTTGCCTTCTTTTCGCAACTGCCCAGGATGCAGCACGATTTCTGTTCCGACCTTGGACGCAAACTTCTGTGAAAAACGATCCAGAGAAGTCGTACGGTATTTGTTGCCGGACTTGACCTCGATCGGTACGACGCGAGGCTTTCCACCTGCATCGGCAAACGGCCGCACAATGAGGAAGTCGACTTCCATGCGCTCGCAGCCTTTCTTGGAACTCGTCTGCGCATAGAAAAAGAGCTTGTCGCCTTTGCTTGCTAACGTTTGTGTAACAAAATTTTCGACCAGCATGCCTTCGTTGATGGCCACGTTGCCGAGCAAAACGTTGCGGTAGAGCGCCTCGGCAGTGGTTGCACCGTTTGCCAAGGCCAAAGCGCAGAGCAAGCCCGTATCGGCCATGTAGCATTTCACGGAGGACTGAGAACGGCTCAAACTCAAGCTCACGGAAGGATCGCTCGCTGCAAAACACGGATTGGTGATGTGACTTCTCCCCTCATTGAAATGAGGGGCTTCCTGCTTCATAGCGGGTTTGGCATCCGAG
>OGNV01000039.1_pt1 | contig 127214 bp, 106 predicted proteins | sample 1573561 | NCBI WGS metagenome assembly OGNV01 (sample SAMEA2581892, study PRJEB24529) | metagenome | biome: Human gut stool | place: China | collected 2011
AGATATCCCATAACGTAAGTTAGTAAGACCCCTTGAAGACGACGAGGTAGATAGGCAGAAGGTGGAAGTGTGGTGACATATGGAGCTGATCTGTACTAATAGGTCGAGGGCTTAACCAAGAGAAAAGGTTAAGACGGTTTGGATAGAACAAAGAGAGTTATTCTTAAGAGTAATCGGATGAAAAAGTATTTGTAAAGACAGATACGATATGATATATTTAATATGCAGTTTTGAAGGAACAATCCTTCTCCTTAAAGATAGGGGATTGGTCAAATGGTATGATAGGGGTCTCCAAAACCTTTGGTGGGAGTTCGATTCTCTCATCCCCTGCTGTTTAAAGGATTTAAGTTGAATTTCAGCTTGAATCCTTTTTTTGCATTTAAAAACTTTAATTATAAAGCTAATTAAGCGAAATAAAATAATGATGAGGAGATAATCATGAATGAAACTAAATATGAGCATATAGTACACCCATTTCCACCTCTGTATAACAGTGAATCAAGAATACTTATACTTGGAAGCCTGCCTTCAGTTAAGTCAAGAGAGCAGATGTTTTTTTATGGACATCCGCAGAACAGATTCTGGAAAATGATTAGCGGAGTATTCAAAGAGGCAGTTCCGCAGACGATAGAAGAAAAGAAGGCATTTATGTTAAAGCATAATATTGCTTTGTGGGATACGATATACAGCTGCGACATAATTGGTTCTAGTGACAGCAGTATTAAGAATGTTGAGCCAACGGATTTGAAGAGTATTGTAGATAATTCTAAGATTGAAAAAGTAATATGTAATGGAAAAACATCAGGAAAATACTATGAAAAATATCAGATGAAATATCTGGGGATTAAACCAGACATTCTTCCATCAACAAGTCCTGCAAATGCTACATATTCATTGGGGGAACTTGTTGAGATATGGAAGAAGTCTATAATATATTAGATTTTAACTTATTTTTCAGGTTTAACAACATTAAGAGGCATCATAAGATGATCTATAAGGATACTATAAGCTTTATCACCATTACCAGCTTTGAGATAATCAAAATATTTCTTGTGTTCATCTAATGTACCAGTTATACGTCCATCAACCTCAAGAGCTGACTGAGAAGTAAGTTTTATTAGATACATAAGTCTTTGAAAAATGTGATTGACCTCATCATTGTTTATGTATTTTACCAAGAGCAGATGAAACTGATGATCATAACTGATGAAATCCTCATAATTGTCATTATCTGGATGATCTTCAATAGTTTTATATTGCAGGTCAAGAATATTGCCAAGTTCTCTGATAGTTTTCTGACCTCTTGCAGTATTGATATCATTTGCAAGACAATGGGTACAGAAACCTTCTATGGCACATCTTATCTGAATAGTTTCTTTCATGTCCTTCTGATTAAGTTGTCTGATACGAAAACCTTTGCTTGGTATAACATCTATATATCCGTCCTGGCTTAAGCACTGTAGTGCTTCACGCATAGGAGTTCTTGATATTCCAAGTTCTTTTGATAATTTAGTTTCTGAATACAGACTGTTTACATCAAGTCTGTTGGTAAGAATTAAATCTTTAATATAATTATAAGCTTCCTGCTGAAGTGATGACATAAGCTGCATGATGTTAAATTCCCTTCAAATACATTTTTATGAATAAAATAATAAACAAAAAAATACAATTGGTCAATAATTAATTAAAAATATGTATACCGGTATACTGGATTTGTAGAAAATGTACAATGATATTGTGAAAAGTTTGACTAATTTTAATAATTGATTCTTAACCGGTATACTGGTATACTGCAATCAACAAGAAAACAATAAATCATTTTTCAGGAGGAAAAAGAATGAACACAACATTTGAATTAGGAAATTTAAAAGTAATTGATTTAACAAAGCCACTTGATCCAAAGACTGAATCAAGAAGATGTCACCTTATCAGATACAACACAGGTGGTCCAATTCCTGATTTCCATACAGCAATGGATCTTACGAGCCACCTTGGAACACATTGTGAGTGTCCTTATCATCATGATGATAACTGGCCATCAGTTGCTGAACTTCCACTTACAACATTTATGGGAAGAGCAATCTATGTTGATTTCAAGGATACATTACCTCATAGAAAGCACATAAGTGCAGCAGACCTTGACAAAGCAACAGAAGGATGGGTAAAAGAAGGTGATATTCTTATCATTGATTCTTCTTACAAGATTGACCCATTTACTCCAGATACTAATACAGACAAGGATCAGAGATTACTTGTTAACGGTGAGACAGCACAGTGGTGTGTAGATCACAAGATTAAATGTGTTGGTTTCGGTGACGGAGTTTCAATTGAAAACTGCAACGAAGATGTTAAGCCATTCCATGATATCTGTATGGCAGAGAACATTGTATTCCTTGAAGTATTAAAGAACTTAGACAAGCTTACACAGGATACATTCTTCATGTCATATTCACCACTTCCAATTTACGGACTTGATTCTTGTCCTATCCGTGCTTATGCTATTGAGGGACTTGCTGAATTTGCAAGATAATTAGTTAGAATAATAAGGAGATACAGTTATGAAGATTGCAGTTCTTGGTGCAGGAGCCATGGGTTCAATATATGGAGGACATCTTTCATTACACAATGATGTCTATATGATTGATAAGAAGCAGGAAATTGTTGATAAAATCAATGCTGACGGACTTAAGCTTTTTGAGAATGATAAAGATGTAATTTACAGACCTGAGGCAATGACAGACAGTGCTAATCTTGGAGAAGTTGACCTTGTAATACTTTTTGTTAAAGCACTTTTTTCTAAAGCAGCACTTGAAGAAAACAGACATATTATAGGAGAACATACATATGTAATGACTCTTCAGAACGGAGCAGGTCATGAGGATATTCTTTCAGAGTTTGTTCCTAAGGAAAGAATTATCATAGGTACAACAGAGGATAACGGAGCAGTTCTTGATTTCGGCTATGTAAGAAGAGGCGGAAAAGGAAAGACTAATATCGGAATGCTCGTACCTGACAGCAACGGAATGCTTGGAATGATTAAGAAAAGCTTTGATTCATGTGGATTTGATACACATATTTATGATAATATCCAGCAGCTTATATGGAATAAGCTCTTTACAAATGTGTCTCTTTCAGCTCTTACAGGGGTTCTTCAGGTTCCAATCGGTTTTATTGCAGCAGATGAATATGCATGGAGCATGACTGTAACTCTTATTAAAGAAGCACTGGCAGTTGCCAAAGCTTTAGGACTTGAGTTTGATGAGCAGGAAATTATTGAAAGAGTAAGAAATACTTCTATTAGTTCACCAGAAGGAAAGACTTCTATATATGCAGACCTCAAGGCAGGAAGACGCACAGAGGTTAATACAATAAGTGGAGCTGTTGTAAGAGCCGGAGAAAAGACCGGAGTAGATGTTCCAACACATAGAATGATTGTCAATATGGTTCATGCTATGGAAGACAGAGACAGAAAGGAGACGAAATAATGATATTTTCATCTATTAATTCAAAGGATGATTTTAGCAGTTATCCAAAGGCAGTACAGAGAGCAATTAAGTATTTGAAGGAAAATGATTTTGTTAATATGGAACCGGGAGTTTATGAACTTGAAGGAAAGCTTATGTACGCGCAGGTATTTGATGCAGAGACTGGTTCTGTAAATGAGAAAAGACCAGAGGTTCATGAGAAGTACCTTGATGTACAGTTCTTAGCTTCAGGTAGAGAAAAGTTAGGATTTACTCCTGATACTGGCAATTATGAGATTGATGAAAAATTTGATGAAAGAGATCTTATTTTCTACAAATCAGTAGAGAATGAAGGCTTTATTACATCAACACCAGGATGCTTCTGTGTATTCTTCCCAACAGATGTTCACAGACCAGCATGTGCTGATGGAGAGCCTATGACAGTAAGAAAAGTAGTAGTTAAGGTAAGTACTGAATTATTGAAATAATTTCAGGGAGGTTTTTATGGGTAAAAAGTTTATTGCATTATTTTTATGCATGAGTTTATTAGTCTGTTCTGCATTAACGGGGTGTAGCACTAACACTACAGCAGATGGACATGAAGTTAAGATTATAAGAGTTGCATTCAATCAGAATGAGGATCACCCTCAGTATAAGGCAATGAGAGAACTTGGAGATAAGTTCGAAGAAGCAACTAACGGAAGATATAAGATGGTTATTTATCCTAACGGTGTGTTAGGAGAACAGGGGTCTATGGCAGAGTTTATAAGAACCGGAGCACTTGATATGGCTATTGTTCCATGTTCAGTTCCAGAAGGATACGATTCGGATTTTGCTATCGTAGGCGCACCTTATCTTTATGATGATATGGATCATTTAAGAAGAACTACATTATCAGGTGCATTTGATGAGCTTTTCAAGTCAACAAGAAAGTTTAATTTCGAAGTTCTTACTGTATATACAGCAGGTGAGAGAAATATTTATGCAAACAAGCCAATCAATACACCAGATGACCTTAAAGGTATGATTGTACGAGTTAACGATTCAACAACATATCTTAACATGGTTAAGTATATGGGTGGTGTGGGTACAGCAATGTCTCAGTCAGAGGTATATACAGCACTTCAGCAGGGCGTTATCGATGCCGGTGAGAACAGTGAGAGAGTATACACAGACTTTAAGCATTACGAAGTTGCAAAGTATTATTCATACACAAAGCATATTGTTCATCCTGATGTAGTTATAGCAAGTACTAACTTCCTTGACAGTATGTCAGCTGCTGATAAGGAAATATTTGACAAGCTTGTTGCAGATTCAACAGATTATGAATTTGATGCATTTGCAGAATCAGTACAGGAAGCAAAGAAGGATGCTGAAGCGAACGGTGCAATCTTTGTGTATTCTGATACAGAATTATTCAGAGAAAAATGCCAGCCACTTCTTGACAGTATTTCAGGACAGTCAGAGGTTACCAAGAAAATATACGATAAAGTACAGGCTTTAAGAGAGGAGAAATAATATGACAGCAGCTAAAAAAGTATTAGACAAGATTACATCATATTCAAGTGTTGTAATATTTATTGCAATGGTACTTATGGTAACATATCAGGTCATAGCAAGATATTTCTTCAAAAGCCCAAGCAGCGTTACTGAAGTACTCACAAGATACTGTTTCGTATGGCTGATTATAATATCAGCAACATATATGTTCGGACAGAGAGAGCATATTAATATATCAGTTATCAAGGATAAGTTACCTAAAACACCTAAGATGATAGTCAGCATAATTATTGAGCTTGTTACAATCTGCTTTGCTGGACTTGTAATGGTATATGGTGGTTTTACAATCACAAAAATGAATCTTGTACAGTTAGATACAATTCTTCATATTCCAACAGGTGTCATATATTCAATTATTCCAATATGTGGTGTGATTATAATCTTCTACAGCATCTATAATATTGGACTTGAACTCAAAGCAAATAAGCAATAATTATGAGGAGGACTTTCGCATGAGTATAGCATTACAGGTAGCCTTAGTAATGGTTACAATATTAGTTATATTGCTGATAATCGGCGCTCCTATCGGTGTAGCAATCGGTCTTTCATCAGCAGTTTCAATGATATGCATGATTCCGGCAAATGTTTCTTTTGCAACTTCAGCACAGAGAATATTCGCGGGTTCGAATTCATTTTCACTTATAGCCATTCCGTTCTTTATCCTTGCAGGTAATATAATGAACAATGGCGGTATCGCAACAAGACTTGTTAATTGTGCCAAGGTTATAGCCGGTAGAATGCCGGGAGCACTTGCACAGTCAAATGTAGTTGCTAACATGTTATTTGGAGCCATCAGTGGTTCAGGTGCAGCTGCAGCTGCAGCTATGGGAAGCACAATCGGACCATTAGAGGATAAGGAAGGTTATGATAAGAACTACAGCGTAGCCGTAAATACAGCTTCAGCTCCAGTTGGAATGCTTATTCCACCAAGTAATACAATGATTGTATATTCAAGTATCGCAGGTAGTGTTTCTATCGCAGCACTTTTCATGGCTGGTTATATTCCAGGCCTTCTCTGGGGTGCAGCAGTTATGGTTCTTGCAGGTATCATGGCTAAGAGACGTGGATATCAGGCAGAAGAAAGAGTAACATTAAAGATAGCTTTAAAGACATTCTGGCAGGCAATCCCAAGCCTTTTACTTATCGTAATCGTAATCGGCGGTATTCTTGCAGGTGTGTTCACAGCTACAGAGGGTTCAGCAATCGCTGTAGTATATGCAACAGTTCTTTCACTTATTTATAAGTCATTTAAGTTAAAGGACATTCCAAGAATTGTTCTTGAGTCAGCAAAGACAACAGGTATCATTACATTTATGATTGGTCTTTCATCTATCATGTCATGGGCTATGGCTTTCACAGAAATCCCTGATATGATTGCAACAGCAATCCTTGGTCTTACAGACAACAAGATACTTATTCTTCTTTTAATAAATGTGCTGTTACTTGTAGTAGGAACATTTATGGATGTAACACCGGCAATTCTTATCTTTACACCTATTTTACTTCCTATATGTACAGCATTTGGCATGAGCCCAATACAGTTTGGTATTCTGCTCTGCTTCAACTTATCAATCGGAACAATTACTCCTCCGGTTGGAACAATCCTGTTCACAGCGTGCAGGGTTGGCGGAACTACTATTGAGAGTGTTATTAAGACATTGTTACCATACTTTGCAGTCATTCTCATAGCATTATTACTGGTTACATACATCCCTGCGATTTCTATGTTCTTACCTAAGATTCTGGGATTGGTGTAATAAATATCTTTTTTCCTAATATAATGTGCACATAGGAAAAGTAAGCGTCTGCAGAGCAGACATTTACTTTTCCTGTGCCATTAACGAACGAACGGCCATGCGAAGCAGGGCGAAAGAGTGCGAAAGCACGGGTTCGTGAGTGTACGTTAAAAAATGAATAAATTATAATAAGAAAGGCGCGGACTGATCTTAGTGGTGGTCCGCGTCTTTTGATTTGCCAATAAATAAATACTATGATATCATTAATTATTATGTGGAAAAGGAATGATTAATATGGAAAATGTTGTTATAAGAAACATGAAAGAAGAGGATTCAGCTGAAGTCCTTGAGATGATGAAGGTGTTTTATGCATCACCGGCACTGCTTTCAGATCCTTCAGAGGAAGTAATGAAAAGGGATATAGAGGACTGTCTTGGGGATAATCCATTTATAGAGTGCTTTGTGTTTGAAGATGGCACAGGTGTTATCATGGGTTATTCAATGGTTGCACACAGTTATTCTACTGAATGTGGTGGTAATTGTGTGTGGGTTGAAGATATATATATTAAGCCGGATTACAGAGGAAAGAGTATAGCAGGAGTGTTCTTTGAACATCTTGATAATATGTATGGAAAAGAAGCTGTCAGGTTCAGACTTGAGGTTGAAGAGGAGAATGAAAGGGCAGTGAAAGCATATAAGAAGGCTGGATTTGAGAAGCTTGGTTATGTGCAGATGGCTAAGGATTATTAATTGGAGTTGATATGAATAATAGTTATAATGAAAGAAGCATGAAGATAATTGACCTTAAGAAAACTATCTTAGAGGACAATGACGCTGATGCTGACAGATTAAGAGAAGAGTTAAAGAAGAAAAATGTATTCTATATGAATGTCATGTCAAGTCCCGGTTCGGGTAAGACTACAACTATTGTTGGTACAATTGAAAGACTTAGGAAACATTTTAATATAGGTGTAATGGAAGCAGACATTGATTCGGATGTTGATGCACTTACTGTTGCTAAGGCAGGAGTGTCAGCAGTACAGCTGCACACAGGCGGAATGTGTCATCTTGATGCTGATATGTCAAGACAGGGAATGGCTGCGTTAGAAGCTGAAGCAGATAATACACTTGATTTTATTATACTCGAGAACGTTGGTAATCTTGTGTGTCCGGCTGAGTTTGATACAGGCGCATGTCTTAATGTGGCAATTCTTTCAGTTCCGGAAGGAGATGATAAACCGCTTAAGTATCCGCTTATGTTTGAGAAGTGTCAGGTTGTGATTATTAATAAGATTGATTCCATGCCGGCATTTGATTTTGATATGGATAGGGTTAAGGATAATATTGCAATGAGAAATCCGGAAGCAGTAGTTTTCCCTATTTCTGCAAGAACAGGAGAAGGAATGGATGCATGGTGCGAATGGCTAAAAGACAATGCAGCACAATATTTAGGAGAGAACCAGAATGGGTAATGTAAGAGTAATTGATGTACATCAGAGTGTTTATGCCGTTAATAATGAGATAGCTGCTAAGACAAGGGCAAGGCTTAAGGAAGAGAAAACATTTATGGTTAATCTTATGTCAAGTCCGGGAGCAGGTAAGACTACAACTCTGATAAGAACAGCTAATATGTTAGGAGACAGATATCGTATAGGTGTAATGGAAGCAGATATTGATTCTTCTGTTGATGCTGAGAAGATGGCGGCAGCAGGGGTTACTTCAATTCAGGTGCATACAGGCGGAGAGTGTGCGATGGACGCTCATATGACCATGCAGGCACTTGATGAATTTGACACAGAGAGGCTTGACCTTCTTGTTATGGAGAATGTTGGAAATCTTGTATGTCCGGCAGAGACAGATACAGGAGCATCGCGTAATGTCGTTATTCTTTCGTATCCTGAGGGTGATGATAAGCCACTTAAATATCCTCTTATGTTCGAGGTGTGTCATGTAGTTCTTATCAATAAAATAGATACTAAAGAGTATTTTGATTTTGATGACAAAGCAGTTGTTGAAAGAATTCACGAAAGAAATCCATTGGCAAAGGTATTTTTCGTATCAGCTAAGACTGGCGAAGGCTTTGAAGAATGGATAAGCTGGCTTGACAATAATATTAAGGAATGGATTGGAGGTACAGTCTGATGGTGGACAGTCGTAATTTTAAAAAACAGAATCAGAAAGGACAGGGATTAAAGAAGCATAAGTGGATTCCGCTTGTTGTTATCGTAGTGCTTGCACTTGTACTTATTCTTATACAGTATTTTATGATTGATATACTTATGGCAGTCAACACAAAATAGTTCATATATTCATGAATTTGGAAAGATTTAATAATCCCCAGCCCTGCAGATTATCTGGCAGGGCTTTTTTAGTACAGCATGAATGGAGCCTTTTCTTTATCTCTTTAGGAGACATGTCTTTTTTTATCAGAACATCTGCAATTGCACCTGAAACAACCGGGGCAGACATGGAAGTTCCACTTTTTACAGAATATCCGCTAACGGAATTATTGCACGACCTGATATATGAACCATTTACAATAAGCTCTGGTTTTACTATACATTCACTGGTTGGACCTCTTCCTGAATAGAAATCTTTGCCATCCGGGGAACCGACTGTGATAATTTTTTTGCAGGTTCCGGGGATTGCAACAGTCTGTCGTCCAGGCCCTTCATTTCCAGCGGCTGCGACAACAATTATATTATTGTCCCAAAGCTTTTCAATTGCTTTTTCAAGAGCAATGAGATTTTCCTTTTCGCCAAATGTGGTTGCACCGAAGGATATATTGACAACTCTTATATTCAAATCTTTCTGATGGGAGATTATCCAGCCAGCAGCATCTAAAACATTTTCTATCCTGCCATTACCAAGTCTGTCTAATACCTTGATTCCGGCAAGGCAGGCAGAAGGACAGATGCCTCTTATTCTGCCGTGGCTTGCATAACCGCTGCCAGCGATAATTCCACTTACATGGGTGCCATGTCCACAGTCGTCATAAGCATTTTTTCTGCCATTGACAAAGTCCTTGAAAGCTACTATACGGTTTTTGAAATCTATATGAGGATATATTCCTGAATCTATTACAGCAACAGTGATTAATTTATTCATAATAATTATTTTCAGAACATAATATATATATTTTAGTATATTCAGATTAGGTGGTTTAGTGCGGTTATATTACAGGGATTAGATGTGACTGATTATTCATTTACTTTCTTATAAATAATTGATATAATTTAAATATAAAAATTATGGAGGTACTTTAATGAAACAGTTAAATGAAAAAGTTGCTATTGTAACAGGAGCAGGCCAGGGAATAGGTAAAGGAATTGCTCTTTGTCTTGCAAAAAGAGGGGTTAAGGTTATTGCAACGGGACGTAGAGTAGAGCCAATTGAGCAGACAATTGCAGAAATTAAGGAATTAGGAGGAGAAGGCTTCGCCATGACATGTGATTCAGCAGACAGAGCAAGAGTTGAAGAGGTTGTTAAGGCTGCTGCAGAAAAGTATGGAACAGTTGATGTTGTAGTAAATAACGCACAGGCTATTGTTCCTTCTGCTCCAGTTGAAGAAACTTCTTATGATAATATGCTTAAGGCATGGCAGAGTGGTGTAATTGGTTCGCTTAACTATATGCAGGCTGCATTCCCTTATATGAAGGAACAGCATGAAGGAAGAATTATTAACTTCGCTTCTGCAACAGGTATGTTTGGTATTGCAGGACAGTTAGCTTATGGTTCTAACAAGGAAGCATTAAGAGGTATGACTAAGATTGCAGCTAAGGAATGGGGACAGTATGGTATATGTGTCAATATCGTTCTTCCAGGAGCGGAATCACCAGCAGCTAAGGCATGGGCTGAGAAATTTCCAGAGGAATATGCGAAGCAGGTTAACCTTAATCCTATGAAGCGTTTTGGTGATCCAGAGACAGATATTGCTCCAGTCATTGCATTTTTAGCAGGTCCGGATTCATGCTATTTTTCAGGACAGAGTGTGATTGTTGATGGTGCTAATTCTATAATGCCATAATGACTATATATATATTGAAATAATTTGCTTTTTGGCGGTTCATGGAATATAATATTTACATCAATAATAATCGTGTATGAGAGGTTTATGTTATGGATAATAAGAGAATTGTAGTTGCCTTAGGAAGAAATGCATTTGGAGAAACATTTCCAGAGCAGCAGCAGAATGTTAAGAAAGCAGCAGTGGCAATAGCTGATCTTGTAGAAGCTAAGTATCAGGTTGTTATTACACACAGTAATGGACCACAGGTTGGTATGATTCAGACAGCAATGACTGAGTTTGCAAGACTTGAGCCTGATGACAGAACAGTTGCTCCTATGTCTGTATGCGGAGCCATGAGTGAAGGTTATATTGGATATGATCTTCAGAATGCCATAAGAGAAGAGCTTATTAACAGAGGAATATATAAGACAGTTTCAACTATTATTACTCAGGTAAGAGTTGATCCTTTTGATATTGCTTTCAGTGAACCATCTAAGGTTATTGGTAGATATATGTCTAAAGAAGAAGCTGATGCTGAAGAAGAGAAGGGAAATTATGTAGTTGAAGAAGAGCCAGGTAAGTTCAGAAGAATAATTGCTTCACCTATGCCTATTGATATATATGAGATTGATGCTGTCAAGGCATTACTTGATGCAGATCAGGTTGTTATTGCAGCGGGTGGTGGCGGAATTCCTGTATTACAGCAGGGCTCACATCTTAAGGGCGCAAGTGCTATTATTGAAAAGGATTATACAGCTGCCAAGTTAGCAGAGCTTGTTGGAGCAGGAACATTACTTTTCCTTACAGCATATGACAAGCTTACTATAGGAAAGGGTACACCAGAGGAGAAGGTATTTGATACAGTTTCTGCAACAGATCTTCATCAGTATATTAAGGATGGTCACTTCCCGGCAGTTACAACTTTCCCTAAGGTTGACGCATCTATCAGATTCGTAACAGCAGATAAGGAAAGAAAGGCTGTTATTGCTAATCTTGAGAAAGCTAAGGAAGGTCTTGCTGGAAAGACTGGAACAACAATTACAGCGTAATATTTTACTCATAATATTAAATGAGGCACGGACATTCATGTCCGTGCCTTATTTGATATTATAAGTTTAAGTATTAAGCAGCTTCTTTAACTCCGTTGCCGAAGAAATCTTCATACCATACAAGGAACATGTAAATTGTCCATATCTTACGTGAATTATCGGCTTTACCTTCTTTGTGGTCATCAAGATATTTAACAATCTCATCAGTGTTAAAATACTTCTCAGCAGCTTCACTTGTGAAAGCCTTCTTAATCATATTGTAGTACTTCTCATCCTTGAGCCAGATTCTGATAGGAACAGGGAATCCAAGCTTTTTCTTCTCAGCAACCATGTCTGGAAGATGTCTGTGGGCAGCCTGTCTCATGGCATACTTGGTATTGCTCTTGTTAACCTTGTATTTAGTTGGAATAGTACGGGCAACATTGAACACTTCCTTATCAAGGAAAGGAACTCTTACCTCAAGAGAATGAGCCATACTCATCTTGTCAGCCTTAAGTAAGATATCGCCAATCAGCCAGAAATTGATATCAATATATTGCATCTTAGTAACATCATCCTTATCAGCAACCTTATCATAGAAAGGCTTTGTAAGTTCCTTATGGTCATACTTGCCGGTAGGATTCTTTAATATCCTGGCACGCTCTTTTTCATTGAACATGAAAGCATTACCTATGAATCTTTCTTCAACTGTCTTGCTTGCTCTGTTCAAGAAGCTTTTTCCCTTGAATTTGAATGGGATAGCGTTGGCAATATTGGCAAGTCCTTTTCTTAAGCCCTTAGGGAGCTTCTGAAATTCTGCAAGGTCAAGTGGTTCTCTGTAAATGTTATATCCACCGAAGAACTCGTCAGCACCTTCACCTGACATGGCAACCTTTACATGCTTGGCTGCTGTCTGGCTTACAAAGTAAAGTGCAATGGCAGCAGGGTCAGCTAAAGGCTCGTCCATATGATATTGGATTTTAGGAATTGCAGCCCAGTATTCTTCACTTGAAACAAGCTTTGAATAATTGTCAATCTTAATCTTGTCAGATAAAGCTTTGGCATAGTCAATCTCGTTGTATTTTTCATAATCAAATCCAACAGTAAATGTTTTATCACCGTTAAATGTAGCAGCAACATAGCTTGAATCAACACCACTTGAGAGGAATGAGCCAACTTCAACATCACTGATCTTATGGTGTTCAACTGAATCATGCATAACATCGTCGATTTCATCAACAAATTCATCTAAAGACTTGCTCTCATCAGCATCAAATGTTGGCTCCCAGTATCTTTCAATTTTAAGCTCGCCTTTGTGGAATGTAAAGCAGTGACCAGGCATCAACTTGAAAATACCTTTAAAAAATGTTTCATCAAGTACTGAGTACTGGAATGTGAGATAATTCTCAAGTGCAACAGGATTAACCTCTTTCTTATAAGCAGGATGCTCTAAGATACTTTTAATCTCTGAACCATATATCATGTTGCCGTCTGCAACTGTGTAGTAGAAAGGCTTGATTCCGAAGAAGTCTCTTGCTCCAAAAAGAGTTTCTTTTTCACTGTCCCAGATTACGAATGCAAACATTCCACGAAGCTTGTTAAGCATGTCCTTGCCATACTCCTCGTATGAGTGAATGAGAACTTCAGTATCTGAATTGTTAGCAAATACATGACCTTTCTCAATAAGGTCTTTTCTTAAATCCTGATAGTTATATATCTCACCGTTAAATGTTATTACTATCTTCTTATTTTCGTTAAACATAGGCTGGCTTCCGTTATCAAGGTCAATGATAGAAAGTCTTCTAAAACCCATGTATGCTTTATCATCAATGTATTTACCAGCACTGTCAGGGCCTCTGTGAATAATTTTGTTCATCATGCGTTCAAGAACAGCATCACCATCAGCCAAGTATCCAGTAAAACCTGCGAATCCACACATGTATCTGTACCTCCATAATTATGACTGCACAATCTGTGCATTGTTAAATGTAGTGTGTAAAAATTACTTATGAATTATAACAAAGTAATCAGGCTAATACAAGTCAGTTTCTGTTTACAAAATATTTGAAATAAATTATAATAATTAATCAAGTAAGAAAAAGAAAGAGAGGTTCTTTATATTATGGACAAAATTAAGATGACAACTCCACTTGTAGAGATGGACGGAGATGAGATGACAAGAGTATTGTGGAAGCTTATCAAGGACGAGCTGCTCACTCCTTTTATTGATCTTAACACAGAATATTATGATTTAGGTCTTGTACATAGAAATGAGACTAATGATCAGGTGACTATAGATTCAGCAGAAGCTACTAAGAAGTATGGTGTTGCAGTAAAGTGTGCAACAATTACGCCTAATGCAGCAAGAATGACAGAATATAACCTTAAAGAGATGTATAAGAGCCCTAATGGAACAATAAGAGCCATGCTTGATGGTACAGTATTCAGAGCTCCTATTATCGTTAAGGGTATTGAGCCATATGTTAAGACATGGAAGAAGCCTATCACAATTGCAAGACATGCGTATGGTGATGTGTATAAGGCATCTGAGATGAAGGTTTCTGAGGCTGGTAAGGCAGAGCTTGTATTTACTAATGAGGCTGGTGAAGAGACAAGAGAGCTTATTCATAACTTTAAGGGCGCAGGAGTTCTTCAGGGAATGCATAATCTCAACGATTCTATCGAGAGCTTTGCAAGAAGCTGCTTTAATTTTGCGCTTGAGACAAAGCAGGATCTCTGGTTTGCAACTAAGGATACAATCTCTAAAAAGTATGACCATACATTTAAGGACATATTTCAGGAGATATTCGATGCTGAATATAAGGATAAGTTTGAAGAAGCTGGCATAACATACTTCTATACTCTTATAGATGATGCAGTAGCAAGAGTTATCCGTTCAGAGGGTGGATATATCTGGGCTTGCAAGAACTATGATGGAGATGTTATGAGTGATATGGTAGCCACAGCATTTGGTTCACTTTCAATGATGACTTCTGTTCTTGTATCACCTAATGGATACTATGAGTATGAAGCTGCACACGGAACAGTACAGAGACATTATTATAAGCATCTTAAGGGTGAAGAAACATCTACTAACCCTATTGCTACTATATTCGCATGGACAGGCGCTTTAAGAAAAAGAGGAGAGCTGGATAATATTCCTGAGCTTGGAAAATTTGCTGATACTCTTGAGCGTGCATGCATTAAGACTATTGAAGATGGAAAGATGACAAAGGATCTTGCACTTATTACAACAATGGAGAATCCTGTAACACTTAATACACAGGATTTCATCAGTGCAATAAGAAAGACTCTTGAGGAGCTCCTTTAATTAAGGGGAGAATTTTCCATTTAATGATGGAGGGTACATTATGTCACATATAATGGGTATAACATTTAGAAGTATGAATATAAGCCAGCTTGTTATATGGTTTTTTATATACAGCTTTCTTGGATGGTGTATGGAATGTGTGGTTATCAGAAAGCAGCTTGGTTACTGGGAAAACAGGGGCTTTGCCAAGCTGCCGTTCTGTGTAATATATGGTTTCGGGACACTGATTGCTTTTAATATTTTTAAGCCAATAGAGCATAATTATATTGCACTATATATTTTTGGATGTATATGTGCTACAGCATTTGAGTACCTTACAGCACAGGTTATGTTAAAACTGTTTGGTGAAGTGTGGTGGAATTATGATCATCTTAAGTTTAATTACAAAGGCATCATATGCTTACAGTCAACACTTGCCTGGGGGTTTGTTGCCGTATTTATATTCGGATTTTTGAATAAATTTGTGGAGCGTTTTGTATTCTCAATCGATTGCAGGATTGCAAGTGTTATGGCAATGATTCTTGTCTTTTCATATACTGCGGATTTTATGCAGAGTTTTTCGGAAAGTCTTAATATGCAGAATATGGATATCAGAGCGGAGATGAGAAAGTTTATTAAGATGTTTCACAGATAATCAGCATCTTATTGACAATTGATTCGGGGATAATTATATGATTTTTAAAAAGTTACGAAACAATTTTAGTCTTTTAATTGACAGCAGCAGGCATGTATGGACATTTGAACTGGCATACAAGCTTGTTGCTTTTGCTGTTATATTCCCTATTGTTTTATTTGCAATTAATTTTCTTATGAAGATAGCAGGAGTGAACTATCTTACTAATGAATATATTCAGAGAGCAATGACTCACCCTGTAGTCATATTTGCAATTTTTCTTGCTATGGGTATATTTGTATTCTATTGCACTTATGAGATGACATATCTTTCAGTCTGTTTTGAGACAAAGAGAACATCATGTAATGCATCTGTCGTTGATATATTATATAATTCTTATAAAGTATTTAAAAATGTTTTTAAGCCAAGGCATGTTGGTCTGAGTATATTTTACTTCATATCAATTCTGGCTTCTAATGTAACTGTATGGTTTAATGTCTTATACAGTGAGACTAATACTAACTTAATTAAAATGTATCTCATTAGGAATCACTGGTATATTAAGGCTGAAGTTATCTTTGTGTTTGTCATTATATACGCAATTGTAATTCCTGGAATATATGCAATGAATATATGCATGATGGAAGGACTGGGGTTTAGGGAAGCATATAAGAAAAGTGCCCGTATGGTTAAGAAGCATCCGCTGGGAACAATATCAGCACTTATTGTGTATAATCTGGTTATGCTTACAATTATTGGAATAACTTATGTGCTTATATCAGTATTTCTTGTTGCAGGTGTTAAGATTCTTAATATGGCGTATCTTGGTAATGCTATATTTCTGTCTGCATTAAGGACAGAAAGACTAATTATAAAATGTATTCTTGTATGTGTAGCAATACCACTGTCTTTTTCGGCTATTTCACATATGTATTACAAATATACTGATTTAGATGATATTACGTTTGAGTTCACAGATATACAGGAAGGTCCTGCAAAAAGAAGAAGGATAATATATAGTATTGTTATAACTGCTGCTGTTGTTGCAGATGCATTTTATCTCATAATGACATTTAATAATAATCCATTTGAAAACGTAGCTATCTTTCATGAGACTAAGGTTATGGCTCACAGGGGGGCTTCAAAAGAGACACCTGAGAATACGATGGCAGCATTCCAGAAAGCTATAGATGATATGGCAGATTATATTGAACTTGATGTGCAGCTTACAAGTGATGGAGAAGTCATAGTGATGCATGATTCTAATGCATATCGTACAACAGGTGTGGATGAAAATATTGCAAATATGACATATAAAGAGGTTCGAAGACTGGATGCCGGTTCATGGTATTCAGAACAATATAAAGGGGAAAAAGTTCCAAGTTTAAGGGAAGTACTTGAACTTACGCAGGGAAAGATTAAACTTAATATTGAATTAAAACCGGCTGGTAATGGGGATGAACTTGCGAAGAAAACAGCAGCTCTCATTGAAAAATATAATATGACAGCGGATTGTGTAGTAACCTCATTCAGCAAATCAGCTTTACTGGCTGTTAAATCATACAATGAAAATGTTAAGGTTGGATATATTTTATCAGCTGCATATGGGGATTTTTATGATATGAGTAATATAGATTTCTTCAGTGTTAATGCAGCGTATTTATCAAAGAGAACTATTGATGCAATTCATAATTCAGGTAAGCAGGTCTATGCGTGGACAGTTAATAATAAAGATTCTATCAAGAACCTGACTAACAAAGGCGTTGACGGCGTTATCACAGATAATCCGGTTCTTGCAAGGGAAACAATATATTCAAGAGATACATCAGAAACTATTGTTAACATGATAAGGTATGTGTTTAATCAGTAGAATGGGGGCATATGTATGGAAAGAGGAATAGGAACTTCAAGAGGAATTGGAATAGGACATGTTCTTATTGTTTATAATGCCAGTGCTGTTGTAAACAGGGGAACGCATTATAACGCAGAAGAAGAGAAGAAAAGATTCTTTGAGGCAAGAAAAACATTTATAGAGCAGACGGAAGAATTATTATCTGAACTGGAGAAAAAACTTGGTGAGTCTGACAAGGATGCACTGGTGCTTAAGAATCAGATATATCTTGCAAGAGATATAACAACAGAGAATGAAGTCGTTGCTGCAATTGATAATAGTCACATATGTGCAGAAGCAGCTTTTGATGATGTGTGTAATAAGCTGATTCAATTGTTTTCTTCAATGGATAATCCTGATATGCAGCAACGTGTTACTGATATTCAGGATATGAGAGAAAGAATGATACAGATATTGCAGGGAACGAAAGCGTTTGACCTTACTAATCTTCCAGATAATACTGTTATTGTTGCAGATGAGATTAAGCCATCTATGACAGCTTCCATGGACATAGCACATGTTGCAGGTATTGTTGCAGAAAAAGGCGGCGATACGGCACATGCTTCAATTCTTGCAAGAGCACTTGAGATTCCGGCAGTACTTAGTGTGAAGGGAATACTTCAGAAAGTAAAAAATGGAGATTCTATAATAATAGACGGAGCTTATGGAGAAGTTTTTATTAATCCAACACAGCGTACATTTTCTATATATGAAAAGAAAAAGAAGAAATATGAAGAACACATTGAGGAATTGAAGACATTTATTAATAAAAGCACAGAGACAGCTGATGGAAAAAAGGTTATGCTTGCTGCCAATATTGGTGGAGCTGATGAAGCAGCTAAGGCTGTTAAGGCTGGAGCTGAAGGTGTGGGACTTTTCAGGACTGAGTTTCTTTTTCTTAATAAGAATGCGCTGCCGACAGAGGAAGAACAGTTTGAGGAATATAAGAAGGCGGCAGTGCTGACAAAAGGTATGCCGCTTACAATAAGAACACTTGATATTGGTGGAGATAAGGATATTCCGTACATGGGACTTACGAAAGAAACCAATCCTTTTTTAGGATACCGTGCAATAAGATTCTGCCTTGACAGAGTTGATATATTCACAACACAACTCCGTGCGATATTAAGAGCCAGTGCATATGGCTCTATAAGAATTATGATACCTATGATTACGTCAGTTAATGAAGTGAGACAGGTTAAAGATATGATTAAGAAAATATGCAGCGACCTTGACCATAATGGAATTAGTTATGACAAGAATATCCAGACAGGCGTTATGATTGAGACTCCGGCTGCTGCTGTTATGGCAGATGTTATAGCACAGGAGGCTGATTTCTTTTCAATTGGTACTAATGACCTTACACAGTATACTATTGCAGTAGACAGATGTAATGAAAATGTGGCATATCTGTATTCTGCATTCAATCCGGCAGTGTTAAGACTTATAAGAAGGATAATAGAATGTGCTCATAATGCAGGTATTGAAGCCGGAATGTGTGGTGAGGCAGCTGCAAATGCTTTAATGGCACCGATATTGTTATCATTTGGTCTGGATGAATTCTCAGTATCAACAGGAAAGGTATTAGAGACAAGAAAGACAATTGCAGACTGGTCACTTAAAGAAGCCGGACTTGTAACAGATAAGGTTATGTCAATGGCAACTGAGAAGGAAGTAACAGACTATCTTAGTGATTATTTATCAGAAAGAAATAAAAAATAAAAGGAAATATATATATGACAGTTTATGAAACAGATGAGATTATTGAGAGAGTTATTCTGGTTGGAGTAGCATTTGATACAGATGACGACACAGAGCGCTCTCTTGATGAGCTTGGAGAGCTTGCCAAGACAGCAGGTGCACAGACCGTGGGAAGGATGATTCAGACAAGAGATAACTTTCACCCTGCAACATATATTGGCAAGGGTAAGATTGAAGAATTAAGACTTATGATTGATGAGCTTGATGCTACGGGAATTATATGTGATGACGAACTAAGTCCTGCCCAGTTTAAGAACCTTGAGGATGAACTTGGAATCAAGGTAATGGATAGAACTATGGTTATTCTTGATATATTTGCGGCAAGGGCTACATCGAGTGAAGGTAAGATTCAGGTTGAGATGGCACAGTTAAAGTACCGTTCAATAAGACTTGCGGGTTTTGGAACATCAATGTCAAGACTTGGTGGCGGAATAGGAACAAGAGGTCCCGGAGAGAAAAAGATTGAGACAGACAGACGACTTATAAGAGACAGAATATCAAAGCTCTCAGTAGACCTTAAGGATATGAAAGAGCACAGAGATGTCCAGAGAAGCAAAAGAGCTAAGACTTCAACACCTGTCGCAGCTATAGTTGGATATACCAATGCCGGCAAATCAACACTTCTTAACAAACTTACTGATGCAGGTGTGTTGTCGGAGAACAAGCTTTTTGCAACACTTGACCCTACAACAAGAAGTATGGAACTTCCTAATGGTGAAAAAGTTCTGCTTACAGATACCGTCGGATTTATAAGAAAACTGCCACATAATCTTATCGAAGCATTCAAGAGTACTCTTGAAGAGGCAAAGTATGCAGACATTATAGTGCATGTTGTTGATGTATCCAACCCGAACTATGAACAGCAGATGTCAACAGTATATGCAACACTTAAGCAGTTAGGTGTTGAAGGAAAGCCTGTTGTTACATTATTTAATAAATGTGATGTTTTAACGGAGAAGCCGGCAGCTAAGGATTTACATGCAGACTATACATACAATATATCTGCCATAAGAGGCAATGGCCTTGAAGCATTTAAAGAGTGCATACAGGAAATTATTCTTAAGAGCAGAATAAGAATTGAAAGAGTATTTCCTTACAGTGAAGCAGGCAAGATACAGCTTATAAGACAGTTTGGACAGCTTGAAAGTGAAGAGTACACAGAAGATGGAATTAAGGTGCTTGCCTATGTTCCTAAGGAGATAGAAGGGAAGTTGTAATTATGAATCTGATAGCAACAGTAGATAAGAACTGGGCAATAGGAAAACAGGGACATCTTCTTGTTAATATTCCGGAAGATATTAAGCTTTTCCGAATGGAAACAGCTGGAAAAGCTGCAATAATGGGAAGAAAGACATATGAGCAGATTACGGACAGAACAGCTCTTATAGACAGATATAATGTAGTGCTTACCAGTGATTTGTCATATAAGAAGGATGGAGTTGTTGTAGTACATTCAGTAGAAGAGGCACTTGAAAAGGTTGCATCATATAAGTCAGAGGATATATATGTAATCGGTGGAGAATCTGTATTTGAACAGTTTCTTCCATATTGCGATGTGGCACACATAACGAGTGTTGATTATAAGTATGATGCAGATGCACATTTTCCTGATCTGGATAAGATGCCAGAATGGAAAGTTACACAGATGAGTGAGGAACACACATACTTTGATTTGTGCTACGAATTTAAAAAGTACTGTAAAATGTAAATTATGCTTTGAATCGTGCAGAAACGGATATGATAGAAAAGTTTCTGGCATATTTTCTTCATTGAAAATATACATTTTATTTGATACTATAATAAAAAAACAAGAGAGGGGAGAAATGTTATGTTTTGCACAAAATGCGGATATAATGCAGGGACAGCTAAGTTTTGTCCAAAGTGTGGAAATCCTTTAAATCCACAGCCAGTACAGGAAACACCTGTACAGAACGAACCAGTTGCACAGACGGTACAGAGTGAGCCGGTTGAACAGCAGCAGTTTGGAACACAGCCACAGTTTAATGAGACAGTACAGCAGCAGTTCGGAACACAGCCACAGTCAGGGGCAGTTCCACCAGTGAATGCAGATGTACCAAGATATCAGGAAGCACCTCCTATGCAGCCACAGCCTAAGAAGAAAAAGAAGAAGTGGCCAATAGTAGTTGCTATAATAGCAGTTATTGCTGCAGCGGCAGCAGTACTCGGATTTGTAGTACTTCCTAATGTATTGTCACCAGATAAGCATGCAATAGCAGCTATCAAGAAGCTTGGAACAGGTCTTGAGGATACAGCAAGCAGTGCATTTGATAATATGTCACTTACATCTGTATCAGACAAGAATCAGATAACAGGTACATTAAAGATTGATACTGCAACAATTGATGGCGAGAAGTATTCAGATTATATCAAGGCTGATACAGTTACATATGATATTCAGATGGATGCTTCAACAGAGAAGATGGCAGGAGAGATTAAGCTACAGAATGGATCAGCTACAGCACTTACAGTTACATTTTATTCAGATGGCAATAATATGTATTTCAAAGTGCCTGAGTTATTCTCAGAGTCATTCGTAATCTCACTGGCACAGTTTGAGGATGAAATTGATTCGGGATTTTCTTATGGAAGTTTGGGTAGTATTTCAAAGTATTTCTCAGCAATAGATACAAGCAATATTGAATTATACAGAGAACCTGTTAATGCAGCAGTTAAATGTGTAGTTAAGGGGATTAACACATTTGCAGAAGAATGTGAATACAAGAAGGGTGATAAATTTACATATAATTCGGATAACGGAGATATCAAGGTTTCTGAGTATAGCATTACAATAACTAAGGAGACTGTTATTAAGGCATGCGAAACAGTTATTGATGAATTATATGCAAGTAAAGATCTTTCTTCTTATATGACAATTCTTACAATGGCAGGCGTTTCACAGACAACTATCAAGAGCAGTATTGAGAGTTCATTAAGTGATATGCAGCCAGTTACATTGTCAATGTATATTAACAAGAATGATGAGATTGTAAGACTTGCAATTGATGCAGCAGATTATAATACAAGCGAAAAAGGATTTGTTGCGATCTCATTTCTTGGTAATGACAATCCATTTGAATATGTTGTTATCGAAGCTGATGTTGATGATATTAATATGAAGTATACAGTAAAGACACAGGATGATAAGGCTGCATTGGCATTAGAGATGACTCAGAATAAAGAGTATATCAAAGCAGGAGCAGAACTTAGTTCATCAGGAACAACAGTTAAGATTGATAATCTTTATGTGAACAGCAATATTGATGACAGCAATATAGATATGAAACTTTCAGGTGAAGCAACACAGAAAGAATTCAGCAAGTTAAAATATTCTGCATCAGATTATCCAGGTGCTTACAATCTTGCTAATCTTACAGAGACCCAGAGCACAACACTGGCATATGAGCTTATGAAGAATTTAAATGTTTTATCTAATGTTTTCAGTGATAAGTTATATAATGAATTGTTTAATGGAAAGAGTTCTTCTGGTAGTGCAAGACTTGGGTTTTAATGGCAGTTATTAACTAATGAGTAATTAGAAAGATGAGGGTATATAATATGGAATTGGCAATTATTATTGGGGTAGTTGTGATTTTATTTGTTGTGTTTATTCTTGCAAGTTATATTAAAGCACCAACAGACAGGGCATTGATTGTTTCTGGTTTAAGAAAGAATCCTAAGTTTGTTATTGGTAAGTCAGCGTTAAGAATTCCATTCTTACAGAGAGTTGATAAACTTGAACTTAAGATGATTTCTGTTGATGTTAAGACTAAGGAATCAGTTCCGACTAACGAATATATCAATGTCAACATTGATTCTGCTGTAAAGATTAAGGTTGGTTCTTCTAAGGAAATGCTTGAGAAAGCAGCAAGCAACTTCCTTAACAAGAACGAAGATTATATCAGAAACTCAGTAGGAGATGTATTAGAGGGTAATGTTCGTGAGATTATAGGACAGATGAGGCTGGAAGATATTGTTCAGGACAGAAAGATGTTTGCTGAGAAGGTACAGGAGAATGCTGCTCCTGATATGGCAAGAATGGGTCTTGAAATAGTAAGCTTTAATGTCCAGAATGTTACTGATGAGGGAAATGTTATTGAGAACCTTGGTATTGACAGGGTTGTAAGCATCAGTAAATCAGCACAGATATCAAGAGCAGAATCAGAAAGGGATATCGCAGTTGCCAAAGCTAATGCAACAAAGCAGGCAAATGATGCAAGAATCGAAGCTGAGACTGCTATTGCAGAAAGAAATAATGAACTTGAGATTAAGAAACAGGAATTAAAGAGAGCAGCAGATGTTAAGAAAGCTGAGGCTGATGCTGCATACGAAATACAACAGCAGGAACAGAGAAAAACAATCGAAATTACAACTGCTGATGCTAATATAGCAAAGCAGGAGAAAGAGATTGAGTTAAGAGAGAAAGAGATTGCTGTTAAGGAAAAAACACTTGATGCAGATATCCGTAAACAGGCAGAAGCAGAGAAATACGCAACACAGCAGAAGGCTGATGCACAGCTTTACCAGAGACAGAAGGAAGCAGAAGCAAAGCAGTTTGAAATTCAGAAACAGGCAGAGGCTAAGAAAGCACAGGCAGAAGCAGACAGATTTGCAAAAGAGCAGGAAGCTGAAGCTGTTAAGGCACAGGGAATTGCTGAAGCAGAAAGCATTAAGGCAAAAGGTCTTGCAGATGCAGAAAGTATTAAAGCCAGAGGTCTTGCTGAGGCTGAGGCTATGGAAAAGAAAGCGGAGGCAATGGCTAAGTATGGTAAGGCTGCCATGACAGAGATGATTATTAAAGTTCTTCCACAGATGGCAGAAGCAATTGCAAAGCCGCTTGAAAGCATTGATAAGGTTACTATTATTGATGGAGGTTCAGGAGAGAACGGAGTAGGAACTTTCAGTGGTAATGTACCGTCAGTTCTTGCTAAGACAATTGAAAGTATCAAGGAAACTACAGGCTTTGATCTTACAGAAGTCATGAAGGCTAATACATATGATGCCAAGACTACTAAGAACGTTAATTTCACAGGTCTTCCAGAAGAGATGAGTGCAGCAGCTAAAGAGCCTGAAACTTACGGTAAAACAGAATAATACTGATTAATTAAGAATCTAAACGTAAAATGTATATGCTGGTATCAGATATTGGAAACTATATCTGGTATCAGCATTTTTATAGTTTATAGTAAGAGCCGGTTTTACAGGTTGACTATATAAATTGATGTGAGTTATAATTATATGATTAAAATTTAAGGAGAATAGCATTTGAATAATACAAGTGCATGTGAACAATGATTAAACACAGATATTTTGCAGGAAGAGTTCTTGTATATGGATTGATAAGTGTTGCAGTTATGTTATCTGCAGCAGTGACAGGATGTAACAACAAGAATAATATTTCCGAAGGAAGTATTAAGACTGAAGCTGTCCAGCCAGAAGGAAATAATCAGTCAGAAGAGGGCAGTGAGTCAGATGTTAATGACCAGTCGTCAGATATTCATGTTGAGCCACCGGTAATTCATGGTATATCAGATAAGACATATTATATAGGCAGTAAAGTTTCATATATGACAGATGTGTATGCAACAGATTTCTCAGGGCAGGAGATTGATGTTGAGGTTGATAAATCACAGGTTAATACTTCACAGCCGGGAAGTTATATTGTTTATTATAAAGCAGTAGATTCAGATGGTAATGAGACTATAGAAGAAGCGACATTTACTTTTATTGAAGAGGAGACACAGGAAGTTAAAGTAAACAGCAGTTATTCAACTCTTGATGAGGTTGTAGCTGCAGTTCTTCAGGATATTACAGATAATTCAATGTCTAAAGGACAGAAAGCAAGGGCAATATATAAGTATGCACATACTAAGATTGGATATGCAGGAAACAGTTATACACAGAGTTCAGAATGGCAGGATGAAGCATTTGAGGCATTAAAAGTGATTAAGAAGAATGGATATGTGTCGGGTGACTGTTTCACATATGCTTCTGTTGACAGAGCGCTCCTTGAAGGGATAGGAGCTGAGTGTATATGGGTTGATAATCAGGGCGCAAGGTCTGGAGATCATAGCTGGGTTTTATGTAATCTTGGAACAGGCTGGTATCATTTTGATTCAACAAGAATGTATGATGGATTTGAATGTTTTATGCTGACAGATTCACAGGTGCAGGATTATATTAACAGAGGAAATTCAATATATAGAAGAGATATGTCCGCGTATCCGGCAACTCCTTCAGAAGAGTTTTCATATTAGGGAGGAGTAAGATAAATGTTATTTACATCTTATCAGTTTATTTTATTTGTTCTGGTTGCACTTATTTTATATTATGTTGTTCCTAAACGTATTCAGTGGATAGTACTGTTATGTATGAATATGTTATTCTATGTGTATGCCGGATTAAGCGGAATAATATTCATAGTGACAACTATCGTAACGACGTATGCAGGTGCAAGGCTTATATACAGGGAGAAAGACAGGTCTGTACGCTTCATAGAGGAACATAAAGGTGATATATCCAGAGATGAAAAGAAAAAGCTAAAGAACATTTCATTAAGAAAACAGAAAATGTTTCTTACTATTGTTCTGCTTATTAATTTTGGAATACTTGCTGTACTTAAATACACCAATATGTTTATAGTCACATTTACAACATTTAATACGGTTGATTTTATACTTCCGATGGGAATATCATTTTATACATTCCAGTCTACCGGATATATGATTGATGTGTATCGCGGTGTTGCAGATGCAGAGAAGAATCTGTTCAGATATGCACTGTTTGTGTCCTTTTTCCCACAGCTTGTACAGGGACCTATAAGCAGATGGAATGATTTGAAGAAAAGCCTGTTTGAAAGTCATGCTTTCTCGTGGGTTAATATACAGTATGGTTTTGAGAGAATTCTGTGGGGATATTTTAAGAAGATGGTAATCGCAGACAGGGCAGCAATCGGACTTGCAACAATACAGTCAGATGTTTCAGTGTATTATGGTGCATATGCATTTGTAGGAATGCTGCTGTATGCAATTGATCTGTATGCAGATTTCACAGGTGGCATAGATATTACAATTGGTGTTGCACAGATGTTTGGAATTACTCTTCCAGAGAATTTCAGAAGACCATTCTTTTCAAAGAGCATTGCGGAGTATTGGAGAAGATGGCATATTACGTTGTGTGCATGGTTTAAGGATTATCTTTTCTATCCGTTATCAATGTCTAAATGGATGAATAAGGTATCAAGGTGGCTTAAGAAGCATGTAGGAAAGCCGGTAGGTTCAAGATTTCCAGTGTATTTTTCAAGTCTTACTGTGTGGTTTGTGACAGGTATATGGCATGGTGCAAGCTGGAACTTCGTAGTGTGGGGACTTTTGAACAGCATAATTATGCTTGTTTCTCAGGAACTTAAGCCGTTATATGAGAAGGCAGATAACAGGTTAGGTTACAGAAAGTTAAAATACTACAAAGTATTTGAGATAATAAGAACTACTGCTATAGTATGCTGTCTGCAGATGCTTGATTACTACAGAAATATTGCAGAGGCATTCCGTATGTTTTTCTCAATGTTTAGAGGTGGTAATTATGCAGCTGTATTCACTAAGGGAATGTGGAGTATTGGTTTATCAGTAGCTGATTATATAGTACTTTTTGCAGGTGTGGTTATAATGTTTGTGGTAAGCCTGCTTGAGAGAAGATGTCCGGTTAGAGAGCAGCTTGCACAGAAAAATTATATTATAAGATATACAGTATTTCTTGTGATTTTTCTGCTTATAGCTGTGTTGGGAATCTATGGAACCGGATACGAGTCAAGTCAGTTTATATATAATCAGTTTTAGAAAGCATTTTCTAAGGAATGGAGACAGTTTTGAGAAAGAAAATATGTACAGGTACTGCAGTTATCATAATACCGATAGTATGTCTGTATCTTTTACAGTGTCTGTTAGTTCCTAAATATGCATCAGATATTAAAGAAGGTGCAATGATTGAGGAATATTACAACAGTGAAAAGAATCACGATGTGCTTATTCTTGGTGACTGTGAAGTATATGAGAATATATCCCCGGTTACAATGTGGGAGAATTACGGGATATCAAGTTATATCCGTGGAAGTGCGGAACAGCTTATATGGCAGTCGTATTATCTGCTCGAAGATACGCTTAAGTATGAGAAACCGCAGGTTGTTATTGTAAATGTACTTGCAATGACACAAAGAGATGCCAAAAGCGAGGCTTATAACAGAATGACACTGGATGGCATGAAGCTTTCAAAGTATAAGATAGCTTCTATAAGGGAGTCAATGACAGAAGATGAGAATATGGCTAGCTATATATTTCCACTGTTGAGATATCACTCAAGATGGAGTGAATTGTCATCAGAGGATTTCAGATATATGTGGAAAACACCATCCGTCACAACTAACGGTTATCTTATGCAGAAGGGAGTAAGACCAGTTAAGACCATACCAAAAGCTGCACCACTTGCTAATTATACATTCAGTGACAGGAATATGGAATATCTTGATAAGATATATTCACTTTGTAAAGATAATGGTATTAATCTTGTTCTTATGAAAGCACCGAGTGTATATCCTCACTGGTATGATGAGTGGGATAAGCAGGTTAGTGATTATGCGTATGAGCATGGAATACTATATCTTAATACAATTAATGAGGCTGGAAATATAGGTATAGACTATACTACTGATACATTTGACTATGGACAGCATCTTAATGTGGAAGGAGCTGAGAAGCTGTCATTATATCTTGGGGAACAGCTTGTTAAGAATTTCAGGCTTACTGACCATAGACAGGATGAATCATATAAGAATGCATGGCAGTCAATAGTTAATAAATATTACGAAGAGAAACAGGGAGATTGATTATGAGAAAGAAGAGTTTAATGTTAGCGGCAGTACTTGCAGCAGGAGTTATGATGGCAGCATGTGGAAGTGCATCAACACTGCCAGATAATAGTCAGGAAAAGCCAGTTGCATCACAGCAGACGGAAAGTAAGTATTCATTTGAATTAAAAGGCATAGAGTTAAAGACAGATGGCGATCTTACAGAATATACATCTAAGCTTGGAGAACCTTCTGGTGGTTACTATGAGGCTAAAAGCTGTGCATTTGAAGGAATGGACAAATTTTATTACTATGATAGCGTAACTCTACAGGGATATCAGAAGGACGGAAATGATAAGCTTTATTCTATAACACTTATGGATGATGCTGTTAAGACTAAAGAAGGTGTCCGTATTGGCGATAAGAAAGATAAGGTTTTATCAGCATATGGAAGTGATTATACAGAAGCTGACGGACAGCTTCTGTATGAATCAGGTAACACCAGACTTTCGTTCGTTATGAAGGATGATGAAGTACAGAGCATAATATACAGTGTTAAATAATTCAATGGAGCAGCGTATATTTATGAGTATACAATATATGTGTTGTATCGGAATTTACGCAGCTTCTGCTCCATTTTAATGGCGTTGGAAAGCTGTCTGAAAGCACCGACCTGAACTTTATAATAGTCATTTTCATATATAATAAAAGCCGGGAAGCCTTCAATAAGCAGGGAATTAAGCATGCGGTCTGCATTATTTTTATTGCGGTAGGCACCAACCTGAACACGATAAAGTGGCTCAGGAGAGAGGTCGTCATCACAGTTACATGCTGGTTTAGCAGGAGATGCAGACTTTTTTTCGCATGCAGCAGGCATGATTTCAGCGGATTTGGCAGAATCTGATTTCACTGATGAGACTTCACCTGAAGCAGCCTGTGCAGTAGTATTATTTGTCTTTGGTTTAATTCCAAGGGTCTTAAGAATGCCATCTGCGATTCCATTTGCAATCTGGTTAAAGTTCTTATCAAATGTTTCATTATCTTTATCGTTGTTAATAAAGCCGGCTTCTACAAGTACGGCAGGCATTTTTGTCCGTTTGAGTACAACAAGGTTAGGACGTTCGGTAATTCCAAGATTTTTAAAGCCAGCCTTTTCCAGCTCAGAATTGATATTGGCAGCCATCTGTGATTTAATACCGGAATTATTGTAAACAAGAGTTTCCACGCCTGTGTACTGGTTAGGCGTAGGGGATGAATTTCTGTGGATTGAAACAAAATAATCAGCCTTAGCATCATTGGCATCAGTCGCTTTTTTAAAAGGTGTCTCATATTCATCAGTAGTACGGGTGTACACAACGTCAATACCATTTTTTTCTAATATATCACCTACGGCAAGAGCGAGCTTTAAGTTGTCATCTTTCTCAGCTCTGCCATTATATGTTGCACCATAGTCGCTACCGCCGTGTCCGGCATCTACAGCAATCTTATATTGAGCCATAATATCTCCAATAACATTAATCATATTATTGTATGCAAAAGACATAATAAGCGTACCTGTCACATATATTTATCTTAAGATGAGAAAGAGGACAGATTATGAACGTTGGATATGTACATACATTTGAAGTGCCAGAAAATAATATTGATAAAGGCCGATTGAAGGTAAGTGTTGTCAATGAAGAAAATGTGCCAATTAAAGGAGCGGCTGTAAGACTGTCGTATACAGGAAATCCTGATAATATAATAGGAGAAAGTGGTACAGATGGAGACGGGATAAGTATATTTAACGACTTAAGAACACCTCCAATTGAATATAGCATGGAACCGGGGAACAGGCAGCCATTTTCAGAGTATGACATAGCTGTAAGTGCGCCAGGATTTGATAATGTAAATATATCAGGCAGTGATATGTTTTCGGGGGAGCTAAGCATTCAGAATGTAAAGATGTCTGCAAGGGATAATTCACAGAATAATATAGTCATACCTGTTAACACATTATATGGAGATTACCCACCTAAGATTGATGAAGAAGAGATTAAGCCTATGGGTCAGTCGGGTGAAATTGTGCTTGACAGAGTTGTTGTTCCTGAAATTGTAGTTGTACATGACGGACCGCCTAAAGATACTGAGGCAGATAATTATTATGTTACTTATAAGGATTATATTAAGAATGTAGCAAGCTCTGAGATATATTCAACATGGCCGAGGCAGACAATTGAGGCAAATGTGCTTGCTATTATGTCATTTACATTAAACCGGGTATATACAGAATGGTACAGAAACAAATTTTATGATTTTACAATAACATCATCAACTGCATATGACCAGAAATGGGTTAATGGAAGAAATGTGTTCGAAAGTATATCACAGGTAGTAGATGATATATTTGACAATTACATATCAAGACCTAATGTGAAGCAGCCAATACTTACACAGTATTGTGATGGAAAGAGGGTGACATGTCCTAACAGACTTTCCCAGTGGGGAAGCAAGTATCTGGGAGATCAGAATTATTCATCGATTGATATATTAAGATATTATTATGGTCAGGATGTGTATATTAATGCGGCAGAACAGATAAGCGGAATTCCTTATTCATGGCCGGGAACTAATCTTGATATAGGTTCATCAGGACAGAAGGTAAGACAGCTTCAGGAACAGCTTAACCTTATAGGAGAGTATTATAGTTCTATTCCGGTCCTAAGTACTGATGGAATATATGGTGAGCAGACAGCAGCGGCGGTTAAGGAATTCCAGCGGATATTTAATCTGCCACAGTCAGGAATAACAGATTTCCCTACATGGTTTACAGTATCAGAAAAATATGTTGCACTTGCCGGACTGGCAGAATTATAAGAATGTTAATGAGGTATGTAAGGCTGTCACTTTGTGGCAGCCTTTTTAGGAGGAACATTTAAACAGCCTGTCCAAGACATGTCTTAATGTCATCTTCCGGATTGCTTATAAGTCTTAACTGGAAAGTGTCTACAAGGTACTGTAATACATTAGGGCTTAAGAATGCTGGAAGTGTCGGACCAAGATAAATATTCTTAATGCCAAGGCTTAACAGGGCGAGAAGGTCTGCAACAGCCTTCTGCTCATACCATGAAACAATAAGAGATAAAGGAAGTCCATTGACATCTGTATCAAATGCATCTGCAAGGGCATTGGCAATAAGAATAGCAGAATATACATCATTACACTGTCCGATATCAAGAAGCCTTGGAAGTCCGGCAACTGTGCCGAAATCAAGCTTATTGAAACGATATTTGCCGCATGCAAGAGTGAGAATCATGCAGTCATCAGGAACCATAGTGGCAAAATCAGTAAAATAACTTCTGCCAGGTCTTGCACCATCACAGCCACCAATCAGGAAAAAATGTCGTATCTGTTTTGATTTTACGGCTTCAACAAGTTCACCTGCATGAGACAGAGCAGCTTCATGTCCGAATCCTACTAGAATTTCTTTTACTTCCTGCTCTTCGGTAAAGCCTCCAAGTTCAAGAGACTGTTTTATGATTTCAGAAAAATCCTTTTCACCGTCAGGCTTCTTCTCTATATATTTTATGCCATCCCAGCCTACAACATTAGTAGAATATATACGGTCTTTATATGTGTCTCTTGGACGCATGAGACAATTGGTTGTCATAAGGATACAGCCGGGAAGATTATCAAACTGTTTTTGCTGGTCCTGCCATGCGCCGCCAAAATTACCTACAAGATGCTTATATTTTTTAAGACCTTCATAACCATGTGAAGGGAGCATTTCCCCGTGGGTATATATATTAATGCCAAGGCCTTCGGTCTGTTTAAGAAGCATTTCAAGGTCTTTAAGGTCATGACCGGAAACAATGATGAAGGGACCTTTCTTAATGTGAACGTTGACCGGGTGTGGTGATGGATTACCATATATGGTTGTGTTCGCTTCATCAAGTTTTTTCATTATCTCAATAGCCATATCACCTGTTTTAAGAGTCAGACGGATAAGTTCTTCGACAGTCAGGGTGTTATCTGTTATTGCTTCGAGTGCAATGATATAGAAATTGTCAACATTATCACTATAGTATGAAAGTTCCCTTGCCTGATGACCGTAGGCGCTTATTCCTTTAAGACCATAAAGAATAGTCTGTCTTAATGAGCGGATATCAGGATCCAGAGTTTTGTCGTACATAATGCCTGCCATTGGCGCGTCACGCAGCATATCAGCTTTAGTTTCTGGCAGTTCGTATGCAGCAGATGGGGTAATATAATCAGTTGTCCCTACTATATTTTTCAGATTATTTTTGATGTCCTGGGATTGTTTAAGAAGATGGACATGGTCATCTACATTGAAATTAACATTGGTAAGAGTGGTAAAAAGACAATTCTCAATAAAGCTGACAACAGATTTGTCAACATTAAGTCCTGAATCCAGAATATGTCTGGCATAGAAGCTGATACCTTTCAGCTGGTAGATAAGCAAATCCTGAAGATTGGCTATTTCTGGCGTCTTTCCGCATACGCCGAGTTTAGTGCAGCCTTTTCCGCCGGCTGTCTGTTCACATTGATAGCAGAACATATCGTATCCAAGATCCATATTATTACTCATATAATACTCCTTTTTCATTCATAATTATTAATTAATATTATGAATTCTGAATATCTGATTTATTCAAAAATTTGTATGATATGACAATTTAATGATATAAAATGTATGGTACAATATTATATAGAAAGAATATGTGACGGAATCCGTCACATCCTTATGAAAAAGGAGATACGTGTTATGCATATATCAAAGAATTCTGCAACTCAGATTGTTGAAGAAATTTCAAAACTTGTTAAACAGAATATTAATCTTATGGATGAGACAGGACATATAATTGCAAGTCGTGATAAATCCAGAATAGGGGATTTTCATTATGGTGCATATAAGATTATATCTGAAAATCTTGAGGAATATTATATTGATGAAGATGATTTATCAAAAGGCATAAAAAAAGGAATTAATCTTCCACTTGAACTTGATGGCGGAATAGTAGGAGTGATAGGAATGACAGGTGGATATGAAGAGGTTATAACGTCTGGAAAACTGTTAAAAAAGATGACGGAAATTCTTTTGATGGAGAGTCGTGCAAACTATAGACAGCTTATGAATAAGCGTGTAAGGAATGCTTTCTATGAAGAATGGCTTATAAATGGAGGATATAAGAATGCTGATTTAGAAGACCGTGGAATGGCTTTGGGAATAGATATTAATAAGCCAAGAAGAGTGTTTATTGCCAGCATAGATGAGTTGGACAACCTTAAAGATTCACAGCAGGGACAGTCTCAGATTGCAAAATTTGAGAATGATGTTGATGTATTTTTAAAGAGAAATAATTATAAAATGCATTTCAGGAACGCTTCAAGACAGATAATAATCATAGATAATATGGATACAGAAGATGTGGTTAAATTTGCAGAAGAGCTGGCAGGATATGTGTGGGAAAAAGATAAGTTTGAACTGAATATTGGTATAGATTCAGCTCAAAGCTATGATATGCATGAAGCTTATGTTGAAGCACATAGGGCATGGACGGCTGCAGCTGAAAAACATGAACAGATTATATGCTATGAGGATATTAGTCTTGAACTTTTAATAAGCAATGTACCGACAGAGATTAAGCTTGAATATTTAAAGAAGGTATTCAAAGATATGGATTATAATGATATATGTGAAAATATTGCGTTGATGAAAGCGTATTTTAATGCACAGGGATCAATACAGAAAGCAGCAGACAATCTGTATATTCATAAGAATACATTACAATACAGAATATCAAAACTGAAAGAAATAACAGGACTTGATGTCAGGAAACCAACAGAAAGTCCAGCGTTGTATCTGGCATACATAATTACTGATGAATTAATTAATGAAAAATATGATTTACCATTATTGTTACATAATACAAAATAAAAATGATATTATGTGCTGTGTAACATTTTGCTATTGAACTTTACATGCTATTATTGTGTCATACAAAGCACAAAGGTTTGTGCAAACCGTACAACAATAAAATAGAAATGAGGTGTTTTTATGACAGGAGTAGCATTGATAATTGCATTTGTCTTGGCTATCATTGTGATGATAGTTGCAATTTCTAAGTTTAAGGTTCATCCTTTCTTAGCAATTATGGCGGTATCACTTATTCTTGCAATGTTGGCAGGGATTCCATTTGTTGATACTGTAAAACCAGACGGAACGAAGGTGTCTGGAATTCCAACAGTTATAGGAGCTGGATTCTCAGGTACATTCAGCAGCATCGGTATTGTTATTATATTAGGTGCATTGATTGGATCGGTACTTGAAAAAACAGGAGCAGCATTGAAGCTGGCAGATATGGTAATTAAGGTAGTAGGAAAGAAAAGACCAGAACTTGCAATAGAGCTTATGGGCTGGGTTGTTTCAATTCCTGTATTCTGTGACAGTGGTTTTGTAATTCTTAATCCAATAAGAAAAGCACTTGTAAAAAGAACAGCAGTTTCAAGTGTAGCAATGACAGTAGCACTTTCAGCAGGACTTTATATTTCTCATGTGTTTATTCCACCAACACCAGGTCCGATAGCAGCTGCTAATACACTTGGAGTTGGAGATAATCTTTTACTTGTAATGGGACTTGGTGTTGTATGTTCAATTTTTCCTCTTATAGCAGGTCTTGTATATGCTAAGTTTATTGGAAAGAGAGTAAAGAGTGCTGATGAAGTAACAGACAATGGAGAGGTTACTAAGACATATGAAGAATTAGTTGCAGAGTATGGAAAGCTTCCTAATGGATTTAATGCATTAGCTCCAATTCTTGTACCAATCATTCTTATGGCACTTGGTTCAATTTCATCAATGGCTGGCTGGACCGGCGCACTTGACATAGCATGCCAGTTCCTTGGAAAACCAATTATAGCACTTGCTGTTGGTACAATATTTGCAATAATACAGCTTGCAACAGCACATAAGATGTCCGATTTTTACAATATTACCAATGAGACATTAAAGACAGTTGGCCCTATACTTTTTGTAACAGCAGCCGGTGGTGTATTAGGAAAGGTTATTTCATCAAGCTCAATGGTTGCATTTATTACACAGCATGCAGAAGTGCTTTCAGCAGTTGGAATATTCTTCCCATTCCTTCTTGCAGCAATATTAAAAACAGCACAGGGATCTTCGACAGTTGCAATTACAACTACAGCAGGTATCATTGCTCCACTGCTTGGTGCACTTGGACTTGCTTCACCTGTTAAGACAGTGCTTTGTGTAATGGCTATAGGCGCTGGTGCCATGACAGTATCACACGCTAACGACTCATACTTCTGGGTAGTTACTAATTTTGGTGACATGGATCCTGAACAGGGATATAAGACACAGACAGTGTGCACATTAATAATGGGTATTGCAGCAATGGTTGAAATATTTATTCTTTCATTAATTTTATAATATAAATGTTACATAATGCGGCTATACTTATGAGAACTATATGGACTTATCAGTATGGCCGCATTATTATATAAAAGAAAGATTATAATAACAATACATTTAGAACAATATCAGGAGGATTATATATGGTTATAGGCTTTGTTGGATTGGGAATAATGGGAAAACCGATGGCAAAGAATCTTTGCAGAGCTGGATACACATTGATTGTTAATGACCATCATAAGGAAAATGTCGATGAACTTGTACAGGCAGGTGCGAGAAGTGGTGATTTAAAACAGATTGGCATGGAAAGTGATGTAGTTATAACAATGCTTCCAAACAGTCCTCAGGTAAAGGATGTAATGCTTGGGGAAAATTGTATTGCGGGTTATATGAAAAAAGGAACATGTTTTATAGATATGAGTTCAATTAATCCTGTCGACAGCAGATATATTGGTGATGTATTAAAAGAAAAAGGAATTGATATGCTTGATGCACCTGTGTCAGGAGGAGAACCTAAAGCAATAGATGGAACAGTTGCATTTATGGTTGGTGGAGATGAGAAAACATTTGATAAGTATAAACAGATTCTTACACATATGGGTTCATCAGTTACAAGATGTGGTGAACTTGGAGCAGGAAATACAACAAAACTTGCCAATCAGATAATTGTTGCATGTAATATCCAGGCAGTTTCTGAAAGTTTCATTCTGGCAAAAAAAGCCGGAGTAGACCCTGAGCGTGTATTTGAGGCAATAAAAGGCGGACTTGCAGGGTCTACTGTTATGAATGCCAAAGTTCCAATGATGATAGAGGACAATGTTGAACCAGGATTCAGAGTAGATTTACATATTAAAGATTTGAATAATGCACTTGAGTGTGCTCATAGTGTTGGAGCTCCAGTACCGATGACGGCACAGGTTCAGGAAATAATGCAGTATCTGCATAACAATGGAGATGGAAGCAGCGACCACAGTGCAATTATACATTATTATGAAAAGCTGGCAGGTATAAAATTGTAAATATTGTTTATAAGCTATAATGGCAGGAAGGAGAATCTTATGAATACAGAATTAAGAGCGGTTGCAGACAATATAATTGATGCGGCAATTAAAGCAGTTCTTCCGGATGAAGCAGTTAAGAAAACACTTAAAGACAGGAAATTTGATGGAAAAGTTATTCTTGTAGCAGTAGGAAAAGCCGCATGGCAGATGGCAAAGGCGGCAAGTGACTGTATTGGTGATGTAATAGATAAGGGAATTGTTATAACTAAGTATGGACATGTAAAAGAGCCGATTGAAAGAATAGAATGTTTTGAGGCAGGCCACCCTGTTCCGGATGAGAATTCATTTAAAGCAACACAGGCAGCTATTGAGATGGTAAGCGGACTCAATAAGAATGATACAGTGCTTTTTCTTCTTTCAGGTGGAGGAAGTGCTTTATTTGAGAAGCCGAAGATTACAGGAGAAGAATTGCAGGATATAACTAATCAGTTACTTGCATGCGGCGCAGATATTGTTGAGATTAATACGATAAGAAAACGCTTATCAGAAGTAAAGGGCGGACGGTTTGCAAAATTATGTGAACCGGCGCATGTATTATCAATAGTATTATCAGATATACTTGGTGACCCACTGGATATGATTGCTTCAGGTCCGGCATGTGCAGATACAACAACATGTGAAGAAGCATGGCACATTGTAGAAAAATATAATCTTAATATAAGTGAAGATGTAAAAAAGCTGATGGATATTGAGACACCGAAGAAACTGGATAATGTAACAACTTTTATTAATGGAAGTGTGCGTGAATTATGCAGTGCAGTTTCAAGAGAGTGCTTACAGTATGGATATGAACCAGTAATGCTTACTGACCAGCTATGCTGTCAGGCAAAAGAAGCCGGAAGCTTTCTGGCATCAATAGCAAAGACACATTGTAAGTCAGGAAAGAAGCTGGCATACATAGCAGGTGGTGAAACGATTGTTAATATTACAGGTCATGGGAAAGGTGGAAGAAATCAGGAAATTGCATTATCGGCAGCAGAAGGTATTAAGGGAATGTCAAATGCAGCTGTATTCAGTATAGGCAGTGATGGAACAGACGGACCAACGGATGCGGCAGGTGGATATAGCGATGGTGATACAGCAGGAGTCTTAAAGAATAAAGGAATAGATATATTTGAAGTGCTTAAGAATAATGATGCTTATAATGCTTTGAAACTAACAGAGGGGCTTATTATAACAGGACCTACGGGAACAAATGTTAATGATGTTTCTGTGCTGCTTATATCAGATTGATAAGGTACATAAAGCGATAAAAATATATAATTTAATTATTTATTATAGTGTAAAGCCAGTATTTTGCTGGCTTTATATTTTTTTAATAAATTCATTAGCACTCATCTGTTGTTATTGTGACGTTGGTTTTGTCTAGTTTCATATAGTCCCGTAACGCCCTAGTTACAAGGGGTTCAAGGATTTTGAAAATTTGTAGCTGTTCATCAAAAATCGTCATTTTTCAGAAATTTGGGGTCAAAATTGGCGTCAGATAGCACACCAGAGAGAAAAATTAAATATTTTATAGACTATGGAACGTACACTTTTGGCGTTCCTTTTCTATTTCCAGTCGTTCAGAAATGGACGGCTTTTTTCATACCCAAAATCGAAAGGAGAAAGAGAAAATATGAATAAGCTAGTAAAGCGATTGCTGACAGGAACGCTTGCTTTTGCAACCATTCTCACGGCATTACCAGTGACGGCGGTTCATGCTTCCGGCAATCAATATTGGACAGAATCAGCAGAACGTGTCGGCTACATTGAACACGTGATGAATGATGGTTCTATCAAATCTACATTCAATGAGGGACATATGAAAGTTGAGGGCGAAACTGCCTACTGCGTGGATATCAACACCAGTTTTAAGAATGGATATAAAACACGTTCTGACGCAAGCTCCCGTATGAGTAGCGATCAGATTGCGGACGTTGCTCTTTCCTTAGAGTACGTCAAGCAATATACCGCTTCTCATACGAACTTGAATTACAAACAGGGATACTTGCTGGAACAGTGTGTTGTCTGGCAGAGGTTGAGTGAACAGCTCGGTTGGCAGTGCGATAACGTCAGAGCTTCCTATAATGAAATCTCACAGGCAGTACAGAATGAAGTTTACGCTGGTGCGAAAGCATTTGTGAAAGCAAATAAGGGACGCTATGAATGTGGCGGTTACATTTATACTGGCGAAGGACAGGACATCGGACAGTTCTGGGCGAAGTTAAATGTAGGAAATGCAAAGGTCAAAAAGACTTCTTCCAATCCAACGGTCACAGATGGCAATGCCAACTATTCCTTTGAGGGTGCGACATTTGGTGTCTATTAGTTCATGTGAGATAAAGAAGTAAAAGAAGTGTAAAAAATTTTGCCGTTCCTATCCGGTAAGAGAACCGGACAGGGCGGGCATTAGTCGGGCAGTTCTACCTTGCCGACAAAAGAATAATAGATTTCAATTTCCTGTCTGCGTAACTTCCCCCGGCGTTTCCCGTCAAGGGCAACGCTTTCGTGGATAACGATTTTCTCCACAAACTCCCGCAGCAGGGTTGGGGTAAGTTCTTCAAAACTGGTGTGCCTGCGAACCACTTTCATAAACTTTTCTGCGTTTTCAGCGGCTTCCTGCGACTTGGAAAGTTCCGCCTGCAACCCGGCAGCACGTTCTTTCAGTTCTTTCTGCTCGGCTTCATAGTCTGCCGACAGTTCCGAAAAACGCTCGTCCGATATGCGCCCGGTCACGCTGTCCTCATACAGCCGCTTAAAGATAGCGGAAAGTTCGCTGATACGCTTCTGTGCCGTTTCCAGTTCCTTTTTCCTTGCGGCGTTCCTGCGCCTGCCCCCGTCCTCGTTCTGCTCCACAAGCAGCTTCATAAAGCGGGCTTCATGCTTTGCCGCATAGCTGGTAATCTTTCTAAGGTTTTCGGTCACTCCGGCGGTCAAAAGCTCGGTGCGGATAAAGTGCGCCGTACAGTCGGCGGTGCGCTTCTTGTAGCTGCCGCAGATGTAGCAGTCCTGTTTCCGCTTGTCGGTCTGGTAACGCTGCTGGTACATCACGCTGCCGCAGTCCGCACAAAAGAGTATGCCGGAAAACAAGCCCACTTCATCATAGCGGTTGGGGCGTTTGCGTTGCTTGCGTAATTCCTGCACCCGTTCCCACGTTTCCCGGTCAATGATAGGCTCATGGTGGTTTTCAAAGACTGCCTGCTTTTCCGGGGGATTTTCTACGCTGTGTTTCAGCTTGTAGGAAACCTTTTCCGTCTTGAAATTCACAAGGCAGCCCGTATATTCCCGGTTTTCCAGCAGATGAACCACCGTATTTGTCGCCCACTTGCACTCATAACCGGGGTGGTAGCGGCGGGTGCTTCCCGTCCTGCGATATTCCAGCGTCCCCGGCGTGGGGATTTGCTGCTCCGTCAGCATACGGGCTATCTTGGTCGGGCCATTCCCGGCAAGGCAAAGGCTGTAAATCTGCCGTACCACCGGGGCGGCTTCCTCGTCAATGATGAAGTTCTCCTCCTCGTCCATGAGATAGCCATAGACGGGCTTGCTTGTAATGGGCTTGCCGCTCATGCCTTTGGAGCGTTTGACCGCTTTGATTTTCTTGCTCGTGTCCCTCACCAGCCATTCGTTAAAAATGTTCCGCAGCGGGGCAAAGTCATTTTCCCCCTGTGCGCTGTCCACGCCGTCATTGATAGCAATGAAACGGACGTTTTTCTGCGGGAATATCATTTCTGTGTACATTCCCACTTGTAAGTAGTTTCGCCCTAACCTCGACATATCCTTGACAATGACTGTGCCGACTTTTCCGGCTTCAATATCTGCAAGCATGGCTTGAAATCCGGGTCTTTGAAAGTTTGCACCAGAATAACCGTCGTCCGTATACCATTTGAGGTTGGAAAAACCGTTCTGTCTGGCATAGGTTTCCAGGATTCGCTTCTGGTTGCTGATAGAATTGGATTCCCCGGCAAGTTCATCTTCATGGGATAATCTGGGGTAAAGGGCGGTGATTAAAGTTTGGGTGGTCTGTCTTAACATAAATTCCTCCGTTTCCGACAGCCAGCCCCACTATTCCGTACTTTGATTGTACCACAGGGGGCGGCTGTCTGTATAGCGGCAAAAGTGTCAAACTGCTTCTTTACGTCCCGTCAAAACGCCGGTTTTTCCAGTGCGGCTTCCCGTCTGCTTCCGGGCAGGCTGCTTTCCGCTTCCAGCACTTTCATCATCTTGTCTGCGGCGGTGGCGGTGGCGTCCTCCTTGAAGTAGCCGGAAACGATAAGGACGGTATTGCCCATGCGTACCTCGGTCACGCAGTCCGGGCGGCGGGCAGGGCGGTTGTTTCTTTGGGTGTCGGTCATAGGCAGTTCTCCTTTTCATTCAGCAGCTTTTTCAACCGTTCCATTTTCTCCTGCGCCGTCTGTTTCCGCTGGTTCTCCCCGGAAAAATAAACAGGCTGGCACATTTCACGCAATCGGTCATAGATACGCTCATGGGGCGTGTCCGGCGGGTTCTGTAATTCCTGCAAGGTCAGGTTGGTGGTGACAATCAGCGGCAAGCCGCTTCGGTAACGGCTGTCAATCACGTTGTAGACCTGTTCTAAGCCGTATTCCGTCCCCCGCTCCATGCCAAAATCATCAATGATAAGCAGGGGATAGCGGCAAAGCCGGGAAATATAGTCATTCCTGCCCTCAAAGGTGGCTGCAAGGTCATTTAGGATTGTGGCAAAATTCGTCATGCAGACCGGGATTTCTTTCTCCATGAGGGCGTTTGCAATGCACCCGGCGAAATAACTTTTGCCTGTGCCTACCTTGCCCCACAAAATCAGTCCATGATTTCCCTCTTTCATCTGCTCCCATTTCCCCACATAGGAACGGGCAGTCTGCATTTGGGGGCATTTCCCGTTGTCCTGTTCAAAATTCCAGTTCCGCATGGCGGGGTCGGTAAAACCCCGGCGTTTCAAGTCCTCAACAATGTCAAGGTGCTTTCTCTGCTTCTCGGCGGCTTCCCGTTCCTCCCGGATTTTCCTCTGGCAGTCGCACTCTGCCGGGTGGCGGTCACGCCCGAACAGGTTCTTGCCCTCCGGGAAGTAGGCTTCTTTGGGCTTGCGGCAGCTCCCGCAGTACAAAAGCCCGTCTGCCCCTGTGTAGTCCGGCTGTTCCAGGGTAGTTGCAGTCATTTTATCAATCATGGTTTCAAAATCGTTACTCATAAACTTTCTCCCTCCTTGTACGAATAATCGGGTATGCCTTTCTTTGGCATTTCCTTTGCTTTGTCCTCCTGCGCCCATTTGTAAATGGTGGCTGCATGGCTCTGGTACTGCTTCCCGGTGGAAGCGATATGGCAGGAAAGGCGGTCAAGGTAATACTCCCACTTGCCGGGGAAATCCTTTTCCAGTTCCAAAAGTTCTGCGTCAGAAAGGAATACGTTTTTATATCTGCCATAAGCGGCGGGGGATTCCCCCTCACTCGCTCCTTTTGTTTGGCTCTCTATTAGGTTGTTTATATTAGTTTGGTTAGGGGACGGTTTTCCGACTGTCATAAGGTCAGTTTTCCGGCTGTCAGCAGGTCGGTTTTCCGCCCTTATGATAGCCGGTTTTCCGCCCGTCAGTTGGTCGGAAAACTGTACCACTGGTATCTGCGGCACTTTCACATACAGGCGGTTGGCACAAGAAAAGCCCGCCCGCCTGCGTTCCAGCAGCCCCGCAGCGTCCAGTTCGTTCAATGCGCCCTTTATGGTGGTGCAGCCTTTATCCAGCATTTCCGCTATCTCTGCTATGGGGTAGACAATGTATGTCCGCCCCTCGCTGTCCTGCCAGCCGTTCTTCTGGGAAAGGGTGGAACGGTCTAACAGCAGCGCATACAGCAGCTTTGCGGTGTGGGATATATCCATTTTCAGCAGGAAACGGGGATAAGGCAGGTAGGCGGGCAGCTCCGTTTCTGCGGTGATATAGTCAGCGATAGGGTTCACCTCCTTGTCATGGTCTTGTCTTTGGCTCGTTTGGATAGAAAGGGTGGGCAGTCTATGATGGTTGCCCGGAAACTCTGCTTGCAGGTGCGGCAGCACTTGCGGCAGAGTGGGTTGTAAGTGATACGGTTGCGGTCATTAAGGAAAAAAGCCCATTCCTCTTTCCGCTTCTTGCTCATTCGTGGCAAATCTGCTCCTTTCCGCCGTTCCTATCGGCGTTACGGGATAGGCGGCTTTTTGTGTATCGTTTCGGTGTCATTTTCGGGGATTTTCCCCGCTGTATGCCCCTTGAAAAATCGGCATGGTATTACAGACGGGGATAGTGCCGGGGGCGTGTTTTGTTGCTCCTCGGTATCATTTCGGGGCGGTTTTTAACGGTCTAAATCCTGCCGTTTCTCCTTTGTCTGTTCCTGCCGGAGAATGGCGGCAAGGTTGGATTTGACTTTTTGCAGTTCAGCGGCTTTGGCTTTCTGCGCCCGGTAGTCGGTATAAAGGCTGTTTTTCTCGGAAATCATGGCTTCGTTGTCCGCTTGCAGCCTGGAAACGGCTGGCAGCTTCGTAAGGCCCTGTTCCCGGAAATGCCGTACCGCCGCTTCGTAGAGTGTGAGGTCGGCTCGGTACTGCTCCCGGTACTGCTCCGGCTTCTTCGCCTTTTTCAGCCCCTCATAGACGGGCTTGGTCTTTCGGTAAACGGCGGTCTGCCGCATGAGTTCCTTGTTGGCGGTAATCTTGCTTTCCAGTTTTTTCAGCTTCTCCCCGGCGGCGTGCTGCCCGGAAATGGCGGCGGCAAGGGCGGCTTCCACTTCTTCGGGGTTGGAAAATCCATGCTCATTCAGATAAGTCAGGGTCTTTGCCATTTGTTTAAGGTTAAAGACGGCCGCCCATTTCTCATAGCCCTTTCCTTTGCCCTCGGACAGCTTCTTTTGAATGTCTACAAGCCGCTGTGGGCTGTCGGTGTTCGGTGTCATTTTCGGCGGTTTCTGCCCCTCTGGACGCTTGAAAACAGCGGCAGGGTATTCCTGTCTGCCTTGTTCCTTTTGGGCGGCTCTGGCGGCGTTTTCAGCAAAAAGGGCAAGGGCGGCGGGCTTGTCAAAATCCGTCCCCAGCTTCCGGGCGGTGATGGGCTTCGTCCTGTCCGGCGTGAGGTAGCTGTATCTGCCCCGGCTCTCCTTAACGGTCACGCCCTCCCTAAGAAGTAAAGCGGAAAATTCATCAAAGGATTTTGCTTTTGACAGTACCGCCCGGATAGTCTGGCGCAGCTTTTCCTTGTCGGTTTCAAACTTGGTTGTCCGGGGCGTTACGCCGTCCGCAATCATGGGGGCGTTTTTCTCGTCCAGCTTTGCCTGTCCCCGTTTCTTCGCCCAATACTCACGCTCGGTCACTTTGTTCTTGCTGCCATTCAATAAATCAATCTGGTGCAAGCCCTCCCGGTGGCACATCTCCATGACTTCACTTCGGAAGTACCGCAGGGCGGCAGAGGTGCAGCGGTGCTTGTCCCCGGCTCTGGTATCGCTTGCCCTGTCCATGTAGGGCTTTCGTTCCACCTCGGCAATCCGCAGGGAATTGATAACGATATGCACATGGATATTCCCGCTGTGGTTATGCCCGTCCGGGTGGGTGCAGACCATAGCCTGATGTCCGGGAAAATGCTCCTTGCAGTAGGCAAGCCCCAACGCCTGCGCCCGGTCTACGGTCAGCCCGTTGTCGGCTGCGTCCCTTGGGTCAAAGGAAATGATATAGTGGTGGCTCTTTATGTCCTCCCGCTTGTTGTTCTTGCCGTACCGCATATTTGCCCGTATGCAGGAGAGGGCAAAATCTTCCTCCCCGCAGTTGAGGGTTTCCAGCCGGAAGTCCCGCCGGGGGATAAGCCGCCCCGCTTCATCAAGGACGGGCTTCATGGTGAACTCGTCATGCTCAAAGGTCAGATAGGCTTCGGCTGCCCCGTAGTCGGCGTTCTTAGAACTGATATGCTTTATCGTTGCCATAGGCTTCTCCAATCACTTTCAGCACTTCAAACTTTAAGGCGGCAAGGTCGGAAACGGCTGCCCGCACTTCGCCGGACAGGGCATTGTAGGGTATGCCGTATTCGTTCAGATAACGGGCAATCTGATTTAAGTTGCTGCCGATTTTTCCGTACTGCGCCACAAGGGAAGAAACGGCAGTCAGCATTTCCTCGCTGTGGGCGGTCACTCGGATAACCGGGGTTATCTTGCTGTAAAAAATAGCCTGCCGGATATATTCAGACTGGCTCATGGAGAGGGCGGCGCATTTGTCCTCAAAGGTTTTTCGCTCGTCCTCGGTCAGCCGGGTTTTCACAACACATTTCCGCTTGGGCGTGTTGTAGGTCTTGGGTTTCATGGTGGTGTCAACTCCTTTCAAAATTTTTTCGTGGATTTTTCAGCGGCTGGAGCCGCAAAAGGCGGGCTTGGGGTGGCAACCCCAACAAGTAAGACCGGGGGAACAAATGGAGCGAAAGCGAAATTTGGTACACTGGTCGATACTTGCTCTAAGAAACTGCCGGACTACGCTGTGTGTGGCTGCTTTCAATACCTTTAGTTCCGCAGACGGGGATTTTGCCAACTTTGGCGGCAAATTTCTTCCCCCAATACCTACAAAACCGGGCAGGGCAGAATGGACGGAAATTCCAGCAAAAACTTTTCTGGCAGCTTAGGTTTTCCCGACAATAAGGCGTTTGGAAAGCTGCGTTTTGCCTGTTTTGTGGGGGTAATCTAAAAAAATATGTTTGGCAACCTCCAACCGGAAAATTTCTCTTTCCTTGCCCTCACGCTTTAATACAGGGCATTTCAAAAAACGCCAAACGAAAGCAGAAATTTCCCGTATTTTTTTCAGAATACAGTCTACTTTCCCGAAAGCAGGCAACAAAAAAGCAGCAAATCTTTTCAGACTTACTGCTCATGTTCCGCTGTGGGACGGTGTTATTCAGTTGTAAATAGTTCAACGGTCAAACCGAAACTTGAAAAGGCTCTCTATCAGCTTGGTTTTGATGTAGTCCTCCATGTCAACGTTATATCGTTTTGTTGAACATATGGCGCACTTTATCCAATCTACTGTTAGGACGTCGGGTTTGAAAGACTGGCTCTCCTAAAGATTCTTGATATCCTTTTAATTCGGTAAGGCAGACACTTCTTCCATTTGTATAAAAATTCAAATCATTGCGATATTCCCCTATATAGCGCGCAGGGATTTTCCCTTTAAAGATGACTTCATCATTTTTCAGTTGTGTTGATTCAATCTCCGCGCAGTATTTTGGCGCGTCATTATACGCACGTGAGAGATATTCCTGCGGTGCATAGAGGGTAAAGGAGAGATAAGGCTCTAATAGCTGCGTTCCGCATTTTTTTAAAGCCTGTTCCAAAACAACAGGAGCAAGAAAACGAAAATCTGCCGGAGTGCTGACCGGACTGTAATAAAGTCCGTATTCAAAACAGATTTTACAGTCCGTTACCTCCCAGCCATATAACCCCTGTTCTAAGCCATGACGAACCCCCTCTGCTACGGCATTTTGAAAACTTTGATTCAGATAGCCGATAGAAACTTTGCTTTCATACTGCACGCCGCTGCCCATCGGAAGTGGCGTTACAGATAAGCCTATCGACGCCCAAAACGGGTTGGGTGGCACTTCAATATGAATCGTATGATTTGCTGCTTTCGACGGTCTTTCCAGATAAATGACCGTTGGCTCTTTTACATTTATGTTCACATGGTATCTCTCTATTAACAGAGAACAAATAACCTCTAACTGGACTTTTCCCAAAAAAGAAAGAATAATTTCATGCGTTATTGTGTCCACATAATAATGCAATAGCGGGTCTGTATCTGCAATTTCTGTTAAGGCGTTCAGCAGAAGTTCCCTTTGTTCCGGTTTTTGCGGTTCCACCGTTGTTCGAAGCAATGGGGTTGGATTTTCTTCCCATGCCTTGCGCGGCAGAAGTTCTGTATTTCCAAGAATATCGTTCAGTTTCAAAGTATCATTGGATAGAATAGCGATTTCTCCGCAGCAAGCTATATCCGCCTGCACAATCTCTCCGTTTGACGGAATCCTCATTTCTGTGATTTTTAGTTTTTGCTTTTGGGCTAGAAGAATCGTATCTCGCAAACGAAGTGTCCCGCTGTATAACCGCAAATAAACAAGCCGTTTCTTCTGGTCTGTGTATTCAATTTTAAAAACGCTCCCGCATAACTCGGATTGATTGTTATCCGCACCAGAAGTAAATGTTTCTGTGATAACTTCAATCAGCTTTTCCGTTCCGATATTGTTCTTTGCGCTTCCATGATAAACAGGAAACAGGGAACTGTTTTGTATTCTTCTGCATTTTTCCCTCTGTAAATCCTGTATTTCCAAAGGTTCTCCCGCAATATACTTTTCCAGGAGTTCATCATTTTCACCAACAACAGACTCCCATTTTTCTATATCCGCAATATCCGTTAGCGATACTTCCGGAGTGAACAAAACATCTTGCATGACTATGATTTCATCAGAAAGTTTTTCCCTGATATTTTGATAAACACTCTGTAAGTTAATGCCCCCCTGGTCTATCTTATTTACAAAAATAATCGTTGGAATTTTCATTTTTCGGAGTGCATGGAACAGCACCCTTGTCTGTGCCTGTACGCCGTCCTTTGCAGAAATTACTAAAATTGCCCCATCAAGAACAGAGAGGGAGCGATATACTTCTGCCAAAAAGTCCATATGACCTGGGGTATCTACAATATTGATTTTATAGTTTTTCCAGTCAAAAGAAGTAACAGCAGCTTGAATGGTAATTCCACGCTGACGTTCTAAAGCCATAGTATCTGTTCTCGTTGTTCCTTTATCTACACTTCCTAATTCTGTAATGGCTCCACTGGTATAAAGCAGGCTTTCCGTTAAAGTTGTTTTTCCTGCATCTACATGAGCAAGAATACCGATATTGATTATTTTCATGTGTTTGTCCTCCATTCAGCCCCAAAGGGCACAAAAATCCCCAACAGCAAAATACTTTTACCGCTGGGGATATGGTAAACAGACATACACATACATACGGCACGCTACAAACAACGGCCGCTTTTCTATGTCAAATATATAAGGCAAAAGTATTCTTAAAAAGGGTACAAAAAACTAAGCCTCTCTTTAAAGGGGCGTTTACAATTTTTTGTTCCCACTATTTGATTATAGTTTTATTTAAGAATACCCTGCCGCATATTTTTAACTCCTTACTTTGGAATGGAAATATTATAGCATATCGGCGTTGAAAAGGCAAGCATTGAAAACAAAATTTACGGAATAGTGAGCCTGCTGTCTATCAAATTCTTGTGTATTACTTTATCGCACATGAGCATTTTCATTTTCTGCTTACACGCTTTAATACAGGGCATTTCAAAAAATGTCAAACGAAAAAAGAAATTTTCCGTATTTTTACACGATACAGTCCGCTTTCTCTAAAAGCGGGCAACAAAAAAGCAACAAATCTTTTTCAGACTTACTGCTCATGTTCCGCTGTGGGGCGGTGGTTATTCAGTTGTAAATAGTTCAACGGTCAAACCGGAACTTGAAAAGGCTCTCTATCAGCTTGGTTTTGATGTAGTCCTCCATATCCACGTTATAGTGTCCGTTGATTCTGGAGAAGTGCTTGATATATCCGGCATACCGGGCAAGGACAGCGTTTACAGCTGCCGGGTCGCCCTGCTGCGACTTCACTATCGTTTCAAAGGGGAGAAGTCGGTCGCTCATAGCCTAACACCTCCATTTCCTCATATAGCTGCCGCAGGGCGTTGCGGATATGCTGCCCGGTGTTGCTCCGCTTTCTCCCGAAACTTTCCGCAATTTCCTTTTGTGTCAGCGCACAAAAATAATAGAGATATATCATTTCCTGCTTGAACGGTGGCAGTCGCAGGAGTGCAGCGGCAAGAACCGGGTCATGCAACAGCACTGTCTGTCCGCAGGAAGTAAAAAAAGATTCTTCGGTCTGTTCCGGCTCTGCAAAGTAAATGTCAGTAGTGCCGAACGGATAAAACTTTTCATCAGTCAGATAGTCGAAAGAGATTTCCTTTTTCCACCTTGCCATGATAAGCCGGTATGCGTCATAGGACGCATGGCGTATCACAACCTTGCAGTAGGCGTTGTGGGTGTACTGGATATGTTCTTTGTAGACTTCAAACTCATTCATGGAAATCCCCCTCTCTCTGAATGATTGTAAGGGGCGGCAGCACGTTAGGCTGTCGCTCCTTGATTACCGGACAGCAAAGGCAGGCGGGGCTGTCAACGGTGGGCGCAGCCCATTTACTTGCCGTTGACTGACTCGACTGGATTTGCTATCTTGCATACATTTGTCCTTCACCGCCCATAAGAGCCGTCATTTCTTCAATTTTTTCCAGTGGGAAAGGCGGTTGGGAAAGAGGCTTCATTGCAATCGACATCAGTTTCATCGGGTTGTCGTCTGCTGCTACGCGATTGGAACTTAAATGTCCACATATCCGGCAACGATGAATAATTGCCCACTCACCATTCTTTCTAACCCACACGCCTACTGGTTCCATAATCCCTCCACAATTAGCTTCCCTGTCTCCCGGCTCAATATCTAAATGTAAGCTGCTTAGGCAATTCGGGCAATGGTTCCTGTGGTCGCTTCCTGCTCCAGCAGATACTACAAGCCTACCACATACTTTACAAGTAAAGCTGTCTTTACAACTATGTGTTTTATAATAACCTTTTTCATATTGTTTTCGTTTGTTTTCTCTGTTCATAACTGCTCCTTTTGTGGGGCAGGATTGTCTATAAATCTTCACGCAGATACTTTTTTAACAAGTCTCGGTATGTTTGTGAGAATTGTATATATTTTTCTTGTTCATTGACTGTCCATGCGCCCCATATTTTATCTTCGATTTGAAATAATGGGAGAATTTTTTCCGTAGAAAAATCTTTCCCTTTTTCGGTCAAACAGACCATTGTATTTCGGCCCTCTCTCTGTTCCAGATAGACAAGCTCACTTTTTTCTAATTTACGGATTGCCGAATTGATTGTTTGCCGACTGATACCTGTTAGCCTGAATATGTCGCTTTGAAGGCATTGTCCTTCCTTTTCACAAAGCACATACAGGATATTTAAGACAGTATCAGAAATGCCTATTTTTACAGCCGCTTCATGATACAATGAAGTAATTTCCGCAGATAAATAGGCATATATTCTTGGTTTTTTATCGTTCATCAGTTCATCACGTCCCCCTTTAATATCCGATTTCGTATATATTATATATCCGGTTTCGGATATGTGTCAAGACCTTTTTTACGGAATATAGGCTGCTGTCTATCAAGTTCTTGTGTGTTACTTTACCGCACATGAGCATTCTGATAAGGGCTGTAACAGCCAGCTTGCCACACTTACTGCCGATGGAAACGGCGATACCAAAGAAGTTGAGGTAAAAGCCGGAACAGTTTACATCAAAGAAATTTCTGCACCAAAAGGTTACAAGCTGGATTCTACTGTCCATGCCTTAAATGTGGAAGTTGGAAAAACAGCGACATTAACTGTTGCTGACACTCCAAAGGTCACAGAGACTTTGATTGATTTATTCAAAATTGACATGGAAACAGGAAAATCTACTCCACAGGGAACTGCTTCTTTAGAGGGTGCAGAGTTCACATGGAGCTATTATGACGGTTACTACAATGCAGACAATCTTCCTGCAAAGGCTACCCGTACATGGACAACCAAATCAGTTGCCGAAAAAGACAATGACGGAACTATCCATTATGTATCCAGACTTGCCGACAGCTACAAAGTATCCGGCGACAGCTTCTATACACAGGACAGTAAAAATGTACTGCCACTTGGTACACTTACTGTCACAGAAACAAAAGCACCAAACGGTTATCTGTTAGATGGTGCATATATGCAGGCTGACGGAAGTTCTGAACAGATTAAGGGAACATACCTTACACAGATTTCCGAAGATGGCGAACTTGCTATACTCTCTGGAAGCAATCAGTATTCCGTATCCGATAAGGTTATCCGTGGCGGTGTGAAAATCCAGAAACGTGACCTTGAAACAAAGGATTCCAAAGCACAGGGAAGTGCTACCTTACAGTACACAGAATTTGACATTATTTCCTTAAATGACAGTTCTGTACTGGTTGAGGGGAAATTATATAACAAAAATGAAACTGTAAAGAAGATTTAGACAGGTATTGATGGAGTAGCTTCTACTTCTTCGGACTTACTCCCTTATGGAAAATACCGATTAGAAGAAAGCAAAGCACCAGAGGGATACTTGACAGACACTTGATGGCTTGGAAACAGGCAGAAAATATAAACTTTCCGGCTGGCAGATGTTAAAGGAAGAAAACGCCGAACTTCTGATTGACGGGAAACGTGTAGACAGTGATTACACATTCACTGCTGACAGCGAAAAAATGACGGTTGAGATTACTTACAGTTTTGATGGTTCAGCTCTTGGCGGTCAGAACCTTGTTACATTTGAGGAATTGTACGATATGAGCAATCCGAAAGAGCCTGTCAAGGTTGCCGAACATAAAGACATCAACGATGATGGACAGACGGTTCTTATCACGGAACATATCATCACAATCCATACTACTGCTACGGACAAGAATGGCAAGAAAGAAATCGAAGCCGGAAAAGATGTAACGATTGTGGATAAAGTCACATTAGATGGTCTGGAAGTTGGAACAAAATACAAACTTTCCGGCTGGCAGATGTTAAAAGAGGAAAATGCAGAACTTCTGATTGATGGAAAGAAAGTATCCAATGATTATGAGTTTACAGCCGACAGTGAAAAAATGACGGTTGAGATTGCATTTACCTTTGATGGTTCTTCTCTTGGTGGAAAGAGCCTTGTTACATTTGAGGAATTATACGATATGACCAATCCAGACGAACCAAAGAAAGTGACAGAACATAAGGACATCACAGACGATGGACAGACTGTGACAATCAAGGAAGTGCCGGAAGTCCCAGACACACCAAAGGATACTGACACGCCGGATACACCATCTACGGTTAAGACAAGTGACAGCCCAAAAACAGGCGACAATACCAATATCTATGCTTACCTTGCCATGCTCGGTCTTTCCTGCGTAGGGCTTGGCGGTATGCTTTACTTCAAACGCCGTAGAAAGAAATCATAAGGCGGTAATGTAGCGGTTGGTAGAGCGTTCAAGGTCGCCACCCTTTTTGCAACTTCACGCTCCCGTGAAGCTCTGATTTACGGGGGCGTGAAGTCTACTAGGGGCGTGGTGAGTGTAGCTCCCCACAACGTACAGCAGGAAAGAAACTAAAACTGAAAGAAAAGAGGTCAATTATTTATGAAATTAAGATTTGTCGTACCAAACATGGAAAAGACATTCGGGAACTTGGAGTTTGCCGGAGAAAATACTACGGAACAGCAGAGAATCAACGGGCGTATGGCTGTCATTAACAGAAGCTACAACCTGTATTCCGATGTGCAGAGAGCCGATGATGTTGTCGTTGTGCTTCCTGCCAAAGCTGGAGAAAAACATTTCTCGCCGGAGCAGAAAGTAAAACTTATCAACCCACGAATCACTACCGATGGCTATAAAATCGGGGAACGTGGATTTGTCAATTACATCTTACTTGCAGACGATATGTTACCAGTGGGAAGTAAATAAGGGGGTATTCAGATTATGAGATTAGCAAATGGAATCGTCATTGATAAAGAAAAGACTTTCGGAGTGTTGAAGTTCTCCGCATTACGCCGTGAGGTTCATGTACAGAATGAAGATGGAACGGTCAGTGAAGAAATCAAGGAACGTACCTACGATTTGAAGTGCAACACACAGGGACATATGATACAGGTATCCGTTCCGGCGACTGTTCCGTTAAAGGACTATGACTACAACGCCGAAGTGGAACTTATCAATCCCGTTGCAGATACAGTAGCCAATGCGAATTACCGTGGTGCAGATGTGGACTGGTATGTAAAGGCAGACGATATTGTTTTGAAAAATAAAGGAAATACATCAAATCGTATTACACAGAGTCAAAATCCAAAATAAAGTAAAGTCTCTAATTGTAACGTGATTTATGTAATGGTATAATTTTTTCATAAAATGAAAAAGGGGATTATTCATGAATTGCGTTACATTAGAATTAAAAGATAGTGATGGTACGATATATAAGGTTGATGAAAATATTGAATCATCGCAATTAATCATTAACGATGATGTTATATCCAGTATTTGTAAAAAAATGAAAATTAAAACACTCAGCCAACTTTCGCTTAAACTCGGTGTTAATAATATGGCTTTAATAATCAAAGATTATACTTTGACAGATATTGTGTATATTGAAGAATTTTATGACATCAAATCTTATATTAGCATTTTTCAAACAAAAGATACTAATATTCATATAACAGGGCAAACAATACAGACTTTACAAGCTGATTGTAAAAGTATACTTTTGGGTGAATGTCATATAGACAACTTACAGATAGGAATGTTTCATGTGATGGAAGAAACAAAGACTGTATATAAAATGGACAAAATGGATTTGCGTGATGTCGCTATTGGAAATTTAGATATTTATGCGGAATGTAAAGGTATCAATATACAAAGATGTAATATTACTGAACTAAATAACATTGGAAATATGCTCAAAGATGTTACATCTACGGTATTAAGTTTGCATTTATGGCAAAACACTAATATTGGAAAAATGTCTATTATGAATGTTGTGGAGGAGTTAAGAATTGAGGATTCATCTATAAACAGATTATCGGCTCGTGCTAAATTGTTTATAGATAAATTGATAGTAACAGATGCAACTATTGAAAATTGTTACGAATTTAAAAAGGAAGATTTTAAAAATCCTACTTATGATAGTTGGCAGTGGATTGAAAAATCAGCGGATAATGCTAGAGATTTAAAAAAGAGAGCAGACGCTAACTACCAAATGGCAAAGGCACTGTATTCAACAGAAAAAAAGGGTGATAAAATTGTAAGTAATTTATTTGATTTTTGTGCAGGTTATGGATATAAACCATTAAGAGTTATCAGAACTTCAGGGGTAATAGTGCTTCTAAATACTTTTATTCTTACAATTATAAAAGTTATAAGTATACTAAGTGTTAAAGCTATTCCCATAAATGCAACATCTATTTGTAAGGGATTTGAGATGATTTGGAAAAACTTTTTAATCGCATTTGCTACGTTAGCAGGTCAAATTAGCTTTTTGATGGAAGATGGGTTACCTTATTGGCTATCAATAATTGAGTATTTAATAGGTGTTATATTATTTGCAATGTTTGTCAATGCATTATATGCACGATATAAGGAATAATAATTTTTTTTGGAGGAGAATTTATGATAAACGAAAAATCTGAAGAATTTAGTAATTCACAATTTGCATTAAAAGCATATATGAATTTCAAAGATTCTAATGCTTACATGCATGAAGCAATGGTACTTTTTCCAGCAAATGGAAAATCTGTAAATGGAATATTTAAAATTTATCCTAAAATTGATACAAATATTTCATTCGTTGAGATTATTGGCAACAATCAATTTTCAAGAGATTTGAAATCGAGATATACAAATAAAGATAGTATTTTTCGGTTTATCAATGGAGCATTGATAATAAGTTCTAAAGATATTTGGGGAAATCCTATTGAGATTGATGTAAGTGCAATTTAATTAGTCTTTAAGCAGTTAGTCTACACGATTGACTGCTTTTCTTATACCCGAAGAAAGGAGTTTTTATGAAAACATGGAAATTTAAAGGCAACAAGATTCGTGCCAGTGACAAATCGCTGGTCTACCATTTTTGTATTGGTTGGCTATTGCTCCTGTTCGTTGCGGTATTCCTGTTACTGAACCTGCGAGAGCTTTTTGATACAGACTGTAAAGATTTCAACCTGCTCCATGCTGGAATTACATGGACAGCTTACAATTCGATTTCGATTTTGATAGCGACCGGTGTTTGTGCATTGGTCGCTTTTCTTTACTACCGCTACCGATACGACCATATCAAGCGGTTGTTGCACCGCCAAAAGCTGGCTCGTATGGTACTGGAAAATAAATTGTACGAAGCAGAAACTACCAAAAACAATGTTTTTTTTACTGACCTGCAAAGCAGATCAAGAGAAAAATCGTATGGTTTCCAAAAATCTATTCTTTAAGCTCTATCCGACAGCTACGGAAAAGGAACTTGCCTACTATGTCAAAGACGGTGTGATTGCTCCTGTATCCGGCGACTATGTATTTTCGGAACTGGTAAACCCTGTCTTTACCAAAGACGGCGACAACCTCAAAGTCAGCGTGTCCGTAAAGTATCTGGATAACAAGTCGAAAATGACGCAAATCTCACAGTATGAGCTTGTGCTTCATAAGGACGATAACTGGAAGATTGTAGAATAAATGTTACAGCAGAATAGTATGGTAATTGTTTATCCAATCTATACTATTCTGCTTACAATTAGATTGACAAAATAAGAATCCCTCTCATATAATCGGCTGCAATGGTATTGAGGAAATACAACCTTAAATGTATAATGGGAAAGTAGCATTGCAGGAATGAGGTAGGCTAATGAATAAAATATTGATTATTGAAGATGATTTAGAAATAAATGCATTATTGGCTGATTTTCTAAAAGAAAAAGGATATGCTGTGCATTGCCAATATGATGGACTTCATGTTCTGGATTTTTTGAATAAAGAAAAAATTGATTTGATTATACTTGATATTATGCTTCCTTATCGGAATGGTGATATTATTTTATCTGATGTACGCAAGAAATTTACGATACCTGTTATTATTATTTCAGCGAAAGAAACTACACAAAATAAAATCGACTTGCTTCGTCTGGGAGCAGACGATTATATCACAAAACCTTTTGATATGGAAGAAGTGCTTGCCAGAATTGAAAGTAATCTGCGAAGAGTACAATTTCAAAATAGCCAGACAGAATGTTTGCAACATAACAATCTGACTTTAGACCTAGAGAAAAATACAGCATTTTTGAATGGAATAGAATTATCCTTAACCGCTAAAGAATTTGGCATTTTAGAATTGTTGATGAAATATCCAGATAAAGTATTTTCAAAATCGAATCTTTTTCAAAGTGTTTGGGATACAGAATATATTGCTGAAGATAATACACTTAATGTTCATATCAGTAATTTACGCAATAAATTAAAAGCGATATGCTCTGATACAGAATTTATTGATACTGTTTGGGGCATTGGCTACCGCCTACATAAAGCTAAGGATTAAACGTTCCTTAGCTTTATTATTTTTTTAACTTTTCTCATTACGATTTAAGAAATTCTTTAAAATTGCCCGTTATACTGGTTTAAGTAAAGGAGGTTTGGGATATGAGTTCAATTATTTTAGAAGCAAAGTCTTTAACCAAAGAATATAAACAAACATTAGCATTAGACCATATAAATTTACAAATAAAAAAAGGAAAAATTTATGGATTTATTGGTCAAAACGGAGCAGGTAAGACTACTTTTTTAAGATTAGTCACAGGGCTTGCGTTTCCAACAAGTGGTACACTTTCTTTATGGGGAAATTCTGGAACAGAAGAATTGCAGAAACAGCGTAAACGAATTGGAAGTATGATTGAAACGCCTGCTCTATTCCCGTCAATGACTGCCTATCAAAATATGGAAGTACAGCGTATTCAACGAGGCATACCAGATAAATCAGTTATTAAAAGGACATTAGATATGGTTGGATTGCAAGATACAGGTAAAAAGAGTGTCCGCAATTTTTCATTAGGTATGCGTCAACGATTGGGGATAGCGATTGCACTTTTAAATACACCAGAACTATTGATTTTAGACGAGCCAATCAATGGTCTTGACCCTGCTGGAATTGTAGAAATCAGAAATTTATTAAAAATTTTGAATAAAGAATATGGTATGACCATTTTGGTTTCAAGCCATATCTTAGAAGAATTGTATCAAACAGCATCAGAATTTATTCTGATTGACCATGGAAAAATTATAGAAGAGATTTCTGATTATGAATTAAATGAACGGTGTAAACGACATATAGCAATTAAAACAACAGATGTTCAGAAAACGGTTCTGGTTTTGGAAGAGAATCTTCATACAGATAACTTTAAACTAATGCCAGATGGCATAATTCGTTTGTATGATTATTTGAATGATTTAGAGACAGTTGCGTCTGCTTTGGCAGAATCGCACATTCTTGTAACAGGACTTTCTGTATCTGGCGATACTTTGGAGGACTATTTTTTGAGCAAAATAGGAGGAACAAAAGATGTCAAATCTCCTAAAAACTGAGTTATATAAGTTGTTTCACAGTTGGTATTTTGGGGGAATTGGAATATTCAATCTCCTTTTAAGTAGCATATTGCTGTTAGATAGTAAAGAACGCTCTTCAAACTTAATTATGGCATCATTATACAATATTCCGTTACTCTATTTTTTGATTATAGTGTTTATAGCATTGTTCATTGGAAGTGATTTTAGTGGAAGAACTTTAAATACTTATATTACTGCCGGACATAAAAGAAGTTCTATATTTAGAGTAAAGTTAATTGTATCTCAAATAGGTTGTATTATCATTCTGGTATTTCCATTATTTGTACATGGAATTATTAGTCAATTTTATATTGGAGAAAAACTTTTTTGGAATGATAGCACATATACTATGGTTTTACTAACTCTGTTTGCCATGATAACACTGTGTGCATTACCGATGTTTTTTGCTTTTATTTTTCGTGATATGGGGAAAACACTGACAGTTTCAATGGTTTTATTTTTTGTTATGATTTTTTTGCTGAACAGTGAATCTGCACAAATAATCAGCAGAATAATACCAATGGGACAACTTAGGTTAATTTCATTGCAAAAGGTCTATTCGACAAACTTTTGCTTGTTTGTAGATTTTTTATGGAATTTTATTTTATATTTCATTGCAGGTAGTGCTTTTTTACATACAGACTTGAAATAACCGGAGGTGTTTTTTATGGATAAATTATTAAAACTGGAAAAATATCAGTTGTTACATAATTCTATTTACTGGTATGGTATGATTGGAATATTTATTTTAGGATTTTTTACAGCAGATACTTATGTTACAGAGGTCATGGGACCGACAGAAGAAATTGCTTCTTCTCTTGCTGATATTTTTAATGGAATGGTGTATGATTCTACGTTTCTTCTTATCATCATGTCGGCTATACTTGCATTGATTTTAGGACAGGAATTTTCTAAGAGAACAATAAACTTAGAGGTCAGTGCTGGACATTCCAGAAAACAAATTTTTACAAGTAAAATAATATCGTATTTAATTGCTTTTAATCTTATGGCTCTTGTCTATCCAGTTTCAGGGTGCATAAGGGAATTTGGACGCTTTGGTGTTGCAGATGTGGGAATGTTTTTTTACAATATTATAAAAGCAATCATTTATTCTTGTCTGCTTAATAGTGCGATATTTCTAATTGCAATACTTATTTGTTGCTATTTACAGGATGTTGTAAAAGCAACTTCGGTTACAGCAATTATTATTTTTGCTCTTAGCTTATATCTTGGCTATGGAATGATGTTGAGATTACCAGTCGGTTTTTTACCTACTTATCAAATCAGAATCGTTGTCAGCATGAAAACCTTTTTTCAACCGATAGCTATTTTAGTAGGATGTATATGGTCTGGTATATTATTATTGCTTTCGTGGATAAAATTTTGTAAATGTGATTTTAAATAGGTGGAGAAAATGTCTAACATAGAATGGATTTTAATTATCATAACAATATTTTTAGTAATACTGCTATTTCGATATATTCAATTAAAAAAACAAATCCGTAATCTTGCGGATCAAGTTAATGAATTGAATTCTGGAAATTCACAGCAGATGTTAGACATTTCGTTGATTGATAAAGATTTAGAAAGACTGGCTGGTATATTGAATCAATATAATATCAGACAACGACAGGCTGTTGCAGGCGTATTACGCAATGAAGAGTATTTAAAAGAATCTGTTGCTAATATATCACATGATTTGCGTACACCTCTTACAGTCATTCTTGGTCATTTACAATTATTGCAAAAAGAAAATTTGGAATCCAGTCAAGCACAGCGTGTAAAAGTGATTTTTAGCAAAGCCGAAAAAATGAAAGAATTGGTAGAAACATTCTATGATCTTTCTATTTTGGAGGAACAGCAGACAGTTCCAGAAAAAGAAAAGTTTAATATATCTAATATGTTAATAAATTTAATTACGGAAAATGCCGTTGCATTAGAAAAGGAGAATATTTTACCCGAAATAAATCTCCCAGATTATTCAATATACGTATATTCTGATAAAAATATGGTAGAACGAATTTTACAAAATCTGTTGACAAATGCGATTAAGTATTCTGTTGGAACGATAAAAATAACACTTATGGAGAAAGAAAATAATAATATTATATTTACCATTGAAAATCCAATGAGCGACAGTTCAGAAATTGATTGCAATCGACTTTTTGACCGTTTTTATACAGGCGATAAATCAAGACATAATGGAAGTACAGGATTGGGACTTGCGGTAGTAAAAACACTTGTTGCCATTCTTGGCGGAAATATTGTTGCAAAAGTACATACCAATAGCCTTATTATTACTCTTGAATTATAAAGTATTGAAGATATATTCGTATGATAATTCATTGAAGAGTGGACATCAAAATGTAAAGTCAATAGTTTGTAAAGTTCAGTTACAAACTATTGGCTTTTTTCATTACTGTGTAACAAGTAAATTTACGATAAAGAAATAAGGATAGTCGGCTCTTATTTGTTGCCTGCGGAGCAGATCAACAAATAAATGTTGAAGAATCTGTATAGGAAAACAGAGAAAACAAGAAGCAAATCACTTCTTATTCTCTCTGCTGTTCAAGATACCGTCAATCGTACCTTGAATGATTTTTAATTCATTATCAATCAATAAATCAAGTGACGAATCTATCTGACGGCGGGCTGTGTTTTTCTCAACATTCTTCGCTGGATAGAAATACTCGTCAACAGATATATTGAACATTGTAACTAAATCATGGAATAACTGAAAGCTAGGGTGTTTTCCGATATTTTCAATATCTGCGATATGACGTTCTCCGTAAAAGACTTTATCGCCTAAATCATTTCTGGAAAGCCCTGCTTTCTCTCTGGCTTCTCTGATTGCCAGTCCTAAATGACGAAAATCAAAGCTGTGTGTATCTTTCTTTTTTCTCATTTTTAATCACCTAGCATGAGTTTATACTTCATGTTGTGCGATTAGAATGTATTAAAAACTTATATTATATGCATTATAAATTCAAATAAAGTATTACCTAGTTCGGTAAATAAAAAAAACCGTTCTGTGGATAATCTCTTTTATAATGTCCAAAAATATAGGGACGGTTTTGGTATAACCAGAGCTGTCCTTTTTCTATTTTCACAGGATTGCTCTGGTCAAGGAGCAATTTGTGATTCTAAGTAAAACAGGCAGTCTATACCAACAACCGAATTTATTCCGTTTTTTTCTTACTACATCATCAGTCCTTGAATATGAATTAAAAACTCATATATCAGATGTTTTAATAGACGCATATAACAAAAAAGAAGTTCAAATTGCAAAAACTGAACATAGAAATGCTGAATTGTTACCAAAGGTATCTGCTCACATTATGCGACATACGGCTTGTACCAGAATGGCAGAAAAGAGAATAGACGTAAAAGTTCTTCAATATATTATGGGACACGCCCACATAGATGTAACAATGGAGGTATATAACCATGTAAGTGAGATGTCCAGAATTGAGAGTGAAATCACAAGGCTGGAAAACGTAGCAATTAGCTGACACCAAAAATAAAAAATTGGTGTCAAAATGGTGTCAAACCAAGAAAAAGTGATGATTATAAGGAAGAAAAAGGGTTGCAAACCTCGTAAAATCAAGGCTTGCAAAAAAAATCTCAAAAAATTAGCACTCACCTCTTGACAGTGCTAACAATGAGATGTATAACATCAATTGTAAGAGGAAAACAATAGATAAACAGTGAAGTTAAGCATTCATTGTAATAGAAGGAGGTAATCGTATGAACATTAATAAGTTTACACAGAAGTCTATTGAGGCTGTTAACCAGTGCGAGAAGATTGCCTACGATTATGGTAATCAGGAGATTGATCAGGAACATTTTCTGTACAGTCTCTTAACTATAGAAGATAGTCTTATCGCGAGCCTGATAGAGAAGATGGGAATTGATAAGGATGCATTTATAAAGAATATTGAGACTCTGCTTAGCCAGAAGAATAAGGTTTCAGGAAATGTACAGCTTTATGTAAGCAATGATCTTAATAAGGTTTTAGTAAATGCTGAAGATGAAGCAAAGAGAATGGGGGATGCATATGTTTCTGTTGAGCATCTTATGCTTGCGATGATTGCAGCACCTAACAAGGGCATAAAGCAACTTTTTAAGACATATGGAATTAACAGGGAATCATTCCTGTCAGCACTTGCCACAGTAAGAGGCAACCAGAGTGTTACTTCGGATAATCCGGAGGCAACTTATGATACTCTCAGCAAATATGCTACAGACCTTGTAGAAAGAGCCAAGGACGGAAAGCTTGACCCGGTTATCGGCAGAGATAATGAAATCAGAAATGTAATAAGAATCCTTTCCCGTAAGACGAAGAATAATCCCGTTCTTATTGGTGAGCCTGGTGTTGGTAAAACAGCAGTTGTTGAAGGACTTGCACAGAGAATTGTAAGGGGAGATGTTCCAGAAGGCTTAAAGGATAAGAAGCTTTTTGCACTAGATATGGGCGCGCTTGTTGCAGGTGCAAAGTATCGTGGTGAATTCGAGGAAAGACTTAAGGCTGTACTTGACGAGGTTAAGAAATCTGAAGGACAGATAATCCTGTTTATTGATGAGATTCACACTATTGTCGGTGCAGGTAAGACAGAAGGTGCTATGGACGCAGGCAATATGTTAAAGCCTATGCTTGCCCGTGGTGAACTTCATTGTATAGGTGCTACAACTCTTGATGAGCACAGAGAGTATATTGAGAAAGACCCGGCACTTGAAAGACGATTCCAGCCAGTTATGGTTGATGAGCCTACAGTTGAGGATACTATCTCAATCCTTAGAGGTCTTAAGGACAGATATGAAGTGTTCCATGGAGTTAAGATTACAGATGGCGCACTTGTAAGTGCAGCTACTTTGTCAGACAGATATATTTCAGACAGATTTCTGCCAGATAAGGCTATAGACCTTGTAGATGAAGCATGTGCAATGATTAAGACTGAACTTGATTCAATGCCGGCAGAACTTGATGAGAAGAGAAGAAAGATTATGCAGCTTGAGATTGAGGAGGCTGCCCTTAAGAAAGAGACTGATAATCTTAGTAAGGAAAGACTTGATGCATTACAGAAAGAATTGTCAGAATTAAGGTCTGATTTCAATATCCAGAAAGCTAAATGGGACAGCGAGAAATCTTCTGTTGATCAGGTAAGTAAGTTAAAGGAAGAGATTGACCAGATTAATACCCAGATAGCACAAGCTAAGAGAGAATATGATCTTAATAAGGCAGCAGAGCTTCAGTATGGTAAGCTTCCGCAGGCACAGAAGGCTTTGGAAGAAGCTGAGAAGAAGTCAAGTAACAGAGATATGAGCCTTGTTCATGAAAGCGTTACTGAGGAAGAGATTGCTAAGATTATATCAAGATGGACTGGTATTCCGGTTAGCAAGTTAAGTGAGTCTGAAAGACAGAAAACTCTTAATCTTGATGAACAGCTTCACAAGAGAGTTATAGGACAGGATGAAGGTGTTACTAAGGTAACGGAGGCAATCATAAGGTCTAAGGCTGGTATTAAAGACCCGACTAAGCCAATTGGTTCATTCCTGTTTCTTGGTCCTACAGGTGTAGGTAAGACAGAGCTTGCAAAGGCACTGGCTGAGAGTCTGTTTGATGATGAATCTAATATAGTAAGACTTGATATGTCCGAGTATATGGAGAAGTATTCAGTTTCCAGACTTATCGGAGCGCCTCCAGGATATGTAGGTTATGATGAAGGTGGACAGCTTACAGAAGCTGTAAGAAGAAAACCATATTCAGTTGTTCTTTTTGATGAGGTTGAGAAGGCACATCCAGATGTATTTAATGTCCTCTTACAGGTACTTGATGATGGCCGTATTACTGATTCACAGGGAAGAACTGTAGATTTCAAGAACACTATAATTATAATGACCAGTAACATTGGTTCTTCATATCTTCTTGAAGGTATTAATCCTGATGGTTCAATTAAGCCAGAGGCAGAGGAAGCTGTTATGGGTGATTTAAAGAATCATTTCAGACCTGAATTCCTTAACCGTCTTGATGAGATAATTATGTTCAAGCCTCTTACTAAGGATAATATCAGCAAAATTATCAATCTTCTTGTTGCAGATGTTAACAAGAGACTTGCAGATAAAGAGCTTGAGATTGTTCTTACAGATGCAGCCAAGGATTTCATAGTTGAAAACGGATTTGACCCAATGTATGGTGCAAGACCGCTTAAGAGATATGTACAGAAGACAGTTGAGACACTGGCAGCCAAGTTAATACTTGCAGGCAATATCAATACAGGGGATGATATTGTTATTGACCTTGTAGATGGAAAGCTGACAGCCAGAGCCGCTGCGAGGGCTGTTCAGGGATAAAGCCTGATATTGAAATAAAAGCCTACTAAACTATTGTGTAATGCAAGTTTAGTAGGCTTTTTGAAAGCAAACCAGCAATTTATTCTTTGAATTTCTGACAGCATGCTTTCACAGCATGCTTTATAAGCAAACCGCAATTGCGGTATTGACAAAAACTTATATTAATTGTATATTAAAAATGATTTATGGTTAAAGATTCATGACAGACTGCTTGTATGTGAATGAAAGAGAAAGATATAACACAAAAGGTACTGGAAGATAATAATGATATATTTGCGGATATTGTTAATGTGTTGTTATTTGATGGAAAGTCGGAGGTTGAAGAGAATGAACTTGTTAATACGACAGTTCATTCACAGTATAAGGCTGAAGATGGAAAAGTTCATGAACAGGAACGCGATATTGCTAAGTATTGGAAAAGAGGATGTACAGACATAGTCCTGTATGGCATAGAGAATCAGACAAAGGTTGAGAAAAGAATGCCAGCAAGGATATCGGGATATGAAGGTGCTTCATACAGAGGACAATATGATAAGAAAACAATAGTGCCGGTAATAACGATGGTGCTGTATTATGGTACAGATAGAAAATGGACAGCACCAAAGAATCTTAAGTCTCTGATTAAAGTTCCGGATAATCTGGATAAGTATGTTAATGACACTAAAGCTAATGTATTTGAGATAGCGTGGCTGACAGATGAACAGATAGCAAAGTTTACAAGTGATTATAAGATAGTTGCTAATTTCTTTGTGAACAAGAGAAAGAACAAAGATTACATACCAGATGATAAGACAACAATTAAGCATGTGGATGAGATACTAAAGTTTTTATCGGTTATGACAGGGGATAGTAGATATGAAGAGATATTGTCAGATAAGGAAGGAGTGAGCAATATGTGTGATGTAGCGCAGAGGCTTGAAGACAGGGGAATTGAGAAAGGGCTTCAGAAGGGAAGAGAAGAAGGACTTAGTCTTGGCGGCAATCAGATGATATATTCACTGGTCGAAGATAAGAGCATAAGTATGGAAAAGGGTGCACAAAAGCTTGGGATAAGTGTAGAAAAGTTGCGAGCTAATATGATTAATGCGGGATATAAGTGTCCGGATATGGAATGATAGCTGATAAGAAAGACAGAATAACAATATAATATATAAAGATAAAGCAATGTCAGGGAGAGCGGATACTGGCATTGCTTTTCTTTTTTTGGAGAAGCATGTTTCTGTTCAGGGACATACTTCTGCGTGTTCCTATAAGAACAAAAAAGAGTCAAGCTATATAGGTAAAAAACAGGCAGAATCACATGAAATTGTAGGAATATACCTATCAGGCAGGCACGAGGAAGTTTATCTATAGGCAGATTGGAAGAAAAAGTGAAGGTTGAATAAGGATTCTGCCTGGATATGTCCTATAAATCAAGTGATAATGCGACTACCTATAGGTATCATGAACAACGAATCAATAATCAGATTAAGACATATTTATACAGAACTAGATAAACTGGTTCTTTTCAGTATTATATTCATAATTAATTGATTTTAACTTATTGGTTATTTCTTCCTCAGAAATCATATAAGATTTGCACAGTTCCTCTAATGTATTGTAATTGTCTCGAAGTTGTGTATTGACAAAGCTTAAAAGCATAACAGGGTCTTTAGGCATAGAAAAATCCTCCTTATATTGTGTTTTCAGTGATGGCTCTATTGTTGTACTATTTAGTACAGCATGAATATTTTCCCATATTAAGCATATTCTGTAAATGTAAGGCTTGTATATAAAATTGTATTAAAATAAATACATTTATGGTTGCACGAAAACGATTACTATGTTATAATTTTAACAAGCTAAGAAATATACTACTTAAATAACTGAATATTAAATTATGGAGGTTTTGTTATGGGAAAGAAATGGGTGTATTTGTTTACAGAGGGTAACGCAGATATGCGTGAGCTTCTCGGTGGTAAAGGTGCGAATCTGGCAGAGATGACTAATATTGGTCTTCCGGTTCCACAGGGGTTTACTATTACTACGGAAGCTTGTACCCAGTATTACGAGGATGGTAGAGAAATCAATGATGAGATCATGGGACAGATTAACGAACATATTGAGAAGATGGAACAGATTACAGGCAAGAAGTTTGGAGATATGGAGAATCCACTTTTAGTTTCTGTTCGTTCTGGAGCAAGAGCTTCTATGCCGGGTATGATGGATACAATCCTTAATCTTGGACTTAACGAGGACGTTGTTAATGTAATTGCACAGAAATCCGGCAATCCAAGATGGGCATGGGATTGTTATAGAAGATTTATCCAGATGTATTCAGATGTAGTTATGGAAGTTGGCAAGAAATATTTCGAAGAGCTTATTGACAAGATGAAGGATGAGAGAGGGGTTAAGCTTGATGTAGAGCTTACAGCGGATGATCTTAAGGAGCTTGCAACACAGTTTAAGGCTGAATATAAGTCTAAGATTGGCAATGATTTCCCAGATGATCCTAAGGAACAGTTATACGGAGCTATAAAAGCTGTATTCCGTTCATGGGACAACCCAAGAGCTAATGTATACAGAAGAGATAATGATATTCCTTATTCTTGGGGAACAGCAGTTAATGTACAGTCTATGGCATTTGGTAATATGGGGGATGACTGTGGAACTGGTGTTGCATTTACAAGAGATCCTGCAACTGGTGCTAAAGGACTTTTTGGAGAGTTCCTTACTAACGCACAGGGTGAAGATGTTGTTGCCGGAGTAAGAACTCCAATGCATATTCAGGAAATGAGTGAGAAGTTCCCGGAAGCATTTGAGCAGTTTAAGGATGTGTGTGCAACTCTGGAAGAACATTACAGAGATATGCAGGATATGGAATTTACAGTAGAGCATGGCAAGCTGTTCATGTTACAGACACGTAATGGTAAGAGAACAGCACAGGCAGCATTAAAGATTGCATGCGATCTTGTAGATGAGGGGATGAGAACAGAGAAGGAAGCAGTTGCAATGATTGATCCTCGTAATCTTGATACACTTCTTCATCCTCAGTTTGATGCAGCTGCACTTAAGGCTGCAACTCCAGCAGGAAGAGGTCTTGGAGCATCTCCTGGCGCTGCATGTGGTAAGATTGTTTTCTCAGCAGAAGACGCAGAAGAGTGGAATGCAAGAGGCGAGAAGGTTGTTCTTGTAAGACTTGAGACATCGCCAGAAGATATTACAGGTATGAAGGCTTCACAGGGTATTCTTACTGTAAGAGGAGGTATGACAAGCCATGCAGCGGTTGTTGCAAGAGGTATGGGAACCTGCTGTGTATCTGGCTGTGGTGATATTGCAATGGATGAAGCTAATAAGAAGTTCACACTTGCAGGCAAGGAATACCATGAAGGGGATTATATATCTATTGATGGTACAACAGGCAACATATATGATGGACAGATTCCTACGGTTGATGCCAAGATTGCGGGAGAGTTTGGAAGAGTTATGGAGTGGGCTGATAAGTACAGAAAGTTAAAGGTTCGTACTAATGCAGATACTCCTAAGGATGCCAAGAAGGCAAGAGAACTTGGAGCAGAAGGTATCGGACTTTGCCGTACTGAGCATATGTTCTTTGAAGAGGACAGAATTGCAGCATTCAGAGAGATGATATGTTCTGATACTGTAGAAGAAAGAGAAGCAGCACTGGATAAGATTCTGCCATATCAGCAGGGTGATTTCGAAGCACTTTATGAGGCACTTGAAGGTAATCCTGTAACTATCAGATTCCTTGATCCACCTCTTCATGAATTTGTTCCTACAGAGGAAGAAGATATTAAGAAGTTAGCTGAATCACAGGGCAAGTCAGTAGAGACTATTAAGAATATTATTGCAAGTCTTCATGAGTTTAATCCAATGATGGGACACAGAGGATGCCGTCTTGCAGTAACATATCCAGAGATTGCCAAGATGCAGACAAGAGCTGTTATAAGAGCTGCAATCAATGTTAAGAAGGCACATCCTGACTGGAATGTTAAGCCGGAGATTATGATTCCGCTTGTCTGTGAGGTTAAGGAATTAAAGTATGTAAAGAAGACTGTTGTTGAGACAGCAGATGAAGAGATTAAGGCAGCAGGAATCGACCTTGAATATGAGGTTGGTACTATGATTGAGATTCCAAGAGCTGCACTTACTGCTGATGAGATTGCCAAGGAAGCTGATTTCTTCTGCTTTGGTACTAACGATCTTACACAGATGACATTCGGATTCTCAAGAGATGACGCTGGTAAGTTCCTTAATGCATACTATGAATCTAAGATATTTGAGAATGACCCATTTGCAAAGCTTGACCAGAATGGTGTTGGTAAGCTTATGGAGATGACAATAAAGCTTGGAAGACCGGTTAATCCGGATCTTCACATAGGTATCTGTGGAGAGCATGGTGGAGATCCTTCATCAGTTGCATTCTGCCACAAGATTGGTCTTGATTATGTGAGCTGCTCACCATTCAGAGTACCTATTGCAAGACTTGCTGCAGCACAGGCTGCTATTGCGGAAGAGAAATAATCCAATTTTTGACCATAACACGAGTTTCGGGGCATGGAAGGCGAAAGCTTTTCATGCCCCGAAATGTTTAAAATGGATGTAAAATGAAATATTTTCTCATTGCCCTAAATCTTATTATGTTCTATAATAATATGAAAATATATATATTGATTGGAGCGTATTATGGAACAAAAGAAAATCGAACCTATTCGTGATGCCAGAAAGCTTGGTAAAGCGAAGATGCTGATTCTTGGTATTCAGCATATGTTTGCCATGTTTGGCGCAACTATTCTTGTACCTATTCTGGTATCAGGATATTTTCAGGCTGCCTGTGGTGAGGAACTTACCAGAGGTCTGTCTGTATCAGTAACACTTTTCTGTGCAGGTTTTGGTACATTGATATTCCACCTGTGTACTAAATTCAAAGTACCTGCATTCTTAGGATCTTCCTTTGCATTTCTTGGTGGATTCTACACAGTAGCTAATCTTGACAGCGGTATGTATGCTGGAATGTCAGCTAATGATAAGGCTGCTTATGCATGTGGTGGTATATTTGTTGCCGGAATGCTTTACTTTGTACTTGCACTTATAATTAAGCTTGTTGGAGTTAACAGAGTTATGAAATTCCTTCCACCTGTAGTTACAGGACCTATCATTATATGTATCGGTCTTTCACTTGCAGGTTCAGCTATTACAAATGCTTCAACTAACTGGTTACTTGCATTTGTTGCACTTGCTGTAATTATTATATTCAATATATGGGGCAAGGGGCTTTTCAAGATTATTCCTATTCTTATGGGCGTAGTAATTTCATATGTATTTGCACTTATTCTTAATGCATGCGGCGTACATAATCCTGATGGTTCAGCAATACTTAATTTCTCATCAATTGCATCTGCTTCATGGGTTGGAATTCCAAAGTTTCAGTTTATGAAGTTTGATGTAACAGCAATCCTTGTAATGGCACCTATTGCTATTGCAACAATGATGGAACATATCGGAGATATGTCAGCTATTTCGGCTACAGTTGAAGAAAACTATTTAGCAGATCCGGGACTTCACAGAACACTTATTGGTGATGGTGTTGCAACAGCATTTGCAGGTGCAATTGGAGGTCCGGCTAATACTACATATGGTGAGAACACAGGAGTTCTTGAACTTTCTAAGGTATATGACCCAAGAGTAATCAGAATCGCAGCAGTATTTGCAATTATACTTTCATTCATACCTAAGTTTTCATCAGTTATATCAACTATGCCAACAGCAATTATCGGTGGTATATCATTCATGCTTTATGGTATGATTTCAGCTATCGGTGTAAGAAATGTTGTTGAGAACAAGGTTGACCTTACTAAGTCAAGAAACCTTATTATTGCAGGTGTTATATTTGTATGTGGTTTAGGCTTCGGTGGTGGACTTACATTTACAATCGGTGGAACATCTATAACACTTACAGCACTTGCAATCGCTGCTATAGCAGGTATTCTTCTTAATGCCATATTACCTGGTAATGATTATGAATTCGGTAAGAATCCGGCAGGTGACAGCAGCCGTGGAGTTTATGTTATGAACACAGACTCTGAAAAAGAAGAATCAGAAGATAATAAGTAAATAACAATAAAATTTGGAGGTACTTAATAATGATGGATTTTGAGAATGAGAAGAATATAACTATATTTACACATCCACTTATCCAGCATAAGATTTCAATTCTTAGAGATAAGAAAACAGGAACTAATGAATTTAGAAAGCTCGTTGAAGAAATAGCTATGCTTGAAGGCTTTGAGGCTTTATCAGACCTTCCGACAGAAGATGTTGAGATTGAGACACCTATTGAAACTTGTATGACACCTATGATTTCAGGTCGTAAGCTTGCAATTGTTCCTATTTTAAGGGCAGGTCTTGGAATGGTTCCTGGTGTACTTTCACTTGTACCAACTGCTAAGGTTGGACATATCGGAATGTACCGTAATGAAGAGACACATGAGCCGGTACCATATTACTGCAAGCTTCCACATCCAATTGAGGAAAGAACTATTGTTGTAACAGATCCGATGCTTGCAACAGGTGGTTCGGCAGTTGATGCAATTGACCAGATAAAGAAGGTTGGCGGAAAGCAGATTAAGTTCATGTGTATCATAGCTGCCCCAGAGGGAGTTGAAAAGCTTCATAAGGCGCATCCAGATGTTCAGATATACATTGGACATCTTGACAGAGAGCTTAACGCAGATGCTTATATTTGCCCAGGACTTGGGGATGCCGGAGACCGAATCTTCGGAACTAAGTAAATAATTATGGGCATGTAATTGCTTTGCGTTAAGAGATATGATAGTGTGTAAAATGCGGCTCCCAACGGGAGCCGTTTTTGTAACTTATATTATTTAATTAAGGAGATTTCGATGAGCAAGGAGGAAAACAGAAAGAATTTTTCTAAATATGTATCGCAGAATATTCTCGGAATGATAGGGTTTTCATGCTACGTTCTTGCTGACTCGTATTTTATATCTATAGCAAAGGGAGCAGACGGACTTACAGCATTAAATCTTGTTATGCCATTATATAGTATAATATTCTCAATTGGTGAGATGATTGGTGTTGGTTCAGCTATAAGATATGCAATCAGTAAGATTAAAAAAGATGCAGATGCAGATGATTATTTCTGGAATGCATTAATATGGTGTATAATGTCAAGTATGATATTCGTTTTTGCCGGAATATTCTTTTCGGCAGATATCATGCGTGTTCTAGGAGCTGATGAACATATTGTAGCAGTTGGGAATAATTACACTAAGATATTCATGTGTTTTGCACCGATGTTTATGTGTAACTATGTGACTAATGCATTTGTAAGAAATGACGGAGCCCCGGGAATTGCTATGAGTGCAACACTTTTTAGCAGTCTGTTTAATATAGTATTTGACTATATTCTCATGTTCCCGATGAATCTGGGAATGGAAGGTGCAGCACTGGCAACAGCTTTGTCACCGATTATAGGTATGGGAATATGCAGCATACATTTCTTCTCTAAGAAAAGCAGTGTCAGGCTTGTTGTGTGTAAGCCTTCAGTAAGAAAACTTGTGGCAGGATGCCAGCTTGGTATATCGGCATTTGTTGGAGAGATGTCGTCAGCGGTCATTACACTTGCTTTTAATTTCGTAATACTTAAGCTGGCTGGTAATGTCGGAGTAGCTGCATACGGAGTTGTGGCTAATATTGCAATTGTCACAACTGCGGTATTTAATGGTGTTGCACAGGGAAGTCAGCCACTTATAAGCAGTTGTTTCGGCAGGGGAGACAAGGATGGATGTACACAGTTAAAACGAATGGGATATACAACAGCATTTGTACTTGCAGCGGTTATGTATAGTATATTGTTTATATTTGCAGGACAGTTTGTCGCAGTGTTTAACAGTGAAGGTTCAGAAATGTTAAGGCTTTACGCAACAGAAGGCGTTAAGTTATATTTTATTGGAATATTCTTTGCGGGAATTAATATTGTAGGTGGCGGTGCATTCAGTGCAACAGAGGATGCGTTTAAAGCGGCAGTTGTTTCTGTGGCAAGAGGATTTGTGCTGATTTTAGGTGCAGTTTTTGTAATGTCAGCACTTTTTGGAATGACAGGAGTATGGCTTGCGTATGCTGTTGCTGAGGGAATAACAACATTTATAATGCTTGTAATGGTGCTAAGAGTGTGATAGAATATTTGCGGACAAAATTATCCCAGAGATTGGGAAAATATGAAAGGAGTCTATATAATTATGAGCAATATTGCAGACAAATTTGAAGAACTTGGAGTAATTCCAGTAGTAGTATTGAATGATGCTAAAGATGCACTTCCATTAGCTGAGGCTTTAGTTAAGGGTGGTCTTCCTTGTGCAGAGGTTACATTCCGTACAGCAGCAGCTGAGGAATCTATCCGTCTTATGCATGAAGCATATCCAGATATGGTACTTGCAGCAGGTACAGTACTTACAACAGAGCAGGTTGACAGAGCTGTAGCAGCTGGTGCTTCAGTTATCGTAAGCCCAGGATTTGATCCAGAAATCGTTGATTACTGTATTTCTAAGAACATTCCTGTTATGCCAGGTATCGTTACACCTTCAGAGCTTGCTCAGGCTGTTAAGAGAGGCCTTACAAGAGTTAAATTCTTCCCAGCTACAGCTGCAGGTGGAATTAAGATGATCAAGGCTATGTGCGCAGCTTACACTAATGTAAGAATCATGCCTACAGGTGGTATCAACACAGCTAACCTTGAGGAATTCTTATCATGCGATAAGATCTTCTGCTGTGGTGGATCATGGATGGTTAAGGGTGATATGATTAAGGCAGGAGAATTTGACAAGATTAAGGATATGACAGCAGAGGCTGTTGCTCTTGTTAAGAAGATTCGTGGCTAATCACCAGTGATTGTTAATATCAAAGATACATATAAACCCCGTATTCTGTTTTGCAGGATACGGGGTTTTGTACGTATATTATGTTTTTTAGTGAATTACAGATTAGAAAAAATATTGTCAATTTCTTCATGGGGAAGTACAAGGGCAAATCTTACATGACCTTCTCCAAGGCTTCCGAAGCTGCTTCCTGGTGTACATAAAACACCAGTCTTATTAAGAAGTTCCATAACATAATCAGCTGAATTGGTATAGCCGTCAGGAATGGCAGCCCATACAAACATTGTGCCTTTAACATCAGCAGGTTTAAGTCCAAGCTTCTTAATTCCGGCAACGAGAGCATTTCTTCTTAACTCATATTCAGCACGGTTGTCAGCGACATATCCTTGCGGACCGTTAAGTGCAGCAACAGCAGCTTTCTGATATATAAAACTTGTTCCATAGTCGAATTGTGAGCGGACAGTTTTGAATTTGCTTACGATTTCACGGTTTCCGATAAGAAATGAAAGGCGCAGACCAGTAAGATTATAAGTTTTAGAAAGAGAGTTGAATTCAACTCCAACTTCCATAGCACCTTCGTGGCTTAAGAAAGAGCCACCAATCTGTCCGTCATATATAATCTCAGAATATGCGTTGTCGTGAATAATAATGATGTTATATTTCTTGGCAAATGCGATGAGTTTATCGTAGAATTCATCAGGTGCAGTAGCACATACAGGATTCAGTGGATAAGATACAACCATCATTTTGGCTTTTTTTGCAGTATCTTCATCGATAGAATCAAAATCTATAAGATAATCATTCTCTGGGAGAAGATTGTAATAAGCAATCTGTGCGTCACACAGGAATGGTCCAATCTCGAATATAGGATATCCCGGATTAGGAACTAAGCATAAATCACCAGGGTTGCACAAAGCAAGGGCAATATGAGCCATGCCTTCCTGGGTTCCGAATACAGAGGCGACTTCATCAGGTGTGATAACGGTGTTGTAACGGCGTTTGTACCATTTGCATACAGCGTCAAGCAATTCATCAGTATCACCAAGTGAGTACTTGTAATTCTCAGGGTCAAGTGCTGCCTCTGAAACAACCTTCATAACAGATTCATCAGGCTTGAAATCAGGAGTTCCTACAGTAAAGTTATATACCGGCTTTCCCTGTGCAAGTCTGTCATTCTTTTTCTGATTAAGTATATTAAAAATGTTGCTGCCAAAGCGGTCAGCTCTCTTAGAAAATTCAATATTCATATGTATACTCCATTTCTTTAAATGCGTATCTGCATGCATTTTATTCAGACCCGAAATATAGAAAAATTTCAAGCCTATCGAATAAGATACTAGCATAATTAACAAAAGTCAATTTTAAGGTGTATTTTTTGGTGAAAATGTGATAGTTTTATATATGTAAGTAGAAATAAATAAGATATGGCGGTCTGCAAATGTTACATACAGGAACATTAAACGGTAGAATGCAGACAGAAAGGAAAGGTAGAAGATATGTCAGTACAGGATTATCTTAGTGCAGTAAAGATTGGTAAAAAAGAATATCATGCGTGTGTAAATAAGGGTACGTACCCATATCTTCCGGTTTTGGAGGATATTATTGATGAAAACAGTATTGACAGAGAAGTTAGTCTTGGAAGTGACCAGATTCCGTTAAGACTTGTGGTTGGAACATGTACAGCAGGTAGAACTACTGCATTTGCAGACAACTTCATGCCTATACTTGACTGGGGAACAGAATTTTCAGCAAAGTGGGCTTCGCTTAGCGACAGTCAGGTGAATGAAGGAATAAGAGACGATATTAAAGTATATGAGTACATGAATAAGTTCTATGTGCTTGAAGGTAATAAAAGAGTCAGTGTACTTAAATATTTTAAGGCGGTGACAGTAAGTGCACAGGTTATAAGAAAGATACCTAAATACAGTGATGATCCTGATGTTAAGATATATTATGAATTCATGGATTTTTATAAATCTACCAAGTTAAACGATATATATTTCAGTAAAGAGGGCAGTTTTACAACTCTTATGGAGCTGGTTGGAATTACACCAGGAGAACCAATGGATGAGGATGATAAGAAAGACCTTGTTTCGTGCTATCTTAATTTCAGGCTTGCTTATGAATCAAGAGGAGGGGATAAGTTTGATTTCCCAACAGGAGATTCATTTTTACGCTTCATTCATATTCACGGATATGATGCTGTTAAGAAGATGACTAAGTCTGAAATGGCAAAGAATGTCGCCAAGACATGGGCTGAATTCGAGCTTCTTGATGACAACAGCGAAGTGGAACTTAAGATGACGCCGGCAGCAGCACCTAAGAAGAATATATTAAGCTATCTGCTTCCAATGGGTGGAGGAGTTAAGAAGCTTAAGGTTGGATTTGTGTATGAAAAGACACCGCAGGATTCAGAGTGGTGTTATACACATGAGCTTGGAAGACAGTATATTGATGATACATTTGGTGACCAGATAGAAACATATGTTGAGGAGAATGTGATACCGGAGCAGAATGATGAGGCGGCAATTAACAGACTTATAGAGAAAGGATGTGACCTTATATTCGTGACATCTTCGGCGATGAATATGGCTGGACTTAAAGCTGCAATAGCACATCCGTCAGTAAAGATTCTTGATTGTTCTCTTAACATTTCACATAAATATATCAGGTCATATTATGCAAGAATGTTTGAAGCAAAGTTTATAACAGGGATTATTGCAGGTTCACTGGCTGATAACGATAATGTTGGTTATATAGCTGATAATCCGGTTTATGGGGCATGTGCGAATATAAATGCATTTGCATTGGGAGTAAAGTTTGTTAATCCAAGAGCCAAGGTTTACCTTGAATGGAACAGTATTAAGGATAATGATTCAGAGGAAAATCTTGCTAAGAAGAATATAAGCATTATTTCTAATCAGGATATGATTACTCCGGGCAAGAGTAAGAGAAAGTTCGGGTTGTATAAAGCGAGTGATTCGGATAAGCACCTGGCTATGCCTGTATGGCACTGGGGAGTTTTTTATGAAAAGCTTATACAGAGCATTATGAGTGGTTCATGGAGTAAGGATGAGGACGGCGATAATGTAAAAGCACTTAATTACTGGTGGGGAATGTCGGCAGGAGTTGTTGATCTTATATATTCAGAGAGTCTGCCATCAGCAACTAAGAGACTTGTAAAGCTCTTTGAGAAAGAACTTAAGGAAGCAAGGTTCAGAGTGTTTGAGGGTGAATTAAAAGATCAGCAGGGTAATATAAGGGTTGAAGAAGGGAAGCTTATTGATCCGGAACATATAATTACTATGGACTGGCTGCTTGATAATGTGGTTGGCAGACTGCCTCGGTATGATGAACTTACAGATAATGCTAAATTAAAAATGGCACTTCAGGGTGTTGTCAAAGAAGAAGAATAGAAAGCATGCTGCCTGCAGTGGTGGCTGGGGAATTATTAATGAAAATACTTGTGTTAGCTGATGTTGAATCAAAGTACTTATGGGATTATTTCGAAAAGGAAAAATTGGAAGGTATAGATCTTATACTTTCAGCAGGGGATTTAAAGCCCCAGTATCTGTCGTTTCTTGCATCATTTTCAAAAGTACCTGTTCTTTATGTGCATGGAAATCATGATGACTGTTATGATATACAGCCACCGGATGGATGCATTGATATAGAGAATAAGATATATGTGTATAAAGGTGTCCGTATTATGGGACTTGGTGGTTCTATACGCTATAAGAAGGGAAAGAACCAGTATACACAGAAAGAGATGAACCACAGAATTAATAAAATGTGGCTTTCAATAAAGAAGAACAGGGGTTTTGATATACTGCTTACACATTCACCGGCAGCGGGAATAGGTGACGGACCTGACGAACCGCATAAGGGTTTTGAGGGCTTTAATTATCTGTTGGAAAAATATAAGCCTAAGTATTTTATCCATGGTCATATCCATAGGAGCTACCAGATGAAGTTTAAGCAGGAATATGAGTATAATGAGAATACTAAGATAATTAATGGGTATGAGAGATATATATTTGAATATCCGGATGTTTAATCTGCACCGTGGCATATTAGCTTACCAGCAAATGTGCTACGGTGTTTTACATATTTTTGACATATTTTCACATGAAATACATAAAAATTATGAATATGGTACCTATTTCCTACTTAACATACATGTACTTTTTGAGTAAAAATTGCTAATATAACGACATAAACCCTTGCTGGTTAAAGCAAAATGCACAAAAAAATGTATTGAGGAGGAAAAGCAAAACATGAAAGCTATTATTAGCAAAGCAGCCCGTAGAAAATGGGCATGGGTACTTGCATTGGTTATGATTGTGAGTATCGTGATTCCTACATCACTTCTTACAGCGAAGGCGGATGTTGGAACAGTTAAATTTATTGATGGTGCGGCAGGATGGTTAGAGTCAGCATATGCACAGTGGGCCATTGATAATCAGGCAGAAGGATATACAGCATATATCAAGAAAGCCAGTCAGTCAGATTCTGCTTATGCAAGAATCGACAATGAACTTATCAGAAAGTATAAGAACTACTACAGGGTTGATGCAGTAGGACTTGCGGCAGGTGACTATGTTATTAAGGTAGTTCCTGTAAAGAACGGAAAGGAAGTTACTGACAAAGCACAGGTTACTAAGACACTCAATGTAAGTTCTTATGACAGATCCGGATTTGCATTTTCATCTGAATCAAAATATAAAACAGGTTCAGGTGCTTACAATGAGAATGGAACACTTAAGAAAGATGCAATTGTTCTTTATGTTACTAACGATAATGCAAAGACAATTAAGGCATCAGTAAAAGAGGCAAAGGGAGAGAAGGAATATACAGGTCTTCAGACAATAATTGATGCATATACAAAAAGTGCTAGCAAGGGGATAGAAACAAGAGCACTTGATGTTCGTGTAATCGGATGTGTTACAGATACTGCAATGGATAAGTTTTCAAGTTCATCTGAGGGAGTACAGATTAAAGGAGCTAGTGCTTATTCAAATCTTAATATGACAATAGAGGGTATCGGAGATGATGCAACAATCAATGGATTCGGTTTCCTCTTAAGAAATGCAGGAAATGTTGAGATGAGAAATTTCTCAATTATTAATTTCATGGATGATGGTATTTCTCTCGATACAGCAAACTGCAATGTATGGATTCACAATGTTGATCTGTACTATGGTAAAGCAGGTGGGGATGCTGACCAGGCAAAGGGTGACGGTTCAATTGACATTAAAGGTAATTCACAGTATATAACAGTTTCATATGTACATTTTTATGACTCAGGTAAGTGCTCATTATGTGGAATGAAGAGTGAGTCTGGTCCTAACTATATTACATATCATCATAACTGGTTTGATCATTCTGATTCAAGACATGCAAGAGTAAGAACAATGTCAGTGCATATGTATAACAACTACTATGATGGCAATGCAAAGTATGGTGCTGGTTCAACAATGGGTTCTTCATTATTCATACAGAATAACTATTTTAGAAACTGTAAGAATCCAATGCTTTCATCTAATCAGGGAACAGATGCACTTGGTGAGGGTACATTCTCAGGTGAGAACGGTGGTATCATTAAAGCATATGGAAATGTTATCGTAGGTGCACAGAAGATTATCTATGCAAATGCTGTTTCAGAAACAGGTGATTCTGCAAATGCGGCATCATTTGATGCATACCTTGCAAAGTCAGCAGATGAGAAAGTTCCATCTTCATATAAGACTGTAGCAGGTGCAACATCTTATGATAACTTTGATACAACTAAGGATCTCGGAGTTAAATCAGGAAGTCTTAATAATGCAGAAGATGTACCTTCAGTAGTAACATCTGCAAAGGGAGCAGGAAGCCTTGGTGGTGGAGTGATTTCATGGACATTCTCTGATAAAGATGATTCTGTATATGCCATAGATAAGGAATTAAAGGCAACAGTTACTAATTACAAGAATACAGACCTTGTTTCTGTAGGTGGTACTAATGCGAAGATTGTTTCACCAGATCCAACAACAGAAGAGACTAAGGCAACAGAGAGTACAACAAAAGCTACACAGGCAACAACTAAGGAAACACAGACAACAACAAAAGCAACACAGGCAACAACTAAATCAACAGAAAGCGCAACAAAGGCAACTGAAAAGGAAACAACGGGTTCAGATGCAACAACATCATATGATAAGACAAGCCTTTCTTATTCAGGTGCGTATACAGATATCAGTAAGAAGAAAGATGCAGATTTCAAGAATGCAAAGTATGTATCATCTTCAAATGAAATTCTTAATGCAATCAGTTCAGCTAAGGCTGGTGATGTAATTATTGTAAAAGAGGGAACATATAAGTTCTCTGATACAATTGTAATTAATAATGCCATGAATGGAAAATCAGGCTCTTATATTATTGTAAAGGCTGAAAGTGGCAAGGAAGTTAAGTTTGATTTCTCAGCACAGAAGCTTGACGGAGCTAACAGAGGTGTAGTTGTAGATGGAGATTACTGGTATTTCCAGGGAATTAATTTCTATGGTGCTGGAGATAACGGAGTATTACTTGCTGGTAATAACAACATTTTTGAAAAATGTGTATTTGAAGCAAACAGGGATTCAGGTCTCCAGATTTCAAGATATGATACAACAGCAGCTACTAAAGATTTATGGCCATCAAATAACCTGATTATTAACTGTACATCACATGATAATTGTGATTTCCCTGAACAAGGTGGTACAGGTGAGAATGCAGATGGATTTGCTGCAAAGCTTACATGTGGTGAAGGTAATGTATTTGACGGATGCATATCATACAGCAACTCAGATGATGGATGGGATTTATTTGCAAAGAGTGCAACAGGTCCTATAGGTGTAATTACAATTAGAAACTGTGTGGCATTTAATAATGGAACATTATCTAATGGTGTTCATTATGCTAATGGAGATATGAATGGATTCAAGCTTGGAGGTTCAGGTGTTGGAACTCCACATAATGTAATGAATTGTCTGTCATTTGACAATGGTGCAACAGGATTTACAGATAATAATAACCCAACAGGTCTTACAATTGTAAATGTTACAGCATGGGGCAATGGAAAGTATGCTAAGAAGGGTAACTTCTTATGTTACAGAACATCAAGTGCAGCAATATTTAAGGGACTTGTATCAGCAGGTGCAATTGATTCAGATAAGTTTACTGGTAAAATGGCTGATTCAATATATTACAACTCAGGTAAGTATTATAATCTTTCAGGTTCTTTGTTTACTTCTTTAGTAAGTGGAGATAAGAAGGGAACTGTTGTGACTGACCCTGCTAAGACAGCTGGAATGTTTAAGAACACTGTTAATGCAATCGATATGAGCAAAAATATAGATAAACAGCTTAGAAATTCTGATGGAACTGTTAATATGAACGGTCTCTATGAGACAATAGGAAGCTATGCTTCAATGGGAGCAAGATTCAATGTTGCTAATCAGATGATTAGTGTATCTTCAAAGAATTCATCATCTGAGGTAACTAAGCCAGAAGAGACAACAAAGGCTCAGGAAACAACAAAGGCGACAGAGGCAGCAACAAAGGAGACACAGGCTCCAACTAAAGCGACAGAGGCAGCAACAAAGGAGACACAGGCTCCAACAAAGGCGACAGAGGCAACAACAAAGGAGACACAGGCTCCAACAAAAGCAACAGAAGCATCTTCAGTATCAACAAAGGGTGAAAAATTAATTCTTAATGCTAATGATGTTTCAACAGGAAAGATTAAGAGTTCAACTGTAGTTGATGGTCTTAAGATTGTTGCAACAAGCAAAAAGACTGTAACAGTTGATAAGAGTGATAAGGATTACAAGAATATCAGCTTTACAAAGAGAATCAAGCTTAGCGGTGCAGGAAGCAAATCTGCAAGAGCAATTGCATTTAAGACAGCAGGTGAATCTAAGGTAAAGATATATGCAACAAGCTCAGATACAGATACAAGCAGACTTATTAAGATTATTGATAAGAACGGTAATGATGTAACAAGTACAGCTAAGATACCTGGTTCTTCACTTAAGTCAGTGTCATTCAGATTAGATGAGGCAGGTGAATATTATATTGTATCAGAATCTGGTGGAGTTAATATTTATTATGTAGAAGTATCTAATGGTATAGCGTATTAATATTTTGTAAATTTCCCCGCACATAGTGCGGGGATTTTTTTGTAAAAACATTTTATGGTAAAATATACACAAAGACTTGACCTTGACATTGGTTCATAGTTTACAATTTGAACAAATAAAAGAAAGGAATGGTCTTTGTTATGAAAAACAAAAATAGAAGACGAATCAGTTGTCTGCTTAGTGCAGTTCTTTTGCTTGTTATGAGTTTTGGATTTGGCACATTTGCAGGAGCTGAGGAATCAGATTCATCAAAGCCTGTTGTCTGGATTGTGGGAGATTCGACAGTCAGTGCTTTCACAGACAATTATTATTATCCTAGATATGGATGGGGAACACAGATTGATAAGTATCTGGATGGAACTTTTGAGGTAAAGAATATTGCTTTATCAGGAAGAAGTTCAACAAGCTATACAGCAGATAAGGAGTATGGTGAGCTTATAGCTGGAATGAAAAAGGGAGATTTTCTTCTTGTTGGTTTCGGCCACAATGATGAAAAAGCGGAGAGCGGAAGATATACTAACCCTAATGGAGATTATAAGACAGCAGGCTCATTTGCTAATTCTTTATATGAGAATTATATAAAGCCGGCACAGGCAGCAGGAACAACTGTTGTTTTATGTACACCGATTGTAAGAAGAACTGCTGATGGCAACTGGTCTGACAGCCAGCTTCATGTTACAGCTGCTTCAGGAGAGTTTGAAGGAGGAAGTTATCCACAGGCAATCATTAATCTTGGAAAAGATCTTAATGTTCCAGTGGTTGATATGACTTCTCTTACTAAGAAATTATACGATTCATTAGGAGCATCCGAGACAGTTAATTTACATGCATGGACATCATCAAAGCCAGAAAGTGTAGACAATACGCATACTAATATCTGGGGCGGAACATATAATGCATATCTTGTTACTAAGACAATTAAGGAACTTAATGTAGCTGGACTTGCAGAGCATATTATTGATGCTAAAGCACCAACTAAGAGTGATGTTTTAAAGTCTAATCCTGATTATAAAGAGTCAGAATATTCAAATGATTTAAAAGACAGTGAATTATGGGCTAATGCAGGAATCTTTAAGGGAACTGTATTTGGAAATGTTGGCGGCAATGACAAGATAGCATCTAAATTCAAGCTTGAGAGTCTTGATAATGGTAATATCAATATTGCTGTTAACGGAGCAGGAAAGATAGCAAGTACTGCTGATGGAATTGCTATGTATTATTACAGAGTTCCAGCAAACAGTAATTTTACAATTACAGCAAAGGCGACTGTGAACAGTTTTACATCTAATGATCAGGTATCATTTGGTCTTATGGCAAGAGATGATATGTATGTTGATCAGAATAATAATAATACTTTAGGTGACTATGTTGCAGCTGGTCCACTTAAGCTTACTAAGAAAGGTTCTGTATGGAACTGTTTTGCAAGAAAGAGTGGCGCTCTTACACAGGGCGGAACATGTGCTAATGAGATTAAGGCTGGTGAGACATATAACCTTAAAATCGAAAGTAATACAGATGGTTATGCATGTACATTTGGTAATGAAGAAACTATTACAGGTGGTTTTGATTTTAAATTAACTTCTGTAGATTCAGAATATGTATATGTTGGAATGTATGTTGCAAGAAGTGCTGATGTGACATTTTCAGATGTTAAGCTTGTTGTTGATGGTAAGGAGATTACATCTGCAGGCGAACCAGAAAATCCAACACCAGGTGAACCGGAGAATCCAACACCAGGTGAACCAGAAAATCCAACACCAGGTGAACCTGAGAATCCAACACCAGGCGAACCAGAGAATCCAACACCAGTAGAACCAGCACCAGAGCAGCCTGTTAAACCAGAGACACCGGCAGAGCAGCCAGCTACAGAACCAGCGGTATCAGACAATAATGGTGTTAAGACAGGTGATTCATACCATATGGTATGGTATATTGCTGCAATGACATTAACAGCAGGAATTGCATGTGTTGAATTAAAGAGAAAGAAGACATTTGATAAATAAGTTTATAAGAATTTACTTCTCCTAATATTTCCAGAAAAAGCTTCCGGTTAACTGCCGGGGCTTTTTCATTTTTACATTAAAAAATATATTTTTATTAAGAAAAATCTTAAAATATTTAAAAATGGCTTGCATTATCCTATAGGCTGTGATATATTTTCTTAGACACAAAAACAAATGTCCGTCACAGAAAGACAGAACAGAGGGAAGTGTCTTTTAGATTTTACATATTGAAGGAGTTAAAAATGAGCGATAAGTTAAGAGTTGGTATCCTTGGCGGTACAGGTATGGTAGGACAGAGATTTATAACATTACTTGAGAATCATCCTTGGTTTGAGGTTGTTTTAGTAGCAGCTTCAGGACGTTCAGCAGGAAAGCTTTATGAAGATGCTGTTGAAGGACGCTGGAAGATGCAGACACCAATGCCAGAGTTCGTTAAGAAGATGACTGTATATGATATGGATAAGGATTTTGATGAAATTGTTTCTAAGGTAGATTTCGTATTCTGTGCAGTTAATATGCCTAAGGACCAGATTAAGGCTATAGAGGAAAGATATGCTAAGGCAGAAGTTCCAGTTGTTTCTAATAACAGTGCTAATCGTTGGACACCAGATGTTCCTATGGTTGTTCCAGAAATCAACCCAGAGCATCTTGAAGTTATTAAATATCAGAGAGAAAGACTTGGTACTAAGAGAGGATTTATCTGTGTTAAGCCTAACTGTTCAATCCAGAGCTACACACCTGCTCTTAATGCATTAAAGGAATTCGGACCAAAGCTTGTTGTTGCAACAACATATCAGGCAATCTCAGGTGCTGGTAAGACATTTGAACAGTGGCCAGAGATGGTTGAGAATATCATCCCTTATATTGGTGGCGAGGAAGAAAAGTCTGAGAAAGAGCCTTTAAGATTATGGGGTAAGATTGAGGATGGAAAGATTGTTCCTGCAAGTGATCCGGTTATCACATGTCAGTGTATCAGAGTTCCAGTTCTTGATGGACATACAGCAGCTGTATTTGTTAACTTTGAGAAGAAGCCAACTAAGGAACAGATTATTGAAAAGTGGAGAAGCTTCAAGGGAGTTCCACAGGAACTTAATCTTCCAAGTGCTCCAAAGCAGTTCATCCAGTATCTTGAAGAAGATGACCGTCCACAGGTTAAGCTTGATGTAAATTATGAGAACGGAATGGGTGTTTCACTTGGCCGTTTAAGAGAAGACAGTGTGTTTGATTATAAGTTTGTTGGCCTTTCACACAACACATTAAGAGGTGCAGCAGGTGGAGCTGTTCTTATTGCAGAGCTTCTTAAGGCACAGGGTTATATCACTCCTAAGGATGCAGAATAATTAAATTCTAATACACATACCAGAAAAGAGATGTCAGAGATGGCATCTCTTTTTACTTGCTTAAAAACCTATTATGATATAAAATTATGAAACGACTTAAAGAGTAAAGAGGGGACATTTACATTGAAGGAAAATTATTTTTATGCAATGCTGTCGAGAATGAAATATATTAACAGATGGGGACTTATGCAGAATACACGCCATGAGAATCTGTGCGAGCATAGTCTTGAAGTGGCATTCATAGCACATGCATTGGGAATTATCAACAATGAGATATATGGTGGGAATATTAATGCTGAAAGGCTTGCAATTCTTGGAATGTATCATGATGTTACAGAGATAATTACGGGTGATCTTCCGACTCCTGTAAAGTATTACAATCCGGTTATAAGAAATGCTTATAAGGAAGTAGAGCATGTTGCAGAGGAGCAGATGCTCTCAGGTCTGTCATCTGATATAAGAGCACATTATAAGGGTATGTTATCAGAGACAGAAGAGGAAGAAGAACTCTGGAAATATGTAAAGGCGGCTGATAAGATGTCAGCTTATATCAAATGTCTTGAGGAAAAGAAGTCTGGTAATATGGATTTTGCTGATGCGGAAAAGACAATATATCAGGCTATTGTTGATATGAATATTCCGGAAGCAGATTATTTTATAAAAGAATATATACCAGCTTATATGGGAACTCTTGATGCTTCAGGAGAATAATAATTGTGTAATAGACACAGAAATGAGGGATATAATGGGAAAATCCGTATATATCGCGGAAAAACCAAGCGTGGCGCAGGAGTTTGCCAAGGCACTGCATGTGAACTTCACAAGAAAAGACGGATATCTTGAGGGTGGAGACCATATTGTGACATGGTGTGTAGGACATCTGGTAACTATGAGCTACCCGGATGCATATGATCCTAATCTGAAAAGATGGAGCTTTGACACATTGCCATTCATACCAAAGGAATTCAAGTATGAGGTTATACCTGCAGTTGCGAAACAGTTTAATATAGTTAAAGACATTCTTACAAGGGATGATGTTGAATATATATATGTGTGTACCGATTCAGGACGAGAGGGAGAATATATATACAGGCTTGTGAGGCAGGAGGCAGGCGTTAAGGGAAAGAAAGAGCGCCGTGTGTGGATTGATTCGCAGACCGAGGAAGAGATTATTAAAGGAATTAATACGGCTAAAGATATATCTGAATATGATAATCTGAGTGATTCAGCGTATCTTCGTGCGAAGGAAGATTATCTTATGGGAATTAATTTCTCAAGAGTTCTTACATTGAAATATGGACGCAATATTGCTAATTACCTGCACCTTGACAGGGCAGTTGTATCTGTCGGAAGGGTTATGACATGTGTTCTTGGAATGGTAGTAAGAAGAGAACGGGAGATAAGAAGCTTTGTAAAGACTCCGTTCTACAGAGTTATTGGACAGGCACAGGCTGAAAATTCAACATTTGATGCAGAATGGCGTGTAAGTGATAAGAGTATGTATGCCGGTACGCCATATTTATATAAGGATAATGGTTTTAAGGATAGGGAAAAGGCTGAGGAACTGGTTAAGTTCTTATCTGATCCACTGCCGGCACAGGGAGTAGTTGATTCTATTGAGAGAAAGAAAGAAACCAAGAATCCACCGCTTCTGTACAATCTTGCCGAGATTCAGAACGAATGCAGCAAGCTGTTTAAGATAAGCCCTGATGAGACCCTTAATATTATTCAGGAGCTGTATGAAAAGAAACTGGTTACTTATCCAAGAACTGATGCGAGAGTGTTATCAACAGCGGTAAGTAAGGAAATACATAAGAATATAGGCGGACTTAGGAATTTTCCTCCTGTGAAGGAGATGGCAGAGCATATATTACAGAATAATATGCAGAAGGGAATTGAAAAGACACGATACTGCAATGATAAAGCAATAACAGACCATTATGCGATTATTCCGACAGGACAGGGGTTTAATAATTTAAAGAACTTGTCAGTTACAGCTGCGAGAACCTATGAGATAATTGTAAGAAGATTTTTAAGTATATTCTATCCACCGGCTATTTATCAGAAGGTAAGTATTACCAGTGATGTAAAGAATGAAAAGCTGTATGCTTCATTTAAAGTGCTTGTAGATGAAGGGTATCTTAGCGTAGCTAAGAACTCATTTGCAAAGGCGAGAAATGATGCAAAAGTAAAGGAAGATGATAGTGTCGATAATAAGGATGATAATAAATGTGATGCAGCTTTATTTGAGGTATTGAAAAAATACAGAAAAGGTTCTACAATCACATTTAATGGGTTTAATATCAAAGAAGGTGAAACATCACCTCCTAAGAGATATAATTCAGGTTCTATTATTCTTGCAATGGAGAATGCAGGACAGCTTATTGAAGATGAGGAACTGCGTGCCCAGATTAAGGGTAGTGGAATAGGAACAAGTGCTACCAGAGCTGAAATCCTTAAAAAACTTAATACTATTAAGTATATTTCTATTAATTCTAAGACACAGATTATTACCCCTACATTTTTAGGTGAGATAATATATGATGTTGTAGACAATTCTATCAGGCATCTGCTTAATCCGGAGCTTACGGCAAGCTGGGAAAAAGGACTTACAGGTGTAGCAGAGGGGAATATTACAGCAGATGAGTATATGGAAAAGCTTGATGGTTTTGTTTCGAGAAGAACAAGGGCTGTTATGGCATTAAGGAATCAGGCGGGGCTTATAGGACTTTTTAACGAGACCGCTAAGAATTATAAGTAAATGAGTGAAAGGAATTAAATATATGTGCGGAATTGCAGGATATGTAGGGGACAGAGAAAGCGCAGATGTACTTGTAGATGCATTATCTAAGCTTGAATACAGAGGATATGATTCAGCAGGTATTGCGGTATTTGATCATGGTAATATAAAGGTCAAGAAGTGCAAGGGAAGACTTGCCAACCTTGTTGAGAAGATGGATGAAGAAGGAAAACCACAAGGACATGTTGGAATTGGCCATACAAGATGGGCTACGCATGGAGAACCATCAGACATTAATTCACATCCACATGGCAATAAGAGAGTTACTATTGTACATAACGGTATAATTGAGAACTATAAGAAGCTTAAGGATTTTCTTGTCGGAGAGGGATATAGCTTTGCAAGTGAAACAGATACTGAGGTTGCTGCAAAGCTGCTTGATTACTATTATGATGGTGACCCGATGAAGACTATTGCAAAGGTACTGTCAGAGATTAAGGGTTCATACGCACTTGGAATTATGTTCAGGGATTTCCCTGATGAGATATTTGCAGTAAGAAAAGACAGCCCTCTTATTGTTGGCGTTGGAGAACATGAGAATTTCATAGCATCTGATGTTCCGGCTATTATTCACTACACAAGAGATTATTACCTTCTTGACCAGAATGAGATTGCAGTTATTAAGAAGGATTCAGTTAAGATATACGATGTTCATGGTAATGAGATACATAAGGAATTAAATACTGCTGACTGGGATGTTGATGCTGCAGAAAAGGGCGGTTATGCGCACTTTATGCTTAAGGAAATTCATGAGCAGCCAGATTCTGTAAAGAGAACAATCATGCCAAGAATCATGGACGATATGCCTGATTTCAGTGCAGAAGGATTCAATCCTGATAAGTTAAAGAATTATAAGAATATATATATTGTTGCCTGTGGTACTGCAATGCATGCCGGAATGGTAGGTAAATATATAATAGAAAAGATAGCAAGAGTATCTGTAACTGTTGATATTGCATCAGAATTCAGATACAGAGATCCTCTTATTAGTGAAGATGACCTTATGATTGTTATATCACAGTCAGGTGAGACTGCTGATACTAAGGCTGCACTTGAACTTGCAAAACAGGCAGGTGCTGATACTATGGCAATTGTTAATGTCAAGGGTTCATCAATTGCAAGAGAAGCAGATATGGTTGTATATACACATGCGGGTCCTGAGATTTCAGTTGCTTCAACGAAGGCATATATGGTTCAGGTATCAATTATGTATTTAATTGCATTTGAATTAGCTTATGCTAATGGTAAGATGGATGAGGCAGAATGCAGCAGATATACTAAGATGCTTGAAGAAATACCTGAGGTTATTGAAGAAGCCATTGCACTTGAGAGTAAGTGTCAGTTTGCAGCATCCAAGCTTATTAATGCAGACAGTCTTCTTTATATAGGACGAGGTCTTGATTATGCACTCAGTATGGAAGGTTCTCTTAAGTTAAAGGAGATATCTTATATTCATTCTGAATCATATGCGGCAGGAGAGCTTAAGCATGGAACTATCTCGCTTATTACAGAACAGATGCCTGTAATTGCAATAGCAACACAGAAGAATCTTGAGGAAAAGACTATAAGTAATATTAAGGAAGTTAAGTCAAGAGGAGCATTTGTAGTGCTTATTGCAGAACCAGAGCTTGATATTGAGGATGGAGTGGCAGATATTGTTATTAAGCTTCCACAGGCAGACCAGCTTCTTATGCCTATGGTTGCGGCAGTCCCATTACAGCTTATTGCCTACTATACAGCAGTTCTTAAGGGTAACGATGTAGATAAGCCAAGAAACCTTGCAAAATCTGTTACTGTTGAATAATTGATATAAAGAGGATATTTGATATGAATAATGATGCATTAAAGATAAGTAATCTGTATGAGCTTAATGAGACTATTGCAGCAAAGGTATTTGAAGACTGTACATATCCATGGGAAGTACTTGCAAAGATTGGTGATTTTATTGTAGAACTTGGCAATTCACTGCCAGAAGATGAATATGAGAAGCGTGGGGAGAATATATGGGTTCACAGAACTGCAAATGTATTTCCATCAGCTTATATTGCAGGACCTGCAATTATCGGTAAAGATGCAGAGGTAAGACACTGTGCATTTATCCGTGGAAAAGCTATTGTAGGTGAAGGCGCTGTTGTTGGTAATTCAACTGAGCTTAAGAATGTAATTCTTTTTAATAAGGTACAGGTTCCACATTATAATTATGTTGGAGATTCAATTCTTGGATTCAAGGCTCATATGGGAGCGGGCTCAATAACATCTAATGTTAAGTCTGACAAGAAGCTTATTACTATTAAAGGACCTGACTGCAATATTGATACAGGTATCAAAAAGATTGGTGCTTTTCTTGGAGATAATGTTGAGGTTGGCTGTGGCAGCGTACTTAATCCTGGAACAATTGTTGGAAGAGAGAGTAATATTTATCCGCTTTCAAGCGTAAGAGGCTTTATTCCGGCAGGTTCCATATATAAGAAGCAGGGCGAAGTAGTAACTAAGAGATAATTATGTGAAATTTTTGTTTTATTAATGTAAAAATGTTGTGTCTCACATTGACTAATGCAAAAGTTTGTGAGAAAATAGTCAAGGCTTGGACGACGGCTTCTGGCCGTCGTTTCATTTATAGTAAACACTATGAATTACGAAAGGAGTAATAAGATGATTTACACACAGGAAGTAGAGAATATGTGTCCAGTAGCACAGGGCGTTCATCATGGAGCAGCTCCAGTGCCAACAGAAGGTAAATGGGTACAGAATAAGAAGGTTGAAGATATTTCAGGTTTTACACATGGTGTAGGCTGGTGTGCTCCTCAGCAGGGTGCATGTAAGCTTACTCTTAATGTTAAGGAAGGTATCATTCAGGAAGCTTTAGTTGAGACTATCGGATGTTCAGGTATGACACATTCAGCAGCTATGGCAGCAGAGATTTTACCAGGACTTACAGTTATGGAAGCTCTTAACACTGACCTTGTCTGTGATGCAATTAACACAGCTATGAGAGAGTTATTCTTACAGATTGTTTATGGAAGAACTCAGAGCGCATTCTCTGAGGGTGGACTTGCAGTTGGTGCCGGTCTTGAAGATCTTGGTAAGGGACTTCGTTCTCAGGTTGGTACTATGTATGGTACATTAAAGAAAGGTCCTCGTTACCTTGAGATGGCTGAAGGTTATGTAACAGGTATCGCCCTTGATAAGGACAACCAGATTATCGGTTACAAGTTTGTCAGCCTTGGTAAGATGACAGACTTCATTAAGAAGGGTGATGACCCTACAACAGCATATGAGAAGGCTTGCGGACAGTACGGAAGAGTTGCAGATGCTGTTAAGATTATTGACCCAAGAACAGATGAAGAAGTTAAGTAAGGAGGACAATTAGAATGGCTTTATTTGAATCATATGAGAGAAGAATAGATAAGATTACTTCAGTTCTTAATAGCTATGGTATAGCTAGTATTGAAGAAGCTGAAAAGATTACTAAGGATGCCGGATTAGATGTATATGCTATGGTTAAGGGTATCCAGCCAATTTGTTTTGAAAATGCATGCTGGGCTTACACAGTAGGTGCAGCAATCGCTATCAAGAAGGGTGCAAGAAAGGCTTCAGAAGCTGCTGCAGCTATTGGTGAAGGTCTTCAGGCATTCTGTATTCCAGGTTCAGTTGCTGACCAGAGAAAGGTTGGTCTTGGACATGGTAACTTAGGAAAGATGTTACTTGAAGAAGAGACAGAATGTTTTGCATTCCTTGCAGGTCATGAATCATTCGCTGCTGCTGAAGGTGCTATCGGTATTGCAGAGAAGGCTAACAAGGTTAGACAGAAACCTCTTAGAGTTATCCTTAACGGTCTTGGTAAGGATGCTGCTAAGATTATCTCAAGAATTAACGGATTCACATTCGTTGAGACAGAGATGGATTATTCAACAGGCGAAGTAAAGGAAATCTCTAGAACAGCATATTCAGATGGTCTTCGTTCTAAGGTTAACTGCTATGGCGCTAACGATGTAACAGAAGGTGTTGCAATCATGTGGAAGGAGAATGTTGATATATCTATCACAGGTAACTCAACAAACCCTACAAGATTCCAGCATCCAGTTGCAGGTACATATAAGAAGGAAAGACTTGAAGCTGGAAAGAAGTACTTTTCAGTAGCTTCAGGTGGTGGTACAGGACGTACACTTCACCCAGATAACATGGCAGCAGGTCCTGCTTCTTATGGTATGACAGATACTATGGGACGTATGCACTCAGATGCTCAGTTCGCAGGTTCTTCATCAGTTCCAGCTCATGTTGAAATGATGGGATTAATCGGAATGGGTAACAACCCTATGGTTGGTGCTACTGTAGCTGTAGCCGTTTCTATTGAGGAAGCTGCTAAGAATGGTAAATTCTAATAAAAAGTAATTGACAAAATATTGGAGAGTAACAGGTGATAAAAACCTGTTGCTCTCTTTTTTAATGCTTGACTTTTAGTGAAAATGTGGATATTCTTTACGGGATATAAAAGAATGAGAGATAATGAAAGGAAGATTATGAATTTTTTAGTTAATAAAATACTTGATGATGGTAGCGTTTCATATGGTCTTACAGGCTCAGGATATGTGGTATTAATAATTGTCTGTGTCTTATTAATGACTATAGGATGTTTTGCAAGAGATAATAATAGTAAACTGAATGTAAAACATATTGCATTTGCAGCAATGGCTATGGCTCTTGCGGTTGCGACTTCCATGATTAAAGTTATTAAACTGCCAATGGGCGGTTCTGTAACACTGTTCAGTATGTTATTCATAGTGCTTATAGGATACTGGTATGGAATAAAGACTGGTCTGACAGCAGCTCTTGCATATGGAGTTTTGCAGTTATTACTTGATCCATATATCCTGAATATTCCTCAGGTGCTTCTTGATTATATATTAGGCTTTGGAGCACTTGGGTTGTCAGGAGTATTTTCTAAATCAAAACACGGTCTAGTGAAGGGATATATTATAGGAGTTATAGGCAGATTTATATGTTCTTTCTTGTCCGGCTGGATATTCTTTGCTGTGTATACACCAGAATTTTTTAATAGTGCGGTACTTTATTCAGTTGTTTACAATGGCTCGTATATCGGACTTGAAGCAGTGGTAACTCTTGTAGTTATATCCCTACCTTCTGTTAATAAAGCACTGGCATATGTTAAAAATAATCTTGTATAGAATAATTGGATAAATAATATAAAAAACTCATGCAGATTGTGGTAAATGTGATTACTTCAATCTGCATGAGCTTTTTATAAGTCGGCGTGACAGGATTTGAACCTGCGGCCTCGTAGTCCCGAACCACGCGCTCTACCAAACTGAGCCACACGCCGATATTTAAATGTGACTTATATATTATAGCGTATTTATGAGGAAGTGCAAGAGAAAGAATAAAATATATTTATATATATTTATACGATAAAAATAACTGCTATATTGACTTTAGAAATGATATATGATATATACTATATAAATAATATTACGCAATGCGATAATAAGGTAGGAATGCTATTGCAAATAGGTTTAAGAGTAGTATATAATAAATATATAAGACAAATGAAATCACTCTATCCTTATATGTGGTATTACCTGCCGTAAGTAAAAAGGGGAAGAGTATGGGGAATTTAAAAGAATATTCAAAAGAAATAAAAGAAACAGCAGCTAATCTTAGAATTATAGATGACGCACTGTTTAGATTGATGGGAGAAAAGCCGGGTGTATGTGAAGAAATATTAAGAACACTTCTTGATATGCCACATTTACATGTTGTGAAGGTTTCTGTACAGAGTGTGGTCCAGAGCTTTCAAAGAGAAATAACATTAGACGCGTTATGCATGACACAAGATGGAAGATATTGCAATGTTGAGGTGCAGAAGGGAAATTCCAATGATGATATCAGAAGGACAAGATTTCATGCGGCAGCGTTGACAGCAAAATATACACCTAAAGGTGCTGATTTTAAGAATGTTCCAGATGTTACAATTGTATATATATCTGAGTATGATGTCTTAAAGAATAATCAGACAGTGACGCATGTAACAAGGTGTATGAAGAATGATGAAAGTTACGTTCCAGTGAAAGATGGAGAAGATATAATATTTGCAAACACTTGTGTTAATGATGGCTCGGACAAATCAGAACTATTGCAGTTAATGCTTAATAAAGAAGCATTTTATAATGATAAGTTTCCACAGATTAGCAATGCGATAAGCTATTTCAAGGAGACAGAAGGAGGTCAGAGTGAAATGTGCAAGATAGTAGAAGATTATGCTAAAGAATATGCAAAGAATTCAATACAGGAAGCAATAGAAGCGAAGAAACTGGCAGATGAAGCAAAGAAACTTGCTGAAGAAGAAAAACGAAAGGCTGATGAAGAAAAACGAAAAGCTGATGAAGAAAAACGAAAAGCTGATGAAGCGGAGAGCAGAGCTGGCAAAGCAATTGAAAGAAATTATAGATTAATAGTGAATATCCTATCAGGAAGAACATATGAGGAAGCGGCAAACATGTTAGGGATATCGATAGAAGATGTGAAAGAAGCAGAAGCAGCGATAAAGGCTATTGATAAATAATTAGTGTCTGTAGTTGCAATGATGAGTTCTTTCGGACCGGTTGTTGCACTTGATAATCTTGGAAGTACATTGCAGAACACATTTGCAGCAGGAAACAGAGTGTTGGATGTTCTTGATGAACAGCCGGTAACTAAGGATATCACAGGTTGTGAGGAAGTTGAATTTAATGGTGCAGCTACTGAAAATGTTACATTCTCATATGGTGAGGAAACTATAATTTCTGATGTATCAATTCCGGTTCTAAAAGGAAGCATTATTGGAATTTCAGGAAGAAGTGGAAGCGGTAAATCAACAATTGCAAAGCTTGACGCAGCAGATGAGAAGATAATTGAGGCGTGCAAAAAGGCTTCAGTACCGATTTCATATCAAAGCTTCCTGATGGATACGACACTAATGTCGGTGAACTGGGAGATATGTTATCAGGCGGAGAGAAGCAGAGAATCAGGCTTGCTAAAGCATTTTACATGACGCGCCATTCGTGCTTCTTGATGAGCCGACAAGTAATAAAGTCGAGACAGAATAAACTTGCAAAATGTATCTTAAAAGGGCAAAATATACTCGTATTATTTCATTGATTAAAGGTAAGAAAGAAGGATAGATATGGGACACGAACTTACTAAGAATGATATCAAAAAGATGGAAGAAGAGATTGAGTACAGGATACATGAGGTAAGAAAGGCTGCACTTGATGATGTCAAGGAGACAAGGGCTCAGGGGGATTTAAGTGAGAATTTCGAGTATCATGCAGCGAAAAGATTTAAGAATAAGAATGAAAGCAGAATAAGATATCTGCAGAGAACGATTAAGAATGCGACTGTTATTGATGATTCATCAGCAGATGATGAGGTTGGCGTTAATAATACGGTTGAGGTATTGTATGAGGATGATGAAAGTACTGAGACTATTAAAATTGTTACTACAATCAGAGCTGATTCATTAAGCGGTATGATCAGCATAGAGTCGCCTCTTGGCAAGGCTCTTCTTGGGCATAAGAAGGGTGACAGGGTGCTTGTACAGGTTAATCCACAGGTTGAATATTATGTTGTTATCAAGAGTATATCTAATACTGATGATTCTGATGATAGTATAACAAGTTATTAATAAATAAAAAAATATATTATTAAGTTGACATAATGGCGGCATACTTATATAATCTTAGTATACATTTGTTTGCGTAAGATTATTATAAGGGGTGCCGCTTTTGCAGTTTAATGAAGCACAGATTCAGGCTATACAACATAATACAGGACCGTGCATGGTAATTGCAGGACCGGGTTCTGGAAAGACCACGGTTCTTACACACAGGGTAAGATATCTGATTGAGAGGTACGGCGTTAATCCATCAGATATTCTTGTTATTACATTTACTAAGGCTGCTGCTGAACAGATGAAGCTTAAGTTTAAGGGGTTGTCAGAGGGCAGAAACTCTGCAGTGACGTTTGGCACATTTCATGCAGTATTTTTTACAATACTTAAGGCAGCATATAATTATTCTGCACATTGTATTATTAAGCCGCAGACACAGCATGAATTCGTGAAAGACCAGATGTGCAGGCTTGAACTGGAGTATGATGATGAGAAGGAAGCTGTAGCTGGTGTTTTATCTGAGATAAGCTGTGTTAAGGGTGAAGCTGTTAATATAGATGAATATGAGAGCAGAAGTATTCCACCACAGAGCTTCAGAATGATATATAGGGCATATGATGATATGCTTTTAAGGAAGCATTTGATTGATTTTGATGACATGATAGTATTGTGCCGTGATCTTCTGATGCAGAGAGAGGATTACAGGAGGGCATGGCAGAATAAATATAAATACATTCTGATAGATGAATTTCAGGATATTAATAAGGCACAGTTTGATGTTGTGAGGATTCTTGCTGACGGATACAGAAATCTTTTCGTGGTTGGGGATGATGACCAGAGTATATATGGATTCAGGGGTTCTGCTCCACAGATAATGTTAGATTTCAATAAGTATTATAGTGATGCAGTAAGAATTGACATGTGTATTAATTACAGGTCAACTGGCAATATTGTGCTTGCTTCAAGGGCTGTAGCAGAGGAGAATGAGCATCGTTATTATAAAGATATAACGACGTACAATTCACAAGGAGATACTGTGTCTGTATATGAATTCAATAGTCTGAATGATGAGAAAGCATTTGCTGTATCTGAGATAAGAAGACTCATTGACAGCGGAATAGCATCTGATGACATTGCTGTGTTATCAAGAACTAATGTAATTGGGAATATGTATATGTCAAGGCTTGAAAGTGATGGGATTCCATGCTGTGATTATTCGGCAGTACAGGATGTATATGAGCACTGGGTAAGCAAGGATATTCTGACATATATAAGGATAGCACTTGGCAGCAGGGAAAGAATGGATTTTCTGCGGATTATTAATAAACCACTCCGATATATAACACGTTCATATATTACACAGCCGGCAGATATTAACGCATTGAAGAGGTGTTGTGAGGGAAATGAGCAGATGAGTAAACAAGTGGAAAAGCTGGTGTCTGATATTAATATGATAAGAAATATGTCTCCATTTGCGGCGGTTAATTATATAAGAAAGGGCATTGGTTATGATGAATATATAAGGGATTATATATATGAACATAAGGCTGATAAGGAAGAATTATATAATGTGCTTGATGAACTGACACACAGGGCATCTCGGTATATGAGCCTTTCACAATGGCTTGATGGAATTGTGGAATATCTTAAGCAATGTGATACTCAACGTAGGAACAACACGGCGGAAGGTGTGCATATGCTTACAATGCATGGCTCGAAAGGGCTTGAATATAAGATTGTGATGGTGATGGATGTATGTGAGGGAATAATACCGTATAATAAGGCGGTTTTAGATGAGCAGATAGAAGAGGAGAGAAGACTTTTTTATGTTGCTATGACAAGGGCAAAAGAAAAGTTGTATCTTCTGTACCCCAAGCAGAGATACAACAAAGATACAACCCGGTCACGCTTTATAGAAGAGGTTCTTACTGCTCATTATCCTCTTCTTCGTACAGATCTTCATATTCCATAGCATCTAATTCTTCATCAAATGCTTCAGATACAAGTTCATATTCATCATCAGATTCAATGTTCTCAAGTACAGGTTCGTTGTCGCCTTCAACTTTGTATCTGTAGAGATATACTTCATCGTTGTCTGCAGCTTCTCCCTCAAGTGGAAGAAGTGCGATATAGTCGTTATCTCCAGCAGGGAATATGCGTATTATTGCACATTCACATTCTGTGTTATCATCAAGCATAAGAGTTACTGTGTTATATTCCTGATTATTATTCTCCATAATGTCTCCGTTCTGCCAGTAGTGGCGTTAGTATTTTCTCTACTCTAACAAATATTATGTATAAAAGCAATGAAAATTAAGAAAAAACACTTGCTATTTTATTATGTAAGGTGTATATTATGCATAAGTTAATAATTTAAGTCAAAGGGGACGATTTTAGCAGCAACGCTAGGATTGTCCCCTTTTTGGTTGAATTAATAGCATTAAACAATGAATATTATAATCTGGAGGTTCACGCCATGGATAAAATCGATAAGAAGATAATTACATTATTACAGCAGAATGCAAGGATGCCTTTAAAGGCTCTTGCTGAGAATGTTTTTCTTTCATCACCTGCGGTTTCAGCAAGAATTGAAAGGCTTGAGAAGGAAGAGATTATTGAAGGATATGAAGTTAAGATTAATCAGTTGAAGCTGGGATATCATATTACTGCATTTATTAATCTTGAAGTTGCTCCTGTACAGAAACCGGATTTCTATCCATTTATCAAGTCATGCCCTAATGTTGTTGAATGCAATTGCGTAACTGGTAATTATTCAATGCTTTTAAAGGTTATGTTCCCAAGCACCATGGAACTTGATACATTTATTGGACAGCTTCAGAAGTTCGGGAGAACAAGCACACAGATTGTGTTCTCGACACCTGTTGCACCAAGAGGAATTGATGTTAATCAGGAGATGCCAACAGATAATTAATCAAAAGTTCATAATTATTTCACCTATTAGCACTGTCAGACACTTGCTGTTCTGGCAGTGTTTTTGTTATAATTATCTGAGTTTAAATTTCGTGTTACGAGGAGGTATTATGAGTAAGGCTTCAGATATATTAGATAATGTAAGTAAGGTGATTGTGGGAAAAAGAAATGTTTCAGAACTTGTTCTGACAAGTATTATTGCTGGTGGACATGTTCTTCTTGAAGAAGTTCCGGGTACAGGTAAGACTATGATGGCGAAAGCATTTGCAAAGAGCATTGATGGACAATTTTCAAGAATTCAGTTTACACCAGATCTGCTTCCTTCAGATATTACAGGTGTGCATGTGTTTAACCAGAAAGAGGGGGAATTCGTATTCAGAAGAGGTCCGGTATTCGCTAATGTTATTCTTGCAGATGAAATTAACAGGGCAACACCTAGAACACAGTCGGCATTGCTTGAATGTATGGAGGAACATCAGGTTACTGTGGATGGTGAATATTCTAAGTTAGAAGAACCATTTGTTGTAATTGCAACACAGAATCCTATTGAGACAGCAGGAACTTATCAGCTTCCTGAGGCACAGCTTGACAGATTCCTTATGAAGATTAACATGGGTTATCCAGAGAAAGATGATGAGGTACTTATTCTTAACAGATTCTTAAAAGAAGATCCTTCTAAAGAACTTTCAACAGTTGCAACATGTGAAGATATTGTTGCAATGAAAGAAGATGTGAAAAATGTATATGTTCACCCAGTGCTTATTGATTATATTGTTGAACTGGCAAGGATGACAAGACAGCAGGACAATGTATCAATCGGTGTAAGCCCGAGAGGAACTCTTGGTATGCTCAATGCGGCGAGAGCATATGCGTATGTTGCAGGCAGAGATTATGTTGTACCAGAGGACATCAAGATACTTGCACCTGTAGTATGGGCACACAGAATTGTGTTACAGACAGGTTACATGAATATGGATAATAAAGAACAGATTATAGAACATGTTGTTAATAACACAGCAGTTCCTACTGAAGATTGGAAAAGATAATGAATGTATTATTGATGCTTATTGGTGTACTTATAGTATATCTGGCAATTAAGCTTGTATTTCGTTATAACTGGAATAAGGGGCTGGGTGTCGCTCTTGAATTTGAGAAAAAGCATGTTGTAAATGGCGAAACAGTTAATGTTGTTGAGGTTATATCCAACGAAAAACGTCTGCCGCTGCCATGTGTGAATCTTAAGTTTCAGGTGGACAGGGAACTTGAATTTCCTGGAACAGATACTAATTCAAGTGTGTCAGACCTTACATACCGCAATGATGTGTTCTCATTTCTGGCTAATCAGAGAATTACAAGAAGAATTCCTGTTAAATGCAATCACAGAGGTGTGTTCAAAATATCAGGCGTACAGCTTACATTTGCCGGACCATTTATGAATGAGATTAATGTTCTCAAAGTGGGTAGTACCTGTGAGATAACAGTTTATCCTAAGACTGTGGATAGTAAGAGATTCAGCTTTATAAAAAGCAGAATATCAGGAGAAGCAGAACGTAAGAAATATATGCTTGAAGATCCATTTGTGTTCAGAGGAATAAGAGATTATACAAGCAACGACAGCCTAAAGAATGTGAACTGGAAGGCAACAGCGAGAACAGGTAATCTGTGTGTTAATGAATATAATGAGTCAGTCAGCCGTAATGTATGTATTCTTCTTAATCTTGAGGATGATGGAATGCTTACATATGATTCGGTTAATGAAGAAGCAATAAGTCTTGCAGCTTCTGTGGCGGAAGAATTCATTAGACAGGGAATTAATGTCTCTCTTATTAGTAATGCATGTGATGTTGACACAAAGGAAGCAGTTGGTATAAGAGAAGGAGCAGGAGTTGGACATCTTGGAAGTATTAATACTGTACTTGCAAGAATGGATTTAAAGCTTGAAAAAGAAGAGTTTGCAGCGCTTATTAACAGAACATTTATAGAAAATGTTTCTGTCCAGAGTAGTGACAACAGTGTATATGTTGTTATATCAGCGAGCAGAAGAAAGAAGCTGCAGCAGACTATGCAGAAGTTTGAGAAAAAGTATGGACAGGTTATATGGATTGTTCCATATATGACTGGTGGAGAATACAGCCTTGATTATTGTGGTATCAGACCAGAGGGCTGGGAAGTGAAATAAGTTTATCAGGAGATAACATATGAATGAGTCGGGACAGGTTTATAATTATAATAAACTGAGAACACTAAGAACATTGACAGATATAATAAGCCAGTGTATTGTAGCGTTCGCATTTTCTGCATTTGTTATATTGGGACTTACGAATAAATCTGACAGTTATATTATTGCAACACTGCTTATGGCAGTTCCGGTTATTATAACTTATGCGGCAAGAAAGAATATACATAAGAATTTTCTATTTATGCTGATTCATGCTGCTTTGCTTATAACAGCCATTATAATTGGTAATGGAGATGCAGAGTCTACAGCATATTTTGTAAGCGTACTTGCTGTGTGTATAAGGTCTGTAAGCATAAGAGTGGCTAATGCAAGAAAAACTGAATATATGAATGAACCGCTTTATGGGAATCAGTTTGCTGATGTAACTCAGGAAGACAAGAAAGCTGCCTTGCAGGCAGGAGAGAGAATGTCACCTCTGTATTGTCTGGTTATGGTCGCAGGAAGTCTTTATGGCGGTTCAGCAGGCAACAGACTGCTTGTTAACTATGAAACAGTATTATTTGTGCTGTTTGTTCTGCTTGCTTTTCTTGCTAACCAGTTAAAAGAGCTTAATTCTCTGTTTATAAGTAATGCTGGCAAATCAGAATTTCCTGCTGAGAGAATTACAGGAATTAACATGATAATGGTCATGGTTGTGTCAGGACTTATGATTCTTGGCATGATTCTGTTCTATAGTGGGGATTATGGCAATATATTTACACTGATTGGTTCAGGTTTTGTAGCAGTTGTAAGGATAGTGCTGAAGCTGTTCTTAAGACTTATAAGAGAGAAAGAAGAAGTCTCTACGATGCCCGAAGATTCCGTGAATCCAGTCACTGATGATGATGTGGTAAAGGGAGATAACGACCTTGCATTTACTGATAATCCTGTTATGAGTGCATTATTTACAGCATTTGCAATAGTTCTTGTAATTGCACTTGTTGTATTTATTGTCTATATGATTATCAGATATGCCAAGAATTTCAAAAAGTCACAGGATAATAATGGTGATGAGATTGAATTCATTGGCAATGACAGAAGAACAGAAGCAAGGATAAAGAGACGTCAGAGAGCAGAAGAAGCTAAGAATATGCCTGTTAATATGCAGTACAGGAAGGCATTCAGAAAAGCAGCAATAAAATCATCAAAGGCAGCCAGGGATTCGGATGGTAAATCACTTGAAAATATGCAGCCACAGGATATAACAATAAACAGAATAACTGACGATGCTGATGCTGCAGACAGAATTACAGCAAGTTATGAGAAAGCAAGATATTCTGATAAGAATATTTCCAAAGAAGAACTTGAATTTATGCTTGACTTTATAAAAAATGACAAGTATAATAAACGTACATAATAAGTAAATGCTGTGAAGAGGACTATTAGATAGGAACCAGAGTCAGAGAACTGCCGGGTGGTGCGAGGCAGTCGAAGGAACTTATTGAACTCGCCTTGGAGCTGCTACCTGAAATCATTATGAGAAGTAGGAGTAGCCGGAAGCCAACCGTTATAGTGGACAGAATATAATGCAGCATATTTGTTGTACGTATTCAGTGAGTGCATAGCATAGCTATGAAGAAGAGTGGTAACGCGTGAGATTTATCTTTCGTCTCTTTGGGTAGAATTACCCATGGACGAAAGATTTTTTTATGCTTACCTTTAAGAAAGCCTTTACTTATTAACAATATATATTTATATTTTCAGGAGGTTTTAGGAATGTTTGATTACAGACAGTATGAAAGAGGCTATTTTATGCCACCAGTTAAGTGCAATGACTGGGTTAACAAGGAGTATGTTGATAAGGCACCAATCTGGTGTTCGGTTGATTTAAGAGATGGTAACCAGGCTCTTGTTGAACCTATGAGTCTTGATGAAAAGCTTGAATTCTTCCAGATGTTAGTTGAAGTTGGATTTAAAGAAATTGAGATTGGTTTTCCGGCAGCTTCTGAGACAGAATATGAGTTCTGCCGTACACTTATTGAGAAAAATATGATTCCTGATGATGTTACAATCCAGGTTCTTACCCAGGCAAGACCACATATTATTAAGAAGACATTTGAAGCTGTTAAGGGAGCTCCAAGAGCAATCGTTCATGTATATAATTCTACTTCATTAGCACAGAGAGAACAGGTATTCAAGAAGTCTAAGGAAGAAGTTAAGCAGATTGCTATTGAAGGTGCCAAGTTATTAAAGGAACTTGCTGAAGCTGATGGAGGAAACTTCCTTTTCGAATACAGTCCGGAGAGCTTTACAGGAACAGAACCAGAGTATGCACTTGAGGTATGCAACGCTGTTGTTGATATCTGGCAGCCAACACCTGATAAGAAATGTATCATCAATCTTCCTGCTACAGTTGAGATGTCACTTCCACATGTATTTGCAAGCCAGATTGAATATATGTCTAAGTACATGCACAACAGAGAGAATGTTATTATTTCTCTTCATCCACATAATGACCGTTCGACAGGTGTTGCTGATGCAGAGTTAGGACTTCTTGCAGGAGCGGACAGAATTGAGGGAACACTTTTTGGTAATGGTGAGAGAACAGGTAATGTTGATATAATTACACTTGCTATGAACATGTATATGCAGGGTGTTAATCCTGAGCTTGATCTTTCCGATATGCCACATCTTGCAGAAGTATTTGAAAGACTTACACAGATGAAGATTGATGACCGTCATCCATGGTGTGGTAAGCTTGTATTTGCAGCGTTCTCAGGTTCACATCAGGATGCTATATCTAAGGGAATGCATTACAGAATTGAAAATGATCCTAATAAATGGACAGTTCCATATCTTCCAATTAATCCGGAAGATGTAGGACGTACATATGATTCAGATGTTATAAGAATTAACAGCCAGTCTGGTAAGGGTGGTGTTGCTTATGTTCTTGAACATAACTATGGAATGGTTGTTCCTAAGGCTATGAGAGAAGATCTGGGTTATGCTGTCAAAGATGTATCAGATGTTAATCATAAGGAGCTTTCAGCAGATGAAGTGCTTGAGATATTTGAGAAGAGATATAAGAAATATACACCAGTATTCAAGATTTCTGAAGTGCATTTCAAGCAGATTAATGGAATCCAGACTGTTGTGACTATTGATGAGAATGGTAAGAAATGCAATGTTGAAGATGGCGGTAATGGTCGTCTTGATGCTGTAAGTAATGCTCTTGCCAGTCACTTTGGAAAGCCTTGTGATATCTTCTGTTATGAAGAACATTCATTAAAGAAGGGCTCTGATTCTAGTGCCATTGCATATGTTGGTATTACAGGAGAGGATGGAAAGAATTACTTTGGTATTGGTATTGACCATGATATCATCAGAGCTTCTATTGATGCGTTAGAGTCAGCTATGAACAGAAGCCTTGAAGCATAATATTTAAATTGAATAATGTGTAATATAACCCATGTCCGGAACGTATACTAGAATGATACTGATTCAGGATATGGGTTGTTTTATTTATGTAGAATTAAAAAATCCCCCTCAAAGGGGGAAGCGGTACTATAGTACTAATGCTATTATACGCTCAGAGGGGAAAAGAAATATAGTTAAGGGGAAACTGTTGATTTAGACATTTTTGGAGGGATAGTAATGTTTTTTAGAAAACTATTAAGTAGTTTGAATGCAAAGGTTAAGAAAACTGCAGTTGGTGTTCTTTCAGTTGCAATGGTTGCAGGTTCTGTGTTTGCCGGTACATCTTTAAAAGCTGGTGCATACTCGAAAACACAGGATGTCCTTAATGAATTATTAGGAGCAGCAAAACCTTATGGTGTAGTTGCTGAAGAATTTAAGAATAGTAATCACAATCAGACATGTTTCGCGACTAACAAGCTTCTAATAACAGATCAGTGGATGAGTGCATGGCTTGATATGAGCGTTGGAACAACATATATCAAGAGTTTTGATAATTCTGGTTCATCAGAAGTTAATGTGGATAGAAATGCATTTAATAATCTTGTACTTGGAACTGATTATGATTATGAACCCAGAGAGAATAAATATTATATTAAAGATTCTGACGGAAAAAGAACAGGTGCTGTTATTAATGTGGCTAACTGCAAGGATACAATCAATGTTTATTATGCAGAGGATTATATGGATGTAACGGCAGCACTTGATAATGTATACGATAATTTCAAGGCGTATGCTGATACACCAGATTCGGAGGCTGATATAGTTATTGATGCTTATGATGAGAGAAAGATTGATCTTTCTTCATTTAAGAATAAGCAGATTGTAGTGGTAAATATGTATGCTAATAATTATATTGACTGGCAGGGAAAAGAAGTTTCATCTTATTATGGAGAAGGACAGCTAAACATAACAAATAAAGCACAGGGACAGTTTGTTATCATTAATCTTCTTGGCGGTGATGGTGATGCAGATATCAAAAGATTCAGCATTAATGGTAAGAATACAGGTGGATTAACAGATGTTGATATATCAGACACGGTTATTTTCAATGCTGTTAATGTAACTGGTAATATTAATATAGGTGAGGTATGTGGTATAGTTGTTGCACCAAAAGCAGATATTACCTTAACATCTACATGTAATGGAAGAGCAATTTCTAAGTCATTTGTTAATGTCAATGGACAAATGCATTTTATATCAGATAATCAACAGCAGGAGACGACACAAAAGGAAACAACATCTGTAGCACAGTCTTCATCAGAAACAACAAAGTCAGAAGAGACAACAACTGCACAGGAAACAACAAAGTCAAACGAGACAACAACTGCACAGGAGACAACAAAGTTAAACGAGACAACAGTTGCACAGGAGACAACAAAGTCAAACGAGACAACAACTGCACGGGAGACAACAAAGTCAAACGAGACAACAGTTGCACAGGAGACAACAAAGTCAAACGAGACAACAGTTGCGCAGGAGACAACAAAGTCGAATGAGACAACAGTTGATGCTGGTAAGGAAACTAAGCCGACAAAACCAGAATCAAACGAAACAACAGCTGTTAATGAGACAACAAAGTCAAATGAAACAACAGTAGATTCTAATAAACAGACAAAAGAACATACAACTTCATCAATCCAGGTCACAAAGAAGACTGGTGAAGTTGCAGGAGATGAAGAATTGGTTACGGGAAAAGAGGATGAGACCGTTGATGGCTCGAGAATCAGAAAAACTGGTGAAGTTGCGGCTGATGAAGAAGTTGTAAAGACAGGAGACAATAATCATGTATGGGTATATATCGTGATTCTTGTAGCAGCTGCTGTTATTTCTGGAGCTGTTATTGTGATAAGCAAAAAGAGCAATAAAAGATAATAATTGTTAATGATATCAGAGAGGCACAGCAGTAATGTTGTGCCTTTTTTATTGGGGTGGTATTGAAGCACTCTGCTTTTTTATGCTATAATGCAATATGTATGAGTCGAAGTAGGCTCTGAACACAAAATACAGTGAAGAACAAGGAGATGGAAGTTTTATGAAACATTTGATACTTGCATCGGGTTCACCAAGACGAAGAGAATTAATGAGTCAGGTAGGACTTGATTTTACTGTTGTTACAAGTGATGCAGATGAGAATATTAAAGAGATGGAGCCTGAAGATTATGTAAGAGAATTATCTTCTATTAAGGCACAGTCTGTATTAGAGCAATATGCAGATAAAGATGATTCTGTAATCGTTATAGGTGCAGATACTATTGTTTATTATAAAGGAGAGATTCTTACCAAGCCTAAGAATGAAGAGGATGCATTCAGAATACTTAAGTCTTTAGAAGGTCAGATACATCAGGTGTATACAGGTGTAACTATATGCAGTGCACATAAGAATGTAAGTTTTTATGAAAAGACTGATGTGTGGGTATATGATATGACTGATGAGGAAATCAGGGATTACATAAGCACAGGAGAACCTATGGATAAGGCTGGTGCATATGGTATTCAGGGAAAATTTGCAGCATACATTAAGGGTATTGAAGGCGACTATAATAATGTTGTCGGTCTGCCTGTTGCCAGACTTGTACATGAGCTTAAAGCATTTTAAGGAGAAAATATATGATTAAATTCGTAGCGAGTGACCTTGATGGGACACTGCTTCTTAACGGAGCACAGAGCGTCGATGAATCTGCTATACAGTATATCAATAAACTTGTTGACAAAGGCGTTATATTCGCACCGGCTAGTGGCAGGCAGATAACGAGTCTTAAGAGACTTTTTGGGACTGTCAGTGATAAGCTTGCATATATTGCAGAGAATGGTGCACTTGTGGAATACATGGGTGAAACTATTGGGAAGACTCCGATGGATAGGAAGCTTGCATTAGAGATAATTGAGGATGTAATTGAACAGCCTGATTGTGAGGTGCTTGTATCAGGAGAACATACGGCATATATTAAGCCTAAGTCAGAAGAATATTATTACAGAATGACCAAGGTGGTCAATTACCATACTACATTAGTTGATAAGTTCACAGACATTGATGAGGATATATTAAAGATAGCTGTGTGTGATATGACAGGAATTAAGAATTCCAAGGAGCATTTTATTAACAAATGGAGTGATAAGGCTTCAGTACTCGTATCAGGAGAACTTTACTTAGACCTTATGGATACTAATGTCAATAAGGGAAGAGGAATTGAACAGATACAGAAATATTTCAGCTTAAAGCCTGAAGAATGTATGGCATTTGGTGACAACTATAATGATATTGCAATGCTAGACAGGGTGTATTACTCATATGTTATGGAGAAAGCTGTAGATGATGTTAAGAAACACGGACATTTCATAACAGGATGGGTAGAAGGAACATTAAGGGAGCAATTTAAAGAGATAAGATAAGGAGATTTAAGTTATGGATAAACATATTGATGAGTGTGTGAAGGTGTTTTTAAGAGATCAGAAACAACTTTTCGATGAGCCTGTTGCATATGATTTAGAGGAAGCTAAGGAATTCTTAGAGGACTGTATGGCGGTATACTGCAAGGATATTAAAGAATTAAGAGAAGTGATGGATGATGAGGGAATGGATGTATCTGACTTAAGCAATGATGAGCTTCTTGAGCAGTTAGAAGTATTCAGGCTTGATAATGGCGGATATTTCTTCGTGGAAGGATAGTACAGATGCGTATAAATGTTGTATGTGTAGGCAAGATTAAGGAAAAGTTTTATACCCAGGCAGTTGAAGAGTATTCTAAGAGACTTTCAAGATACTGTAAGCTTGATATTGTTGAACTACCTGATGAGAAAACACCAGATAATGCAAGTGATATAGTCAATGAACAGATTAAGAATAAGGAAGGGGAGAGAATTCTTTCTGCCATTAAAGATGATGCTTATGTATGTGCACTTGCAATAGAAGGGAAAATGCTTGATTCTGTTGAACTATCAGAAAAGATTGAAAGACTTGGAATAGAAGGAACAAGTAACATAACATTTGTAATAGGAGGCTCTTTGGGACTTGCAGATGATGTACTTAAGAGAGCTGATTATAAGCTGAGTTTTTCAAAGATGACATTTCCGCACCAGCTTATGAGAGTTATTCTTTTGGAACAGATATACAGGGCTTACAGGATTATGAAGAATGAGCCATATCACAAATAATTAAAGAGGATAGAATATGAAAAGAAGAAAAAAACCATTTATTATATTAGCAGTTATTCTTGTTGTAGTTTTATTGGTTGCAGGATATATTAAGTTCTTTAATGGACGTCTGATATATTTCACAACAGGTATGAAGAGCGGTGAGCTTATTAAGACAGCAGGACAGAAGACAACTTATACATGCGAGGCAGATATTCTAATGTCTGATGTGAAGAAGGAATATGAGGAAATGTTTGGCAGTAATATATGGAGAGAGAAAATTGGTGATGCTGATTTTGAAAGCTATATTAAGGACCAGATTAAGAGTAAGTTAATGCGCGTCAAGGCTATGAATGTTAAGGCTAAGGAACGCGGTGTTGTGCTTGGAAGAGAAGAAAAAGATTCTGTGGGTAAGGCTGTTGATGCATTTTACAATGAATTAACAGAATCGCAGATAAGCAGTACAGGAATAACTAAGGATAAACTGAATACAATGTTTACTGAATTTGCAATAGCACAGAAACTCTACGATGACCTTACTTACAGCATGGATATTGAAGTAAGCGCAGATGAGGCAAGAGTTATTGATATCCAGTATATTGTATCAGATTCAGAGGAAGATATTAATAAAGCATATAATCTTGTGAATTCAGGAAGTTCATTCTTTGCTGTTGCCAAGGAGTACAATGCGGATGGCGAATATGAGTACGAACTGAAACGTGGCGAGATGGATGCAGCATTTGAAAAAGCAGCATTCAATCTGTCTACTGGTGAGATGAGCAGTATAGTTGAGGCAGCAGGCAGATATTACATTATAAGATGTACATCGGATAATGATAAGGCTAAGACCGAGGTTAATAAGTCTGCAATTCTTGAAAAGAGAAAGTTAGAGCAGTTTAATGCTGATTTTGAGAAATATGAAGCTGGTATATATATGGAATTTAATAATAGCGAATGGAAGAAATTAAGTATTCAGGATGCGTATACGTTGGGAAGCAGCTTTGAGGATACTTTCAATGCGTATTTTGGAAAGTAAAGAGGAGAGTAATTAATAATGGCAGCTAATAAATATGATGCTAACAGTATATCAATACTGGAGGGCCTTGAAGCGGTAAGAATGAGACCTGGTATGTATATTGGAAGTGTCGGAACAAAAGGTCTTAATCATCTTATATATGAGATTGCGGATAATTCAGTGGATGAACATCTTGCGGGTTTTTGTACACAGATAAATGTAACTCTTAATGATGATGGAACAGCAACTATCAAGGATAATGGACGAGGTATTCCTATCGGAATCCATCCTAAAGCCGGAATACCTGCGGTTGAGGTTGTATTTACAGTACTTCATGCAGGCGGCAAGTTCGGAGATGGCGGATATAAGATATCAGGAGGACTTCACGGCGTTGGTGCATCTGTAGTTAATGCACTTTCTGTATGGCTTGAGGTTGAGATAAGAGTTGATGGTGGTGTGTACAAGCAAAGATACGAGCGTGGAAAAGCAACAGCGCCGCTTGAAAAGATTGGTACATGCAGAAAAAATGATACGGGTACAACTGTTACATTTCTTCCTGATGGAGAAATATTTGAAAAGACAAGATTCAAAGCAGACTCGATAAAGAGCAGGCTTCATGAGACTGCATATCTTAATCCGGGGCTTACAATTGAGTTTGAAGATAAGAGAAAGGGCAGCGAGGATAAGGAAACTTTCCATGAGCCTGACGGACTTAAGGCATATATCAAAGACCTTAACAATGGCAAAGAGACAGTATGCGATATCGTCTACTTTAAGAAGAAGCAGGAAGATATTGAGGTTGAAGTGGCATTTCAGTTTGTTAATGAATTTGAGGAAAATATTCTTGGCTTCTGTAATAACATATACACTCAGGAGGGTGGAACGCATATTACAGGCTTTAAGACCAAGTTTACAATGATTATCAACCAGTATGCGAGAGAACTTGGCATCTTAAAGGATAAGGATGCGAATTTTACAGGTCTTGATGTAAGAAATGGTATGACTGCAGTTGTTGCAGTTAAGCACCCTGCACCAAGATTTGAGGGACAGACCAAGACCAAGCTTGATAATCCGGATGCTGGTACAGTTGTTGCAAATGTAACAGGAGACGAGGTACAACTTTATTTCGATAGACATTTGGATGACCTTAACGCTGTAATTGCATGTGCTGAAAAATCTGCGAAGATACGAAAAGCAGAAGAAAAGGCTAAGACAAATATGCTTACAAAGCAGAAGTTCTCTATAGACAGCAACGGAAAGCTTGCCAACTGTGAGAGCAAGAATCCGGAGGAATGTGAGGTGTTCATTGTTGAGGGAGATTCAGCTGGAGGTTCAGCAAAGACTGCAAGAAACAGAAGAACTCAGGCAATTCTTCCAATCAGAGGTAAGATTCTTAATGTTGAAAAGGCAAGTATTGATAAGGTACTTGCCAATGCCGAGATTAAGACAATGATTAATTCATTCAACTGTGGATTCTTAGAGGGCTACGGTAATGACTTTGATATTAGCAGATTAAGATATAATAAGATTATTATCATGACTGATGCCGATGTGGATGGAGCACATATTGATACACTGCTTCTTACATTTTTCTACAGATTCATGCCTGAGCTTATTAATCAGGGACATGTATATATTGCTACACCACCTCTTTATAAGGTTGTTCCTAAGAAGGGCGAGGGTGAATATCTATATGATGACAAGGCACTTGAGGATTACAGAAAGAAGCATACGTCAGGAACATTTACACTTCAGAGATACAAAGGTCTTGGAGAGATGGATCCTGACCAGCTATGGGAGACAACTCTTAATCCTGAAACAAGAATTTTAAAGCAGGTTGAGATTGAGGACGCAAGGCTTGCAACTGAGGTTACAGCAATGCTTATGGGTACAGATGTACCACCTAGAAGAGAATTTATATATACGCATGCTAATGAAGCTGAGATTGATGCGTAAAAGCTAAAGGAGTAGAAAATGGCTGAGAAGATTATAAGGACTGAGTATTCTGAGGTTATGCAGAAGTCCTATATAGATTATTCCATGAGCGTTATTACAGCAAGAGCACTTCCTGATGTAAGGGACGGTTTAAAGCCGGTACAAAGAAGAGTGCTGTATGCCATGGACCAGTTGGGGCTTAATTACGACAAGCCTCACAGAAAGTCTGCACGTATCGTTGGTGATACAATGGGTAAATACCATCCACATGGTGACAGTTCAATATATGAGACACTTGTTGTACTTTCACAGGATTTTAAGAAGGGTATGGCTCTTGTTGACGGACACGGAAACTTCGGTTCTATCGAAGGTGACGGAGCTGCCGCTATGCGATATACAGAAGCTAAGTTAAAAAAGTTCACACAGGACGTATATCTTGCTGACCTTGATAAAAATGTTGTGGATTTCGTGCCTAACTTTGATGAGACAGAAAAAGAGCCTGAGGTTCTTCCTGTAAGAGTACCTAATCTGCTTGTAAATGGTGCAGATGGTATTGCGGTTGGTATGACAACTAATATCCCTCCACACAATCTTTCAGAGGTTGTTGATGCAGTATGTGCATATATGGATAATGAGGATATCACAACAGACGAGCTTATGCAGCTCTGCCCTGGACCGGATTTTCCTACAGGCGGAATTGTAATTAATAAAAGCGAGCTTGGTGCAATATATGAGACTGGAACAGGTAAGATTAAGTTAAGAGGCAAGGTCGTATTCGAGCCTGCCAAGAACCGTTCTGAGAAGGACAAGCTTGTTATTACAGAGATTCCATATACAATGATTGGTGCTAACATAGGTAAATTCATATCTGATGTTGTAAGCCTTATAGAGACTAAGAAAACTACCGATATTGTCGACATTTCCAATGAATCTTCTAAGGAAGGAATAAGAATTGTCCTTGAACTTAAGAAGAACGCTGATGTCAAGAATCTTGAAAATCTTCTTTACAAGAAGACCAAGTTGGAAGATACATTTGGCGTAAATATGCTGGCTATCGTTGATGGAAGACCTGAGACCTTAGGTATTAAGGATATAATAAAACACCACATTAATTTCCAGTATGAGCTTGCTACAAGAAAGTACACAACACTTCTTGAAAAGGAGAAGGCTAACAGGGAGATTAAGGAAGGTCTTATAAGAGCATGTGATATTATTGACCTTATTATCGAGATATTACGAGGCAGTGCTAATCTTAAGATGGCTAAGGACTGCCTTGTTAATGGTAATGTTGAGGGAATCAAGTTTAAGTCAGAGCAGTCAAAAAAGCAGGCTTCAGGTCTTGATTTTACAGAGAGACAGGCTGGTGCAATATTAGAAATGCGTCTGTACAAGCTGATTGGCCTTGAAATTCTTAATCTTCAGAAGGAATATGATGAATGTGTCAAGAAGATTGAGAAGTATGAAAAGATACTTGGCAGCAGAAAAGAGATGGCTAAGGTTATCAAGTCTGACCTTCTTAATATTAAGAAGGAATATGGTGTTGAAAGAAGAACTGTAATTGAAGACGGAGAAGCTGCTGTATTTGAGGAAAAGAAGATTCCAGAGATGGAAGTTATGTTTATTATGGACAGATTCGGATATGCAAGAACCATTGATATGGCTGCATTTGAGAGAAATAAAGATGCTGTATTTAATGAGAACAAATATGTCATTCCGGTAATGAACACAGATAAAATCTGCATATTTACTGATACGGGAGATCTGCACCAGTTAAAGATAAAGGATCTGCCATTCACTAAGTTCAGAGATAAAGGCACACCGATTGATAATCTGTGTAACTATGACAGCTCTAAGGAGATAATTGTGTACATTACTCCATTTGAACGACTTAAGAATCAGAAAATGCTTTTTGTCACAAGACAGGGAATGATGAAGCTTGTTGACAGCGAAGAATTCCAGGTGGCAAAGCGTACAGTTGCATGTACAAAATTAGCAGATGACGACAAGCTAATCGGAATGTATTCAACAGACGCAAGAGTAGAGATTTATTCAAAGTTCTCACTTGATGGAGAAATCAAGGAAGAAGAGGTTGTCGAGAGCAACCAGAATGTAATTGTACAGACAGAAAACGGAGTGTTCTTAAAGTTCCCATTAACAGACATTCCAATGAAGAAGAAGAGTGCTGTAGGCGTAAGAGGAATCAAGCTTTCAAAAGATGATTATATAGAAGATGTATTCCTGCTTACAGAAGGTGATGAGTTCACAATGGAATATAAGGGCAAGAGTATCAGCTTTGCCAAGATGAAGACGGCACACAGGGATACTAAGGGGACTAAGATAAGAGTATAGTTGTTTAACGGTTGGAGAGTCGAAGAAGTGCTTCACACCATCACAACTAAGGTAAGCGGTCCTAGTGGCTGTATATGGCGGCATAACACCCACACGGATAGCTTACAATTTAGTTGTGATGGTGTGAAGCACTTCTTCGACATGACCACCCTTAAAAAGTATATTTTTCTAAAATATAAATGGATAGTTAGTTAAATTGTTTTTTGATTGTCGAGACTACATTTGAAAGAATAATTTGACCAGCGAGGTCACTTTGTTAGTCAGAATATGGTATGGGATTATCCATACCATTTTTTAAATACTGGAGACATATGGCATGAAACAAAATCGGTACTTCGCGGTGGTAGTGTCTGTGAGTTAAGCGTTAGCGACAACGGAATGTAAGCTTACCGTGTGGGTGTTAATGCCGCTATATACAAAAGTTCGGTGCAGGAAATCTCGTTCAAGCGAAGCGCGTTTGATTTCCTGCACCGTAATAAACTCTGTATATGGCGGCATTTACAGCCACTAGGTCAGCTTACCTAAAGTTGGCACTAATGCTTAACTCACAGACTGTATAACCCCGAAACTAATTCTCATCCATATATTTATCATATATAGCAATAACCTTATTCATAACCTCCGGTCCCGGAGCACCAAGAGTAAGTCTCTTATCTACACAAGTCTGAAGGCTGATAGCCTCGTAGATATCTTCATCAAATACAGGGTTCACAGCCTTATATTCATCAAGTGAAAGGTCATCAAGTGCGATATTCTTCTCAATACACATAAGAACAAGCTGGCCGACAATACCATGGGCTTCTCTGAAAGGAACTCCCTTTTTAACAAGGTAGTCAGCAGCATCAGTAGCATTAGTGAAGCCGTTCTTTGCTGAAGCTTCCATTCTCTTGTTGTTGAACTTCATAGTATCAATCATGCCCTTGAAAAGGCTGATGCAGCCTTTGGCTGTGTCAAATGCGTCAAATGATAATTCCTTATCTTCCTGCATATCTTTATTGTAAGCAAGAGGAATACCCTTCATTGTTGTAAGGAGGCTCATAAGAGCACCATATACTCTGCCTGTCTTACCTCTTACAAGCTCTGCGATATCAGGGTTCTTCTTCTGAGGCATAATAGAGCTTCCTGTACTGAAAGCGTCATCAAGTTCGATAAATCTGTATTCGTTAGAATTCCAGATGCATATTTCCTCAGAAAAACGGCTTAAATGCATCATAATAGTTGATAATGCAGATAAGAATTCAATAAGGTAATCTCTGTCAGAAACAGAATCCATGCTGTTGAGTGTTGGTCCGTAGAAACCAAGGAGAGAAGCAGTAAGTTCTCTGTCTAATGGATAAGTTGTTCCTGCAAGTGCACCTGCACCAAGAGGACAGTAATTCATTCTTTCATATATATCGTGAAGTCTGCTTCTGTCGCGCTTGAACATTTCGAAATATGCACCGAAATGATGAGCAACAGTAACAGGCTGTGCCTTCTGAAGATGAGTAAATCCAGGCATGAATGTATGAGTGTTTTCTTTCATGATTCTTAAGATAACAGCCATAAGCTCTTTAAGCTCAGCATCAGTATTAAGAACTTCCTGTCTTGTGAAAAGTCTCATATCAAGAGCAACCTGGTCATTTCTGCTTCGTCCTGTGTGAAGTCTCTTTCCGGCATCACCGATTCTCTCAATAAGAGTAGCCTCCATAAATGTATGGATATCCTCGTATTCATCAGTGATTTCAAGCTTTCCTGATTCAATATCAGCAAGAATTCCCTTAAGACCTTCTACAATCTGCTCACTTTCGCTTTCAGGAATAATTCCCTGCTTGCCGAGCATAGTAGCATGTGCAATACTTCCTTCAATATCCTGCTTATAGAACTTCTGGTCAAATGAAATTGATGCATTGAAGTTGTTAACAAGCTCATTAGTTTCTTTGGTGAATCGTCCACCCCATAATTTCATTTATAAATCCTCCTTGAATTAGATATCTGTATTTTCTTCATTAGAATTATCTTCGTCATCTTCAATAGAAGAGAGAAGACTGTCAGTAAGTTCATCATCAATATCAGGTGATTCGAGATTCTCGAAATCATCCATATCATCAAGAATAGAACTTTCTATATTATCATCAGACAGTTTCTTAATGTCTTTGTCAGTAAGAGACGGATCATCAAGATATTTTCTGATAACTGACGGAAAATGTGTCATATTTACTTTTCTTGCTTTAATAAAGCGGCTGGCAAGATAAATGCCAATCAATATAATAATGCAAATTGTAGTAATAACGCAACCCAATATTAAATTAACAGGACGATATTTTAATACAACGGTATGAGTTCCGGCACTTACGTCAACACATAACAATGCATTTTCCCAGGCATAAGTGTCAGCTTTCTTGCCATCAATATACACAGACCAGCCACCATCGTATGGAATAGAGAATAATATTGCTTTGTCTGAGGAAGCAGTAAGAGTTCCTGTAAACTTAGTATCAGAGAATTTCTCAACCTGATAGCTTTCTGAATTGAGTTTATTGTAAGCCCTGATGAATTTGTCTTCATCGAGTGTGTATACAGAAAGATTCATTCCGCCGGTATCAGAAGTTACTTCGACAGTATCTGTGTCGTGGACATAACCAATATCAAGAATCCGGTTATTGCTCTTTATATTATTGTAGGTGTAAGTGGTTGTGTTATTAATAGTAACAGTTACGGAATCAACAGATTTATTTGCAACTGACAGGTACATATGACCACTTTTTGCCGGCGTGATGATACAATCGGCTTCAGTAGGGAATGAGGTAGTATATTCAAATACATCACTTATTCCGGTAAGAGATTGAATAAGAAGATTCTGGTTCTCAATACCATTGTTATTCTTAGCCATAACAAGGTCATATGCTGTTGAACTGTTAATCGCATAACCAATAGGAAGTGTGTAATTATTCTTATACACAAATTCACCATCGCTGCCTGTATAATAATTTCTTATATCACTTTCAACTAAAAGTCGGTTAGAAATAGTGTATTTTACAGAGAAAAGAGAATCAGTAACAGCGGTAAGACCATTGCAGCCATATGCATTAGTTGAATTTTCCATTCCTATAAGGTTGTAAAGCTTTGACATCCCTGCATTGCATGTTGATGAAAATGTTGAAACAGTTCTGTAATTATGCCATGCACCATCATTCTTAGAACGCGCACCAAAAAGCTTATCCATTCTATAGAAGGATGTGTCATTATCAGATACGGTTTTTGTAACAGTCTTTACGGCATCATAATCAAGAAGATATGATGTACGGCTTGTTGTTCCAATACCGGTTGCATCCATATTCAGTGTACATTCAATGATTGATACTGAGAATGCAAGCATAAGAACAACAGGAATTTTGAGCCTGGCGTTGTTATGAATAAACATTAACAGACCATATATAAGAATAAATATTCCACTTATATATACACTCTTAAATGAATATTCAGTCTCTGAGTTAATAAAAAGTTCTTCCATAATAAGCAGAAGACCAATTGCAATCCATAATGATGCACCAAGCTGCCTGTTAGTAGAATTCTTAAGGTTAATAACAGCTTCATAGCACATTGCAAGCAGAAAGAATATATATATGAATGACTGTCTGCAAGGCAGGCTGTTAGGAAAATGCATACCATGCCATATATAGTTAGGTATATTTAAGTTAAATGCTGTCAGGAAGATAAGCAGGATGACACATTTGCCAATCTTCTCGCGTGCATTGACTTTGCTGCACATAATATAAAGCGGTAGCAGTACAAAAACAGCAACGCCGCAGTATATATTAGGCAGATGGTCCAGTCCTAAATGAACCGGAATGTTGATAAGCTGTCTTGTGAGCATTGATAATATGCTGAAATAAGAAATAAGCTTATCAGGGAATGTTGTGTCGCTTGAGGCTGAAAGTGAAAATGTATAGAATTCAGGCAGAAGAAGACACGCTCCCAGTCCACCGGCAAGCAGTGAATATACACAGAAATTAATAAATTTCTTCACATACTGCATAGGGCTTTTAATACCGTTATAAGCAATCATAAGAACAACATAGTAAATCACTACTGAAAGGCATACCATGATTGCAATATAATAATTAGTAAATATACATAATCCGAGAGTTATGCAATAGAATATGCAGCGGTTCTCATTAACAAGTCGTTCAAGTCCAAGCATGATAAGTGGAACAAGAATAACACAGTCAAGCCACATGATATTCCAGCTGTATGCCGCAATGAATCCGGACATACCATAGAACATTCCAAATATGGCAGCAATAACATGCTTGTTATTATTGTGTTTAGTAAGATAATACGTTAAAGAAAGACTGCTGCCAGCTATCTTAAGTATTATAAATGCATTCATTATCTCTATAGTGTATTTTTGTGGGAAAAGTGCAACGAACCAGTTAGATGGACTTGCAAGGTAATATGCGAACAGAGATGTGAAGTTAGTTCCCATTCCTATATCCCATGAGTAAGTAAGACTTTCACCATTTCTTATCTTGTGCCACAGTTCTGAAAAGAATGGTGCATACTGATGGTACATGTCAGACCTCAGATAACATTCGTTTCCCCATGGGAATATGCCTCTTGTATAGTACAGTGCCATCATCATTATAACTGGAAGTACAAAGGCAGCAAGATATGTAAAGTTAGAATTAAGAATTGATTTCTTTGATGAATTCATGGCTTCCCTCCCTTAGCCGGTAATAGTAACATTTTACCAAAGAACGAAAAAAGTGTAAACAATTATAGGCAAATTAGGCTTGTATTCGATAGTACAATTTTGTAAAATAGAAAAGTACGCAAAAGGAATCTCCAAAGGGTAATGCTTAAGGAGAGTGTACATGGAATACAGACAATTATATAAAAAACACAAAAGGGCTGTACAATACGGAATATGTGCAGTTTTTCTGATTATAACCGGATCAGTATATCTGGCAGGAAGAAAGAATGCTTCAGTTTCAGAGAATACATTTGCAGATAATGTCGTATCAAGTAGTATAGAAGACAGCTGGCATATGGAAAGTGAATCATCAGTTGAAGACATATATGTGTATATATGTGGTCATGTTAATTCTCCAGGTGTTGTAAAGTGCCTGAAGGGAACAAGGCTGTATGAAGCAGTGGCAATGGCTGGTGGAGCTGATGATTTGGCTGATATGTCTGCAGTTAATCTTGCAGCACTTGTCGCTGATGGGGAAAGGATATATATTCCGGCATATGGAGAGGATATTTCTGTTATAGAAGAACAGACAGAGGGGATTGTTAATATTAATAAAGCTACAGAAAGTGAGCTTATGACACTACCGGGAATTGGAAGTTCAAGGGCGGCTGATATAGTAAGATACAGAACAGATAATGGCAGATTCCAGACAATAGAAGATATAATGAAAGTGTCTGGAATTAAGGAAGCAGCATTTAATAAGATAAAGAATTATATTTGCGTATGATAAGCTGCATATGCATAGAAAGTAAAAAGGAGTAGATTATGGCAGGCAGAGTTTTAGTTGTTGATGATGAGAAAATGATTGTTAAGGGACTTAAGTTCAGTCTTATGCAGGATTATAGCGTTGTAGACTGTGCATATGATGGTGAAGAAGCTCTCGAGTATGCTAAAAACAATGAATATGACATAATACTTCTTGATATTATGCTTCCCAAGCTTGATGGATTATCAGTATGCCAGCAGATAAGAGAGTTTTCAGATGTGCCAATAATTATGCTGACAGCTAAAGGCGATGATATGGATAAGATTCTTGGCCTTGAGTATGGTGCAGATGATTATATTACAAAACCATTTAACATTCTTGAAGTTAAGGCGAGAATGAAAGCCATTTTAAGAAGAAATGCTGTGACAGAGAAGAAAGCAGCAAAGAGCAATATTATTAATGCGGGTGATATGAAGATAGATTGTGACAGCCGTAATCTGTATATTGCAGGAAGACCTATTAATCTTACTGCTAAGGAATTTGATCTTCTTGAATTGTTAGCAGTTAATCCAGGAAAGGTATACAGCAGGGATAACCTTCTTAAAGCTGTGTGGGGACAGGATTATTCAGGTGACGGCAGAACGGTTGATGTCCATATGAGAAGACTTCGTGAGAAGATTGAAGATAATCCGAGTGAACCAAAGTATGTTCACACTAAGTGGGGAGTAGGTTACTATTTTAATGTTTAATAAGATTAAAAAAAGAAATGACCATAGGAAAATCTTTTTTGACAGGGAGTTTCAGTCATTTTTCAGGTTCATAAATAAATATTCAACAAGACAGTTCGCAGTTATAGCGGTAATAGTTGCAACAGCGGTAATATGTACATTTGAAGGCTTTGAGTATATTTACAGGCAGTCTGTAATTACAAGACAGACTGCGGTTATTCAGAATGAAGCGGTTCTCATTGCAGCAGAATATTCTAATTATGAAAGTCTTGAAGCAGCTGAGAATAATGATATGAACAGCAGACTCAGCAGTTATTCGGCACTTAATCAGATAAGAATAAGAATTGTTAATCTTAATTATGTTGTCAGTGTTGACACATATTCTATTGACACTAACAAGACAATTCTTAATCCAAGAGTATTCGATATATTCAGTAATCATAAGAACAGTTCCGGTTATGATAAGAAAACAGGTAATATACAGGCAGCGGTTCCGGTATACAATGATTCGGGTAAATTTATCGCTGTTCTTGTGGCTGATCTTGATTATACGGAGATAGATGCAATGTTTCACGATGTGAACAGTCAGAATAATAATATTAAACTGGTTATTATAACAATATGTCTGGCGTTACTTATCGTAGGCATATATTTTCTTAACCGGCCTGTAAAAAGGGTACTTGATATTGTTTCAAATGTAAGTGCAGGGCATACTGATGAAAGAATCCCTGTCAGGAGTTATACCGAAATACGTGAGATTGCAGATGATTTTAATAATATAATGGACAGAGCTAATGAAACAGACCAGTCCAGAGCAGAATTTGTTTCGAATGTGTCACATGAATTAAAGACACCTATAACCTCGATTAAAGTATTGGCGGAGTCTCTTAATACGCAGGAAAATGTGCCAATAGAAGTGTATCAGGAGTTCATGCAGGATATTGTAAGTGAAATAGACAGAGAAAGTAAGATTATAGAAGATTTACTTACTCTTGTCAGAATGGATAAATCTGTTGCAACACTTAATATTACATCTGTTAATATGAATGATTTGTTAGAGATGACCCTCAAGAGAGTTAAGCCATTAGCACAGAAAAAGAATATTGAACTGCTTTTTGAAAGTTTCAGGCCGGTTGTTGCACAGATTGATGAAGTTAAGATGACACAGGTTATATCCAACCTTGTTGAGAATTCTATCAAATATAATGTCGAAGATGGATGGGTACATGTTTCACTGAATGCAGATTATCAATATTTTTATATAAGAGTTGAAGATTCAGGAATAGGAATACCAGAGGAAAGTATTAATAAAATATTTGAAAGATTTTACCGGGTAGATAAGGCAAGGTCGCGTGAAACGGGCGGAACAGGACTTGGACTGGCTATTGTAAGAAACATAATTCTTATGCATCATGGAACTATTAAGGTTCATAGTGAGGAAAATATAGGAACAACATTTACAATGAGAATACCTCTTAATTATGTTGAAAACCAGCAGTAATGCAGATGGAAGTATGCCAGTGGACATATTCATAAGCTGTTAAGAATAAAAGGATAGGAAAGGAGCAGTTATGATGGGACATGTACGGAAAGGTATTATGAAATTGACATTCGTTATAATTGTTATTGCAGTAACATTTATAACTGTTTCATGTTCTTCGCAGAAGAAGGGAACACCATATTCTGTATATTTTCTTAATGAAGACGGAACATCACTAACTGAAGGCAGGGTATACATCGAAAGTCAGGACGCTGTTTCAGTTGCAAATGAACTTCTTGAAAAAATGAATGTTGCAAAAGGCAGGCATACAAGCATAATTAAGCCGGTGTCTGTATCGCAGCCAACGGTTGAAATTAATGGAATATATGCAGGGGTCTATTATGACAGCTCTTATTATGGAATGAAACCAGGTACGGAAGTACTTTACAGGGCAGCAGTTGTTAAAGAATTGTCACAGATAAGTGATGTCCTGTATGTAAGATTTTATGTTGATGGTAAGGATGCTGTGTATGAAGATGGAACAGTCATAGGAAATATGAGTGATGAGGATTTTGTAGATACACAGGAAGGTGCTATGGCTGATGTGAAGTGGAAGACGATTAATCTGTATTTTGCTAACAAGTCAGGAGATGCCCTTGTAAAGAACAGCAAGAGAATCTGTTATAATAAGAATGTATCTGTTGAGAAGGTTGTAATGGAACAGCTTATTAAAGGAACAACAGAGTCAGGATGTTACCAGAGTATTCCGTCGAATACCAAGCTGCTTAGTATATCTGTTGTCGACAGGATATGTTATGTTAATCTCAGTCAGGAATTTGCAACAGATATGGTTAATGCAAAGAGCAATGTAACTATATATTCAATTGTTAATTCCCTTTCAGGACTGGAGGGAATTGATGGCGTTAAGATACTTGTCAATGGGAATTCTAATCTGATGTATAGAGATGTAATCAGCCTTGATACAGTATTTCATATGAATAATGAACTTGTAAAAAAAGATTTATCTGATAATTAATGGTCGTTTCTGGAAAGGATATTATTGAAGAGACCATTTTTTGTGGCAGCAGTTATGAGCATTGCTGCAGTATATTTGTCATTATATGCCAAGCCATATATCGTTATTATAGTAGGAATAATGGTGTTTACCGGATTCTTTATATATCTTAAGAAAACAGGAATTCCAGGATTTTATGTGATTTTTATCATGATGTTTCCTATTATGTGTCTAAGAACTGAAGAGAGTATGGAAAAGCTATGTTATCAGGGAAAATTGTTGGACGAAACATATGCTGCTTGTGTAAATGGATACATAGCAGATATTAAACAGTCAGAAAACGGTTATGCGGTGTATATAAGAAATGCCTTTGTTATACCGGATTCGTGGGGAAGGCAGTTTAAAAGCGGTTTGGTAGTATACTCAGAGAAAAGATTTGCCAATCCGGGGGATGAAGTTAAGATTAAAGTAACATTAAAGGATTTTAATATACCATCTAATGAAGGACAGTTTAATACCAGAAAATATTATACATCACTTGGATTTAATTATTGTGCAGATTTGTCAGATGTTGTGAATGTACAATCTGGAAGCAGTTATATTTCCAGCATTTACAGATTTGCAGATTCTATAAAAAATATTTACCAAAATGCATATTCTGAGCAGAATGCTGGAATTATGCAGTCAATTGTGCTAGGTGACAGGTCAGGGCTTGATGATGATGTTAAGAGAATGTATCAGAAGAATGGAATTTCCCACATTTTAGCCATAAGTGCACTTCATGTTTCGCTTGTTGGAATGTTTATATATGACTGGTTAAAAAAGAGAATTGGGAGAATTGCATCTGCATGTTTTAGTACATTTCTTATAATTTCATATCTGTGCATGACAGGTTATAGTGCATCTGCCAGCCGTGCTGTAATAATGATTCTTGTATATATGCTGGCAGACGTGCTTGGGAGAACCAGTGATATGGCTAATACATTAGGGATAGCAAGTGTTATTCTTCTGTGGATTAATCCATATAATCTTATAAATTCAGCTTTTTGGCTGTCATTTCTTGCTGTGGCAGGAATTATATATATTAAACCCATACTGTCTGATGATAAAACTATTCTTATATATATAAGACGTCCTGATAAAAAGAATGCAGGGATTTTTCAATTAATTTTATTCAGAATCGCAGATTCGGTTATTACAGGCATGTGTGTTACAATTGCGACACTTCCGGTAATTCTTATTATATCTGGGCAGATTCCTGTAATAAGCCTGTTTCTTAATGTTATAGTAATTCCACTTATGTCGTTAATAATGATAAGCGGTATATTTACGGGAATTGCTGGCATGCTATCTCTTGAAGCAGCATATTTTTTTGCGGGAGCAGGTGGATATATTCTTGATTTTTATTATAAGCTGTGCAGTTTGTCATCACATTTTAAATATGCAGTCATTGTTACGGGAATCCCTGATACTGTAAGGGTGTTTTTATATTTTGCGGTTTTAATTATATGGATATGTGTACATATTATATTGATGAATAAAAAAATTGATGCTGTATGTATTGCTTTATTAGTGTGTGTGCTGACAGGGCTGCATTACAATATTAATTCAGACATGAAGATTGCCATGCTTGATGTTGGACAGGGGGATTCAATTGTCATGCATACTAAGGAGGGCATGAATGTATTGTTTGACGGAGGAAGCACAAGCAAGAAGAATGTCGGGAGATATACCATATATACTTATCTTAAATATTGCGGGGTAAGAAGTCTCGATTATGTGTTTATAAGTCATCCGGATAAAGACCATGTTAATGGAATATATGAATTGATTGAACTGTGTGATAACACATTTGAGATAGGTACTGTTGTACTGCCGGGAATCAGTCGGGCTGCGGCAGTAAAGAAGCAGGCTGATGATGATATGTCGAAGTTAGAGAGGATATTGAAAAATGCTGGGATTAATGTTGTTTATGCTGATGCAGGTGACTGTATTAAATCGGGAGAATTCTCGGTTGAGTGTATGCACCCATGCAAGGGTTACAATTACGAGTCAGCTAACGACTATTCTGCTGTATATCTTGTGGAATATGGAGATTTTTCTATGCTTATGACAGGAGATGCAGAAAAGAAAGCGGAAAAGTGTATTATTGAGGATGTCAATAGTATGACAGGGGATGCTGGCGAACCGGCACGGCTTGTGTCAGTTAATATATTGAAAGTCGGACATCATGGAAGTAAGGGGGCAAGTTCAGAGGAATTTTTAAGTTATGTAAAGCCTGAAACTGCATTGATATCTTGTGGAGCAGGTAATTCATATGGACATCCTCATACGCAGACTTTACAGAGATTGTCGGGGATTGGAGCAAAGGTGTATAGGACAGACGAAAGTGGAGAGATTGCGGTGCGTGTCAGGGATGGTTTGTATAAAATTGAGGTATTTAAAGCTTTGTAAGAATAGAACTGTGAAGGTGCTGGGATATGAGAAAATATTTTTCAACTTGAACCACTTGTACATATCTGATACTATTGTTTAAGATTAGAAACGGAGGCAGCAGGTTTGAAGGTCATAAGTGATGATATTAAAAAGGGCGAATTTAAGAGTGTATATCTTCTGTATGGAGAGGAAGAGTATCTTAAGAAGCAGTACAGAGACAGATTAAAGAATGCTATAGCTGGTGACGATACAATGAATTATTCATATTATGATTCGGATAATGCCAGCGTTAAGGATATAATTGATGTGTGTGAAACACTGCCTTTTTTTGCCCAGAAGAGACTTGTTATAATGGAAAATACCGGTTTTTTGAAAAGTTCTAATGACGAGCTTGCAGATTATATTAAGCATATTCCTGATTATCTTGTTATTGTTATGGTAGAAAAAGATGTGGACAAGCGTAATAAGGTATATAAGGCGGTTGATTCTGTCGGGTATGTATGCGAGATGAAGCCACAGACAACTGCTACTCTTGAAAAATGGATAGCGGGGCTTCTTGCTAAAGATAATCTTAAAATAAGCCGTGAAGCCTGTGATTTGATACTTGATAAGACAGGTGCAGGCATGGATTATATAAAGCAGGAGATAGAGAAGCTTGTTAGCTATTGTCAGGGAAGGGATGTTGTGACAGTAGAAGATGTAGAGAAAGTATGCACAACACAGACAACAAGTCATATATTTGATATGATAAGTGCAATCGCGAATAAGAAACAACAGCAGGCGCTTGATTTATATTATGACTTACTGGAATTAAAAGAACCTCCTATGAGAATACTTTATCTTATAGTAAGACAGTTTAACGGAATACTACAGGTAAAAGATCTTATGTCAAGGGGAATTTCAGGTAAAGAGATTGCATCAAAGATAGGAGCAGCACCATTTGTTGCCAGCAAATATCAGGCACAGGCAAAATATTTTGAGATGAATACACTGTTGGATGCATTGAATGAATGTGCGAAGACAGAAGAAGCAGTTAAGCAGGGAAGGCTTAATGACAGGCTGGGAGTAGAACTTATTATAATTAAATACAGCAAATAAAAAAGAACCCGGTGCGAGTGGGTGTCAGCACCGGGTTCTTTAAATTATTAAAATTCTTATTAAGCCATTGCGTTAACAGCTTTAGTAATGTGAGATACTTTTCTTGCAGCAGCGTTCTTGTGGAAGATTCCCTTAGAAGCAGCCTTCTCGATCTCAGCTATAGCAACAGGGAGAGCTTCGTTAGCAGCAGCCTTGTCACCAGCAGCAACAGCAGCCTCTACCTTCTTGATATAAGTCTTAACTCTAGACTTAACAGCCTTATTTCTCTCAGCTCTTACCTGACTTGTAATTACTCTCTTCTTAGCAGATTTAATGTTAGCCAATCCGTACACCTCCAAATCATAATTCAATAATAATATCTGTTTCGCATTAAAGCCGGACACGGACGATCTAATGTAAACATACTCACACATTTTATAGTACAAACATCTATATGTCAAGAACTAAATGAAGATTTTGGTATAAAAATTTCGTTTTTCTGCACAATATGTTGGGGAGGTGATGTGAAAAATGGATAATATAGTTGTAAGAACTGACCTTGCAGTAGAAGCAAATGAAGAAGCAATGAATGGAACAGGAAAGCTGCGGGGGATAAGATTAAGAGAAAGCAAAAAATCAAGGATGGGTGTGAAAGTCACAGAATTGCAGGTGACAAATCATTTGGGCGAAGCCGCGATAGGAAGACCCAAAGGAACTTATCTTACTATAGAGGCAGATGATATTACAGGTGGGGACGAAGAATATGCAAAAGAGGTTATATCGACACTGGCAGGCTATATATTTAAGCTCTTAAAGCGCATGAATAAAAATGTCAAACCAGAAAAGCTTCTTGTCATAGGGCTTGGAAACAGAAATATAACATCAGATTCATTAGGCCCTGAGGTTGTAGATAACATTAGTATTAATATAAGTGATGGAGAGGAGACAGGAGTATGCACACTTAGTCCGGGAGTTATGGCACAGACAGGTATTGAGACTGCCGGAATTATTAAAGGTGTTGTAAGCCAGATAAAGCCGGATGTATGCATAGCAATAGACGCTCTTGCTGCAAGAAGTGTTAACAGATTAAATAGTACCATACAGCTTTCTGACCAGGGAATTAATCCCGGCTCAGGTGTTGGAAATCACAGAATAGGAATAACAAAAGATAATATAGGTGTTCCGGTGCTTGCAATTGGAGTGCCTACTGTTATAGACGCGGAAGGCATTATTCAGGGAGCAGGAAAAATGTATGTAACCCCAAAGGACATTGATTCAGACATTAGAAACATAAGTATCATAATATCCAAAGCAATTAACCGTGTTGGTGTTCATATTCATGGCTGATGTGAATACAATATAATGGTAATGCAAAGCAAGGAGGATGTATGAGTGATAGAAAGTACAGGCCTGTGTATATGTTTATATTCATGGGCTTAATGCTTATGGTAATAATGATGAATTATAGTTTTAATCTAATATATTATATTCAGAACAGAATTTATGAAAATGCAGTTAAGACATTGTTTCCTGTAGAAACATATTTTGAAGACAATTATGATGAAAATGCGGGTTATGTGTGGGTTGATTCGGAATATATGTTTAGCATGGCTGAGGAGGATAAAAAACCTGCTACACAGACGGATGAGGGGGTCGTGGAGGCAGGTGCTGCAGTCTGCCCCAGGCCTTTACAGGAAAATGCAGTTGGAAATGTTTATAATATTGCAGATTTAAAGAATTATGATTTTCTTATGAAGTTCTATACAGTCACATCCATCACAAGCCTGACAACACAGATAATGCGTCCCGAGGAATTTCTGGCAAAAGACCTGTCGTTGGAGAAAAATGCAGATTTACCGCAGATACTTATATTTCACACACATTCACAGGAGGGATTTGTGGATACGGTTGAAGGGGATACATCTACAACAATAGTCGGTGTTGGAGATTATCTCACGGATATACTCACTAATACATATGGTTACAATGTTTATCATGACACAAGTGTGTATGATTATGTTGATGGAAAGCTTGACAGAAGCAAGGCTTATACATATGCAGAAGAAAATGTGGCAAAAATACTGGAAGAAAATCCGTCAATTGAGGTTGTAATTGACCTTCACAGGGATGGGGTTCCGGATACTACAAGACTTGTAACTGAAGAAAATGGTGTAACAATGTCAAAGGTAATGTTTTTTAATGGAATAAGCTACAGCAAGGCAAAAGGAGATATAGGCTATCTTTACAATGCCAACAGGGATGACAATCTGGCAATGAGTCTTCAGATGTATCTTTTAGGAGAAGCGTATTATCCCGGGCTGTTACGGAATATTTATATTAATGCATATCGTTACTGTCTGCATATGAAGGGCAGGTCGATGCTTATAGAAGCAGGAGCACAGACTAATACAAGCACAGAGGTTAAAAATGCGATGATACCGGTGGCAGATATGCTTGACAGATTGTTGAGGGGTGAGAAGGCGTATACACAGTGACGCGAAGCGCATCTTGTTTTTACCTCACATTTTCCCTATAATGGGCGGAGGAGATATCCTGTCGCCCATTCCACCACACACGATAGTGTAAAATGGCATATGAAATTAATGTATGAATGGGGCAAAAACCTATTAAAGCTGCTAAAGGTGATGAAATAGTAGGTTTATTGAGAGAAAATTCTGAGGATAATTAATGCGGATAAAGAAAATTGCCTACTAAATTGATGATTTAAGCCAAAATAGTAGGTAAAGGAGGTAAAATATGAGTAACAACATTTTAGCAGAAGTCAAGTCCATTTTTGTGTGTAAATTCATCTTTCAGCTATATTAAATATGTTTA
>OGNV01000043.1_pt1 | contig 117618 bp, 130 predicted proteins | sample 1573561 | NCBI WGS metagenome assembly OGNV01 (sample SAMEA2581892, study PRJEB24529) | metagenome | biome: Human gut stool | place: China | collected 2011
TGAAACCCGCATAAACACTGGCTTTTTTAAGCAACTCGATTTATTCAAACTCAATTTGTCTCAGGTGTTTTTATGAACTAACACGGAAAATTAACATATATTATAAACGCATACAACGCCTAAAATCAACCTAGACTTTTTCTCCGGGTGTCATTTGGGTGTCAGGCAAAATTTCAATTACATCCGAAACATGCACACCCAAAACCTGGCATATCTTGTCTATATGTTTCATTTCTACATACTGTCCTTTGTTCATTCTTGACAGTGTACCATTGCTGAATCCAACCATGTCCCGTAGTGTTGTCTTGTTAATCTCTTTTTCGATAAGAGTCTTCCACAGCGGTTTATAAGATATCATGATACAAAAGCCTCCATTCCTAATTCAATATTCTCTCTGTTGTGTGCTTGCTGTCAAAATAAATTTCTCCCCTATAAAGTGCTTTCAAAACCTCCCTGTCGAAAAGTTTTTCTTTTTCTGGTCCTCCAATATCTAAAATATCGATTTGTTGTATTTCAATAGGAGAAGCATTTGCTGCTGTTCTAAATTTGATAGTATCGGTGCCTATCTCATCAATTAGTGCATGTGCCCATTTTGTTTCATATGCATCTCTAAAATGTATCAAGTATATGCATTTTTCAAATATTTCATTTCCTGCTATTGCAGTATTCTTTCTATCAACATCTAAAACCATAGTTGCCTCCTCATATAATAGATTTTTGATACATTCATATTATAAATAAATCTGCTCCATAAGTCAATGCATTGTTCTAACTTGTTAGAACTTTTTTTCATAATTTTAGATAAAACTATTGACTGCTACTGTGCATGTGGTAATATATAAACAACAACAGATAGGAACAATAATTCAACACGTTAGAACATTTCTTTATGAAAATGGAGGTGCAATATGATTAAGAACCAGAAGTTTGGAGTTGAAGTTGAAATGACAGGTATTACAAGAAAGAAAGCAGCTGACATCGTTGCAGAAGTGCTTGGAATAACCGCATCACGTCCAGATGCGACTTGCTATCACACTCGCACAATTATTGATCAGGCGGCTCGCAAATGGAAAGTGATGAGAGATTCTTCCATAACACCTGTCATAAATGATGGTACCGCAGATTGCCTCGATGAATATAGGGTAGAATTTGTGACACCTCCTTTGAATTATTCGGATATTGAATTACTCCAGAGAATAATCAGGAGGCTGAAAGAAGGCGGTGCAAAAGTTCACCGTAGCTGTGGGATACACATTCATGTTGACGGAGCGAACCACAACCCGAAATCCCTTCGCAGGCTAGTAAATTTCATGACATCAAGACAAGATCTGATATATGAGGCGCTTGAAATCGGAGATAGAGAATCCAGTTGGTGTCATAAGCTAAACTCCGATCTGCTTATTGCCATGAAAAAAGACAAGGATATCACTAAGGAAAAGGCAGAAGAAATCTGGTACAGCAGAGCCAATGATGGTTACTGTGGAGGCATTGATCATCAGCATTATAATACAACCAGATATCACGGTGTAAATCTTCACAGCTACTTTACGAAGGGAACTGTAGAATTCAGGCTTTTCAATAGCACTCTTCACGCTGGAAAAATCAAAGCTTATATTCAATTTTGCTTGGCAGTTTCAGCATGGTCCATTACATCACAGGAAAAAATTGTATTCCGCTCCATGGCTGGATATACACCAGAACAGAAAGTAACTATTATGAGGAACATACTTACTCAACGCCTTGGTCTATATGGAGATGAATTCAAAACCTGCAGACTGCACATCATGGCGCCATTGAAAAAAGCAGCCGGCATGACCAGCAGAGCCGCATAAATAAATATGCTGTCCTATCGACTGTATGGGGAGATTGGAGATAATAATTATGCTTTATGTTGCTTATGGAAGTAATCTTAATTTGGCTCAAATGAGCTATCGTTGTCCTAATGCTAAAATATATACTACCGGATTTTTGAAGGGCTGGAAGCTGATATTTAGAGGCTCTATGAATAACTCACACGCCACAATAACGGAAAGTTCCGGTTCTATAGTTCCTGTCCTTGTATGGGAAATAACTAAATCTGATGAGAGATGGCTTGACATATATGAGGGCTTCCCAAAATATTACAAAAAGCATCTCATAACAGTGTACACAGAGGAATCTTCTGTTTCCGCAATGGTTTATATTATGAACAAAAAATGTCTTCCTGGATTACCTTCAGAATTTTATGTAGATACTATCAAAGAGGGTTATGAGAATAATAATTTTGATTTGAAATATCTTTACGACGCTTTAGAAGAGAACAGGCATGAATTATTGAATTGATATATGAAAAAAGACGTTCCTTTTACATTTCAGAACGCCTTTTTCTACATAAATAGTGTTGCAGCGCTATTTATGAGACGAAATCAAGGAACCGTTCTTGGTATGTATGACCTTTGGATGCTCATCCGGTACCCTAACAATTAACTCATCGAGATCGCACCCGAGCGCCTCGCATATGAGATCCAGGTGCTCCAGGTTCACCCTGTCAACGAGCTCATGGTACAATTCGTTAATTGTATTTGGTCTTATCCCGGTGGCTCTCGCAAGATCCGCTTGTGTCCACCTAATTTCGCCGAGCCTTGTAGATAGCAAAATCCTTATCATACGTCATTGCTCCTTCACGCTATAAAATAACATTATTCGACACTTTCATGTGTCTTTTGTTATTTTATAGCGTATTTGGTTATAACCATTCTGGAACAACTATCTACTATCAGTTATAGAATACCGCCTGAATCGAATTATATCCTGCCACTCCATCAGGATTGAGATTCAGCTTTTTCTGCAGTTCTATTGTATCTCTTCTTGTGTTATTTCCAAACTTTCCATCCACATCATTATTGTGTCCGAGTATCTCGTTGCAGCGAGTCTGCCACCACCTCACAACATGTCCAGTGCTTCCGGTGTTCCATTTAAGTCCGATTCTCTTTGCATGTAGGTTTAGTCCTTTTCTTGCATATTGCGTGTTCTTTCCATCAATTCCGTCTTCCTTAAGAGCTTTTCCATCTTCTCCCTTTATCCCGTCTGCGTTGCAAGCCTTCTGAAAGCTTAAAATATTCAAGTTAATCACGGGCTCTCTATCTGCCTTTTTTGTGTCTCCTAAGTCAGAATAAAAATGATTCAAATCTACATTCCCACTGATTCCTGGCCACACTCCTGATGATGTGCACTGCCACACATCTGCAACACCAGCTTCAGCTCCTGTCAGCTGGCTAGTGTATCTTGCATACCAAACAAAGATTTCTCCTACTTCAGTTGCAATTCTGGAAAGATCAAAGTAGTTTATCATATAGTCTCTGTTTGTGTAGATCACTGGTATGTATCCGTTAGCTTTCACTTCCTTCAGGAATGCGATTGCCATATCAGTAGCCAATATCTTCGTGATAGCCACTCCGTTCTTTCTTGCATAGTTGACAGAGTCATACTCAAAATCGAATGCAATCGGACAGCTCTTCCAGTACTTTGACGCCTGTTTGATAGCTTCCTTTGCTTCGTTTCTGGCCATTTCTTTTGTGTAGGCATAACTGAACCAGTAGATCAGCGGATCCACATTCAGGTTATAACACGCTTCCGCATTCACGATATACTTCTGGTCTACATTTCCCTTTCCGTATCCGGCTCTCAATCCGATTCGTTTTGCTCCTGCGTCCCTGACTTTTTTCATGTTCACATTTCCATTATGCTTCGAGATGTCCGGACCGTCAAATAAAACCTGTTTTCTCATGGTTATCCTCCTTTTATCGTTCAGGAGGGAGGCTTTCGCCTCCCTTTGTTACTCCTGGGCTTCGTCCTGGTCTTCCGCTCCTGTGTTGGCAGAATCAGTCAATCCCTCTCCGATGATGTACGCCACGACGGAAGCTCCTGCCATGATGAGCGCTGTGACCTGTGTTGCTGTGTTTTCAGCTCCACCAGTGGCCACGATCATCATGGACACAAAGGACGCCACTGCTGTCCACAGCTTTCTGCTTGTGAGTTTTCTTACCCAGTCAATTTTTTTCATTTTGTTTTCCTCCTTAAATGATTGATATAATTGCAGCCATCGCTGCAGATATGATTCCTGTCGTGATGGCTGTGATAATTACGGTTTTTAGGTTGCTCCACGCTTTTGCTGGAGCTTCCTCTGTCTTTTCCACCTTTTCCACAAGGTTGTCAACCTTTTCCCCTTGCTTCTGGACCTCCTGAGCCAGTAGCTGGATGGATGAGGACATGCTTCTGATTTCTTCGATCAAATTTTCAGCCTTATCCATGCGGCGTTCCAAGGAGCCTATCCGATGCTTGTGATCCGAAAGTGCTTCTGCAAGTTTTACGTCGTCCATACCTCGTCTCCTTCCACATAAAAATAAGCACCGGTCCCTAACCGATGCTTCATTACACTTTATATATCCTCATTTTCTAACTCATTGAGAAGTTTCTCTTCCTGCTCGACGCTTCTATACTGAGACAATTCATCCAGTAATACATGAACCAAATCTGACAACTGTGATATGATTTCAGCCTGCTTCTCGCAGATCCGTAAGATGTTGTCATTCCTCATTATATGGTTCTCCTGTTATTTCTGTATATTCTTCCTCTGTTATCCATGGATTTCCTTCGGGATGGGTAACTGCATCCTTAACCTTTCTTTTTGACCACAGCTTCCTGTCGTAAAATCTTTTTACTTTTTTGTAATTTGGGCTGTGCTCCACTACTTTTGCTTTTGACATATTACCCCCCTCCTTATAAGTTTATATCTGTCATCATGGCCAGATATTCAAGATTTGCTGTGTTTAACGCTGCCATTGTTGTAAGAGTTGTGTTGTCTGCTGGATATGGATCTTCATTCTCAACAATCTTGCAAGTTTCCCAGTCATATTTATACCTCAACGGAACTACACCTTCTGGTAGTTCATCGACTGCGCTCTCCTTCGCAATATCATCATACGAAGGGCGAAACTGGGTACCGATCTTGGGATATATCGTTTCATTATCTGAACCGATGTATCCCTGCGCATCATGCTGGTGGCACAGAACCACCAAATTGTTCTCATTCTTTTTTACATAGCGTACTTCATCTACTATGTCAATGATCACATCAGACTTGTTAAGTAGCAAAAATTTGCTCATCTCGCATTCCTCCTTGCATAAATTTTTCTATGAATAATTCATTATAAAGATTAGCAAGACTCCTTTTTGTAAGATATCCATCCTTGTGTGCTAAATAACCGGATATGGATGCGTAAAAGCTTCTAACTGCGCTGTAATCCATCTCGCCATTTTCCACCTTGACCGCCATTTTCTTTAACTTCTTGCGGTACTGTGCTATTCTCTTATGAGAAGCTTTCCGTATAACTTTTCCATTCTCTGTAAGGAAATATCTGTCTTGCAGCCAAGTAAAGCCATGTGAAAGCTTTATTTTCTGCGTTTTCTTTGGGTTCATCTCAATTCCGATTTCAGCATACATTTTGGAAATATCTCTCAAAATCTCGTCAGCCTCTTCTTTCGTGTCCACTATCACATACCAATCATCCATATGTCTGCAGTAGTACTTTTTCCGCAGCACATCTTTAATATAATGATCAATGGCATTCGCATATGCTACAGCGTTAATCTGGCATACCTGGGACCCTAAACCAAGCCCTTTTCCAAATGGTGATATAAAATCCATTGTCTGTCTTATGAGCTCTTGATCTGTAATCATCTTGCACATATTCTTATATATGACATCATGTCTGAGACTGGCAAAAAAATCATGTCCATCTCCCATAACAATGTATCCAGAATTTGTAAATCCGGATTTTCTGTAATGCCGACGCAAATCCTTTATCAACTGATCAGAACTAAATCCGGTACCCTTTCCTTCTTGGGAAGCTCCGTTCTCATAAATAAGAGATTTCTCCATAATCGGAACTATGCCATAATCGCAGACCGCCTTCTGCGGTACCCTTTCTGTAATATGTACCGAAGATATGTGCCTTATTTTTCCTCTTTCGTATAGGTCGAATTCTATAAATCCTTTGCTTATCTTTTGATGTTTCCGCATTTTACGGCTAATGACGTATGAATTTCTAAGCACGTTGCATCCATATTTTTGTACAGAAGCTTTCCAGTTAGTTCCTCTCCTCGCTTTGTAAAATGACTTACGAAGGGATCCAAACTCTGTAACCTTCTGAAATGTATGATCAGCATTTCTGATAGCCTTTTTCTCTTCTCTTTTCGCTTTTCTTCTTTGGTAACGTGCTTCTCTTCTCTCTTCACTGTTCATTTTTGGAGCTGCACCTCCTATATCTTATGTCTTTTGGCTAGTATGTAATTAGATACATAACGCACACCCATGAAATGCCTCGCCACAGGCATCATGCAAGAAGCGTCCGGATGCTTGTATGAAGGTACTTATTTACGGGAGTTCCTCCCGATGGTTGCATTCTCCTTCCGTGCAAAAATGATTGTTTTCTGTCCAAACGGACCTACTCAGACTACAAATGTTACACATGCACGGGATCAGGGGGCCACGCCATTCGAGTTGCTCGCGTTGTTGTTGTTGGCCGCACCCGCGGTAGTCACATTGCAAAAGTTCGTAGCGTTGCCGGAGTTCGGAGACGAAAGCCACCAGTTCGCTGAACCACCACCACGGATGATTTTAATTCAGAATGCAACCGCTGTATTGTTATTCCAATTTATCAAACCTGCCCCTATCCGACTGCATCCACGCTTTTATGTATCCTTCCTCATTGATGAGATACCCGGTCCATTTTTCCAGGACCGAATCACTGATCGGAAGAATTTCGCTTAGCAGACGAAGATCTTTGAGCATAATTTGTATTTCCATAATTGCCCGCTTCTGAAATTTTATTCTTCTTTGGTACTCTGCTTTTGTTCTGGGAAACACGGAATTTGCATATATCACATTATTATTCACAATTTTTGCTGACTCCATGAGATCTTTCCCTTTTGATAGCCGGTACCTTTTCGGTATTACATTTTCTCTGTGGCACGCCTCAATTGTAAATTTTTCGAGTTCATGCGCAGTGTTTAAAAATTCCATTGCGGATGTGCTTCTGTTCCTTGCTAAAACACTCATATTTTTTCCTTACTATCAGGCGGGACAAGCCCGCCAGATGATTATGATTCTGATGAAACGATTTGGAAGCAGGGGGCCACGCCAAACGAGGTGCTCGCGGTGTAGTTGTTGGCCGCACCCGCGGCAGTCACAAGGCAAAAGCCCGTAGCGTCGCCGGAGTACGGAGACGAAAGCCACCAGTACGCTGAACCACCAGATTTTCCATAGGTCTTTACCCTGTTTGATGCAACTGCATAAATTGGGAATTGTGCTGTATTCGACGTATGCTCTGTAGCTGTAGCATATGTCTGTGTTCCAAATACCTCCCATTCTTTTGGCAACCAGATCTTATCCGTAGCCTCCTGCAGAGCACTTCCCTGATTACCAATTGAAGTCTTGAATGTTCTCTCTGAAATCACTGCTTTTAGTTCATCCGGTAATGCCTGATAAAATACTCCATTCAGCCATTCTCTCATCGTACAAGCATTCCAACCTCCTGCATTAGTGTTGGATGGATTCATCTGTCTTGCGGTCTCCATGCAATGTCTAGGCTCAAAAATCAACTGGTGTGGCTGGTCGTGGTTAATAGCTGCTATGCGGTATGTCATTACCTCTTTAGTATTCAGAGTTACATTGATCTCGTCACCGATATTGCAGTATGTAGTCTCCAGATGTGCATTAACAATGTTCTTTAATCCGGTCCATGTATTTGTATTGAGGCCTACCTCAATTTCTTTATATTCTCCGGCACTCAAGTGTACGATTGTCTCGAACTCTGTGACTCCAGCATTCGATACAGTTACTTTGTATGCAGCTTTTCCGGCAAGATCAAATGTTGCTGTAAGGTTTGAATTGAACTTTCCGGTAACTGCTGTAACACCATCAGTAACCACGATTGTTTTTCCTTCATCCTCTTCCACTGTAGATTTGCAAACCAACTTTGCATTTGTAAGTCCAACGAGAAGAACTTCAACGAGAGCGGCGCCTTCCGATGCGCCATAATCAGCTTCCACAAAACTCATAACTACTTATCCTCCTTTATATATGATTCTTTAATGGTCTTTCCTGTCTTGGTTGGAGTAATCACCGATGTTTTGGTGTATTTATAGCTTCCAGATGTAGGAACAATAACCTCTGTTATAGTCTTAACACCTGTGGCAGCATTTAAAGAAAATGTTGTGGTAACGACTGCATCATCTGTTGTCACCGTAATAACCTTTCCACCGCTCGTTCCATCCGCTATCACGGTTTCTTTGTTCACAAGACCATATTTAGACAAGAACGCCTGATCTGCTAAGGAATCAATTTCGTCACCGTGTTTCTTGACAATCCTTGCATCTGCCACATAACCGGCTTCCGTAGTAGTGTCATTATTTGCAATGTTTGCATCTGCCGCTTCTCCTGAAGGAATCTCAGGCTTATTTGAAAGGTCATTATAGCTTCCGGTTGAAGCTACCTTTGCGAGTTCTTCTTTCGGAGGTCTTCTCTCAATCAGATTTTTAAGTGCCTGATCGTTCTCAAGAAGCTGCTGAAAATAGCCATTTATAAACGATGCAAGCACAGGGTCTGTCTCCAGAACCTCGTTGACATTTTGAATGTTCAAGGCGGGTTCTGAAGGAATAACAAATTTTGCCATGTTTTACACCTCTTTCTAATAATATTTTGCATAGAAATAGGGGCATACGCCCCTATTGATGTCAGACCCTCTTAAACATTGCGAATTATATCGCATATGTGCGGTCTGTATTGCTTTTTGTTGGATTATATCGATATCAGTTATGCGAGTATATCGTCGATATTGAATGTCATTTCTGCCTCTTTGTTCTTAATCTTCTTATCAAAGGTCTTAATGCAAACAAGATCACCATCTTCATCTACTAGTCCAATTTCCGTGATGTATTTGCCATTGCCCTCAATTTCACTCAGCATTCCTGTGTATCTATAGCAGCTGTCGCTTATTCGCATCTTGCTATCAAGTTTCTTCCGGACGATTTCATTAACCAATTCGGTCTGATCTACATCTGGCACATATGGTTTTCCATCTGCTCCCAATCCTGTTCCAAATACAAACCCCGCTATTATGCAAGATGTATCGGCATCAAAATGAGACTTTAAGATTTTCCTTTTTGCTTGATTAAGTAATACTGCATCCGCCAAGTCAATGTCCTCCTTTTCTGTGAATGACCCCCAATTAATTTTTCCATTGAACCGGTTCTTCCCATCGTAATAATTGTATTTTGCACCATCTGCCTGATGAGTTATGCTTCCGTCAAATTTGCATAATCCGTCATAATGATTAGAAAAAGTAACTCCGTCAGAGTGCCACCGAATAGCACTATTCCAGCGGAATGCTCCGTTCCATCGATGATTTTTTTCATAGGATAATTTGCAGTTCCCGAATCGTTCCCAGGATACCATATCAATCTTATCCGTATAACTTGATCGAAATAATATTTTTACGCCTCCAGGGCGAATGACCATAGGCCTGATTAGCGCCGGATCTGTCTCATCGGTAGTAATTTCTGCTATGCTTATTTCGATAGAAGCTGGTTCCCGGATTGCTTCGGCATACTTTATCTTTGCATCTCCCCATAGCAGATACATTCCTTTCATAATATCTGCATATGTCGCATCGGAATTATTTTTCAGTGCCTGGAACCTTAACACGTTCCGATACATCTCGTCCGTAATAACTACGGACATTTCCCTGTTCATCAGCACATGAGCATCTTTTCTTGTAACGTTAACGATGGTACCGATCATATCAAGATTCATGCCACGTGCCGTATCGATGTCTACTGCCTCTGTAAGTTGTCGGTTGACTGCTTTCACAGCATCCAGCTGCTTTGAAAAAGCTTTAATAATCGCAGATATATTCGGCTTATCTCTGAACTGGAAAGGAATATTGGCTATCCAATCGTCGTATGTGCTCATGTCGATAGATTCACCTCAATTCTACTTGCGTCCACATTTATGGCCTGCCTCTGGTTTGCAGATATATTTCCCTCTGCAAAAGCAGTTGGTTTACTGCTCATATCACTCGAACTTGCCACATGGATCTTACAATAAGAAATACCAGCCAAAGCTTGATATATTCCTGCTATGAATGTCTGTGACATTAAACTGTCTCCAATAGAGATTCCGGATGCCTTCTCGCAGATGGTTTGCTGCACTACGGATACATAATCTGGGTTAATATTACTTCCATCTGTAGTAAGTTCGACATTGATCCATGCATATACAGGTTCCGGTCTTCGCAGTTTTATCGGTATCTCATCCCCATACTCTCCGAGAACATTGACCATAATATCGCCGCAAGTCTCAATTCCTCCGGATTTCTTTGTGAGAATTGCCTTGGCTATTGCTTCCTCATCTCCGCCATCAACTATAACTTCAACGCAGTGTGGAGGCCTTCCAAGTTCATCTTCTACATTGTATGGATTCTCGTAGCACCTCACATCTTTCACTCCGGCAACGTTTTCCAGAATATATGCTTCGATACTTTCTGTCATTGTTGATGATGTTCCATATGATTTTCTTATGTAATCCTGCCGGAAAGAAATATCACTTTGCTGAATTCTTCCAGGTGTTGGCTCTATTTTGTTGACCACAGATATCAGACCAGTTACATTTGATGCAATCTCGCAAATAGTACCTTCCGGGCACTGAATGTCTCCATAATCAACTGTGTAATAGTGTACTAGACTTACCACATATTCTGTAGTAAGATTGCTTGACAGCGACACATCATTACTGCGAGCTGCCACTGTATCCTCTATGGTAAGTGTCCCATTCTCTGTATCAGCTGCAACAGTATATCCAGCAACTTCTATTATTCCGGCCAATCCGTTAACTATGCTTGCTGCTGTCGGTGTTCCTGTGGCTTTATAACTATACATTTTGCCATTCAGCTCTACATTGTAAGTCCCTTCAACGATTGTAACTGGCTTTATACATATTGCATTGCAGGACGATCTCGTAATCTCTGAATCCTTTGTACTTTTAAGCTGTACTACAGGATTTGTAATTGACGATATGAGGCTTCCTTCAGGAACAATCGTTCCATCCTTCGCAGTGCAATGTATTGTGTACTCGGTATGCTTATTTCCTCGTCTGAATACGTTGCTATACTGGCATGCATTGTCAAGATTTACTCCTTCTGCTGTAGATGGGTATTTTGCATAATAACTCTCTTGTGCCACCTCCCACATTTCTGCTATTTTATCGCAAAACGGAATGATCAGGACAGAGTTGAGCAGTGATTGTGGATTCTGCGATACATCGAATCCAAGGGATCCGGAAAGATCTTCCTGTACTTCTTTGAGAATTGTGTCAAACCTTTTCATGACAAACCCCTTATCCGTTACGCCATATTCCATATATTCACCTCCCTCTCAAATCTCTCTTTGCTCTCTGTTGTGACCGTATATTTTATCATAGCCTCTCTTGTTGCTGAATTTATCGAAACAGTCACATTGTCAACGCTTTTTACTCCGTCCACTGACAATATCTGTTTGGATATATCATTTATGATCAGCTGCTTATTAGGATTTTTAACAAAGATATTTTCAAAGTATTTAACTCCGTAATCCGGTCCAAACTTCCATTCCTTGAAAAACCACCTAAGTCTGATATAAATTCCCTGTTCGATGCTGTCAGTGACTGCTATATCATTATTTACATACAAATCTCCTTCTCTTGTCATCTGCAAGTCATTCATTGTCATCCCTCCGTGTTCGCACCTGTAATATTTCCTGTAGCTGTGATATTTCCATCTACATCCAGGTTACCTCTGATGGATACTTTGCCGTCAAACTTAGTAATTCCTTTGATACTTACATCTCCATTGATTTCTATGTTTCCTTCAATTTTGGTATCTCCTGTTATTTCAATTCCTTCCTCCGTTATAACAATCTTCTTGTCTCCATTCGTGATTACTACAGCCTCTTTTTCATTTGCTTCTTTCTGGGCATCTACTGGCGCTCTCTGTAATCCCGGAACAGCAATGCAGTTTGTAAGATCGAATCGCTCATTTGATTGTGCATCCGTCGTTTCTGATAGGAGCGCAGAGAGGCTTTGTTCCGCACAAACAAGCAAACATGTGTCTCCAGGTTTTATCGGTATACACGAGGCGATACCGGATGAATTTGCAGTTATACAAACAGGTACGGAAGGTATGACAGGATAGTCCATTTCTACTTTTCCGCAGAAAAAACTTCCAATCGGTTGAACGTTTGCCATTCCAGTAGCATCATCAAATGTCAGTATTTTACCAGGCATAGCAGTGTGTACGCTGTTGTTAAGTACATCTTTGACCATTTTTTCCATTTCCTCAACTACTTCCTGTATCATGCTACCACCTCCACTATTTGTGCCGTACACTTCCAATCTCCGGAGTAATTGTCTCCTGAATATGACTGCTTTTTTACGCGGAAAATTCCGTTTAGATTGCGGCTTTCCACCTGTACTAGGTCGTTAATGCCGATTGCTCCGTTTATCAGATATTCAATTTCATATCCAGGAATTCCATTTGAACTATCCGAAGATGCGGATCCAGCTGCTGATACTTTTCCGCTACCGCTCTTTGATGCAGTTGTTTGTGTAATGCTTATTTTTTTCGGTATGCTTATGAGCCCTGTTTCCGCACTAATTTTATATGCTTTGGTTGTTATGGCTTCTCCTTGGCAAAATACCTGTAAAACGCCGTTTTGCAAAGAATAATTAACACCAGCTTTCTCCATAAGAGACTGTAGTGCCGCCTTTCTCTTTCCAACAGAGCAATATCCGTTGCTGTACTTTGCTGTCCGTAGCAATGCTGATGCCTTTTCTGTAATGATAGACGACTCAATTCCCATCTGTTTCTGAAGTTCTGACAGAATTTTATCTCCCGTAACCACTCCGCTAATAGACATGGTACCAATGGCATCATAGCTTGATAAACCATCTACCAATTCAACTTCCAGTATTCTATCTGCATTGTTCAGTGTTTCAGAAGGATTTGCGATACCGCCGATAAAGATTGTACCGAGTGTGTCGCTGTATCCTGCTTTTATCTCAACCACGCACTTATCCTCGCTGAGTAATGCTTTATGCTCACTATTCAGATTTGATATCTGCAGTCTTCCTGTATTGCTACTTTCTGTATCCGCTTTTTCCAGTGAGAAATTTACATGAAGTGGTCTATTAACTCCAACACTGGAAATTTCCGTTCCTATCTGTCCTGGAATTCCGAATAAAATACTGTATTGCCTAAGAAAATTCATAACCGACCTCCTGTCACAACTCACTATTTGGTATATAGACGAATTTCGCCTTTTTCTCTTTAAAAGCATTTCTTCCAATATGTTTGTCTACAGAAAAGCACCCGAAATCCCCATCAGGAAGATCCGTATATGTGTAAAAATAAGTTAATGGGGAGAACGGAACAATCTTTGTCATTGGTAAAATAGGGTCCATATTGGTCTTATACAGGCCAAATGACCAATAGTCATATGATGGGTTATAGGTAAACCGGATATAATACTCTTTTCCAGAAAGTGTGATCCGGCTTATACTATCGTTCTTATCCGGAACCTCAATGTATAGCATCTGTCAGCCTCCTGTCATTCTAAAGAATACCATCCGGTCTTGTTTCCTAAACCGCTGGCCATGTTATAAAGCAACGTGCTGCCATTCTTGGATGAACTTGTAGTATCTCCGCTTGCCTTCCCGCTTTGTCTGTCTGATGCGGTTGTCGGAGTAGAACTCTGCGCTTTTGTCGTTGAGGCGGCTCCGTTCGATTCCATCGTATTCCCCCCTCTAGCATATTCCGCAGGAATAACTACTGATTTCGCAGCAGTCACTGTAATCTGTGTAAATTCAATCGGTATCTCTTTTGCATATCCAGCCTGTGCAGTGTCGCTGATTGTGATATTCTTTATGATCATATTGTCATAAGATTTTCTCGGAGTAGTTACACTTACAGGGCTTCTTGCTTTGTATAAATCCAACAGCTGATTGCAGATATTTTCTACACGCTGGTCTCCGACTCCATGCCTCGAAAGCCACGTAACCGGTGTCGCCGTCACATACAATGTCAGCTTCAGTGCGGTAGGATCCAATGCAACGTTGTCAGATACGCTATACCCTTCGTCAAGAGGGTATTGCGGTACTGTAGCAGAATGTGTTTCCTGAGCTTCTATCAACGCATCAAATTCAATACCCGCTACAGTAGTTACCACTTTCTGTTTCATTATTACACCTACCTCCCTAAAGCTACGGCATGTGCCAGATAAGTGCTGGCGTCGTGTGCATTTTTATTCATCTGCTTAGCAGCCTGTGTTTGTTGTTCACGGTCTCCTCCGCTGAAGCTGTTCTGGAAATTATTATTCTGTACAATTGTCATATTACTGTTCGACACATTTCCTGCAGTCTGCACAGATGCTTCCGAAGATCCAGCCAGTGCACTTAACCCATTTCCGACATCTCCGGTCACCACTCCCTTGATCAGTGCGGCAACTCCAGTGACTGTAGATTTGAGTTTTTCCTTTCCCTTTTCGATTCCCTGTGCAAACAGGTCCATCATATCAGGAGTCCATTTGTCTGCATCAGCAAGAGGCCCTTTATCAGGCTTCGAAAAATGCAATTTTTCCTTGATCGCATCTCCGACACTGTTTATTTTTTCCTTCAAAGCTCCTATTTTTTCGGTAATTCCGTTTATAAAATTCTGTAGCATATCTTTTCCCCAAGTAAGGGCTTTCGACGGCAATCCACCAAATAATCCGTCCAGTAACGACATAATCGCACTAAACATATTGGAGATAAAATCCTTGAAACTTGACCAGGCATTTTTAAATGATTCTATCGCTCCATCTGTATCTCCGGCCAGCAAAGCAAATAATCCTTGAAATAAATTTGCTATGAACGATACGAATGGCTCTATAGCGGCGACCATAAATGATACCGCCTGAACAATTCCGTTTAACAAATTTTGTGCATATGCAATAATTTCAGCTCCGTGCTCATCCCAAAAATCCTTCAGAGAATCGAACGCTGGTGCGCAGATCTGTTTTATATACTCTATGATTTGTGCGATATTATCCTTCAGTGCAAAGAACTTTTCTCTTGTAGCATCTACATCTACACCTGCATTCGCAAGCAATGTTCCAAACAAAGAATCTTTCCCCTGTAGAAACCCTATAAAATCCTGAATCAATAAAAAAAGCAGCACTATGACTGCTACTATTGCTAGGGCTTTAAGATTTATACCTCCAAGTACCTTGGAGAAACTTTTGAATTTATCAGCTGCAGATAGTATTTTTTCTCCGGCTTTGTATGCCATTATAGCTCCTATAACAACTCCGAGCATTTTAAGAGCATTCTCTCCTCCGCCTACCATGTCTATAAGCTTCTTTCCGCCATCAACCACCTTTGTGATAACAGTTTTGACCTTTTCTCCATACTCCGTAAATTTTGTGAATATCTTGTTTGCCTTAGTTCCTTCCTCATTAACATCTCCAAGGCTGTCAGACCATTCTTTTACTTTTCCTGTAAGCTTCGAAAGTAGACTTAAACCCTTTGTCGCATACGGGAGAATAAATCTTCCGACATTTTCCTTGATATCCTTTATCTGTGCTTGGAATTGCCTTGTTTTGGACTCAAAAGAGTCCATAGACCTTGCGGCATCTCCTATAGCATCCTTTGATTGTTGCATTATGGCAGTATAGTTTACCTGCATCTTAGACAGCTGATCCAGCTTCTCATATGTACCAGAAAAACCAAGTTCTGCCATTGCTGTCGCTCTGGTAGTATCATTCAGTACTGCTCCTAGCGTTTTTGCAGATTCGCTCTCGCCTATTACCGCTTTTGTCATGGCGTTAATAGCCGTAGTCTCGTCCAGGTTTGCAAAGGACGATATGTCGATAGCTGACTCTACAAGTTGCTCTGACATTTCCATAGCAGCGTCACGTGCCATACCAAAACCAACGAACAGGTTCTGGTTGTCTGCCAAGTACGTTTTAATGGAGTTCTTCGATCTTCCAATGGCGTTAGCAAGATTTCCAGCCCACTCATCAGCTTGTCCAGATAAATTATCGAAAACTACATTAAATTTCTGTTCCATCTGCTCAACATCAGAAGCTGCCTGCATACTGTCTTTTCCAAACTTCACAATACCTGCTATGGATACTGTTATTCCAACCATACCTAGCAGTGACTGCAATGAGTTCTTCAAAGCTTTTCCGTCAGCAAGTGCTTTTTTACGAGACTGCTCATCTACCTTGTAGCCCAAAGCGACCATGAGTTCTTTAACCGTCAATGGTGTCACCTCCTACCCGCTGTGTTTGCTATCTTCAAGCATCCCATGCTCTGTGTCCTGTCTCATGACCATAAGTGCATAAAGCTTCAACGCTTCATCAAGTGTGTAATATTCTTCAAGTTCCATCATAGAAGCCATTCCATTCTGAATCAGGACATACATTCTCAATTCGAGGTCGGTAAATTGGCTTCTGTCGAATTCTCCATACTTCCCGACAAGATCGTCACTACCTTTTGAGAAAGGCATCCAGATTGGCCGAGAAGTTTCTTGAAAAAACCCTTGAAATTTACATTAATAACCTCATATGCCAGTCGATACATATCATCAACGTTCTGGCAGAAAATCTGATCCAGAACATCCTGTGTAAGCCATGTCTGTACCGGTTGTCCGGTTGCAGGATCTGTATAACTACAAGAGATATTTTGCTGCAACAGCAACTTTCGGAAAAGTTTTTCGATTGTATCTCCATCAAGCGTTGAAAAAGCCCCTGTGATCAAAGGCATTGCATCCTTTAGATCCATGGACAGTACATCATCATCGTTGCTTCCTATCAGTGGAAGGCAACCAGCAACAATCGGTCCGAGAAATTTTCCGAGTTCTCCGGATAGATTTGCGGCTTTCATAGCTCCAAAGGGGTAGATTGCAAAATCTACCCCGCACAACGAAACCATGTTCGGTTCAATTTGTTTGATCATTTTCTACCTCCACTTAATTTTCAGCAAACTTTCCTTCGCCACAGGCAAGCTCCCATTCTCGATTTGTCGTTTCCTTACCTCTTCCCCATGAAGCGGGTTTTGTTACCCACGCTACATCTGTGGAAAACTGCTCTTTTCCCATGATGTCTTTGATGATAATAGGGAAATGTCCATCTCCATTCTCCTGATCCATGGCGTATCTCTTATTGAGGTATGAACTTGTAGGAGAATTCTGCTGAAGTGCAAGTTTAATGCTGTATGCCTGGTTTGGACTTACAGATCTGTTGACGCTTCCATCACACCCTACCTTCATTGTTGTTCCGTCTCCAGAAGATTCAATGGTGATAAATGAATCATCTGCATATCCTGATACAACATGCGATCCAAGGGCAATGATTACTTTTTTGGGATTGTATGTTTTTACATCCATATCAGTTTACCTCCTGCTTAATATACTAATGTTCCTTTAATTTGTGTCTCATGAATGGCGCCGGCAAGACGTGCAGTGAATGATACTCCAGAGAGCTTTCTGTTCTTCTTGTCCGATGCACTCACCTCCGATGCCAGCGGAACTGTAATTGTATACCCCTTCTCAACCTCTCCATCACTCTTTATTCTGTCTGTATCAATTCCGTTATTCTTTTGTGCTGCAGACAGAGCAGCCTCGAGCACATTCTGTATCCCAGTGATTCCTCCATCGTTGTACGCAATCTTTGGATTCTGTACCAAATAATTGAAAACATCGATTTGAATCTTATTGATCAACCACTCTTTGAATCTGATTACATCAATCCATTCTCCTGATCCAACTTTTCCTTCCTGGACCACATCTTTGTTTGCAATTGTTCGATAGAAGTTTACATTCCCATCCTTCAAGGTTTTTGCCTTCGTAGGTGTCAGATTGGATGCCGTCACTCCCCTGAGTGTCTTGAGAGACCAAGTCTCGGATCCAGGGGTGTAGGAAAAGCATTTTGCCATATACGCAATTGACGCATATGTATTACCGTCAGGAATAGCTGAGTCTTTAATGTCTCCTGCAAAAAATCCAAATGTATTGTTATAGGGTGACATATTAATAGGGCAATTACCGGATGTAAAAGTAAATCCAAAAAGCTTTCCGTTTGCTTCTGCCCACTTTGCCGCAGCTTCAAGGTCGGATGATGTTGTATAAGAAACCAAAGCAAATCCGTACCACTTATTCACTGAAACAGCTCTGTCAAGACAGTCTGCAATCGTTTCATCAGCCTCAAGCGTTTTTTCTCTTGCTATTACATATATCTCATCCGGTCTCATGTCCTGATTAAAAGCTACAGCAACAGCTTTATACGCTGCATCATCGCTCGTATAGCCAAACACCGTTAAGTCCTTTGCGCTCTGGACAACAATAACTCCGTTCATTTCCTCGTCGCCTGCATTTGTCGGTTTTGGTACCACAAGTAGCAGATTTGAGAAGGACGCACTGTCCGTTGCCGGCGATTCGATTGCAATGGTAACATCTACTACATCGTTAATGTTATTGCTCATTTCTGAAATCCTCCTGTTAAGTTTATTGTCTCAATGATGTCAGAAGCCTCTAATAGCGCCTCTGAACCGCCTCCGCTAGCATTTGGTATAATTCCTATGCCTAGCTGATTATATTTCCCATACGCGCTCTCTGTGAAAGATATACCAATCGTAGTCATTGCTCGGTAATTAAACGTACTGTTATCATTAACAAGCCCACCAAGACCTTCGACATCTGCAGTTTCTATGGTTAATCCTTCTATTGCAAGTGCATCCACCATTTCATCAGACGAAAGGTACAGTAAAAAATCTTCCAGATCTCCCATAGAGGTATCTTTGTAGACAGCGGTTCCTTTTCCTTTGTTTATATTCTCGCCCTTTGTGTATAGGTTGATATCAGCATCCATATGAGCTGTCCAGTAATTTTTATAGCACTGCTCTTGCTCATCAAACCGGCATATCGGGCTGCTCGTCTTCTTATGCTTATAAAACTTGATATTTATATACGGATTTGGAAACCTTGGCATTTTTTGAGACGCATGAAATACATGATTATTTCTATAATATCCGGCCAAGATGTTCAACATCCGTTCCTGCATTTCGTCTATTGTCATACCTTAGTTTCCTCCTCCTCTTTTTCTGTTTGGTCTGGATCTATCGGCGGTTCCTCTTGGTTCAAGCACTGAATCCATTCACTCGTGTAATGCTTCAATACTGTATTTTCACTAAGAATAGATGATACACATTCAAACCATTTCCCCTGGAACCACAGGCAGTCAGCCCTTCGTTTTTCAGCCTCGCTTGCTGTCATAACTTCATCATCCGAAAAAGCCTTGAGGCGCTGTAGCGTATAATCACCGCTTTCATCTGTTACGTGCCCTTTTTTAGTTGTTTGCACATCCATTAGTATAATTATGTCATTGTACGATTCTGGAATGGCGTAGCCATCTTGGACCTCCATGCATCCATTGAATCGTCGTATAGTATGCTTTTTCCTCCACAATCCAAGAGGCACCCTTAATCACCCTTTCTTCTTTATGACAAAATTAACAGAGTTCTTCATAGTTCCAGTATCAATAAGAGGATGAGAGCTTCCTTTTCTTCTGATAGTTGCCTCTGAATTTGGCTCAAAATAACCATCCTCTATCGTTGTCTGAACCATATCCTTCTGAAATACTCCTATTTCCTTCAATACCTGTTCTGCTGTTTTTCCATGTATAATATCAACAACTTTCGACTGCAAAAATTTAACTATCTCGTCTTCATTGTCGTCAACACTATCTCTCAAGAAGGGACGAGACGGAATAGTCTCGGTGCCAAGTTCGTTGAACGCTGCCACATCGCAGACATCCGCCCCATTCTCTTCTGTGGCAGCTCCGTGCTGGAATCCGATCTGAACAACCATATCTCCAAGCTTTTTCAGCTCTCGGAATACTCTTTCTCCTTCCGGCGTCAACCTATCGTCACCCACTGATCACAGTCTCCCCTCCGCAGACTATAGGAATTGCAACCCTCTTTCTCAGATTAAGATATTCTGTACCATAAATGGTAAGAGCGTATTCTCCATCAGCTTCTCCTAGGCGGCTTTGCTGAGTGGACGAAAAAGACACCGATGTTTCTCCTTCTGAAACAGAAGAAAGACCAAAGGTGTCTCCTATTGTGCCTATTCCTATTGATGTTCCAAGCCCACGCAGCTTCATTTTGTGAGCCGATAAGTATGCCAATGCCTGCTCATACAGTTTTCCGAATCGTTTCTTTGATATCAACGGCTCTGCAAGCGATATGAAAGTCTTGATTGTATCATCATCGACCTTTTCGAACTCAGGCATTGTTTTTCTAATGATATCAAGTGCTTCCATATGTGCCTCCTTAGCCTATCTGTTCAAGTTCTGCGTTAAGAACATCCAGAATCTTTGCCTTCAGATCTTCCGCTTTGATATCGTCTGCCGCTTCCAGCCCGAGAGCTGCGGCTTTCAGCTGCAGTTCCTCTTTCTTCATAGATTTTACAGCTTTGATTTCAGCCACTTTCTCCGCTTTTGCGGCCATGACGGCTTCCTGTTTTGCCTTATATTCAGCAATGGCAGCCTCGGCAATCTTGGCTTTCTCTAAGTCACTAATACCATCAGATTTTTTTGATGTGTCTTCTGCGTCCACAAGAATGCCCTTTTCTAGGTAAAACTTGACAACAGGATGTGTTTCCTGCCCTGCGAGCAACTCTGTATCTGCTCCGGGGAGCAAAGGCTCCCCGTTTATTCCAATAATCTTTCTGGATTTGTTGATTACTTTCATGCTGTTTCCTCCTTACACGCCATATGCCAAAAGCATAGAGAGCGGATAATAGATGATGAGTCCTGCGGTTCTTGCCTCGCAAGGAATCTCTGTTTCCAGTTTCTGTACCTGCAAAGGATACTGGTAGAAAGGAAGCGGCATTTCAAGGCTGAATTTCTCAGTATCCTTAGTATACATGAACGCAACATTCTTTCCGGATGTATTGATATCCGTTGCTGTATCCTGAAGCTCTGCCATGCTCTCGAAATTCTTCAGATAAGGAGCATGCTCTTTTACGAAGCTGAGGACAGTCGTTTCCGTATCCGGAATTCGTCTTGTTGCCAAGTCCATATATACATATGCAGGAAGAGCCAGAGTGTCGGGCTTTTCGATAGACATTGTAATCTTGTCTACGAATTTCTGCATTCCATTGATATCTTCCAGAATCTGATCTGCAGTCTTGTGAGCCCAGTCAGTGTACTTCTTTCCATCAATAGTAACCTCAGACAGAGTATACAGAGGAATATCTGTACCCTCAGAAAAGATTCCTACAAGATTATGCTTTGCATCTCCGGCAAAGGCAATCTTGTTAACCATGTAGTCGGATGCCCTTCTTGCAGCAGCTCCCTTTCTTGCATCCAGGGACTTACCGGCCATTCTGGATGCACGCATTTCCTGTACGTTGTATCCGTAGCTGTCGCCAATGGATTTGATATGTGCAGTATGGGATTCTCCCTTTACATCTACTCTCGGAAGATCTGTCGCATAGTTGTTGATGATGGCAGCCATTCCGGTGATATCATAGCTGTAGTATGTTGTTGTTTCTGCTCCCTCATTTACCTCGGAGGTAATAGGGAAATATGCCAGAGCGGAGAGCTCCGGATATAATTTGTCATATGTCTTTGCTTTTACCTGATCAAGTTCTCTTGCAAAGAATGCTGTGGCAGATTCAACACTGTCAAAGCGAAGCTGTGTGCTATTTGCAAGCCCTTTCACGAGGTTTGAGCTTTTCAGTGTGTTGTAGTCATCTCTGTTGAATTCTTTCATCTGTTAACTTCCTCCTCTTACTTAGTTGCAGCTGCCTTAATTACGGCGCCCGGTCTGAATTCTGCGTTTGCAATTCCGGTATCTGTTTCGCCAAGGAAAATAGCGTTTACCTCGACCTTTGTGGATTCATCATCAGAAGTAGTGAATAATCCTGCTTCGTCACCATCCGTAATCATGTAAACCTTTTCCTTGTATGCAGGATTTGCCTTGGATGCAGTCTTGATCCAGATACGGCCATACTGCAAGCATCCAACTGTGCTTTTATCTCCAATGGCAACCTTGTTTTCCATATCCATCTCCACCATAACGGAGTTATGAACAACTACACCTTCGAAATCATCTGATGTCGCAGTAGATACAGGAATCTTTACATCTACGCCCTTGTTGGTGCCAATTACAACTCCAACTCCAAACGCTACTCCGGCACCTTCTGCCTGTCTTGTTGCTACTTCATGGGCTGATAAATCATACAGCCCGCCGGCTACTCCCTTGGGAAAGCTGAAACCATAACTTGTCTGTACTGCCATGCTCATTATTTGTCTCCTCCCTTCATTCTTTTGATCATTTTAGCCCTTGCAGAATCGGATCCGCACTCTTCCTTGGAATCCTTGCGAACCTGATCTTCAAACATCTTCTTGCGCTGATCATCAGTACTCTTCCTTTCATGGAACGACTGCTTTGCAATGTCATAAGCAGCTGTAATGTAGGTAGCACTCTTACCATCCAGGTTAATCTTAGGATTAACAGCTTTGATAATGCGTTTTCTTCCCTCTAACACGGAAAGGTTCTCTACTCCATCAAGATTGAGCTTGTCTGCCATTCGGCATACATCAAGTCTATCCATCACAATCTGGTCAACAGAATCTGCGTTTACCTTCTTTTCAGGTTCCTGTGCAGAAGGATTGCATCCAGAATCCATATTATTATCATCAGGAATAGCGGGTTCTCCCTCTGCTGCGCTCGGTTCTCCGTTGTCACTGTTCATGTCATTGGAAGCCTGAAGCTTATCAATCTCTGTAAGCAGTGTGTCAAGATCTGCTTTCTGGGCTGCAATGATATCTTCAGGTGACATCTCTGATCCATCTGCATCCCTTCTATCGATGTTCTCACGAACCTGCTCGATAGGCGTCTTTTCATTTGTTGGTTCCTCTGTTCCGGGTTCGTCCCCATCGGCCCCTTCTACCCCGGATGCCTGAGAAGCCGCTTTCTGTGCTTTGTATAAAGCAATGGCAGCTTCCATTTCTTCTGGTGTCAAATCTTCTCCGTCGTTGTTGTTTTTACGACCACTGTTGGGTTTGTACATGATTTCTTTACCTCCTTTAAGAATTTGTACATCATCATCTTTCCCGTCAATGTTCAGTCTAGCGGTGTCTCCCGCTCTTGCCTCACCGACAAGTGCCAGATGATTGATTTCGATGTTTCTCTGTATACAGTCATAATGCTCTCCCCTGTATACTCCGGGAGTTTCCTCAGTATCCAACGCATATCCAAGGGATAGTTCCTTGAGGCCGGCTTTATTCATGGCATTAACATCATGGATGATAATCTCGCAACGGACACAATCTCCGTCTCTATAGCCCTCGCTCATGATAGTGCCGATCTGCTCCTGTCTGACATTATTTTTGTCAACTTCCCCAGCGTCATGGGTAATGATTATTGGCTTGCCTTTGTAACTCTTTAATGATTTCTCACTGAAGACGTCCTCCGGCAAGCGTAGCTCTCTGCGTGTAGTACCATCCGGATTCTTGTATTCAAAAATACCGCACCTCGTTACAATGGGATGGTCGACGAGATATCCTTCATCCGTATAGTACGTTCCGTCAACAGCAATGCTGTCAATTCTGATTTTCTTCACTTCTTTCACCCCCTCTCCCTGCTTTCCTTATCCCATTGAATCTGAAACGGAACATCAATGTTAACTTTAGATACATCAAATACAGGCTTTGCTCTGCATCTGCACTGATAGTCCTCTCCTGGATGGCATCTCCTGCCTCTTCCAACATCTGGAGGATTGTCCCAGCAAAATTTCTTTCCATGTAATTCTTTATGGCTTTCCCGGACACGCTCATCCTGACAGGTTCTCCATATATACTCATTTACTCCTGCATCCTTCTGCTGATGCCTTGTAATCTGAGCATTGAGTTTACCTGTCTGATCTCTTGCTATCAATCTGGCATGTCTCTTATCCATTCCGTATTGCCGATGTAGTTCCTTGATAATATCTGTGTTTGTCTTTCCTCCCATGAAGTTTTCGTATACCAGCTGCTTTATTTTCCCAAGTGAATCACTTGGAACTGTCTTAATCAGGTCGACATTGTCACTGATCCACTTCTCAATCATTTCCTGGTAAAAGTCTCCGGAATAGTAATCCTCCATGATATTGATACCTAATGTCTTTCCTATAACCTTTTTCCATTCTTTTATAGTCATTTTGTAATCAAGGTTTGCTATCTCCCGCATTTTTCTCTTCAAGTCAAACATACCAATTGCACTCTCAAGTTCTCGTTGTATGTTCCTGAAAAGGATGTTCAGGCGAACAATCGTGTTGTCTATTACGGAGAAACGAGATGTTTTCCGCTTTTTCATATTGTCTTTTTTGGAATCCGTGTTGTACTGGGTTCCTTCACTGAGTATTTGTTTGAGTTCTGGGATATACTTCTCCAGAATTTCCTTCTCTATGGCCATATAACTATTGACCAGTCTGAAATACTCCCGCTCTGCAGTGTACGGATAACTAGGAGTGTATTTCGCTTCTACCTTTGTTCTCCCGTTTAGGTGCTTAATCATATCCTGACGGAGCATCTGCATTGATTTATTATCCTGTTTCACTGTCTTTTCCTCCTTCCTCAGATTTTGTTTTTTCTTTCGTTGACGATTATTTCATAGTCTGAACCAAAAAAGCCCCGCAGAGCCGATATAACAGGCCTACAGGGCAAAATAAAAGAGCCTTACATCTCTGCAAGGCTCGCCTTCGTTTTAATTATGCTACTAATTCATCGAAAATGTAATCAATCACATCGTCTGTCTGTGCTTCCGGATTTTTTCTCAGATACTCCAAGAGTTTCTTCTGGCACTCTTCATCACTTTTTACGCTCGCAAAAGAACCTTTCACAAAGTCATCGTAACTGTCAGGCACATTTCTAAGAGCCTCTTTCAATTCCTCTGCCATAAAGCACCTCCTAATCTACATTTTCAACTTTGCTGAAAATATTATATTCACCAAATCCATGGCACTCAAATGCGTAATTATAAGCAATATCATCATCCGGGTTATAGGTTGTGATCATACCGCTACGTTTACCATTGTATTTGGCGTGATATATATTGTTTATATCATGGCCAACTTTTTCAGCTTCTTTAACTGAAACATTTTTAGCCGCTTTTCTCTTGTATGATTTTCCGCTGCTGTCCTTTGGTGGTTCATCATCATCCCCTCCGCCTTCCGGCTTTCTTCCAGATCCAGGACCACCATCAGCTTCTGCTTTAATATTACTCGAAGCAGAAGATTCCGTCAACATGCATTCGTGCAGCTGCCTCATCATTTCTTCTAAGCCAAGTCTGAACGGCAAAAACAATTCCTCCTCCAGAACTTCTCCTATCTCTGAGAATCTTGCATTTTCCATTTCATCATTAAATGAAATCGGCTCTCCATAGAACTCCGTACATAAGAATACTTGGGACGGGCAATACCCTTCAGGCATTCCGGCAATCAATGCTACCGGTATAGTCTCTGCGATATTTATTCCAAATTCCTCTCTGGTTTCCCTAATTGCCGCCTCTTCCGGTGATTCTCCAGCTTCTATGTGTCCTCCGGGACCGCAAATAAGTCCGCTATCCTTACGATTACCAACCAGAACCTTTCCGTCTCGCATAACGATTACTCCGCATCCAGTTGGTATGATCTGTTGTAAATGAAGCACTGACTGCTGTATATCAGAATCTGTATTTTCAGTCTCCCGAACTTCTATATCCTGTAGTTTCTGCTGTGCCGGTAATGCCGTGTCCACTGTTTCTTCAGATTCTCCAGTTTCAGTATCGTTCCATCCTTCCTCTGAAATAATATCATTGACCGTAAACTCTCCATCCTCAGAAAGTCTTTTTCGAACCTCTTCTGCATCGATTGCCTGCATGTCAACATATATTTGCGCTGTCTGTGCCTTTACAAACTCTGTATCTGCTTTTACCTTGTCTGTATCCGCCTGCTGTTTCTCGTCCATGTTCCACAAAGGTTTGAATTCCAAATTGTAATCCGGTATTTCATCGAATTTCTTTTTGTACTTTCCAACACTAAGGATAATGTCAATCACAGTTTTTATGTTTTTCTTCAGATTAAGTTCCTGGATATTCCCGATGAATCCATAATAATTTTCCATATCTCCCTCACCGGTAGAATTTTCTCCGGCAGGAGAACGTCCAAACAATTTCGTCTGCGGGATCCCCGTAACTGCGGACAACATATTGCAAGCTGCATCGACGATATCCTTTACTCCTGAAAAAGTAACTGTCTCATAGTGATAATCTTCTCCATCTGCATCAATGGCTATAGAATTCAATATGCCCTTGGCCATATCTATGAGATTCAGCCTTTTTAAGATTTCTTCCTCGCCATCCTCTGTAAGAATCCGTTCCGCAAGTCCCTGCATTTTATATACGGCTTGTACCGCTCTATCGAGCAGCTTTGCACCATTCCCATGGGATGTAGTAGTAACCTGTAACTCTCTGTGTATCCGCATATATTCAGGAATTCCGAAGTACCGATATTGCTGATATGATGAATACATAGGTATTTTGTTATTCCTAAATATAAGACATCTCGATTCATGAACCCTAAAGGTGCCTCCATAAATCGGGGAGATATTATAATACTCCGGCATACCACATTTGCTTCTGCCACTTCTACCATTTTTTATTCCGCTTGTTCTGTAAATGCTGTTATAGTCAGGAGTAACAAAGGGCAGTTCAAAAACCTGCAGTTCATCAATTCCCTGAATATTATCCCAATCGACAGGATCGTCAAGCTCTCCTCCATCGTCAATAAACATCACCATTATGGAACCGCCGAACAGCCTAGCCCATTTAAGAGCTTCCGCAGCCTTCGCTTTGAAATCCAACTCATCCAGTGATTTATCAATAAAGGTCGTAATGTCCACATCGGATATGTTATAATTACACCCTCCCCTTACTGCATCATCTGCAGGAATGTCTATAATCTTTGCGAACAATCCATTTTCTTCGTAGTTGATTTCCAAGTCTACATCTGATATGATTCCGTCTGACTCAAATGCATAATGTTCGGAGGCGTCATTCTTGGTGCCGTACTTGTTTAACAGGTTTTTGTACCCGTCACTTCGTATTTCTTTCTGATTTTCCTTAGTCTTTTCTTCGTTCTGCATCCTATCACCTCCTAATTTGTCAGACCGCTAATGTCAAATTGTTTCTTCTCATAGCAAGAAAGAGCAACTGCATCCGCCCTGTCCGGCGAATCAATCCCTCTCTTTTTCATTTCCTCTTTGCTTTCAAGCTGTATTTTTCCTCTGCTCGTAAGCCTATATTTTCTGCACGATAACTGCGCTACAAGCTCATTGTCATTCTCAAGCGACAGTTCTTCGAGCCTTAATTTATCCTTTACACTTCCCCATAAGTAACTTGTCATGTTGTCATAAATGTCACACGCTTTTACTTTGTTTCTTCCATCCTCCACGACATCATCCGGCACCTTTCCGGCAGCATTAACCGGAACTATAACCATTCTGATGAGCTTCTCTTCCCGCTTTACCTCTTCCAAACGATCAGTTACACCGCCTCCGAGTCCGCAATCATCGATATTCACATATATCTTTCCTCTATACGCCGGGAAACTGACTATCGTTTCCCTGTACATATGTACTATCTTACCGACTGTGGTCATGAGGCTTTGCCCTCTAAACTTTATCGGAAGGGTAATATTTCCACCTACATTCCTCGCTATGATCGTTTCATCAGAGCCATATCTGGCCACATCGACACCAAGCGAAATCCTTCTTACTGGTTCTCCTTCTGGCAGATCAAGCATTGTACAATGTTCAATGATGGACAGTCCGATAAATACATCATCTTCCTGTTTTGGGAATTCTCCGAATACTCTGACAAGTACCACATTACTTTCTCTTCCGTATTTCTTTATCAGCGACTGTATATTTTCCTTATTTGTCCTCGGACTATCTGCAGATGATACTGTGTGGCATTTATAAATAGCTCTATCACCATTGAAAGCATCATAAAAAGTGCCAGAGGTCCTAGTTGGGTTCCCGCACATCAAAAGCTTATTGTTATCTCCAGATAATGTTCCGAGTATGGCCTCCATGATCGGATCAGCAACACCAGAAGCTTCGTCTACTATGAACAGCATGTTATCTTCGTGAAAACCTTGCATATTCTCAGGCTTTGTTGCAGTTCTGGCTACAGCAAACCAACGCTTTTCGTTTCCAACCATGTAGATATAGGTCTTTGTCCATTTTAGGATATCTGATAGCAAAGGAGACTTGCTCATCCACTTGCTCACCTCAGACCACAGAACATCGTGAAGCTGCTGCTTTGTCGGCGCTGTTGCAACAATCCTCGGATACGGGTAGCAAGTCAGAAACCACAGAAGCGCCACAGCCTCCATACCTGTCTTTCCAACACCCTGTCCTGACTTGATAGCAACTTTGGGATTCTCTGCCAAATCCATTAAGGCTTTTCTTTGCCATTCGTCTGGTTCAAATAGCAGCACTTCCCTTGCAAATAACACCGGATTTTTCCTATATACAGGGATCCTCTTTCTAAAGAATTGCTGCCTCAAGGCTCGTGATCTCTTATCCATTTTCGCTCACATCCTCTCCCAATACAGCTGCAATCCAATCGTCAACGGCATCATTTCCGGCATTCTCGCTATCCAATCTCGCTTTTTCCATGCGGTATTTAGATAGTGCTTCAATCGCCTTTGTTTTTTTAGCTTGCACATTAGATAGCTCAGATTCGAGGCGGGCTATGATATTGTCCTTATTTTCAGTCTGGGTAAATGTACTGTATTCTCTTCCAGGCATCCTCTCCTCTTTTTTGATACTTTCTGCTATCCTGCGATCATACTCCTCTTTATCAGCTTTTTTCTGTTCCTCTGTACCATCAAAAGTTCTTTTTCTTTCTCCTCTCTGTGTAAAGCTCAGGGCAACAGGCTCTGCAGAATTTCTGTATTTGTTGATAGCCTGCATCAAACGACGTTCTCGGACACTGAATAGTTTTATCTGCTCCATGAGCAATATTTCTGTATCATCCGATAACTCATCAATGAGTTGCTTTTCTTCATCTGACAACGTATCCCAATATACAGAAGAATAACCTCCATGCTTTATGGGCGGCTTAGGATGTGGATTCCCACGTCCTCCTTTTGCATTCTGGTTTCCTTTTGGGGCTCCTCTTTTTGGTGGAACGCTCCCTTTGCCTTTTGTGGAACGCTCCACTGGTTTTTTTTTGCTCTTTTCAGTATTGTTAGGGTGTAACTTTGCCTCCCACCCGTCCAGTGACTTCCACTTGCGAACTTTATTGTCAGGGAGCCCTAATTTCTCAGCAATCTCTACCAGTTTCAAACTTCCCTTACTATCAAGGTACATCTGTTCTGCTCTCTTGCGCTCCTCACTTCTTTTGTCCACATCTGGACTCCTTGGTGTCGGCATTTACCTCCCTCCTTGCTATTTTGATTTCTTTCGTGTATACGAAAAGAGCGGAAGATATTCTCAACCGCTCTTTCTTCAACGTATATTGCACGATTTAACATTAAAACTTCGTTATATACTCGGCTTTTGAATAGTTTTCCCGACCTTTTACCATCATCTTCAAAAAATCCTCTTTTGAGAAGTCTGATAGCCTAAAAATCTCTTCAGGTTTCATGCCAAGTTGTTTTCCTATTTCCTCAATACTTTTACCTTCATTCATAAGGTCTTTTACGATAGCCTTCATCGGCTCCAGTAAGTGAGTACCACGTGCCCGATTATGCGTAACTGTTCCATACATATCCTCAGATTTTTCAGAATGCTCCACAATTACTACCGGTACCATACCTCCAAGCATGGTAATAAGTGGTTCCTGCCCAGCCACAGTCCAGCGATGATATCCATCAATGATCGTATAGTCTGGACGAACAACAATAGGTAACGTCCATCCATTTGTAAGAATAGACTGCTTTAGCAACTCCAGGTTCTGCTTTGATACCTTATTGGGGTTCCAACTGTTTGCCCGGAGCTTATTTCTATCTACCCAATGCAGGGTAGACAATGGTTTTTTCAAATCATTCAATCCGCTTCGCCTCCTCCCTTTTAGCCTCTGAAATGTAACGGCCATATATTCTCTGAAATAACGCTCGGTAGGTGCGCAGCTTTGGATCTCCTGATATGAGTCCCTCGTAAATAATTTTATAATCTTTTTCTGTTGCAATAGGGGCTACTCTTATGAAAAAGTTCCTGTATTTGGATGCAATCTGTCGTTTATGCTCCGTAGTAAAATACACATCCATGTTATTGAACATCTTTATAAGCTCTGCCTTATAATCTTTTTTGTTGGAATCTGCTTCGATTGATCTTCTTGTCGCGGAGTTCCTTCCGAACATCTCGCTGTCCCAATAAAGGGCTGCGAGATATGCGTTTGGTTCCCTTCGAATTACCCTTTCCATCAGATCTGGGTAATACTCATTCATCTTTACAAGGCTTCTAGCTGTATCTATGGAAAAGAACTGTGATACTCTCAACTGTCCTTTCCTTGTTCCTGCTTGCCATAAATACAGATAAATATCCGGTATCTCCACATGTTCATTAAGAAGGTAAAGCCAGACATCATTATTGGTCCAATCATAGATCGGAAATATCTGGTGTTTCGCTGTCATGGTTTTTCCCGCTCTTGTCATTGTAGCGATATTCTGTAATCGCTGAACGGACTCTGCTGTCCTGATACCTGTCATTGTTATTCCACTCTGACAGGTCCTTGGAAGAAAGTCCTGGTACGTTTCCACCCTCGGCTTAAGTAGTGGGTGGCTTCTGATTGCAAATGAGGGAGGCTGTCTTACCCAGACATCTTCCTTTTCTCTGTCCCAACATATGAATGATTCATCATTGGAGAGCTCATTAAAACAGTTGTAATGCCTGACTTCCAAACAATACCACTCAAATTTAGCCCCCATCAGAATAAATCGCTTTCTCCAGTTTTTCACTGTCTTTTCTATGCATGGGAATATTGCTTCCTCATCGATAAACTGCACGACCAGCTGAGAGGGATTTATCTTTCCCCTCTGCACAAGGTTGTACACAAGCTGAGCCATACACAAACTGTCCTTCCCGCCGGAAAAAGACATAAATACCGGAAGGCCATTGTTAAAAACATTGGTGATCCGTATCTCGGCTGCTTTTACAACATCAATGCTGGACTCTCGTCTTTTTACAGCCATATTTTCTCACCGCATTTAGGACAGATGACAAATTTCTTAACATCGGCGGATTCGCCATCTTCCCCATTATCCGTATCCCCTGCAGATTGCAGAGGTACTTCTGATGCAGTGTATGCAACGCCGGTATTGGGATTTTCTTCTCCATGCTCCGGCAACGATGCCTTTTCATTTTTCTCCTTAATGGCTTTGATTTCTTCATCATCCAAAGTCCCATACGAAGAAAGCTTCTCTGTGATATCGTCTGCTTCCGATACCATCTGCTTCAATATTTCGGAATCATATCCCGGAATATCTAAATCATCATGCAGATCCTCCAGAAATGAATTCAGCGTATCGAGGTTTTCAATGCCTAGTGAGAAAATCTTGTTATCTGCTATCATAAGTTTCTTTTTCTGATTTTCTGTCAGGTCAAAATACTGATAAACCTCTGCCTCTTCATACTCCAAACGAAGCAAAGTGTCATAAAGTCCATTTCCGGCCAGAATCACATTGTTCTCATCAATGACAATCGGTCTGATCTGGCCAAACATCTTTACGCTTCTTTCAAACTCCCGGAGCTGCTGCTCTGTGTGAATCCGTACGTTCTTCTCAGGCTTACGGAGTTCGGATAGTTTTTTAGTTGTTATTTTCATATTTCCTCCATTTCTGAAGGACAATGACGTTTCCGGCTGCAACCGGTTATTTTATAGAATCAAAAAACCGCTTCGCACCTTCAAGGTGCTTTGCGGCCTCTTGCACAATACTTTTATCTATTTCATACACTTCTTTCCATCCTTGTTCCTCTGTTTTCATATACTGTCGAGCCGGCCAAGGATGTGTACCACACAGATATCCTTTCTCCCATCCGTAGATAGGAGGAACAGGAAGTTTGTAATAATGGATATAGGCAAGTATCTCTTCGTGGGTCCAATCTGCCAGTGGGCTGAATCTTGTAATTCCTCTGGCGTTTGTATATGTATTGGATCCTCTTCCAACATAATTCCCGTCTGCCCTTCTCCTTCCAAGCAGAATCATATCCAGGTTGTTTTCCCTGAAATACTTTTCCTGTGCTCTGTGCTGTACTATCTTAAACCATGTGGCTGCTGTCTTTGCATCCTTTGGGAAAAGCATTTCCGGATGTGATTTCAGCCATTCAATATCCTGCCCTGTATTAACAATGGTAAGCCCTTCCGGTGCATTCTCCTTCGCCCACGCCTCAAATGCTGGATATTCAAGATTGCATACCGCAAGAACACATTTCTTGATACCGGCCTTCTCGCAAATCTTACCAAGTACAATACTGTCCTTTCCCGCGCTCCATCCATAGGCAACGTTCTTACCATCCGTCTTTTCCTTAATGTTCTTGACGGTTTGTCTCACTTTTGAATCCAAATCCTTTTTTGGGACAGACTTCTCGATGTTTGTCATAGCTTCAATCCACGCATCATTACTGATTCTCTGCTTTCTTCCCAATGCTTCATTTCCCATTTTGTATCGCACCTCCTGTTTTTTGGATATGTGATACAATAATGGCAATTATTCCAGCCGAGAGCACAGTTAAGAGGCTTCCTGCTGTTTTATATGTCGCAATACCATAAATGTTGCCGTAGGCGAAAATAGGAAGCCCTACAACCAAGGCAAAGATAATTCCTGTCGTAACTCCATTCGCAGTCAGCTTAACTCCCTTTAAAGTAAAGATTGTTGGAAGCATGGTTGCTGCTCTCAGTGTTCCATACATCAGGAACAGATGTGTTACAGTTAATCCCGGAATGTTTGCAACAGCAATTCCCACAAGAAGTAGGCAGATCATTGCAATTTTCCCAAAAGTTGAGGTTTTTTTCGTCTTAATGTCTGTCGTAAGAGATGCGATGGCACATAAATTACTGTCAATCGTAGACAAAAGCCCGGACACAACCATAAACAGAAACGGAATCGCCGCCCAGCTTGGGAATAATGTACTTATCAATTCAAAGTTGATCACTCCCGTATCAGCTGCAACATATCCGGTTCCTGCTCCGATGAATCCAAGAATCCCCATAGACAACGGAACAATACCGAATAGCAACGCTCCAACAAAAAAAGCACTGCCTATTCGATTTTTCTTTACGCAGAACGCTCTCTGCCAGAAACATTGATCGCCAAATGGCCCGGAAAGAAGTCCTACTGTTGTTGGGAGCCCGAAACCAAGGAATATCTCCCATCCTCTTTCCGACACGAGCGAGAATCCATCACTATTGATTCCTCCAATACCACTCACCAAAGTATCCATGTCTCCCGCATTCCGGATGCCGAATATCACAAAGCATACGCTTGCGATCAGCATAAATATCATTTGGATTGCATCTGTAAGGATTGACGCCTTTATGCCGGAAAACTGAGAATATGAGAATGCTATGACAGCCATTATGATTGTCATTAACCAGAATGGAATTCCGGTGATCATACTCAATATCTTGCTTCCGGCCAAAAGCTGAACTCCTGTCGATAATGCAGATAACGCACCAAGCTGGAACAGATAAACATTCCTCACTGGTTTGGATTTATACTTCTCATGCATATATCCAGACAATGTGATACCCTGCGGCATTTCTGCTCTTATTTTTCTTGCGAAAGGTATGAATAAGATCAGGCACAATACATTCGGTACCAAAAACCAGAAGAGCCCTGCAAAGCCCTTCGTATAGGCATTTTCAGTAGATGTAAACAGTGCCGGCGCCCAAATCCAAGTAGCTGCTATGCTTAATGCTGATACAATCCACCCAGTATTTCGGTCTCCCACGCAAAACCTTTCCATGTTTCCTTCTTTATTTGTCATTAGTATTGTTGCACCCACCATAATGAGCGCATAGATAATCAGAACAATTATCCCTGTCATTTTGTGACCTCCTTCACATTTTTTGAGAAGGAGCAAAAAACCCCAGGACTCTATTCCCGGGGTTGTTGACTGATATGATTTTACGAATACAAGATAACACTTTGTATAATCGGGTGTCAACCGATACTTTTTCGGATACGGATATTATATGTTAAGTCAAACCATCCACGCCAAATATCAGAGCAGAAAGCCTCTCAATGGCTATTTTTTCGTCTGTATAGGTGGTGTCTGATGAAATATTCCACTTATTCATAAGTTCTTTTCTGGTGATTTTCGGATCCGAAATATATAATCCGTAAATAATATCATATCTTCTTTTGTCGATTTCGTTTCCGGATTGTTCGCAGCATATCTGGTACATCCGGATCATAGTCTTTACATGACTTACAATGATGGCCGTTCTTGTGGCACTGGTCTTTATACTTTCCACAATTACCTCATCATTATACATGTTCATCATATTATCCAGAATATCCGCTGCAGATTCTTCCATCTGACTGCGACCAAAAACAGAATTTTCCGCATTGATCTGCAGCATACGATAATTTCTGAGAAGCAACTTTGTGTTATGGTACCTCTTATCCCTGTACTTTTTCTGCCTATCCTTCAATTCTGCCTCATACCTGTCGATTCCAGCTTTCGCTCCTGCTACAGCTGCCTTTTCCATTAGTTCCTGCAGATCTTCTTTTGACAAGGTGATGAGGACAGGCCTTCCATTGTCTGTTCCCATAAAAATAGACCTCCTTTAACACATACATTTTATCCTTTTGTATATCTCAAGAAGGCCTTTCTTCTTGTATCTTACGTATTTTTGAATAATTACATTATAGCAATTTATTCTATAAAAGTACATAAATTTTCTATTCCATTGTAAACTTTTTCTTACATGTCTATATAATCAGATAAGCTATACTGACCTGGTAGCGAATAATTTTTATCATCTGCCAGAGAGCAATCTCTCCTATTTCCATCCATGGTAGTCTTCTTTTTTCCAAGGAACATCTTTCTATAACAGACCGGTCCATATCCAATCTGAATACTTTTTTCACTTTTCAGTGTTCTTCCGCAACCAAGACAGGTCACTTTTAATCACTCCTTTATATCGTATGGCGGATATATCAATCATCAAAATCACTCATTTCAAAAATTATTGCTTTATGCGCTGGCAGCTTCTCTCTCATCTCGAATTCCTTCCAGTGTGTATACGCTCCAGATGCAAGGCACTCAATAGCGTATTCTTCAATTCTTTTCTCAGAGGTATTGCGAAGCCATGCACAGTTTTCTTTACAATAAGCAACTATGGCATCCAGTAGTTCATTTTCTCCGATAATTCCAACGATTTCCTTCGCCTTTGAAAACCATTCCTCTGGAGATAGTCTTCCTAATTTTGTTTTATAAAACTCTCTGAATTCCGTATGATATGTCGAATTTCCAAGTCTGTTTATATATTGTTGCCCTACTCTCTCAGCTCTTCCCTCTCTTATTTGTATTCTGTAATCTGAAATACTAACTACTTTCATCTTCTGCCCCCTGATTGTCCATTTCTCCACCGCATTCCTTCTCTATGACATCTAATCTATCAATCGCATTTTGTAGATACATTCGAACACGGTCAAGATCTCGTGGATAGTGGCTTTGTAACGCCTTATCCAATTCTTTTACGAGTTCATCATCCTTCCAGCAATACAATCCAACATCATGTTTTTTCATTACTTCTTTTAGCTGATCGAGCAATTTTATCTTTTCCTCAGTTTTTTGCAATACTGCAAGCCTCACCTGAGCCTCTATAAGGTCATTTGCCATCTTGCTTCCAAATTGTTTACCAAGTTTTCTTTTCTCACTTTTATCTTTCAAGTAATCTTTTGCATATTCCGCTCTGCTTTCATAAAATGGAGTTCTGTCCTGATCAAGCCGGCTAAATATAATATATTTGTACACTCCTACAGGCTCCTCTATGTCCCTCCATAAAGCTTTTTTTCTTTTTTTCAAGGTTCCAGTTTTTGGATAATAGTATATAAGCCCTACATTGTCTGGCAATTCTCCCTTGTCAATCAATCCGGCCGGAACAACAAAATAGAATTCATTGCAATACTGCAAATACAGATGCCACTTAGAATCCTGTAGAAAATCTCCACGGCTGACTTTAATCTCATAGCCTGTTATACATGGACCTGTATAGCTTTTTCGTATAGCCAGACCATCAAATTTTAGAAGACCTTGTGGATCCGGAAAGTATGTAGAACAGGTTTTGCATTCTGTTATGAAATAATCTTTTGAATAGTATTCTGCAAGAGCTTTTTTAATATCAGTCGAAGTAACTTTATCATTATTGCTCATCGCATTCCCCTCTCTTTCAGCTTGTCCGAGATGATCGGTATCAGCATTCTTGTGGTCAGCCTCATATGTATCTTGGTAGGCGCTTCGACAATTTTAACAAGCATGTCCATGTAAACTTGTTCCGCTGTTATCCCTTCTGCATATTCTTCTGCCTGCTTCTGCGTGGAAGATACAATCGGAATAGTTTTGCATTTCTCTGCGATTTCATGTATCAGTTCTACAGAACGGCTTGTGAATACTACTCCGCCTTTCTCTCCGGCGCATGGTTCTTCTAATAATTCACAAATCAAATCGTCTATGTTCATTGTTCCACTCCTTCTTTATGCGATTTTTGCATTACCATATCTGTCATATCAAATCCGATTGGCTTCCAAAGATGTAAGCAATTCTCCATTTTATTAACATATTGATCCTTTTTAGGATGGATCTGGTATACCTCTTCATCATCATAGAAAAACATATCTTTCAGGATGCACATATCGTTCCAGGTTGGAAGATTTTCTCGGCCTAATTTGTCATACTTCTTTTTAGGACATACAGATACATGCTCATATCCTTCCTCATTTTCTCCCCATATAACAGTCGCTGTTCCGCAATCAGGAAGCTTTACCCATGCAGCATTTCCATATATTGTTTTCTGTGCATCCCACATCCTGTTATCTCTCGTGATTTCCGCATATTTTTTCACTTCTCATTTCCTCCTTTGGACCATATTGGGAAAAGTTTGGTTTAGCTGACTCACTCAACTGCAAAATCTTTAAAAAATTCCTGTGGTGTTTGCCCCGTGTATTTATATGCCCGATCATCCACATACACCTGTGCAGGGAGTTTTTTATTTGTGATTCCGATATAACTGCAATCATTAAAAAATGTTATGTCAAAATCCAGTACCTTTGCTTCTAATGTGAATCCCTTCTTATCCCACCAGTCCTTAATCTGTTTAGGTTCTCTGGTTGATAAAATAAATACTGGAATTCCAGATAATGTAAGCAAAAGCATCAAATCTAGTACTTTCAGATTTGGTTCATCATAAATACTTCCGTCTTGCCAACCTTTTGAATATTTATGTATTACGCCATCAAAATCAAATGCAACTGCATGTCCTTCTTTTAAATCAACTTCAAATGTTCTTTCTTCGATTTCCATGTTATTTTCCTCTCTTTCTCCTCTAAAGGTCAGTTTACCGTTTCAATAAGGAACTGTTTTTCTTCTAGTCTCTCATAAATGGTCTGTCCATTTCCGGTTTCTATGTACGGCAGAAATATTTCTTCAAATCGCACCATCTGAATATCCAGCAGTGCCATCTGCGCTTCTACCCAGTCCTTCAGGATCCTCCACGCCACACGCTCAGCCTGTTCCATGGTTGCTTTAATGTTGCTGCGAGGGCTGTTTTTCTTTTCTTTCTTCAGCACTTCCAGACATTCATCTACTTTCACCGGCAGTCTTACCGGAATCTGCTGGACGCCAGTATCGATTAAAAAGGACAACCCCGTAATACTCTCACCATCATAATTTTTCATGATGCTTTTGGCATTGTGCTTCACCAGGATATGTTCGATTTCCGAAACCGTCTTAAAGCTATCCACCGTAGTGGTATAATTTAATATAGCCATCTTCACTTCCTCCGTTAAATTTCAGTTATGTCTTGTCCAGCTTTGTATATGTACAGGATCAAATGTTTTCATACACTGGGGACATATTGGATACAAACCACTTCGATAATTACTTTCCATATCTCTAAAAACTTTGTTTCTTCTCATTCTTTGGAATTCCTCGTCTGCCATCTTTGCATAACTCTTGGCCTTGGATAACATCCTTTGTTGAGTTTCCTCAATATCCTCATGCATTTCTGCCAAATGTACAAGTGCGTCAAATGCATCAATAACCGCTCCGCAATCGCTGCAAGTAACTATCCTGTTGGTGGTATCTACTTCATAATGTGGTGGATTGCATTTGCATATTTTACCTCTGGCACGATTGATTCTTACAAACTCAAAAGATACTATGTCACTCTTCATAAGCGTTACTCCTTAAATCTCAGTTTAGTTTAAATCCTCATCATAATAAAAACAGTCTCCGGCGCACGTTTCACACCCAATCGGGCATTGTTCTATATCATTTGGATTTCTTTTTTCATCATCTGCTTTACAATATCCAATCGGGCAAAGCACTTCTACACCGTCTTGCAATAATATCATTCTTATACCTCCGCTAAATCCTTATTTTACCAAAGAATCAAACTTTGATTATCGTCAAACGAATAATCTGTTATACCATGAGCAAATCTATCTTCATCAATAAAGTAAACTTCTGAATTATCATTGTTCTCTTTCAGTTGACCACTTTCTACCAATTCTTTTAAAAATTCATAGAGAGCATATGCTCCTGTTACATTCTCCATAATTTCAATTCTCCTTTAATTCTAATCAGTTTCCTTTTAAGACTCTCTCTGCGGAATAGTTGCCTTTACGTTGATCTTAATGTCAACAGCTTCGCTGATTTCTTTCTTAATTGCCGCCCGCATCATATCATTAAGCTCATATGAATTGACTTTGCTATATACAATGCTATTAATGTTACTTTGATTGATGGCGTTCTTCACCTGTTTCTCAATTTCTTCCCGCATAACTTTTTCCGCCATATCGCGTAAAGTGTTTTTATTAATTCCTGCTTCGTTAAGCATCTGCCTGATTTCCTGTCTCAATGCAATTTCTTCAACTCTCATCTTCTATTCCTCCTAAAAACCGATTTAACTTGCTGGCAACTTGCTACTCCACTTCTGACTGCAGATATTTCATCCACCCATCTTTACTCCATGTACTTCCACGAAGCACATCATCTGTCACAGTAGAAAACCATTCTGCCAGTTCTTCATCCGTCATAGATCTTATTCTCTCTGCTTGTGTCATACACTTATATTGATCGCATTCTCTTTCTGTATCCTCACATGGGCTATCAACGATTTTTTCACACCAATGCTCGTGTAGGTTTGTGCAGTTTTTGCATTTTGCCATGATTCTCACTCTCCATTCTGCTCATTAACTCCACCGCCTTTCACAATTTCCTCTGCAATAAAATCATTCATGCATTTGTTGTATTTTTGCTTGTATTATGGAAAGGGCAATCAGAACAATCGTTTTCGTCACAATATGTTATCATTTCTTTCTGCTTCTCCATTGCCGCCCGGCATTCCTCTACTGTGCCGATAGATCGATATGCTTCTAACTCCTTATGCTGTCTTGCTAAATCCTGCCTTTCTTCAAATGTGAAATACAACCCTTGGCATTCGTTGTCATTTCTTAATCGGTCCAGTTCTTCCTTTATCTTTTCCACGGTACCGATTTCCCGGTACTGTTGGATTTCTTCAAGTGCATTTATAAGGCATTTCCCTATGTCGGAATTTGGTAAAACGCAAAGCATGTCATTCTTTCTGTTTGCTTCTTTTAAGTATTTAAGCGCTTCATTATCTTTCATTATCTCACCTCATAATTTTTATCTTTTTACGGTTTAACAGTGCATGATGATTATCTATCACATATTTCGAACACTCTTCTCTTTCCATGTTTTTCATGCTTTTTCCGTCATATTTTCTGCACATATCGCAGAAAAAGCATGGATTCCAATCATCTGGAATTTCATCTGGAGTAATGGTCGCGCTCTCTGCATTATTGATACACGAATTGCATAAACAGTAATAGCACGGATCCAACATCTGAGTTCTTGGCATTACTATTTCAGTGCAAGTTTTCTGTTCCTCAGATATATTCATAAACTCATCAAATACAAGCTGCCCATTCATTTTACCTATATGTCGGTTCCGGCTTCGTATCGGAATATACATAATCATCTTCATGGTGAACATCATCAATTACCCTTACATCAGCTCTCTGTAGCCTTACCATTAACAGATCGAACTTATCCAAATGTCTCAGGGAAGAAATTGCAGGATTGCATTCTGTTCGGATTTCCCATCCCGGTTTGCGAGATCCATCCCATAATGACAATCGCAACGTTCTATTCAGATCGTCTTCCTGGTTCTGATCATCTACAGTAAAGTCAACAGTTGCATATCTGAATGAACTCCAAGATCTTTCGTCTTCCTCTTCAAATTCCATGTTAACTGCCATCTCTTCGTATTCTGGAGTTCCGTCGTCAAAAGATACTTTCCTGCCTTCTATTTCCATATTTCTTGATACAAAGCATTTGTACTCTTTGAAAATTTCAGACAGTTTTATTTCTTTCTCTGTAGGTTCAACCATCAAATACTGGAAATTTTCCAGAATCTTTTTGTTTTCTACCAAAGATGTACTATTCACAACATCAGAAAGCACCTGATCAAGTTTTACTATATATTCACTCATATCGTAACTTTCAATAAACGGTACAAGAATATTTTTTACTCGATCCTTTATAGTCTGTTCCAATTCTCCCCATTTGAACGAATTAGATATAGCATTTTCAAAACCTTTTACAACTTGCTCTCGAATAATTCTATCTACAGTTCCATCGCTTAATACCTCTTCTGTAATTCTTATAATATCCTCATCAAAATTTGCCATCTGTATATCCTCCTAATTGTGTGTTAGATTAAAATTCTCCATGGCCCACCGATTTCCGGTTGCCGCAACCACAGCTTTTACACGATCTTGCGGAGTTTTCTTGTGATATGCTTCTTTCAATATGGCTTCTCTGGAAGGACTTCCTTCTGTAAATCCAACAGTATCTAAGGCCTCTTTAGTTCCGCATTCATCACAAATCATCGTTTCATTGTCCGTTCTGGACAGAGCTAGAAGTCTCGGAAAATCTCTATTGCATTTCGGGCAAATCATATTTCTCCTTTCTGGAGAGGGATAACCCCCTCTCCTGCATTGCATATTGACGAGTTACTCCGTGATATGTAAATCCTTTATGGACCAAAAGGCTACTCCTTGAAATTAACCGGGAGAACAAGAGCTGTCATATCACTGTCCTCTGCATGGATAATTGCCGGATGTTTCCTGCTCGTAAAGGATATGGATATATTCTCGCATTCAAAAGCCTTTACACACTCCATAACCAGTGTTGGATTGAATGCTATTTTCAGTCCGTCCCCTACATCGATTTGCGTGCTGACATCCTCCGTATAGTCTGCTGTCTGGTTCTTATAAGTGATGTTTATGTTCTGTCCGGAAACATTGAGTAATACCGGCGCTTTATCTTCTTGTGCACCGCATAGTTTTGCCCTGTTTATTGCATCCAGAAGAGCTTTTTTCTCTACTGCCGTCTGTATTTCTCCTTCAGTAAACAATGTGCGATAATTAACATAATTTCCTTCGATCAGTCTTGTATATATCTCATAGTCTTCTGTCCGGAATACCGCACCATATTTATCATGACTTATTGATACATTTCCCTGCATATCCAGCTGCATGATCTTCTCAACTGCAGGTTTCGGAACGATCATTTCGAAGCTGCCATTCATATCCAAACTGTCCCACGCAATCCTGTGACCATCCAATCCTACCAGATTGAGTTTCCCGTCCTTGCATTCAAAAAACATTCCTTCCATTGTTCGATTTCCCATATTCTCAGAAATGGCGTATGTTACATGGGAAATTGCTTTCTTTAACTCATCTGCAGGAATAACATCCTCCTGGTTTGTGTCTATATCACTTCTTGCATATGCGAACTGTTCAACCGGTAAGGTTTTGAATTTATTCTTAATACTCCCCATTTGAATAGTAACCACATCTCCGTCACAGGTGACCGATACGTCTCCTGCCGGAAGATTTGTAATAAGGTCAAATGCCTTTGCCGGAATGATGAAATTATCGCCATCTATGCCGCCTAGCGTCGCCTTGACGGTCAGTTCAGTGTTAGATGCGATTAAATAACCATCCTGCACCAAAATTCCTTGTAGGGCGTCTATAGTGGTTTTCTTTGGTACAATTCCTTTCAACTGGCTTATTTTTCTGGCCAATTCAATCTTTGATATCTTCATGTAACTCTACTCCTTCCAAAAAAAGTATTTTGCAGTATTTCTGTATTACTTGATATGGTGTTAACTCTTTCAACGTCATATACCTATGACCGAACATCTCTTTCATGGACTTCCATACATTCCACGGAACCCTAAAGAACTCATTCATTCCGAGAGAGACTACAATATAGCAGCGGGCTCCCATCTTCTCGTAACGATCAAATGTTTCCCATTGCTTCTCCGTTACAGCGCCCTGCTGAATCTTATCTGTGTCCGTATGTTTTGCATCAAATACAATGCAGCTGCCATCACACAGAGCCCCTTTGAAATCCGGCTGCGCCTTTTTGGTAAAGCAGGCTATATATTGTCCCATTTTTCTATCACCATAAGGCTTTAAAGGCTTCATTGGCTCTGGAGTCTTGTCGATACATGCCACTCCCTGTGAAAAATAGAATTCGCAGGAATCTTCCAGCCATTTTTCAAACATCTCTCCGGATTGTCTGTTTCTCCTTCCGATTAGGCTTCTATTAGGACTTGTCATTTTCTTCAACTCCTACTGTCTGAACGGATATCTCATAAGCTGTCCTGTACTCCGGTTCTCCATTTTCACCATATTTCACATATTGTCTTGATTGGATGCGTCCCTTAATATCGCACTTGGTTCCAACAGGAAGGCTTCCAACATACTTTGCATTTCTGCTCCAGCATACACACGGAATATAGTCAGATTTTCCGTAAGGTCTATTTACGGCCAGTAACAAATCTGCGATTTTTCTTCCTAGTGGCGTTGTGCGGCATACAGGCTCCTTGCAGATATGTCCTGAAATATATACTTCATTGATATCATCGTTACCTCCTGTCTCCTCATCAGTAAAGTCGAGCATAATTTCTCTGGCGAATACAGACAATTTCAATCTATTTTTGCTTTCTTCATGCTTGTTGTATGACCGGAACTGTCCTTTTATAAGAACCTTTCTGCCAAGGAGATCCTCTTTCACATTTATAAGCCTTTCTGATACAGTGACCGGAATAATATCGCATACGCCGCTAAGTCTTGGTATAGTAACATCCATGCTGTAGAATCCTTCTCCGAATATCTCATGGCTGAACGTAAATCCGCTTGCGATATCTCCTAATATTGTTACCTGATTGTTATCGATGTTGTTATTTTCCATTTTTGATCTCCTTCCTGTACATTAAGTCTGGCATCTCAATACCATTTTCTTTGCAAAAACTTTCAAAGCACTTCCTACACATAAAACAGAACTGTTTTGGCTGCTCTCCCCTTTTTGATCTTGCTAAAATTGTTATCATTTCTCTTTTCTTATTTTTTTCTCCGCAGGAGTAACATATATCATATAACTTATCCTGCATCTTCTGGCTGATCCTCTTATGTTGCAGTTGCTCCGGGAACTCTCTTCTCATACTCTTCTCACCAACAATAGGAATCAGGCTGTCTTTCATGAACACTGGAACTCCGTAAGTGTCTGCGCAGTTTACAATGTGATTTATCCACTCAAGCTTAGGAATTACTTTATCCTTTTTCCTTCCTGTCTCTGCACCTATGATTACCCAGTCCGTAAAATTGGCTATAGTAATTTCTAGTGCATCAATTACATCCTCCAAAATAGGCTCTATGCTGAGAAAAGTATGTGCCTTATTGGGCAAATCCTGCATTGTTTCCTCCGCTGTCATTGCCTGTGCTGAATTTGTTACAGTCACTCCGTACCACATATTGGGTAACTCCGGCAGCTTGTCTTTCAAAAGCAAACTAACATATCGGTCTGGATTCTTTGTAAGAAACAGGAAATTATGTATCGGATGTTCTTCGCAGGCTCTCATAATTTCATCTATCCAACTGTCCGGTACCCATTCTCCGAAGACATCTGCCATGGCTCCAACGAAGATATTATTTCCCATCTTCATCTTGTCCAGTGTGTTAAGCCGGTACCTATGGAAGGTTGGCTCAAATCCGAACGGATATACCAGATCATGTCCTGTTTCATTCTTCATAGGTTCATCAAGTACATACAGTTTTCTATCCCCATGCTCTATCACAGAATAATTATCAACTGCCATTTTATTCAGACGGACATTACCGGAGAATCTTGTTGTCATGATCCTCGCATAGCAGTAATGGCATCCGTGGAAACATCCAGTAATCGGATTCCAGGTGTGATCACACCACTCTATCTTTGATCGGTTCATATGTACCATCCTCCCTTGCGTAGCCAAGTTCAATTTCTTCTTCCCATTTGACATTAGAGCAGTCAACTCGCTGTCCGCACTGATCGCAATATCTACACTGGTGATTCGGACCTGCACTAAGGTAATGTCCACATCTTGGACAATCACAGCTCTGGCAAAGCGTGACAACAAACCCGAACTTCTTATATGTTTTATGTCCTAAGACAGGTTTTCTCGGAACAGCTTTTGGTATCAAAAGATTAGTTACCTGCTTCAGCATTTACTCCATCTCCTTCCTCCCAATACTCAACAAAGTATTCGTACTGTGCTGTCTTCCTGCCTTCTGTTCCGGGTATCATTCCTCTGCCGATACGTGCCGCATATCCTGCTTTGATCAGCATTCCACATAAGGAAAGTCTGTCTTCCTCATTCCACTGGACTGAACCCTTACGCAGACTGTAAATTCTGTTTCTTTTTGCCATTTGTATCTCCTTTCTGAATTGCCTCCTGCATTTTTTTCTCGAACACCTGCACAAAGGCTTTCACATCCGGCGGCATTCCACAGTTGCTTTCACCTCTGCACTGTATGACCTTGTTATTTCTCCATTCCATCGTGAAATAGGATTGATCCGGATGGTCTGCCTTTCTGACAAAGAAGATGTTCGTTTCTCCTTTTGCCACTTTCTCAACGTAACCTCCTACACAGTGATGAAGAGCTTCTCCTTCCTTGCGGATTTCATCCCCGCTCTGCGGTACCACAAGGAGCAGTCCCTTTCCTTTTATCTGGAAAGCATCCACTCCATCATTCTTACTGAATATCTCCTCCATTGCTTTCTTCGTCTGTTCCATCCTCTTGGCGGCCAGCTTCTCCCTGCGTAACTTCTCAGCTGCAGCTTTCTTGTCCTGCAATGCCTTGTACTCTTCCGCCACCCTGTCATGCACCTTTTTGAAATTGTTCGGCATGTAAATAAACTTGTTATCCAGGTCGTATTTCAGTTCCCGGCACCATCCTATATACTCAAGCCAGTCATGTGCCATATTCTGCTTTCTCTCTATTCTTGAATCCGTTCTCTCTTTATACCTGTTGTAGGAATAGCCCAACATGCAGGCATTCTTTTCTCCGATCGGGTATCTCTCACTCTCCTTGTCTATGTACCTGCAGAGCTTATGGAGTGATACCTTTCTGTCCTTCTCCTTCAGAAGATCTGTGTTGCATTCAAAGGTTTCGTAAAATTCCTTTAACTGCTCCGGTTTCATCTTAATGTCAAGTTGCTGTGCCACCTGCAACAAGCGGAGTTCGTAATGATTGCCATCTATTGCCTGTAGTATCCTCATATTGACCTTATTCAGTCCTAAGATTTCATAGATGGTGTCAGCCTTATAATTGACCTTGCCCGTCATATTCCCACTGGAGTTGTAGCCTCTTACCACATCCTTTGTCAGCTGGTTCAAGCCCATTTTGCAGAACCACTCAAGTTTCGGAAATTTCAGATAAATATCAATGGCATCCTCATATCTGAAAGCAGTGGTCGGAATATTCTGAGCCAGAATTTCCAGTGCGGAATATTTCATGGGCGTGTGTTCCCATGCCTCCGGAAGATTTCCGGGATATAAGATGCACTCCATGCATGCGATCTTTCCCTCATCCGGAATCCAGCGTGAATTTCCCTTCTGATGGTACACTCCCCATTCATAGCTTTCCTTCATCAGCTTTTCACCGGAGAATGTGCAGAAACGGCGGCTGTACTCATGCATGGTTTCTTCAATGCGTTTCTTACATATGCTGCCTGTTATCGTTGCGTCATTCTTTATGCGTCTCCATGCTTTGAAGTACCGGAGTAAGAAGCCTTCCTCCTGCCAATCCACATATATGAACCATCTTTCATCTGCTATCTGGCATGGCATTTTTCCTCTTGCCTTATATGTCACTCTGCTTCCACAGAAAGGACATTCCCCCTTTTCATTGTTCCGAAGTCTTATCCTGCTCCGGTCAACGATTCCTGTCTTCTGGCAGTGCGTACACTCAAATTCAGCCTTTCCCTTGGATGTCTCTTTATAAATTCCGTACCGGCTGAAACTCATGCCCTGCTCCCATACCCAGTCGGTAAAATCCTGTGAAGGCACTCCTATCGGCTCCATCCGCAGATCAATCGGCGCAAGGACTTTTCTGTGCTTCTCTGCCAGTCGTTCTGCCTTGACCTTGTCCTGGAATCTGTCAATAGCATTCCATACGTTCTCGTCAGTTTCTTTGCGGTAGGCCTTGAAAAAGTTCTCCATGACGCCCTTGTCCTCTGCTGTCCAGATAAACACCTTTGGAATGTGTTCGCTTTTCCATGTTTTTTGATCCCATTTGTACTCCCACAGCCGGAAACCCTGCATATTATCAAATGCAGCTGTAAGCCATTTAACCTTTGACTGTGACAGGTCCTGCGTGATATAATCATCACTCGACAGAAATGTCCTAAATGCTGCTTCCGTTTTTCCTTTTTTGAGCTTCGACACCTCATAGAAATTCAGAAGCAGTATTTTGTTATCATCAACCAGCTCCGCAGTCACAATGTGCTCCATTCCGTCCAGTCTATCTGCCATTTCAACCATTTCTGCTGTTGCCTCTGGTCTAGGCAATGCAGACAGCTTTCTTTTTTCCATCGTACATCCCTCCTTACAGGCCCATCATTGAGAACAGATCCATCTGCCCTTCAAGTTCATTCGACCTCTTCTTAGGAGCTTCTTTTTTCTCCGGCTCTTTCTTCGGTTTGTCCGCCTTTGCTTCCGGCTTCGGAGTTTCCTTGGCAGCCTTATCTTTTCCAGCTGTCTCCGCCTTTTTCTCAGCACGCTTCTTCATGCCGTCCAGACGCTTCTGCTGATCGGCTTTCTGTTTCTTTTCTCTCTCCTTGGCTTCCACAGCCTTTTTCTCTTCAAGAGCTTTATCATCCAGTCTGTAATAGTCCTCTGCCCATTCGTAGACTACGGAATCCTTTACCATGGCACAGTTTCCACTCTTGAGCTTTCGTGCCTGATCCATGATGTACTTGAAGCACTTCTCCCAGGTCTTATGCGTCTGGCATACCGCATCAGCCAATGTCTCCGACTCTTTGCACCGGTCAATCATGTGTGACAGGATAGGCTCGGCATAGCCTTCCTTTGCCTTTTTCAATTCTCCCTGCAGCTTTGCAACAGCTCCATCGATGCCCTTTGCTGTCGGCTCAGGATCCGTTTTTTCTTCCTCTCCACCATTTTCAGAAGCCTCCTGCGTTTCAGTATCGTGAGTTTCCTCAATATCCTGGCCGCAAGAATCGTCGCCCGGTTCATCACCTTCTGCTTCCTCTGCTCCTGCCTGCTCTTCCATTGCCTTCTGCACTTCTTCCGGTGTCGGATCAGGAACATTCCCTGTCACAATATCCGCAAGGGAAGTCTTCCCCATATACACAGCCTCGTCAAATGCCTGTTTCTCAATCCCTGCAATGGCTCTTCCAATCTCTGACTTCGGCTCTGTTTCATCCAGACTTTCCATTGCCTCGTATTCCTCTTTGAGCCTGTCATTCGTAACATCAAACAATGTGTTACCGTCTGCATCATAGAATGCGGTTACAGTATCTCTTTTTAGAACCTTGTAAGTCGTGCTCCCGACCTCCAGCTCGCAGTTCTTTTCTTCTGCCGGATATCCCTTTTCCAGATACTCCAAAACTGCCTTGCCCCACTCAAATTCATAATCTCTGTTGTCTCCTGATGCGTAATGCGCTACTGTCCTACTTGTTCCCATAGGTTTCCTCCTTTTTATCAAAATCGAAAAAGAATACATATTCATCCTCTTTCTGTATCTCTGCCTCTGGTGGAGGCATTAGTCTTTTCATGTTTTGTATAAATATCCGCATCTGCCATCTGTTAGAGTAGTAAAGCGGTGTGTACCAAAATTCCTGTCCTTTCTGTTCGACCGGCTGTAATGCCGAGCCTGCAACAGGATTTACAATCGTGTCGGCTATACAGATATATCCGGCACATCCAAGCAACGACAGCTGAATGTAGCACATCTGTCCTACCACTCGATCTATATCCTGTCCTACGAATACGACATTCTGTTGATAATTTATTCCAGCTGCTTTAAGTGAATTTGCTGCCGCTATCAGTGTCGCTCCTGCTCCGCACGCAGGATCGCAAACGGATATATAACCCTTCCTTTCAACCTCTGCCTGTGTTCCATCTCCAAAATTCATTTCAGCCATCATTTTGCAGACATTGTATGGAGTAAAGAATTGACCATGCCAGTGGCTTCCAAGGTTAAGTTGCATATACATTTTCCCAAGGAAATCCTGATCCGGATTCGCCTCATATGCCATTACGATAATCGCCAACATCTTTGAAGCTGTCTCAACTGATCCTATCTCCTTGATGCACCTCTCATACTCTTTTTCCCTCTGTTTTCTCCTTTCTGGGTTCTTATCAGTTATATTGCTCAAGCTACATGCTATTGCAGATATCAAGTATTCCCATACCTGCCAAGAGCTACGGGAATAGCAAAGACTATGAAATATATCCAAAAACTCTTTCTCTGTACCATGGATAATTTCACTTTGTTTCACCGCCATTTAACTTCCTCCTTAGTTCCTCCATCAGATCAGCCGGCGCCTCGACTCTCTCATTTACCGGTTCTGCATTCTCGATAAGCTTCGTTTCCTTAGTTCCTAAAGCCTGTTTCGTATTCTGCTCAATCTGCATCTGTTTTGTCTTTTGCACAATCTCAGGTAGTTGCCGCTGCTTTATGCGTTCATTGATTTGGTCTTCATAGGCAATTCTGAAATTTGCTCTGGATGCCGATGGATTCTCGTCCGTGCATATATTTGTCCACCCAAGGTTTTTCACGATAGAAACCGTCACATCATCCATTATGCTATATGCCTGTTCCGGATTATTCTGCCCGTACATACGCATTGCCTTTTGAACACTACCCCAAGCTTCATCAAACGACGGAAGAGGTCCTTTTGTCCTTTCCATGCATAGTTTTCTGATATCCGCTATCGTCGGCGGAAATGTGCTTGTAGATGCAAATTCCATAACAGCATTTTCAGCAATTGGATAGTCCACATCTTTGAGCATTGCGTACCAAAATCGCATCGCAGTAGCATCTGCAAGTATTTTTGATGCCGGATAGGATGCTTTGATAGCTCCTGCTATGAGGTCAAATTCATCGGTTGTCATTTGACGCCCACCCCCTTACATTATCAGCCCACTGTTCCATAGGAGATTGGCCTTGCCCGCCGTACCGACGATTGCCTTTGTCCTGCTCTCTTGATAGCCAAGAATTTACAAACTTGGTAATTCCTCTTCTGGTCTTACGTTTCGTCCGGTTGGATATGCACCACGCCCGCATCTCGTTGAACTGTTGCTTTACATCCACGCTTGGGTAAAGTCTTACGTATTCTGCGAATAATGCTTCCGTTGGTCTCCATTCAGATCCGTCATTCAGTATCAAAGCTTCAACATCTGCCTCCGGTTCGGAGGACTGCTTGCCAGAACTCCGAGCAGGAATATTTATATCTCTTTCTCTTTTCTCTATCTCTATCTCTATCTCTTTCTCTGTGTTACAGTTTGTTACTTCTGCGTTACTTTCCGTTACATCAGTGTTACATTGTAACGCTTTCATTTCGCTCATTTGTTCGGTTAATTCCTTTTGAGCCCTGTGTTTTCTCACTCTTTCAGCTGATGCACTTTCGCTTCCTGTGACAGCAGGAACTTCAGTCAAAAGGTATTGATCCTTACTTATCACTTCGAGCAATCCGCATTTCTGCAGATACGAAACAGTGACCGTAACATTGTCGATGTCCTCATCAAGATCAAGCGCTAGCTCCTCTTCAAAGCTGTCCTCGACTCCCTCATAGTAAAGCTTTCCTTCATTTTTCAGAGATAGGAGCTGCATCTTTAGGTAAATAATAGTGTATGTATCTCCACCAGCTATCTTTCGAAGTTTCTTGATGACCTTTGAATTAAACCAATCATCTTTCAGCCTGAGCCAATAGTATTTCTTAGCCATCTCTGGTACCTCCAATTTTCATGAATGTAAGCTTCTCCTTTCTGGGGCTGCCCGAAGGCAGCCTCGTATTTTATTCATAAATAACCTTGGATCCATCCTCCGTCTTGATAACATCCAAACTCTGAGGAAAGCGTGCTTTCATGGTAGGATCATGTGTAATTGCCATGATCTTCAAAGTCGGATATCGGTATTGGATAGTCTCAAGGGCATCACAGTAAGCCTGTATTCCATCTGCATCAAGGAATGGTGGCTCATCGATGAAGAGCATTCCCATTTGTATTCCGGCTGAGGATGCCTTGATTTCAGCCAGTGCAAGAATGACCGACAGTGATGCTTTTACCTTTTCTCCCCCGGATTTTGACAGATAAGGAAGTGTTGATTTTCCATATTCTTCAATCAGGATATCCAGGGTAACTACTTCCTTGTTTGTATTGGACTTGATTGTTTTCTCAGTCTGGAATTCGATACCCATTTTTCCGCCAGTCATTTGACCTAAAATACTACTTGATACCTCTGTAAGCTTCGGTACCAGTGACCGAATGATCTGGTGCGGAATTCCATCCTGTGAGAATGCCGATTTCAGTAAATCATACTTGGAAATCTCTGCGGATACTCCGGATATGCTGGTCTGCAGTTCTGATACAGCCAGTTTTAATCTTTTGATTTCTTCAATCTTCTGATTCAGGCCGCCAAGCTCCTGCTGATGCGAATTCATGATGTCAGTGTGCTGTTTTATCTGAGAATTCATAGAATCTATCTGCATCTGCAGGGAGGTAATATCTAGTGTTGCTCCACCTGTCTTTTCTAGTTCTGCTTTTGCATCTTCCAGCTCTATCAGGAGTTCTGTAAGTCGAATGGAGTAATCGGCTTTCTGCTGTTCTGCATTTGCCTTTCTTTCCCTCACAACCGGGTAAGTTCCGGCTAGGTCCACATATGCTTTAAGTCTGTTTATTTCTGCCAAAGTTTCTCTATGAGCAGTTACTGCATCCGTATACTCCGGAAGGATTTCTTCTATCTCCTGTGCCTTTATTTTGACCGTAGAAAGCCTTTTTTGCGCTTCAGCTATATTTGACTGTATATGCTCGATTGAAGCTTTTACGAGTTCAATCCTGTTTTCGCGCTGGTTAAGTTCCTCAAGCTGATCAACATACGGTCGAAGTTCCGCAATTCTGGTCTTAATCTTTGCTATATTTTCCGGATTAAATCCAATACCCTGCAGCTCGGAGCCCAGTTTTTCCAAGTGATCTTCCAGCGGTTTTACCTTTGCCTGATAGTCCTCTTCCAGCTTTTTCAACATATCCGGATATTCATCCAGTTTTTTCTTTGAAGCCAGAGCATCCGCAAGGAACCCACAATTTGCATTCTCGATATCAACGCACTGTACCGAATCGAGAAGCTGTGCTTTTCTGCGGTGGTTCTCTTCGTCCCTCTCAAGTCCTTTCTTGGATACCGAAAACAAATTCTGTAACTCTGCTATTGAATTGCTGACCTTCTGCTTTTCAAGTTCCTTTGCCCTGTAATCACGCTCTTTTTCATATTCAACATTCAAAAGCTTATCCTGGCTCATATACTCTGCAGCATTCGTCCGAATCACATAGTCATTGGCGTTGTCCTGTAAACTGCTGAGTTCTCTGTTCTTCTGGTCAAGATCTGCCTCATGCTTTGATATGGAATCCGTTTCATCCGCAATCTGTACTCTAAGTCTGTTTAACTCATCTACCTTACTCGCATGTACAGCAGCCTTTTCAGAAAGTCCTTTGTCCTTTTCTATGAGAGCATTGTATTCTTCCACTTTCTGTAAGGTATCAGACTCACTTTGCAGTGTAGTATCGCAAGTCGTAATAGTAGATGAAAGAGCCGCTATGTTCGTCTGGCATTCACTTGCTTTGGATTCCAGTGAGACTATGGATGTCTGTACCTTCTTACGGCGTTCTTCAGCTTCATTCTGCATGTTCAAAATGACAGATTTTTCATCACGCTCCTTTGTGAGTTCATTAATCCTATCCTGATGAGCAGATATGCTGTTTTCCACAATTGTCTTTTCAGCTAAAGGATCTCCATAACCATTTATGGTCTGCTCATGGATATTGACTGTATTTTTTTTAGCTGCAATGTCTCTTCTGAGAACCGAAAGGTTATCCTTTGCCAAATCCTCCATGACACTGTATATGCCAAGTCCGAGAAGATTCGAAAGAACTCCAACACGTTCCTCCTTGCCGGCTTCCAAAAACAATCCGTACTGGTCCTGCATAATCAGCACGCATGCCTTGAATGTAAGGCTATCCATTCCGAGAACTTTCTCAATCTCATTTTGCGTATCCTTGTACTTTTCTTTGGATCGGTCTTCCCACTCTCCGTTGATAAGCTGTGATAAATTGAGTGTTCCTTTTCCGGATTTTGCTCTTGTACGTACTACACGGAATGTATTTTCTCCGAGGGAGAATGTGAAGCTGATAGAGCCAGATCTTGCTTTTTCATCACTTCGAATCCAGCCTGTAAGATCTCCTTCTCTTGGTTCCTCAAACAGGCAGTCCATAATGGCATCCATAAAGAGGCTACTTTTCCCGGCGCCGTTCTGTCCGTTAATTGTACAGAATCGAATATCCTCAAATGAAAAGCTCTGCTCTACATAATTCCTGTAGTTCTTAACAGAGATTTCCTTCGGAATAAATGTTCCTGTAAACTCTGATACCGCCTCATTTGCTCTCGCCTTTTCAATGATTGGACGTGCAGCCTCCAATATCTGGGTAATTTCCTCCGGCATCTTCCCTTTTTCCTGTAAATACTGGGTAAGGTTGGTTTCCGGATCATCAAATTTGGAAAGCTCTGTCCTGTTCACGTCCTCTATGGAATCCAGCTTAATATCTGCTTTCCAAAAAGCTCCTGCCTCATACAGTGCCTTTTCAATCTGTGCTGTGTTGATTGCCTTTTTCTGCTCCGAAGTGCACCTGTATATAATTCTGACAATCTTATCTGCAACACCAGCTTCCATGAATTTCATAGCAAGTGTTTCAGGATTTCCAATAGCCTCTGCAACGTCTTTAGGAGACCATGTAATTGTCAGAAACTCACGGGATGGAGTTTTAAAGAACTGAGAATCAGTAAATACCTTACCGGTATTTCCAAATGCTCCATCTTCAAAGTAGTGAATCCAGAAGCCCCTCTCCTGTCCTTCATCGTTGAAATTGAGAGCATTCACAGCACCGCTATAACATACATTATCAATGCCGGTAATGAATTGCGGCCTATGTATATGACCAAGCGCTACCAGATCGTAATTTGCTGAAATTAGCATTTCCTGCGTAATAACCGGTTCTACTTGTGTCAAAAGTTGCACCTGGCCGGATTCTGTGTTTGCCCCGGGAACTGTGTAATGAGACATCAGAATCGATAGTTTTCCAGGTTCGCAAAGTGACTTCATACCGACTACGATATTCCCAAGCTCATCACTGAATACCATATTCTCTTCATCCTTGGATAAACCGGGAAATTTCGCTCTAAACCTGCCCTTATCAAATCCAGGTACCGCTACGATATCAGCGTATTTTGTATGGACAACCTGTGGATCCGTCACAATATACGCATTGTCAATTAGTTCAAAATGGGCTTTTAGCTCTTCAAATGCATCTTCTGAATCATGATTTGGAGTACCTCTCATGACCACGATGGTTCCGCAGGTCTTTGATAATCTCATGATGATATCTCGTGCCTGCAGTACCTCTTTATGGCTCCTACTCTGCCAAATCTCAGCCTGATGGAATATATCTCCGGATACAAGTATGAGATCCGGAAGTTCATCCTCTGCAACTCTTACCACTTCCTCAAGGCATTTCAGTGTATCCATGGATCGAAGGTTTACTCCATCCTGTTCTGGTCCTTTAAAGGAACCGATGTGCCAATCTGCTGTATGTAGTATTTTCATAATTTCATTGCCTCCTTTGTAGCTTTCATCGCATAAATCATATTGTTTAATTCAAGTTCCAGTAATTTGAATGTTTCCTCTTCGATTCCGCAGAAATCAATTCCATCACCGGTCCATTCCTCTCCAACGAAAAGGATGTTTCCCATAATCGGATTTCCGTGCTCGTCCGTTTTGTAAAGATAACTTCCGATTAAATTTGGTACATTTTCTTTCCGTCTGCCCTCTTCATCAATCAGCATACTCACACACTGTCCTGGTATTTTTGTAGGGCGATTTTTCATCTTTAAATCCGTATAAAGTCTTTCCGGCATCACGTGCTCATAAAGATTACAGCCATTTCCAATAAGTTCTCTGAGTTCTCTATTCTGCTTTGAATGATTACCATCTGGAAAATCGTGAATTGAAAGCTCCATATCCGTAGATATTTTGATAAGTTTCATCATCTGACTCCTCTCTGGCACTTAACGCATAATGACTGGCCGAATTTATTGACGGAATAGTTATATACATTTGGAGTGATCGGAGTTCCGCAATTATCGCAAAATAGACCTTCATCCTGAGCCTGTTCCTGTACATTCTCCGGTTTGTGAGATTCCTGTTCCTGTTTTGGATCTGAATACTCTTCTGCCGCCGATTCTTCATCTGGCTGAAAATCACTCTGGAATGCAGGGTTATCAGAAAATTCATCTGGATTAAAAAAGTCTGTTGCTCTGTTGCTATCTGTGGCAATTGTTGCTATAGAAGGTGCTTCTGTACCAAATAATGTACCTATGGAATTCATACCTTGCGAAAGCATTGCTCTTCGTACTTCCGGGTCATTATAATCTGGAGAAAATGTGACACGAGGAATTGCAAACGGCTTCTGTAGTTCCTCTTTTGTGTACTGACCTTTCATGCCAGTCAATGCTCTAATGACACGAAGTATAGCGCCTGTCATAGCCTTTTCAGCAGCTGTTTTTCTAAGTAATGTCATATTAACCAGTACAGACCTATCAACATACTTATCTCTATCACAGTCATCTATTACATACGCTTTGCAGGGTTTACCCCATTTGTTCGTGGTATCAATCCACTTACCTTTGAACATCTCTGCAGCGGCTTTTGCTGCTTTTTCATCCGTTATTCCTTTGATTGATTTATCCATAAATTCAATCCTATAATTTGCCTCTTCATCATCGAGATCAATGCACTTCCAGTCTGCATGTGTCTTCCCGGTTCCGTCTGGCATTCTCATTGCTCCAAATGCGGTAGCTCTGTATGAATTGGCGCTTTCTCTGTTAACGTATGTATGGTTCGGATCGAACTGGATACCAGCCGCAGCTGCTATCTTCATAAGAAGTGGTTTTGCAGGGGAAAATGTTTCAATCCAAATGTCTTTTCCATTTCCGTCCTTTTTTTCAGATTTTATGGAACCGACTTTGAATATATCTCCAGAATTTTCAGATAAGTCAGCGATCACTTCCATAACGGTGACTTTGTAGAAAGGGTTAAGTTGAACCTCTGTTGATGCTGGCATAAGAAGATTGCAGCCAGCGTATTTCTTTTGTATTTCTGCCATAGCATTCGTTTTAGTTTCCATGTAAATACCTCCATATTGTGTGTTTATTCTTGATTTATAAAGCGATGAATGCTACAATATGGTTGCAACGGGAGTGTTCCTGTCTTCGGACGGAACGCTCTTTTCCATATTGCGAAGCTTCTCGCATAAATCCATTGTGAATTTAGAAAAAGCCAGTGAATGAACATATTCCGCTGTAAGCTGAGCCAAGTACCATGGCTGCATTACTTCTGGTCTTTTTTCCATTTTGTAGATATGGTTCTGCTTCCTCTTGGCATATTCAAGTGCCTGTTCATAATTTTCATCTGATATATTTGCCTGCAAGATATTCTCCACATCTATTTTTGTCATGTTTGTCCCTCCGGTAATATTTAAAAAATGTGTTGATAGAACAGTAAGCTATCGCAAAAACCATACCGATCAAAATGTATTCCCCACCATAAGCTACATATCCCCTCTCTTTGTAAGCGTATGGAATAATAAACAGAGCTGTAAAAATTGCAGCTGACACGGAAAAGAAAAGTTTGATTATCGTTACCGTGATGATTTCTGCCGCTGATTCTTTCTTTGTTTCTCTTCGCACCGGGGACAGATATACCCTGACTTTGGAATCTTCTGTAAGATACTGATATTCCAGTTCAGATTGCACTTTATACACTTTGCTTTCACTCATACCTGCCTCCTATTTGTAAAATCTCATTGAGTCGCACTGATAAAGAAATTCCAGATTTCTGCTGTGCCAGTTATCCTCATCCTCACATGATTCAAAATACAAGCATCCTCCGGAATAGTCATTCAGCGCTGTCCTGACAACTTCCACTGCCTCGTAGCAATCTGCGTTCGGTTCTACTCGATCCCATCGACCGTCTCCTATGCAAGAAAACTGATATGTACCATCATTGCACTGGTAAATCACATCATGAATGTTGTCTGGAAATGCATCGCTTTCGACTCGGTTTAGGACTGACATTACAATCAATGTCTTACACTGGACCGAACACCCTTCTGCCTCTGCCATTGCTATTCTAGCCAGCAGATAAGTTTCTTCATCAGACCAGTTGCGATCATATGCAAACTCCGGACATTCCTGCATTTTCTCTGTCTCATGTTCCGTATCATCCTGCTCCATTGACAAGATAACCGATTGGGACTCATTGATTGCATATGTAATGTCAATCATTTCAACTTCTTTTAAAGGTGCAAATTGGGAATGCTCTTTTGGACTGCATATTCCTGCAATCATCATGGTTCCGATTGCTATAAAACTGATTGCTACACACGAAGCGTTATACAACTTCCTTTTCACGTTCATGCACCTCCGTGAAACATAATTGCATCTGGCCTCCTTTACCGGCTCTGTACATGCTCATAATTCTGTTTGTTTCCTGTTCTTTCTCCTGTCTGCATGTGCATATTTCCCCTGGATCCAAATTTCCATTGCAGTACGGGCAGACATCATAGTATCTTTTTGCCATCTCTGGTACCTCCTCTCTAAATAAAGCGTTCATTAAAATATTTTTTTGATACCTTTCCCTTTGGATATCTCATATATCCTTTTTCTTCCATCTCATCGTTGAGTTTTCGAACAACATCCTGTGCTTTTGTCCTCTTGCAGCCTAAGATCTGCATTACATCAGCCACTGTGTAATATGACACTGTGACATCCTGGCTTAGTACTGCCATGTTTTTCACCTCCTGAAATCACTATTCTTTTTTACAATTTTTAGTTACCCAGGCTTTCAGTTCCTGCGTCACAGCGTTTAATTCATCCAGTGACGAAAGTACCTTGTTCAGCGTTGGCTGTTCATCTTCTGATATAATGCCGTCAGATACAATATCCAGAAGCTCTTCTTTTGTCTTTGAGATTTTCTGGAACGATGAAAGAGCCTTAATTGAAATCCTGTCAAGGTCTTGTGCTGTAATCTCCGGTATGTCCCATCCAAGCGGGCAAAGGTTATGGCAATATGTATTGATCAGTTCCGGAGCATTATATAAGTCTGACATTTTCAATACTGCTTCCGGCGTCGGCACGCTAATACCAAGTTCCCAATCAGATATTGTTGATTCAGATGCATATCCAAGCGCTTCAGCAGCTCCTGCCCTGCTTTTTAGTTTGTCATTGTATCTTGCAGCGTCCAATCTGGCTTTGCAAAAGATGTTGTCCTTTGCTTTCGTAGGTCTTGTTCCCATTTATTTCACCTCTCTACCTGTTTACAATTAAACTCAGTTGAAGTTTCTTGAACTATTGAGGCAAAAAAAATCTCAAACGTCTTCTCCTTTGACAAATGGAGAATGGTAGCGATCCTGTTGGCCATTTCAATGTCCACAGATACCTTTCCTTTTTCGATTAGACAATAACTGCTTCTATCTTTAAATCCAAGCTGCTGAGCCATATACTTTTGCGTATATCCTAGTTTGGATCGCTCCTCTTTTAGAAGTTTAAGATTCATCTAATCACTCCTTTCTTGTTTTATATTCTTCAACCATGTTCATAATACTTCAACTTTTTCCATCTGTCAATAGATTAGTTGAACTTTTATCAACTTTTGCAAAACATGTTCAATTCGCGGGAGGTGTATTATATAATATGTTTGAGAATATTCAACGAAAGGAGGTATATTCTTTGGCGAAACTATCAGAGAGAATAAAAATGTTGCGTACAACTGCCGGAATGACTCAGGAAGAGTTCGGAAAGACATTTGGAATTGTAAAATCGACAGTTTCTTTGTATGAAAGCGGGAAAAGTTGTCCGAACGACCAAATAAAACTAAAAATATGCGAATACTTTAATGTTCCAATGGACTTTCTCATTGGTCTATCTAATGTGACAACTATTAGCGGAAGTAATTTCGGGAAGGTATTAACAAGTGATGGTGTATGTCACTCTCATTTTGTAGATTTGTGTGAAATTCGCAAGAAAACAACAGAAGAATTATCAAATATTACAGGTATTAGCATTGATGCGCTAAATTCATGGTTTGTAAATGAGATTCCGACTCTTGAGAATATAGTTATGGTAGCAGATGCACTTAATACAACTGTAGATTATCTTATTGGAAGGACAGATTTATATGACGAAATAAGTCCCGAGAAATATGAGATTCTTTCCTATTACAGCCAGCTGTCTAAGATAGATCAACGATGGATCGTAGGTCAGATGGCGGATCTAATAAAAAATAAGCCTTCGATTCCTACTGTTGCAGCGGTAAGTGAAAAGAAGGCGTCTGGAAAATAGTTAGCCTCGAATGGTACCGAGGCCGGAAAAAGTAGATAAGTTTACGATTACTATATAACAATCAAAATATATATTAGGAGTGTATGCCAATGGAAAAGTGTATAGATATAGCAAAAATGTACTGGGGAAAACTAACAACTGCTTCCAAAGTAGTTTTTGTAATTTGCACGCTTGTCACCATTCGAAATCTATGTTCTTCAAAGAGTATACCTGACTTTTTTTCAATACTTATTTCCTGCATTATTCTATATGTCATTCTGATAGGAATAACGCAGATAATCTCAAAAAGAAAAAAGAATCATACATATACAAAAACCCTTTCTCCTACCGATAGCCTTCCTGTAATAGCAAATTCAAACCTAATGCTTTCTGCTGATGAAACATGCCATTACTGTGGCCAAGCTACCTTTGTTAAGACAAAAAATGTTGTAGTTGGATATTCTGGTGGTAGTCGTGGGACAACAGTTCGAGTTGCAAAAGGTGTTTCTTTCCGTATCGGATCTCATAAAGCGGCTCCAGTAAGAAGCGATGTGGAAGAGAAGACAGATGGAATACTTTCAATTACAAATAAGAGGATTGTTTTTTCTGCTAATAAAGGTGCTTTTGATAAAAAGTTATCTGCGATATCTTCAGTTACTCCACACAAAGGATACGTTGCTTTCCAATTTGGGGATCACCAATATCCGTTAGAAACCAAGGATTCTGAATATATATATCAGATAATAAGCCGAATAGTAAGCTCAACCGAAAATAAATAACGGAGGTATGCAGCATGATACAATCTGAGACCTCGCAAATGATGAATCCGGAAATTACATTAAGAGAAAAAGTCCTTGGAGAACTCCTAAATACTCCTCTTGCTGGTGCAATTGAGCATGACGAAGAATTTGAAAGGATGATTGAAGAACGGTTGTCACGCCTTGACGATCTATCCAGAAGCGAATTCTATCGTTTAAGGAAAGGCCGCAATAAAACAGGTGTACTTTCACAAAAAGACCTCGATATGCTGACATTAGAAGCAATGGAGAGGTCCTACAAATACAGAACATAATAAACTTGGAAGGTATTTGATGTACCTGCCAAGGGAGCTGATGGGGCGATTATGTCGGCTGCCGGACACTTATGGAAGGGAGCTGGTGCCAATGGTTACATACGCGGATCTGATCCAATTTGTAATTATGCTTTGTGCAATCGTTACTCTTGTTATCAACATACACAAAAAATAGCGCCCTCGCTCTGGTAAAGTAAGGCGCTATTTTTAATGCTACATTTTGCCGGCGGCTAGGTGTACTCTAGCCATTGGCTCTCTTGTTAAGTACATTATAATACCTTCTTTCGTAAAAAGTCAAGGAGGCTATATATGCCGGCATACAGAGAAGATAACGGAACCTGGACCTCCAAGTTCAAATACAGAGACTGGCGCGGAGAAAAGAGGCAAAAGACAAAGAGAGGCTTTGAAAGGAAAAAGGATGCTTTGGATTTTGAAGCAGAATTCAAAGCTACTTTTGTGCACTCCGCAGATATTCCATTTACCGCACTTGTGAAAAATTATCTGGGCGATCTCACAAAGAACCATAAAATAGAGATAACCACTGCAGAGAGAAAGCAACGGGCTTTTGATAAAATGATCAGTCCTTATTTTGGACAGAAGCCTATCAATCAGATCACAGAGCTGGATGTTCTGAACTGGCAGACATGGGTGCAGCAGAAAGGATTTGATAAATTCAAAGGTGTAGGGTATGCACCTACTTACCTGAAATCTATCAATAATGAGTTGTCTGCAATGATGAATTATGCGGTCCGGTACTACCGGCTTCCGTATAATCCATGCGAGAGGGCTGGGAGCATGGGAAAAAGCAGCGCAGAGGCAATGGAGATATGGACTCTCGATCAGTTTGAACAATTCATAGGATATGCCGATAAGTCAGATGCTAGAATTGCCTTTGACATTCTATTTTGGACCGGTATCCGGGAAGGTGAGCTTCTCGCTCTCACTCCTGCCGATTTTCTTCCAGGTCCAAGGTTGGATATTAAAAAGAGTTTTGCTGTTGTAAACGGAGAACATATCATCAAGAAACCGAAGAATGATCCATCTATCAGATGCATAGCAATCCCGCAGTTTCTTTATGACGAAGTCCAAAACTATATGCATGGTCTTTATGGTCTTGAGCAAACAGACCGATTATTTACATTTACAAAGTCATTCCTATTGAAAGAAATAAAGCGCATGGCGCATATGGCCGGACTTGAACCTATACGAATTCATGATCTTAGGCACTCTCACGCATCACTACTCATTGAGATGGGATTTAATATTCTGATGATATCTGAGAGGCTTGGCCACAAAAATGTGCAGACAACATGGAATACATACGCTCACCTGTATCCAGATAAGGGACGTCAAATTGCATTTGGTCTGCAGGAGGTAAAAGCTACAGGTCTTACAGCAAACAAGACCGCAGAAGATCAGGTAATCGGACTCCTTGGAGAAATTCAAAAGGCTCTGCCAAATTATAACACCTATGAAACGGATGATATTATTTTGTGGGATTGTGAATACAAGATCAAAAAAGTTGTTGATCGGAAGCAATTTGATGATATGGTGTATGGAACTATTGAGCCGGAAGAGGCATTTGTTATTATGATGAGTGAAGGATATTACGAAGTTGATACCAGATATGTTTTCTGTTTTTCCAGTTGTGGAATGCCAATAAAATACCTCTGATTTTAGAAAAGGGTGTCATTTGGGTGTCACTTGGTCACAAAAAATTCTGGGAACCCGCATAAATACTGGGCTCCCAGAAAATAAAAACTACTCAAACTCTATCGTTCCTGGTGGCTTACTCGTCAGATCATAGAATACTCGGTTGACTCCTCTCACCTCGTTTATAATCCTGCTCATGACTGTCTGCAACACTTCAAATGGAATTTCTGCGGCCTCCGCTGTCATGAAGTCTACGGTATTGACTGCGCGCAGCGCAACGGCGTAGTCGTAGGTTCTCTCATCGCCCATGACACCTACTGAACGCATATTGGTCAGGGCTGCGAAGTACTGTCCGATGCTTCTGTCAAGTCCTGCCTTTGCAATTTCCTCACGGTAGATTGCATCTGCATCCTGTACGATACGTACCTTCTCAGCAGTTACTTCGCCAATGATACGGATGCCAAGTCCCGGTCCTGGGAAAGGCTGGCGGAATACAAGTTTCTCAGGAATACCAAGTTCCAGACCTGCCTTACGTACCTCATCCTTGAAGAGATTACGCAGTGGCTCGATGATTTCCTTGAAATCTACGTAGTCAGGAAGTCCTCCTACATTGTGGTGGGACTTGATAACTGCGGATTCTCCGCCCAGTCCGCTTTCTACAACATCGGGGTAGATAGTTCCCTGTGCAAGGAAGTCTACAGCACCAATCTTCTTTGCTTCTTCTTCAAATACACGGATGAACTCTTCACCAATGATTTTACGTTTACGCTCCGGTTCTGTAACTCCTGCAAGCTTGCTATAATATCTCTCCTGCGCATTGACACGGATAAAGTTCAGGTCGAACTGACCCTTGTCGCCAAATACAGCCTCTACCTCATCACCTTCATCTTTACGCAGTAAGCCATGATCTACGAATACACAGGTAAGCTGCTTGCCGATTGCTCTGGAGAGCAGACCTGCTGCCACTGAGGAATCTACACCGCCGGATAAAGCCAGCAATACTTTGCCATCGCCTACTTTTTCACGGATATCACGGATTGTATTCTCTACAAAGGAATCCATTCTCCATGTTCCGGCACAGCCACAGACACCCCTTACGAAATTATGGAGCATCTTCGTACCTTCCTGTGTATGGAGTACTTCAGGATGGAACTGGATTGCAAAGAGCTTCTTGTCGCAGTTCTCTGCTGCCGCTACGGGACAATCTGCTGTATGTGCAGAGATTCTAAAGCCCGGTGCTGTCTTGGAAATATAATCAAAATGGCTCATCCAGCAGATTGTCGTGGATGCAACATCTCCAAATAAGGGAGAAGTATTATCTACCATAACTTCTGTCTTACCATATTCTCTGACAGGTGCTTTCTCTACCTTTCCTCCCAGTACATGCATCATAAGCTGTGCGCCGTAGCACAAGCCAAGTACAGGGATTCCCAGTTCGAACAGCTCTCTGGTATAGGTCGGAGAGTCTGCTTCGTAACAACTGTTTGGTCCTCCGGTAAGGATGATTCCCTTGGGATTCATTGCCTTAATCTGCTCAATGCCAGTCCGGTAGGAGTATATTTCACAGTAAACATTGCATTCTCTGACACGCCTTGCAACGAGCTGGTTGTACTGGCCGCCAAAATCAATGACGATTACCTTTTCCTGATCCATTCTTTCTCCTCATTTCTGTGCTGCCATACTATTTACCCTGCGGAATCATACCGCAGCACAGGCATAAAACCGCATATCTATTCCAAAGTATATTATACCTTCTACCCAATTACAAGCAAATATTTTACAAGTGTCAGAACAGCAGACTTTGCTGTCCGATCACTTCTATCTGGGAAGTTACCATGACCTCCTCTTCAATACCTCTTGTATGTTCTCCACGCAGATACTGCATGCCTCCTCTTAATCCCGCTGTCACAAGATTCAACACATAGATATTGTCGAATCGGCTATAGATAGAATCTCCTCCAAGTCCGGAAAGACATATCAGCTGTGTGTCTGTTTTCTTGGCCATATCCATGAGCGGTTTCAGCAGATGGGCTGCATTAGTCTGTGCAAATGGGTTATCCATGACCAGAACCTTACCTTCTTTCTTATCTGCGAAAATATCCGTGTCGTCCCTACGCATATAATGTAGCAGACTGGATAGAATGACAAAAGCCGACAGGAATCCTTCACCGCCTGAATTCTTGGCAACTTCTGCCCATGTGATTGGATATTCCCTTTGCTCCTCAATCTTGTAAAGCTTAATCTGGATATTACTAATTCCGACAGTCGCGTCATAAATATTCTTTGTAGTGATGCGTGTTCCTATATATTCTGCCGAATTCTCATTCTTTTCATAGATTTCCACACCCTTTTGAGTCAGCTCACTGATAAGATCATCCAGTCTCTGATGATATAATCCTTCATTTTCTTCCCATTCAGGCATTTGCAGACGAAGCATTTTTATAGGACGTTCCCTGATCGTTATCGTGGAATTATTATCTATCTTACCCATGTTGCTGTGTACATCTTTTACATAATCCTCCAACAGACCTACAATCCTCTTCTTCTCCTCTCCTATGATTGATATATCTACTTCCAGTTTTGCCAGCTGGCTTTCATAGGATTGGAGTGTAGTCGTAAGCTGTGCAAGCAGCAAATGGGCTGATTGTGACACAGACATCATGGCATCCAGTGGTTTCCTGTAGAAATCATCCTGATACTTTTCCTTACATAATAATATCTTCAGGATTTTTTCTGCTTTATCCCGTCTGTTCTTACCTTCCTCACAGCTATGCCTATAATCGCGCCGAATCATACCCGCATACTCTCTCAGACATTTGGAATCCATCTGCGCAATATCTTCCTCCCATTGGATTTCTTCCTTCTGTATGAAATCATCATATTCTGTAAAGGATGCTATATTCTCCTGTACACTTGTCAGTTTCTTTTCCGTAAGCTTCAGGGCACGTTCTGTTTCTTTTATCTGATAGAGAAGCTGGTTTCTTCTTCCATCAAAGTCAATTGTACGTATTTCTTCTTTGGGTAATATCTCTTCTTTACCACATTGCTCCAGCATCAGCTTATTCTTATCATCTATTTTACTGCTGATGATACCAATCTGCTTATCCTGTTCATTCCACTGGGCTTCTTTGAATTTATACTGCTTCTTCCGTTCTGCAAGCACACTTTCCTGGTGCATTTCTTCTTTTTCATCATAATACAGTTCTTTCCAGTCATCTTCTTTGAGAAGAAATTTGTGCTGTAATCTGGCCAGTTCCTCTTTCGCCCTGTTCAAACTGCCGTTCGTTTTCTGCAGTTGATGCTCCAGATCCTGTAATTGAAAAGACATCTTCGTTGTAATGGCTTCGTATCTGGCTTCCATCTCAGACACCGGCCTATTCTGTCCTTCCAGGGCAATTGGCTCATACTCCTGATACAGAATATACTTCTTCTGTATATTTTCAGTCTGTGCTTTTAATTCCCGCTGTCTGCTTTCCAGTGTCCTCTGCTGTTCACGGTACTTTTCCAGTAAATCCTGCGCCTGCTTTTTATTATCTTCATATTTTGTCTTTTCTTTTCGATTCTTTTCAAGAGTGTCGTGCTTCTCCAGATATGAGTCATATTCCCGGCAGAAATAGTCAAAATCTGATGCCCTTCTCTGGTTCCACTCCATGCATTGTTTCTCTTTCAGAATAATCTGTACAAGCTCACTCCTCTTTTGTTCCAGCCTGTCCATTTCTTCTTTATCATGGATAATCTGATTGTCGATTTCTGATATTTCCTGCTCCGTATCCGTAATCTGCTGACGATTCTTCTCTACTTTCTCTTTTGTGATACTTTGCCGTTCCAGCATCTGCTTTCTGTCGAGTGCATCCTTATACTCAGTCTTTTTATTCTCCAGCTGCTTCTGCTTTTTGGTCATCTCTGATTCTTTGTTCTTGATCAAAACACGTAAAGCATCTTCATCCAGTAATTTCTCATTGAACCATAAATAGAAGCTTATCCCCGATAATTGGACCATACTTGTTGGCTCTTGTGCCAATGTCCGCTCCAGTTCTTCTCTTGGAATGATAGGAATGGGAAAGGACGTGCAGATATCCTGTCCATGTAACTCAAGCTGCTTCATTTCCTGCCTTGGAAGAATCAATGCATATGGTATAAAAGGCTGCCTTCTGACAAGCTCTGTATTCTCTTCTACAGAATATCCATTCTTCTCCAGCCAGTTCATTCCATACACCGGATGCAGCTCCAGCCGGGTAAGTAATTCCTGAAAATCTTTAGGTAGTTCCAGTATTTCACCTGATGTCAGTTTTTTCCATTCTCTTTCCAGCAAATTATGCTCTTTCTCCAGTTCTGCACGTACTCTGTCACATTCTGCGATCTTACGGTCTGCTGCTTCCATGATTTTCCCATCATTCCATAAATACGTATCATCCAGCTCAAGATACTGCATCATGACCTGTCTTTCCCTGATCTGTCTGCTATATTCTTCCCCTTGTTCCGTAAGAGTCCGCAGTTCATATTCTTTCTGCATCTTCTGGTTATTTCTGTCCTGCAGGTTTCTTTGCATTGATTTTACTTTTTCTTCCGTTTCTTCCTGCTGACGTTTATGCTGCATATTGTTTCTATGCAGCTGCTCCTGCTCCTGCACATACTGTTCTTTTTTGATCTGAAGCATTCCCGGTTCGTATGTACCAATGATATTTCTTACAAAATGCTCCTGATAATCTCTGTTGAATACCTCTTCCTGCCGGTCAAAGGATGACAGTCTTTCCTGATCTTTGGCTATTTCAGCGATTAACTCCTCTATTTTGGTCTGATATTCGCATTCCTTTTCTATCATCTCCTGCTGTCTGCCAAGGTTGCTGTCATATTCCCTTTGGATCTGTTCAGCATTTTGCCCTGCTTTGCGGAACTTGTCCCCATAATGAGTATGCAGATATCCACCCAGTTTTTTTCTTTCAGGCTCATACTCCTTCTCGTTTTCACGATAAACTGCAATCTTTTCCACAAGCAGTTCGTTATCTCTGGTATATTCATCCACAATTTTCTGCTGTTTTGCACAGGCATAGCTGTGGATAAGCTTCTCAACATACTCTGTCTCCAGTTCCAATTCATTCATTTCCGTGGAAATCATATCTCTGTTACCAGTATGATACTTCTTCTGCTCCATCAGTTCATATATTTCCATGGACAATTTTTCATACATGATGTGCGCCAGTTGTTCTTCCATCCCTGCCCTTTGCTGCTCCTGCTCTGACTGCCGTGCCACCGTGTCCTTTTCAATCTGCGCAAGCACACTTCTAAAGGCTGCTATACGGTTCTCCATAGCATGGATCTGCTTTTCTGCAATCTCATACGCTTCACCATACTGCTGTAGTTCTTTCATATCTGTCTGGAATTCCAGAATAGTATCTCTCCGCTCTATTTTTGATTTATTATCTTTATAACTGATAATATATTTCTCCACGATTGACTGGAATTCCTTCATGCGGTCTTTTTCACGGTTCAGCTTGCTCTCTATCGAATCCAGAAACCATTTCTCAATCAGTTCTTTCTCATTCTTACAATCAGAAAAAAGCTCAGACAGACCTGATTCCTTCAGATTTACCTTACGGATGATTGTTTCCCATTCCTTATAATAAATCTGATACTCTGCCAGCTTATCAAAATATTGTCTGGATTGAGCATAATTATTCATATCGTAATAATAGAATTTCTTACTGCGGTCCTTCTTATAGCCTTCAAATAACTGTCTGCAAAATCCATAATTTTTAAGAACAATTTCCTTTTTTCCCTTTTCTACAACCGGTAAATGATAAATATCCTCTTCGCATCTTGTTGTATATTCACTGATAAAATTTACAATTTCCAAAGGCTCTGAAGACTGTTCTTCCATAATCTGGCTTTTTCTTATCATCATTCCGGTCAACACATAACCTGCTCCACCGTCCAGCTTCCATTCAACCATAATGAAAGTAGGCTTGGATGACGTAAAATAGCTTTCAAAAGGTCTGTCTTTTGTCTTTCTATACTGCTTATGCACAAACGGGGCTATCATCATCTGTACCAATACAGATTTGCCACCCCCATTTCTAAGAGACAGGAGTGTACTTCTTCCTCCCATTTGAAAGGTCTCATCACTGATCCTGATTGCATTATTATTATAATTAAGATTGATAAAACGGACTGCGTTGACTTTACTCATGTTCCAATACCTTTCTGACTCTCTGATAATTATTCTGGTTCAAAAGATTCCAATCCATCAGATTATCCAGCTTCTTACTTGTTTTTACCATCTCATCCTCTTCCACATACTCAATCAGCCCCTGCTTCTCAAGAAAAGTCAATATAGAATAGAGAAAGCCTTCTTTGGTGGTCTTAGCCCTTGAGCCTTTATCATCTGACCGGAGTGCCTCATATGCTTCCAACATATTTCTGAAGGCAATTCCCTTCTGCTCCTCTTCTTCCTCCGAGGTATTCTCTACACCCTCCTTAAGTCTGGCAGAGATACAGTTCTGCAATTCTCCTACCCGGATATACTCTCTTGACCTGCTGCTGCTTCCCTGTCCATCATAAAATTCCACAAGTAATGTCAGGATCACGAACTGTGATAAGTAGAAATCCTTGTCTGTAGCTGCTGATTTACACAATGTCTCCTTTAACTTCGCTTTGGAAAATCCCAGAAAAACATTTTCTTCCTTCGGGATCAGATAAATCACATCCCCATATCTTTCCACTGTGCTTTCTGCTTCCGCTGCCTGGGATTTTACAAGATTCTGTACCGCCTCTTCCTCTGTATAAGCCCGGTATAGTCTTTCTTCCTCTTCTTCACGCAGTTCAAAATGCTCTAACAGATAATAGAAAATCTGCTGGCTTAACCTGATTTCTTCAATTTCGTATGCCATCTTTGCCCACCTATTCTCCAATTTCCAATGCTACATTGGAACAACGTACTGTTTTTCCATCACCGGTCTCATTCCTGATATTTCTAAACTCCACTACACCACCATCTTCAAGCCTGTATATATCTATCTGATGGATGTGCTTCCTTCTTTCATCCTTATCCACTAACTCCAATATCATCTCATTTAGCTGGAAATCCAATGTTTCCTCTGCAATATACTCGCTCTTTTCCTTACGCAGCGCATCTATATCAATATGACGGCTTTTTATCAGCTCTACCATGATTTCTTTAAATATATCTATATCGGGAATTAACGTGTTCTGTTCTTTGCTGTCAAGAGACGATGCCATCTCCTGCAGCGTAATTTTGCCTTTTTCCATCATTTTATCCAGTACAAACCCAAGACTGTTCTCATACTGCATAAGGCGTTTGCGCTTTCTTGCTGCATATTCTTCCTGCCATTGGTCTTCATCAAAGTCCAGTACTTCTTCCTCTTCTTCCTGCTGCTTCTTCCTGATTGGACGCTGAAGCTGTGTCGCTTTCTGCAGGTTATAAATTTTATCCGGAGCCTGATGAAATAACGGTCTTAAAAATATATCTATATTATCCAATCCGGAAGCATCCTGTAATACCTTATCATAGAGATCTGTCCTTAATGAAAATCTCTGGATCAATGACATTTGCGACAACAGTTCCAGTTCTTTTTCATAAAGGATTTTCAGGTCAAAATGCGAATTCAGGATTTTCTGGTGCTCATCGATACCACGGTTAAGATAGCTTTCAATGATTCTGAGATTCTCCAGATTCTCCTCCTCCTGTGCAGATAACTTTCTTACATTGATATTCTGTTCTTCCAGTTCTTTGGCCCTTTTCCTTACAGTCTCCCTATAGCTTTGGAACTTCTGCTTTGTCATATCAATAGATTCCATATTTTCACCAAGAAGCTGCTCATAGTCCGAAACAGAATAGCTTAATGCATTTCTACGCACACGCAGCATGGCATCCTGGATCTTCTGGAGCTGTATCCTCAAGAGGTTAAATACATTTTTAATCTCATCAACTGCCTTGTCGTAGCTTTGCTTCTCCAGATGCATTTTGAATATCATCTCATGAATTGTCAGCTTCATATTGTTCTCGATTTCCAGCGTGGAAAGCAGCAGATTATAGCCATCCTCCGTCAAACGGTAGGATGTCCTTTTCACATCCGAATCCAGATATACGATTTCATTTGACACATAACTGATATTCATGATTTTATATGCTCTCTGCTCAAAATCATATCCGTCAAAATACATTGCCTTTCCTTCATTTGACAGAATTACATTAATAATGAAATCTCCCAGCTTTCTGCAATCGTCAAAAGACATTCCTGTATTAAAATACGTCATATTAAGGTAATCCAGATATGCCCCCATATCATCCATGGTACATTTTTCCTCTTTTAAGGACTGCTCCATAATATACAGCATGAGGGCAAATATAATATTGATCTGTTCATCTGTTTTCAGGAATCCGTATTGTTTCCATGTCTGCTTCTGGCTGCTGTTCTGCAGCACTAACGCATACATTCCCACATGCTTCATTCGTTTGGGGAACTGTTTCAGAAATTCATATTGCATTATTAAAATCCTCACCATTTAAGATTTCCTGTGGAATATATCTGTTCTTTGCCAAAATACCATTTATATACTGTCTATCCTGCATGGAAAAGTATTCCAGGAATTTCATCCCGATATTGTGATTCTGCTTCTCCTTCATATGAGGTAAACGCTCCTGCCCCCTCAGTGCTGCCTTATGCAGCATTTCATGATATCCCGGTACAAAAGGTTCTATGATACAAAAGTCCAGAAAATTATCAGCCAGTTTCTCATAGATCATGATACCTTCATAATCTAAGTCCCCAAAGTACAGCAATCTGTTCGCTTCGTTTTTCATATAAGGTTCACAGCACAATGTAAAATCCTGGAAAGAGCGCAGAATACCCTTGCCGGCACCATATATAACTGTTCCGATAGTGATTCCAAGTATTTTGTTTTTTCCTGCAAGCAGATTCCTTCTTATACTGTAAAATGTATCTTTATTTTCTACAAGCAGAATATTCTGCGGAATTTCCTTTGTATCCGTATAATAAGCCAATGGTTCCGATGTCTCATAGAGATTGAGCATTTCCATGGGAATACCACACCGCTTCAGTATTTTTCTGCCCTGTTCTTCTTTCAGGAATTTCTCTCTATGCCAGATATCATAGCTTCTCTCGTTCAAAGACATGGGGAACTCCAGCAGGCATTTATGTTCCCTTAGATATTGATTCAATAGCATAAGCCATTCCCGGTCTTCACGATACTGCTGTAGATGTTTCATATAATATCCTGTGGCAATAGCAGGCACATATTGATAGGAAAGCTCCTCTACCAATTCTTCTTCGTCTCCCCTTGCCTGTTCTATCAGCCAGTACTCCCTGTATAATACAGGTTTTTTACCGTTTTTACCAGATGCTTTAACCGGTTTTATCTCTCCCTGCTCAATTTTATGCAAAACAGCCTCATACAGTTGTTGATAATCCTGAGGGTGCAATGCATGTTCCAGATCATCCAGACTTATTCTCTTCATCCCATTCTCCGTTTTCATATCTGTTATACACCTTATTCTAGCATGAACTTCTCAAAACACAATTTATTTTATTGCATGTGTATTGTTGTCACTTTTTACCATACTATGTTATAATATTAACAGAAATCTCGTAAAATGTACTATTACAATTTGCTGTTTTTATATGTATTTCACAGCTCCGAAATTTAACAAATACGAGGAGGTTTTCCATTATGAGCAATTTACATAAAGGCTTCGTATATACCAATGAAAATTGCATTGGTTGTAACAAATGTATCTCTGTCTGTCCCGTCATTACAGCAAACCGCGCAGTAGAAAAAGACGGCAGCACTGTTATTGAGGTCGATGGGGATAAATGCATCGGTTGTGGTGCCTGCTTTGATGCCTGCGAACACAATGCCAGAAGCTATTACGATGACACAGAGGAATTCTTTGCTGATCTGGCAAAAGGTCAGAAAATATCTCTTCTGATTGCCCCGGCTTTTGCCGCCAACTATCCAAATGAATACAAGAGTATCCTTGGTGGGCTTAAAAAAATGGGTGTAAATCGCATCATCAGTGTCAGCTTCGGTGCGGATATTACTACCTGGGCGTACATCCGCTACATTACAGAACACAATTTTACCGGCGGTATCTCCCAGCCATGTCCGGCTGTTGTAAACTATATAGAACATTATATTCCTGAACTGCTTCCCAAGCTGATGCCCGTGCAGTCACCTCTGATGTGCGCAGCAATCTATCTTCGTAAATATATGAACATTCAGGACAAGCTGGCTTTTATCAGTCCCTGTATTGCCAAAAAATCCGAGATCGATGATCCCAATAATAACGGCTACGTGAACTACAACGTAACCTTTGACCATCTTATGAACTATGCACGAACCCATCACATCAAGGGTGATCCTGTCGGTACAGAAATCGAATATGGTCTTGGTTCCATCTACCCAATGCCTGGTGGATTAAAGGAAAATGTCTACTGGTTCTGCGGAGAAGACCTGTTCATCCGTCAGATTGAGGGTGAGAAACATGTATATCATTTTCTGGACGATTATGCCAAGCGTGTATCCTCCAACAAGGAACTGCCTTTTATGGTAGATGCGCTCAACTGTGCGCAGGGTTGTCTCTACGGTACAGGAATCGAGCCACAGAAGGCTGATAATGACAATATTCTCTATGAGATTCAGCGTATCAAGGCTTCTTCCAAGAAGAAAAAGGCAGGAAGTCCCTGGAAAGAGAGCAGCTCCCACAAGCAGCGTCTGGCAGCGCTGAACCGCCAGTTCAGACAGCTTAATCCCAACGATTTTGCCCGCAAATATACAGACCTGTCTGCCGGCAATGTGATTCAGCGTCCTAATACGCAGGAACTGGAAGCTATCTTCCAGTCATTAAACAAGAATAGTGCCGAGCAGCGCAAGATTAACTGCAGCGCCTGCGGTTACTCTACCTGTCAGGATATGGCATGTGCAATCCACAACGACTGTAATGTTCCATCGAACTGTATTCATTATGTAAAAGACACTGTAGAACAGGAAAAGGCACAGTTGCAGATACTTTCTTCTGAAATGGAAGCTGCCAACAAAGAAATATCCGATAAAAATGCGGTCATCAGCGAAATGGTATCCGATGCTGAAAAGCAGTTTACTACACTAAACCAGTCCATCTCCGAAATGGTAAATGGCAATAACAGTAATGCAGAAGAAAGCAGCAATATCAGCAGTCATATGGCTGACGTTGTCAGCTTCTGCAACAATATGCAGGATTCCTTCCATATGATCAGTAACCTCTTACTGCAATTAGAGGACAATAACAACAGTATTACCCAGGTAGCTAACCGTACCAATCTGCTCTCCCTGAATGCTTCCATCGAGGCTGCCAGAGCTGGCGAAGCTGGTAAGGGCTTTGCTGTCGTAGCTGATGAAATCAAGCATTTAAGTGAGACCAGTAAAGATACTGCACTGGATAGCAATAAGAATAAAGATGCGATTGTTCAGGCCATTGAACACCTTACAACAGAGGCAGATCACTTAATGGAGATTGTGGATGATGTCAATGGCAGAATCAGCAATCTCGCTGCCAGCACAGAAGAGATTGCCGCTTCTGCAAGCATGATTGGTGAAGTGTCCGATGAACTGAAGAATAAATTTGAAAAATTAAATAACTTATAACCAGATGAGAAATGAGCAGGTCCGTATCACTGGCGAGGAAATAGCCATCCATATACAGACCGCCTCTGAGGAAGTAAAACACACCGAAATTGTTAAAGTTTCCGATGAAGCTCGTAATAAGCACCGGCGTAGTGGAAAAGATAACAAATGGAAGCGTAATTTTAACGAACTGTTTCCATTTGGCAGCTCCATCAATGCTGGCTGCTTCATACAGATCTGTGTTCATATTGGATAAAATACCTGTTGCCAGTAACATGGAAGTAGGAATACTGATCCAGGCATTGACAAACAGGCCGATCAGTTTGGCTTTGATTCCCGCATCAATATCCAGAAATCCTACTGCATTGCCCCCTGCCGATGTAATATAGTAATTGATTGGTCCTCCGTAAGAGAACATGAACTTAAATGCCCGCCAGAACTTTTTGCCTTTCACACACTCCTTGTTCAGCAGCAGTGCAAGCCCCAGTCCACCAAAATAATTCAGGAAAGTGGAAGCAACCGCCCATATCAGGTTCCATCCCAGTATTTTGAAAAAGGTGTTCTTGATATCAGAAAGTGCCAGTATCTTGGTGAAATTACCTATCCCGATCCAATCAACCAGTTTGGGAGGAACGATATCTCCTCCATAATTAGTAAATGCGATCAGAATCATGAATACTATGGGAATCACCTGAAAAACCAGAACCCCTGCAACAGGTAACGCCAGCGCTGCAATGTAGAATTTTCTGTCCACTCCAGTTCCAGTCTGGAATGACCTGAAACTGATCTCCGGCATGCAGATCCAGTGTAATGGCAAATTCATTTACCTGATTACCGGTTGAGTTTAATCTGAACTTTTCACGATCTGCTTCTGCCACATCACTTCCAGCCCAGTTATTCTCCTTTAGGATTCCCGTCTGGGAAATGACTTTGCTGTTGTTCTGGAACCTTATGAGAATGAAGCTTACCTGGAATACATTACACAGAATATTCCCGCCGAAGACATTATTCTCACTTCGTCTTTTGATGAAACAGTATCAAAAATAAAGGGCAGGAAAGTCCTGATTATCGGAACTTGCCTTGCCCTTATGTTACGTTCTTATATATCCGATTATGACATGGCTGTCATTTCCTGTAGTGAATATGAGCCGCCCTTGCCAGAATCTGTCTATGTGTATCAGAATGATATTACCCAAAAAGCCAATCTGACCATTAATATTCTGCTTAATGCTCTGGATCGTAAATTTGAAGTAAAGCACGACCACAAAATCGCGCCTTTGTAATCCCATATATTGTCATAACCCCTCAGAATACTTCATACAATGTAAAAAAGTATTCTGAGGGGTTACTTCTTGAAGGATTATATTGAGGAAAGAGCGATCACCATTGCTAACTATATCATCGACCATAATGCCACTGTACGCCAGACTGCCAAAGCTTTTGGCGTCAGCAAATCCACTGTACATAAAGATGTAACGGACAGACTCGTACAGATCAACCCGGCACTGGCAAGACAGGCTCGCTCTGTTCTGGATGTGAACAAGTCTGAACGCCATATCCGTGGCGGACTTGCTACCAGAGAAAAATATCTGCATCTCGATCACCATTGATAAAAGGGAGCAAAGCCTCTGCCATGAGACTTATGCTCCCCTCTTCTTACTCTGCGGCAACTTCTGCCATTAAAGCTCCGATTATTCTGATCATACCTGTATCTGTTCCGCCAAGCTTTGGAGATCTGTTGAAGAAGTCAAATGCCACAACTGCTGCTGGTCTGCCTTCCCGAACAGCCATGAACTGTACGAATTTTCCATTTTCCTGGCTTACATACATCCTGCCTGCTTCTTTATAGGAATCTTTCAGACGGCTCATGGTGCTTTCCATGTATACGCCCTGTTCATCAAACAGCTCCTGATATTTCTTATCCATGGCCCATGTCAGATTCTGAATTGGATTTACGTATTTACCTACGGATATGCTCCGATGCATATCATCGCCTGTATACACAGCTGCACCATCAATATCAAAGCCCGCACACACAGCCTCCAGAGCAGATTTTAAAGCACCGGCACCTTCCTTGTGCAGTTTTAATGTCAGCTCCTGGACAATCTGTGCTTTACGGCTGTCACTGACTATCGTAGAACGGATGCCGCTGTTTTGCTGTATTTCTCTGTCTGTAACTATATTTCCATGTTTACGTTCATCGTATATGATATAGCGGTTCTTGCCTTTTGCCTTTGCTATATAAAGTGCTTTATCAGCTATTTTAAAAAGCTCTTCCAGGCTGCTTCCATCCTCAGGATATTTTGCAATTCCCCAGGAAGTCGTAACAGATACCTCTTTATCAGCAAAAGCCCATTGGATATTCTTGGTGATGGTTTTCAGAATAAGCCGAAGCTCCTGTTCTGATTTTACATTTTCAAACAGTACCATGAACTCATCACCGCCGAATCTGCCGGCTACACCTCTTGCATTCAGATCACTGCGGATTATCTCAGATACCCTGGACAATACTTCATCACCGAACATATGCCCATAAGTATCATTTATAGTCTTGAAATCATCTACATCAATAATCGCCAGATACAGTCCTTCATGGGTATTCTGACAGTCCCGGATTCTTTCTATTGTATACTCATTGATTGCACGCTTATTGAACAGTCCTGTTCCCGGATCGTATGCACTTTCCGTCAGATAATAGCTTTTCCTTTCCTCTGTACCTTCCAGCGCAGTGATGATCCCCACTGATAAATATCTGACTCCATCCTTATACATCATCCGTCCCTTGAAACGGCGTCTGCGGTCTTCTTTACTGCCTTGCACTGTTCCGTCAAAATAAGAGGGCAGTGTTATTGTAACATCGAACTGATCTTTTCCATGCTTCAATACTTCGTAAAGCACCTCAAACTGCGTCTTCAAAGAATCCGGTTCATCACTGGCAAGCAGCTCATTTCTGACCTTTTCCAATGGGCACTTGATAATCGGTATGCTGCGCACATTGATATAATGATAAATATTGATTTCATCTGTCTCCAAAGAATATTCAAAGTAACACTGTGACAGCAGTCCGAGGAATTCCCTGTACTTTCTGATCAGATGCATATAAATGGCATACCTGTCCTTTAGCTCCATAAACTCGCTCAGTTCCATATCTATTGCATCAAAACCATCTATATTCCTTCCATTTCTTCTCATTTCCAGATAAAGATAATGGTATTGCTGGTCATAACATCTTATCCTGGCGGTCAGATATTGTGTTCCTTTCCCCAGCATTTCTATTGCTCCCAGGAAATCATCCAGATCATCCGGATGAAGAAGCTCTGTCATAGAGTAGCAGGAATTTGTACCTAGCAGCGCATAAAACGGTTCATCACCATCCACAAAGCTGTATCCCTTTTTTAATGTTGCCTTACCGTAATAACATTTATATCCATCCCCACGGTTTTTATACTCTGTAATATTCACGATATTCTTATCCTTCTCTATGTAACAATATAGCACGTATATTTTATCCCTTTTACATAAGTTTGGCAAGTATCGTATTATACCTCTTCCATAAAATATATTCTGGCATCGTAATCCTGATAAAGCGCTGTATTCTGTCCATATCCGGTTCCCGCATAATTCTGCGCCAGAGGTACTCCATGTCGGTTCATGACAGCCCCGCTGACCACTTTATCTTCTTTCTCACCATCGAGACGTATGAATTTTGATATGGCATCATGCAGCAGGGAATCCTGCTTTACATGGACAGGCGCCATTGTATTGATCAGATCTCCCATCCTGTGTATATCATACTTCAGAGCCCGGTTATAGAAGTGATACTTTTTCGCGTCATCCAGTCCTCTGGTTTTGAATACATGATGACTGTAGTTTGCCAGTGTCTCTCCCTGTAGCATAATACCTACGGCTTTGCTCTTATCCGCAGATACCATATTCCATCTAATGACATCCATGTCATAAACAGATTTCTTATCCGCTTCTTCATACAGGCGATACCAGTCACCGAACTGCAGCACATTGCGCCATTTCTTATACAGTTCTATCTCCACCTTGATTTCTTCCATATCTTCCATGGAAGCATCACTCAGATTACACTCATATCCAAGAATCCCCACACTGGCAATTGCAAATCGTGATGTAAGCGGTGTTCTGCGCAGCGTCTGATGATTGGGACACCCGGATACATGGGCTGCAATCACAGACTGCGGATAACCATAACTGTAACTGTTCTGTATTCTGGCTCTGCTGATGGCATCTGTATTATCACTTGCCCAGATCTGTGGCATAAAACACAGCATTCCCAGATCAAAACGATTGCCGCCGGAAGCACAGGCTTCAAACAGAATGTGTGGAAATCTGTCTGTCAGTGTCTGGATTACCTGATATAATCCCAGAATATATCTGTGCCCAAACTCTCCCTGATGCCTGGGTGCAAGTCCCTGGCTGTAATAATCCGACAGATTACGGTTCATATCCCATTTAACGTAATCTACCTTTCCTCTGGAAAAGACATCGGACATGCTCTCTATAATATAATTACGCACTTCTTCTCTGGTCAGATCCAGTACCATCTGATTTCTTCCAAGAGCATGCTCCTGTCCCGGTATCCGTACCGCCCAGTCCGGGTGCTTCCGATAAAGATCAGAATCCTCACTGACCATTTCAGGCTCTACCCAGATACCAAATTTCAATCCAAGCTTATGGATTTTCTCAGAAAGTCCAGCCAGTCCAGTCGGCAGCTTCTCCTTATTGTCATACCAGTCACCCAGAGATGACGCATCAGAATTTCTTTTACCAAACCAGCCATCATCCAGTACGAACAGTTCCATGCCTGCATTCGCCGCTGTTCTGGCAAGCTTGAGTATCTTCTTCTCCTGCACATCAAAATACATGGCTTCCCAGGAATTGATCAGAATGGGACGTTCTTTATGCTTCCATTCTCCTCTAACAATATGCTCTCTGACAAAATAATGCAGTTGTCCACTTACTCCCTGATATCCCTGATGAGAGTAGGTCAATACTGCCTGTGGAGAGCAAAAGGCTTCTCCTGCTTCCAACTGCCAGCATAAGTAATCAGGATTCATCCCGGCAAGAATACGCATCTTGCCATGTCCCCCTGCCTGTGCACTTTCTCTATGATTCCCTGAATACAGCAGATTCACAGCATAGCAATCTCCATACTCCTGTGTTGTCTCTGTATCTGCCCATATAAATAAAGGATTGGCTCTGTTGGACGAGAAACCGACACTCGTGTCATTTACATATTTCCCCTGACGAAGTATTGTTTCATTCTTAGCCATCTCTCTTGCCCAGTCTCCATGGAAATCTGTAATCTTCAAGACTCCTGCTTCCATATCCAGCTGCATACTCATAAGTCTGTTGACTGTAACTGTCTCTTCCCCGCAATTGACCAGTCTTCCATATCGAACCAGACAATCACAATCTTCCATAACGCCATAGACAAGCTCCAGCTTTACCTTGCTGTTTCGGTCTGCCAGAGTAATAACCAGTGACTGTCCATTTTCCTTCTCTTCATAAGCCCCCGGCAATCCCTCCGGTGTCAGCAGACTTTCCTCTATTCTGTAATTTTCATAACGAAAATCACTGGTGCTGCTGCCATCAGCCAGTACCAGTTCTACATAAGGCTCTCTCATATCACCTTTTCCACGGGAGGATATCTCCAGACATACATCATCCAGGCAAAGATTGGGCTGTGCAGTGTCTGCAATCAGACTACAGCCGTTTTGATTGGTAATGACCGGTGCCATAATCTCACATACTTTGGCAAGTCCTTCCTCTTCAATTTCTATTTTCTCCCCGTAATAGAGATGCAGCAGATTCCCTGCTGCATCCTTCCTGAAGATATAACTTGTATGGGGAGTCTGCAATGCAAAGCATCTATCCTGTACAATAATCATACTTTTTCTCCTTATGCTTTATGTCTGTGCGCAAGTTCCTGATTGATCTCTCCTAATTTCTCATCCGTCAGAATATACTTCTTGGCAAAGATAAATACTGCAACCAGTAAGCCAATAATCGGCAGCACTGTCATTGTCATACGAAGGACAGCTACTGAGGTGTAGGAATCTGATACCATAGCTGCCGCTTCTGTTGAGGTATCATTGCTGATATTGCTGATTGTCAGACAGATAGAAGCGATCATGGCAGCCACACCACTTGCCAGCTTGACTACGAATGTCTGCATGGAGAAGATCACGCTTTCATCACGTCTGTTATTCTTCAATTCGCCATAATCCACGGTATTAGCCAGGAATACTGTTGTCAGTACAGTCAGCATACCAAATGCTGTGAAAATGAAGAATCCGGGAATCATCAGAATATAAATATTAGTACGGTTCGTAAACATCAGCGCAAGCAGCACTGCGTATCCGCCAATTGCCATAACGAAGCTGACGTAGAATACCTGCATGGCACTGATGAACTTACGAAACAGCGGGTAGAACAGCATCATGGAGATAATCTGGATTCCACCGCCGAAAGTATTGAACAATACATAATTTGCATTCCAGCCTGCGCCACCGATATCATATTTAAAGAAATAGATCAGCAGGTTTGATGTAATGTAGAGAGAACAGTTAATTAATACAATTGTGATAACTACTGTCATAGCCTGATCGTTACTGACCAGGGCTTTGAACATCTGACCTACAGATGGAGCTTCTACATTCACTGTTGACTTTTCCTTAATATTCAGACAGGTAATCACTGTAAAAAGGATAAATACTGCTGCAATAATCAGGGCAAACCACCCAAAACCTACTCTTTCAATCTCTCTTTGTGAAGTACTGTCGCTGAATATAGAACCAAGAGCCGGTACGCACAACATGGTAATGATCGTAATCAGGGCAGAACCTACACCCGCACAGGAACGGGCAAGTGTGGACAGATTCTCTCTCTCCTTACCACCCTCTGTAAACGCCGGAATCATGGACCAGAAAGGAATATCCATCATTGTATAAGTAACACCCCAGAGAACGTAGAATACTGCCGCATAGGCAACCAGTCCACCACCATTGAGTGCAGGCGGCGCCATGAACATCAGATACAGAATAATGGCATTCATGACCGTACCGATCAGCAGCCAGGGTCTGAACTTCCCCCAGCGTGTCTTGGTCTTTGCTACGACAACGCCCATAATCGGGTCATTAAAGGCATCAAAGATACGTGCTGCCATAAGGATCACACCCATGGCAAAAGCACTCACCCCCATAATATCCTGATAGTAATATAAAATATAATTGGCAGAAAGCATGTATACCATGTCTTTTCCTACCGCCCCTAATCCATAAGATACTTTTTCCTTCTTTGTCAGTCTCATACTTCTATTTCTCCCTTTTTCAATGCAAATGCTGCTTCTACTACCTTGTAAGCCCCATCATATATGCCAAGCTTCTTATTATTTACAATATTGTGGCACATGCTCTCCAGCATACCCGGATCTCTCAGGAACAGATCAAGCATCTGTATGGTATGTTCAATATCACGGCATTCCAGTGTGCCATCGCCCAGCTCTGCTGAATGCACAGCCCCCCACTGCTCATGTCCTCCTACTCTTCTGATAAAGAGCTTTGGAATCGGATAAAAGGCAAGCTCACTTGGTTTGGTCACAAGTACATCCGCACTTCTCATCAGCAGATTCGTACAGTATACTGCTTCAAATATATTCTCATGGTAGAAGCCATGGATTCCTGAAACCTTTCCTTCCAGTGCTTCTTTGGCAAAAGCCACTGTATCTTCCCAGTTATCCATGTGCTCTGTGGTAATGCCTTTCATACCGGGCAGATTAGCCTTGATCATTTCCCAGATGTTGCGGTAGTCGCCCACATTCACATATACAACGGCTTTTCCGGCAATGACATAGGGAATCAGATAATGCAGTACTTCACCGAATATCTCCATCTGTGCGCCGGCGCCGCCTACTGTCAGAAGGAATCTCATAGCCTCTCCATTCTTCAATCTGGATGATCGTGTCTCGCAGTCCTTCTCGATATTTGCTGCCAGCTCATGATCTATATAATGTCCTGTATACATCAGATCCTGTGGTGGCATTGCCTGTACGACCTTGTCTTTCATCATACCATTACCGATACGATAGCCCTGATATGCATAGTGGGTCTGTACTGTATGAAGACTGCCCTGCGCATAATGTAACGCCATTGGCCAGTTATCAGGAATCGCATTGACTACATGTTTCATGCCTGCATGAACTGCTGCCTGTGCGGGCCATACGTGTGTGGCAATAACAGGAATATCCTTAGGCACACTATGATATACAGGTGCCATCAGTTCAGCATTCTTCTGATCTGCTGCATTGTGGGAAAGCTGTCTGAATCCTTCATAATTCACAGGTTCCCATACGAATTTGTTAAAAAGCTTACTCTTCTGGGAGATTCTTGATCCCAGAGAATATAATTCATTCTGTGCACTGATCAGCTTCGTACAGGTAGTCTCCGGGTAAGAATTCAGATCCATCCAGTATGGTGTATATCCAAGAGCGTGTGCAGCAGATGCAATTGCCATGGAGATACGGTAATGTCCAAATCCCATACGGATATTTCCTACAATTACACCCTTCTCCTCATCGAAGCTTCCTTTGCCCTCTTTTCTGGTGACAACTACATTCTTAACACCCAGTGGCTCTCCGATGCAGGAATTATCCCTGATGATGCACTGATAATTGACCTTGGAATCATCACCGTATTTCTTCTGATTCTTTTGCTTGCTCTTCTGCGCCTTACGTATTACTTTCTTACTCATTGGATTCCCAAATATCTCACTGGTTCTGTCTTTCTTTGTACTGGCTTCTACACGTACTTTTTTCATACCGATTCCTTCTTTCTGTTACTTCTCTACCCTGATTCCATGAATAATAATCTGTATCATCTCATGTAATGCGTCTTCATAGCTGATCCCATGCTCCACCAGAATGCTGTCTGCAAAGAACTTCTGTATGGTACTCTCTACCATTGCCTGCAGAACCGGAAGCGCAATCGGACGAATCTTCCCTTCTGCCACACCCTGTTCGATCAATGCATTAGTAGCATCCCAGTCTGTAGACAGATACGCGGATACTCTGGTATAGATATTGGGATATTTCTCACTGAGCTGATAGAGATTACTCAACCCTATATTCTGATACCTTTCCGGTAATACCACCAGTATCTGCTCTATCTTATCTACCACATCCAGATCAGGATTCTCTACGATTGCCCGCTCACTCTTCTTGATATCTGCGAAACAGTAATCAGCCAGTGCTAACAGCATAGCCTCTTTGTTATCATATACATGATACAGTGTCTTCTTACTGATACTGAGATTTTTGGCAATGTCATCCATGGTGAATTTCAGACCTTTCCTGCCAAACTCTTCAATTGCAGCAAGAAGTATTTTCTCTTCTAATTGAGACTGCATATTTCTTATCTCACCTTTCTTTGGAAACTTGAAAACTACTTTAAGTTTCTTAGTTTCCTTTATTATATCATTTACAATAGGAAATACTATTCACAAATAAGAACAAATTTCCCGTGCTTTTTCAGTATAAATGCACAAAAAAAGACAGACATTTCTGTCTGCCTTCTTTCTTATACAATTCTTCTGACACTTAATATCTCTCGATAAGTAGCATATCCTATCTTGATTCCAGTCTTCACACCGCTGGCGTGTACAATCTTTCCATTACCAATGTAAAGAGCCACATGTCCTGCGTAGCAGATGATATCTCCCGGCTGCGCTTCAGTGAAGCTTACCTCTTTACCTGCTGTCCTTTGTGAATACGAGCTTCTTGGAATGCTGTATCCATATGCTTTGAATACAGACTGGGTAAATCCTGAACAGTCAGCACCATTGGTCAGGCTGGTACCGCCCGGCACATAAGGGTTTCCAACAAATCCACAGGCGTAGATTGCAATCTGTTTACCAATATCACTACCATTGGCAGCCAGGATTTCTGCTGAATTCACTGTTGCTGTTCCCTTGGGCTTACTGGTGGTCGTAGTAGAAGTGTTATTCTTATTCTGCGCTGCTTTTCTACGGGCTTCTTCCTCTGCCTTTTTACGGGCTTCCTCTTCCAGCTTGGCAATCTGGGCATTCTGCTGCTTAATCTGTGTCTTATAGACCTCTGCCTGCTGTTTCGCCTTACTGATCTGTAGTGCATAATCATCACTGACAGCCTTCAGCTCTGCCATTGCAGCCTCCATGCCTTCCTGCTCTTCCTTATATTCGTCCTGCGTCATTTCCAGCTCGGATTCTTCATCCTCCAACTGTGCCTTCAGGTCTTCTATCTTTTGCCTGGTTTCCTGATAGCGTATCAGCAGCTGCCTGTCATAATCATATATTTTCTCAATATAATCAGCCTTGTTCACCAGATCTTCCATGGAGCCGCCTTCCATAAGAAGGTTTATATAATTCATGTCGCCTTTTTCATACATGAACCGGATACGGACTATCATCGCATTATACTGGTTCTGCTCATCTTCCCTGGCAGCCTCCAGATCTTTCTCCGATTGTGCAATCTGTTCCTTCTTCTTCTGAATGTCTTCTTCGATCAGGCTGATGCTTGCCATAATATCTGCAATCTCAGCCTGCAGGGAATCCATCTCGCCTTTGATTCCCTGCTGTTCACCGGCTAATTCATCAATCTGGTCTCCAATCTCGTCCAGCTTATCCTGATCCTGTTGATTTTTCTTCTTCAGATCACTGATCTGATCTGCATACGCACAGACACCCGACTCCATAAACACTGTGAATGCCATAACCAGGCACAACAGATGCTTCAAACGTTTCTTCATCTACTACTGATACCCCTTTTATATACCAGTATATACTTACTGTGCTGTAGTGGAGGATTCTTCTGTCTCTTCTACAGTCTCTACGTTTGTCATGGTTTTAAGCTTTGCCATAACATCGTCCTGAAGCATATACATTCTGTAAGTTGTCTTACCGACCTCATCAAGAAGTGCTTCAGCTGAATCATATCCATATTCCTTGGCTTCTTCTTCAGCCTTCTTGTTAATATCTTCGTCTGTTATCTCAATACCTTCCTGTCTTGCTACTGCTTCGATTACAAGGTACTGCTTTACTGTTTCCTGTGCCATCTCTGTCAGCTGCGCATTGTACTCATCCATCGTCATCTGATAATATGTGGTAACAAATGTCTCCAGATCACATCCATAGAAGCTGACACAGATTGCTTCCATATATTCATTATAATTCTGAACTTCCTCATCTACAAGAGGTTGTGGTACAGAAGTGAACTGACTGTCACTTACCAGCTGATCCATAATGGCATTATTGATATTGGTCTGGTAATTGTTCTCTGCCTCTTCTTCTACACTCTTCCTGGCTGCATCCCACAGAGCTTCCTTGGTCTTATATTCCAGTCCCATCAGCTCCAGCTGCTCTGGTGTTACATTCTCATAATCAGTAGACTCAAGAATATTCTGTACTGTAACAGTAAATACAACTGCCTGTCCAGCCAGATCCTGGTTTCTGCTGTAGCTTTCAGGGAAAGTCAGATCCAGATCTACAGTATCTCCCGGCATAACGCCAATCAAGCCTTCTTCAAAGCCATCAATAAATGTATTGGAACCGATCTTTAACTGATAGCCCTCTGCGCTGCCGCCGGAAAAGGCTTCTCCATCCTTCTTGCCTACATAATCTATTGTAACCAGATCGCCGTCTTCTACTGCTCTGTCTGTAACAGGATATGTAGTGAGCATATTGCCGTTGATATAATTCTCGATCACTTCATCTGTTACTTCTGTCTTGGCAGCCTGCACTGTCATGTCCTTATATTCGCCCAGTGTTACATACTCATCTACATCCAGATCAGCCAGCGCTACATAATCAGCTCTTTCGCTTACCTTGGTTTCCTCTTCGGAAGCTGTCTCTTGTGTTGCTGCAGTCTCACTGCTCTGTTCTGTTGTCTGTGCTGCATCAGATCCTGTCTGTGTACTCTTATTACCGCAAGCACATAAACTGACAGCCATAACACCTGCGATACACATCATTGCCATTTTCTTTTTCATTATAATAACTCCAATCCTTATATATAGTAATACCCTCAAAAAAAGATATAACAACTCATTTATATCACAAAAACCCGCTCTTGAAAAGGGAATCTCCTTGCACTTTTGCATATTTAATGATAAAATTTAAAGTGATTGCAGTGAATTGATTCACTGACTGGTAGGAGGTCAATTTATGAGTCCGGTTTTAAAAGTTATTTTGATTGTTTTGGTCGTTCTGGTAGCAGTCATTGCAATCCTGTATTTCCTTGGACGTAAAGCCCAGAAGAAGCAGGCAGAACAACAGGCTCAGATAGAAGCAGCCAAGCAGACCGTAACGATGCTGATCATCGATAAGAAGAAGCTGCGGTTAAAAGATTCCGGTCTTCCAGCAATGGTCATGGAACAAACGCCCAAATATTTAAGGAGAGCGAAATTCCCCATTGTAAAAGCTAAAGTCGGCCCACAGATTATGTCTTTGATCTGTGATGCATCCATCTTTGATACGGTTCCGGTTAAGAAGGAAGTGAAGGCAACTATAAGCGGTATTTACATCACTGATGTGAAGGGTATCCGTGGCAGCCTGAATCAGCCTACCGGCAAGAAGAAGGGCAAGTTCAAGGCATGGGTTGAGAAAATGCAGGAAAAAGCAGGTGCGAAACCATTAAAGTAAACAATAAAAAAGGAAAGCAGATCGGTTCTCCCGATGCTTTCCTTTTTTATTTATCACTGTTTGCAGTAACCACTACTTCAATATGACAGTCCGCTATATACTGGTAATTCGCTTCCAGCGTATAATCAATATGTATGCGAAGCTTATCCTGCGTCTCTTCTGCTACTTCTACTTTGGAGGTATCAAGTCCTATCAGGATTCCCCCCATTGGCGTGGCATATTCTGTCATGGTTTTCTTACCCTGGGTAAAAATCATCTGTACGTTGACTCCACCACGCTTGGTCAGAGAAAATTCATTTTCCCTGACTTTTATCATATTCTTAATGGGCTCTTCCATTCCCTCTACCAGTTCTTCATAAAGAATGTAGTGGGCATTGTTTCTGTAATAGTATTCACCGGCACAGATCGTTTCAATCTTATCCAGTTCCTCATCATTTTGTGCTTCTTCTTCAAACTGCAGTCCCTGTATGCACAGCAATACATCTTTTGTCATACTGCAATCACACCTTTCTATCTCTTCTCCAGCCACTCTGCCAGCAAGCTTCTGTAAACTATCTCATGCTGGGGCTCTCTGTCTTTTTCCTCTGTATAAAACCATTCTTCCAGCAGCTGTTCTGTCTCTTCTTTGGTCAAAGCCCTGCCATTCCCGTCTGTCAGACATCCGGTTCCCTGTTCTACATATATCTCCGGTCCCAATATACCAATCCACAGCAGTATTCCAGCCATCATGAACCACTGTCTCCATATCCTGCTCCATTTCATATCCATACCTCCATTTACTGATATCAGTATGGACCGTTCTGATGGCTTTTATTCCACTATTGTTTATCTTTTCCCAGCTGAAGCTGTCTGGTGATGGCTTCCTCCTGATTGTCTACATGGCGGGTCACGACTCTGGCTGCAGTTCCCTTATCCTTGCGCATAATGCTCTCATATATATCATTATGCTCCTGGATAAGGCGTTCATACTGCGTAGCATCCTTAATATATTCAAAGCGGTAACGATACATCTGCTCAGCCAGATTATTGACCAGCTGAATCAGACGGTCATTTCTTGTTGATCTGACAATGATATCATGAAGGCGCACATCTGCCGCTGCAATCTTACGCCAATCCTGTGTCCTGGTCGCTTCCTTGAACTCTGTACATGCCTTGCCAAGCTCTGTCAGCTCTTCCTGTCTCATACGATCACAGGCAAGCTCAACTGCCAGAACGTCCAGTGCCCTTCTTACCTCCAGTACATCCTTGAGATTCTTCCATGTGATCTGTGCAACCTCTGCACCTCGTCTTGGTATCATTACTACAAGACCCTCAAGCTCCAGCTTACGGATTGCTTCTCTGATTGGTGTTCTGCTGACTCCAAGCTTATTTGCCAGATGAATCTCCATCAGTCTCTCGCCCGGCTTCATTTCACCCGTAAGAATCGCCTGTCTGAGGGTATTAAAAACTACATCTCTTAACGGTAAATACTCGTCCGTTCCATTTACCTGAAATGCATCACTCATATACTGCCCTACCTTTCCCCATTGTAAAACTGTGTTACTTTGATCTGCTTGGCCAGTCCCATCTCTCTCAATGCCTTCTCTGCGGCCAATGCCTCCTGTTCCTCTTTATATATACCAAATACAGTAGGTCCGCTTCCGCTCATTAACGCATTCATCGCTCCATGTTCTTTCATGAAGTCCTTGATCTGCGCAATAACAGGAAACTGCTCTACAGTAACGGTTTCCAGTACATTATCCATTCTGTCTGTAATTTCCTGCAGACTTCCCTGCTTCAATGCCTCTATCATCCCATCAATATCAGGATGGCTGCTCAGTTCATCTGCCTTTAGGCTCTGGTACACCTCTTTGGTTGATACCATAATAGGAGGTTTGGCAACCAGAATAGATGCCTTGGGCGGTGCTGGCAGTTCGGTAAGCTTCTCCCCGATTCCTTCTGCCAGTGCTGTTCCTCCCTGAATACAGAATGGAATATCCGCACCTAGACGCAATGCCTGTTCCATAAGCTGTTCCCTGGTCTGTCCCAGTTCAAAAAGCTCATTCATTGCCAGCATGGTAGCAGCGGCATCTGTACTTCCGCCAGCCATTCCTGCTGCTACGGGAATATGCTTCTTTAGATGAATCTCTATTCCTTCTTTGATGGAATAATACTCTTTCATCAGTTTTGCTGCACGAAATATAAGGTTATTTCCAATATCTCCCAAGGGGTCTTTACTGTCTACGGATAAAATAATATCCGGATCTTTACGTTTGTTGAATTCCAGCTCATCATACAGATCAATTGTCTGCATGATCATTTTCACTTTATGATACCCATTGGGCAGACGTCCACATACATCCAGTCCTAAATTCACCTTGGCTCTTGCCTTATATTTCAATTTATCCATGTTTCTTCCTTCCATGTGCTGCATTGTACGTTACCGTAATCATTGTACTTCATTCAGTACAATATACATTTTGTATTCGATTATATACAATTTCTAAAGATTCGTCAATATCCATCATTTACTATTAAGTTTTCTTACAGACCTGTCGATATATAAGATGAGAGTTAATGTATCTGTTTCACAGTAATGCAAGGATGCAGTGTGAAATATTTCACACACAAATTTGTGCCCGCAGCTCAAGGTCTGCAGGCTACAGAAAGGTATGGTTATAATTATGGATGTAAACGGACTTACTTACACAATGTCAGCTACTGTATCTGATATCAAAAACGAGAAAACTGATACAGCTGCGAAAACCGACAGTACACAAACAAAAGATAACAATACAGATCAGGCAACAGCCACCACTCCAAAGCAGGATGATACAGCTGCTGTCTATGATAAGAGCAAACTCAGTGAAGATGACAGAAAAACAATTGTAGAACAGTTAAAAGCCGATCAGGAGAAGCGCCAGACTCAGCTTACTGATCTTGTAAAAAACATGATGTCCAAGCAGGCCACTACCTTTGGACAGGCTACAGATATCTGGAAATTCCTTGCAAAAGGCAATTATACTGTAGATGCTGAGACCAAAGCAAAAGCCCAGAAGGATATTGCAGATGATGGTTACTGGGGTGTTGAGCAGACCTCAGACCGTATCGTTTCCTTTGCTACAGCATTGGCAGGTGACGACAGCAAGGCTCTTGAGAAAATGCGTGATGCATTTGTCAAAGGCTATAAGCAGGCTGAGAAACAATGGGGCGGCAAGCTTCCTGATATTTCCCAGAGAACTTATGATGCTGTCATGAAGAAATTCGATTCCATCTCTTCCAAAAAAGAAGAAAAATCCGATAGCGATGGCAAGGTCATCATCAAAGACAATACAACGACAGAAGATACCGCTAATTCGTTAGCTTAATCAAATACCACCAACAAGAACGGGGCTGTTCAAAGCCCCGTTCTTTATATTTCACCGGATTTTACGATCAGCAGTTTATCTCCCGGCGTGATATCTTCACTGGTAAGCTGATTGACTTCTTTTATTTTATCCACGCTGACATAATATTTTCTTCCTATCTGCCAGAGTGTATCTCCTTCTTTTACAAAATATATGGCAAAACCGGGAAGCTTCTCCAATTTGGAACTGTCCAGCTCTGTAATCTTCAGATCAGTCAGAATCTCTTCCTGCGCCTCACCGTAGAGCATCAGATGCAGGGTCAATACAGCCTGCCATTCTATCCTTTCCCCATCCTTCATAACCACATGCAGCTGTTCCAGCTGTGGTTTCAGAGAACAGTTCTCTATATTATACTCCATGTCCTTGCGGAGTCCTGATAACTTCCTGGTTATGGTAAATGGAAGTCTGCTCTCAGCCATGGCGAAATTATTACCATCTTCATTATTCAGATATAAGACCTGTACTTCGGCACTTCCCCTGATCTCTATCTCATCATCTCCGAAGATACAGTTCTCAATCTCAGGCTTTGCTTCGCTATGGCATATTTGTAATATTTTTGTATCAATTCCATCCGGCTTTACCGTGCCGGTCAGTTTCTCTTCCAGATAGGCATCCTGTTGCAGCTGTCTGAACTTCTTCGGACTGGAGATTGCAGCCACTTCACAGCTTACCCCATAGACGTCAGCTACGATAGGGGAGGACTCCTTCTGCAAAAGCTTGATTTCCAGTTCCAGTGCCAGCTCCACTCCAAGCATTCTGGCTTCGCCATCGCTGTCTTCCCGTACGGTAATCTCCTCATGCCCTACTTCATACGCAATGTCCGCTGTCATCATCTCTTCACAGCCCTGACATTCAATATTTCCGCTAAAGGGCATCGTTGTTTCATACCAATTTGTCCTGCCACTGATATCCTCTTTATATATAAGGAAAAGAGACAGTTCACCACCTACTGCAATCTTTCCCGAAAGTGGCTTAAAATTTACATGTTGAATTGCCGTACTTCTCCAGATAACCGTTCCCACTGCCGGTAAGCCTGCTGGCAACTTGTTTTCTTCGTGGATTCGAAACAGATCCCGCTTACTTACTGCTGTTTCCAGATAGTCCAGCGGCTTCTTGCGGTATTCCAGCTCTTTTCCACCTTTTGCCTGCTCCTTCTCTGCTCCATTCAAGTCCACGCATACTTCTTCCTGGGTATTCTCTTCTACTCTGGGCATAAGACTGATTACAGCCTGAATACTCAGCTTTCGTGAATTGATAAGATTCACTCTCATATCTTCCAGATTGGTGTTACAGATAGCCCTGTCTGTGCTTTCCACCATATCCATGTAGATTTCTTCCATGAAGGGCAGTTCACCCTCCATCCCGGCAAGCCCATAGTCTTTTCCTTCTGCAAGATACAGAATCTGATACACAAGTCTGCCTTTTACCCAGACCTTATTGGTTCCGGACTTTACTTCATCTACCTTGATTTTTCCTCTGGTAAATACCGGCTTGCCAACATCCGGTCTGCTGTCCGATACATTAATATCCTCTTCCAGCGGAATCTGCAATAATGCCTTTGCCTTGATCCGTTCTGTATGTATATTCTTTTTCACAAGTTCCATATTTAAAAAGACCTCTCGAAGAATCCTGACTTATCACATTCTATTCTTCGAAAGGTCTTAATATGCGTATTATACGTATTATCTGACTGCACCGATCAGTTCTGTCAGATTCTCCACATGGTAACGCTCCATGTACTCTTCTATTCCTTTCACAACTTCAGCAGTTGTATAAGGATTTACAAAATTCATAGCGCCTACAGCAACGCCGGTCGCTCCTGCCAGCATGAATTCAATGGCATCTTCTGCGTTGGCAATACCTCCCATACCAATAATAGGAATCTTTACTGCCTGCGCTGCCTGATAGACCATACGAACTGCCACAGGCTTAATAGCAGGGCCTGAGAGACCACCTGTCTTATTTGCCAGTGCAAACGCTCTCTTATGGATATCTATCTTCATACCTGTAATAGTATTGATCAGTGAAAGAGCATCACTTCCTGCTGACTCAGCCGCCCTTGCCATCTCTGTAATGTCTGTTACATTAGGCGAAAGCTTCATAATAATGGGCTGTTTTGCCTTGGCTTTGATCTGCTTCGTAATATCATAGAGACAATCAGGATTCTGTCCAAAGGCAATGCCGCCATGACTTACATTAGGACAGGACACGTTGATCTCCAGCATATCAACCGGCTGATCCCCCAGCTTTTCCACAACCTCTATATAATCTTCTACTGTTCGTCCGCATACATTCACAATGATTCTGGTATCGAACTGTTTTAAGAATGGAATGTCTCTTTCAATAAAGACATCAATTCCCGGATTCTGTAATCCTATTGCATTGAGCATACCGCCATATGTCTCCATCACTCGTGGAGTAGGATTACCTTCCCAGGGAACATTGGCAACGCCCTTGGTCACAACTGCGCCCAGACAATTCAGATCTACAAATTCAGAGTATTCCATACCGGAACCAAATGTTCCTGATGCTGTCATAACAGGATTCTTAAATTCTACACCTGCAATCGTAACTTTTGTATTTTTCATCAGATATCCACCTCACTTGCCAGATATACGGGGCCATCCGTACAGATTCTTGCATTCTTCACATGGGAATGTGCGTCTACGTTTTTGGTCTTCACTACGCAGCCAAGACAGGCGCCTACGCCACATGCCATTCTCTCTTCCAAGGAAATATAGGCTGGAATATTCTGCTCCTGTGCATATTTCTTAATTGCACGGAGCATTGGCATAGGTCCACATGCAAAAATAACATCTGCTTTTAAATTATTCTCTGCAATTGCATTCATGACATTGCCCTTAGTTCCCTCACTGCCATCTTCCGTTGCCACATACAGATTACCATATTGCTTCAATTCATCTGACAGGAATAATTCAGAATTACGATAACCTACAATAATATCCTTCTCACAATCCAGCTCCTTAGCCAGTTCAAGCATAGGGGGGATTCCAATACCACCTCCCATTAAAAAAGCTTTTTTGCTTTTGGCAGCTTCAAGAGGGAAGCCATTGCCCAGTGTACCTAAAATATCAATCGGTGCTCCTGCATGATATCCTGAGAATTCTGCGGTGCCCTTACCTGCTACTCTGTATACAATCCGGATTCTGCGATTCTCCCTATCTACCTCACAGATACTGATGGGGCGTGGCAATAACGTTGATTTATCCTGTGTATATACACTGATAAACTGCCCCGGCTTCGCCTGCAGACTTAAATCCGTTGCTATCCACATATCATAAATGTCCGTTGCAATTTCCGTTTGACTCACTACAACAGTAGTTTCTTTCTTTTTCCCTGACATGCTCTTCCTCCAATTCCTTACATGGTATATTTCACACTAACTACAGTATAAAATAAGAAGGGATGATGTGCAAGCACATCATCCCTTCTCTGTACGATAACCTATTTCTTTTTCATTCAATGTCTCTTCTTCTACGAGAAGATCTGCATAGACACCGCCAGCTTCCTGCAAGCCTTTTGCAATCAGTCCGGCAAACAATACTGCCCCATCATAACGAAGATGTGTATTATCGGTCTTGCCATCAGGATAGTTCTTGTACTCTCCCTTGGAGAAATACATAAACCACTTACGGCTGCCCATTTCACCAGCCTTCTTTAACTCCGTACGGCTCATGCTGTAGAGGTCTGCCAGCGGAACATTACATTTCTCTGCTGTCTGCTTCATAGCTGCTACATAGTCAGAATGGGCACCTATGCCAAGATGCTTATCATCCACAAAACATCTGCGTTCCAAAGGTGTAATCAATACAGGATAAGCACCGTGCTTCCTTGCCACGTTGATAAAGATCTCCAGATTCTCCATAAATGTGGAAAAAGGCTCTGTATATCTAGCAGGGTCCTGACTCTTCTCATCATTATGTCCGAACTGGATAAACAGGAAATCTCCTGCACCGATTTCTTCATCAATCCTCTGAAGTCTGCCTTCGTCAATAAAGCTCTTGGTACTTCTTCCATTTTTGGCATAATTTACTACCGTTACATCGTCTTTTGTATACAAGGAAAATACCTGTCCTATGCCAGTCTGTGGGTAGGTCATAAACTTATTAGTCTGAACTGTTGAATCTGATGCCCAAAAAATTTTCCTCATTTATTCTCCCTCTCCTTTATTTCAATAAGAAAGGGGGGACTTAACGCCCCCCTGGATATTACTCTTTTACAGCTCCGATATTAACACCGGTTACAAAGTATTTCTGTAAGAAAGGATACAATATCATGAATGGCAGGATTGCTGCAATGATACCTGCATTGAACAGTGTATTCTGTGATACATTGTAAGCCGTTGTAGGCGTATCACCGTCCATAATCATGTTTCTTAACTTATACTGGAAGTTAACCTGATCAGGGTCTGTAATGTAAATCTTAACTGTTGTGTAATCATTCCATACTGTTACGGCAAACATCAGACCGATAGAAGCAAGTGCTGCCTTAGACAGAGGAAGAACGATCTTGAAGAAGATTCCCATAGGAGAACATCCGTCGAGTTCTGCTGCTTCATATAAGGAATCAGGAATACCTTCAAAGAAGTTTCTCATAAGTACAAGGTTGTAAACGTTCATACCATGCTTGAATACAAGGAGCCACATATTGTTTACAAGACCGATCTTCTTCATAACGAGGTATTCAGGAATCATACCACCGGAGAAAATCATTGTAAACAAAAGCATGTATGCAAGGAAGTTACGTCCAGGCATATTGAACTGTACAAGTACATAACCACCAAGTGTAGATAATACCAGACCAAGTAAAGTTCCGAGAATTGTTGTTACTACGGAGTTAATGAATGGTCTGTAGAGTGCAGATGTCTGAATAATGGTCTTATAACCATCAACAGTAGGATGGCTTGGCCATAACTGGAACTGATATACACCAACCGCATTGAAGGAGTCTACCAAAACTTTCCAGATAGGAACCAGAACCAGTAAACCGATTAAAATAAATACGATGTAGTTTACAACGTCAAAAGCGTGTAATCTTTGTTTACGACTAGGTTGTTCTTTTGCCATTTTCGTACCTCCTATACAATACCGCGGCCACGAGTCTTCTTACTTGCCCAGTTACATACAAGAACAAGGAAGCATCCTACTAAGCCCTTGAAGAGACCAACCGCTGTGGAATAACCATAGTTAGGCAGTGCAATTGCGAATGTCTGACGATAAATATAAGTAGAAATAACATCAGATACATCATATACTGCATTGTTATATAATACGAATACAGATTCGAACATGTTCATAACCTTAGCCAGGTTCAGGATCAATACAGTGATAATTGTATTGCCAAGAGCCGGTACTGTTACGAAACGGATCTTCTGCATACGGGTAGCACCATCAATATCTGCTGCTTCGTATAATTCAGGATTGATACCTGACAAGGTAGCCAGGAAGATAATCGTTCCCCAACCTGTTTCCTTCCAGATATTAATAATGTAGAAGATTGGACGCCACCATGTTGTACTTGCAAGGAAGTAGATATTCTTATCAGCGTCTGTCAAGACTCCCAAATCTCTCAACCAACCATTTACAAGACCTGTACTGGATGGAGATAACAACAAACTGAAGATAGATGCAACTACTGCCCATGACATAAAGTGTGGCAGATATATAATAGTCTGCAAAGTTTTCTTTGCAAAGAGATTTCCCATTTCATTTAAGAAGATAGACACTACAACCGCAGATACGTTTGTAATGATCAACTTAATAATACTCAACCAAAGTGTGTTCTTGAATGCCGTCCAGAATGCTGCTGTAGCAAACATCTTCTGGAAATGTGCAAAGCCTACAAAACTTGGTGATCCTACGGGCTTATAATCGTAGAAAGACCATTTGATACCAATCATTGGCCAATAATTAAAAATAAACAGAAATATCAAAACCGGCAGGAACATTACATAATAGCCCCTGTTATTCCAGATACGAAGCTTCAGCGGTTTCTCTCGAACTTCGACACCTGTAGAAGTCATAACTGTTTTCTTACTCATACCGTTCTTCTTCCTTTCCTACTTCCTCATACCACTTTTCCTACTTGGCCGGATAGAACGGCCTTTACTCTCTCATGAATAACTGTCCTGCTCCGGACAGGAACAGGACAGTCTCATATGTAACTTTTCCGATTACTCGGCTATATCTTACTTAATTATACCTTACTGATTTAACTCAGCTAAACACTGATCAACGATAGAACCAACTGTATCAACATATGTCTGCATAGCTGCTTCAACATCGCCGCCGTCAACTACAACTGTTGTAATGCATGCAAGCTTAGCGTCATAGATTGTACCGGACTCGTTTGTAAATGTCTCAGATACAGGTGAAGCAGGAGCATCTACGCAGTTGCTTGTGAAGAATTCATTACCTGCTGCTGCAAGCTCAGACTCGTCAGCATAACCGTTTGTTAAATGGCATACAACCAATGCGGGGTCAATTGCATTATTCTTCCATACAGAGTTAGGATCGTTAGGAGACTGCTTTAAGTGGAACTCACCATCAGCATACTCATATGTCTTTTCCTTATCTGTACCAGCGTTAATTGTGAATGTTTCAGCCTCTGTAGACCAGTGAACGCCTTCAGCACCATATGTCCAAAGTGTCTGGATCTTGTCACCATCCATCATTGTCTCGATTAATGTATCAAAGATAGCCTGTTCACGGGAATTATCTCCATCACCGTCATCAATGATAACCCATACAGGAGCTTCTCTGTTAAGGTAACCGCCAACAGTATCCTTAATCTCAGCGATAGGAGTTAACTGAACTAATTCAGAATCAACATCATTCTTTATAAGGTTATCTGTAAGTGTCTGATACCATTTACCTGCCCAGTATGTGAATACACCTGAGGAACCTGTCTGATCATTGGAGAACCACTTTTCACGGGCAATCTTTGTAGATGCTGTAAGTGTTTCAGGATCGATAGCGCCATCAGTATATGCCTGCTGTAATCTTAATAATGCAGCCTTAGTCTCTTCGGACTGGAATCCATCATACCATGTGCCATCTTCGCCCTGAACGATTGCCGGGTATGCATCCTGCCAGAATTCAGGTAAGTAGTTGATGTAAGGAGCTTCGTTTCCAACGAAACCTGCTGCAACTACGCCATATGTATCGCCATCTACGCCGTTTCCATCAGGATCGCCGTTGTGGAAAGCAAGTAACATATTGTAGTAATCATCATAAGTCTTAACGTCTTCTGCATTGATTCCAACTGCATCTAACCAAGCCTTCTTAACATATGTAACACATCCGTTACCATATGAGTTAGCGAAACCATATAAATGACCTTCACTGTCCATCAGGCTCTCATTAATCTTAGGTAAATCCATACGTGACTGGAAATCAGCGTTCTTATATGCATCAGCCATATCCCAGAGAAGACCTGTAGGTGCATACTGTTTGAACATATCTGCTGACATGATCATTGCATCAGGATAATCGCCACCTGCAAATAAACGCCCAACTGCATCTGTATAACCTGAATGGTCTAACTGCTGGATGTTAAGCTTAACATCATGACCAAGTTGTTCGCTTACAGCCTTTTCCCACTGCTCAACGAATGCCTGCTGTCCATTATCAACTGTTGCTGTTAATGTACCGTTTACTACAATGTTAAGTTCTGTCAGATCATAAGAGGATGTTTCCCCTGTAGATGCTTCTGCGTTTGCAGCTTCTGTAGATGAAGTAGCGTTTGAATCTGTAGCTGTGCTTGCGCTGTCAGAAGAGCTACCACATGCAGCTAAGGATACAACCATAGCTGATGATAAAAGTAAAGATAATGCTTTCTTCTTCATTTCTTACTTTCCTCCCTAATATAAAATTAACTGTTCCGAACCTTGGGGCTGTGCCCTTGCTCTGGAATCAACATATCATTTCCCCTCTTTTAAAACAAGTTACAATTTTTGCTGTCACGTACATTATTTGACTGCGTTTCCAAAAAAGCCCCATTTTTCAAGGGTTTCATGTAAGTACTTACATGTTGTTTTTTTTATTTAAAACTGATACAATACTACTATACAAACTGATAATTAATAATGTCATGGAGAAAACCTTGATGATTTTGAATAGAAAAGAAACGAAAAATAATACAAATTCCACAACGGACAAACAGTCCCTCATGCTGCGTATGGTAACCTCTTACAGTATCTTCCTGCTGGTCATCCTCATCCTGTTCCTGTATCTGTATCTGTCTACCTTCCGTAACGTACAGCAGCAGTATGATTTTCAGCAGGAATCCACTATGGTCAGTAATGTAGAGCTTTTTGAAAAAGATTTAAGGATCATGGATGTCTATTGCAGACAGCTCCTCCAGAATACTTCCTTCCGCAAGCTGATCGCCTTTCATGATTCCGATAATGAAGATTTCATGGATATGGGAAATGCCCTTGCGACCACGCTTTCTACAGATGTGTACCCTGAAGCACTGCTTCCCATTGAAGAAGTGTACTGTTATCTGCCTAATACGGACTATATTCTGTCTCCCAACTATTTTATATCCGCAGAAAGATACTATAGCTGGATGAAAAGATATGCAAATCCCGAATATACCAACTGGCTGAAAGCACTTTCAGACGAATCCAATTATTACCAGTTTCTTCCTATGGATAATGTCGCACCGAATTTCAGCAAAAACTACTATATGTATATGGTAAACATGGATGATCTGTACTATATGGATGCCAACGCTGTAGTATGCTTTGTCCTGGAGAAAGAAGAGCTGGCTTCCCTATTTACCACGCTCTCTTCCGACAATTTCGATACGGACTTTATTGTTGCAGTAAATGAGGATAATGTTCCTTTTATGAGTCTGTTATCCAATCCGGATTTCTCCGTAGATAAAATTATGAATCTGCATTATACTAACAATTTTTCGCATAATCATGGTTCACTCACAATAGGAAAGTATACGTCACAGCTTACGGGCTACACATACTACTACAGTTTTCCTGCTTTTAATTCTACTTCGAGCACGATTGCAAAACAGGTGTTATATATCACATGTTTTGTAATTGCTTTTCTCCTTGGAATCTCTTTGATTATACGGTTTTCAAGAAGAAATGTAGCACCTATCATAGAGCTTGGTCAGGAATTGAACGAAGCCGTGGAAGCACAGAATCATTTGCAGGAAGTGGTAGACAGTCAGCGTCCCATTATCTGTAACAGTTATGTAAGGCAATTACTGACCGGCTTGATTGCTTCTGAAGAAGAAGCTTCTTATATTAAGGAATATCTGAATCTGGTCGGAGAACCTCTATATTATAACTGTCTCTACATTGTAGCATATAACAATGCCGGTGATTCCAGTGAAAATGCGCAGCAGATTCGTTCTTCTGATGACTTCAATCATGTTATCACGAACGCACTGCAGAATTATCTGGGTTCCCCTCTGTATTATTTTAATCCGGCAGACAGAACCTATGCACTGCTTCTGGCATGCACCAAAGAAGATGAAGCCAACCTGATCATCAAAACAAACGAAACGATTGTCCAGCTTCATAATTATCTGCTGGATACCTATGGAATCTGGTTATTTGCAGGTATTGGCAGAAATACGGACAGCCTGACGAATGTGTGGGAATCTTATCAGCAGGCTGTAGAATCTATCAGTTATACCAGTAAGAATTATTTCTTCTTTCCGTATGAATTTATTAAGAAGGATTCCAATGCCTTCTATTATCCACCTGAATTGTCAACGAAGCTGATTCACTTCATTACGACCGGCAATACTTCTCAGGTACTGGAATTATTCAATCTGATTCATCAGGAAAATATCGAAGAACGTTCCCTGCCAATCAATCTGTTGAAGTTCCTGCTCTCTGATATTCGAAATACTCTGTTAAAAGCCAGATTTGCTCTGCCCAGTGGAATTTCCGCAGAAGTCACTGCCCAATTGGACGAACAGTTCAATGAACACGCTACATTCAAGCTGTGTGAAGATATTGCTCTGACTCTGTGTAAGCTCTTTGCCGTAGAATCAGAAGATACCAATCTGGTGACTGCAATCGAGAAATATATAGAAAAGAACTTCATGGATCCATCCATGGGTCTGAATAAGATATCTGATGAATTCCAGATATCAGAAAGTTATTTCTCGCATATGTTCAAGGAAAAGACCAGCGTGAACTTCTCCACGTATCTGGAGAATATCCGTATGAGCGAAGCAGCCCGTATGATCAAAGAAACAGATATCAGTCTGAACGAATTGTATATCTCTGTAGGCTACAACAATGCTAACACCTTCCGACGTGCTTTCAAGAAAATCTATGGTGTTACCCCAAGCAGCATGCGTGAAAACAAAGCTGACAAATAAAAATAGGCATTCATCAAACTCAAATCTGATGAATGCCCATTTTTTATCTCACCGGGTAAACATTACCATTTACAATGGTATATTTAATAACGCCTGTTAGTTTATTCCCAACAAAAGGAGAATTAGAAGATTTGGATGCAAATTTGTCTACCGTCCATTGTGCTTTCGGATCAAAAATAACTACATCTGCTGTAGAATCAATTGCAAGATTTCCTGCATTTAATCCATACATTTTGGCAGGATTGCACGACATGCAAGCTAAAAGTTGCATCATGCTTACTTTTCCTGTATCGACCAGATTGGTAATGCCAAGAGAAAGTGCTGTCTCTAACCCAATAATTCCACTGGGAGCTTCTGTCAGCGGCTTACTCTTCTCCTCTACGCTGTGAGGTGCATGGTCTGTTGCAATAATATCTATTGTTCCATCCTGAATACCTGCAATAATCGCCTGTCTGTCTTCTTCCAGTCTAAGAGGCGGATTCATCTTGGCAAGTGTTCCATGCTCTACCACCGCTTCCTGTGTCAGGCTGAAATGGTGTGGCGTTGCTTCCGCATGAATCTTAGTACTTTTCTGTCTTGCCTGACGCACCAGCTCTACGCCCTCTTTCGTACTGATATGCTGTACGTCAAGAATAACACCTGTTTTTAATGCTATATCAAGGTCACGGGCTATTAAATCTATCTCTGCTTCTCTTGGTGAACCGCCAATACCGAACTTCTTCTGTGCGATATCGCTATTTACACCATTATTACTGATCAGCGCCGGATTCTCTTCATGAAGACTGACCGGCACACCAATACTGGCTGCTTTCACAAAAGCCTGCTCCAAAATATCGGCATCCAGCAGCGGTATACCATCATCTGTAAACCCAGCTGCGCCCTTGCTATACAAGAGAGCCATATCTACCAGTTCTTTGCCCTGTAATCCCTTAGAGACGCTGGCACAGCTGTATACATGAATCGGAGTATTCTTTCCCTTCTCCAATACATAATCAAGTGTCTCTTCATTATCTACAACAGGTTTTGTATTTGCCATCAATACCACGCTGGTAAATCCCCCCTGCAAAGCCGCCTGTGCTCCTGTATCAATATCTTCCTTATAGGTAAATCCCGGATCTCTGAAATGAACATGCACATCTACAAGCCCCGGTGCAACCACCATACCCGTGGCATCAATTACCTCGCACCCCTCTTCCTGAATCTCACCATATGGTGCAATTCTGGCTATCTTGCCATCTGCAATCAGAAGATCCCCCTTCTCTTCTCTCTTACAGGAAGGATCTATTATCGTTCCGTTTTTAATTAATATCATATGTTATTTTACCTCTCAATTCAGCATTTCATCCTGTAAATACCGAAATACGCTGTCTGAATTTCAGCATTACAGGCTTACACCTTGATTACAAACCAAGTATAGCATACGTATTATCTAAATTCTACGGTCTTGTCGGCAATCCCCTCTGTTTTTATTACCACATAGGGATAAGATGCCACCTGTGCTGCCTGTTCTGATGTCTGCGGTCCAATCAGAGTCGTATCTATCACAATCGTGTTCTCCGTCTCAAATAATTCATTCACACTAATACTATAGCCACTACTCTCCTGCTCTCCATACCCCACCGCAATATAGAGCTCCTCCCCTCTCGTATAACTGATCTGAAAAGGCTTCTCCTTCTTCTCCTCAATCACATCACGAAGCGCATCCGGCTGCTCTTCCTGAGATACCACCGTAAACTCCAGATCCCTAACCTTCCCCTCATCCTCCTTCTCTACCACACATCCCCCTAAAATCCCCATTACTGCTATCCATCCCGTAATAATAACGCATGTTTTTATATTTCTTATCATACTTTTCATAATTCCTATTCCCTTCTGTCTGATATTCTTATTATCTTATTCCTATTCTATTACACAAAACACCCCGTTATGTCTCTAATATGTTGCATTTCATATTCCCCTATGCTACACTTAATTTCATGTGTTATCAAAAACTAACACGGCGTTTTTCACGTAGCGAGAGCATGCCTGTGTTGCATTGTCCAAGCTGTGCAATTCGTCCCTCTCTTTACCCCCTTTCACATTTAAAAATATAATTTAGGAGATATAACATGCAAAATCATCATAAGAGAAGCTCTTTTTCCGGGAAACTCGGATTTGTCCTGTCAGCAGCCGGCGCCTCTGTAGGACTGGGAAACATCTGGCGCTTCCCATACCTGGCAGCCAAATACGGCGGCGGCATATTCCTGCTCATCTATATCATTCTGGCATTGACCTTCGGCTACACAATGATCATTGCCGAAACATCCATCGGACGTATGACCAATAAAAGCCCTGTTGGAGCCTTCCATTCCTTTGGCAGATCCAAATGGCTGTCCTTTGGCGGATGGATCAACGCCATTATTCCCATCTTAATCGTACCCTATTACTCTGTTATCGGTGGATGGGTCATTAAATATCTGTTTGAATATATACTTGGACACAGTAATAATTTAGCTCAGGATGGATATTTCTCAGGCTTTATATCTACTGGCAGTTCTACTGAAATCTGCTTTCTGATATTTGCCATATTTACTCTGAGTATCATTTATGCCGGTGTCCGCAATGGTATTGAACGTGTTTCCAGAATTATGATGCCAATTCTTGTTGTTTTATCCATTATTATTGCCATTTATTCTGTAACAAGGCCAGGAGCGATTGCCGGTGTGAAGTATTTTCTCATACCGAACCTTCATAATTTCTCATGGATGACAGTTGTCACAGCAATGGGTCAGATGTTCTACTCCCTTTCCATTGCCATGGGTATTCTCATTACTTTTGGTTCTTATATGAAAAAAGACATTTCCATTGAAGAATCTACGAAAAATGTCGAGATATTTGACACAGCAGTTGCCATCATGGCTGGTCTGATGATCATTCCTGCTGTATTTGCCTTTTCCGGTGATGACTCCAATACACTCCAGGCAGGACCATCCCTTATGTTCATTACCATCCCGAAGGTTTTTGAAAGTATGGGGCTTGGTACTTTTGTTGGCATATTATTCTTCCTGCTTGTATTATTTGCTGCGGTTACAAGCTCTATTGCCCTGACAGAGAGTGCCGTGTCTACCTTCGAGGATGAGCTGGGCTGGAATAGAAAGAGATCAACGCTTCTGATTGGTGTTATTATCATTGCACTGGGAAGTCTCTCTTCCTTAGGCTATGGCCCTTTAGCCAAGGTAAAAATTCTGGGTATGCAGTTTCTGGATTTCTTTGATTTCCTGACAAACTCCGTCATGATGCCAATTGCTGCCATTACGATCTGTCTTCTGGTGTCACGTACAATCGGTGCGGAAAGAATCGAAGAAGAGGTAACGAAAGAAGGAAAGCCCTTCCGTCGTAAAAAGATATTTTATTTTATGATTCAATATTTGTGTCCTGTTTTTGCTGCAATTATTCTGATCAGCTCCGTAGCCAATGCCTTCGGACTGATCTCCATGTAGTACAACCCTTGCTTTTATAAGGTTTCTCTACTATAATAAAGAAAAACACGAAAGCAGAAAGGTATAAAGTATGATCCGATTAATTATTGTAGTACTTTTTGTAGTTCTATTTCTGATACTCAGTATCCCCATTATGTTCGTAGAATGGATTATTGGTAAATTCAATCCGGGTGTGAAAGACCGTTCCTCTCTGGCAATTGTCAACTGGGCTTTCCGCGTTGTCCTTTTCCTTGCAGGTACTAAAGTTACTTTCATAGGCCTGGAAAATGTACCTACAGACACCCCGGTTCTCTATGTCGGCAATCATCGCAGTTTCTTTGATGTTGTAATCACTTACACGAAGGTAGCCCGTGTAACCGGTTACATTGCCAAGAAAGAAATCGAGAAGGTTCCACTGCTTCGCAACTGGATGCGCAACCTGCACTGCCTTTTCCTTGACAGAAAAGACATTAAAGCCGGCTTAAAGACAATTCTGGAAGCAATTGAATTGATGAAATGTGGCATTTCCATCTGTATCTTCCCGGAAGGAACCAGAAATAAGGTGGCTGATACCTTTCTTCCTTTCCATGAAGGAAGCTTTAAGATTGCCCAGAAAGCAAACTGTCCTATCGTACCGATTACGATCAATAACAGTGCTGCCGTCTTAGAGGATCATTTTCCCAAGATCCGCAAGGCACATGTCGTTGTAGAATATGGCAGACCTATTTATATAAATGAGCTTGCTCCTGAGAATAAGAAACAGCTTGCTCCCTATGTACAGCAGATTATCAGTGATACTTATTTTAAGAATAAAGAAAAATATGCTGAACTTATGGCAAAATAAAAGAAAGGGCGATTGTCCTTTCTTTCTTATTTTATAGTTTTATGGCTGTAATTCAATGATAAATGCTTTGGTATATCCATTCTTTTGGGATGTCCGAAGCCAGATCTTTCCACCATGCATTTCAACGATTTTACGGGCAATACTCAAACCAAGTCCACTGCCACCTCTAGTGCTTCTCGCCTTATCCCCTCTGGAGAAAGGTTCAAAAATATGTTCCGCTAACTCAGGTTCGATGTTTCTTCCCGTATCCGCTATACAGATTCTGTATTCTTCATCCAGTGTAACACTTACCTTCGTACCGGCATCATTATATTTCAGGGCATTATTGAGAATATTGGTAATCACTCTCGTCATCTGGCTTTTATCCAGCTCTATGGAATCAAGCTTATCTGGAATCTCTATCTCCAGTTCCATGCCCTTCTCTTCAAAATCCGTATACATCATGGCAATGACTTCCCGAAGCAATTCACATACATCTATCTTTTCTTTATGAAGTGCAAAGCCTTCACTGTCCATTTTGATATATTCAAAAAGCATCGTGACCAGTTCACTCATACGCATGGACTTGGCATAAATCGCCTGTAGATATTCCTGTCTTTTCTCCTCACTTAGAGGAATCACACCATCCGTCAGCGTCTTCGCATAACCACATATAGTAGTAATCGGCGTCTTAATATCATGAGTAATGTCTGACAGCATCAGATTTCTTGCCTTATCATATGCCTTTTTCTGCTCCTTCTCCTGCTGTAAAAGTTCCTCTAACTTGTGAGATATCTGAATATAATACCACATAATTGCCACAACATAGGGCAGTAAGGTAATTGCAAAAAGCACCAGAAAGATTAATATTACACCAAGCTGATAGAATCCTTCCCACTTATCGCTGTCTGCCATTGGTATGGCTGATGTGTCAATTCTCAGCTGCCAGGCTCCTGCCATAATCTGCTGTAATTTGTACTGTATAAGTCTGGCTATCTCATCAGGCAGCAAACCGGCGCATACATAGAGAACGATCTGTAGCATTAATAATAAAATACTGCCCTCACTCTCAATCCCTACTTCATTGATATGTAAAACTACGAAAAGTCCCGGCAGAAACTTACGGTACACTATGCCAATCAGCTCCTGCGATAAGGCTATAAAAATCAGGGCAATCAGAAAACGTTCAACCAGAAACCATTTCAGTGATTTGTTCATACTGTGTTCTCCAACCGGTATCCTAATCCACGAATGGTACGAATATACGCATTTGGATCTTCTGAAAGCTTACCTCTCAGCTTACTGATACACACCATTACATTATTATCGTCTGTGTAGAAAGCATCTTCCCAACCCTGTTCATAAAGCTGCTGCTTGGTGAATACTTTATTCGGATTTTCCATAAATAATCTCATAATACGAAATTCCACAGAAGTCAGATCTATCGTTTCTTCACCCTTTTTCAGAATACAGGAATCTACATGCAACGTCAGATCTCTCACCTGTAATATTTCTTTTGGCTGATTCTCTCCTGCTCCCAGAGAATAGAACCGCCTAAGATTGGATTTGACCCTTGCCACTGCCTCAAGAGGCTGAAAAGGCTTCGTAATATAATCATCCGCCCCCATATCAAGTCCCAGTATTTTATCAGAATCATCGCCTTTTGCCGACAGGATAATGACAGGAATATTGTTGTTCTCACGCAAAGTTTTTAGTACGCAGTATCCATCCAGCCTGGGCATCATGATATCCAGAAGCAGAAGATCCGGTGCTTCTTTCTCAAGAAGCGACAGGGTCTCAAGACCATCTGCCGCTTCTACTACATGAAATCCAGCCTGCTCCAGATACAGGTGCAGAATGTCACGTATCTCTGCTTCATCATCTGCAATCAAAATTGTATATGCCATACAAATCCCCATTTCTTTGCACATTTACTGTGCAACACGAGTCAAAATTGAAGCAGTCTGTAATTTTATCTTATAACTGCATCATTGTCGTTGGAACCGACTGTGCATCTGCCAGGTCTTTCCGGCTCAATCTGCTATACAATGCTGCATCTGTCAGATTCACATATGGTGCTACGTAGAAAATCTCTGCCAGTCCACAGGTAATGCCCCCAAGCATATGCCACAGAATGAAAGACAGATCCAGTACGAAAGCATCCCACTTCTGACCATCCATCATATCTTTACTTCTCTGCAGGACTTCCTGATATGTCATATCCGGATTCTCCCCCAGAATGTAAGGTACCATACGGTACTGATAGGCTTTGTAGATACCCGGGACAATAAATAACAATGACCACAGTACCACATACAGATCCTTGAAGAACATCACTTTCACGCCATTCTTATAATTATGGTCAAAGGTATATCCCACTTCCGCAATTCTGGCTGTATCGTCCAGGCTCTTTACCATAAAACGGTTGATACCTACCTGAACAGGATTCAGCAGTAAAACATCCAGTGCAATCCCTATTGCAAGCACTATGGCTGCAACTATCAGAACCACAATTACAGTGAAAGCAACCGCAACAATGTCCTGAGGCCTTATATCCATCTGGATATCATCCAGTACCGCTTCTGCACCTTCCCAGTCTACATCATCATTTTCATGCTCAGTGAAATGCTCCTTTACATTATCTGATGCCATATCACGGATATCACTTCCGCCGCCGGAGATTCCCGAACTGCCCAGTCCCCCACCAATCAGCATTCCAATCAGTGATACCAGTACAATCTTCCAGTAGTTACGTTTGAGCGCTTCCTTCGCTCTTTCCTTTAGTTCTTTTCTTGTCCACATCATGTTACATCTCTCCTTTATATACATCCATCATGTGCTTTTTGTTCTTTGATGATATTATCATAACATGACTTCCTTAAAGAAAGAGAAGTGAAACCTTAACAAAACCTTAAACCCCATCACGCCAGTATCTGTGGTATCTGCTTCACCACTTCTTCAAAATGCATACCATGGGAAGCCTTTACCAACACAGTATCACCTGTATGGAGAATCTCACCTAAATGCTCCAGCATGATGTCCCTGTCTTCAAAATAGTAAGCCCTGCTGTCGGATTCTACAGCTTTCACGCCATCATACATATGTCTGCACAGATTACCCACGCAGATCACACAGTCAATTTTATGGTATGCCGCATAGGTTCCAACCTCTTCATGCAGAGCCTTCTCATTGTTCCCCAGCTCAAACATATCTCCAAGGATTGCGACCTTGCGGGTATTTGCCATACTTAACAGATCGATTGCCGCTTTCATGGATACCGGGTTGGCATTGTAGCAGTCATCAATGATTGTTACCTTATCCTCATGAATGACGTGGCTTCTTCCACCAACAGGCTCTACGGAGCTTATTCCTCCCGCAATCTCTTCATCAGACAATCCCATCACAGTCGCTACCGCCGTAGCAGCCAGGGCATTGTAGACCATATGCTCTCCGGGGAGTGGAATCTTAACACCAAAGGTTCTTCCTTCTCTATGGATATTGGCAGTACTTCCTGCAAGTCCCTGGTTCACATAATCTGTTGCATATATTTCATTCTTACTGTCTTTTCCAAAGAAAAGCGGACGTTTACCGTGCACCTCGGTTACTGTCATCAGCTTATCATCATCACCGTTTAAGCATACCTTACCATCCGGCTGCATGAAGTCGAAGATCTCTGTCTTGGCTTTAAGAATACCATCCCTGGTTCCCAGATTCTCCAGATGGCACTGTCCTATATTGGTAATCACGCATACATCCGGCTGTGCAATACTGCTGAGACGATGCATCTCACCAAAATCACTGATGCCCATTTCCAGTACAGCCACTTCGATATTATCCCTGATACGCAATACCGTAAGGGGTAAACCTATTTCATTATTAAAGTTTCCTTCAGTCTTTAATACCTGATAATGTGTTGCCAGTGTTGCTGCAATGAATTCCTTTGTGCTGGTCTTACCCACACTTCCGGTAATTCCCACTACCTTGATATTGAGCTGTTTCCTGTAAAAGGCAGCCACATCCTTGAGTGCCTGAAAGCTGTCTTCTACAACGATATATGCTCCTTTTGGGTTTTCGGGTGCTTTCTCGCAGATTACACCAAGTGCGCCTTTTTCAAAGACAGCGTCAATAAAGGTGTGACCATCCACACGCTCGCCTTTTGTAGCAATAAATACATAACCGGCTTCCACCTTGCGGGAATCCAGCACAACGCCTGCTGCTTCCTCTCCTACATGCTGCTCTGCATTATGCAAAGAACCATTCACTGCTTTTGCGATGTTCGCCAACGTCATATTTTTCATGTTTTTTGTCACACCTTTCTCTTTTATTCTGCTTCGTTGTATTTCTCCAGGGAGATTCTGATAATTTCTTCACACAGAGCATCAAAATCTACTCCTACCGCTGCTGCTTCCTGAGGCAGCAAGGATGTAGGTGTCATGCCCGGAAGTGTATTAGCTTCCAGACAATAGAAATGATACTCACGGTCCATACGGAAATCTGCCCTTACATAAGTATGCAGGCGAAGTGCCCTGTATACTGCCTCTGCACAACGCTGCATACCCTCTGTTACTTCCTCTGGCAGCTCGGCAGGACAGGTCTCTACAGTAGAACCAGCCTGGTATTTATTCTTATAATCATAGAAACCTACCTTGGGAGCAATCTCGATGATTGGCAGCGCTTTGCCATCCATGACACCAATGGAAAATTCCCTTCCATCTATGTATTCTTCAATCAGGACTCTTTTTTCAAATGAAAATGCCTGCTTTAACGCATCCTGCAATTCCTGTGCATTCTCTGCCTTGTATACACCAACACTGGAGCCGCCTCTGTTGACCTTAACGATACATGGATAGGTATCCCATTGTGCCTCCTGTCCTACAGTGAGGGTAATTCCCTTCGGTGTAGGAATATCATATTTTATAAATAATTCCTTGGAGATTACCTTATCCATAGCAAGGGCGCTTGAGAAATAATCTGTTCCTGTATACTTGATGTGCAAAAGGTCAAACATTGCCTGTACCTTACCATCTTCTCCATTCTGTCCATGCAGTGCAAGGAATACAATATCACTCTGCTTACAGATATCAATGACATGAGGTCCTACTTCATTATAAGGATCGTCCTTTCTCATGGCTCTTACCTGTCTGATATCAGGATTCTGGCTGGAGATTGCCTGAATGCTTTCACTCCAGTCTTTCTTAATGGCGAATACGTCTGTATAATCTGCGCCATCATAGCCAAGATACAAATCCACCAGAACCACCTGATGTCCACTCTTTACCAGAGATTTATAAATCATCGATCCCGTTACAAGGGATACGTCTCTTTCTGTACTTGTTCCACCTGCTAATACTGTTATTTTCATATTAATTACCATGCCTTTCCATAACCTTTAAACTATTGTAGTATACTGTTTTTTGCTCACGTTTCCTATCTTTCTGCCAAAAATAAACACTTTCGGTATACCTCACCGCACTATTTGAACAGTATCTTAATTGCCTGTATCATCCAACAAGTCACTTAAAGCAAAAAGCAAAATGCCATTCCACTCCGGTGTACGATTCTGTGTCTTCTCCGCTTCCATCCAGGTACCATCTTCCCCCAGATACCTGCTGCCTTCCTCATTCCTGCCTTCTATATAATGTATGGTATTCTCCATAACTGACGCATATTCATTGCTCGGTGTAATATAGTCAACGAAACAGATCAGCAGTATCTTATGCAGATTATCGGACATATCTCTTGTGTATACACCGAAATTATCCTTTCTGGACGCAATGCAGATTTCTTCTGTCTCACTTACCAGCTTCTGCATCAGTCCGGAACAGATACCTCTATCCGTATTACGTTCTGTTCCCAGATAGACTATCGCCCCATAAAAGGAAAACCTGTCTTTCATAATGTCTGCTTCATGCTGCTTCAGATAAGATACTGCTACTTCCTGACTCTTCGAGTCTCCTTCTGTCCGAAAACGCTGTGCTGCTGCATAGAATCTGGCATTTGCCTGTTTACTGTTGCTTTTCTGCTTCTCCATCCAGTTCCAGGATTTCCGTGAAGCGTCCAGATATGCCTTGGCTGCTTTCGCATCATATTTGCCAAATACATTATGATACATTGCCATAATACCACAAAATACAGCAGTTGCTTCATAATCTTCATAAATACTTCCCGTTTCGGCATCCTGTACCGATAACATCCAGTCTGCTGAGTTAAGCAATTGAGGAACCAGTGTCTTGTTCTCTTCAAATACACTGCCGTGACACTGTAATGCCAGCAGCATGGCATGCATACCAAATCCCAGACTGATAATGCCCTGTGGGCTTTCTTCATAAGTAAAATGCTGTTCCTGCTCCATCAACGCCTGAAACAAGTCCCGATATACCTGCTCTCCTATGGAAAATGTATAGGATCGCCCGATTCCATCTGTTTCTATATAATATGTACCTTCCACAGTAAAATCAGAAAAATCTCCCTTGCTGACAGTCTGTGCGCCTGCATCATCATATACAGTCTTCGTGATGGTACCGGTATAGACAACCTCCCCGGACTGCTCTTCTACGATACGAAACTCGTCCGAAAGATGCTCTCCAAGGAAAAGCACCTTCTTATCCCTATGGGGCAGATAGCCGTTCCTGTCCAACAGCACTCTTACTCTGCTTACAGGAAGCTCATATGTGGACGCTGACTGATACAGGGGCTGTGATACGGTCTGTACCGATATATTATCAGACTGCGGCTGCCCCTGTACTGTGGCTGCTGCCGTATTGCCGCAGCCTGACAAGAACATACAGACAGTCAAATACAGACAAAGTAATCTGTTTCTTCTCATTTACATACCTCAATAACAATTTTCTCCTATTGTACACGCATTTTAATGACAAGTAAATACGCAAGCCTCTGCATTCTCGTTTCGATATACGATCTTGCCATCTATAATCGTCATTAGCGTATGGGTAAATATCTCCATAGGATTCCCATCATAGACTGCAATATCTGCATCTTTACCGACTTCCAGGCTTCCCACTCTGTCTGATACTCCACAGATATCCGCTGCATCAATTGTAATTGCTCTGTATGCCTGCTCCATATCCAGTCCATTCTTGACACATAGTCCTGCACACAACGGCAGTGACTGAATCAATGAGACCGGATGATCTGTTGTAACTGCTACTTTTACACCATGTCTCGCCAATACGCCAGCCGTTTTAAAAGCCATATTCTGCACTTCAATCTTATTTCTGCTGGCAAGATCCGGTCCTACGATTGCAGGAAAGCCTTCTCTTGCGATCTCTTCGGCGATCAGATGTCCCTCACTGCAATGATCCAGTGTCATCCGAAGGTGGAATTCATTGGCAATGCGGATTGCGGTGAAAATATCATCTACTCTGTGTACATGCGCTTTTAAAGGAATCTCTCTTCTGATGACAGGAACCCAGGATTCATAGTGGAAATCATAGGGTACTTTTCCCCTTTGCTCAACATATTGTGCAGCCCTGGTCAGCTCCTGCCGTAACATCCCTGCAATTGCCATACGTGTTGTAGGAGAAATGCCCTGTCCCGCATAATTCATCTTGGGATTCTCCCCAAATGCCACTTTCATTGCAGATGGTGATTTCATGATCAGATCATCTATTCTCCTGCCCTTGGTCTTAACGACTGCGAACTGTCCGCCTACCACATTGGAGCTTCCCGGACCGATCATTGCCGTAGTGATTCCTGCTCTCACGGCATCATCAAAAGCCGCATCCATCGTATTGATTGCATCAATTGCCCGTAAAAAAGGAGTAAGCGGGTGGACGGCCTCATTGCAGTCGTCCCCCTCCTTTCCCTTCTTCTCCTCTGTAATGCCCATGTGGCAATGTGCCTCTACCAGACCGGGCATAACCAGCTGATGCTTCATATCTATCACTTCACAATCCGCTGACTGGGGCAAGTTAATCCTGGGCGCTAATTCCAGTATCTTACCCTGTCCAAGCAGGATACTCCCATTTATGACTCCTTCTGGTCCCATTGTACGGATTGTTGCATTCTCTAATAACAGCACATTTACTCCATTCTGCTCAGCGGATTCACTGGCTGTCCATCCTTGGTCAGCTTAAAATACACATTACTGCCTTCTACAGAATAATAAATGGTGGGCTTGGCAACTTTACCCACAATATCTCCTGCCGATACTACATCACCCTCTGCTAATGTGATATCTGTCAGCTGTCCATAGGTAAGCTCATATCCATTTCCAAGGTCAAATAAAATACTGTTTCCAGTCTGGGTATCATAATATACCTTCTCTACTACACCGTCTGCTGCTGCCGTAATCGTCTCATCCGGTGTCGCTGCAATGACAATGGCAGGACTATAGCGGTATTGCTGCATTGTTGCAAAATACACTGCCTTGTCCATGCTGTAGTTGACCAGCACTTCTCCTACAATAGGCCATTGCAGTACATCTCCTTCTCCAAAGGAAGGTTCTGCCACAGCATTTTGTGTCTCTGGTTGTGCAATGACAGTTTCCTCTACAGGGTCTTCCTGCACTACAGAGGATGGCTCTCCTGCTATATCCTCACCGAATCTGGCATCTGTCATCTCATTTCTGCCTGCATTTCTAAGGTCTTCTGCCTTTTGCCTGTCATTGGTCACGCCTGCTGAATTCGCCTCAGTATACTGCGGATCCACATCCATATCATCATTCTGACTCAGTTCCTGGTCATTTCCAAATCTCTCATCAGCCAGCTGCTGTTCCTGTGCCTGCTTTTCTATCTGAGCAAAATCTATTCGATTGTCATCCTCCCCGGAATCTCCTATGGACGCCATATAGACTCCCGTCAATGTAAGGGCTGACAGCACAAAGACAGAGGCTGCGATCATACACACCTTCTCCTTCTGTAAAGGACGCTTGTTGTTACGTCTGTTCATACTAACACCTTGCCTTTCTCTAATCTGCTTCTGGGACGTAGGTACAAGTACCTCGTATTAGTATGATTGCCTGTATTTCTAAATCTATTCACATGCATTATATCTTTTATCCAGCATTATATCTTTGTAAAAATATTCCAGTATCTGCCGATATTCCATTCCCTGCGCATCCAGCCTGGCTCCGTAACACACATCAAACCCTATCCCATGGCCTATCCCTCTGGTTCTTATCATAATAAGGTTCTCTTGTTCCTCCCAGTCAAAATCGGGCGACCGTAGCTCCATTACCTGACACAGAGCATCGGCTGTCAGTACCATTTCTTCTCCAGTACAATGTATAACCTTCACATATCCACTATCATCGCGTTCCAGCTCCATATCCTGTAAACTGTTGCAGAATTTCCATCCGCTGATTTCTTTGATTCTGGCATAAAAATCCTTTTTGCGGTAATGATATTGCAAAAGATACTCTTTATCATAGAGATTGTCACTACAATCCACACTTTTTAAAAAAGGCAGTCCCGTATCTCTGGTCTTGCCACTGCTCATATAGAAAAAAGGAGCAGGAATCACTTCTCCCTCATACGTAAGTACGATTCCTACCGTATCTGCTGCTGCCTGCTGCATATGATCTGTTATTTCATCCCTGCATGCCATTCCTGTATCCTCAAGGATAAGCTGCCCCGGTCTGTTCTCCTGCTGCCATTTATAGACCAGATTGGTGCGGCATATGACAGCCGCTGCCCGACACAGCTCTTCTCCCTTCTGATCTGCCAGCATAGAAGCCATCATAAAGGGCAGCACCTCCTCCGGGTCATAGCAGTAACTTCCATTCTGCGTCTCCACAATAACAGAAAATCCCGCCGTAGAAGCCATCCTTTCTTCCCTTTGTGGTCTTTCATCTTCTGTTATAAACAGATTACCAAGCAAAGGGAAGCATAACAGGATTGCCAACAGGCGGGGTAATTTCTTCATATATACCTGCACAGTTCGTTATTGCATAGTATATGCATCTTATTTTTATTTATTCCTGATTCGTCGGATTCCACTTATCAGTTTATCAAACAAAACACCGCATACTATTACTACGGTATTGTCATATATAATTCCAAGTACAAGGCTGACCGCAAAAGCAAGCACCACCGTTACGGCAATACCTCCTACACAGCCAAATCGTAGTGCAGTTATATGGAATCTGCCCTGCACGATGACAAATAATGCATACCAGTGGATCAGGATAATTGCATAGCTGTATCTGGAGCATAAACGGATAACCGCATTGTCTTTGCCATCGAACCAGCTCTTATGGCGAAGCATCAGTGCAAAGATACCACAGGAGATCAACTGCAATGTAATGGCATTATTATAAACATAATTCATATTGGCAGAATTTATAAATACAACAATAACCGACACAATAAATGCAACAACAGCTGCTGCCATGATTTTCTTATCATAGGTTCTTGTCTGGTCTTTTGTCATGATATATCCCATAAGAAATACGCCTTCCCATCCGGCAAGGAAAGTAGATATACCAAAACCAATTCCTGCCAGCGGCAGATACAGCGTTAATGCGTTGCATACCAGAATAACAACCGCCATTGCAAACAGCATTTTATCAGTAAGATGCTGCACCATGACACGGAAAAATGGTGTAATCAGGTATAAAGCCACTATCGTATAGATCAGCCACAGATGCGGTCCTACATCCGGTGCGCCTGTCAGGATTCTCTTAAATGCTGCACCCAGATTCTTTGGTGGCAGGAAGCTCACCTCATGATTCAGAGACAACAACAGTAAATAATAGGCAATTAAAGGAATGATAACCTTAGACGCCCTTCTTATATAGAAAGAACCCACTGATTCTTCTTTATGGGAGTTTAGCAAAAGTGCGCCGGATAACATGACATAGATCACATTACAGCTCAGTCCAAGTGTCAGACCACCTACCAACAACAGCCGCTTCCAGTCAGCATCAGCCAGATCCACCATTGGGGAACAGGCATGAGCCAGTACGACCAGCACTGCTGCCAGTACACGCATATAATCCCAGCACACCTCTCTGGATGCCTGATTCTGGTTCTGCCCGGATAATTGCAGCATATAGTTATGTAATCCCATTTCCCCGGCTCTTACCTTATGCGCCCAGAAGACAAGTAATATGGCAAGCAATGCCACAGGACAATATGTAAGACATTGATGTAAAGTACCTGCTGATATTACCGGACTAACCTTAGTCTCACCTGCATATACTGTTATTTCATTTAATGTAAAATCACCATCTATATCCAGTCTGAAAGAATCATACTCACCTAACGGTATTGGAATACAACAAAACGTCCTGCCGGACTCTATAACAGTCTGAAAAGAATGTTTCTCTGTGTAATTCTCTCCGGCTTTTGCATAAAAGACCTGTACCGGCAGATCCTCACCGCTATTGGCACGGCAAAGGATGCGCATTCCTCCCACTGTTCCTTCTGATTTCAAATATAACTGCGGATCTTCACCGGTTACCCGGTAAGCATTATCTTCTACTTCATAATTTGATATGCCCACATAGGAATCCTCTCCTATCGTAGTCTCCAATCCCTGAAAGGTATATTGATAATCAAGATTCTTCCAGAAGATGACCGCCCAGCTTATCAGTGCGATAACAGTCAGTATTTCCCATTGCCTGCGTTTTTTCATATTTATTGACCATGCCTTTCCTTCCTTTGTAAGCCCATACAGCTTCAGTGTATCAAAAAAGGCAAAAGCAGTCCATTACTTTCACCTTTTTTATACACTTATTATAGCTATTCTGAATGCACTTTAATAATTCTGTAAATCCTTGGCAAGCCCATAGATTGATTCAAATATCTGCTTGCACTTGGCAACCTCTCCCACTGTAATATTGGAATTATCAAGACCTTCTCCTGATGCCGCAGCTACTTCCTGGCTGGATGCCGACAGCTGTGTAATGTGGTCATAAATCGTATTAGAGGATTCCAATGTCTGTTCCATACTGTTCTTGACATCATTAATATATTCTGCAAGGATCTTTACTTCGCTTTCTACCTGTGCAAATCTCTCCTTGCTCTCTGTTATCAGCTCATTCTGTCTTGCCACACTATCAACAGAATTGCTGATACTTTCATTGGCACGCTTCGTATCTTCATTTAATTCCTTGATGATATTGGTAATATTATTGGATGCTTCCTTGGTATTCTCCGACAAAGTCCTTATCTCTTCTGCGACAACAGAAAATCCGCGTCCTGCCTCTCCTGCCCTTGCAGCTTCAATGGATGCATTCAGTGCAAGAAGATTAGTCTGGCTGGATATACTGATAATGGAATCCACAAATCCTGCCACCTGTCCTACCTTCTTAGTCAGCTCATCTATCACTGCTTCTGTTGCAGCACTGCACTGGCTTACATTATCTGCCTGATTACCAAGCTCCAGCATGGAATTCACGCCCTCTTCTACTGTCTGGGCTACCTTACCGGAAGATTGTATCATCTCTGAAGCAAGGCTCTGCGCATGTTCTGCATGCTCCCTGATCTCTCCTGATATCTCTGCCTGTCCCTGTATCGCTTCTGCAGTACTTTCCGTACTGCCTGCTATGTTTTCCATAGAAGTATGGCTATTGGAAAGGCTTGTCTCTAAAGTATCCATCATATCCATTGCTTCGCCAAAATGTTTCATGATATTATCTGCAACCTGGATCATAAGGTCATGGCTTTCCTTCTGCTTCTTTGTACGATGCAGGATCTCGTCCGTATTTTCCTTATTGAACTTAATCAGAAGACCGATACATCTGATAGATGCATACGCAACCAGAATACTAACCAAAACACCGACAAACCTTGTCGCCCCACCGACTCCGTTATCCATCATACCGGAAATGTGAATGATAAGACGCAGTATATTTGCAATCACAACTACGGCATTGCTCACGATAAGTGTCTTTATATCCAGGTATACAACCGTAGCAAACAAAACAGGAAACGCATACATGGCATTATCTTCTGTCGTCGATACCAGTCTGAGTATCAAATATACTGTCAAAGCTGACCCTAACATTGCATATTCACACATACGGCTGTTTCTCTTGATAACAAAAAAGACTACATTGATAATGATTGCAAGTAATGCACTAAACAGCTGCAGATACGATGCCATTGTTACCTGCCCCGGTGTAGCTTTGATAAATGCAACT